>OCLE01000002.1_pt1 | contig 780345 bp, 724 predicted proteins | sample 1502841 | NCBI WGS metagenome assembly OCLE01 (sample SAMN00990124, study PRJEB22392) | human gut metagenome
ACTTAAAATCCTGCGGTGAGTGATCACCGTACCGGTTCGATTCCGGTCCTCGGCATTGTTTTATATTTAGCACCCATAGCTCAACTGGATAGAGTGTTTGACTACGAATCAAAAGGTTAGGGGTTCGACTCCCTTTGGGTGCATTAGTTATATACGGGAAGTAGCTCAGCTTGGTAGAGCACTTGGTTTGGGACCAAGGGGTCGCAGGTTCGAATCCTGTCTTCCCGATAATAATTTTCATGGGGCCTTAGCTCAGCTGGGAGAGCGCCTGCTTTGCACGCAGGAGGTCAGCGGTTCGATCCCGCTAGGCTCCATTCTTATTTTAATATAAGAGTTTCGCGGTGTAGCTCAGCTGGCTAGAGCGTCCGGTTCATACCCGGGAGGTCGGGGGTTCGATCCCCTCCGCCGCGATTATACATTTGGAAGAGCCTGGACCTTTAGCTCAGTTGGTTAGAGCAGACGGCTCATAACCGTCCGGTCGTAGGTTCGAGTCCTACAAGGTCCATTGTGACGTTGTTTATAGTTTTATTTTTATCATGGAGGATTACCCAAGTCCGGCTGAAGGGAACGGTCTTGAAAACCGTCAGGCGGGTAAAACCGTGCAAGGGTTCGAATCCCTTATCCTCCTTTCTTAGGAATTAAGTTTCCTTAGTCTAATTATCGCGGGGTGGAGCAGTCAGGTAGCTCGTCGGGCTCATAACCCGAAGGTCGTAGGTTCAAATCCTGCCCCCGCAATTGCTTTTATTTTTTAAAGCATACATTTGCATAAAGCAAAAACGAATTGGTTTGGTAGTTCAGCTGGTTAGAATGCCTGCCTGTCACGCAGGAGGTCGCGGGTTCGAGTCCCGTCCAGACCGCCATGCGGGTGTAGTTTAGTGGTAAAACCACAGCCTTCCAAGCTGTTGTCGCGAGTTCGATTCTCGTCACCCGCTTTTCTTTTTGGGCCTATAGCTCAGCTGGTTAGAGCGCACGCCTGATAAGCGTGAGGTCGATGGTTCGAGTCCATTTAGGCCCATAATTTTATAAAATGGCCCGTTGGTCAAGCGGTTAAGACACCGCCCTTTCACGGCGGTAACACGGGTTCGAGTCCCGTACGGGTCATAGTTTTGTTACGGAGGATTACCCAAGTCCGGCTGAAGGGAACGGTCTTGAAAACCGTCAGGCGGGTAAAACCGTGCAAGGGTTCGAATCCCTTATCCTCCTTTCTTAGGAATTAAGTTTCCTTAGTCTAATTATCGCGGGGTGGAGCAGTCAGGTAGCTCGTCGGGCTCATAACCCGAAGGTCGTAGGTTCAAATCCTGCCCCCGCAATTGCTTTTATTTTTTAAAGCATACATTTGCATAAAGCAAAAACGAATTGGTTTGGTAGTTCAGCTGGTTAGAATGCCTGCCTGTCACGCAGGAGGTCGCGGGTTCGAGTCCCGTCCAGACCGTTTTTGGCTCGGTAGCTCAGTTGGTAGAGCAATGGATTGAAGCTCCATGTGTCGGCAGTTCGATTCTGTCCCGCGCCATCCAAGAAAAATTTGCGGGTGTAGTTTAGTGGTAAAACCACAGCCTTCCAAGCTGTTGTCGCGAGTTCGATTCTCGTCACCCGCTTTTCTTTTTGGGCCTATAGCTCAGCTGGTTAGAGCGCACGCCTGATAAGCGTGAGGTCGATGGTTCGAGTCCATTTAGGCCCATTTATTTCTTGGGGAAGTACTCAAGTGGCTGAAGAGGCGCCCCTGCTAAGGGTGTAGGTCGGGAAACCGGCGCGAGGGTTCAAATCCCTCCTTCTCCGTTTTTTCTTTTTAATGGCCCGTTGGTCAAGCGGTTAAGACACCGCCCTTTCACGGCGGTAACACGGGTTCGAGTCCCGTACGGGTCATAGTGAAGCATACAAACATTGTTTGTATGCTTTTTTTATTTTTATTACAAAAAAATGTCGTTGAAAGCGTTGACATTTGTTGTAAATATGTTATTCTTTGGATGTAGGGATAAGTAAATAGATGGATAGTGATTGTTTAAAGACAAGCTAAACCTAATTTTTTCATGAAGCGACAGATGTGTCGTTCTTTTTGAAGAAATTGGGTTTTTCTTTTTTCAACGAAACACAAAGGAGGTGGGGCATTGATTATTCACAAAATTTTGAACAATAATGTGGTTATTACATTAGATGATGATAAACGAGAGCAAATTGTTATGGGCAAAGGAATTGCTTTTAAGAAACGCATTGGTGATTGGGTTCCTGATGAAAGCATCGATCAAGTTTTTTATTTAGCCAATCAAGAAACATCACTTAAGTTTCAAGAATTGTTAGGAAATATTCCTTTAGAGATGATGAAACTCTCGGATGACATTATTGTTTATGCAAAATCAACGTTGAAAAAGAGTTTGAATGATACCATTTATATTTCTCTGACGGATCATTTGTACACAGCTTTAGAAAGAAAAAAACAAGGAATTGCAATTAAGAATTTATTATTATGGGATATTAAACGTTTTTTTCCTGAAGAGTACGAAGTAGGAGTAAATGCTTTAAAAATGGTACAAAAGCGCGTAGGAATGGAATTGTCAACGGATGAGGCAGGTTTTATCGCATTGCACTTGGTGAATGCGGAGATGGAGGAAGAAGTCGGTAATATTTACGAATTGACAAAGTTGATGCAAGAGATTACAAATATCGTCAAATACTATTTTAAGGTAAGTTTTGATGAAGACTCTGTCTACTTTTATCGATTTAGCACACATTTAAAATTTTTCTGTTATCGCTTATTACACCAACGTGAAGTTGTCGAAAATGATGATGAAGAACTGTATGCGGTAATTAAAAAGAAATATCTCAACGCCTATCGTTGCGTGGAAAAGATCAGCTTGTATTTAAATGAGAACTATGACTATCAAGTTTCAAATGAAGAACGCTTGTACCTAACGATTCACATTGCACGAATTGTACAAACAACGGAACAATAAACGCACCACTTTGGATAGTGACATTCAGTTGGCTAAACCTTCAAATGAAAATAAATTTTTGGAGGAAAAAAAGATGGGAAAATATCATGAACTAGCAGAAAAAATTGTAAAAAATGTCGGTGGGCAAGAGAATATTAATAGTTTGACACATTGTATCACACGTCTTCGCTTCAAATTAAAAGATGAGAGTCAAGCGAATGATGATGTCTTAAAAAATATGGACGGTGTGGTAACTGTTATGAAAAGCGGCGGACAATACCAAGTCGTTATTGGGAACCATGTTCCAGCCGTTTACGAAGAAGTAGTTAGTATTGCAGGCTTGTCAGGAGAACGTGAAGAAGAAGCTTCCAGTGGGAATTTATTTGATCGCTTAATAGATATTTTAAGTGGTTGTTTCCAACCCTTTTTAGGGGCGTTAGCAGCGGCTGGGATGGTCAAAGGGTTAAATGCCTTATTGGTTTTCTTAAAGCTCTATACGGCTACGTCAGGGACTTATACCATGTTAAATGGGATTGGCGATGCAATTTTCTACTTTATGCCAGTTATTTTAGGTTATACAGCAGCTAAAAAATTCCGGTTGCATCCAATGGTAGGGATCGTGATTGGCGCAGCTTTATGTTACCCAACGATTCAAGGAAGTGCATTACAAACGGCCTTTGAAACAACAGCGGGTGCGGGAGCCGCAGCACCGTATAATTTATTCGGTTTACCTGCCTATAATACCTTTATGGGGATCCCTTGGGTCGGTGCGAACTATACAAGTAGTGTCGTACCAATCATCTTCATTATTGCTTTTGCGGCACAAGTTCAAAAAGTGTTTAAACGGATTATTCCAGAAGTTGTTCAAACGTTCTTAGTACCGTTTTTCGTCTTGTTGATTGCCTTACCAATTGGTTTCTTAGTAATTGGGCCAATCGTTAGCATGCTAACAGATTTATTAAGCGCTGGCTTTACAGCATTAATGAGTTTCTCACCAGCTTTGTATGGTTTGATTCTTGGCTTCTTCTGGCAAGTCTTAGTTATTTTTGGTTTACATTGGAGCGTTGTGCCATTAGCCATTATGCAAGTGACACAAGAAGGTTCAAGCCAAGTATTAACGGGATCATTTGCAGCTAGTTTTGCGCAAACAGCGGTTGTTTTAGCGATGTTCTTCAAATTGAAAGATAAAAAGTTAAAAGCTTTGTGTCCGCCAGCAATTATCTCTGGTATTTTTGGTGTAACAGAGCCAGCAATTTATGGAATCACTTTACCAAAAAAATGGCCATTTATTTATTCAATGATTGGTGGCGCTGTCGGTGGTTTATATTTGATGATCAACAATGTGACAGCTTATACAATGGGTGGTTTAGGAATTTTCGGTGTGCTAAACTTTATCAATGGTGATGATGCAAGTGGGATGATCCAGTCCTTTATTGCAATTGCCATTGCAGCGGTCGTTGGTTTTGGTCTAACATTCTTCTTCTGGAAAGACAATACAGTTGAGGAAGAAGAAGTGATTATTGATAAAACAACGATTAAAAAAGAAAATATTACAAGTCCAGTCAAAGGACGAGTGTTATCTTTAAAAAATGCAGAGGATCCTGCTTTTGCGAATGGAGCATTAGGAAATGGGGTCGTGATTGAACCAACGGAAGGTAAAGTGGTTGCACCCTTTGATGGAACGATTGTCACACTATTCCCAACAAAACATGCATTAGGTTTGATTTCAGATAACGGCACAGAATTATTGATTCATATTGGGATTGATACAGTTCAATTAGAAGGCGAAGGCTTTGAAGCTTTTGTAAAACAAGGTGACCGCGTGAAAAAAGGTCAAACATTAGTAACCTTTGATTTAGAAGGAATTAAAAAAGCTGGGTTTAGTACACAAATTCCAATCGTTGTGACGAATACAGCGGATTATTTAGATATTTTGGAAGTCGGCAGTAATGAAGTTTCAACAAGTGATGATTTGCTGACCGCTTTAATATAAAAAGATGTGGAGGAAGAGAATTTATGGCATTTAGAAAAGACTTTTTATGGGGTGGCGCAACAGCAGCCAATCAATGTGAAGGTGGCTATAACGAAGGCGGACGCGGTTTGGCAAACGTCGATTTAGCGCCAACGGGTCCAGATCGTTTTCCAGTAATCACTGGTGAAAAGAAAATGTTTAACTTTGATGAAGAACATTTCTATCCTGCACAAGAGGCAATTGATATGTATCATCGCTATAAAGAAGATATCGCCTTATTTGGTGAAATGGGTTTTAAAACATACCGTTTATCCATTGCTTGGAGTCGAATTTTTCCAATGGGAGATGAAACAGAGCCGAATGAAGAAGGCTTGAAGTTCTATGAAGACTTGTTCAAAGAATGTCATAAATATGGGATTGAGCCACTAGTAACGATTACACACTTTGACTGCCCAATGCACTTAGTGAAAGAATATGGCGCTTGGCGTAGTCGTAAGTTAGTAGGTTTCTATGAAAATCTTTGCCGTGTAATTTTCAACCGATATAAAGGATTAGTCAAATATTGGTTAACATTTAACGAAATTAATATGATTTTACATGCACCATTTATGGGAGCAGGTCTATACTTTGAAGAAGGCGAAAACAAAGAACAAGTGAAATACCAAGCGGCCCATCATGAACTACTAGCAAGTGCAATTGCGACAAAAATTGCTCATGAGGTAGATCCTGAAAACCAAGTAGGTTGTATGTTAGCGGCTGGTTCCAACTACGCTTATACTTGTAAACCAGAAGATGTTTTCGCTGCTCGACAAGCAGATCGTGAAAATTATTTCTTTATTGATGTCCAATCACGTGGGGAATACCCTGCGTATGCTTTAAAAGAAATGGCCCGTAAAGGTATTCAAATTGAAATGGAAGAAGGCGACGAAGAACTTTTAAAAGAACATACGGTGGACTTCATTTCGTTCTCTTATTATTCTTCTCGTGTCACATCAACAGATCCAGAAATTAATGAGCAAACAGCTGGTAACATCTTTGCCTCTGTGAGAAATCCTTATTTAAAAGCCAGTGAATGGGGTTGGCAAATTGATCCGCTTGGTTTGAGAATTACGATGAATGATTTATATGATCGTTATCAAAAACCACTATTCATTGTTGAAAATGGCTTAGGAGCGGTAGACACACCAGACGAAAATGGTTATGTAGTCGATGATTATCGTATCGATTATTTGGCGGCGCATATTCAAGCGATGAAAGATGCCGTTGAACAAGATGGTGTCGACTTGTTAGGCTATACGACTTGGGGCTGTATTGATTTAGTATCAGCTGGAACTGGTGAAATGAAAAAACGCTATGGCTTTATCTATGTGGATCGCGATAACGAAGGAAATGGTACGTTAAAACGAAGCAAGAAGAAATCGTTTGATTGGTACAAAAAAGTAATCGCAACAAATGGTGAAGATTTAAGTAATTAATAAAATTAGCAACTATTAAAGGGCGTTTGACGTTGGTAGAAAAAACAAGGACTCTTCTGCCAGCGTCAATTCCCTTGATGGTTTCTTTGTTATGCCTAAAAACAGAGGGAAAGAGGGATTTTATGGGATTTCCAGAAAATTTTTTATGGGGCGGCGCAACAGCTGCTAACCAATATGAAGGTGGCTACCTTTCAGGAGGCAAAGGTCTGAGTACATTAGATGCAATTACTGGTGGTAGTCAAACAGAACCGCGACGGATTACGTATTTAACTAAAGAGGGCCAAAAAGCTTCGTGTACGCGCGATCAAGCATTACCCGAAGGAGCGATTGGCTATATCGATGAAGAATTATACTATCCTAGTCATGTAGCGACGGACTTTTACCATCATTACGAAGAAGATATCGCCTTATTTGCAGAAATGGGTTTCAAATGTTTTCGGCTGTCTATCGCCTGGAGCCGGATTTGCCCAAATGGAACAAAAGAGATTAATGAAGAAGGCTTAGCCTTTTATGATAAAGTTTTTGATACTTTGCTGCGCCATGGAATTGAGCCTGTTGTGACGATTAACCATTTTGATATTCCGATGTATTTGGCCGATGAATATGATGGTTGGAAAAATCGTGAAGTGATTGATTTCTTTGTTTTCTTTTGCGAAACCATTTTTACACGTTACCAGGATAAAGTGAAGTATTGGATGACTTTTAATGAAATTAATTTTTTAAGAAGTTGGACGCAAATTGGGATTCACAATAATGATAAACAAAGTAAATATCAAGCAGCGCATCATCTATTTGTAGCAAGTGCGAAAGCCGTTGAATTAGGACATTCCATCAATCCAGATTTCCAGATTGGTATGATGGTGGCTTATATCCCGAGTTATCCTTTGTCCTGCAAACCTGAGGACGTGATGGCAGCTGTTCAATTTAACCGAGAGCAAGAATTTTATATGGATGTCCAGGCTAAGGGCTATTATCCAGCGCATAAGCTCAAAGAATTTGAGCGTGAAGGAATGACAATTCAAATGGAGTCAGAGGATTTAGCGATTATTCAAAAAGGAACAGTTGATTATATCGGGTTTAGTTATTATATGTCGACCGTTTCGACTGCTTATCCAGAAGAAGTAAAATATGTCGGAGGCAACCAAATGCCTGCGGTTAAAAATCCTTATTTGCAAGAATCTGAATGGGGCTGGGCTGTCGATCCTTTAGGGTTAAGAATTTCATTGTGTCAGTTGTCAGATCGTTACAATATGCCATTGTTTGTGGTTGAAAACGGGTTTGGCGCGGTAGACACATTGCAAGAGGATGGCTCGATTGTCGACGATTACCGCATTGATTATTTTAAACAACATATTGAAGCCATGAGAACCGCAATAGAAGAAGACGGGGTTAACTTAATTGGTTATACGCCATGGGGTTGTATTGACTTAGTTTCAGCAGGGACTGGCGAAATGAAAAAACGTTACGGCTTTATCTATGTAGATATGGATGACGAAGGTCAGGGAACCTTGAAACGAACTAAGAAAAAATCATTTAATTGGTACAAACAAGTTATCGCTAGTAATGGTGAAAACTTAACAACTGAGTAGAAAATGAGGGGAAATAAAAAATGAAAAAACGATTGACGATTGTGGGGATGCTTTTTCTGGCCATTTTAGTAATGGTTGGTTGTGGTAAAAATCAGCAAGCAACGACAAAAGAAAAAGAGACAAAACCTGAAGAACTAACTCTTTACATTGTGCGCCATGGAAAAACTATGTTAAATACGACGGACCGCGTACAAGGATGGTCAGATGCGGTCTTAACACCAGAAGGTGAAAAAGTTGTGACCGCAACTGGAATTGGCCTGAAAGATGTTGCCTTTCAAAATGCATATAGTAGTGATAGTGGCCGCGCCTTGCAAACTGCTCAACTTATTTTAGATCAAAATAAAGCAGGCAAAGACCTTGAAGTCGTGCGTGACCCAGATTTACGTGAATTTAATTTTGGTAGCTATGAAGGGGATTTAAACAAGACAATGTGGCAGGATATTGCTGATGATCAAGGTGTTTCCTTAGAAGAATTTATGAAAAACATGACCCCTGAATCCTTTGCCAACAGTGTAGCTAAACTGGATCAACAGCGCGAGGAAAGCAAGAATAACTGGCCTGCAGAAGACTATGCTACAATTACCAAACGTTTGAAAAAAGGCTTAGATAAAATTGTTGCCACAGAATCAGCCAATCCCGGGAATGGCAATGTTTTAGTGGTCTCTCATGGCTTGAGTATTTCAGCGTTGTTAGCAACTTTATTTGATGATTTTAAAGTCCCAGAAGGCGGGTTGAAGAATGCTAGTGTTACAACGATTCATTACAAAAATGGCGAGTATACTTTGGATAAAGTCAATGATGTCAGCTACTTAGAAGCAGGCAAAAAAGAATCAAAATAATCTAAGGCGTCGAGAAACAGTCTAGTTAGGAGTTGGTGGAGCAAGAAAAGGGTTGCTCCACCAACTCCTATTGTTTTTTTATTAAAAGTGAAGGCTTACCTCATCACATTTTTAAATAGAAGTGGTTCGAGCTCAAAAACGATTTATCGCATGACTATGCTGACTAGATTTTGGACCGTTTTTATACTAACTGAATAAAAGCATGTTCTGATGGGGTATTTTTACATTTATATTAAGTGAAAATTAGAAATTATTTTTTTAATTAGTGAATCAACTATTAAATAAATAGCATGAAAACATTGTGACATGTATCTGTTAAAAACCAGTCCTTTTTATGACTATTGTTGTTTTAGTTAATGAAATAGGTTGTTATTTATTATCTAAATTGTATAAGGCTGTTACTATGCTTGCTTATATTAGTAATGTGTTCCTATAAAATAGAATAATAGCTATGTCTATTTAAAATAGTGTATGCTACTATTTTTTACAACAGACAAATTTATGAAAGTAAGACTGTTTGTTGAAAAATAATTTATATATTAATGAAAAAGTTTAAGAAAGTGTATTGATGGTTTCAAGTGAAGCGATATAATTAATTTCATTAGAGAGAAGTGGTAGAATGGCGAGAAAGCAATGGTTTATTGTTAAGTCAATGTTACTATCATTCCTTATTTTGGGAGTCCTTTCCTTCATTTTCAAAGAATATATTTTTGAAAATGTTGGTTTATTGAGGGCTTCGTTAGCTCTGATAGTATTTTTCATTGGCGAGTATATCTATTTAGACTATACTTTATCAAATAACAGGGCTTTATTGATCTGTTCGGTGTTGATATTTCTGCTTTCAGCTTCATTGTTATTTTAATAAGGGAAGTGTAGGAAAAATAAATGATGATTTGAGACGGTTATTATCAGCTACTTAGAAGCAGGCGAAAAAGAGACAAAATAATCCCTGGCGTCGAGAAACAGTCTATTTAGGAGTTGGTGGAGCAAGAAAAGGGTTGCTCCACCAACTCCTATTGTTGTGTTCTTTTTTTATTAAAGGTAGAATCAGAAAGAAGAATTTTTTCATTGGGAGGAAATGAGATGAAAAATAGAACAAAATCACGCTGGAAAAAAATTGTCCTAGGACTGGGGCTTTTTTTAGTAATCTTAGTCATCGGCCTGACTATTTTTATTAAAAATAGTACGTATCAAGCGACCGATTCGGCCTTAAAAATAAGTCAAAGTGCCACGCAAGAAAAAAACTATGATTATTACACAAACGGGCAAAAAAATGATACAGCACTGATTTTTTATCCAGGTGCATTGGTTGCGCCCGCTAGTTATAGTGAATGGGCGCAAGAAGTTGCTACGAAAGGTTATGATGTCTATATTGTTCATTTTCCTTTGAATTTAGCGGTTCTTGCACCAAATGCTGCAGAACAAATTATAAAGGATCATCCACAACAAAACTTCGTTGTGGCTGGGCATTCTCTGGGTGGTGTGATGGCTAGTCGTTTTGTAGCGGAAAATGAGCAACGAATCAAAGGCATGATTTATTTAGCCAGCTATCCTGACGAAAAAGGTGCACTAAACAAGCAAAATCTGCCGGTTCTGTCAATAACAGCCACAAACGATGGTGTTTTAAATTGGACTAGCTATCAAAAAGCCAAACAGTTTTTGCCAAAAGATACGCAGTATGTATCTATCGAAGGTGGGAATCATGCAGGGTTTGGTAATTACGGTGTCCAAAAAGGAGACAACAAAGCGACAATTTCTAATGAGCAACAGCAAACAGAAATCAGTCAATTGATTGTAGCGTGGCTACAATCACGCCCCAATAAATAATCCGATGAGCCGAAATGTTATTTTTTCGGCTCATTTTTACTGCGATAAACAGAGGGGGTTACGCCTGTTTCTTTTTTAAAAGTGGTGGCAAAATATGCTGCGGTTTGGAAGCCAACTTTTTTCGCGATTTGTTGAATCGTAAGGGGTGAATGGAGAAGCAATTCTTGGGCTTGCCTAATTCGGACACTTGTTAAATAAGCTGACGGGGTTTGTTTTGTCTGTTCCTTAAAGGTTCGCTGCAAATGAAAGGGACTACCGTGGCAGGCTTGCGCTAAATAGTCTAAACTTAATGGTTCCGCTGAATGCCGATCAATAAATTGCTTAATTTGAGCAACCCATTCCTCGTTAGGAACGACTTGCCCGGTTGGTTGACATCTTTTACATGGACGAAAACCAAGTGTTAAAGCTTCCTGAGCCGTTTTGAAGATCAGAACGTGGTTCTTGTTGGGCACACGGGAAGGGCACGAAGGACGACAAAAAATTTTCGTTGTGGTCACACCATAAAAAAAATCACCATCAAATTGCGTATTATTATTTTGAATGGCTTCCCAACGTTTCTGAGTAAGTCGATACGTTGTTTTCATTGTAAGCACACCTCCCGTTTTCTTCATTGTAAAAGAATCCCTAATAAAAACAAGTAAAAAGTGATAGGAGCGCAAGATTTTGAAAGCCAAAAGAATTATAATGAAGATAAGAAAACACGAGAAAGAAGTGTAGACATATGGTAAAAAAGATTTATTATGCGCAACAAGAATGGCAGAACGATCACTATTATCTTGGTGTGACAGACGCTGGACTAGCTTTTGTAGGTTCAGCCAATCAATCGATAGAAGAGCTGAAAAACTGGTACCCTCAAGCACAATTAGAAGCTTCTGAAAAGAAAACTGCGCCTTATAAAGAAGCATTAATAAGTTATCTTAACCAACATTCGACAACGTTTGCTTGCCCCATAGACATCGAAGGAACGCCCTTTCAAAAAGAAGTTTGGCAGGCGTTGCAAGAAATACCTTATGGTGAGACAATGACCTATCAAGAAATTTCAGAAAAAATTGGGCGTCCACGTGCGGTTCGAGCAGTTGGCACAGCGATTGGGAAAAATCCTTTATTAATGGTCATTCCTTGCCATCGAGTCATCGGCAGCAAGGGACAATTAACCGGTTACCGTGGTGGTTTAGCAATGAAACAAGCATTATTAACATTTGAACAGTCTTAAAAGGAGGCGGCGATGAACAACTATCAATGGTATACAGAACAATGGGGAAAACCTACAAGAGAGGATGATTTGCTGTTTTTATTGTTGACGGTGGGTGTTTTTCAAGTTGGTTTAAGTTGGAAAGCAGCAGCAGGGAAAAAAGTAGCATTCATGAAAAATTTTTGCCAAATGAAGCCGGAAAAAGTTGCCGCGCTGTTGCCTGACGAAGTCGATCGAATAGTAGCTGATCCAGATATGATTCGCAATCGGCGCAAAATTGAAGCAACCATTAAAAATGCGCAAGCAATTTTAAAAGTACAAGAAGAATTTGGCAGTTTTGCCAATTATCTATGGCAATTTGTAAAAAACGTCCCCGTTTTATCTATTTATGAAGAAGCATACCAAGTCCCACGCACACAGCTTTTATCAGATAACGTAGCAAAAGACTTAAAAAAGAGAGGATTTTCTTTTGTAGGTCCGATTGTCACCAATATGTTTCTGAAAGCTAGCGGGATTATCCAAGTGGAAATTTTAAATCCAGAATAAAGGAGTGTTAGGATGTTTGAAAATGAATCTCTTAGTTTTGAAGAACAAACAATTATTCAAGCAGCAGAGCGTTATGTTCAACAAGAATTAGCCAACGAAGCAAGTGGCCATGATTGGTGGCATATTTATCGAGTGACACAATTAGCAAAAACAATTGCAGAGAAAGAACAAGCAAATTTATTTTTATGTATATTAACAGCATTGTTACATGATATTGGCGATGAAAAATTTAACGAAAGTGAAGAGGCTGGCTTGCTAAAGGTGCAACAATGGTTGGAAGCAAATAACGTATCAACAGGGCAAACGAATCACATCCTTTCCATTATTGCTAATATGTCCTTTAAAGGAGGAAATACTGGGAAAACAGTCACTACATTAGAAGGAAAAGTGGTCCAGGATGCGGATCGACTAGATGCCATCGGCGCAATTGGAATTGCACGGGTGATGGCTTATTCGGGAAATAAAGGCCGTTTAATTCACGATCCTCACAAACAACCTCGTGAACAGTTAACCCAAGAAGAATACCGGAATGGGGAAGATACTGCTATTATGCATTTTTATGAGAAACTTTTAAAGTTAAAGGAACAAATGAATACAAATTATGGTCGCTTATTGGCGGAAAAGCGTCATCAATTTATGGAACTTTATCTGGAGGAATTTTATCAAGAGTGGGATGGACACCGATAAATGAGGGCCAACTAAAACAGTCAGTACATTTCTTTTTGAATTTTAAGAGAACTCTTTTTTACAAATACCTCAGAAGTGGTAAAATGATGGATGAATAAACGGGTGGTTTATCTTAGTTTTACGTTACATATAGGAGGTAATTATGGAGACAAAAAAATCGAGTGGCATGTTTGCAGTTATTGCCGCACTGATTGCGAATATTTTAGTAGCGATTAGTAAATTTGTTGGTTTTGCTTTAAGTGGTAGTACCGCTATGATGAATGAAAGTATCCACAGTGTCGTGGACTGTAGTAATCAGGTGTTATTACTTTTTGGGAATAAGCGCGCTTCTCGTGGACAAAGTGCGTTACATCAATTTGGAGAAGGCCGTGCAAAATACTTTTTTAGTACAATTGTTGCAACGATGCTCTTTTTTGGTGGGGGCGCGTTAGGCGTAATGGAGGCTATTCAGAAGTTACTGCATCCCTCTCATGAAGTAGAAAATGTGGCTATTGTCATTGGTATTTTAATTTTTGGTTTGCTTGTGGAAGGTAGCTCTTTGCGTGTAGCGATGAAAGAAATCAAAGAATTGAATACAGAGAAGTTATCGCTCTTAAAATTTTTGCGAGAAAGTCGTCACAGTGAAATTTTAATTATTTTTACGGAAGACTTTTGTGCGGTTATTGGTTTGTGTTTAGCTTTGGTGGGAACCCTTTTAACAATGGTAACTGGGATTGCTGCATTTGATGCTATCAGTGGTTTACTGATTGGTTTACTATTAATGTGTGCAGCCATTTTCTTAGCGAAAGAATTTTATAGTTTGATTATTGGCGAAAGTGTGACCGCTACAGATTTAGCAAAAATTAAAACCGCATTTGATCGGGCGGATGTTGAAAAACTAATTGATGTAAAGACCGTTCATTTAGGCCCAACTGAAATTTTAGTAGCGGCAAAAATTGATGTGGTAGAACCAATGGAAGAAGATGCACCTGATGTTGTGAATGCGATTGAACGAGACATTCGCAGTAAAATGCCTGATAAAAAAATCTATATCTATATTGAAGTTGACGATTATGATGTGAATTACGTTCGTAAATAACAAATGAAAGAATAACTTTAAAAAACAATATGGGGGAAGAAACGATGCAAGAGGCAATTATAACAAGTACAGTAGATTTAACCAGTGGTGGTTGTAACGCCTGTGGTTTAGTGGAAGATACCGTCTACACATTAGCAATGAATGGAGTGGACATTCCGTTAGATGGCTTGACAGTTGCTCATCTAGTTTCTGCTGTTGTTGCCAGAAATGGATTTAAACAGGAGCTACAAATGGATATACTAGATGACGAATATATCCTTTATCGAAAAGAAGACACAGCAGTAACCTTTAAAGAAGCGTACAATCATTTAAGCTACGATAACGGTTCTGAAAAAATCCAATCTAAAAATAAACTGGAAGATTTACCAGAACTTTTTGAACAAGTCAATCAAATTCTAACAACTGTTTTTGGAATTGAAACTGTCAATTTTATTATAGAATAAAGTAAAAAATAGAACAGAAATTGGACAATCAATGAGTGAAAGAGATTGTCCAATCTCTGTTTTTTAATGTATAAATAGAAAATAAAGACAAAAAATGATTAAGTTAAGTGAACGCCTTTATCGACATAAATGATGTCACCGACCACACCACTAGCTAGTTCACTGACTAAAAAGGCACAAGTGTTTCCGACTTCTTCAATGGTTACACCTGTTTTATCTGGTGTCCGCTCATTAGAAATACTAATCAATTGATCGTAGTCTTTTACACCAGTCACAGCCAATGTTTTAATCGCTCCTGCGGAGATTCCGTTGACACGAACTTTATCTGCAGCTAATTCAAAAGCTAAATATTTCACGGCAGTTTCTAAAGATGCTTTAGCAATCCCCATCATATTATAGTTAGGAATCGCACGTTCGGAACCTAAATACGTCAATGTGACAATTCCTGAACCAGGATTTAACAAAGGTTTCGCATAATGAGTGACTGCTAAAAGAGAGTAGCTACTAATATCTTGTGCTAATAGGAAACCATCACGAGTGATGTCACTAACGTTTCCAGATAATTCTTCTTTTTTGGCAAAAGCAATCGCATGGACTAGTCCATCGATTGTGCCCACTTCGTTTTTAATTGTTTCAAAGGCTGCTTGAATGGACGCATCAGAAGCAACATCGCACTCCACCAACAAATCATTTTCATCTGCTAATTTAACCACTTGCTTTTTCATGCGTTCGTTTTGATACGTATAAATAACATTGGCCCCTTGATCTTTTAATGCTTTTGCACAGCCCCAAGCAATACTTTTTTTGTTGGCAACACCCATTACGACGACATTCTTATTTTGTAAAAACATATAAAATCTCCTTTAATAAAAAATTTTTGTTGATAGAATAGGCTTTTCTTCATCAAAATGTAAAAGTTACATTTATTGAGTTGACGAATAAAATTTCAACTGGTATTATCTGTGTGAGAATGATAACAAAATCTTCTCAATTTTCTAATCTTGAAAAAAACAGACATTTTTCCTGATGTCTGAATTATTAACCAAAATACTTTGAAAGTCAAACTATTTTTCTTATTTTTTAAGAAAAAGTGCTGGAAACCGTATGAAATAATAGTTTGATAATCAAAATAAACTCGGAGGTACAGTATGAAAAGAGTGGTCATAACCGGCATGGGTGCCGTAACACCATTAGGCAATACGGTAAAAGAATTTTGGCATAATCTAGTGGATGGCAAGCTAGGAATTGGCAAAATTACTAAATTTGATTCTGAAGATACTGGGGTGGCTTTGGCTGGTGAAGTAAAAGAGTTTGACCCAAGTGCTGTTTTAGAACGCAAAGAGCAAAAAAGAATGGACTTATTTTCTCAATATGGCTTGGTCGCTGCTTTAGAAGCGTGGAAAATGAGTGGTTTAACAGAAGCAACGATTGACCCGACTCGTTTAGGTGTGATTGTCGGTAGTGGGATTGGCGGGATGACTACCTTACAAGACCAAGTACGGGTAATGGATAAAAAAGGCGCAAAACGCGTAACACCATTTTTCGTGCCCATGGTAATTGCTAATATGGCAGCGGGAAATATTTCGATTCGTCTAGGTGCAAAAGGACCTTCTCAAACTATCGTGACTGCTTGTGCTTCTGCGACGAATGCGATTGGTGAAGCTTTTCGCACGATTAAATATGGTTTAGCGGACATGATGGTAACTGGGGGGACAGAAGCCACAGTATGTGAAATTGGGATTGCAGGCTTTGCAGCATTGAATGCTTTAAATACAACAGAAGATGCGACTCGGGCTTCGATTCCTTTTGATAAAGAACGAAAAGGTTTTGTGATGGGTGAAGGCGCAGGAATGCTGGTTTTAGAAGAACTCGAGCATGCACAGAAACGTGGCGCAACTATCTACGGTGAAATTGTTGGCTATGGCAGCAACTGTGATGCTAGCCACATGACCGCTCCTTTAAAAGACGGTAGTGGCGCGGCGGCTGCGATGGAAATGGCGATTGCAGAAGCAGGGATTACACCGGAACAAATTGGGTATATCAATGCTCATGGTACGTCAACCCCAGCGAATGATGCTGCGGAAACAACGGCCATCAAGCGTGTCTTTGGTGAGCGAGCATCGCAAATTCCAATTTCAAGTACAAAGAGTATGACTGGACATTTATTGGGCGCGGCTGGCGGTATCGAAGCGATTGCTTGTGTGCAAACATTGCAAGAAGGAAAAGCTCATCCGACAGTAGGCTACCAAGTAGCTGATCCAGATTGTGATTTAGATTATGTCACAGAAGGTGCACGTGACATTACAGCGGACTATACAATTAGTAATTCGTTTGGCTTTGGTGGCCATAATGGTGTAATTTGCTTGAAGAAATGGGAGGAAAACTAGTATGAAAAAAGTAATGACTGCAACAGAAATTATGGAAATGATTCCTAATCGCTATCCGATTTGTTATATTGATTATGTGGATGAAATTATTCCAAATGAAAAGATTATTGCAACAAAAAATGTGACAATTAACGAAGAATTTTTCCAAGGACATTTCCCTGGAAATCCAACAATGCCAGGCGTTTTGATTATTGAAGCATTGGCACAAGTAGGTTCGATTTTAATCTTAAAAATGGATCAATTTGAAGGTGAAACAGCCTATATTGGCGGTATCAACAAAGCCAAATTCCGTCAAAAAGTGGTCCCTGGTGATGTCTTGAAATTACATTTTGAAATCGTCAAATTACGTGACTTTGTCGGCATCGGCAAAGCGACTGCTTACGTGGAAGATAAAAAGGTCTGCGAATGTGAATTGACGTTTATTGTGGGACGATAAAAAGATAATTAGAAAGAGCAAGCGGTGAAGGCTTGCTCTTTTTTTGTTCTGGTATGATAAAATAAATTTATGGTAGAAAAAAATTCAAGACGGAGGCGTAAGATGAAAAAGAAGTTATTTTTTAATGGAATACTTATCATTTTTTTAACAGGTTGTGCACCGAAAGTAGAAGATGCGGGAATAACTCATACACAGATAACATCAACTATTTCTAGTGTATCTAGTAATATAAATAGTACAGAATCAAGTGATAACTTAACTGACAATGGGCAAGATATTTCTTCAGATGAAGTGAATTCAGCAAATGAAGACTTAAATATCGAAGCAATCAACAATGGTGATTTTACAACTTTGGCGGGGATTTGGCAAAATGGAAATGGTCAAGTATTAGTGATTAACCAAGATGGCACGACAGAAGATGGTCAAATAATTACAGGTGTTCCTCAATCTGATGTAACTAGCAAGATCCCCTATGCAAATATTAGAAGTGGACAGACTGGAGCGGCACTTGGACTTTATAAAATTGGATTTAGCAATCCTGATGGTGATCAGTCAGATACTACTAAACCACGGATATTGATAGCTCAAAATGCTGGAAATTACTCTGCCGAATTCTATTATTATCGTCAGCAATAGTGTATAAATAACACTAACACAAAAAAACATGCTGAAAGTCAAAGAACATGCTATAATCATAAAAAGCTTACGTGAAGGTGGTAAGCTTATGAGTAAAACAATTTACAGGAGGGTTTTTCTTTTGGATATTTCAGTAGAGTTTTCGGGACATAAATTGGCGAATGTGTTAATGAACGCATCAGGCATTCATTGTATGACAATTAAGGAAATGGATGAGTTAGCGGCTTCTCAAGCAGGTGCTTTTGTCGCTAAGACGGCAACACCTAATCCTCGTCAGGGCAATGAGGAACCTCGGTATTTTGATACACCATTAGGAAGTATTAACTCAATGGGCTTGCCTAATTTAGGGATTGATTATTATTTAGATTATCAGATTGCACGTCAAAAGGAATTTCCCGAGGAGTTATGCTTTTTATCTGTATCTGGTATGAATTATGAGGAAAATATCGCTATTTTAAAAAAAGTGCAAGAAAGTGAATACACAGGAGTGACAGAATTTAATTTGTCTTGTCCCAATTTGCCTGGTAAACCGCAAATTGCTTATGATTTTGAATTAACAGAAAAGCTTTTAACAGAAGTTTTCCAATTTTTTACTAAACCATTAGGTGTAAAATTACCCCCATTTTTTGATATTGCACATTTTGACGCAATGGCTGAAATTTTAAATAAATTCCCTTTAGTATACGTGAATAGTATTAATAGCATCGGTAATGGTTTATATATTGACAGTGACAAGGAAGAAGTGGTCATTAAACCAAAAGGAGGTTTCGGTGGACTGGGCGGCGAATATGTCAAACCAACAGCGTTAGCCAATGTTCGTGCGTTTGCGCAACGTTTGAAACCAGAAATCAAAATTATTGGAACGGGCGGTATTACATGCGGAAAAGATGTTTTTGAGCATCTTTTATGTGGTGCGACATTAGTACAAGTTGGCACACAATTGCATCAAGAAGGTCCACAAGTTTTTGAACGTCTAGCCAAAGAATTACAAGAAGTCATGGCAGCAAAAGGTTATGAAAGTATTGAAGAATTTCGTGGGAAATTGAAAGAGATGTAACAAAAAACCGTCAAGAAAATTTCTTGACGGTTTTTTTGTTATTTCACAGCCTTAACATTTTCCATAAAGGCTTCCAAATATTCAGGTTGTGTTAATTGTTGGTTACAGGTGTCGCTATCATGGCAAATGTAATTGCCTTTTTTCGTGTAGGTTCCGTCGCCGCCTGATTTGGTGGTAGCTAGGAACATAGACACATTCGTGATTGTTTGACAGATGGAGCAAACACCTTTAACAATGGTGGGTGAAAGGGTGCCGTGGACGCCGATTAATTTATTTTCTCGATAAGCTAAGATAAATTTTTTCTGAGTCCCAGCGTCGTTCCAACCGACATAGGTATTGTTCCGTAAATCCATGTTTTCCCACTCAGGAATCTTTAACTTTTTCACTTTGCGAAAGACTTTCGTGACTTGTGGTGTTGAAGGTTCTTTAAAGGGCAGCACGGTTTCTTTTAATTCATCTAAATATTTTTCAGCACGTGCGCGTGTTAAACGACGATCCATCACTTTGTCCAACAAAATCGTAACAGCAGGGTGTTCTTCTGGAAATAACCCATTGATTTTTTCGACACATAGGGCCTGGACAGTTTTGACAGTCGTAGCATCGTTAACAGACGTATAGGTGTTTAGTAACACAGCGACTTGTTCTTTAATTATGTTAAATTGGTAAGGTTGAATAGTTGGGTTCATGATTTTAAATTCCTTTCAAATAGACCGAGTACATACGCTGAAAGGCAATTTGTCTCACCAACGTATGTTTAGTGACAGACAACCTCATGTGTTTTTGATAAAGATAGCGTTTGACGTATCATATCATCACCCCCTTTAATGATTGATTTTTTCTATGTAAAAAGTGAAAATAATTGATGAAAGCTTGGTAATTCTAACGCAATTCAAGAAAAAAGGCAAGTTAAACTCGTTTTATTTCCCAATTCAATGTCTGGGGAGTGATAAACTTCTAAAAAAGATACGTGATTTCCTAGATTAATCCTAGGTTATTTGCTACAATAATGAAGAATTAACCAGAGAAAAGGAGAAATTACAATGATTGCAGCAAGCGATTTAAAAGCCGGTATGACTTTTGAGCAAGACGGCAAATTAATTAAAGTAATGGAAGCTAGCCACCACAAACCAGGTAAAGGTAACACGGTTATGCGTATGAAATTAAAAGATGTTCGTACGGGTTCAACAACAGATACAACAATGCGCCCAGATGAAAAAGTGAAAAAAGCGCACATCGATACAAAACCGGTTCAATATTTATACAGCCAAGATGATATGGCTATTTTCATGGATTTAGAAACATATGAACAATATGAAGTACCAACTGCTTTAATTGAAGAAGAACTAAAATATTTATTAGAAAATATGGAAGTAAAAATTCAATTTTATGGTGAAGAAGTCATTGGTTTAACTTTACCAACAACGGTAATCTTACGTGTTGCTGAAACACAACCTTCAATCAAAGGCGCAACAGTAACTGGTTCTGGTAAACCCGCTACAATGGAAACAGGATTAGTTGTTAACGTTCCAGATTTTGTTGAAGCAGACGAATTATTAGAAATCAATACTGCGGAAGGTACGTATTTAAAACGTGCTAAATAAGTAGCAGAAAAACAGAAGGCTAGCCTTCTGTTTTTTTTGGTCTATTAATTCTTTTACCTATAAGAAAACCATTGGTGTGATAGGAAATAGCAATCGTTAGAATCGTTGACACTAGAAAATGGGAAATGGTATAGTTTGGTCAACACATGACGAAGGAGGAAATCAACCATGACGAAAAAACAAGCTAGCCTTTTTTTAGAAACGGAAAGCTGTTGTTGTATGGTGCAAAATAGTGCAGCATACTCTTTTGTGATGGGGAAAACCTCCGTTATTTCTGAAAAATTGCCTAACACGATTCCTCTCTGAATCTAGACAACCAGAAATAAACAAAAAAGGTGCTGATGCGATCAGCACCTTTTTGTTTTATGTACATGTATTAGAAGGAGGAATTCGCTATGATTGTTCAGTCAATTTTAGACACAATCGGAGCAACACCATTATTTGAATTTACAAGTGAACAATATCCTATGCCAGAAGGCACTAAAATTTATGCGAAGCTAGAATATTTGAATCCAGGTGGCAGTGTCAAAGATCGGCTTGGTGTGCATCTTCTCAAAGAAGCAATGAAAACGGGAAAGATAAATCAAGCCACAACAATTATTGAACCGACAGCGGGGAATACAGGGATTGGCCTGGCATTAGCAGCCAGTCAACTGGGCCTCAAGACAATCTTTGTTGTGCCAGAAAAATTTAGTCAGGAAAAACAACAGCTGATGCAAGCGTTAGGTGCTAAAATTGTCCCTTCGCCAACAGAGCAAGGGATTGTCGGAGCGATAACTAGTGCCCAAGACTTAGCCAAGGAAATTCCTAATAGTTACGTGCCGTTACAATTTGAAAATCCGGATAATCCTGCTGCTTACTACGAAGGATTAGGACCTGAAATTGTTCAAGACCTAGGCGGAAAGATTACTAGCTTTGTCGCAGGTTTAGGCAGTGGTGGAACGTTTGCAGGTGTTGGCAGATATCTCAAAGAACAAAATAGTAAGACGCAATTATGGGGCGTGGAGCCAGAAGGTTCAATTTTAAATGGCGGACCTGCACACGGACATGAAATCGAAGGCATTGGCGTGGAGTTCGTGCCGCCTTTTCTTAAACAGATTCCTGTGGACGGCTTTTATACCATTTCAGACGAGGATGGTTTTTTCTGGGTCAAACAATTAGCCAAGAAAAGCGCTTTGCTGGTGGGAAGCTCCAGCGGCGCAGCGTTTGCGGCGGCATTAAGAGAGGCGCGCCGCTTACCAGCAGGCAGCACAATTGTAACTATTTTTCCTGACGGTAGTGACCGTTATTTATCAAAAAATATTTATTCTTAGGAGGAAAACTTTTATGAAATTCAATACCAAATTAATTCATGGCGGCATTAGCAAAGACGCAACAACAGGTGCAGTGAGTGTTCCTATTTATCAAACGTCAACCTTTGAACAAAATGGCGTGGGCCAGCCAAAAGAATATGAATATTCTCGTTCAGGTAATCCCACACGTCACGCGTTAGAAACCTTAATCGCTGAGTTAGAAGGTGGGAGCCATGGCTTTGCGTTTAGCTCAGGCTTAGCTGGTATCCATGCAATCATTTCTATGTTTGGACCCGAAGATCATATTTTATTAGGTGATGATGTCTATGGGGGGAGTTTCCGTTTATTGGATAAAGTATTTGTAGCAAATGGGTTAAGCTACACGATTGTAAACGCCAGCGACTTATCAACAATTGAAGCCGCAATTCAGCCAAATACAAAAGCCTTGTTTTTGGAAACACCAAGTAATCCACTGTTAAAAATTACAGATATTGAAGCGGCGGCTAAGCTTGCTAAAAAACATCAGTTGTTAACCATTGTCGATAATACGTTTGCGACGCCTTATTTTCAACGGCCGTTAGCGTTAGGTGCTGATATTGTGGTTCACAGCGGGACAAAATATTTAGGGGGCCATAGTGATGTAGTCTCTGGTTTAGTCGTAACGAATCATCCAGAAAGCGCAGAAAAGATTGCCTTTTTACAAAATGCGATTGGTGCTGTTTTAGGACCACATGATAGTTGGTTGGTCCAACGTAGTTTAAAAACATTAGGCGTCCGGATGGCAGCGCATGCCCAAAATGCTCAAAAAATCGCAGAATTTTTAGAAGCGCATCCAGCTGTAGCAACGGTGTATTATCCAGGACTAGCGAGTCATCCTGGTCACGAAATTGCGCAAAAACAGATGTCGGGATTTAGTGGCATGATTTCTTTTGAATTAGCCAAGGATGAGCAAGTCGTTCCTTTCGTAGAAGCGTTGGAAATTTTTACTTTAGCGGAAAGTTTAGGTGGCGTAGAAAGTTTAATTGAAGTACCTGCCATTATGACTCACGCATCTATTCCCAAAGAAAATCGTGAAGCTGTGGGAATTAAAGATGGACTCATTCGTTTATCTGTAGGAATTGAAGCAGTCGAAGATTTATTGGCTGATTTAGAAAAGGGATTACAAGCATAAACAAAAGGCCCTCGTCTTTAGACGAAGGCCTTTTGTTTATAATTCTTCTCCATTCGTAGCAATCACTTGTTGATACCAAGCAAACGATTTTTTCTTTCGCCGTTCCAACGTTCCGTGACCATCGTTGTCCTTATCTACATAAATGAAGCCATACCTTTTCTTCATTTCGCCTGTACTAGCGCTCACTAAATCGATGAATCCCCAAGGTGTATAGCCCATCAAATCAATGCCGTCATACGCAACGGCTTCTTTCATCATCTCGATATGTTCACGTAAATAAGCGATTCGGTAAGTGTCGTTAATCGTTCCGTCTGGTTCTAGCTCATCAATAGCACCAAAGCCATTTTCAACAATAAAGAGTGGTAATTCATACCGATCATTGAACCAATTCATTGCATAGCGTAAGCCCATAGGATCGATTTGCCAACCCCAATCAGATGTTGCTACATAAGGATTTCGCACCAAGTCTTTTGCTTCATTGTAGTCAAAAGTAGGGGCCTTTTCTGCACCTTTCACAGCAAACGACATGTAATAGCTAAAGCCAATATAATCAACACAGCCATTAGCCAAATCAGTTAAATCTTCTTCTGTGACATCTAATGAAATGTTTTTTCGTTTCAAATAGCATTGAATTGCACTTGGATAATGACCGCGGACATGAACATCGGTAAACCAATAACGTTTTTGCATTGCGCTAACACTCATCATCATATCCTCAGGATTACAAGAATAAGGATAAATAGGCACCATCGCAATCATACAGCCAATTTGGAAGTCGGGATTGATAGCGTGGCCAATTTTCACTGCACGTGCGCTAGCGACTAGTTCATAATGAGCAGCCTGATACATAATTGCTTCGCGGTCTTCTCCTTCCTGGTAAGCAATACCAGAGTTAGTAAAAGGTGCAAAATCTTCTTCATAATTGGCTTGGTTGTTAATTTCGTTAAAGGTCATCCAATATTTGACTTTTTTCTGGTAACGAGTGAAACAGACTTCAGCAAATTTGACAAAAAAATCAATGACTTGGCGATTGCGAAAGCCGCCATATTTTGTGACTAAATGATAAGGCATTTCAAAGTGAGACAGTGTCACGACTGGCTCAATGCCATTTTTCAAACACTCGTCAAAAAGTGCATCATAAAAACGAAGGCCTTCTTCATTGGGCGTTTCTTCATCTCCGTTAGGAAAAATTCGTGTCCAAGCAATAGAGGTTCGGAAACAATTTAAACCAAGTTCTTTGAATAGTTGAATATCTTCTTGATAGCGATGGTAAAAATCAATCGCTTCATGGTTAGGATAGTGTTCATCTGGTAAAACGCCTGCGGTAATTTTACGAGGAACGCCATGTGCACCAGCAGTCATTACATCCGCCACGCTCACCCCTTTACCGCCTTGGTCCCAGCCTCCTTCTAATTGATGAGCAGCGACAGCGCCGCCCCAAAGAAAATCATTTTTCAAAATTGACATATCGTTTCAGTCCTTTGTTCAAATTTTTATACGTTTTGTGCTTCGACTTTTTCAAGGGTTTCTTCAGTAATTGGTTGATTGGTTTCTTCTGCGTAATTAAGTGCATCCATTTTTTTAGCAAACGGTAAATAGATAAAGAAACTCATCGTTAGTACCACTACTTGAAGCAACGCTGCTTGCCAACCACCAACTAAAAGTCCAGAAATGATTGGAGGAGTAGTCCAGGGAACTTGTACCGCAGTAAAGAGAGGAACCAGTCCTGTGTACAAGGCAAAATATGTCACAACAGAAGAAACAATCGGTGTGATAATGAATGGCACAGCCATGATTGGGTTCATCACGATAGGTGTAGCAAAGACAATTGGCTCGTTAATATTGAAAACAGCTGGCCCAATTGAAAGCCGACCTAATTGCTTGAACTGAGCTGATTTGGCAAAGAAAACCATGAACACGACTAACCCGATTGTCATGCCCGCACCAGTGACCGTTAAAAATTGATCTAAAAATTGTTGTGTAACAATATGGCCGCCATTAGCCAGTGTTAAGTCTTTTCCTGATTTCAAAATTTCGGTGTTTTCTAAAGAGTTTGCTTGTAAAATAGGGCCCATGATACCGCCAACGATTGTTGACCCGTGAACACCGAAAAACCAAAAGAGCGGAATGACAAAACCTAATAGTAATGCGCCACCTAGTGAATCTGTGACTCCTTGAAGTGGTGATTGTAGCACTTCGTAAATAAAGTCAAAGAATGTCGTATTGAAGACTTTATCTAGAAGAATGAAAATTAGCATTGCACCAGTTACAATGACGCTGGCAGGAATTAACGCAGTAAAGGAATTGGCCACATTTTCTGGTACAGCTTCTGGTAATTTGATACGAATATCATGACGTAAAAACCAACTATATACAACGCCGACTAACAAACCAACAATAATAGCTGTAATCATCCCTTTGCCAGCTGTCCAATCTTTGTTGATGACATTGCCAACTACTGCGCCAGAAACCGCATCTTTGACTTCAGATGACATAAACAAAATGAAAACTACCATGGCAATCATGCCCGCTGGGAGGCCTTCAAATCCCTCGCTTTTTACATATGAGTAGGCAATACCGATGACCGCAAATAACGACATAATCGCAAAAGATGCCCCATATGCTTGATTGAAATAAACAGCCAGACCGCTTGCGTTAACCCATTCAGAAATAGCTGTAACTGGGAAATTCGCTAATAGAAGAAACACGGAACCAACAATGGTAAAAGGCATCGTGTAAAGCATCCCGTTCCGTAAGGCAGTAATTGCTTTGGTATTGACGAATTTTAGTACTGGAGGTAATAATTTCTCGTTAATCCATTCGTTCATAAAAATCTCTCCTTTGAAGAATAATATAAATGCAAATGTATCCGTTTACATATTTACTATATAAGGTTATTTGAAGAAAAAATAGACTTTTGCTTGAATGAGAAACATGTACCAAGAAAAAAAACAAAAAAGCTCATACTGTTTTAGACAGCATGAGCTTTTGTGAAAAACAACTAGAAAGGTGTTTCATCTAGTTCCTTTAAAAGTTGACTTGCTTGATGAGCTAGGAGTTCAATTAAAGCAATGACAGGGATTTGAGTGGTTGTATTGACTGATTTATCTGCAAATGGAGAACGTTCGTCGGGCATATAATAGGAGATGTTGTAGTCAGCCAAGCGGGCAATAGTTGAATGTTGATTGTTGGTAATGCTTAGCACTTTGGCGCCAGCTGTTTTAAAATCGGTCATTTGTTTAATCATTTCATTGGTTTCCCCAGATACAGACAGAATCAAGGCTAATGTATTTTCAAATCCGCGCTTGGGGATAGGCGTAAAGGGATCAGCAATACTGTAAGAATTGATATTTAAGTTGGCAAAATAACGACTGCCATAACTACCTAAAATTCCGCTAGTACCAATGCCAGTAAAGGCAACGTGACGTGCTTGAACAATCATTTGGATTGCTGGACGAAGCATTTCGTAATAGGTTTCTTGGTTTAATTTTTTCAAAAAAGCATCGACGTGAACCGTGGCATCATAAAAATTTTCAAACGTTTGTGTTTGTTTGGCTTCTTCTTTCACTGCATATTTTAATTCGGAAAAACCAGCATAGCCCATTTTGTTACAAAATCGTAGAATCGTTGAGGTGGAGACATGACAGGAAGTAGCCAGTTGGCGAATGGTCTGTTGAGGGATTTGGTGCAGGTGTTCCAATACATAATGGTAAACGAGCATTTCTAATTCATTCAAGGTCTGAACCTTCTCTAAATCAAACAAAGTAATCCTCCTTTATATAAAAACTGAATATGTTATTTTTTTGTGTAAATCAAATAAACCAATTCTTATTTTTCTTGAAAAAAATGTAAAATAACTCAATAAAAAGTTTCTTATTTCCTATTTTACAAAAAGTAGCCCAATTATCCTAGTTTTTCTCTTTTTTCTTTTAAAAATAACAATGCGCACCCCTAGAGTTTTTTGTGAAAACAAGCTAAAATAGATAAGAAGAGAAAAGGAGGCGTTGATGTGGCACGGGAAGTAATTTTATTTATTGCAGCGAGTATTGATGGTTTCATTGCGGACAAAGCGGGCGGTGTTGCTTGGTTAGAAGAGAATATTCGTGGCGATGAAGAAGATCGTAGTTACGATGAAATGTATGAAAAAATAGACACTGTGGTAATGGGGCGGACTACTTATGATCAAGTGACACAAGAATTGTCCCCAGATGTGTATTTTTATGAAGACAAGCATTCTTATATCATTACCTCTCATCCAGAAACATCAACTGCTTCAAGAACTTTTACCAAGGAAGATCCCGTCACATTAATTCGTCGTCTCAAAGAAGAAGACGGCGCGGGAATTTGGATTGTTGGAGGCCCAAAAGTGGTTCAACCGCTTTTGGCAGCTGATTTAATTGATACCTTCATTTTGACGACAATACCACTGTTTCTGGGTGAGGGCATTGCTCTATACGAGACAATGGCTCAATCAATCCCAGTTCGTTTAAAACAGGTTTATCAAAAAAATGAGTTGGTTTATTCGATTTATCAACGTGAAAACAAAAATTAAAAAATAATTATTCGGTTGGGCAAGTTGCTTTCAAGGTTTTGAGTTTCTCATAGGGCGAGAGGAACAAAGCAACAGTTGTCTAGCCGTTTGTGTTGTTTTTGATTGACAAAGAAATGGTAGAGGAGAAAAAAATGAAACATCAGATCAAAAAAAGGTTGTATATTTCACCGGTTCAAACAATTGTCTTAGGCTTTTTTTTATTAATTGTTGTAGGCACAATCTTATTAATGATGCCTTTTTCTGCACAAGCTGGACAAAAAACGCAATGGATTGATGCTTTTTTCGTGGCAACTTCCGCCGTCTGTGTTACAGGGCTTTCGCCTTTGAATACGGCGGAGCATTGGAGTCCTATCGGGCAAGTTATTATTATGATTTTGATTGAATTAGGCGGCTTAGGCTTTTTAACCGTTGCCACGATTTTCTTTAGTTTGCTGCGGAAAAAAGCGTCACTAAGTGTACGGATGTTGTATCAAGAAGCTTTAAATGTTAGTGAAGTTTCCGGAGTTTTTCGTTTAATGAAATATATTATGAAGTTTGCGGCCATTATTCAATTACTTGGAGCCTTCTTGTTGTCCTTTCAATTTGTGCCAACATTTGGGTGGAAAAAAGGGTTGTTTTTTAGTTTCTTCCATGCCGTTTCGGCATTTTGTAATGCTGGCTTTGATTTGCTAGGGGATAGTATGGTTCCTTATCAAAATTCGCCTTATCTTTTACTAGTTATTAGCTTTTTAATTATAGCTGGTGGCTTAGGATTTATTGTGTGGCGCGATATTTTTGCAATGATTAAAGGCTATAAAAATAAAATTAAGCACCGTGTTAGTATTCATACTCGCCTTGCTTTAACGGTGACCGCCACCTTTTTAGTCTTAGGGACCGTTATTTTTTACATTTCAGAATATCGCCATTTTCCAGCTGACATGTCTTTTTGGCAGCGTCTTGTCAACAGTTGGTTCTTGTCGGTTACACCAAGAACGGCTGGCTTTTATTCGGTTGATTATTTGAAAATGAGTAATCCAGGCCTGATTGTCACGATTTTGTGGATGTTTATTGGTGGCACTTCAGGATCAACCGCTGGCGGCTTGAAAACCACTACGTTTGGTGTGTTATTTTTACAATTTCGTGCAATTTTTAAAGGGAAACAGCGAGTGGAATTCCATGAACGCACAATTCCTGAGCGAGTAGTGCTCCAAGCATTTACTTTGTTCTTCTTGGCAACTTTTTTATGTGTAACTGCTTCAGTTATTCTCTCGTTTACAGAAACATTACCTTTAAAAAACGGGATTGAGTATATCGTTTTTGAAGTGATTTCTGCATTTGGAACGGTCGGTTTAACAATGGGGTTAACACCAGATTTAACTGTTTTTGGTAAACTGGTGATTATTTTTCTAATGTTCATCGGTCGTGTGGGTGTGTACACGGTGTTATTGTCATTAATTAAGAAAGGCTTGGAAAGTCAGTCGAAAGTTCAATATCCAAAAGAATCAGTGATGATTGGTTAATAGAGAAAGAGGGAAATAGAATGGAATTTTTAGGTATTTTATGTTTGATTTTAATTACAACGACTTTAGCAGGTGTTGCTTGTAAAAGAGTAGGAATTCCTGCGGTAATTGGGCAATTGCTAGTAGGGATTGTGTTAGGTCCAGCGATGTTAAATATTGTGCATCAAGATGTGTTTGTGCATGACTTTTCAGAAATTGGTGTCATTATGCTGATGTTTATTGCTGGAATGGAATGTGAATTGGAATTATTGAAAAAATATGCGAAACCTAGTGTCATGGTCGCTATTTTGGGCATCGTTTTACCGGTTGGTTTTACTATGTTGATTGGTCAGCTGTTTGCTTTTTCTTGGAAAGAAGCTTTTTTCCTTGGGTTAGTTTTAGCAGCAACGTCGGTCAGCATTTCAGTAGAAGTATTAAGAGAGTTGAATGTTTTAAGTAGTAAAGAAGGTGCAACGATTCTTGGGGCTTCCGTCGTTGACGATATCGTGGTCGTGATTATTTTAAGTGTCGCTGTCGGCATGATTGGTGCAAGTACAGGCGGCAATACAGAAGTCAGCTTTATTGTTAAGTTAATTGAACAAGGCTTATTCTTTATTGGGATTTTCTTTTTGGTCCGCTTTATTGCTCCCTATTTACTACGTTTAAGTCAAAAAATGAACATTGGGTCGTCTGTTATTATCATGTCATTGATTATCTGTTTGGGCATGGCTTATTTGGCTGATTTAGTTGGTTTAAGTTCTGTCGTAGGTGCCTTTTTTGCAGGGATTGCTGTGGGACAAACGGATGCAAAAACAGAAATTGATTTCAATATTGAAGCTATTGGCTATGCCGTGTTTATTCCCGTCTTCTTTGCCAGCATTGGCTTATCAGTGACATTTAACACGTTAGGAAAAGATTTACCTTTTATTTTGGTAATGACGATTATGGCGATTTTAACGAAATTACTGGGCGGCGCCTGGGGAGCGAAAATGGTTGGTTTCTCCAATACAAGTTCTTTAATGGTCGGTGCTGGGATGGTTTCGCGTGGGGAAATGGCATTAATCATTGCGCAAATTGGCTACCAATCTAAATTACTTTCAGAAGCGTATTATACGAGCATGATTGTGGTAATTATCTTAACGACCTTAGTTGCACCGTTCTTATTGAAATACTTTGTTAAAAAACAAGAATCTGCGTTGCAATAAAAAAAGATGAGCAGAAGTTGTTGACAAAAAAATAAAATAGCTATATGATGAGTTCAAGATAAACGACTACGTTTGTAGTCAAAAACCTTGAACTCTTTTTTTATTGATGAAGGAGGAATTTAACGAGTATGGCAAAAGATAAATTAGCGACAATTACAGATGCAGAGTGGGAAGTCATGCGGGTTATTTGGACCCAAGGCAAGACCACGAGTCGTGAAGTGCATACACTTTTAAATGAGAAGAAAGAATGGAAATCAACGACCGTCAAGACGTTACTAAGTCGTTTAACAGATAAAGGGTTAGTTGGAACGGAGAAAGCAGGCAATAAATATATTTATTATCCGCTAGTAGAAGAACGTCGGAGCGTTGAAACGGTGGCAGACGAACTTTTAGCCAAGGTGTGCAGCCGTAAAGTTGGTTCCGTGGTAGAAACAATTTTAACAGAGAGTCAGTTGAGTTATGACGATTTGGATCGATTAGAGGAACTCTTGAAAGAGAAGCGCAAGACGGCGGTTGAATCCGTCCCTTGCAACTGTATTCCTGGTCAATGCCAATGTCATTTAATTTAAAAAGGAGTGAAAAAAATGGAAAGTAAAACGTTTGATATTGAAGGGATGAGCTGTGCTTCCTGTGCCCAAACGATTGAAAAGGCTACGGCGAAGTTACCTGGGATGGCAAAGGCAAGTGTCAATTTAGCTACGGAAAAATTAAGTGTCACGTATGATCAGACGGAAGTCACAGAAGAAGAAATTAAGGAAGCTGTGTCAGATGCTGGCTACAAGGCGATTAGCCCAGCCCAGCAACGAACGTTTGCGATTGAAGGAATGAGTTGTGCTTCCTGTGCCCAAACGATTGAAAAAGCTGTGAACCAATTATCTGGTGTTCAACAAGCGATTGTTAATTTAGCCACGGAAAAACTGGTGGTTAGTTATGACGACCATCAAGTAACGAGTGCTGAAATTATCAAAGCAGTTACGGATGCAGGTTATCAGGCGACAGAAGAAGTCGCTGCAGGTGCAACAGCGGACCAAGATCGTGAAAAGAAACAAAAACATATTGCTGAGATGTGGCAACGTTTTTGGATCTCAGCGGTGTTTACAGTGCCACTTCTTTATATTGCGATGGGACACATGGTAGGCTTACCATTGCCGGATTTGTTGAATCCAATGACACATGCGACGACCTTTGCAATGGTTCAATTGATTTTGACGTTACCCGTCCTATATGTCGGCAGAGAATTTTTCACAGTTGGTTTTAAAGCGTTATTTAAAGGGCATCCAAATATGTTTTCTTTGGTAGCTTTAGGAACCAGTGCTGCTTTTGTGTATAGTTTATATGGCACAGCCATGATATTTTTAGGAGACACAAGTTTTACAATGGCTCTTTATTATGAATCAGCGGGTGTTATTTTAACCTTAATTACATTAGGAAAATATTTCGAAGCTGTTTCAAAAGGGAAAACCTCAGATGCGATAAAAAAATTAATGGGTTTGGCGCCGAAAACTGCTCATATTTTACGTGATGGCGCAGAAATTGAAGTGCCAGTTGATGCTGTTCAGTTGGATGACATTGTGATTGTTCGCCCAGGAGATAAAATCCCTGTTGATGGAGTGATTGTTTCAGGCAGTAGTTCTGTGGATGAAGCCATGTTAACGGGCGAAAGTTTGCCTGTTGAAAAGAAAGTCGGTGATGCAGTAATTGGTGCTAGCATCAATAAAAATGGCAGCTTTCAATTCAAGGCAACAAAAGTGGGAAAAGAGACGGCCCTTGCCCAAATCATTCAATTAGTGGAAGATGCGCAAGGCTCAAAAGCACCGATTGCACAATTAGCTGATAAAATTTCGGGTGTTTTTGTCCCAATCGTTATTGGTTTGGCTGTTCTTTCTGGCTTGGCTTGGTTCTTTTTAGGACAAGAGTCATGGATTTTCGCTTTGACAATTACCATTTCTGTGTTAGTGATTGCTTGTCCTTGTGCGCTCGGCTTGGCAACGCCGACTGCGATTATGGTGGGGACAGGTAAGGGCGCTGAAAATGGCGTTTTAATTAAAAGTGGGGATGCTTTAGAAACCACTCACAAAATTCAAACAATCGTGTTTGATAAAACAGGAACTATTACAGAAGGCAAACCGGTGGTTACAGATATTTTAGTTGCTGATTCAGCACTTTCAGAAGCTGAGTTACTAACATTAGCAGCTTCTGCAGAACAAGGATCAGAACATCCTCTAGGTGAAGCAATTGTGGGAGCGGCTAAAGAACGTCAATTGCCATTAGTAGAAGGAAGCGATTTTTCAGCGATTCCAGGTCACGGCATCCGTGTGACAATCAACGAACGAGTCCTACTTTTGGGCAATATAAAATTAATGAAAGAAGAAGCCATTGAGCTATCAACGTTTGTTCAACAAGCGGATCGTTTGGCAGAAGAAGGGAAAACCCCAATGTTTGTGGCAAAAGATGGTTCGTTTGCGGGTATCATTGCGGTAGCAGATACTGTGAAGGATAGCAGTCAAACAGCCATTGCACGTTTGCATAAAATGGGGATCGAAGCCGTGATGATTACGGGAGACAACAAGCGTACTGCCGAGGCGATTGCAAAACAAGTAGGTATCGATCGTGTCTTAAGTGAAGTTTTACCAGAAGATAAAGCGTTAGAAGTGAAAAAACTACAAGCAGAAGGCAAAAAAGTAGCGATGGTGGGTGACGGTATTAATGATGCACCAGCACTTGCCCAAGCAGATGTGGGGATTGCTATTGGTTCAGGCACAGATGTTGCAATGGAATCGGCCGACATTGTGCTAATGCGTAGTGATTTAATGGATGTGCCTACAGCAGTTGAATTAAGTAAAGCGACCATCAAAAACATCAAAGAAAATCTTTTCTGGGCATTTGCCTATAATACATTAGGTATTCCAGTGGCTATGGGTGTGTTACACTTATTTGGTGGACCTTTGTTAAGTCCGATGATTGCAGCAGCAGCTATGAGTTTTAGTTCAGTCTCTGTCTTACTAAACGCCTTACGCTTAAAAGGATTTAAACCTTCGACGGTGAAAAGAACTAGTGGAAGTCAAAAATAAAATTGAAAAGGATGAAGTGAAATGGAAAAAACAGTAAAAATTGATGGGATGAAATGTGATGGCTGTGTTCAAGCGGTCACTGAAAAATTTAGTGGAATTGACGGCGTAACGAATGTTGAGGTTCACTTGGCAGATCAAACAGCCGTTGTGACAGCAGATCGTGAAGTAAGCCAAGATGAACTGAATACCACGTTGGCAGATACAAAATTCAAGGTTGTCAGCGAATAACAAAAAACAGGGCCTACCATCATGAGTAGGCCCTGTTTTTTTGTTATGGAAGTTTGGCTTTGATTTCCTGATAAATCTTAGTCGTTTCTTGACCATCACGCGCAGTATAATAATAAACTTTTTCCCGCGTTTCTATTTTCAGAATCGGATGACTTTTTGTATAAATTAGTAAATAAGCAGGTTTTCCAGCGACTTTAAATTCTCCTGTTAAGTAACTATCTGTCGCAGCACCCATTGTGCGGATGCGTTCTTGAGGTAAGTCATCAATCAAAGAAACAACAGTGATTTGGTTAAAAGGAATTGACCTTGTTTTTGCTAATGGGGCAGATAACTCAATTTGTTTATTTTCAATAGTTGCTTGAAAGGCATGACTAGAAAAATCATTTATAAACATCGGCACTGTGGCAAAGAACAGCACCGCAATCGTTAAAATACCAGTAGCGGCTAGAATAATTTTCCCAGCAGGCCGTCCTAGGTTAATAGATAAATTCATACCAATGCGATCAGGAACCATGATTTTGGGGTCCTTTGGATTGATATAAATCCCATACCGCCAATATTGATCATCATCCCCATAGCGATAATCGCCAGCCTGTAAAACGAATTGATCTTGTTTTTTGCGCATTGAAAATAGGTAGTAGAAGAGAAAGCCTACATAAACAAACAAAAGAATAAAATAACAAAAAGTAAGGGCCATCGCAACCGTATAATCAATTACAATTGTGAAAGTTGGTAAAATGGTTAGCGGTGCAAAAACTAAGGCGGATAAAACCATTAAAACAGACCAATGATGCCGAAATAAATCATTGATTTGCTGATTAATTTTTGAGTCACTAGTTAGCGGTTTGACAGGTAAGCGCGCAATAAAATAATAGCCGCCAATGAACAAACTTAACATCAAAACAGTAATTAAGAAAAGAATCCAGGAACCAATCGCCGTTTGCAAGGAATAAAAGCCCCCAGCAAAAGTAAGAATAATTGCAGGTAAAAACCACCAAAATGAAATAAGTTTCTGGTTTTTATTTAAAACTAATTGCGTATCGATTAAGAGAGGACGTTTAGGCAACAACCAGCCGTTTTGCATTTTTAAAGCGGCCATTTTGCGAATATAAACGATTTGCAGATAGTAGCCACTGCCAATAAAACTAAATAAAAGTAACAGAAAAAGGAACAATAAAATCGAATCATAAGGAATAAATAACAAAGGCAAACTAAGAACACTAAAAACGGCTGCTAGTTGAACCAAGCGTTTTTTATAACGTTTTCGGATTGCTTGAACGCTGGGATCTTGTAGTTTATCTTCTGGTAAAGTGTTTTCCAAAATAATATTTTTGTGAGGATTTGCATAAATCCCCATAGTAAATGCCATAAAAAAAGCGACAGAAACTAGGATGAAATAAAAGAATACCGCCATTATAATGCACGCCCTTTCGAATCAAAATTTTGATAAATTTTCTGAATAAGTGCTTGGATTTCTGCTTCGGATTGCTGATGTAAAAAACTTTCAGCCAACAGAAGTTCTAAACGCTCATGCAATTGCTGTTGCCAAACAGCGGTAGCAGGTAACTTTGCGGCAATTTTGGTGCCGTTACGACGGTCAGTCACAATATAACCTGATTGCTTTAACTTATTATAAGCTTTTGAAACAGTCATCATATTGACCCCGATTTCGTCCGCCAATTGTCGGATAGAAGGCAAACTTTCATTAGGAACCAGTTCACCTTTGGCAATGCCTACAATGATTTGATCAATGAGTTGCTGATAGATGGGCTGTTCGCTTTGTTCATCTATTTCTAAAAGCATCGAATCACTCCTGTCTTATTTGTGCTATCTGTATTATATATACTAATACAAAAAGAGTTGGAAAGCAAGGAATTTAGAGTAAATGGTTGTTTCTGTTTAAAGAGAAGCATATAATGAAGAAGAACGTAAAATGAAAGGACGATGAAAATATGACAGCAATTGAACCAAAATTAACAGAGAAATTCCATCAAGATTTCTTGAACAATAATAAACAAAATGCCTTACAACGTAGTGTAGTAAAAAATGGTATCAGCGCTTCAGGTGAATCTGTACAAGGAGCCGTGAATAACGTACCCGTCTTTTCAGTCGACTTAGCTACTGGAAAAGTGGCCAATCAAAAACAAAGCGGTCGCTGCTGGATGTTTGCGGCATTAAATACATTTAGACATAGAATGTTAAATGCGTTTCAATTAAAAGATTTTGAATTATCACAAAACTATACATTTTTCTGGGATAAATATGAAAAATCAAACTATTTCTATGAAAATATTATTGCAACAGCCGATCAACCGTTGACTAGTCGTAAAGTGGCCTTTTTATTAGCTACACCACAACAAGATGGTGGGCAATGGGATATGATCGTTTCAATTTTTGATAAATATGGCGTAGTGCCTAAAACGGCAATGCCTGAAAGCAGCAACAGCTCCAATTCACGTGATTTAAACAACTATTTAAATAAAAAATTACGCAAAGATGCAACAATTTTACGTAGTTTAATTGAAAAAGGCGCTTCTGCTGAAGAAGTCCAAAAAAACAAAGAAGCAATGTTACAAGAAATTTATAATTTCTTAGCAATCTCTTTAGGAACACCGCCAGAAACCTTTGATTTTGAATACCGTGACGAAGAAAAAAATTATCATTTGGATCAAAATCTAACACCGCAAACATTCTTTGAAAAATACGTTGGCGTTAATTTACATGATTATGTAAGTATTATTAATGCTCCTACAGAAGATAAACCATTCAACAAAACATACACTGTTGAAATGTTAGGGAATGTTGTCGGCGGCAAAGAAGTTAAATATTTAAATGTAGAAATGGCTGCTTTCAAAAAATTAGCTGCTGCACAATTGGAAAAAGGCGAATCTGTTTGGTTTGGTTGTGATGTCGGACAATCTTCAACACGTGACACAGGAATTATGGCATTAGACGTTTACGATATGAACGATCTTTTTGATATTGATTTTACGATGACTAAAGCAGAACGTTTAGACTTTGGTGAAAGCTTAATGACACACGCCATGGTTTTAACAGGTGTTGATATCGTTGATGGTCAAACAACAAAATGGAAAGTGGAAAATAGCTGGGGCGAAAAAGTCGGTGAAAATGGCTTCTTCGTTATGAGCGATGCGTGGATGGACGAATACACTTATCAAATCGTTGTGCACAAAGATTTATTAACTGATGAACAGAAAAAAGCTTGGGAACAAGCGCCAACTGTTTTGGCACCTTGGGACCCAATGGGAGCCCTTGCGTAGCAAGGGATACAGCCTTTCTTTTTGGAAAAAGGGCATAAAAAGGGCAAAAATAATTAAAACTGAAAAAAGGGCAAGATTTGGTTATAACTCGTTTAGGGTCTTAACCAAGTCTGTTTTTTGTTTCTTGGTGACATGCATGTATATTTTTTCGGTTGTCTCTCTGTCCTCATGCCCGACACGATCCATAATCACTTGAATGGGTATGCTCTTTTCGGCTAACATACTTATATGAGTGTGTCTGAACACATGTGTGCTAACTTTTGTGGATGTATTAAATTCAATTTGGTGGCTAGCAATAAAACCATTAATTGTGCCTAAATCATAAGGACGGTCATTTGACGTCACGAATAAAAAATCAGAACTTTTATTTTTTATAAAGCGGTTATGATACATGCGATCTTTTATAATTTGCACTGCGGCATCGCCTAACTCAATAGTGCGAAATGATTTCCTTGTTTTTGGCGGGACTTTTTGTCCTCGGGTGTGACTACGTGTTGCATGATCGTAAGTTCCGTGAATATCTAACAAAAATCCATCGTGGAAGTTTTTTGATTCTAAAGCAATCAATTCGCCAAAACGCATACCAGTGTGAAATTGTAGTTCGAGCATTTGCGTATAAAGCGGGTTGTATTCATTTAAAACTTGAAATATTTGTTCAGCTTCGGCTTTTTCTAAGTATCTAGGTACTTGCTCATGAATAAGATCGTCCACTGTTTTTGCTGGCGTTACTATTTTAGAAAGATTAATGGCATCAAGATTTTTAATGTATCTTTTCTTATAGGCGAGAGTAAATGCACCACGGATAATCGCACGGAATCTTTTTATATAGGACTTTTGATATTCAAAGTCAAAAATCATACGGTCATAAAACGCTTGTATATCATCAAAGGTTAAATCCTGGATTTGTTTATCTTTTTCTATTATTAAGAACTCATTTAAGAGTGAATCAATGCCATAGCTATATCCCGAGAGCGTGGAACCTTTTTTACGTTCTTTTGATTTTGGATCATGGATATAATCAAACCATTCTTTTATCATATCCTCTAGTGTTTTATCATTTGGTATTACGCCCTCGTTTTCGATTAAATTTTCTAGACGCTTCTCTTCTTCGTAGTCAGACAGTATCTTTTGTATTTTTGTTTCTAACTCGCGACGTGCTGCATTCTCAGCTTGTTTTGTATTTTTTGCTAAAGTCGTGGTGACTTTTTGTGTTTTACCGGTCCGCGGGTCGGTGTATCTTTCGCGGTATTGGTATGTGATATTTCCTTTTTTATCCTTTTTCTCTTCTACCCACACGTTCAACTCTCCTTTTATGGGAACTTACGTTCTTTTCGAAGACGTATAAAAACCTCGTAATGAGGCTTATTTTTTGATATAATAGCATTAAATAAGCCTTTGTGTTTATTTGTCAGATACGCCACTCAAACTTTGGTCGGGGAGAGGGCGTATTTTTATTTGCATAATATTAAATAGTAACCTTATATTTAGCTGCTTTTTCAAAAGATACTAACGGACTAAAGTGAATTTCAATTTCGCCTGTTTGGTTTAAACCGAAATGAGCGACACAGTCCATTTCTTTTCCTGGGGCAACAGATCCCATTGTATTATCATTTGCATAGGTTTCAGATTTTTTATTATCTGAACCATACACTTCTACATCCATACCCACTGGGATATCAGATTTCCCGTTATTTTTAACAACGTATGTGATTTTAACAACTTGTGCAGGTTGTGAATCGGCATACTCGTTTCTTTCATCGGTAAGCTCAACTCCTGTTAGAGTGTATTCGGTATCCCCAACTTTAACCGTATCTCCGACTTTATAAAAATTCGTCTCTTCTTTTTTATCACTATTTTTTTGTGAAGAATCTTTAGCTTCAGAAGACTTGCTTACTTTTTCGCCTCCGTTAGATGAAGTTTTTTTATCGTTTCCACCAAGTGACCCACCTATGATAATTAAAAGAATAACTATTAAGACCCAAAACCAAATTTTTTTATAAATTGGTTTTTTCTCCTTCATTGTATAAGTTTTTCCGTCTTCTCCTACTACTTTTTTTGCCATTTTATCTCCTCTTTCTGTTATAATAATTGTGGTATAAAATTTTGTTGAGATTAGGAGTCCGTGTTCACGCACGGGCTTCTCTTTTATATAAAACGCTCAAATGAATCAGGTAATCCGTAATACTGTAATATTTCATACTTACATGATAATCCATAATCTTTATGACTGTCGTCGATTGCTAAAATAGTAGCAAAATAATTTGCTTCTTTCTCTATTTTCAACTCGGAAACAATTGTATCTTCGGAAAGCATAGGGGTGTTTTCATCAGGATGTAAAAGGCTGTGTCCTAATTCGTGCGAACAGGTAACTATTTTTTTTGTTCGCTTAAAGAAGAGTTAATATGAATCATTTTAATCTTCTTTAACTTATTGTAAAATCCCATAATTTCGCCTAAATCTTCTTCTATGACAATGATACCTAAGCTATTCGCAATTTTGTAAGGATTGCGCGTCTCGTAATTTTCTACCAACTTTTTTACTCTTTTGTCTATACTGGGTAAATTCAAAGGGAACAACTCCTTATTAATTGCGATATTTTTTCGGTGTATATCGTTTTTTCGCTTCTATTTTTGCTATTCTTAGAGAATTTTCGAGCGAAGCAATTAATAGTTCGTGTGTTTCCTTTTCAATTTCAGATGTTTCTTTGGAAAACGATAAGGCACCTGCGTTTTTTAAATCTTTTATCATTTCTTCAAGTTCTTCTGCGATATTCTTTTCATCTTTTTCTGTTAAATCATAATAACGTCGTTTATCTGTGCGACCTAATAAAAAGTCTGCACTAACATCGAAGAAGTCAGCTACTTTCTGCAATCTTTCACTAGAAGGAGATTGCTTTGCCCACTTGCTTATGCTTCCCTGTGCAAAATCCAACTTTCTTTCTAGTTCGGCAACAGTAAGTTTCCTCTCGTTTGCCAATAATTTAACCCTATCTAATAGCATAATATCAACCCTTCGGCTCAAAAAACAAAAAATAATTGACTATTATACATTATTTCGTTGACAAATTGATTATCGTCAATTATACTATGTTTTGTAAGCAAGATATTTACGGCATACAAAAAACATAAGCGTAAACTGAATAGTCTTCCCGGACATGAGTAAAGCTCGCTTTTTGTGTGCTGTATTTCGTATGCTTACATTATGTACTATTGTCAATCTTGTGTCAATAGTTTTGATAAAAATAATTGACTATTGTCAATTTAGAAAGAGGTGAATACCAGTGTCTTTGAAACAGAAAGTACAAATTGAACTAATCAAAAAGGAGTGGAGCCAGCGAGAATTAGCGCGTCGTATGGGGATTTCGATGGCGTATTTGCAAGATATTTTGCTTGAAAATCGTAAACCTATTGATCGTTTAAAGCAAATAGAAGAAATCCTTGATATTAAACTATTGAAACGTTAAGCCTGACATTGTTGGAATTTACGTAAGGAGGGTGGAAAATTAATGCCGAAACCAGTTCGAATCGATTTAAAAGCTGTAGAACAGAATCCAGATCGTGCCGTAATTAAATACGGAAACAAAGCCGTCGTACAAAAAATGTACTCAATCACTAAATCTAGTTTAGAGAAATGGCTGGCTTTAATGCAGGACACACCGCAATTTTCGTCCGGTGTAATTCATCCAACACATAAGATTGTATTAATTGAGTTAGATGTGTTTGACGAGTTTGTTCGCTGGATGGATAAAAACCGTTACAAGAAAAGAAAGGGCGGATAGTACGTGGCTTATACGACAGAACAAGAAGCGTGGATATTATGCCAAATTCAAAAAGATCGCAAGCAAAAACAATCAGACAGGGCAGCTCTTAGAAGCGCTGATTTATTAACAGAAAGAGAAGCGGAAAAAATTCAAAACGAATTAGATTTTTTAAGTCGTTTAGAAGATAAAAACCGCATGCACAGATTAATGCCGTAGGAGGGATAAAGGTGATTATTTGCTACAAAGGCGAAGATTTAAAAGTGCAAGACACTTGTAGTACCTATGACAACATTTCAGTTGTGTTGTTTAAAGGGCAAAAACGAGTGTATAACCATCGAACGAATGAAATTGTCGGCGGCGATGAACGCTTGCCAGAAGCAAAAGCAATTCGAAATTTTAACGGTTCTGTGATGGTTTTAGGGAGGTGAAAACAATGAAAAAAGTTTATCAATCACGTTTGGTGTTGACCTTATTTGCCGCATTTCTTTTTGGGATTATCGCAAGGGAAAGTACAAGTTTAAATATTCTGTTACTAATTTGCGGACCTGTTGCTGCGTTGTTATGGGTACATCACGACGAAGTGAAATATCAAAAAGAGGTGAAATAAATGTTAACAGCTAATGAAGCTTTTTTAGTACGTGAAGCAGTGCGAGAAAAGATTGAAACGTTAAGAGATGCAGTACGCCACGAAAGTGCAAAGCATCCGACAATGCAAGACCTCCGCGCGCTAAAGCATTTTCAAGCAGAGTTAGAACGTTACGAAGCTGCTTATCAAAAAATGCTCAATGAAGTGGGGTGTTAGTTGATGGCCAAAAGATGGACTTCCGAGGAGGAAAAACTACTCATCAAAAATGCTAAGTATGACCATAGAGGGTTTATTTGTAACTATCATGAGTTAGCAGAGTTAATTGGATGTGACAGAAAAATTGTTTATACCAAGGTTTTGCGCATGAGAAAAAAAGGTAAACTTTTTGAGATTTACTGGGATGACCCAATAGACCCACCTGCTCATCCTCTTACGAGTAGAGAAAAAGAACGCGTTATTTCGTTGTATACAGCAGGTTGTCCGCTAGTAACTATAGCACAGGAGCTGAATCAATCAGAATATGCAATCGTAAATAAACTCAATCGGTTATTTAAAGAGGGACGATTGAAGCCTAATAGGCATCGACCTTACACAAAGGACGATATTAATTTATTGCTCAAAGAAATAAAGTTTGACGAAAATGGTTATGTTTTAAATACGGCGTATCTAGCTAGGCTTTTGAATAGAAGCAAATATCAGATATGTAGAAAAATATCTGATATGAGGAAAGCAGGTATGATAACGACAACGCCAGATCGAAGTAAAGCTAGTAAAAACTGGCACGATGCAATGAAAAGACAAATCGATTTGTCTTATCGACTATATTTGTCAAAACAAAAAGAGCCTACCTCGTCCGCCAACGAAGTAAGCCATTAAATAAATATTCTGTACAAAGGAAGTGTAACACAATGAAATTAAAACCGCAAAACACGTATCGTCATTTATTAAATTTTGTAGGTGATGCTAGTAGACCTGTTTTAGCAGCGTTTCATATTACTAAAGAAGGTCATATCGAAGCGACAAACAGTCATATCTTACTGCGACTATTAAATCACGTACAGCCACGACATGAGCTAATTATGCACCCGAAAGAGCTTCGGGAAATCAACGGCTCATATCCGGAAACAAATCGTCTATTCCCTTCCAATTTTCAAAGCACTTGGCTATTAGTGGGAGAGGAAGCAGCAAAAATTTCTAAATTCTTAAAAGGTTTAGATAAGAATACGACTGTCACGGTATCAGCTGACGATAAAAAGCTAAAAATAGAAAGTGATGAAGCTAGTGCTAGTTTCAAGCTGTTTGATTTTCCAACAGGTGACTATAACGGAATTGAATTGTTCGTTAACAGTACCTATTTGAAATATATCACTGATTTTATTGCAGATTGCAGCACGGCACCAGTACAGTTGTGTATTTCTGAAAAGGCTTATAGACCAGTGGTCTTTAAAGCAGAAGGACAATTTGAAGGGCTAATTGCTCAAGTTAGAACCAAATAAACGGAGGTGTAACATATGTCACCATATAAGAAAATTAGACTAAAAGCCGGAATGTCCCTACAGGAATTAGCTGACAAAATGCAAATCGCATTGAAGCTTGCTAAAGTCTATGAAAAACAAGGGGTAGAGCCATCCTTGCACTATGTACGCAATTTCAAAGCAATATTTAACGTGACAAATGATGATATTAACCAATTAAAAACAAATGGAGGGCTATAGAATGTCAAAAATTAATCTAAACATTGAAGCCGAATCAGCAACAGAATTGAAAGAAATTCTATCTCAATTAGCAACGGGAAACGTTGTAGAAGTTACGCAGCCGGTAAATGTACCAGCTAAAAAAGTTGCAGAAGATACAGAAAAGGCACTAGAAAAGGTAACAAAAAAAGAGCCTGCAAAAAAGAAAAAAGCCACTGCGAAGAAGAAAGAAGAAGTCTCTACGGTCTCAACCTCAGACACCGAACCATCAAAAACTGGGGAGAAAGTCGCGCCTACTGATTCAGAAACAGAAGAAGTATCAGCAACAGCTGATTTACACCCAGGGGCCACAAAAGCGGATGTGCAAGCTGCCATGAAAAAAGCAATGGCAAACGGCAATCGTGATCGAATTAAAATGTGCTTTGGTCGCTACAATGCGGGAAAACTTTCAGATTTGAAAGAAGAGCATTACGGCAAATTTATCACTGACTTAGAAACGTTAGCAGGTGAATAAGTATGCCAGTAGGAAACCACGCCCTGTTAGGGGCAAGTAGTGCCCATCGGTGGTTAGTATGTCCGCCATTGGCACGCTTAGAAGAAAAAATAAAAGATCGCGGTAGTTCTTTTGCAGAAGAAGGAACAGCTGCGCATGAGTTAGCAGAGTTGCAACTGTTAAAGCGATTTAAGTTACTAACTGCTAAAGCGGTAAACTCTCGGTTAAAACTATTTAAGGAAACAAATAGCTACTATGATCAATCAATGGAAGATTATGTTTCTCTTTACTGCGATTTAGTAGAAGAAAGGGTCAACCAATACGAAAACGCCTCTGTCGAGTTAGAACAACGTGTGGACTTTACAAAATGGGTCCCAGAAGGCTTTGGAACTTCTGACGTAGTTGTTTTGTCTGATAAGACGATTGAGATTATCGATCTAAAATATGGAAAAGGTCTTCCTGTTGATGCGTATTTAAACCCGCAGCTTATGTTATACGCACTTGGTGCAGTGGATAAGTATGACATTATCTACGAGTTTGAAACGGTGCGGATGACGATTATTCAACCCCGTTTGGATAACATTTCTACCTTTGAAATTGAAAAAGAAGAATTATTGTACTGGGCAGATAACTACGTGGCGCCTCGAGCCGTTCAGGCTTGGGAGGGTACAGGAGAATGGAAAATCACCGATGACGTGGTGAAGTTTTCAAAAGTTCGCGCCCAACTAAGACCACGTGCAGAAAAGAATTTTCAGCTAGTCGATAAGTACGAACTGAAAGAAGCCCCTCTTTTAACAAACGAGGAGATCGCCGAGATCTTAGAACGTGCGCCAGAGATAAAAAAATGGCTGGAACATGTCGAAACGTATGCTTTACAAAAAGCACGAGATGAAGGCGAAGAGTTCCCAGGTTGGAAAGTAGTAGCTGGGCGTAGTAATCGGAAAGTTTCAGATGTAGAAGGGCTGTTAATGGTCTTAGAAGCCGAAGGATTTGAAGATGAAGACATCCTAAAACCGCAGGAACTGAAAGCTATCGGGCAATTAGAAAAAGTTGTCGGAAAGAAAAAATTTGCGGAACTAGCTTCGGAGTTCATCATCAAGCCAGAAGGCAAGCCGGTGTTAGTTACTGAAACAGATAAACGCCCCGCACTAAACAGCGTAGAGAATGCGCTCAGTGATTTTGAAGGGATGGAGTAAATTGTCTCAAAAAGAATATCAAGCAAAGCCAGTGATTTTTAGTGGAAAAGGCTACTATATCACAAGAGAAGATACGCGCAACGTAGGTCTTTATGTATCCAATGGCGCTAAAGATTTATTTAAAGGGTATTTTAGTACGATTGAAGCGGCTTTAGCTTCAATGGTCACTAGATCCTCACTTCTTGATGAAACGCAGATTATGGACGTAAAAACCTATAAAGAATCTATTTTAGAGATGAAAGAACAAATCATCTCAGACATTAAACAGTATTTTAAAGAACAAACTTCTAATTCAACAAATGATTTAGAAGAAGACGAATTATTTAACTAAAAAAAAACGAAAGTAGGAATTTAAAATGGCAAAAGCAAAAGTAAATGGAACAAAAGTGATTACTGGGAAAGTAAGATTAAGTTTTGTACACGTGTTAGAACCACATGCAATGGAAGAAGGACAAGAGAAAAAATATTCTGCAATGTTGATTATTCCAAAAGAAGACAAAGAAACCATTAAAGCAATGAAAGCAGCGATTAAAACTGCATATGAAGCCGCTAAAGGGGACAAATTAAAAGGCGTTAAATTTGACCGTTTAAAAACGACACTGCGCGATGGCGATGAAGAAATGGATACTGAAGAACGCCCAGAGTTTGAAAACGCAATGTTTATCAATGTATCAAGTAAAACGAAACCACAAGTTGTAAAACGTGAAGACGGCATGCTTGTAAAAACAGATGATCCAGACGAAGTCTACTCAGGCGTTTATGCAATTGCTTCAATTAACTTTTACGCTTATAGCACAGCAGGAAACAAAGGGGTTACCGCTGGTTTAAATAATATTTTAACAACATGTAAAGGAGACTTCTTAGGCGGCCGTGCAAATGCAGAATCTGACTTCGGCGATGTCGATTGGGACGACGAAGAAGATGACAACGACGATGACATGTTTAACTAAAAATTGAATAGGGGGCGGAAACGCCCCTTTTCTTTTAGAAAGTAGGTGCTGAAAATAGTCGAGCAAAATAAAAATATACAGGATTGTGTGTCTTATATCACTGAGAAGCTGCTTAATGCAGGGGTAATCATTCAAATTTATGAAGCGTATTCTACCTCAAGCGTTTATTTAAAATTTGATTGTGGACTAGCTAATTCATTAAGAATTGGAGATCATCGAGGAAAGAAACATTTAAATTATATGTTTCAGGTAGATGTAAACCATAAAGGGAAGAGAAAAATCAAGAGAGGGAGTTATACTCAATACATTTATTCCTCGAAAAAATCAGAACTTGATAAGTTAGTGACCCAGATTTTAAAGCATAGAGAAAATAAAATAGATTCGTACTTTGGATACGATATTTATAAGCAATGCATGAAAGATTTGTACAAAAAGAACAGATACTCAAAAGGTTTCTGGAGTCAAGCGACATTTATTAAGCGGAGGGAGAAAATTAAATGAGTAATCGTCCAATCTATCTACCAATCGAATTACATGATGTTTTTGAATTAATCAATAATGATGAAATGGAAAACTTGTATATCCAAGAGCGCAGTGGGGGATTAGTAACTGTAGAAAACTATTGCTTTCCTTTTGATCGCTTCAAAAAAGCAAATTTTTATATCAAACAAGAATATACACCAATAGAAGATCAGGATGTTCAGCTATGAAAACTTTAAATATTGATATCGAAACCTATTCGGATGAAGACTTGACCAAAGTAGGGGTTTATAAATACGCCGATAGTCCCAACTTTGAAATTTTACTTTTTGCTTATTCAGTTGATGGTCAACCTGTAGAGTGCGTTGATTTAACCGTTAATGTTATACCTGATGAGATAGCGGTTGCGCTAACAGATAAGAACGTCCTTAAAATCGCATTTAATGCCCAATTTGAACGCGTTTGTTTGTCTAAGTATTTAGGTATTCCATACTATTTAGATCCTGCACAGTGGCACTGTACGATGGTTCACGCAAACGAATTGGGATTGCCTGCTTCATTAGGGCAATGTGCGAAATATTTGAATATCGAACAGCAAAAAGACACGAGAGGTACGCAACTGATTAACTTCTTTTCTAAGCCTTGTAAGCCAACCAAGAAAAACGGCATGCGGACAAGAAATTTTCCTTGTCACGATCTAGAAAAATGGCAGACATTCATGGACTATTGTGTACAAGACGTTAACGTGGAAATGGCTATCGCTGATAAGTTGAATCGCTTCCCTGTTCCTGAGAGTGAATGGGAGCTTTACACATTGGATCAACGAATTAACGACCGAGGGGCAGAAATTGATCACGAATTGGCAACGGCTGCTATTGACATTATGGCTGATTTAAGTGAAGCGGGATTAAACGAAATGAAGAAATTAACAGGTTTAGAAAATCCCAATAGCTTAGCGCAATTGAAAAAGTGGCTAGAAGAACAAGGAACGCCTTTCGAGAAGCTAGGAAAAGAGATTGTGTTAAAGGCTTTAGCTTTAGGAAACTTGCCCGAGAATGTGGCGGAGGTACTAAAATTGCGCCTTAGTTTATCCAATTCAAGCACAAAAAAATATCTGATGATGGATAACGCCCGTTGTTCGGACAATCGCATTCATGGCATTTTACAGTTTTACGGTGCCAATCGTACAGGACGTTGGGCGGGACGTTTGTTACAGGTACAGAACTTACCTAGAAACTATTTAAGTGAAATTGATTTTGCCCGTCAACTTGTAAAAGAAAAAGACGTGGAAGGCATCGGATTAATGTATGAAGATGTGCCAGACACATTGAAACAACTTATCCGAACGGGGCTAGTCGCCAAAGAAGGGCATCGCTTCATCGTGTCTGACTTTTCAGCCATTGAAGCCCGAGTGATTGCTTGGTATGCCAAACAGGATTGGGTATTAGAGGTATTTCGCACACATGGAAAAATTTACGAAGCGACAGCGGCGCAGATGTTCCATCTAGGTGAAGTAACAGACTACGACTGGAAAAGCCACGAAGGTAAAGACATGCGCCAACGTGGAAAAGTTGCTACATTGGCGCTTGGTTATCAAGGAGGCCCCGGGGCACTTAAAGCGATGGGCGCACTAGAAAACGGTATTGAAGAACACGAATTACAAGACATTGTGGACCGTTGGCGCACAGCCAATAAACGCATTAAGAATTTTTGGCATGAAACCCAAAAAGCCGTGATTGACTGTCTGCAAAATGGCGGAATCAAAAAAGGGCCTAGAGGATTGAAGTTCTACAAAAAAGCGGGTTTCTTATTTATCCAGCTACCAAGCGGGCGAAAATTGGCTTATGCCAAAGCTCATTTAGAACAAGGAGATTATGGACCCGCCGTTTTTTATGAGGGTCAAGGCGATAAAGTCATGTTTACCAAACAGCAAACCTACGGCGGTAAGCTGGTGGAAAACATCGTTCAAGCAACCGCAAGAGATGTTCTAGCAGAAGCGATGCTACGGCTTGAACGGGAAGGCTATCCTATCGTTTTCCATGTGCACGATGAGGCAGTAGCCGAAGTGCCAGACGGTGAAAAGTCCATCGAAGAGATGAACGAAATCATGTCTGTTGTGCCAGAATGGGCGGAAGGGCTGCCATTGAACGCCGAAGGTTTTGAAGCCAAATACTATATGAAAGACTAATACAGAAAGGAGTGGAGGTTTGGTCGACCACAAAGAATTCTTTACTCCTTTGAAATTATGATACAAATTTTAGAACTATTTGGTGGTATTGGTGCGCCGAGAAAAGCATTAATAAATTTAGGAATTCCGCACAAATCAATTGATTATGTTGAATGGAATGAAAAAGCAGTACGAAGTTATAACGCTATGTTTGAAAAAGAAATAAAATATCAACCACAATCTGTTGTTGGATGGAATTTGAAGCCAGATATTTTAGTGCATGGTAGCCCTTGTCAAGATTTTTCTATTGGTGGTAAGCAATATGGCGGTAATGTTGAAGATGGAACAAGAAGTAGCCTGATGTTTGAGACACTTAAAATTATAGAAAACTTTGGTATATGGAAACCTCGAGTAGTAATTTGGGAGAATGTTCCGAATGTATTTTCAAAAAAACTAGTTGGAGCGTTTCAAAAATACTTAAGTGATATGGAAAAGCTAGGATATTTCACAACATATAAAATCTTAAATGCAATGGATTTTGGTATTCCTCAAAAACGAAAAAGAGTATTTGCTATTAGTAAATTAGATGGTGAACCATTCAACTTTGATCTACTTAAACACAGACCACTAAAACCACTGGGAAATTTTCTGGAAGTCACCACTGATCAAAAATATTTGGTGACACAGCCTAGTATGTTATCAAAGATTAGAAGTAAAAATAGCTTAGCAAATGGTTTTAGTGGCAGATTAGAAGTCGTAAACGATTTTGTTTATACGATTACCACGAGACAAGATCGGTGTCCCAATAGCGGTTTGATTGAATATGAGAAGAACAAATATAGGATTCTAACTGAAAAAGAGTGTTGGCGGTTAATGGGGTTTGATGATGATGATTTTAACAACGCTAAAAAAGCAAACCCTGGAAAAAACGAAAAGTACAAAAATACAACACTTTATCATCAAGCAGGAAACAGTATCGTAGTCCCTGTTTTAGAAGCGATTTTTGAATGTTTATTACCAGAAAGTGATAAGCGCTGCAATTGACTACGAGTTGAAATTACCCACAAGTAACTACCAAAAAGGATGGCTTGACTGTTTAGGTTTCATCCTTAAACAATAAAAGAAAGGAAGCGGAAAGATGGAACAGCCAGAAAAAAACATCAAATTAGCCTATGATGGTGAAATCCATCTTGCAGTTGGTGCTTCAAAAACCGAGAAAAAATGGAAAAATCGGCAGATGTCTTGGTCGGATTTTATCCAACGATTGAAAACGCCGACAGTGACACAAGAGACTGTCGAGGACTACAAAAAAATGCCGAAATCGAAACAAGGCGAGGTCAAAGACGTTGGCGCGTTTATTGGTGGTTGGTTAAAAGAAGGACGACGGAAAAGAGGAAATACGCAACAGCGTAGCCTTGTTACGTTAGATGCCGACAGCACGACGTTAGACTTTTGGGACGATGTACAGCTGTTATTTGATCATGCTGCAGCTGTCTACACGACACACAGCCATTTAGTGAAAGGTCCGCGCTATCGGTTGATTATTCCGTTAAGTCGCCCAGTAACCGCCGAAGAGTATGAGCCCCTAGCGAGAAAGCTTGCGGAGTTTTTCGGCATGGATAACTTTGACGATACGACTTATCAGGCAGAACGTTTGATGTATTGGCCCAGTCATTCGATAGACGGGGAATATTTCACCGATAACATCGATTTACCTTGGGTAGATCCTGATGAGATTTTAAGCCAATACGAAGACTGGCGGGACTCTAGTTTCTGGCCTGAAAGTTCTCGGGGGCATTCAATCCGGGAAAACCAAGCGAAAAAAGCGGGGGACCCGTTAGAGAAAAAGGGAATTGTTGGGGCGTTTTGTCGTTCGTACGACATTATTTCGGCAATTGAAACCTTTTTACCAGAAGTATATGGACCGACAGGTCACGATGACCGTTGGACGTTCTTAGGAGGCTCAACTAGTGGTGGGCTAGTGATTTATGATGATAAGTTCGCTTATTCCCACCATGGTACGGACCCTGTAGGCGATCAACTGGTTAATGCGTTTGACCTTGTCCGCATTCATTTGTTTGGCGATTTAGACGACGACGTCAAACCGACGACGCGGATTGATCGTTACCCGTCATTTAAAGCGATGCGAGAGTTCGCAATGGAAGACAAGCAAGTTAAGACCTTGATTCAAAGCGAACGTTTGTCACAAGCGTTAGAAGACTTTGACGGCGAGCTAGACGAATTGGAAGAGGACGACAAAGACTGGTTTACAAAATTGGACCTTGAAATTGACGAATACGGTCAGATTATGGCCTCCGCAAAAAATTTAGAGGTTATTATGCTGAACGACCCTAACCTTAAAAAGAAAATCTTTATGAACAGCTTCTCTAATCGTATTGAGGTTAAGGGTAACCTGCCATGGCGGAAATTAGACCAAGACAAGATGTGGAAGGACAGCGACGATGCAGGGTTACGGGTCTACGTCGAAAAAATTTACGGCATTGTTAGCCGCGGTAAAATTGATGACGCATTAGTCCAAGAGATCGAAAGAAACTCTTATGACCCCGTAAAAGAATACCTTGAGAGTTTACACTGGGACGGTGTGCCTCGCGTAGAAACCTTGCTGATTGACTACTTAGGTGCAGAAGATACGCCGTTTAATCGTGTTGTCACTAAGAAGTTCTTAACTGCTGCAGTGGGGCGTATTTTTGTACCAGGAATTAAGTTTGACTACATGCTAGTAACGAGTGGTCCACAAGGGATAGGAAAAACGCTATTGCCTGCAAAATTGGCAGGAGATTGGTTTTCTAACAGCTTAGAAGGTGTGACGGGGAAAGATTCCTACGAAGCGTTGCAAGGCGTTTGGATTATGGAAATGGGCGAATTGTCAGCTACGAAAAAAGCCGACATTGAAGCCACCAAGCATTTTATTAGTAAACAAGAAGACATTTTCCGTGTGGCCTATGGCCGTCATAAGTCCTATTTTAAACGCCGTTGTGTCTTTTGGGGAACAACGAACGATAACGAGTTTTTGAGAGATAAAACAGGGAATCGGCGTTTTTGGCCTGTAGATGTGGGCATCCAACCGATCAAAAACAAAGTGTGGGAAATGACTGACGAAACGCGCGATCAGATATGGGCGGAAGCCGTTGAGTTGTGGCAAGCAGGAGAACCCTTGTATTTAACAGATGAACAAGAAAAACTAGCATTAGAAGCCCAAGAAATGCACACGGAAACCTCTAGCATGGAAGGCGAAATCTTTGAATATTTAGAAATTCCAATAACGGAAGATTGGTACAAACGAAGTAAGCAAGAAAGACGAGAGTATATTCAGGGGTGGGGCACCGATATTCAGGAAGAAGGCGATATTGTTAGGAACAAAGTGTGTATTGCAGAGGTTTGGAATGAATTGTACAACGGAGATTCCAAGAATATCCATCCAGCGAAAGCCGCAGAGATTCGGCAGATATTAAACCATCTACCTGAATGGGAGAAAAATATAAAAGGAAACAAAGGGCGTCTAAGATTTGGCCCAGGATATGGGGTACAAGTAGCATATTTACGTGTTACATCCTAAAACAAAAAAGTAGTAATGATGCGGGTTTAGGTGTAACACCAAAAAAAGCGGAAAGTGTTACACCTAAAATGTTAGCTGTAACACCTGTAACACCTATTTTGTCGCAGGTGTTACAGGGAGTGTTACGCCTATAAACCTTGAGAGAGTAAGAATAAATTAATGTTGTAACACTTGTAACACCTATTTCTATCCATATATAGAAATAGTAAATATACATATATAGGACGTATATGTATATATGTAAAATGGGGTGTTTAGCCTATTCGCGCGCGCGAGTGCCACAAGTGTGACAGACAAGGAGGCAAGATATGCAAAATGAAAATGACATTGAAAAGTATCTGGTTAGGCAGATAAAAAGCATAGGGGCACTATGTTATAAATTTACCTCTCCGGGAACTAGGGGCGTTCCAGATAGAATTATTGTATATCGTGGTAATGTATTTTTTGCAGAACTCAAAAGACCTGGAGGTAAACCAAGAAAAGATCAGTTGAAAGTTATGGAAAAGTTTAACGATCAAATGATGCCTATTTTTGTCATTGATTCTAAAGAGAAAGTGGATAAATTTACAAGAATAGTTTTAAAAGGATATGTCAGATAAAAGGAGTGATCTAAAACATGAAAGCAATCCTACATCCTTACCAAGAATACTCTAAGAATTTTATTCTTGATCATCCCTACTGTGCTTTACTTTTAGACATGGGACTGGGGAAAACTTTATCCAGTTTGAGCGCTATTGACGAGCTGTTACACACGTTTGAAATCATCGAGAATGTGTTAGTAATCGCCCCTTTATCAGTTGCAGAAAAGACATGGACCGATGAAATTGAAAAATGGGACCATCTACAGCACCTCACTTTTTCAAAAGTGTTAGGAAACCCAAAGCAACGTGAAGAAGCTTTATTCAAAAAGGCGGATGTCTATTTAATCAATCGTGAAAATGTGGAGTGGCTAGTCAATTATTATCAGCGAAACTGGCCCTTTAAAACCGTGATTATAGACGAGCTATCCAGTTTTAAGTCAAGTAGTGCCAAACGATTTAAAGCATTACGAAAAGTACGCCCGAAGATGGAACGCGTTATCGGACTAACAGGGACACCTTCCCCTAACAGCCTTTTAGATTTATGGCCGCAAATGTATTTATTGGATCAGGGCGAACGGCTGGGCAAAACAATCACCCAGTATCGAAATAAATATTTTGTACCCGCACAAAAAAACGGGCATATCGTGTACTCTTGGCAATTAATCCCAGGAGCAGAAGAAGCGATTTACAACAAAATAAGCGATATATGCGTGAGTATGAAAGCAAAAGATTATTTGCGACTCCCACCGAGAACGGAAAATATTATCGAGCTAGACTTGAACCCGACAAGCTGGAAACAGTACAAAGAGCTAGAACGGGAATACGTGTTAGAACTCGAAGGAACAGACGTTGTAGCTAGTAATGCGGCTACACTATCAAACAAGCTTTTACAGCTGTCTAACGGCGCTGTATACGACGAAAACGGTGACGGAAGGGAAATACACCAAGAAAAGTTAAATGCGCTAGAACGCGTTATAGAGGACGCACAAGGGCAATCGGTTTTAGTCTTTTATCAATACCAACATGACTTAGAAAGAATCCAAGCACGATTTAAACAAGCAAAGGCTTTAAATGTGTCTGATGGGGATATTGAGAAATGGAACGAGGGAAAAATTCCTTTACTTTTAGCCCATCCACAATCAGCAGGGCACGGCCTAAATTTACAAAAAGGCGGGCACATCATCGTATGGTTTGGGCTTACATGGTCTTTGGAGTTTTATCAACAAGCCAATGCCAGATTAGACCGTCAAGGACAAACACAGCCTGTTATTATTCATCACTTAGTGACGAAAGGTACTATTGACGAACAAGTAATCAAAGCTTTACAAGCAAAAGAACAAGGACAATCAGCGCTAATGGCTGCAGTGAAAGCCAAAATCGAGGAGTACAGGAGGTAACAGCTTTGTATGAATGGTTAAATAGTTATCAAAAGTTAGAACAAGAAATCTATTACCTTGATTGGGAATTAGAGACGTACAAAAGCGAGTTAGAGCGATGGTGTGATCCAGAGGACTTAGGAAGATATACGCTAACAAAGGATTCTAAAGCATCTAAGTTAGAGGACATTATAGAAGACCTTGAAAAACGCCTAGCATGGAAAATGAACTCAATCTACGACCTAAGAAAGCTAGTTTATAGTTTCAAAGGTTTAGACCAGAAAATTCTAGTAGCAAAATACATCGAAGGATTATCTTTAAAAGAAATTGCTTGCGAATTTGGGCACGGATACACTTATATCAGAAAAACTCATGCAAATATTTTAAGTAAATTAAAAAAAGGGTACAAAGAGGGTACAACACCTCTTGATAAATCATGATATACTGATATCAGTAAAATTATGCAAAAAGTTTAATTTACAATTTCAAGTACAAGAGCCTGCCTACGGAAATAGGAAAAAGTGGCAACTAGCCTGACACTAGAAGATAGGAAGACCACACGTCAGGGTGTGGTCTTTTTACATACAAAAAACCACTAGACTATGGGATCTAGTGGCTAGGTAGCATTCGTGCAAAAATTGTTGGTTTTATTTACAAAAAAGAGTTGCTACCCATAAATAGTATAGCAAGAAGTGATCTGTTGAATCAAGTACATAAAGATAACTAGGAGAGAACTATATGAAAAACTATTGGTATGTATCGTTAACACATAAATATCCACAGCCGAAGCACTCAGTAGATGCAGTACGTGTTGTAATGTCGGTGCAGATTAAGAAATACAATTCAATTATTGAAATGACACGAGAGGCTACACCACGAGAAATTGACTATTGCAAGTTGGTATATTGCGGTCATGGGCGTTGGAATGACAAGCATGTACAAGAGAATATAAGTAAATACAGATGAATTACAAAACGAACACAGATGGCGAGGTGGTGTAAAATGTATGGCTAGAGCTAGAAATCCAAATAGAGAAAAGGCAAAACATCTTTGGTTAGAATCTGAAGGAACAAAGAAATTAAAAGATATCGCAATTGAATTAGGTGTTACAGATTCCACTATTAGAAAATGGAAATCTCAAGATAAGTGGGACACTACAATGAAACGGAGCGCTCCGATTGAAACGGAACGTTACGATACGCTTAAAGGCAATAAAAATGCCCAAGGGAATAAAGGCGGTTCGCCCCCTAAGGGGAATAAGAACGCAGTTAAACACGGAATTTTTGCTAAGTGGATGCCGGAAGAGACAATAGAAATAATGGAGACCGTTTCCCAATCAGAACCGGCAGATATTCTTTGGAATAACATTATGATTCAATATACAGCCATTATCCGATCACAACAGATTATGTACGTCAATGATATCGGAGATATCTCAAAAAAGGAGTCGGGTTGGTCATCTGGCGAAAGTGGAAGCAGTTCTACTATGCAAGTTCAATACGCGTGGGATAAACAAGCGAACTTTTTAGCCGCTCAATCTCGAGCAATGGGAACACTATCAAATTTAATTAAACAATTTGTAACTATCGCAGATGAAGCCGATGAACGACGAGCAAAATTAAAATTAATTGATACCCAAATCCTTAAACTAAAAAGTGAGATTCCAAAAGAGACCCATCAGAAAATGTCTATCACCATCGTTGATGAATGGAGCGATGAAGATGAGTAAAATCCATATTCAGAAAGAAGTGAACCCACACTTTAAATCGGTTTGGAAATCGAAAAAACCGTATAACATATTAAAAGGCGGTCGTAATTCGTTTAAGTCGTCGGTTATTGCGTTATTGTTGGTTTATATGATGATTAAGTATCTTTTGATAGGCGAGAAGGCGAATGTAGTTGTTATACGTAAGGTGGCTAATACAATACGTGATAGTGTCTATTTAAAAATACAATGGGCATTAAATAAGTTTGGTTTGATGGATCAGTTCACTTGTACGGTATCGCCCTTTAAAATCACGCACAAAGAGACAGGCTCCACGTTCTATTTTTATGGTCAAGATGATTTTCAGAAATTGAAATCGAATGACATTGGCAATATTATTGCTGTTTGGTATGAGGAAGCGGCTGAGTTTAAAAACGCCGAAGAATTTGATCAGTCGAATACTACTTTTATGAGACAAAAACATCCATTGGCTGATACGGTTCAGTTCTTTTGGAGTTATAACCCACCAAGAAACCCCTATTCATGGATTAATGAGTGGTCCGAAGGATTAAAGGGAGAAAAAAACTACCTGGTTCACGAATCTAGTTATCTGAATGATGAGCTAGGGTTTGTAACAGCTCAAATGCTAGAAGACATTAACCGCATAAAAGAAAACGATATTGATTACTACAGGTATTTATACTTAGGCGAGCCTGTAGGACTTGGAACAAATGTTTACAATATCGAACTCTTTCATGAACTTGATGCGTTACCGGATGATGACAGAATAGTCGGCTTGTATTACGCAACTGACGTGGGGCATCAAACATCAGCAACCGTTTGCTTGTGTTTTGGTCTAACTGCTAAGGGAAATGTGATATTGCTTAACATGTACTACTACAGCCCACAAGGAAAGACGGTAAAAAAAGCGCCGAGTGATTTATCAAAAGAGTTACACGAATTCATCGAACGAACCTCTAAGCATGCCTCTGTAGGGAATGCCCGAATTATACAGCGAACAATAGATAGTGCAGAAGGCGGTTTGAGGAACCAATACTTTAAAGATTACGGGAAAAGATGGCACCCTGTAGCAAAGAAAAAGAATATCGATATGATTGACTACGTCCATGACTTATTAGCGCAAGGGCGTTTTTATTATTTGAAACCTACGATTAAAACAGAATTGCCTAATTGTGATGACCTGACATTATTTATTGAGGAACACAAGCGATACCAATTTGATGAACGCTATTTAAATTCAGATGATCCAAAAGTAATTAAAGAGTTTGACCACAGCGTGGATGCTTTCAAGTATGCATGCCTAGACAACGCAAGAGATTGGAGGTTAAAACGCTAATGAAGTTTATTGAAGCTGTGAAAGGACTATTTAAGAGAGGAGGCTATGCATTGACTGGGCAAGAATTAACGAGCATTAACGATCACCCAAAAGTAAACATAGACCCATTAGAATTACAACGGATTGAACAAGATTTTAAAGAATATAGAAACGACTATGGCTTTATTGAGTATATCAATTCGAATAACGAAATAAGAAAACGTAAGTATATGGCTTTAAACATGAGAAAACTAACTGCAGAAATGATGGCTAGTTTAGTCTTTAATGAACAAGTAGACATTAAAGTTGATGATGAACAAGCAAATGAATATATACAACACGTATTCGAACACAATGATTTTAAAAAGAATATGACAAGGTATTTAGAACCAATGTTTGCGGCAGGTGGTCTTGCGATACGCCCTTACGTCGATATGAATACTGGTGAAATGGAGTTTTCTTGGGCGTTAGCAAATGCCTTTTATCCGTTACGTTCAACAACAAACGGCGTTTCTGAAGGCGTAATGCTTTTTAAAACGGTCGAAACTGAAAATAGCAAGACAGTGTATTATACGCTTTTAGAATTCCACGAATGGATAAATGGAAATGTAAAAATTACAAATGAGTTATACCGTTCAGAGGAAGCGAACAAGGTAGGTAAGAGGGTGCAACTTGGCTATAACGGACAATATGAAGGGCTGTCAGAATCAGCGAACATAACAGACATGAAGAAACCACTGTTTAATTATTTAAAACCAGCCGGGTTTAATAACTTTAGTTTGTACAGTCCTTTAGGGATAGGTATATGTGACAATTCCGTAAATACCCTCAAGCAAATCAACGATGCATATGATCAATTTAACTGGGAAATACGGATGGGTCAGAGAACAGTAGTAGTGAGCGACCATGTGCTAGATTATCGCCCAGACGAACAAGGGAATAGCGTGAATCCTATTTTTGATCCAGATGTTAATATCTATCGACCAATGCGAATGGAACAAGACAGTGAGCTAATTAAAGATATTACAAACGATATTCGAACAGAACAGTACATTTCGGCTATCAATCAGTTTATGAAAACGTTAGAAATGCAAATGCAACTTAGTGTTGGTACGTTTAGCTTCGATGGGAAATCCGTGAAAACTGCAACGGAAGTAGCAAGCGAGAACTCTTTAACTTATCGTACGCGTAACATGCAGTGTAACGAAGTAGAAAAGTTCATCAAAGGCTTGGTAGTTTCTACACTAGAGTTAGCAAAAAGAACCATATACCAAGGAAAGTCGTTGTACACAGGCAAAATACCTAACTTTGAAGAAATCAGCGTAGACTTTGACGATGGGATTTTTTCTAATTTAGATCAAAAGCTAGAGTTTTTCAGCAAGGCTAAGGTTGCTGGGTTAGTACCAATTACAGAAGCATTAAAAGGGATATTCAAATTGACAGACGAAGAAGCTGTTAAATGGTATCACCGTATCCAACAAGAAGAAGCTGGACTGGATCCATCTGAAATAGAAGATTTTAGAGTTAGTAAAGAGCTAGGAGATGAGGAACAATGATTACACCTCATCAATTAGATTTATGGTCCTCTAATATGTCACACCTCTATCAATCATTAGAGGGTGAATTAATACGAATCATTGCTAAGCGTTTAAAAAATGGCAACGGTGATATATTAGACTGGCAAAAGGAAAAGTTACAGGAACTGCATTTATTTAACAAAGAAACAGCGAAAGTTATTTCTCAAGTAACGGGAATTGCTGAATCCGAAATAGAGCGAATGTTTGAAAGCACCGGGCAAAAGATTGTAAAAGACTTGGATAAAGAATTGCCGTATGAACCAAAGCCTATGCCGACAGATTTAGACAATATCATGAAAGCCTATCATGACCAAGTCTGGTCTGATATAAACAACTATGTAAACCAAACGTTGTTATCCACTAACTTTGGTTATGGAACAGTTACCACTCAAATGTACAATGAAATCATTAATAAGACAGTCGCTGCACTTAATAGCGGCTTATTTACGTTTGAGGAAGCGTTAGAACGTACGTTGCAAGAATGGGCGCAAAAAGGGATTAAGTCCACTTTTATAGATAAAGGTGGTCATACATGGAGCTTGGAAAGATACATTAGAACTGTTTTGAAGTCAACGCTAGGAAATACCTTTAACCAGTTGCGAACAGACCGTATGAGTGAATATGGCATTCATACTGTACTTGTTACTAGCCATATGGGGGCTAGAAAAGCTTGTTCAAAGATTCAAGGCCATGTGGTTGATTTGCGCAGAACCGTTCCAAGGGGTAGCAAATATAAAAGTATCTACGATCCTTATTGGCAAGCTGAATATGGAACCGCTGGAGGCCATCGGGGAGTAAACTGCAATCATTTACACATCCCTTTTATTCCCGGCGTTAACACGAACAATCAACCGAAAGTTGATGCAAAAGAAAATGAAAAAGTCGCTCAATTGACGAAGCGTCAACGGCAACTGGAACGTCAAATAGTTAAGTTTAAAAAGAATCAAATGGTTTCCGAAGCATTAGGACAGAGTGACAATGCCAAGCAATGGCGACAGAAAGTAAGGGTAAACCAAGCGAAACTACGAGAACTAGTAGATTCTAATGAGTATTTAGGCAGAAATTATGCCCGTGAAAAAGTTTACACCCCAGTAAATACGCTACTAAAAGATTTTCGCTATGATGATTTTTAGAGAGGAGTTATTTTATGAATGACGATCCTTATGACTATTTAGACGCTGATTATGAAGAATATTTAAGAAAAGAGGGCAAAAAGATGAATTCACAAAAGTTTATTGATAATTGTAAAGAAATTGTATTAAATTATGCAAACAAACACTTGGATAAATCAGACCGAAAAGAAATTACTGAAAAAGATGTCTTTGTGGTTTGGAGCTGTAAAACATTGCAAAATAACAAAGCGCTATTAAGTACTACTTTGCTTGATGGTATGTATTATGAATTAACCCTAAACGGCGATAAGCAAGAGATTTATTTTGATGCATATAAAAAATGGGAAAATAAGGCAATTAAAGTCTAACAAATGTTAGGCTTTTTATTTTATACCTAGACCTGCTCGGAAGTCTCAAAAAGACGGCTCACAGTGGGAGTTGCCACTCAAAAAACACTTAGGAGGAACAGATTTATGAAAAAAGAGGATTTAATCGCATTAGGCATTGAGGAAGAAACTGCAAAGTCGATTATGGCGTTACACGGGAAAACAGTTACGCAACTGAATGCGCAAGTAGCTACCGCGGAGAGTGAACGTGACAGCGCTAAACAAGAATTGAAAGCGAATCAAGAAGAATTGACGGCTTTAAAAGAGTCGGCACAAGGCAATGAAGAATTATCTCAAAATCTGGCCGATTTACAAGCGAAGTTCGATGAGGCGAAAACCAATTCTGAAAACCAATTAGCCGAACAACAAAAAGACTTTGCCATTCAGTTGGCTTTAAAAGAAGCGAATGCGCTTGATGAAACGATTGTTCTTGGCCTTTTAGATAAAGACACTATTAAAGTTGTTGACGGTAAGTTACAAGGCTTTGAAGAACAATTAAAGGGACTTCAAGAAAATAAATCATTCTTGTTTCAAGAAGCAAAAGATCCAACCCAAACTCCGCCAACGCCTCAAATATTGGCTGGTGGAAATCCTGCAGGCAATGCAGCAGGTGGAAAAAGCATTGTACAAAAAATTCAAGAAAGATTAGGTGAATAATTATGGCAGTAGTATTAGATTCAAAAGATTTAGCAACAATTGATAAAGAATATCGCGCAGATTCCCAAGTGTGGGATATTTTGACGCAAGGCGCAAAAAGTATCACTGCAGCCGATTTTGTAGGCGTGAACGAAGTACGAGTGAATAAGATGTCAGGATTCATGGAAGCAACGCAATACAAACGTAATGGGGAAAATGCACGTAACCAAATTGATATCGCCAAAGAAACAATCAAATTAACGCATGAAGACTGGTTTGGTTATGATGTCGATCAATTAGATCAGTCTGAAAGTGCAGCGTTAACGATTAATAACATTGTGACAGAGCACAAGCGTTTAGTCACTGTACCGCATCGTGACAAAGTAGCAGTACAAGTAATGTTTGATAGTGCTGAAAAAAAAGTGAATGAAACATTAACAGAAGACAATATTTTAGCGGCTTATGATGCTGCAGAAGAATATATGACAGACAACGAAGTTCCTGGCGGATATGTAATGTTCGTTTCGGCAGCAACCTATCGCTTGCTAAAAAATGCCAAAGGGGTAACAAAATCATTTTCTACTAACCAAATGGCAATCAATGGTATTAATCGCACAGTAGCTCAAATTGACGGTGGCGTGCCCATCTTAAAAGTGGCGAAAGACCGTTTCTCAGGTGTGAACATTGAAGATAAATTAAACTTTATCATTGTTCCTTTAACTGCAGTTGCGCCAATTGTCAAATACGGGACAGTTGATACTGTGCCAGCTTCGCAAGACCGTAGTGGTTACCGTGATACAATTAAAGGTTTGGATTACTATGATGCAATTGTATTTGATAATGCGAAAAAAGCTATTTATGTGTCATATGTCCCAAAAGCGTAGCCCCGAAAGTTGGTAATCTAACGCCGACAACAAGCGGGGTAGTTATTGAAATGGAAGAAGGAGCTTAGTCTCCTTCTTTTTTAGGAGGAATCTAAGATGTCCTATATTGATTTTGAAGAGTTTAAAGAGCTTACAGGCGCCACAGATGAATATAAAGATAACTTTGACAAATATTTAGTAAAAGCCACCGCAGCGATTGATAATGTAACGAATTACTTTTATCAGTTCAATGATATAACGAAAGATTCTAGGCAATTTAGAGTGAAACAGTTTAAACTCGCTCTGTGTGCGCAAATAATGTATTTTGTCGATGTTGGTGCGGATACGTATGAAAGTATCAACAATGCCCCTCAAAGCTTTTCAGCAGGCCGTACGAGTATTTCTAATGCCAGTCGCTACAATCCTTCTGGAAATAACGAAAGTAAGTCGTTGACTGCCGAAGACGTTTATTTGTATCTGGAAGGTACAGGTTTGTTATATCGAGGTGTTTCGTCATGCTAATGCCAAAGCCACCCAAAAAGTTCTTAGTCGATTCCTTTGAGTATAAAGAGTACTTAGGGGAGGGCGATTGGAACAAGCCAGTATACAAGGAACCAGTTCTTATTGAGTATTGCCGGATTGACAGAGGAAGCCAATATACCTTTTCATCAAGCGGTAAACAGTTGCTCTATAACGGATTGATTTTCTGTTATCACGGATTGACTATGCCCTTTCCTGAATTCAAAGAACAATCATTGGTTATTTATGATGGTAAGGAACACGTAATCACTAAAATTGATACTGTCATAGAAGCCTATCAAGCAGCCACTATTTATTCTTATGAGATTGAGGTAATCTGATGGGGATTAAGGTAAATTTAAGCGGTGTAAGAACCAAAGTAAGCCCTGAGGCAATGAGACGAGGCAGATATGCGCTGGGTAATCAAGCGATGGCAGATATGAACCAATTTGTACCACGAAAGAATAATATTTTAAGGCAAAGCGTTCATTTATCAAACAATGGTGAAAAGATTATTTACGGCACGAAATACGCGAAACGTCAATTTTATTTGAACGGAAAAAAATATACCACACCAGGTACTGGGCCAAGATGGGATTTAAAAGCAAAAGGCGCTTATCTAAATTCGTGGAAACGGGCTTTTCTGAAAGGAGCGGGTATTAAGTAATGGATTTTCTTGATTGTTTAAATGAAAAGATAAACCAGATTCCTAATTTGCCGTTAAATATTCGGAAAGGATACCTTTCAGCACTAGAAAGCTTAGTGATTTACCCATTACCGGGCGGTAGGGTAGAAACCGAATATTATGACGGAATCAAAGACGAGTTGTTAAACTATGAAATTGCCATGAAATCAAAAGACGGTGGTAAGATAGAGCATACGTTATGGCTGCTATCGGATATATTAGAAAATATTGAAGAACTACCAAGTAAAGATAGCTCTTTTGAGTATAACAATTTAACAATAACGAACAGACCTTTCATCAATGAAGCAGATGAACAAGGTTGGTTCGTTTTTTTATTAGATTTTCAAGCAAAATTAACCACATTCAAGGGGGAAAAATAATGTTATTAAAAATGGATATCCAAATGTTTGCACGTGAAAAAAATGCGAAACGTGAACACTATATCGCTGAATATACACCAGGGAAAGAAACAGCTCCTACGGAAGATACAGAATGGTTGCGACTAGCAAAATATATTTCAACCATTGGTGATGATTCAGACGAAGAAACAGATGATACGGGCTTTTATGATGGTGATGGAACGCCTGAAACGACTGTAGTATCAGTATCTGGTACGTATACACCTGAAGGCATGTACGATGCTGAAGACCCAGCACAACAATTAATTGCTAGTAAAAAATACAAATTAGGTGATGGCCGTAAAATTTGGCATAAAGTCGTACAAACCAATGGTGATGTTTATGTGGGACGTGCAACAGTTACAGGCATTAAGGCAGGTTCTGGTGATGCAACAGCATACGAAGAATTCGGTTGCTCAATCAAATACGATACGTTACCAAAAATCAGCCCAAAAGCATAACCCCAGTAATCGGTAAAATGACTCCGACTAAAACTGGGGTAATCATTGAAATGGAGAAAGGAGAATAAGAATGGCAAGAGAGTATATTGTTTATAAAGGTGAGGAAGTCATTGTTCCGGCTGGTCCAAGCCCTCTAGAAATTACAGGAATTGAGCCAAACACCGACGTTCCAGCAGGAACATACCAAGTAGGTTTTGCAGACGGCGGGGAAAAAGTAAATGTACCGGCATTTAAAACATCGCCCATTGCTGTAACTGGTTTAGAGTTTTCTCCTAAAACATCCACAGCAGATGCGGGTACTGCAGGTAGCCGACAAATCACAGCAACTGTTTTGCCTGAAAATGCTACAAATAAAAAAGTAAACTATTCTATTACGCCTGTAACAAAAGGCCTTGCTGTCTCTGAAACAGGTAATATTACTTGGACAGAAACGGTACCAGCTGGTACTTATGTTACCGAAGGCGAAACAGAGGATGGTAAGAAAACAGCACAACATACCTTAACACTTAATAATCAAGCATAAATACGAAAATAAGGGCAGCTATTTGGCTGTCCTTTTTTATGGAGGTAATTAAATGAAAGCATTAGAGATTAACGTAGCACGCACGGGTTTTCCGGTTATTATAGCAGGACATGAATTTTTCTTTGATAGTTCACCAGAACATTTAATCGAGGTACAAAAAAACTATGAAGCGTTTGAAAAAGAAGTAGATTCGATTGAAGGACCCAATGAAGACGATGCAGATAGCTTGGACTTAGAGCCGTACAAAGAGTTGTTAGCAAAAGGGTATGACGTCATGTTAGGCGAAGGGACATTCGATACGTTGTATGCGGATATTCCAGACATCAACGCATGGCTAAACGCTTTCTTTGATTTATACAACGGGATTGCCGATCAATTGGACGAATTCAAAGAGGAACAAACTAAAAATTCCCAACGTTTAAAACAGAAGTACTTGAAAAAAGTTAGCAAGAAAGGGTGAGCGCAATGCGGTTAAACGATCCGCTGCCCTCTTTTTTTGAGTTTGAAGAGAAAGAGTATCCTCTAAATCTTGCTTTTGATCGTGTGTTGGATGTTTTCGACGTGCTGTCTGATGACGGGATGAATCTTCCAGACAAGGTAGAGACTTGTATAAAGATTTTAGTTGGTGATGTAGGACTAGATATTATATCTCAGTTTGTGATGTTCAGAGAACTATACGATACCTATCTCGTCTTTGGTAAAAAATCAGAAGTGGTAACCGATGAATTAGGAAATGTTATGCCAATGAAACCAGTCAGTAAAGATATGGACATTGTATTAGATGCAAAATACATTTATGCCTCTTTTCGACAAATAGGTATCAATTTATTTGAGGAACAAGGCCGTTTGTCTTGGGAAGAATTCCAAGTATTGCTAGAAACGTTGCCAGATGACACGCCTATTCAAAAAATTAAAAGTATCCGTAACTGGAAACCGCAAAAAGGAGAAAGTACTGAACACAAGGAACAAATGAGAGAACTTCAAAGGCGTTATGCATTACCAAATTACGTAAGGGAGGAGGAAGAAGATGGCTGATGGAAGTGTAGTAATTGATGTCGATGTGAATGGGAAGGACGTCACAGGGCTAAATAATCAATTAGACCAATTGGAAGGCAAGTCCGCCAAAGCAAGTCGAGGCATTGGAGACATGGTCAAAGCGATGGGGCTCGTTAAGTTGGGCAGTGCAGCATTTGATGTCTTAAAAGGCTCAATTGAAGGAGCAGTTACACGTTTTGACAAGTTGAACCAGTTTCCTAAAGTATTAACAGCTATGGGAGCTAGTACAGATGATGCTACCCGTGCAACGAATAAGTTGAAAGAAGGAATTGATGGGCTACCAACGAAATTGCAAGATGTGAGTGACACTACGCAACAAATGTATAGTGTTTTTAAAGATGCCGATTTAGCGGCTGACAGTACACTTGCTTTAAACAATGCTTTACTTGCTAGTGGTTCTAGTGGTGAAAAAGCACAACGTGGAACAGAACAATATATGAAAATTCTACGTACTGGTAAAGTTGACCTAGATTCATACACAACTTTACAAGAAACCATGGGTTTTGGCTTAGATAAGTTAGCAGAAAAATTTGGCTTTACAGGCAAATCTGCGCAACAAGATTTGTACAAAGCCTTACAAAGTGGTCAGGTTACCGTTGAACAGTTCAACCAAGGGTTAATTGATATCCAAGATGGCTTAGGCGGAACAAAAGAAGTCGCTCGAAAAACTACAGAAGGTATAGCTACTTCTTTTTCAAACTTGAAAAACTCCATAACTAACGGAATGGCAAATGTGTTAACTAAATTTGATGAGATCGTAACGAAAGTTTCTGGAAAAAGTATTGCGGCTAATTTGAATAGCTTAAAAGGCATTGTAAATAATACGTTTTCAGCGATTACAAAAGCCATGGATGGCTTAATTCCTGTTATTGATTCAATAAAAAAGGCTTTTGCTGATAATCAATCAATAATAAAAATATTTTCTGATACATTCGATCAAGCTTTCAAAATAATAGGATTTATTGTATATGATGTAATAAATATTCTTCAACGATTTTGGGGAGAAATATCGAAAAGTAGTGAAAGTTCAAGTTTAATTGATATCTTATCAAGTGTGTTTACTACCTTGAAAGATGTTGTGTTAGATGTATTAGAAAATATTCAATACTTTTTTGATATTCTGGGTTCTGTTGATGTTCCGGAAAAATTAGGAGCTGCATTTAATAATTTGAAAGATATTTTGTTCGATTCTGTTGAAGCAGTTGCCAATTTCTTTGGTAGTTTTAATCTAGGAGAAACAAGCACTTCTATTACCGAGACTTTAATAGATACTGTTATATTGCTAGTAGATACTTTTTTAAAAGTAACCGAAAAAGCTAAAGATTTTATAAAATGGATTGATAGCGGTTCGACTGCATCAGATGTTTTTAAAGGGATAATAGTAGCCTTAGGTGTCGCTATATCTGGCGTTGTTCTGTATTACAAAGCTTGGCAAACATATATCAATCTAGTAGTTAAAGCACAGAAAGCTTGGAACTTAATTACTAAAATTGGAACAGGAATACAAACGGCGTTTAATGCAGTTATGTCTATTAATCCGATTTTTTTAATAGTAGGAGCCATAGCAGCGCTAATCGCTGGATTAGTTTATTGGATAACCAAAACTAAATCTGGTCAAAAAGCATGGAAGGCCTTTACAGACTGGCTTGTAAAGGCTTGGGAAGGTATGGTCGATTTCTTCAAAGGAGTTTGGGAAGGAATAACAGATATTTTTGATTCTGCAGTTAAAACGGTTAAAGAGCTCTGGAAGGGTACGATGGATTTTTTCAAAAAACTAGGGGAAGATATAACGTCTATCTTTAAATCTAGTATAGAAACAGTGAAAGATTTGTGGAGCGGTGTAACAGAATTTTTCCAAAGTTTATTAGATGGAATTATTTCGGCATTTAATACGTCTGTTGAATTTTTGAAAGGTATTTGGCAGTCTGCAGTTGATGTATTTAACGCTATTTGGGAAACGATAGGGCCAACAGTGATGATTATTGTTGATGGCATTGTAGAACTCTGGAATAATTTCACAGAAACAATTACTGGTATATGGGAAGGAATTAAAACGACTGCGGAAGGCGTTTGGGAATTGATTAAATCTGTAATTATGGGCCCTATACTACTTTTGATTGATTTGATAACTGGTGATTGGGAACAATTAAAGGAAGACTTATCAATGATTTGGGAAAGTATTAAAGAAGCCGGTAGTATGATCTGGGACGGCATACAACAGATAATTAGTTCATATGTTGAAGGCGTAGTCAATTTTGTAAAAACAGTTTGGGAAACTGGAAAAAACTTCTTAAGTGATATATGGGAAGGGATTAGCAATATAGCTTCTACAGTGTGGGATGCAATTACTAGTACAATTTCAAATTTGGCAAAAAGTGCGCTTGATGGTGCTAAGAACGCATGGAGCGGAGCGAAACAGTGGGCATCCGACACCTGGGAAAGTGTTAAGCAAACTTCTGCCGAAACATGGGACGGAATAAAAACTACAGTATCAGAATCTGCAAAGAACGCTCTAGAATGGGCTAAAAGCGCATGGAGTGGAGCGAAACAGTGGGCATCCGATACTTGGGAAGGTGTAAAACAAGCCACTGCAGAAAAATGGGAAAATACTAAATCAACAGTAGCCAATCTTGCAGATGCTACATTAAAAGGAATGCAAAGTGCTTGGAGTACAGCAAAAAGCATTGCATCAGACATATGGGAAGGTGTAAAAGAAACTGTAAAAGCTGCTATGGATTTTGATCTATTTGCGGCTGGTAGAGCAATTATGGAAAGTTTCACTGATGGGCTTACGCATGCATGGGAAGCGACGAAAGAGTTTGTCAGTGGTATTGGTGATTGGATACGAGAACATAAAGGTCCTATTAGTTACGATAGAAAACTTTTAATTCCAGCTGGTAAAGCGATTATGGGTGGTTTAAATGAAAGCTTACAAGCGAGTTTTAAATCTGTCCAAAAAACAATTAAGCCTATGGCTAATCAAATTGCGGATACACTCTCATTTGATAATGCTTTTTCAAATTTTAACTTTACTAGTCCAGAACTAGCATTAAACACAAATATGATGGGCGCTGCTAATTTGGGTAGCCAAATTGTAAATAATAGCAACTTTGCGAAAACATACAATCCTACAATAAATATAAACATTGAACATGCAGATCTTTCTAATGAGAAATCAATTGAAGAAACTTCTCAACAATTGGCAACACTCACAGAACGACAAACAAGGGGGAGGCTATAATGGATTTAACGAATTATCCATATTTTCAATTTAGAGGAAAAAAATCGAATGAATTCTCTATGCGAATAAGAAATGAAATGACGTTTACTATTCCAGAGGCCGCTCTGCAGTTTACAGAAATTGACGGAAGAAATTCCGATGTCATATACGATAAAGGAAAATATAACGACATTGAGAAAGTCTTTCCGGTAAGGCTTTATAAACAACCAGATACAACCATTGCTGCGCAGTTAAGAGATATAGCTGCGTGGCTTTATTTATCGAAAGATTATGCCCCACTTATTTTTAGTGAATACAGCGAGTACTATTATAAAGCGCTAGGCTACAGTAAAGTAGATGCAGCAGATAAAACAAGAAGTTGGTTAGATGTTGATTTTGTTTTTAAGTGTCAGCCGTTCGTTTTTCGTCTTGATGGTGATGATGAAAGAGATATAAAAAGTGGAGGTGGCATTAGGAATCCAGAAGCTTTTTCTAGTCTGCCTATTATTACGTTTAACAAAACAAGCAGCACGCAAGATAGCAATATTTACATTAACGGCCAACAGTTCAGAATTGCAAAAGAAGCTGGAACAGGAAAAATTACGCTAGATTGCGAAGAAGGCATTGCTTATAAAGATGGTGGCGTAAATGTTACAAAACACTGTTTTTTAAATACAGATGGCTATAACCCAATCACTTTGCCGCCGGGCGAAAGCATTATCTCTTATACGAATATCAGTCAATTTAAAATCAAACCCAAATGGAGGACTTTAGCCGTATGAGCACGATTATTTTACACGATAAGAAAAATAACAACTGGAACTCTCTTGGCATTGGCCCTTTACAAGATGCAATAAATCCTCTTTCTACACGGGAACGTAACGGAATTTATGATATGACATTTCAGTATCCAGTGGTAGGGAAGTTGTTTCATGAGCTGAAAGTAGGAAGATGGATAGTCGCTGACGCAGGGCCGACATTAGTCGCTAAAAGTCAGCGGTTTGAAATTGCGCAAATTACAAAACCAATCAAAGGAATTGTTACGGTTTACTGTGAGCATTACCGCTATAAATTGTTGCGAACAATGGTAAAAATCGGTTCGAAATACTCTAACATTTCGGCACAAGCGGCATTAAATCAATTAAGAAGTCAGATGGAGCCAAAAAGTGACTTTACTTTTTACAGTGATGTGGGAACTACGTCGTCCATTGATTTTACAGATCCCGCAAAATATAAAAATGCGCAAGAAGTTTTAGGCGGTGTTGCTGGTTCAATTTTAGATAATTTCGGTGGGGAATATCTTTTTAATAATAATCAAGTTCGCTTGTTAGCGAAAGCCGGTACTGAAACGAATGTTGTTATCGCATACGGGAAAAATTTAACTGATATTAACCAAGAAGAATCGATTGAAAATACGTATACCTCTGTTTATGGTTGGGCAAAAATTGGTAATGGCGATGATGAAAAAATAATCACTTTACCAGAAGTGTATATAGATAGTGACTATGTCGGTAATTATACAGAACGTAGAATACAGATGGTCGATTTTAGTGACAAAGAGCCAAAAGACGTAGCGGCTTTGCGTGGCATGGTTAAATCGTTTATTAAGTCTAATAATGTGGGGATTCCTCGTGTGAGTATAAAAGCTAGTTATGTGGACTTAGCAAGTTCTGTTTCAAATGAACAGCTTAAAAACTTGGAAATAGTCGATCTGTGTGATTGGGTAACGGTGGCATTTAATCAATTAAACATCAATACAACCGCGCAAATTGTTAAAACGGTGTGGAATATTGCTTTAGATCGATACGAGTCAATCGAATTAGGTGAAGCAAGAACCGACTTCGCCAAAGTAATTGAAGATTCAAAAGAAGATACAAGCGATTTGTTGGATAGGGTAGATTGGCTTGAACAAGCCCAAAAAGAAGCTTCTGATATCATCAAAAACCCTGGGAAAGGCCATGTGGTTATTTATCCATCCATAGCAGACCCGCAAGAGTTATTAATCATGGATACAACCGATGTAAACACAGCTAGGAAAGTTTGGCGGTGGAATGTTGGTGGTCTGGGATTTAGTTCTACAGGCTATAACGGCACCTATGGTTTAGCTATGACGAATAACGGAGCGATTGTTGCAGATCGAATGACCACCGGAACATTGAGAGCTATTAATATAATAGGGGTAGCTATTACAGGTTCATCAATCACCTCAGAAAGTGGTAGCTATAAAATGCTTCTTAATAATGGCTCTTTAAACAACTACGTTAGCGGAGTGCTTAGATCATCGCTAAATCCTTATAGCTTTTCATTAAAAGATAGCAAAGCAGTAGAAACGATGTCTTTGACTAGTTCAGGAGTAAGTATTAACAAAGAAGGTACAACAACTCAGTTGGGTTATTTAGGACGCGGACGTGACGCAAGCACTAATAGAGAAGAGATGACTATGAATGTAGAAGCTGGGAATATAGGTGGAATAGCTGTAAAAGATACTTCTGGCGGTTTATATATAAGAAGAATTGCTGCTTCGTCAGCAGGAGCACATATCTCTAAACTGACAATGGGAGGGTCCTATGTTGGTGGTTCTGGCGAAATCGTTAATTCCTATCTAAAAAATACGGGGGTCTCTTCTGCTTTTACTGTTTACAACAATGTACCGTTAGATTTTTATACGAATCTAAATATGCACGGGTATTCAATTATTAATCAGTCAGACATACGTTTGAAAGAAAATATTGAAAACACTACGATAGATGGCATTGAAGAAACCAAGAAACTAAACTTTGTTGAGTTTAACAGAAAACAAAATTATCAAACGAGAAATAAACAAAAGCAGCCCTCAGCAAAACGAGAGCTAGGTTTAATCGCTCAGTATTCCCCTTTCCTTTGCGCACAGGACACCGAAGATCATTATTTAGGGTTAGATATGAATAAACAGATAATGTTGAACAGTTTGACAAATAAACAGCTGATTGAACGGATAGAGCATTTAGAGGGCAAGGTTAATCGAAAGAACAGGAATAAAAGAAAATACCATAGAGGGGTGATTTGATGGCGAATAAGATATTAAATCTCGATTTTTCAAAGGATCCAATCATGCCACCGATTATTTATGGTCGCGTCGGTGATGAAAAAATGCAAACAATCACGGTGAAAATTTCTCGAAGGGACGAGATACCTGATTTGTCGGGCGGGATCATTACTTTTGAGGGCGAACCTGCAGGCGGAAAAGTGAAAGTTTTTGATTCTGAAAACGTCTCTTCTAATAGCGCTGGATTGCAAAAAGGAACATTTGAATACACGTTTCCTAGTGCAGCGTTTAGCGTAGAAGGGACGTACAAGAGAGCATATTTCTCGTTTCAAAAAGATGGGAAAAGAGATACTACCGGAGACTTTAAAATTATTGTTAAAGGGAATGCTGACATTGACGCAGAGGAAGCCGAAACGATTATCACAGAATACAACAAATTAGTAACAGCATTGAATGAGGCCTATCAAGCAGCTTTAGAAAAAATAGATACTGATTATGATGCGGTAGTTGCTCGTATTGAATCAATTAAAAAAGAAATGAATGCATTACAAGCGAAAATTGATAAAACAGTCAGCGATGCAGAAGGTCGTATATCAAAGGTGGCTACAGATAGCGAAACCAAGATTACAACAATTGGAAAAACAGTTACTGATGCTATGAATGCCGCCCTAGAAGAATTGAGAGCAGCAGACTTTTATACAAGGGCAGAATCAGATGAGAAATTCATCCCTAAAACGTCAGCAGAAAATGGGTTATTTGTTTTAAAAAATGCTAAATTATCGGATTTAAATGATGCTAAAGAACCTGGCATATACTCAATTCCAGCTACAGGAGTTGAAAACAAGCCGCTACCAAACTCTGGAAGTTTGTTCGTTAGTAAAGACCCAGGAGGAGTCAGACAGTTATTTCAAACAGAACGGACAATTGTTATTCGTCAATTTGGTGGCGTGCCGTCTGCATGGACGTCTTGGAAAACAGTAGCTTTTGAAAAAGAACAACCTTTTGAAGCTTGGTATTCATCAGGAACTAATCATGCCGGATTCAAAAATAAGGCAAGGTACAACTTAGGATCAGAGTTTAGTAATGTAGGCCAGCAACTTGGGTTACCAATGAAAAGTAATCCTTTAGAATGGAATAGTGGTCGATGGCAAGCTACGGTTTTGAGAGATTGTAAATTAAATATACAAGGGACGGTGAAGTATCAAGTTGCCGGTTCAAAAGGTGTTTTGTACGCTTATACTCATATAGACAAAGGACTTGATGAAGGCGTAGGTGATTTAGGTATTGGATCAGCAGTCGGAGCTGTTGGTGGTTTGAATTATCAAAATATTGCAGCCTTTGATTTGAACGTCACTCTAAAAAAAGGTGAGTATCTTGCGTTTCGTTTAGAATTAGCAGCAGATAAGCAACTTGACTACACTCAACTATCGTCTATGCATATTACAGAATTAGTATAGGAATTGAATTTTAAAATGAAGCCGTTTAGCGAAAGCTAGGCGGTTTTTATTATTGGAAGGTGGAAAATATGGTGATTATTGATAATCAAGCGTTGATACTAGAATTCAAGAATATGATTTCTAACGGTTTTATTCAGGTGTTTGTCTGGATTGTGTTAGGGGATATCTTAACAGGATTATGTAAAGGTATTTTTATTAAGGAAGGAAACAGCACAAAAGGATTGCTAGGATTAGTAAAACATTTATTAGTGGTCTGCTTAATAAGCGTTGCTTATCCATACTTAAAAATCATGGGTCTAGAATCAATCGCTACTGGATTTGTCTTATTTTATATAGCAGTGTATGGCATTTCCATTATTGAAAACTTAGGGCAGTTAGGCGTTCCTTTTCCTTCATGGGTTAAGGAACATTTAAGTAAATTAAAAGATGAAAATGATAAAGGTGGTGAACCTAAAGATGGTGCAAGTGATTAATCAATCTGTTTGCGGCGGGATTGCCGGGAGACGTCCCAATGCAACGCCAAAAGGTGTTGTCATTCATAATGATGCCGGAAGTATTTATGCTACAGCTGCACAATATGTCAATGCCTTGGCTGTAATGTCTCCTACACAACTGGCGAATGGCTTTGCGCATTATTATATTGATCGAAATACAATTGCACGTGTAGAAGATACATTCAATGCAGCATGGCACACAGCGAATCCAGATGGGAATTTGAACTATGTTGGGTATGAGGTTTGTCAATCGATGGGAGCTAGTGATGCTGACTTCTTAGCGAATGAACAAATGACATTTAAACAAGTTGCTGAAGATATGAAGTTTTGGGGCATGCAACCTAATAGAGATACTGTAAGATTACACAAAGAATTCGTTCCTACGGCATGCCCTCACCGTTCGTGGGAATTGCATGGAAAAGAAACAAATGCCGTAAAAGACTATTTTATTAGCCAAATAAAAAAATATATGGGCAATCCAAACGAAGGCAATGGCGATTCAAATAATAACAATCAAAATAATATAAAAGGTGGAGAAACAACTATGCAATGTTTATACGAAAGACCAATTAATTCAAAAACAGGTAAACTAGAATGGAATGGAGATGCTTGGACAGTAATGTTTTGTAACGGAGTTAACACAAGACGTGTCTCTCATCCAGATGAAATGAAAGTTATTGAGGATTTATACAGAAGAAACAATGGCAAAGATATTCCTTTCTACGGACAAGATAAGTGGAATAAAAACGCTCCTTGGTATAATCGCTTAGAAGCTATGTTTCCAGTCGTGAAATAAAGTATAGTAAAATATTTATAGGTAGTGTAAAATAATAATACACTTATTAAATTTCTCTTGAGTCGCCTTTTTAAGGTGGCTCTTTTTAGGACCATTAGCTCAGTTGGTTAGAGCAAACGGCTCATAACCGTTCGGTCACAGGTTCGAGTCCTGTATGGTCCATGACTAAAAAGGGCACGAAAAGGGCAAAAGTAGTAATACTTTGTCAGATTATCATGTTTTTTATAAATTTTATTACTATCATGTAACACTATAAATGCCTGTTTTACGGGCTTTTACTGCCTTTTTAAAAATTGGGCCAAATCCTTGGGATCCAATGGGAGCATTAGCATAAAACAGAAAAAGAAGGCCCCGCCGTCATGGCGGGGCCTTCTTTTTACGTTGGGCGGCGAACTTCACGGATTTCGCCCAATGTTGTATAATCATTGCCTGCTAAACGAGCAATCGGTTGGAGTTTTTCAGGTAAAATGTACTGATGTTCTTCATCGAAAACGGCTGAATCAAAATAGAAATCGGTAATTTCTACAATGAATAAATCCGTAATAATTTGACCTTCATGGTTAGCAATAGGTACATATTGATGTAAGCGAGCTTCCATCCGAATCGGCGCGGCTTTGATTGCTGGAACAGCAACAGTCTGGCTGGCAATGGTTTCAATACCGAATGTGTCAATTTCACTGATCTCTGCTGCTAAAGGTGCCGAAGTCTGATTCATTTGAGTAAGAACGTCTTCGTTAACGAAATGGATGACAAGTTCTTTAGTAGCCAAGATGTTTCGTGCCGTATCTTTAGGCTCTTTGTCTGGTCGTAAAATGGACAACGTTGCTAAAGGAATTTCAGCTGCCGCCGCATTAAAGAAACTAAAGGGAGCAGCGTTGACGACACCTGTAGCTGTATCTTGTGTTGTAACCCAAGCGATTGGCCGAGGAATAATACTTCCTGATAAAAATTTATACGCTGTTTTTGCAGATAACTCGTTACTATTGTAATGAATCATAGGAGCCTCCTAGAAAAAATACTAATTTCTTTGAACATTCGCATCTGAAGTATCGAAAGGACGCACAAATTCTTCAATCCCTGCCCGTTTTGGTTCTAAAAATGGCGGTAATGATAATTTTTCACCAGCGTGTTCATAGGTTTCATCCTCTAAAAATCCAGGACCATCGGTTGCCAGTTCAAATAAAACATGTGTTGCTGCCAAGAAATATTCAGATTTAAAGTAAAAACGTTCCACAAAGCCAGAATTAGGAAATTCCAAACGATTAATTTTTTCAATCCAGAAACGTAGTGCTTCCTCATCGGCAACGCGCAAGGCTAAGTGATGGACATTGCCGTAGCCTTCTTGGGCCGCTGGCAAATCTTCTCGATGCTCTACGATAATGCTGGCACCATTCCCACCTTCGCCAACTTCAAATAAATGGAAACTACCTTCAGCATCAATCAATTTGAACCCTAAAACTTCAGTTAAAACTAGTTGCAGATGTTCGTAATTTTCGACAGTTACAAAGGCTGGACCTAAGCCGATTAAAGCATGTTCACTAGGAACGTTAGATTTTTTCCAAGGCGTGCCAGCTGCAACACCTTGGTTCTTTTCATCAGAAATAAGTTGGTAACGTTGATTGTCAAAATCTTCAAATTCTAAATACTTTTTGCCAAAACGTTCTTGAATTTCTCCATGATCAATTGCATATTCATTAAAGCGTGATACCCAGTAATCCAAAGCAGCATCATCTTTTACACGGAAGGAAGTACGAGAAATTGTATTGGTTCCTTTGGTTCCTTTAGGTAAGCCTGGAAAGTCAAAGAAAGTCATATCTGTTCCGGGAGAGCCGGCATCATCAGCAAAAAATAAATGATATGTTTCAATATCGTCTTGGTTGACAGTCTTCTTAATTAAACGTAGACCTAAAATATCGGTGAAAAAGTGATAAATTTTTTCAGCACTTGAAGTCATGGCAGTGACGTGGTGTAAACCTAAAATTTGTGTATTCATAATAAAAATCCTCCTAAAAGAAAAATAATTTTTTGATTAATCAACTTACTAAAAGTAAGTTTAAATGATTAGTCCTAAAAATGCAAAAGAAATGTCTCGAATTCGAACTATTATTTTTTAGTTGATTTTTTAAAAAAATAAGAATATAATAGCCTGAGATATTTTAATACATAAACTTTCGTAAACATCGCCGGATGCTTGCGACTAAAGTGTTAATGAACAGTTCTTAGGCCATAGCTGAACTGTTTGTTGGCACTTTTTTTGTTTGGAAGGGAAGGAAAACAAGATGAGTAAAGCTTGGTTAAAAGTTATTTTTGGCGCTTTTTGTGAAGTGATTTGGGTCATTGGCATGAAGCATAGTACAACATGGTGGGAGATTTTAGGGACAGTAATCGCAATCTTTATCAGTTTTTATGCGCTGATTAAAGCAGGAGAGGAATTGCCAGTGGGCACAGCCTATGCTGTATTTGTCGGCTTAGGTAGTGCTGGAACTATTGTAACAGATCATTTTTTATTCCACACACCATTGGGCATAGGAAAAGTTCTTTTTCTGTTGCTGTTATTAATAGGTGTGATTGGCTTAAAAATGGTAACTGGAAATAAAGAGGAGGAAACAAGATGAGTTGGTTATACTTAGTTATTGCAGGCTGTTTTGAAATCTTTGGCGTAGGTTCAATTAAATTATTTACAACAAAAAAAGACTTACGTTCATTGTTAATTTTAATTCTAGCGTTTAGTGGTAGTTTCTTATTTTTATATTTAGGGATGAGACAATTACCGATGGGCGTTTCTTATGCAGTTTGGACAGGAATTGGTACAGCAGGAGGCGCTATTTTAGGAATGCTCTTAGGTGAATCAAAAGACCTACGACGGATATTTTTTATTTTTTTAATCATTGTTTCTGTGATTGGTTTAAAATTAATTGGTTAGAAAGCAAGAGAACATTGTTTGGATTATTGAAAGACAGGTGAGTAAAATTTAAAAAGAGACAGAACCAAATGCGGTGTTCTGTCTCAAAATAGCTTTTATTTTACGAGGTTACTATAACGTGTCGCAAATTCATTGTTGTAGGACTTGCCGTTGACATCTTGACCAACGTCCCAATTTGCAGACCAAGTCATTAAGCCACGGATAGGATTACCGTCTTTTGCTAACTGATCAAAAGTTTTGGCTACAGGGGTAGCCTCAACGACATAGCCGCTACCAGCAGCATCCCGATTTGCTGGTAAACCAAGGACTAATTTATCGTTTGGTATCTGTAGATAGCCGCGCGTGCCATGGATTAATGAATCAGACATATAATAGAGGAACTCGTATTTTAGAGCATCGTTGCTTTGAGCAACCCAAGTCATAATTTCATCAACCCAGACACCGTCGCCGCCTTGGTTATATAATTGTGGGGCAATGTAATCATAATAACCATTTAGGGAAGTAATGTATGTTTCATAAGCGGCACCAGGTTTTAAATAAGGGAATTCTGGCGCCATCGTAATGATGAAATTTTTTCCTTGTGCTCGATAATGGTCTTTGACTATTTTCAATGCAGCAGGAATGACGGTTTGGTTGTCGCCAGCAGTAATCGCCAATTGCTCTAAGTCGATGTCTAAACCATCAAAGCCGTATGTTTCCACTTGACGAATGATTTCATTCGCAAAGGCTTGTTCATCGCCTTTGACTAATTGAATATGTGCATCTGCTCCACCAAGTGCCAATAAAACTGCGCGACCTTGACTATTTAATTGTGCGACTTCTTGTCGGAAGGCAGTGTCCGTTTGGTTATAAGGCTTGAACGTAGGAATCCGTATCGTGCCATCGCTTTTCATGAAGGAAACCGGTACGACATTGTAGGCTTGATTTACTTCTGAAAGGTTCAGTGATGCTGATGTTCCTTGTTTGTAACCATCGCGTCCTTTTGAGGCCCAGTTATGCCAATATCCAACCAACACTTTTTTGCCAGAGATATCTACCATCGTATCCGCAGCATCTGCAGAAGCTTGAGTAGGCGTTAACCACAAGCCAACTGTAACGGTTGAAAGAAGCAGAAAAGCAGGAATTATTTTTTTTAGCTTCATTTTTTGAGAACTCCTTTAATTTAGTTTAAGATGTGAGTGTTTTTACTGAATGTTCACATCAATCGCTTGGTAAAAGGCGTTCACCGTATCACCAATGCCCCAAACAGCGTAAATGACATGATAACCTTTGCGGTCTGTCGGAATATTAATTGTTTGTTTAACAACTTTATTAGGAACTTCTTGTTTGCCGTCGATTGAAGCAATTTTGTCGAAGTTTTTAATGTCTAATGGTTGATTGGGATTCCAGCCATTTTTAGTAATATAGTAATCCCAAGAAGCAGTTCTATGTTGGGCAGTTAAGTTCCAAGTGATGTCAAGGGGACCTGTGGTAATGTTTGTTTTGTGCCAACGAGTAGCTGTTTGTTCATCCAAAGGTTCAAAACCTGAGACACCTGCACTGGCTAATTTACCAGTAATAAACGTATTTTTGGGCGCTTCGATACTTTGAGGTTCCCATTGTGCACGACCAACATTTGTATTTAAGTTACCACCAGCAGAACTACCAAAGAAAGCACGACTTCCAGGACTTGCTACGTAACCATGAGCCTCCGAAACAGTAGGGGCCAATGCAGCGCCACCTAAAACAAAACTAAAAGCCAGGACGATTGTTAATAAACTCTTTTTCACGAAAAAAACCTCCTAAAAAGTTATTTTGTATGCGCTTACAGATAGGAATATAACATAATAATCTTTTGGATACAAATAATAAGAAATGTTATTTTTAAAAATAAAACAATATTTTTTAAGTAATATTAAGAATGTTTTTAAATAATATAAATAATAGTGTTTTTCAAAGTTTTGTTAATTTTTCATTCGGAATCGCAATTGAAGAAATCACGTGGTATACTTTTAAGAAGAAACAATGACACGAAAGTAGCCATTGGAAAAAGGAGATTATTTCGTGGGAAAAAAACATACATCCTCTTATGAAGTTGCCTACTATGACGGCGATTTTACTGGTGCAATGAAGATACCGGCTTTGTTAGCGGTTGTCATTAAAGTATCAGAAGAACAAACAGAATTACTAGGAAGAGATGCGGCTTATGTCGCCCAATTTGGCCTAGGCTGGGTCATCACCAACTATGAAATAGAGATTCACCGCTTACCAAAAGTTGGTGAAAAAGTAGCAATTACAACGCAAGCTATGAGTTATAACAAATATTTTTGTTATCGTAACTTTTGGGTTCATGATGAAGAAGGCAATGAATGTGTCTTTGTGAAATCAACCTTTGTCTTAATGGATCAAAAAAATCGGAAAATCAGTAGTGTGTTACCAGAAATTATTGCACCTTTTGATTCTGAAAAAATCACTAAAATTTATCGCCATGAAAAAATTGAAAAAGTCACAGAGGGGAACTTTTTACCTTATCGTGTGCGTTTTTTTGATATTGATGGCAATCAACACGTTAATAATGCGATTTACTTTAATTGGTTATTGGATGTGTTAGGGTATGACTTTTTAACAACGCATCAACCGAAAAAAATTCTTGTGAAATTTGATAAAGAAGTAGAATATGGCCAAGAAGTCGAAAGTCATTACGAAATTGTCGAACAAGAAAATCAGTTGAAAACACGCCATGAGATTCGGATTGATGGTCAAACCTATTGTGAAGCGAATATCGATTGGACAAATTAAGTTAAGATGACGATTTAGAAAATAAAAAGGTACGCAGAGGAGGGAGGACATGATTCGCTTAGGATTAACATCTTTTAGTGAACACGACTATTTAACTGGAAAAAAACGGGCCACGCTTTATGAATATGCCAGTCATTTACCGCTAGTTGAAATGGACACGGCGTATTACGGGATTCCTCCCAAAGAACGAGTAACTGAATGGGTCAAAGCAGTTCCCGAAAACTTTCGCTTTGTCATGAAAGTTTATAGTGGAATCAGTTGTCAAGGTGAGTGGCAGACCTATTATGCAAGTGAAGAAGAAATGATCACCTCCTTTTTAGAAAGTATGGCCCCATTAATTGAAAGTAAAAAATTATTTGCCTTTCTGGTACAATTTTCAGGAACATTTGGTTGTACGAAAGAAAATGTCGCTTACTTGCAAAAAATTCGTCACTGGTTTAAAGACCTACCCATCGCCATTGAATTACGAAATAATTCATGGTATCAACCAAACTTTGTAAAACAAATGTTGCAATTTATGAAAGAAAATCAATTTTCACTTGTGATTGTAGATGAACCGCAGATTCCTACGAATCCAGTGCCCTTTTATCCGTATGTAACGAATCCTAATCTCGTGCTCTTCCGGTTTCACGGACGTAATGCGGCTGGCTGGTTAGCCAATGATGCAGAGTGGCGAAAAAAAAGAACCCTTTATCATTATAATACGCAGGAAATCGCTGATTTAAGCGAAGCTGTTTTAAAAATGTCGCAAGAAGCTAAAGAAGTGGGCGTAATTTTTAATAATAATTCTGGCGGCGATGCCGCAGAAAACGCTCTACAGATGCAAAAAGTCTTGAATTTGAGTTACGATGATTTGAATCCAAAACAATTAGATTTATTTTGAGAAAGAAGGTAGCTGAATGTCTGAAAAGCAATCCCCTTATGAAATGGCTTGTGCCTTCCACGAGGTTTTTAATCCACAACAACCAGAGCAACCAACTGCTTTTTCGCCAGAGTTAGCCAGTCGACGAGCAGAGTTTAAAGTCGAAGAACTTGTGGAATTTTTATATAGTGCTGCTGATAATGACCAAGTACTTTTTCAACAATTGGTCAACGGATTAAAAAAATCTGTCGATAAAGCAGAGCAGAAAGTCTTGGCGAAAGGCAAACCAGTATCTGATCCTTTAGTGGAGGAAGTGGATGCACTAGTTGATTTATTGTATTTTACTTATGGTTCGTTTTGCTTAATGGGCGTCAATCCAACAAAAATTATTGAAATCGTTCATCAAGCCAATATGGGGAAATTATTTCCAGATGGGCAGCCACATTATGATCCGGAAACAAATAAAGTATTAAAACCTGAAAATTGGGAACAAGATTTTGCGCCAGAAGCTAAAATTAAAGCGGAAATTCAACGCCAATTGAAAATTACTGAGACCAATGAAAAAGACGAATGAGAAAACTCATTCGTCTTTTTTATTAATCATGGAAGAACGTCCGATATAAGGCTTTGATGGCTTTTTCCTCTTGTTCTTTTTTGATACCAAACATAATGCTTACTTCCGAAGATCCTTGGTTAATCATTTCTAAGTTGATTTTTTCTTTGGCTAACGCCATTGTACTTTCAGCAGTAACCCCAATTCGTTGGCGCATGCCTTCGCCAACAATCATAATCATGGAAAGGTGATGCGTGATGCGTAACTCATCAGGCGCTAAAACTTCTTGGAGTTGGGCCATCAGTCGATTTTCAATTTCAGTTGTTAACTGGTCTTCTCTTAAAACAATCGTGATGTCATCAATTCCTGAGGGCATATGCTCATAGCTTAAGGCTAATTTTTCTAGTACTTCTAAAAGCCGTCGCCCAAAACCTAACTCTCTATTCATTAAATACTTACTAATGTAAATACTTGCGAACCCTTGATCACTAGCAATTCCTACAACAGGGGCATGCTTCACTTTGCGAGAAGTGGTAATTAGGGTGCCAGGATGATGTGGGTTGTTAGTATTTTTGATAACGACTGGAATATTTGCGCGATAGGCAGGCATTAAAGCTTCGTCGTGGAGGACGGCAAATCCTGCATAAGCTAACTCCCGCATTTCTCTGTAGGTCAATTCTTGAATCGTTTGAGGCTGTTCAATAATTCCAGGATGGGCGACATAAATTCCGTCCACATCGGTAAAGTTTTCATACAAATCTGCTTGAACACCTGCGGCAACAATGGACCCTGTGATATCGGAACCGCCACGAGAAAAAGTACAAATTTCGCCGGCTTCTGTATAACCAAAGAAACCTGGAATAACCAAGATTTGTTGAGTCTCACGATAGGCACTAATTTTCTCTAAAGCTTTTGGTAAAATGCGGGCATTGCCTGGCTCAGGTGTCACTAGGAGACCTAATTCTTTTGGACTAATGTAGCGAGCATCTAAGCCATTCTGATTGAAAAAACTGGCAACAACTTTTGCATTATTGTCCTCGCCGCTAGCTAAAAAATAGTCAAATAAAAAAGCATTGTTTTCTTTTGGTAAAGTGGCTAATTGGCGAATCGAAATAGCAATATCAGCTAAAACTGCTTTATCCAAGTGTAATTCATCAAAAAGATCTTCATAACGACGAATGATGGCAGAGATTGTCGATTCAATTTCCTCATTATTTAAGTAGCGCTGATAGTATTGAATCAATAAATCAGTCACTTTAATATCTTGCGGGGTTCGCTTTCCAGGAGCGGATACAACGACAAACGTTCGGCGCGGCTCTTCCTTGACGATTTGTAAGACTTTCTGTAACTGTGGTGCTGATGCTAGCGAGCTACCGCCGAATTTAACTACGTTCACGTTTATCACTCCTGTTTTTAATTATTTTCTCATTTGTAGATTAGTAAAAGGATACCGAAAAACATTTAGAAAAGCAACCACTTATTTTCAGAAAGTTAGGAAATCATGAAAATATTTGTTCTTCATTTTTCCTTAAAATTTTGTTAAACTGTAAAGATATGAGTCGTAACGAAGGAGTTAAATAGTATGACAGAATCCAAAACTGCCATTATTTTTGATATGGACGGTGTCCTAGTAGATAGCGAAGCTTATTATTATGAGCGACGTAAAGCATTTTTAGCGGAATTTGATTTGACCATTGAGGGCCTAACCTTGCCAGAATTAGTCGGTGCGGATATGCGTTCATTATGGCAAAAGATTGAACAAGTCAACAAAAAAGAGCTAGATATTGCTTTTTTAAATGAACAATACATAGCCTATAAAAAAGCGCATCCGATAGATTATTTAGCTGTGCTTGATGAAAATGCGAAACGTGTTTTACAATTTTTAAAAAGACAAGGCTATAAAATCGGATTAGCTTCTTCTTCCACAAAAGACGCAATTGAAGAGGTTTTGACAGTGGGGCAATTAAGTAGTTATTTTGATGCGGTCGTGAGTGGGGAAGATTTCGAAGAAAGTAAACCGGCGCCGGATATTTATCTGCACACGTTACAAGAATTAGCTGTTGCGCCACAGGAATGTATAGCCATTGAAGATTCAGAAAAAGGCATTGCCTCTGCCAAAGAAGCTGGGCTAGAAGTTTGGGCTATGCGCGATGAACACTTTGGGATGGATCAAAGTCAAGCGGATGCCTTCTTAACACAACTAAGTGATATTTGTAAAAAAATTAGTGAAAATCGGATCGATGAAAGCAGTGAATCAACCCCTTCGTAAGAAGATCGCGGGTTTTCTTAAAAAAGTTTGTTATAACTAGTGAATGAATATACAGTTTGTGCTATAATTTTCTATAGGTATTTCTGCAAGAATGCCCTTTTTCAAGGGTCAGGAACAATAGATAACCGTGTGAAGAGAACAAACAACCTTTCTTTTATTATAGAAAAATTATCGGAGGAGCCAAAATGAAGAATAATTGGATTATCATTTTAGTACTAGTAATCGTTATTATTGCTGCGGTGCTATACTTAATTGGTTATTTTATGCGCAAAAAAAATCAAGAACAATTAGATGAATTAGAAGTTCGTAAAGAAGCCCTGTTTGACTTGCCAGTCTTTGAAGAAATCGATGACATTAAAAAAATGCATCTAGTTGGACAGAGTCAAAATAGTTTCCGTGAATGGAATCAACGCTGGGTAGAACTATCGACGCGTTCTTTCGCCGAACTAGAGAGTCAAATTTATGAAGTCGAAAATCAAAATGAAATTTTCCGTTTCATGAAAGCGAAGAAAGCAGTCGTGGAAGCGAATGAAACGATGACCGAAATGGAAGCCGAAGTGGAAGTCATTCGTAATGGCTTGAAAGAATTACGTGAAAGTGAAGAGCGCAATTCATTGGAAGTTCAAAAAGCTTTGGATGTCTATGAAGAATTAAGTAAATCACTAAAAGATGATAAAGCTAGCTTTGGTCCAGCTTACTCCGAAATCCAAAAACAATTAAGAAACGTCGAAATTGAATTCACACAATTTGTCACACTAAATACATCGGGGGACCCAATCGAGGCTCGAGAAGTCCTAGAAGATGCGGAACGTCATACGTATGAATTGGAAGACTTAATGAAACGGATTCCACCAATGTATGAAGAATTAAATGAAACTTTCCCAGATCAATTAAAAGAAATCGAAGAAGGCTACAACCAATTATTAGCTGACGATTATGTGTTCCCTGAACAAAACTTTGCTGAAGAAATTCAACATGCGAAAAAACGTGTCGAGAATTCAATGGCTGATTTAGAGAAAACAGAGATTGCTGCAGTAGAGGTCGCAAATCGCGACACAGCAACGGCGATTGATGCATTATATGAAGTGATGGAACGTGAAATTGAAGCGAAGAAATATGTCGTAACCAATCAAAAAATTATTGACGATTATATTTCTCATTCCTTAAAAAATAACCGTCAATTAATGATTGAATTGGACCATGTATCACAAAGCTACACCTTAAACAACAACGAGTTAGGACGTAGTCGTGGTTTCCAAACGGAAATTGAAGAAATTATCCGCCGTCAAAAAGACTTGGAACCTCGAATGAAAGAACATACAGTTCCTTACTCTGAAATTCAAGCGTTCTATAAAGAATGCTATAAGATTTTAGATGATATTGAAAATCAACAATTAGAAATCGATGCTTCATTGAAAGAACTAAGAAAAGGCGAAAAAGTCGCCCAAGAAAAAGTTGACGAATACGAATTCCGTTTACGGAGTATCAAACGGTATGTTGAAAAGCAACGATTACCAGGTTTGTCTGCTGATTACTTAGAATTTTTCTATGTGGCAACGGATCGAATTGAAGATTTAAGCCGAGCCTTAAATAAAATGCGCATTAACATGGATGAAATCAATCGTTTATGTGACTTATGCGAAGATGATTTAGAGTTATTAGATAAGAAAACAAAAGATTTAGTCAATGCAGCAGCTCTGACAGAACAAATGATGCAATATGCAAACCGCTATCGTCATACTCACGAGAACATCCGAGCGGCTTTAGATAAAAGCATGTATTTATTCTCGACAGAATTCCGTTATCAAGATGCATTAGATGAAATTGGAACGGCATTGGAAGCTGTTGAGCCAGGGGCGTTCAAACGAATCGAAGATTTTTATTTTAAAAATATCAATAACCCTAATTTAACAGCAATTTAATTAAACAATCACTAAACAGAGGTTTGTCGACAGACAAGCCTCTGTTTTTTATGGCGTGGTGGTGACTTGAAGTGATACTTTAGAAAGTATATAATGGGAAAGAATTTTAAAAAAGAAGGGTGACAAATGATTTATTTTGATAATAGTGCAACTACACCGATTTACCCCCAGGCTTTAGATACATATGTAAAAACCAGTCAGCGGATTATTGGCAATCCGTCTAGTCTGCATGACTTAGGCAACCAAGCGAATCGGCTCTTACAACAAGCACGGAAGCAGATTGCGGAGCTAATCAATGTTTCAGCAAATGAAATCTATTTTACAAGTGGCGGAACTGAAGGAGATAACTGGGTTTTAAAAGGAACGGCAATCGAAAAACGAGAATTTGGTAATCATATTATTATTTCTGCAGTGGAACATCCAGCAGTTACAGAAACAGCGGAACAATTAGTCGAACTAGGTTTTGAACTTTCTTATGCGCCAGTGGATAAAGAAGGTCGTGTAAAAGTCGAGGAACTACAGAAATTAATTAGAAAAGAAACGATTTTGGTTTCTGTTATGGCAGTGAACAATGAAGTGGGAACGATTCAACCAATTAAAGAAATCAGCGAGGTTTTAGCGGAGTTTCCTAAAATTCATTTTCATGTAGACGCGGTTCAAGCAATTGGAAAAGTTAATTACTCAGAGTGGTTAACGGATCGGGTGGATTTTGCAACGTTTTCTGCACATAAATTTCATGGACCACGAGGCATTGGTTTTATGTATTGGAAACAAGGAAAACGTTTAGCGCCGCTTTTAACAGGAGGCGGGCAAGAAAACAACCAACGCAGTGGGACAGAAAACGTACCAGCAATTGTGGCAATGGCCAAAGCGTTGCGTTTGCATTTAGAGAACGAACAACAACGGCCGCAACATGTGGCGACATTACGGAGTTATTTATTAAAGGCGCTAGAAGAATTTCAAAATGTGACTGTTTTTTCACAAGATAATGAACATTTTGCGCCACACATTTTATGTTTTGCTTTGAAAGGGATTCGCGGCGAAGTGCTAGTCCATGCATTGGAAGAAAAACAGATTTATATTTCGACTACGAGTGCTTGTTCTAGCCGGAAAAAAATGGCTAGCAGCACCTTGTATGCCATGCATGTGCCAGGGGAATTAGCGACTTCCGCTGTGCGCATTAGTTTAGATGAAAGCAATACAATGGCAGAAATTGAACAATTTATGATTGTTTTCAACCAACTTTATCAAAAATTTTCTCGTGTAAATTAATAAAAAATAAGTCGGAGCCTAGAAATAGGCTCCGACTTATTTTTGCTCTCTTTATCGATTGAATTTGCTCTCTTTATCGATTGAATTTGCTCTCTTTATCGATTGAAGCGGTAGCCACTTCCCCAGAGTGTTTCAATTGGAGAGTCAGAAAGATTGGCTTTTTTTAATTTTTCCCGAATCCGTTTAATGTGAACAACGACAGTCGAAACCTCAGTATCTAAGGCATCAAACCCCCAGACGCTTTCAAAAAGTTCTTCTTTATTCCACACACGGTTAGGATGTTCCATCAAGAAAACCAACAATTTGTATTCTTTGCTTGTAAAAATAACTTCATTTTCTAAAACAAACACTTTGTGGGCGGCAGTGTCGACAGCGATTTCATTGATTTTTAGTAATTGTGGCGGTTGCTCTGCCTTGCTTAACAATTGATAGCGGTTCATATGAGCTTTTGCTCGAGCGACCAATTCATTGGGACTAAACGGTTTAATTATATAATCATCCGCACCTAAGCCAAGACCACGAATTTTATCAATATCTTCTTTTTTAGCCGAAACAATCATGATCGGCGTTTGCTTTTTTTTCCGAATTGCACGACAGATTTCAAAACCATCCATAGTTGGCAGCATCACATCTAAAATAATTAAATCAAAGGGCTCATTTAAAGCTGCTTCCAATCCTTTTTTTCCATCATGTTCAATTGTGACAGTCATATCGTTAATTTCTAAATAATCTTTTTGCAAATCAGCAATGCTTGGATCATCTTCAATAATTAATACATGTGGTTTCATTTTTCATCCTCCAACAACGGCAGCGTAATTATCACGTTGGTGCCGTCTCCTTTTTTACTTGTGACAGTGATTGTTCCCTGATGATAGTCAATAATTTGTTTGACAATACTTAATCCCAAGCCGCTTCCTTTAACTGTTGGGGTTCGAGATTTGTCTACACGATAGAAGCGTTCGAATAAATAAGGTAATTCTTTTTTATCGATACCAATGCCGTTATCTGTAATGGTTAAAACTAAGTCTGTTTGATTATGCGTTAAAGAAATCGTAAAGGCTAGTTGTTCTTTAGTGGGATCCGCAAATTTAATGCTATTTTGAATTAGATTGGTAATCACGCGATTCATCTGCGTGGGATCCATTTGAACGTATAAAGCTTCGGTGGGAAGTACAGAAGTGATCACGAGTTCTTGTTCCAAACGGTATTCTTCAAGAATATGTGCAATAAAACGAGTGAAATTGGTCTTTTCCATTGTAAAGACAGCACGGTCTAGGTCTAATTTAGAATACAAAAATAATTCTTCAATTAAATCATTGAGGCCTAAACTTTTTTCATGAATGACCGTTAAATAGCGCTGTTTTTTTTCTTCGGTATTGGCAACACCATCCATCAAGCCTTCAACGTAACCAATGATAGAAGTAATTGGTGTTTTTAAGTCATGAGAAATATTGGCAATTAATTCTTTTCGATTATCTTCATATTTTTCGCGTTCCGCATTGGCTTCTTCTAAATCTTGCCACATTTGTTCAAAACTAAGTTGGAGCTGTTTGACTTCTGTTGAGACGGTTTGGTGGCTAGTTGGTGTAAATGGATTTTCTTTTTGGGCATCCTTACCCAATGTTTTAGTCGCTTTTTCTAATGCTTCTAATGGCTCGATAGTGGTTTTGGTTAAGCGCTTATTAATGAGCCAAGCTGCCGCAATTGCTACAAGGATAATTAACAAAATCATCCAGATAATCCAGCGTGTGAAGAATTCAAAAAGGCTGCTTTCACGTTTCAAGACAATAAAGCTCCCGTTAGAACCATCTAAATAATGAAAATCGGATTTGACATAATGATATAGACGCCCTGCATTATCCAGTGTGCCAGTTGGCATAATATTATTCATTTCGTAGTTTGGAATATGTACAGACAAAGATTTTTCTACTAAATTATCCGAATAATAAGGAAACCGTGCATTCTTTCGAATAATCACACTTAATCCTTTTGCCTCAATTGTTTGAATCGTTTCCTTTAATTCTTTACTTAAAGGTGTATCTAGTAATTTCGGTGACTTTTTTAACAATTGATCTAAGGCCAAATAACTTTCTTCTTCGTTAGCGGTCAATGGTCGTTGCTTATTCATCATTCGGTAAGCTTGGGGCAAACTGGGGACAGTTCCTAATGTGATGTAAGAAGCTAAGGATAAAACAGCTAAAACAGAGGCTAAAGTAATAATGATGGCACTAATATAAGAAATAAAAAAGCGGCGTTTAATGGTCAAAAGCGTCCCTCCTAGTGGTTTTAATCTATTTCTTACTTATAGTGTATTACAAGTGAACAAAAAAAAGCTAGTATTGTTATTAACTTTTTTTCATTTGTTTATAATTTGTTCATTTTTCGGCAAGTAGGAGTTTATAAGGCTTTGCTATTCTAGGTATATCAAAAAGAAAAAAGGGGATTACCAACTATGAAAAAGAAAAAAGTTTTTAGTACGATTACCTTATTAACCTTTAGTACGATGTTGATCGCAGGCTGTGCTGGCGGAGCCAACTCTGCAACAGATAAATCAAGTGCAGCTAGCTCAAGCACTGCAGTCTCTAGTTCAGCAGAAGCAGCTAAAGAGCAATCAAAAGGACAAGAATTAACAGAAATTTTATCCAGTACTGATTGGCAAGGCACAAAAGTTTACGACAAAAATAATAATGATTTAACAGCAGAAAATGCTAATTTTATTGGTTTAGCAAAATATGATGGTGAAACAGGTTTTTATGAATTTTTCGACAAAGAAACAGGTGAAACCCGTGGCGATGAAGGCACATTCTTTGTGACAGATGATGGCGAAAAGCGTATCTTAATTTCGGATACACAAAACTATCAAGCAGTGGTTGATTTAACGGAAGTAACGAAAGATAAATTTACCTATAAGCGAATGGGGAAAGATAAAGACGGGAAAGATGTAGAAGTCTTTGTAGAACATATCCCTTATTCTGATAAAAAGTTAACTTTTACGAACGGTCGTAAAGATTTAGAAACAGAAACTGGCAAAATTGTTACTAATGAACCTGGGGATGACATTTTAGGGGCCACATTATGGAATGGCACGAAAGTTTTAGATGAAGACGGTAACGATGTTACTGAAGCAAATAAAATGTTTATTAGTTTAGCGAAATTTGATAATAAAACAAGTAAATATGAATTCTTTGATTTAGAAACGGGTAAAACCCGTGGAGATTTTGGTTACTTCCAAGTAATTGATAATAACAAAATCCGTGCTCACGTTTCAATTGGTGACAATAAATATGGAGCTGCATTAGAATTAACAGAATTAAATGATAAACGTTTTACGTATACACGAATGGGTAAAGACAATAACGGCAAAGAAATTAAAGTCTTTGTGGAACATGAACCATATGAAGGAGACTTTACGCCAGACTTCACGTTCTAATTAGTTAATCACGAGTGGATGAAGCGGTCAAAAGGAAATAAAGGATTCTTTTGACCGCTTCATTTTTAATAAAAAAATAGTTTATAGTTGTTTTTAATCGTTTATAAATTGTTCATTTTTCTGACAGTGGTAGTTTAGAATCGTTTGTTAAGATTGGTTTATCAAAGAAAAGGAGCGATGCTTTATGAAAAAGAAAGTATTAAGTTCGATTACTTTAGTAACATTAAGTACGTTACTTATAGCAGGTTATGCAAGTCCAGCATTTGCAGGTCATGCAGCCAATCCAAATAGTGCTACAGCAAATTTAGGCAAACATCAAAACAATGGCCAAACAAAAGGCGATAAGGCGACTAAGATTTTATCTGGCACGGACTGGCAAGGAACCCGTGTTTATGATGCTGCTGGTAATGATTTAACGGCAGAAAATGCTAATTTTATTGGGTTAGCAAAATATGATGGTGAAACCGGTTTTTATGAGTTTTTCGACAAAAACACTGGGGAAACCCGTGGTGACGAAGGAACATTTTTTGTGACGGGTGATGGCACAAAACGAATTTTAATTTCGCGGACACAAAATTATCAAGCCGTAGTGGATTTAACCGAAGTGAGTAAAGACAAATTTACTTACAAGCGTTTAGGGAAAGATAAACTGGGGAATGATGTTGAAGTTTACGTGGAACACATCCCTTATCATGGGAAAAAATTAGCTTTTACAAATGGACGTGAAGCATTAACCAATCAAACTGGCAAAATTGTGACAAATAAATCAGGGGATAAAATTTTAGGAACAACCTTGTGGAATGGCACAAAAGTCGTAGATAAAAACGGTAATGATGTGACAGCGGCCAATCAAAATTTCATTAGTTTAGCGAAATTTGATCCAAACACAAGTAAATATGAATTTTTCAATTTACAAACAGGTGAAACCCGCGGCGATTTTGGGTACTTCCAAGTGGTGGACAATAACAAGATTCGGGCCCATGTATCTATTGGGACGAATCGTTACGGTGCGGCGCTAGAATTAACGGAACTAAACAATGATCGATTTACGTATACTCGAATGGGTAAAGATAATGCTGGTAATGATATTCAAGTGTTTGTAGAACATGAACCTTACCAAGGCACATATCATCCAGCCTTTACTTTCTAAAAGTCTCTTGTCTTCTCTCTCATTTAACAAAAGAACGTCCCCCAACGTTCTTTTGTTTTCTCTTCTTCTATAAATAAATTGTTATTAGTTACAATTAATTATTATTATTAAGATAATTATAATAATTATTATTTAATAATTTGTTCATATTATGGACAGGTGGAGTTAATAACTACTTGCTATCCTTAAATTATCAAGAGGGAAAGGGAGTAGTAGCTTATGAAGAAAAAAATCGTTGGTACAATTACATTGTTGGCTTTAAGTGCGTTATTAGTTGGTGGAGCAGGAGGGGCTTTGACGGCAGAAGCATACGTTCCTCAAAGCGTAGACAATCCCAATAATTTAGGGAATTTACCTGAGTATTTACGCTCGATTGGTATTCGGCAAGATGAAATGTTATCGGAAAAAGATTGGGCAGGTCAACGTGTCTATGATAAAAATGGGACCGATTTAACCGCTGAAAATCAGGATTTATTACATGCAATTAAGTTTGATGCAACCACTAGTTTTTATGAGTTTTTTGACAAAGAAACTGGGAAATCCACAGGTGATGAAGGGACCTTCTTTATGACCGCTGGCTTATCTGATAAGAGCTACTTAGTAATTATTTCTGAAACAAAGAATTATCAAGGTGTTTACCGGTCAAGAATGTTGTACCAAGATACTTTTACGTATACACAAACAGGGAAAGACAAAGCAGGAAATGATGTGGAAGTTTTTGTAGAAAATAAAGCAACCTCTGGTCCTGTCTATGGATATCCGCAACCTTTCCCAAATAATCGTCCGAGAACACTGGAATTTACGAATGGCCGACGTGCGATGACAGAGCAAACAGGGGCAATCGATATTAATCGACCTGGTGATGAGATTCTTGGAAAAACATCTTGGTTGTATGGTACGCCTGAGCGCTTATGGAACGGCACGAAAGTAGTGGATAAAGATGGCAATGATGTAACATCGGCTAATCAAAACTTCATTAGCTTAGCGAAATTTGACCAAGACAGCAGCAAATATGAATTTTTCAATTTACAAACGGGTGAAACCCGTGGCGACTATGGCTACTTTAAAGTAGGAAATCAAAATAAATTCCGTGCCCATGTGTCCATTGGAACCAATCGCTATGGCGCTGTCTTAGAATTAACAGAATTGAATGATAATCGTTTTACGTACACACGAATGGGTAAAGATAACGAAGGAAACGATATCCAAGTCTATGTGGAACATGAACCATACCAAGGAACTTTTGATCCTGAATTTACCTTTTAAGAACAAAACATACGAATGGAAACCAAAAAAAGTTTCGACTTCTTTTGGTTTCTCTCTTTTTAAAATAGAAAAACAGAGAAAGCGTTTTAATCGACAAATAAAAAAAGATTCGTTAGATTAGAACCACTGGAGACAAATCTCATATTTCTCTCGAGGAAAGGAAGTTGAGCACAATGAACAAAAAAATTTTAATGGGGCTATTAAGTGTCGTGACCATTCCATTACTTGCTGCGTGTCAAGGAGGAGAAACACCTTCTGCAGCATCAAAAAATAGTCAAACGGTGACTACTCAAAGTAGTGCAAAAACTGAAAGCACCAGTACAACCCGTTCGGTGGCTCAAACAACATCAAAAGAGGAAGTGAAAGAACCGATGAAGACCTATGAAGTGGGTGCGCTGTTAGAAGCAGCCAATCAACGAGATACGAAGAAGGTCAAGGAAATTTTACAAGATACTACTTATCAAGTGGATGAAGTCGACACAGAAGGCAACACACCGCTCAATATCGCTGTTCACAATAATGATATTGAGATTGCAAAAGCGTTGATTGATCGGGGTGCCGATATTAATCTGCAAAATAGCAGTAGTGATAGTCCCTATCTTTATGCGGGAGCGCAAGGACGTACGGAGATTTTAGCATATATGTTAAAAAATGCGACACCAGATTTAAATAAGCATAACCGTTACGGTGGCAATGCGTTAATTCCGGCAGCTGAAAAAGGACATATTGACAATGTGAAGCTCTTGTTAGAAGATGGACGAGAAGACATAGATTTCCAAAATGACTTTGGCTATACCGCGTTGATTGAGGCAGTGGGGTTACGTGAAGGGAACCAACTATACCAAGATATTGTAAAATTGTTAATGGAAAATGGTGCGGATCAATCCATTAAAGACAATTCTGGTCGAACAGCAATGGACTATGCCAATCAAAAAGGTTATACGGAAATTAGTAAAATTTTAGCACAGTACAACTAAGTATTGTGTCCTTTCGGGAAGGAATAAATACAGGTAGGAGTGAAGGAAAGCATGAATTATTGGTTAAAAAATGTTCGAATTGAAACAGGGTATCAAAAAGAAGGTGACTGGTTATCTGGGACAGTAACCAAAGAAGTGGCAATTGAAATAACAGATGGAGTATTTACGAAAATCATCCCCAATGAAGAATTGGTAGAAGAACCTGGGTTGACAATTATTGATGGTCACCATCAATTGATTTTACCAGGTTTGATTGAAAAACATTGTCACTTTGATAAAAGTAAACTAGGTGTTCCGTGGTATCCGGTGACGCCAGCGAAGTCAATTGTGGAACGTGTCGAAGCAGAAATCCCTTATTTAGATAATTTAGAACTTTCTTTAACAGAACGCGCCAACCATTTAATTGACTTAGAATTACCACATGGCGCGACAGCCTTCAGAACACATGTCGACGTGGAACCGATGACAGACTTACGTTATTTTGATGAAGTCCAAGCATTGGCCCAAACGAAACCATTTGCGGTAGAAATTGTCGTCTTTCCACAGCACGGCTTACTACGTTCAGATTCCGTTGAATTAGTTGATCAAGCATTGGCAAAAGGTGCCGATTTTATTGGTGGCGTGGATCCTTATTCACTAGATGGTGATTACAAAAAATCATTGGCTGAAACATTCCGCTTAGCAGATAAACATGGTGTCGGTGTGGATATTCATTTACATGACCGTCACGAAGCTGGGACAACAACGATTAAAGAAATTATCCGTTTAACGAAAGAATATGGCCTACAAGACAAAGTATTTATCAGCCATGCCTTCGGGTTAAATGATTTCATTGGTGAAGAACGTGATGAAGTTTATGATGCTTTAGCAGCAGAAAAAATTCATATTAATTCCAGCGTGCCAATCACACCTAACACGATTCCGCCAATTATGGAATTGTTACGTCATGGAGTCAATGTCCATCTTGGTTGTGACAATATCTACGATTGCTGGTCTCCTTATGGTGATGGCTCATTACAAGAAAAATTGGCTCGTTTAGGTGAACTTTTTAATGTGAAAGATCAAGATGCTTTAACCCAATTATTGGGCTTAGTGACAGATGGTGTCACAACTTTAGACGAACAAGGGCAAGCAAATTGGCCGCAAGTTGGTGCTGAAGCAACTTACTTACTCACTGAAGCAGAATGTGCGGCGGCTTTTGTCGCTCGTCAGACACCGGTGGAAATCAGTGTGGTAAAAGGAACCACACTTTATCAAAAATAACAAAAAGAAGCGAGATTTCTCGCTTCTTTTTGTTATTAAATTTATTTGGATTAGACGCTTAATTTTACAATTGAAAACGACATCCATCTTATATTTCATTGATGAAATTAGTGAGAAGAAGTATGATTTAATTTAGCTCTGATTACTTTTGATACATCGTTTTTCAACTGATCGAAATCTGATCTATAAGTAGCAATAAAAACCAATAAATCAACGCCTTCTTGCGTATCTAATTGGAAATCATAACCGTTTAATTGTAAAAATAAGTCGGTTGCCATTACAGCTGTCCGTTTAATTGCATTGTAAAAACAATGCTTTGTTGCAATGTTAATCATTAAAATAGCTGCTTTTTCTTCAATTGTTGGGTACAGGTCAACGTCAAAGACGAATTGTGCTGGTTGGTTGCTAGCCATTTCTAATGCATTACGATCTTTGATGCCAATTTGTTCTGCGGGAGAATACGTTTGGATCAAGAAAGTATTCATTTGAAATAGATCATCCGCTGATAAATAATAAATACTTTTCATTTAGTAACCAATTCTTTGTACAGCTCATTATGTTTTTGTTTTGAGTTCTCCATCATTTGTTGTAATTTTTTTTGATGTTCTGACATATTTTTTTTAACAATAATATCTTTTAATTTTTCTTCGTCTACATAAACGGTGTCTGTCGCAGTCGCACCAATGCTTTCTAGAAACTCTTTTGACAATGTCATAACAACAGAATTCCCAACTTTTCTAAGTTTTCTTTCTTTGATTTCCACTAGTAACCCACCTTTCGTATATATTGTATATACAGTATATCATGGATCATAAAAAAGTTTCTATCACAAGTCTAATACTTTAATAAAATTTCTTGATTGCTTATCGTTCCTTCAGCCAGCTATCCAATTGCTCAAATAAAGTGATGACCGAAGGATCTTTGGTTTGTTTTAAAAAATCATGTTCTAAATAGTAAACCGCTTTAAAGGTACTCTCAGGAATGGTCCGTCCGATTTTTTTGCTATAGCGGAACGGCACTTCTTCGTCTGAGCTGCTAGCTGTACTGAAACAAGGTGGAAACGTTTTTAATGTTTCGTCTGACAGTGCGTAAGCAGACCAGTCCTCATTTTCTGGTAATCCGTAAAAGTGCGGCAATAGCCCTTGCTGAATACTGTAATGATACAGCAGATAGCGAGAAAGAAAAGGATCATCCCAAACAGGCTTTGTTTGGTCAATGGTAGCTATTTCTTTAGCGGAAATGGTTTGCTTTAATAATTTTCGTGGCTCTTTAATAAATTCTAAATCTGTATAGCCGTAAAAATTGACTAAAAATTGTGGCGTCAAATTTAGTGTTTGTAATTGTTTGGTTAACTGTAACATTAAATAACCGCCAGCGGAACGCCCGCACAAACCAAAGGGCTGGTTTTGAATAATCTCTTCGTTTAGCAATTGGAAGGTTTCTGTGAGCGCCCCTAAGATGTGATCGATTTTTGTATTTGGAGCCAACAAATAGTCCAGTGCTAAAACGGTATAGCCATTGCTTGTAAACAGCTCCTTCAGTTCTTCTGGTAAATCACTTTTGGTTCCATAAATCATCCCGCCACCGTGTAAATAGACGACATAGTTCGTTGATTCAGTCGTAGTGGGGTAGATAGTAACTGTTGCGCCATTAGCGAGTGTTTGATTGTTTTTCAAGTGCACGTCTCCTCATCTTTATAATGTATGTGGCAATTTCATAATTTAACAATTGCAAGGGATTGGCTAAGTCAATATCAAGAAGTTGTTCCACTTTGTTTAAACGATAACGAATCGTTTTTGAATGAAGGAACATCGCTTCAGAGGTCTGTTTATAGTTGCGATTATTTTGGAAAAAACTGTACAAGGTTTCAAACAAATCGTAGTTATTTTCGGCTAATTGATAAAGTGCGCGAGGAATTAATTCGTCTAAATTTTCCAATTGGTCTTCGCGGATAAAATTTTTAAATACCCCGATATCGGCTAAGGTGACAATTGGTCCGTTATAAAAAGTTTCATTAAAGCGCAGAATGTCCAGACATTCAATCAGTAGCTCTTTAATCCCTTCTCGTGATTTTAAACTGCTGACGGCAACGGTAAGCGTGTCGTTTTCTTCTAAAAGTTCAGCTAATAAACGACTTAATTGCAGCTTTGTAATTTTTCCATCACTTTCATTGAAGTTAAAAAGGACCGCCGAATAATTTAGCTGATCAAAGAAGATGGATTTCACACGCAGGGTACGAAGTAAGACAATAATTCGTTCTTTCATGAGTTGTGTATTGGTGTCTTTGGTAGAAAAAGCAATCGCTTGGTAAGAATCTAGTTCTTGCATTTGCACTTCACGAAGCAAACTGTTTAGCTCGTCAGGATTTTGCGGTGTATTTTGTAAAATAGCATCCGCTAAGTTGTTCAAACGAGTATACCGTTCTTTTTTTAACAAATTTTCGGTATTGAATTTTTCTTGCAAGACATCAATCGCATTTTCGATAATCACTAAATCCGTTTCTTTAACCTTTTCATCTTGTAAATAAACCAGAAGTAAACAATTAGTGGAATAACTATTGAAAATAGAAACTTCTAGTGCCAACTGTTTTTTGGGGTTGGCATGAGAATAAAGTGTTAAAAGAGAGTAATCATTTTTAGTGAACTCACTGTTTTTTAGTTTTTCTCTTGAGAGCACAATCGCATCATGGGGTAAGTCGCCATCGCTAATTTCCAGATGTTTATCCAACATTTTTAAAGCAAAGGGTAATTTAATGATGTCATAAAATTCTTGCATAATCGTCTCAACCGTTGGGTAGTGGCGCTCTAATTTGGTGAAACGTTGGCGTACATCGTAATACGTACGTAAGACATGCGACTGATAATTCAACAAAGGCTCGTAAATCGTAAACAGAATTTTTTCATAGCTAATGTCTTGTGTGATTTTAATTAAAGGAATTTCATAATTGAAACATAATTCGATAAACCACTCTGGAATCATTTTAATGAATCGATCTGTTTTCAAAATTAAGCCGCTGATGCCAATTCGGCGCATCTTTACGAAAAAATTTTCCAACTCTTTTTCTGGTAAATCATGCAATGCGTAGAAAGAAGTCAAAATTAACTGATTCTTTCTACTCCAGTTCTCAATGTCAATCGCTTCTAAGACCATTGCCGAGTCAACTTCATTGTCTAAACCAATCTCTTTCGTCAAAATTTTACCTTTTTTTAAGTCACCTATCGATAATAACTCTCTTAATTTCATCATTTTCTCCTTTTTTCCTCTTATGGATAAAAATTATACCATTTTTTTATAATTATGTCCGATGAAAACACTTTCTCGTTTCGATACAATAGCATTGTAAGGAATAGATAGGAGGATGAACAATGTTACACACAGTAATTTTGAAAAACAATTACCAAGACTCCATCAACTTAATGTTATTGACCAATAAAATCAATGCATTAGATGGTGTAACCATGAGTCAAATCATGATGGGAACAGATGCCAACAAAGACATCCTTAACAACACGAACTTGTTAACGGATGAGGCCAATAGTGCATCTGCAAACGACATGATGATTGTGGTTGACAGTGAAAAAGAAAACATCATGGAAGAAGTTATGCCAGCGATTGATGAATTCTTAGATGATTTATCAGCAAAGGGAACTAGTGAAGAAGCACAAGCAGCGACTTCTTGGTCAGAAGCGTTTGATCTTTTACCAGAGGCGAATGTAGCGCTATTCAGTATTCCTGGTGAATATGGTGCGCCAGAAATGGAACGTGCCTTAAAAAATGATTTACACGTGTTCTCTTTCACGGATAATGTGTCAATTGAAGATGAAGTACGTTTGAAAAAATTAGCGCATGAAAAAGGCTTACTAATGATGGGGCCTGACTGTGGAACTGGTATTATCTCAAGTATTCCAATCGCCTTTACAAATGTTGTTTCTCCAGGAAACATTGGCGTTGTTGGTGCTTCAGGGACAGGGATTCAAGAAGTTACAACGATTATTGACCGCTTAGGTGGCGGAGTTGTTCACGCCATTGGAACTGGTGGTCGTGACTTAAGCGACAAAGTAGGCGCTATCACAGTGAAAGATGCTATTGTGGCCTTAGAAAATCACGAACCAACCGATGTGATTACAGTCATCTCTAAACCACCTGCAAAAGAAGTTCGTGATGAAGTGGTTGAATTATTACAAAGCATTTCAAAACCAGTCGTTGCGATTTTCTTAGGAGAAAAACCAACAAGTCACGAAGGCAAAGTTTATCTAGCTCATACATTAGAAGAAACAGCTAAAATTGCTGTTGATTTAGCAAATGATGTGGCCGTGAAGAAAAATTACTTTGAAGCATTAGCAAAACCAGCTGTACCAACATTACCAGAAGATAAAGTTGTAAAAGGCTTATATTCAGGTGGTACATTAGCTTCTGAAGCAGGTATGTTAATTTCTGAAGCTTTAGACCTTGGCGGTTTAGTGAAAGCAGAAGGTTATGTCTTGAAATCTCATGGTTATGAAGTCATTGACTTAGGCGATGATATGTATACACAAGGTCGTCCACACCCAATGATTGACCCAGATGTTCGTATCGAAAAAATTCGTGAATATGCACAAGATGAAAAAACGGGGATTATCTTATTCGATGTGGTGTTAGGCTACGGTGCTCATGAAGACATGGTTGGTGCGTTATTACCAGCAATTGAAGAAGCGCGTGCCACAGCCAAAGAAGCAGGACGCGATCTTTACTTTGTTGCAACTGTTTGTGGGACGACGAAAGATCCGCAAAATTACCAATCGTCGGTTGATCGTTTGAAAGAAGGCGGCGTTTTAGTTGCAGAAAGCAATGCTAAAGCTGTTCAATTAGCTTTATTACTAAAAGGAATCGAAATTTCAGAAGACGATAAAGAAGTGGTTGCTTACAACGGACCAACTGTCGATGTACCAAAACCAGGCGAAAAAGTAATGGAACTATTAACAACCAAACCAAGAATTATTAACGTTGGGTTGCAAAGCTTTACAGAATCAATCGTTGATTACGGTGGCGAAACTGTTCAATTCAACTGGCGTCCGCGTGCCAACGGCAATAAAAAAATGATTAAAATTTTGGATGCCTTGGAAGATTACAGTGAACAAATCGAAGCTGAAAATCACAAAGTAACAGACAAAATTAAAAATGCACAACCATTCTTAGTAGATGTGGTACCTGCGAAATCAGTGATTCCAGAATTAAATGATGACGCACAAAAAACATTACTTCATGCTGGACCGCCAATCCAATGGTCTGAAATGACTGGACCAATGAAAGGTGCTTGTATCGGTGCTGCATTATTCGAACGTTGGGCAGACAATGAAGAAGATGCTTTGAAGATTTTTGAAGCTGGCGAAGTACGTTTCATTCCTTGTCACCATGTAAAAGCAGTAGGACCAATGGGCGGTATTACTTCTGGTAATATGCCAGTCTTTGTTGTAGAAAATCGCTTAGAAGGTAACGAAGCATACTGTATCTTGAATGAAGGTATCGGTAAAGTATTGCGTTTTGGTGCTTATTCACAAGAAGTAGTTGATCGTTTAGATTGGATTAAAGATGTTTTAGGACCAACTATTGCGAAAGCCTTGAAACTTTCTGAAGAAGGCTTGAACTTAAACGTATTGATTGCGCGCTCTATTACAATGGGTGACGAGTTCCACCAAAGAAATATTGCCGCATCTTTGAACTTCTTAAAAGAATTGTCTCCATTAATTATCAAAACAGATATTCCAGAAGATCAAAAATACGAAGTAATCAAATTCTTAGCTGACACAGATCAATTCTTCTTAAATGTCATGATGGCAACTGGAAAAGCAATTGTTGATGGTGCCCGTAAAGATACCAACGGAACGATTGTCACAACGATGACTCGTAACGGCGTGAACTTTGGGGTCCGGATTGCAGAAACAGGCGATCAATGGCATACCGCACCAGTAAATACACCAAAAGGTCTTTACTTCACTGGTTTCAGCGAAGAAGACGGAAATCCTGATGTCGGGGATAGTGCAATTACTGAAACAGTAGGCGTTGGAGCAATGGCTATGGTAGCTGCACCTGGCGTAACACGGTTTGTTGGTGCAGGTGGCTTTGAAGATGCGTTAGCAACCTCAAATGAAATGGCAAAAATCTGTGAAGGACACAACCCAACATTCTCAATTCCAACTTGGGATTTCCAAGGAACTTGTTTAGGAATTGATATCCGTAAAGTGGTGGAATTAGGAATTACACCAATCATCAATACAGGGATTGCACATAAAAATGCCGGTGTTGGTCAAATTGGTGCAGGGACAGTTAGAGCACCTCTAGGCTGTTTTGAAAAAGCCCTAGAAGCGTATGCTGAGAAACTAGGCATTACGGTTGAATAACCAACTAGTCATTAGTGACTACATTTTTCCTATCCACCAATATGGCAAGATGGGAACCATTCACAGTGTTTTTGAACGTTCATTTAATCTGAAAGTCCAGGATCAATTAATCAATGTTGCAAACTTCCATAATTATTTATCAAGCTTTGGTATGTTTTTGCCAGATCAATTGTTTCAAGAAATCTTTCCGTATGTACAACAAGGTAATAAAGTCAAAATCACAGAAAATCAGTTGACCTTTTACAGTACAGTCGGCGTGAAAACGATCCAACTCACACCTGCCGAGGTCGTTTCTTTAAACATTACTCATTTCAAGTTAGAAAAAGACCAATTACGCTTGTTGCGAGACCGCTTATTAGCGAGAAACTTAGAACGTAGAATTGGCCTGCCTTTAGACGAACGAGCAAAGCATATTTTCAAAAAAATGAGCCAAAAACAAAAAGTTTGGACACTATCGGAATGGCAAGAAGTAACGAATTATCTGATTGGTCGGGGCAAAGGGTTAACCCCGAGTGGTGATGACATTTTAGTGGCGTATCAAACAATTCTGTTCATACTTGCTGATGAAAGAGCTGCGGCGTTAGCCGCTACTCTTTCGGCAGCAAATTTATCCACAACAGATGTTAGTAAAGGCTATATTGCAAGCTCGGCTAAAGGATATGTAAATTCATTGTTGTATCAGTTACTCTTGGATTTGGAGAACCATCGGGATAATAGAGTTGACGAAAATATTGACAGAATTATACAAATCGGACATTCCTCTGGTAAAGATATGTCATTTGGAATGTTACTAGCTTTACAATCTGTAGAGTTAGATGAGAAGTGAGGAGAAGACATGGAGAATAGTAAAAAAAATCAAGCAGTGCAAGTGAGCAATAGTTACTGGATTAAAGTCGTAGCCATTTTCTTCGTAGGCTGGATTTTAATGTACGCAACACGAACTATTTTTAATCCAGTGATGGGGGTCATTGGAGAACAATTTGGTCTAAGTAACACACAACTTGGTTTAGCCAATAGTATCTTCTTTCTAACCTATGCTGTTGCACAGATTCCTTTTGGGATGATTGGCGATAAAATTGGGCGGAAATTAGTCATTGCTGTTGGGTTTATCGTTCTTGCTATTTCTACTTATTTTAGTGGATTAGCGACAACCTTTGTTATGTTTTTAGTCATTCGTGCAATTGCTGGTATTGGACAAGGAGCTTACTATGGCCCGCAATATGCGCTATCGACAGAAGCGATTCCAGCAAGTAAACGGACCATCGGTAATGCCATCATCAATAGTGGGATGGCCTTCGGTACATCAGGTGGGTACCTACTTTCAAGTAAGTTGGTTTTAGAAAATGGTGAACATTGGAGCAAACCATTCTTTATCATGGCGATTCCAACGTTTATCGTAGGAATTCTTTTCTATACAATTTTGAAAGAAAAAGTGATTCGTCCTGGTGAAGAAGCTGCACGAGCAGCTGCTGAAGAAGGACCACAAGAAAAGATCTCATTAAAAGAAATTTTCTCAAATCGTAATTTATTAGCCGCATTTATTTTATGTTTCACAAGTATTTATGCAAACTTTGTCATTATTACTTGGTTGCCACAATTTTTAATTGCTGAACGTGGCTTTACAGGAGCGAGCGTTGGTTTCATTTCATCACTTGTACCATGGGCCTCTATTCCAGGCGCCTTAATCTTCGCTCGTTTGAATGATAAAACAGGTGCGACGAAAAAATTAGTCTTTACATTAGTACCTTTAGCAATCCTATCTGTCTTTGCGATTGCTTTTGTAACAAATCGGACATTGTTAATTTCTGTTTTAATTCTTTATGGGTTAACAGGGAAATTAGCGTTAGATCCAATTATGGTGACTTTTGTTACCAAACATGCACCAAAAGCGGCCTTAGGAACAACGTTAAGTGCCTATAATTTTATTGGGATGTCAGGGTCAATCCTAGCACCGTATGTCACAGGATATTTAGCAGATACAGCAGGCTCAATGCAAGTTGGCTTCTATCTTTCTTGTGTACTATTAGTTATTGGTTTACTAGCTTTTGCTTTCTTAGCTAAAGATGAAAGTAAACCGAAATTAGGTTAATTATCCCTTCGATAATGACTGAAACAATCAAAATGAGCAAGACAAAATCTTTCATTTCGTAAACAAATTATTTCTTATCCGTCGATACTGAAAAGATTTTGTCTTTGCTTTACTAAAAAGGAGCGAATCAATCAATGAGTTTAAACGTAATTGCCCTAGGTGGGAATGCTATTTTAGATACGGATCCAACAGATGAAGGCCAAAAAGCCGTCGTTAATCACGCGGCCAAATATATTGCAGAATTTGTTGCTAAAGGGGAACAAGTCATTGTCTGTCACGGAAACGGACCACAAGTAGGGAATTTGCTTTTACAACAAAAAGCAGGCGAAAGTGAAAAAAATCCAGCGTTGAAATTGGATACTTGTGTTGCGATGACACAAGGAAGTATCGGTTACTGGTTACAAAATGCTTTAACTAATGAGTTTGAAAAACGTAACATTGCTAAACCAGTTATCTCTGTAGTTACGCAAGTGCGTGTGGACAAAGAAGATCCTTCGTTTAAAAAACCATCCAAACCAATTGGTCCATTCTATACAAAAGAAGAAGCTGACGCGGAAGCAGCCAAAGATGGCTCTACGTATGTGGAAGATGCTGGCCGTGGCTACCGAAAAGTTGTTCCATCACCAATGCCTAAAGAAATTGTTGAAAAAGAGGCGGTTCGTGCTTTAGTAGAGGCGGACGTTTTAACTATCTGTTCTGGTGGCGGGGGCATTCCGGTCGTAGCAGAAGACGGACAATACGTAGGTGTGGAAGCGGTTAACGACAAAGATTTCTCTGCACGTGTTTTAGCTGAAAACGTTGATGCAGACCGTTTGATTATTTTGACAGGCGTTGATAACATCTACATTAATTACAATCAACCAGATCAAAAAGCATTAGAACAAATCAGTGTAGCCGAAGCAGAAGAATACATTAAAGAAGGTCACTTTGCTGCTGGTAGTATGCTACCAAAAATCGAAGCTGCCTTAGACTTCGTAAAAGGTGATGACAAACGGAAAGCAATCATTACTTCTATCGAAAACTTAGAAAACATCGATAAAGAAGCAGGAACTGTGATCAGTCAAAAGGGGTAGTTTACCATGAAAAAACCGTCCATGATCACCCAAATTGCAATTGCTGTTGTCGTAGGAATCCTCGTAGGACTCTTGATTCCTGCTAGCGGCAATTACTTGAAAATAGTTGGAGATGTCTTTTTGCGACTGATGCAAATGGCTATTCCTATCTTGATCTTAGGACAAATTGTCCAAGCAGTTGGCAGTATTAATCCAAAAGAATTAACGAGCCTTGGGGGTAGAACAATCGCTGTTTTCGGGATTTCCTCCTTAGCTGCCGCTTTATGGGGCGTCCTAATGGCAGTCATTTTTAATCCAGGATACGGTGTTAAAATGACTGGCTTCCAAGATGCTTCTATTAAAGCGCAAGAAATCTCAATCACTGATACGATTTTAAATTTCGTTCCGAAAAATATTTTTGATTCACTGACTCAAGGATCGATTATTCAAATTATTGTCTTTGCATTATTTTTTGGTTTAGCACTGAATAAATACTTACAAAGCCATCCAGAGACACAACTCTTCCAAATAATTGTGGACTTTAATGAAGTTATCATTACAGTCATTCGATACGTCATGTATCTAGCACCTCTGGGGATTTTTGCTTTAATTGCTTCAACAATTAGTCACTTAGGCCTTCAAATTATTTTACCGTTAGTGAAGTATCTATTGGTCTATGGATTAGGAACTATTTTATTTTTGGGCATCTGGATTTTGGTTATCACATTGTACTGTAAAGTAAGTCCACTACGTTTAATTACAAACATGAAAAATATGTCTGTGATGGCCTTGGCGACAACTTCTTCAGCAATTACTTTACCAGTAGTTTTGGAAGAAACAGAAACAAAATTAGGTTTAAGTAAGCGAATTACTAACTTAGTGTTGCCGTTAGGTATGTCGTTAAACAGTAACGGTTCAGCGATGCATATGGCTTTTACTGTAATGACTATCGCTCAGATGTATCAGCTAGAGTTTGATATTACGAAAATGATTTACTTAGCAATTACAGCAACGTTTGTCTCACTAGCAAACGCAGTTGTTCCCGGTGCGGGCTTAGTCTCACTGGCAGTGATTGTTCCGCAAATGGGTTTACCCATTGAGAGTATTGCAATTTTTGCAGGCGTCGAATGGTTTGTTGGCATGTTACGAACAATTTTAAATGTCAATTCAGATGTTTACTCTGCTATTCTAGTTGCAAAATCAGTGGATGAAATTGACTATACTGTCTTTAACAGTAGCAATAAGTAGTGAAAAAAGGGGAGGAAATGCAAGGACGAAGAAGAAAATCACTTGTTTTCTTTCCCTTTTTTAAGATTAATGATAAAGGAGCAAGCGCAATGGAAGAAATGGTTGTCGTTACACCGGAGAAATTAGAAAAGCTGATGAAACAAAAATTAGAAGCTGCTGGTTTACATTCTGAACATGCCGAAGAAGTTGCTCGACATTTAACTTTTGCAGATGCTAGCGGTATTCATTCACATGGTGCGGTTCGTATGGATTATTATGCGGAACGGATTGCAAAAGGCGGGATCACGATTGATCCCGAATTATCATTTGAAAAAACTGGACCGTCCACTGCCATTTTTCATGGCGATAATGGCGTGGGTCAATTTGTTTGTAACGAAGCATTAGCTGCTGCAGTTGACCTAGCCAAAGAATCAGGGTTAGCATATGTTGGCGTTTCTCAAACGAGTCATAGCGGGACGTTATCGTATTATGTTAAAAAAGCAGCGGAACAAGGCATGGTTGCTCTTTCGATGTGTCAATCTGATCCAATGGTGGTACCGTTTGGTGGTACAAGCAATTATTTTGGAACAAATCCAATCGCTTTTGCAGCACCTAGAGCAGGTCATGAACCAGTCGTGTTTGATATGGCTACGACAGTACAGGCTTGGGGGAAAATTTTAGATGCACGTTCAAGAGATGTTGAAATTCCCGACACATGGGCAGTAGACGAAAAAGGCCAGCCAACGACTGATCCTTATGAAGTACGAGGTTTATTGCCGATTTCAGGACCAAAAGGATATGGACTAATGATGATGGTCGATGTCTTAGCTGGTTCGTTGTTAGGCTTACCTTTTGGCAAACATGTCAGCTCCATGTATGCGGATTTAACGGAGAAACGGAATCTGGGTCAGATGTTTTTAGTCATTGATCCAAGCCGCTTTACAGATTCTGAACGATTTAAAGAAAATATTAATCAAATGGTGGAAGAACTTCATAGTGTGCCTACAGCAGAAGGGTTTCAACAAGTTTACTATCCAGGAGAAATTGGTCAGCTAAACTATCAAAAAGCCATGTCAGAAGGCATTGAAATTCCACAAAGTATTTATGATTATTTAGTTAGTGAGATTGTACATTACGATAAATATGGCGGGCAAGGTGCCTTTGCCAAATAATGAGGAGCGCAGAGAGTATTCGCTGCTGCGTTGCTCTCGCCTTCTTTCTATTGGAGGAAAGTAAAATGAAAAAATCGTCAAAAGTAGCACTTATTTTTGCATTTTTAGTTAGTATTTTTGTGCCAGTTGCGGCCTTTGCTGATGAGATTGGGGATGTAGTTGCCCCGACAGGAATCATGGCATTAGTTGTGATTATTCCATTGATTGTTGTTTTGGTTCTATTGTTTATGAAAGTCGATATGATTATCGCTGGTTTAATCGGTGGCGTCTTAGCGATGCTGATTGGTGGCATTGGACTAGAAGAAGCGAATAAACAGATGTTGGAAGCTATCCCAATGATGTTAGGAATTACCGTTCCCATCATTAATTCAGCTGTTGCGATGGCGGTCTTTAAAGCAGGTAGTTATTCAGCTGCATTAACTTTAGCCAAACGAGGCACAAAAGGAAAAGTCGAGTATGTTTCAGCTTTTATTGTTATCTTATTAGCCGCAGCCACATATATGTCAGGAATTGGTGGCGGAAGTGCGATGGTTATTGCGCCATTGGCCTTTGCTGCAGTTGGCGTTGTTCCTGAATTAATTGCAGCAATGTCTTTAGCTGCTGCGGTATCATTTACAACATCACCCGCTTCATTAGAATCAAGTATTGTTTCAAAATTAGGCGATATCAGTGTCGGTTCATATGTTTCAACCATGCGACCTTACTGGTTATTCTTCGTAGCATTAGCGATTGTGTTAGCCTTTTGGGGAACGAAACATAGAAATGTTGGCTTTAAAGAGTCGGCAGATGATGAATTTGATAAAAAGAGCAATGGTGAATTATTTAAAATTACCTTGCCAGCCATTTTCTTATTGTTTGCTGTAATTTTCGGACCAATTGTGAATGATTTAATTGGTTTTGCCTTCTTTACGCCACTTGTATACATGATTTTAACATTAGTTTTAATTTTCTTATGTACAGATTTCTCAATGAACAAATCTGTCGAAGCGATGGTAGATGGGTCTACATATATTTTGACTCGTTTATTCCAAGTAGGGATTTTCTTAGCCTTTATTAATGTTATTGCACAAACAGGAACGTTTGCTGTCATCGCAGGTGTTGCTGAAAATGCACCAGCCTTTATTGTCGTGCCAGTTGCCATTTTAACAGGGATTTTAATTGGGATTCCAGCTGGGGCCTACGTGGGTTCTGTTTTAACTTTAGTGCTACCAGTTGCTGTATCGTTGAACTTCCCGCCGTTAGCATTAGGTTTTGTAGCAATGGGTGTTGGTTTAGGTAGTCAAATGAGTTTCGTTAATATTACTATGCAAGCTTTATCTTCAGGCTTCCAAATTCCAATTTTGGATGTTGTTAAAGGAAACGTGAAATGGTTAAGTATTGCCTCTGTACTATTATTAGTTATCGGTTTAATCTTTGGATAAAAAACAATTTAGGGAGTGGAAAACATGGATTTATTAATTAAACAAGTTCGTCTTCAAGACGGTGAAGCATTACAAGATGTAGCTATTAAAGAAGGAAAAATCATTGAAATCGCCCCAGTTATTACTGGCGATGCCAAAGAAGTCATCGAAGCAGATGGTCGTGTTTTAATCCCAGGTTTTGTAGAAAGCCATTTACATTTGGACAAGGCATTAATCGCTGATCGTAAACCAAATAAATCAGGTACGTTGAAAGAAGCAATTGAAGTAACCGCAGAATTAAAACCAACATTTACCGAAGAAGACATTTACGACCGTGCCAAACGTGCCTTAGAAATGTTAATCGTTCATGGAACCACGGCGTTAAGAACGCATGCAGAATTTGACCCAGCGCAAGGTTTTACTGGCTTCAAAACAATTATGCGTTTGAAAGAAGAATACAAAGAGTTAATTGACATGCAAGTAGTTGCGTTTCCGCAAGAAGGAATTTTTAAAGCCCCTGGAACAGAACAAATGATGTATGAAGCAATGGATATGGGCGCAGACGTTGTCGGCGGTATTCCTTATAATGATGCACCAGCGAAAGAACATATTGATTTAGTGTTTGAAATTGCTAAAAAATATGATAAAGATGTAGATTTACACCAAGATTTTGCCGATGAAGCTGATGATATGAGTATTGAATATTTATGTGAAAAAACCATCGCTGAAGGCTACCAAGGCCGTGTTTCAGTGGGCCACTTAACGGCATTGCATGCCTTACCTGAAGCAGAATTGGCGCCTATTATTGCAAAAATGGCGGAAGCGAATATTAGCGTGATGGCTTTACCAGCAACGGATTTACATTTAGGGGCTCGTGGTGATCAGTACAATGTTCGACGTGCGGTTACGCCAATCCGTAAATTACGCGATGGTGGCGTGAATGTCTGTATTGCTACAAATAATATTCGCAATGCTTTTACACCATATGGCACAGGGGATATTGTTCAAACAGCGATGTTAGCCATTCCTGTTGGACACCTAGGTGGAGCGGATGACTTAAAAACAGTGCTACCAATGGTAACAACAAGTCCTGCTCGTGCGATGGGACTAGAAGGATACGGTGTCGCAGTTGGGAATAAAGCAGATTTAGTCTTATTAGACACAAAAGTGGTTGAACATGCGATTATTGATATTCCAGAACGGTTATATGTTATTAAAAACGGCCGTGTTACAGTCAAGACAGACAAAAAAGTCGAAATCATTCGTTAAGAAAAAAAAACAAAAAGCTCAAAATGTTAGTTGTCAAAACTAACATTTTGAGCTTTTTTTGATAAAGGTAAAGCTAGGAAGGTGAAAATATGATTAATTTATCCTGTTTTAGCTATGATTCTCTATTGAAAAATTTATTTTTAGTTTATTTTTGGTCGATTTTCCTTGATATATATAGAATCTTCAGGAAATGCTCCTGTCTGTTTAAAATTCGGAATTTCAGAAATTATTCTTTTTTGCTAAACTAGTTATAACTGGTTAGTAAAAAGAAGTATTGGACGAATAGCGCTGAAACAAGTGAATGATCCAAAGTATAAAGAAAAATGAAACCGATACCACAAGACAAGACTGTTGCTGAAAATGGTAAGTGATCATTCTGCTAAGTTTAGTGTCTTAATGTTTAGTTAACTAAGAATTGTTGGATTGTTCTTTAGAAAGAAGGGACAATATGAAGCGAAGTAAATGGAAAGAATTGATAGTAACGGGCATCTGCCATATATTAGTATTCCCCATACTAATACAGACAACTGTTTTTGCAGAAACATTCCCAAGTACAAAACAAGTAAGAGAAGGAACCAATCATTCATTAACAGCAGAAAAAGCCGAAAGTGAACAACCACAGACAAAGGATAAACTACATGATGAAGAACCACTAGCATTGCCAAAAAGTGAGTTAATCGATAATGAGGCTAATGTTACAAGTCAAACGATTAGAGAAAGAATTGAGACGCCTAACCTAACTTATCGTTATGGATTTATTAATGAAGAGGGGCAGCCAGTAAACGCCAATGAGATCCTTCTACAGTATCATAGTTGGCAAGGCAATTCCCCAAATGGCATAAATGTGTGGGAAGGTGAAAGTCAACCAGCGACAGCATCTACAGTGGCTAATTTAAAAGAAGTGGTAATTCCAAGTGAGAAAGTAGCCGTCTATTCCGACATGTCAACGGTGCTTGCAGCGAGTAATCAAACATTTTTTTTACCAAGATATTATGCCTCTTTAAGCTTGCGCAACAAGGACGGGGAAATTGATCCAAATTATCCGCTACCGACGATTTTCGACGCAGCAGGAAAACAGTATCCAACAGCAATTTCACAATTTGAATTGGAAAAATTGTCTGCACAACAATATAGTCAGAAAACAGGAGTAACGTTTAACATTAGCGAGAGCCAAAAACTAATCGTTCCTTTGTACAACCAAGTGAAGGTTGATTCATCGAATCAATCTGGGCTATTGAATTACTTTAAATTTTCAGGGCCGGTTTATTATCATGTTACCAATCGCAAAGTGACAGAACATTTTGTGGATACTCAAGGGAAACCAATCCCTCCGCCACCGGGGTTTAGACAAGGAAAGCAAACGCTTATTGAACGTGACCCTTACACCTTTAAACAGAACGGCCTTTTGCCAAGTAGCTATGAAATCGACTCAAAAACATATCAATTTCAAGGATGGTATAAAGGGAAAACGAAACCTGAAAATTTAGAAAAAAGCGTAACGCCCAGTTATGATATTACCTATGACGACAATGATGATTTAACTGTTGTCTATAAGGAGATACCTCAAAAAAATTATACATTTGAGGATGTCAATGGTGTTGAAATTGCACCACCATCTGATTTTATTCAGGATCACCAACAACCAATGACTACGGATGGCTTTCGCTATTTAGCTGGAAAAAAACTGCCACAACAATACAGCGTTAACGGTAAAACTTATTTATATCAAGGTTGGTATCAAAATAAAACAAAACAAGAGAACTTAGAAAAAACAAAACGACCAATAAACTCCCCTGTTTTTAATGAAATGAACGATATTACAGCAGTATATAAGGAAATAACTGCAAAAGCTGAAATGCAAATAGAAGGACTAGTCAAAGTCATGCCAAGTGGTTATATACAAATTTGGCAGATTATGCTTACAAATGTGGGAGAAGTACCGTTAAAAAAAATAAACTTAAAGCCAGCAAGTGGTTGGTCACCAGGTCTAGCTCGGCCAATCCAAGTCACGATTCGTGTTGGATCTGAACCAAACAAAATTGTTCCTATTACTGATGAAAATTGGCGAGTTGGCATTGCTTTAAATACGGAAGTGCCTATTGGTCAGACAGCAACTATTATGATGACAACAATTGCTACAGGTGAACCAGATCAAGTGTTACAAGCGGCTGTTGAAATGAATGGGAATTTTTCTGCTGTTCACGCAGCTGATACTGTCAGAATCCAACCTAAAAATCAAGAAATTGTGGCACCAGATGAGGAAGGTTTTATCAGCACACCAACTTTTGATTTTGGTAAAGTCGCCATTTCTAGCAACACGCAGCAACATGGTTTAAAGCAGGCAGCAGATTATTATGAAAATGGTCAGGAAAATCCATATTTACGTTTGAAAAAATCACAACCCAATTGGGCACTAACTGCAGAACTATCCCCCTTTGAAGGAAGAGTGGATCAACTATCATCAATGACAAAGTTATTGTTAGGAACAACCAATGTTTCAGGTTTTATTCAGTACAATCAACCAACGGAAACTAAAGTTGCTCTTGGCAAAACAACCGCTATTCAATTAGTTGCCAACGGTGTAGCTAGCCATATTGTTGCCAATGGTCAGTTTGACGAAAGTGATGTTTATCAATTTGATTTTTCTTTTGATCAAATCAAATTAGAAATTCCAGCAAATCAAGGTAGAAAAGATCAAACTTATCAAGCAATGGTGACTTGGAATTTAGTGACAGGCCCATAAGTCCATAAAAAATAAGTTGAATAGTTTGATCAAAAACATTGCATAGAAATAATAAAAGGCGGCTCAACGAAGCGGCCTTTTTCTTGGTTCATTACCAAAATATAACGAATTTTGTAACAAAAACGTTTGCTAAAAAGAAGGAAAAATGATTAATTTTACGAAAAAAAGCATATATCGACAAAAAAGAAGCAAAATTTGAATAAAAAAAGAAAAAATATGAAAAAAAATCGAAGAATTGTTTAACAATTGAAAACACGTGAAAACCAGTCATGACAAGGCATAAAAGCCTTACAAAAGGTAAGTTTACCTATTATGGAGAAAGAACGAGTGATCTGAAATGTTTTTGTAACATTTCTATTGCTTAATTGAAATATGGGTGTGGTAGAATGTTTTTGTCGTAAGAAAAGATTAAGATATTTTAAATAAACTTTAGAAATTAATTCGGAGGAATGACAAGTGAAGAAACGTCTATTTGCATCAGTATTACTATGTTCATTAACGCTATCAGCAATTGCTACCCCAAGCATCGCTTTGGCGGACAATGTTGATAAAAAAATTGAAGAAAAAAATCAAGAAATTTCATCATTAAAAGCAAAACAAGGGGATTTAGCTTCACAAGTATCTTCTTTAGAAGCAGAAGTATCTTCAGTATTTGATGAAAGCATGGCTTTACGTGAACAAAAGCAAACACTAAAAGCAAAATCAGAACAATTACAACAAGAAATTACAAACTTGAATCAACGTATTGAAAAACGTAACGAAGCAATCAAAAATCAAGCACGTGATGTTCAAGTTAATGGACAAAGCACAACAATGCTAGATGCAGTTTTAGATGCGGACTCAGTTGCAGATGCAATCAGCCGTGTTCAAGCTGTTTCAACAATCGTAAGTGCCAACAACGACTTAATGCAACAACAAAAAGAAGACAAACAAGCCGTTGTTGATAAAAAAGCTGAAAACGAGAAAAAAGTGAAACAACTTGAAGCAACAGAAGCTGAATTAGAAACAAAACGTCAAGATTTACTTTCTAAACAATCTGAATTAAACGTAATGAAAGCTTCATTAGCATTAGAACAATCATCTGCTGAAAGTTCTAAAGCTGGCTTAGAAAAACAAAAAGCAGCTGCTGAAGCAGAGCAAGCACGTTTAGCTGCTGAACAAAAAGCTGCAGCTGAAAAAGCCAAACAAGCTGCTGCAAAACCAGCTAAAGCTGAAGTGAAAGCAGAAGCACCAGTTGCCTCTTCATCAACAACAGAAGCACAAGCACTAGCAAGCTCAAGCTCAGCAACTGAATCAAGCACGCAACAAACAACTGAAACAACTACACCAAGTACAGATAATAGTGCAACAGAAAATACTGGCTCTTCTTCATCAGAACAACCAGTACAACCTACAACACCAAGTGATAATGGAAATAATGGTGGCCAAACTGGTGGTGGAACAGTTACACCAACACCTACACCAGAACCAGAGAAACCAACACCACCAACACCAACACCTTCTGCTGATCCAACAATCAATGCATTGAACGTTCTACGTCAATCATTAGGTTTACGTCCAGTAGTGTGGGATGCAGGCTTAGCAGCTTCTGCAACTGCTCGTGCAGCACAAGTTGAAGCAGGTGGTATTCCAAATGATCACTGGTCTCGTGGAGATGAAGTTATCGCAATTATGTGGGCGCCAGGTAACTCAGTAATCATGGCGTGGTACAATGAAACAAACATGGTAACAGCTTCAGGTAGCGGTCACCGTGATTGGGAAATTAACCCAGGTATTACACGTGTCGGTTTTGGTTACTCAGGTAGCACAATCGTAGGACACTCAGCCTAATTAGCAATGATAAAAATAGACGTAAGCAGCTTCTGAAAAGAAGCTGCTTTTTTCATTACTATTTCATCCATCTCCGTTGACAAATTTGCTAAACGTGGTATTCTAATTGTAATCTAATAATTTCCGTTGAATAAGAAAGTAAATACAAGACAGCTGGTAGAGAGACTTTGGTTGGTGAAAAAAGTTAGATGTCTGTATCGAAAAATGGCCTAGGAGGAATTTTTGTCGAAACGTAGGCAAAAACGTAATGTCTTTCGTTAACAAGACCGCTGATTATGATTGTCAGTTGAAGGGAAAGAGTCATCTTTCCGAAAAAAGGTGGTACCGCGATAATAATCGCCCTTTTACTAGTTACGGCTAGTAAAAGGGCGTTTTTTTATAAATAAAAATAGGAAAGAGTGAGGCAAATGAGTAGTCAGATTCCTTTTACAGTTGATCATGTGGGAAGTTTTTTACGTCCGGAAACAATTAAGAAAGCACGGAAAAAGGTCCAAGCAGGTGCGTTATCTCAAGCAGAGCTACGTCTTATTGAAGATGAAGAAATCAAAGCATTAGTAGCAAAACAAAAAGCTGGCGGCTTACGGGGAATCACAGATGGTGAATTTCGTCGCGGTTTTTGGCATATTGATTTCTTAGAAGGATTAAATGGTGTGACAGGCTATATCCCAGAAACGGGGTATAACCAAACCTTTCATGGAAAAGCAGCTCCGGCCTATAATATCCGCGTAGTGGATAAAATATCTTTTCCTACGCAACATCCATTTTTAGAGGACTTTTCATTTTTAAAAGAGGTGGTGGAAGTTGGTGATGGCACGGTAGCCAAAGCAACGATCCCTAGTCCGACCATGATTTTACGTCAAGAAATTTTATCCAACGACGGCACCTCGCGCATTCAAACAATTTATCCAGAGATTGGTGATTTTTATAAGGATTTAGCACAAACATATAAAGATGCAATTGCGGCCTTTTACGAGAGAGGTTGCCGTTATTTGCAATTTGATGATACAAATTGGGCGTTTCTAGCGGATCAGACAAAACAAGAAGAATTACGAGCAAAAGGAATACAGCCAGAAGAAATTGCACAAGTGTGTACCACGATTATTAATGAAGCCTTGGATGGTAAGCCAGAAGATTTAACTGTAACCACACACATTTGCCGTGGGAACCATGCTTCATCTTGGTTATTTTCAGGTGGTTATGAACCGATAGCAAAAGAATTATTTGCTACGAATTATGATGGTTTCTTCTTGGAATATGACTCAGATCGTGCAGGGGACTTTTCACCATTAAGACATTGGCAAAATAATGGCAGCAAAGTCGTTTTAGGTTTAGTTACTTCTAAGTTTCCTGAATTAGAAGAGACTGAACAAGTGAAAGCACGAATTGAAGAAGCCCAACAGTTTGTTCCTTTAGAAAACTTAAGTATTAGTCCGCAATGCGGTTTTGCTTCGACGGAAGAAGGAAATCGTTTGACGGAGAAAGAACAATGGCGCAAAGTTCAATTACTTCAAGAAATTGCTAGAGAAGTATGGTAAAAAAACTGGGACATAAGTCTAAACGGCTTATGTCCCAGTTTTTTCATTGTATTATTTTAAATATTGATCTTTAGTAAAATTCGTGTGTTCATACTCGCCGTTGTCACCATAAAAGCGGTTATAGCGTTGTTTGAATTTGCGGAATAAATAAATGACTGTCACTTTAACTAGGCAATACATTGGAATCCCAAAAATAACGCCCATTAAACCAAACAGTTCGCCCATAACTAACAAGACAAGTAAAATAGTAATCGGATGGACTTTTAATTTATCGCCCATCACACGAGGAATAACAAAATCTCCATGAATCAATTGGATGGCAAACCAGACGATAACAAATTTTACTACCATAAATGTGGAATCCTGAAAGGCAATAATCAATCCAGGAATAAAGGCAATAAATGGTCCAATATAAGGAATAATACATAAAATACCAGCAGCTAAAGCTAAAATGCTACCAAATTGTAAACCAATTAATAGAAAAGCTGGCCAATACATAATCCCTAAAACCAAGGAAGCAATGACTTGACCTTTTAGATAATCGCCAATTTGAATGTTGGCAATTTGGCTATATTCATCAAAATCAGGACGAAAAGCTGGGGGAATGATGCCTTTTACAAAGCGATAAAACTTTTCTTTGTCTTTTAAAAGGAAAAAGGCGATGATAGGTCCTGTAAACAAGGTTAGGAAAGTAGAAGAGACTGCAGAAAAGACGCTTCCCAGACCTTGTGCGCCTGTTTGTAGGTAATCCCCTGCAAAGTCTTTAAAGGAGTTTGCAAGTTTGCCCCAGAGCTGATTAATCGACTCATTAGCGGATTCTAAATCTTTTGCAAAAGGTGTTTTAGCCATAAATTCTTGTACTGCTTGGAGCGTGCTTTTCCAAAAACTTGGGAATTGTTTGATTAATTCTTCCGTTTGGTCTTGGATAATTGGGAAAAGTTGCAGTCCAGCTAACACTAGTAATGCAATAATTAAGACATAGAGAATCGCAATCGCCCAAACACGGGGAATTTTTTTCTCAAGGCGTTTCACCATTGGATTAAGCAAATAAAATAGAATAATACCAAAAAGTACCGGGCCTAAGACGGCACTAAAAATAACAAAAATTGGTTTAAAGATAAATGAAACAGTGTTGAATAAAAAGATAGTTACAGCAATTAGACAAAGGATAGTTAATGTGTAAAGTAAATTTTTCCCACCTAAAAAGCGGATCCACTTGGTACTTTCTTTATCCATAAGTTGCTCCTTTCGTTAAGCTTTATTTCTAAAATGACCAATAATTTCAATGACACCCATGAAAATCAGGATAAATCCAAAGACTTGCATCAAAACTAAGAGACTTTTGAAGGGGTTGAAAACTAAAACAGCTCCAGCGATTAAAACCAGAATACTGTAGATAAGCGCGCCTGTTTGACGAGTATTTAAAGCAAAAGTCAATTGAACGAGGCCGTTTATAACAATGCTAATCCCTAATAAAAATGGCAGAATCGAAACGATCACTGGTGCAAAAAATAAAAAGGCTACTGCTAAGACGACAAAGATTAAACCTGTTACGAAACCAAGTCCCCAGCTACCCGTTTGTTTTTTTATTTTGTAGTCATCATAAATATTAATTAACCCTAAAAGCATCAAATAACCAGCAATTAAATAACCGACAAACTGGAAGAAAGCACCGGGATTAAAGACAATGGCACTTCCGATAACGATAAAGACGGCGTCGCGCAATAGGGTATGGCGCCGAAAATTTTCTCTAAAAGTTTGGAACATAAAAATCCTCCTCAATGTTATTGTTTCTTTTATTCTAGCGGAAAAAAGAAAAAAGTGCGAGTGGTAGCTCTAAAAAGTGTTGGAAACTGTGTCTTTAGAAAAAATAACATTAAAAATTAAAAAAGTCTTACAAATGAGCGAAAATTGGCATATAATGGAAAGTGAAATTTTATTTTAAGAAGGAGAGATTTGATGGATTTATTACCTTTATTAGGCGTATTGATCGTCATTGTCGGCTTCGCATTGAAATTTGATGCTATCTTGATTGTGATGGTTGCTTTAATAGTGACGGCTTTTACTGGCGGGCTTGGTTTGACATCGATGCTAGAAACACTAGGAACAACCTTTGTGAATAATCGAGGAATGGCTATCTTTATTATTATTATGTTAGCAACAGGAACTTTAGAAAGAAATGGCTTGAAAGAGTCAGCAGCTACGTTGATTAAACGATTCAAAAAGGTATCTGCTGGTGTGATTATTGACATTTATGGTGTCTTTCGGATTATCTTCGCCGCTTTTAACGTAAGTTTCGGTGGGGTAGCAGGTTTTGTGCGTCCGATTATTTTGCCAATGGCGTTAGGAACAATTGAATCAAAAAATTTACCAATGGTGCCAGAGTATGAAGAAGAACTAAAAGGGATGGCTTCAGCCATGGAAAATATCTGTTGGTTCTTTGGTCAAGTTCTGTTTGTTGGTGGGGCTGGGGCATTGCTTGTTCAATCAACATTGAAAGATTTAGGCTATGAAGTGACATTAGGAAAATTGGCTTTAGTGGAAGTACCAGTCGCCTTAGTTGCCTTAATTTCGGCAAGTATTTACTTTACTTTAAAAGAAAAAAGATTACGTAAAAAATATTATGGACAGGAGGGACTGAAATGAGTTTTTTCACAGATCCAAGTATTGATTTGAGTGCAAAGTTATTGGAAGTCCTTTATATTTTTATGGGTATTATCTTGTTATATACAAGTTTTCGTAGTTTTCGTGATAAAACCAATCAACATGCGTATGGGACTAGTTTATTCTGGGGGATTTTAGGGATCTTAATCGGTTTTGGTCGGTTTATTCCACCAGTTGCCTGTGGCGTACTTATTTTTGTGATGACAATTCCGGCAATTCTTCAAAAAGTGACAAAAGGAGAAAGTCGCTTACCTTCGAAAGAATACATGGAAAAAATGTCTCAAAAATTAGGAATGAAGATTTTTATTCCCGCACTAAGTATCGGGGTTTTTGCAATTCTTTTTGCCACATTGACTACTTTAGGAGCTTTAGTCGGTGTCGGTGTTGGTGTCTTTGTAGCGATTTTCATCATGATGTTCTTTTCTAAAAATAATACGCCGAAAGTATTTTTTGATGATGCGGCGGAAATGTTAGAAACAGTCGGTCCTCTTAGTACGTTGCCAATGCTATTAGCTTGTTTAGGTGCTGTTTTTACTAGCGCTGGTGTTGGTGAGATTATTTCAAAAGGGGTTAGTGCCGTAGTACCAGCAGGAAATGTCAATGTAGGGATTATTATTTATGCTGTGGGAATGGTTATTTTTACGGCTATCATGGGCAATGCCTTTGCAGCAATAACCGTGATGACAGTCGGAATTGGTGTGCCGTTTGTCTTTTCTTTAGGTGCAGATCCCGCATTAGTTGGGATGGTTGCCTTAACATGTGGTTTTTGTGGTACACTGTTAACACCGATGGCTGCGAACTTTAATATCGTACCTGTAGCCATGTTGGAAATGAAAGATAAGTACGGCGTCATTAAAAATCAATTGCCGATTGCACTTTTCATGTTAATTTTCCAAATTGTTTATATGATTCTATTCAAATAAGAAAGGATGATCGAAATGAAAGTTGTCGTTACTGGCTTTGATCCATTTGGAGGAGAAGCAATCAATCCTGCCTTTGAAGCAGTCAAAAAATTACCTGCTGAAATTGCAGGAGCTGAAATTATTAAAGTTGAGGTGCCAACTGTTTTTGGCACTAGTGGTGAAAAAGTTGCTGAAGCAATTGAAACCCATCAACCAGATATGGTGATTTGTGTTGGACAAGCAGGCGGCCGCCAAACAGTCACTGTTGAAAAAGTGGCGATTAATTTAGCGGAAGCGCGTATCCCGGATAATGCAGGACAACAACCAAGCGATGTGCCGTTGGTTGAAGATGGAGCAACAGCCTATTTTACAAATTTACCGATTAAAGCGATGGTAAAAAATTGTCATGACCATCAATTACCTGCAGCGATTTCTTATACAGCAGGAACCTTTGTATGTAATGATATTATGTATCACTTACTACACTTAATTAACACTAAATATCCAACTATTCGTGGCGGATTTATTCATGTTCCGTTCCTACCAGAACAAACAATTGATAAACCAACGTTTGCTTCTATGTCATTAGAAGCAATCACAGATTCTTTGTTCTATATGATTGAAGCAGCGGTAAAAACGCAAGAAGATATTCAACTACAAGGTGGCACAACCCACTAATTAACTGGCGCTTTCGTAAGAACGGAGGCGCTTTTCTATTTTTACAAAAAGAAAAAGTAATTTTTGTTGGCGTGTGAAAAAATTTTTATGCTATTTTCGTTGACAAGTCGGTTTCTTCTTGGTATATTGAGATTCATAAATTATTAGCCCAGTAGGAAATAGATGTTTTGTTCAGAAAGTCGATGGTTGCTGCGAATCGATCAAGTCTATTTGTGAATTACACTAATAAGTAGTAACAATTACATAATACATAAGCGAGAAGCAAGTAAGCTTCTAATTAAGGTGGTACCGCGGAGAGATTCGTCCTTATTCTTTAAGGATGAATCTCTCTTTTTATGTAGCTTTAGGAGGCGTTTTCAATGAGTTGTGGAGGGGTTATTCGTTATCATAAGATCCTTTAATGTCAGAGTATTCAGAAAAAAGATTAGAGGAGAGTAACGAAATGAAAGAAAAACAGAAAAAGAAGACCGTGAGTGTTCGAGAAGCAAGTATCGTGTTATTAATTATTGTGGCAGCTATTGCAACAGGAGTAATTGGCTTAAAGATATCGCCAAATATTACTATTTTGTTTGTGATTGCATTGATTTTAGGCTACGCAATGTTTCGTAAAGTACCATTTGATCAAATGCATAAAGGGATTGTTGATGGCTTGAAGCCAGGGATTATTCCAATTTTTATTTTCATTTTAGTGGGTGCATTGATTGCCGTTTGGATTCAAGCTGGAATTATTCCAACGATTATGGTTTTTGGTTTTAAAATGATTAGTGTTAAATGGTTTGTGCCGTCAGTTTTTATTGTCTGTGCGATTGTCGGCAGTGCAGTAGGTAGTGCTTTTACAGTGATGTCAACAATTGGAATTGCCTTTTTCGGTATTGGCAGTACCTTAGGGTTAAATCCTGCTTTAGTTGTGGGGGCGATTGTTTCTGGTTCAGTTTTTGGTGATAAAATGTCACCTTTATCAGAATCAACAAACTTAGCCGCAGCGATTGTTGAAGCGGATTTGTTTAAACATATAAAAAACTTGATGTGGTCGACTGTACCAGCATTTATCGTCTCTTTAATCTTGTTTATGATTTTAGGACAAACGTACGCGAATACTAGTCTGACAGAAGTAGTTCAAGTTATTCAAGTATTGGAAGACCACTTTACCATTTCCATTTGGTCATTGTTACCATTAGCCTTAATGTTAATCTGTGCCTGGCGCAAAATTCCAGCGATTATCACGATTTTGTTGAACATTATTGTGGCAGTAATTATGATTATTATTCAAAATCCGAAAGTATCGTTGCAGGCATTAGGAAACACGTTGGAAAATGGGTTTGTTTCTCAAACGGGGAACGCACAAATTGATCAATTATTAAGTCGTGGCGGGATTATGAGTATGATGCCGACTGTGGCACTTATTATTCTAACGTTGTCTCTAGGTGGCTTATTAATGGAATTAGGATTGATTTCTGCGGTCATGGAAGTTGTTTCGCAGAAAATGAGCAGTACACCGAAATTGATTTTATCAACGTTATTAACAGGAATTGGCGTAAATATTTTTATTGGTGAACAATTCCTATCGGTTATTTTACCAGGGAATGCCTTTAAAGAAGTTTACAAAAAAGAAGGCTTGGATCCGACTGTTTTAGGCAGAACCTTGGAGGATGGTGGGACGGTTATTAACTACCTCATTCCTTGGGGGATTGCAGGTAGCTTCGTAGCGGGGACCTTTGGCGTACCAACGTTGACTTACTTACCATTTGTTTTCTTTAGCTTATTATCGCCTGTCTTCTCAATGGTCAGTGCATTTACTGGTTTAGGGATTAAGCGGTTATCAGCAGAACCTGTTACCGAAAAATAGATTGATTAAAATAGAACAGTTGATGGGGAATACTGTAGTTTCTCTCTGTCAATTGTTCTATTTTTCTTGTAAAAAAGGTTGCATTTTTAGAAAGAAACAGTTATAGTTGACTAGTCAATTGTTGACGAGTCATCTTTTTAAGGAGGAAACTATGTCGTTATCATTACGGGAAGTCAGCCAATTATTATGTCAGTTAAAGGTATTAGATCAAAAAATTACCAAAGTTTTTGAAGAGCAAGTTGGCTTGAGTTTGACTCGTTATGAGTTGCTGATGATTTTAAAAGAACGTCAGCCGTGTCTTCAAACGGAGATTCAAGAACACTTAAAAATCGATAGTGGTGCGGTCACTCGCCATTTGAAAATTTTAGAAGAGAAACAGTATGTGACACGACAGCGAAATCCAGAAAATAATCGGGAAGTGCTAGTGCATTTAACAGAAAAAGCACAACAAGAACTACAGCAATGTACAGCCAAGCAACAAATGGTAACAGAAATTATTCCCAGTACATTTACAAAGGACGACTGTCGCCAGTTAAAAGAACTTTTGACAAAACTAGATCAAAGCATTACAACGAAAGAGGTATGATAGAATGACAACATATACAACGAATGATTTTTCAGAGATTGTTTTTGGCCGCAAATCGGTTCGGGTGTACGATGAAACCCATAAAATTTCTCATGAAGAAATGTTAACAATGATTCAAGAAGCGACCACTGCCCCTTCTTCTGTTAACATGCAGCCCTGGCGTTTTGTCGTAGTGGAAAGTGAAGCAGGCAAAGAAAAATTAAAACCCTTAATTCGCTTTAATACGCGTCAAAATGAAACATCTTCTGCAATGCTCTTAATTTTTGGTGATCTAAACTGCCATGAGCGAGGAGAGGAAATTTACAATCAAGCCTATGCTAGTGGTAAAATGCCTAAGGAAGTGCGGGACCAACAATTAGCAGCCATTATTCCCCATTATGAAAGTTTAAGCAGAGAACAAATGAATGACATCGTAAAAATTGATGCGAGTTTAGCAGCTATGCAATTTATGTTAGTGGCCCGAGCTCACGGATATGAAACAAATCCAATCGGTGGTTTTGAAGCGGAAAAATTAGCCGAAACATTTGGTTTAGATCAAGAGCGCTATGTCCCAGTAATGATTTTATCTGTGGGTAAGGGCATGGAAACTGGTTATGAATCTGTTCGTTTAGCACCAGAAAAAATCACGACATTTGAATAGGCAATAAAAAATGACGGCGTACGCTTGCATCAACCAACGATCTTAAAGAAAGTTGGCTAATGCAACAGCGATGCCGTCATTGTCGTTGGATAAAGTGACTTCCGTTGCGATGCTTTTAAGCTCGTCAACGGCGTTTTCCATAGCAATCCCCGTGCCGGCCCATTCCAACATTGTATAATCGTTGTGACCATCACCAAAAGCAATTACTTCTTCAGCAGTTATGCCTAACTGTAGGGTTAGTTTTTCTAAAGAACGCGCTTTATCAATATTTTTTGCGGTAAATTCAAAATAGAAAGGAGCGGAAAAAGCAGCGGTGACGGTTTCTTTGAAAGGCGCGTAGATGGCCTCATGATATTTTTGTAAATAGGCGGGTTCACCAGCAATTAAAATTTTGTTCAAGGGAAAGTTTAGTCTGGCGGCTAAATCACGCCACTCACATAATTGAAAGTTGCCACCCCGTGATTCATATTCAATAATATTAAAATCACCAGTCTCTAAATGTAAGGTGTTATGAAAAACATCATTGACATACATAAATGTTTCATCATTAATCATTGGAATTACGTCAAATTGTTTCAAATGCTCTAAAATTTGTTGACTCAATGACTTTGAAATTGTCTGATTAAATAGTTGTTGCTGACTGCCGTGATGGGTGACACAAGCGCCGTTATAGGAAAGTAAGTGTCCATTATAATGAGCCATCTCCAATTCATCTGCTAAGGGCCGCATACCGTTAGTCGGGCGGCCAGAAGCCAAAATCAGTGAGAGGCCTTGTTTTTGTGCAGCTACTAATGCTTGTCGCGTTTTTGGTGAAATCTTTTTTTCTGAAGTTAACAAGGTACCATCAATATCCATTACAATTGCTTTGATTGCCATAATTGGCCTCCAATCCGAAGAGTTTCTTTCTTTTAGTATAAAAGTTTTTTCTATTAATGTAAACGGATTCTCTTGTGAGGTGTATAAAAGAATTATTTTACAAAAATCTATACTATTTTTTTGTGAAATTTCATATAATAGAAGTATTCTAATTATCTACATAGAGAGCGAGGGACAAGGAATATGAAGGAAAAAGAAATGCATTCGCTCTTTTTTAAACATAAGTTTGTGAAAGTAACTCCCTATTTACGTCGTTTTGGTCATCGTTTGAGTGGGATGATTATGCCAAATTTGAGTATTTTTATTGCGTGGAGCTTATTGTCTTTGGTGGCTGGCTATACGACTGGAAATCTACGGCTAGCTCTTTCTGAAGTCGAAACGATAATGATTCGAGTTGTTTTACCGATTCTAATTGGTTTTACAGGCGGAAAAATGTTCGAGGAACAACGTGGCGGCGTCGTTGCTGCTATTGCGACAGTGGGCGTGATTGTTTCCACAGCTGTTCCACAGTTGTTTGGTGCTATGTTTATTGGCCCTTTAGCAGGATATACTTTCGCCAAAATTGAACAAATTCTCTTACCGAAAGTTAAAGAAGGCTATGAGATGCTGACTAAAAACTTTTTAGCAGGAATTGTGGGAGGACTGCTGTGCTGTTTTGGTATTCTGGTTGTAGCTCCGGCTGTTGAAAGCGCTAGTTTTTGGCTGTATCAATTTTCTTCTTGGTTAATTGAAGCCAATCTTTTGCCATTGGTTCACGTTTTCTTAGAACCCTTAAAAGTGTTATTTTTTAATAATGCGATTAACCATGGCTTATTAACGCCTCTAGGTTTAGAAGGTGCTAGTCAAACAGGTCAGTCCATTTTATTTCTATTGGAAACAAATCCTGGACCAGGCGTGGGCGTTTTGGTTGCTTTTCTGCTGTTTGGTCCTGTAGGGCAACGAAAAACAGCAGGAGGCGCCACCATGATTCAATTGATTGGGGGTATTCATGAAATTTATTTTCCGTTTGTTTTGATGGATCCGCGCTTATTTTTAGCAGTAATTGCTGGAGGAATGAGTGGTACGCTTGTTTTTCAAATATTTAATGTGGGGTTAAGCGCTCCTGCTTCGCCAGGTTCATTGGTTGCGATTTTAGCCAATGCACCGACTGAGGCAAGGCTGGCGGTTTTTAGTGGAATTTTTGTTAGCTTTCTGTGCTCTTTTGCAATAGCAAGCTTGTTATTAAAACGTCAACGAGGAACTGAACCAGTTTCAATGATAAAGATGAAGGAGAAGGAGGAAGACCAAGTGGAAACAGTCACACCTAACTATCAGCAAATTTTATTTGTTTGTGATGCAGGAATGGGCTCAAGTGCCATGGGGGCTAGTTTGCTGAGCCGACAATTAAAAGCTGTGGACTTGGAGATACCTGTGACTTACCAGTCCGTTCATCAGATGAAGTGGCAGCCTAAGACATTAGTGGTCATTCAAGCAGAATTGAAACAGTTAGCACAAAAGTACGTCCCAGAAAAGGATATGGTGAGTGTTCAAAATTTTTTAGAAATTAAATCCTATTACCCGCAAGTTTTAGCCAAACTGACTGCTTCTTCTCAAGAGCAATCTTCACTTGGTTCAGAGTCTACTGAAACGAACCCGACCAAACAAATACAGAAGCTTGTTTTTTTATATACCGAGAATGTTCGAGGATCGCAAACAATGGGAATGGAATTATTGCGGCAACAAGCAGCGAAACAAGGAGTCGCGATTGAAGTATCTAAAGAACCACTGGAAACAGTCTTTTTTACCAAGGAGACAACCTACGTAGTGACTCGTGAACTGGCGCAAGCCTATCATTTAGATCTAACGCAACAAAATTTATACGTAGTTACTAGTTTTTTGAATAAGAAAGAGTATCAAGAATGGCTGGAAGGAGGAGCTGATAGATGTTTTTAACGACAAGAGAAACTGTTCTATTAACGGAATTAGTGAATAGTCCCACCCCCGTTTCAGTAAACCGCATGATGAATTTGTTAAAGGTTAGCCGCCGGACGGTATATCGTGAATTAGAAAATTTAGAAACCTCGCTAGCATCGATGGGCGCGACGTTGGAAAAAGTAGCTCGTGGGCGCTTTTCGATTCAAGCAGATGAAGCAGCGATGACGGAAATTCAGGCTGCTATTTTAGGAGAAGAGACACAGGAACTTTCTACTTTGGCGCGGCAACATGCGATTTTATTGACATTACTGCAAACAAAAGAGCCAGTCTCTATGCATTATTTTCTGGAAACGTATTGTATTAGTAATACGACTTTTTATGCCGATATTAAACAATTAGAAACACGGATTGCTCGGATTCCGTTGACGATTTCTCGGAATCAAGGCTATGAAGTGACTGGTTCTGAAAAATATCGCCGTCTTCTAATGGCGAATATTCTAAGTATGGAAATTAATGAGTACCAATTTTTTCATTTTACCGAATTAACGACAAACGACCATTTTTTCTTTCAATTTATTCATGCGGAACATTTAGCATTTGCACAAAAAATTGTTCAGCCAGAAGTAGAAACTTTATTTCCAGCATTAAGTGATCGTAAATTACAACATTTGATTTTAATGTTAACAATTGCGATGGATCGGGTCACTGCAGGTTTTTATTTAGCTGATGAGACCTATACTGGGCAGATGAATAAGGCCTTTCTAAATTGTTCTAAACGACTTTTTTCAAAAGTCGCTGCTGAAACGAAACAACTATATGCTGTCAGTGAGATTGTTTTTTTTGCTAGCTTATTAAGTGATTTTTCTAATTCTTTTGATGAAGATTTTTTTGATGAACATTTTGACACTCAGCTGGCTTATGCAGTGAAACAACTGATTGAAGCAGTAAGTCAAGAAACGGAAGTTAATTTTTTCGAAGATACCAATTTGTATAAAATGTTGTTGACGCATTTATCAGGTGTTTTTTCTCGGGCGGTTTTACAAGAAGAAGATTTAACGAATCCCATTTTAGAACGGATTATGAATCAATATCAAGAAATAGCTGCGGCTTTACGCCAAGCGTTGCCGCAAATTTTTCCGCAAAAGAATTTATCGGAAGAGGAAATTGCCTACATGGTACTTCATTTTGCCAATTCTTTAGAGCGGAGTCCCAAAATTATGGAAGTTGATATTGCTGGTTTTTCTCCTAGCGGTTTGGCTTCGACAAGTATGCTGGAAATGCGATTACGGCGCTACTTTCCTTTTATCAACCAGATTCATTTTTTTCGGATTGCGGATTTAGGTAAGGTGAATGTTGAGGAAAACTATGACTTAGTGATTTCCACTTCATTATTACCAGGATACAATGGTAAATATAAATTGATCTCACCGTTACTTTTAGACGATGAAATCCGCCAATTGAAAGAAGAGTTTAAGCGGATTAGTCACGAAAAACGCTCGCTTAGGAAAGCGCCTGTGAAAAAAATAGGTGGCGAAGAAAGCTACGAAACAGTGGTCGCTTTCATGGAAGAAATTAGTAAACTATTAGAAACATTTTTCATAGCAGATTTAAATAATCAAGCGGATTTAGCAGAAACCGTTCAACAAGCTCTCGCGCAACTTTCCGCAGATTTAATCACCGATAGTGCAATCGTCTGTCAGCAATTGATGAAACGTTACGAGCAAGCGCCTATTGGGATTCCTCAGACGGAAATGGCCTTATTCCATACCTCAAGTACAGCAGTGACACAGCCTGTTTTTTGTATTTTTAATCTGGCCCAGCCACTTATGATTGAAGGGATGGATAAAAAGCCGATGCAGTTACAACGTATGTTACTCATGCTAGCGCCGATGCCGATTGATGAAACAATCGGGAAAATTTTAGGGAAAATCAGTGGTGCGATTATTATGAATGATTTAAATACAGAAATTTTTCATTCAGGAAATGAAGCCATTGTTTATCAGTTGCTTTCGTCATTATTAATTGAAGAAATGAAAGGCTAGGTGTTGAGAGATGTTTGAAATTACAGCGGAGCAAATAATGTTGAATCAATCGTATGCTAGTTGGGAGGAAGCACTTGCAGCTTCTGGTGAATTACTGCTAAAAAATCAGTTTGTCACGCCTGACTATGTCAAAGCAATGTATCAACGTCAACAAAAAGTCAGTGTGTATATCGGTAACTTCGTGGCATTACCTCATGCGGAAGGACAAGATGAACAAGTTTTAAAAGAAGGGATTTGCTTTATTCAAGTGCCTGATGGGGTCAACTTTGGTACGGAAGCAGATCGAAAAATAGCTACTTTGTTATTTGTCGTTGCTCTAAAAAGTCAACGGCAATTAAGCATGCTTCAAGAATTAGCTTTTTTCTGTTCAGATCTCGAAAACATTCAGCGGCTCAGTGATTGTCAAACAATAGATGAAGCACAAAAAATTCTGGCTCAAGCCTAAAGTTACGTCTGAAAAAAATCAATTCATTCTGAAATGTTCAATAATTATTGAAATAATTTTATATTAAAAAAATAAAATATTTTAATTTAAGAGGTTAAACAAAAAAGATAAGAAGATTCCTTGACAAAAAATAGGCCCTATGATAAATTTAAGGTAACTTGTGACAAAGTCGTGCATGGATGCACTAAAAAGACACCCTATCAGTAGTAGGGTGTCTTTTTTTGCTGTTTAGACAGCAGCGGCTGGAAGCAACTTGTTTATTCCTCGTTCTGTTTTTCCAACCAAATGGTTACAAGTTTCAGGACAATCCCGACAAAAATCGGCACAAGAATTTTTGTGACAATCTCGTACATGTGATGCACCTCCTTTCGAGGCAAGTCGCCAATTTGAGTATAGCATAAAAAGTTGTTCATTTATTATTGAAATTATTAGAAATGGAATAAGCACGTGTTTTCTGGTTTTCGTAACTAGAGAACACGTGCTTTTTTCTTTCAACTTTTGGCACAATGGTTTGTGCCAAAGTACGACTTTTTCCAGATTCGGAAAGCGGATACAATTTAGTCAACAAGAAAAGTTACTTGAGAGAAGGAGAATAAAAATGGAACAAGTACCAGAAAAAAATAAAGTATCAATTAAAGCGAAAGTCCAAAGACTTGGCAGTACCTTATCTAGCATGGTGATGCCCAATATCGGGGCGTTGATTGCGTGGGGCGTTTTGACAGCGCTATTTATCCCAGATGGATATCTGCCAAATAAAGCCTTTGCCACGATGGTTGGCCCAATGTTGACCTATTTAATTCCATTATTAATTGGCTACACTGGTGGGAAAGTAATTGCAGGTGATCGCGGTGCCGTAGTTGGCGCAATTGCGACAATGGGCGTGATTGTGGGAACCGATATTCCGATGATGTTAGGTGCCATGATTATGGGTCCACTTGGTGGCTTTACAATTAAGAAATTTGATCAGTATTTCCAACATCGGATTAAAGCTGGTTTTGAAATGTTAGTAAACAATTTTTCAGCTGGATTGATTGGTTTTGCATTAGCTTTACTTGGTTTTTCAGCGATTGGCCCAATTGTCGATGCGCTGACTGCTGCAATGGCACGTGGTGTGGAAATCATTTTAAATGCTCATTTGATTCCATTAACGAGTATTTTTATTGAACCGGCAAAAGTGCTCTTTTTAAACAATGCGATTAATCATGGCATTTTAACACCCTTAGGGACAGAACAAGTCTTATCGGCTGGCAAATCAATTCTTTTCCTATTAGAAGCAAACCCTGGTCCTGGGTTAGGTGTCTTATTAGCATTTATGTTTTTTGGAAAAGGTGCGGCAAAATCTTCTGCGCCGGGAGCAATAATTATTCATTTCCTTGGTGGTATCCACGAAATTTACTTCCCATATGTAATGATGAAACCGTTATTATTCTTATCGGTTATTGCAGGTGGTGCGACAGGTAGTTTGGTTTTCCAAACGTTAGATGCTGGTTTACGTGCGCCCGCTTCACCAGGCTCCATTATAGCTATTTTAGCGATGACACCAATGGGTTCTTACTTACCAGTTATTTTAGGTGTTTTGGCAGCAACTGCTGTTTCCTTTGCAGTATCCGCAGTCATTTTAAAAGCAGATGCGAAAGAAGAAAGTGATGAATTTGCCCAAAAAGTGAAAGAAACCCAAGCTGCTAAAGCAGCATCAAAAGGATTAACTGTCACAAATGGTAGTGCTTCATTGTCAGGAATTCAACAAATTATTTTTGCTTGTGATGCTGGGATGGGCTCTAGTGCAATGGGTGCGTCTATCTTACGGAAAAAGGTCCAAGAGGCTGGTTTAGTACAAACTGTGACGAATCGGGCCATTAATAATTTGACCGATGAGGGAAATACATTGATTGTCACACAAGCGGAATTGCAAGAACGGGCCAAACAGAAAGCACCTAATGCAACCTTTGTAGCAGTTGAAAACTTCTTGAACTCACCACGTTATGATGAAATTGTGGCTGAACTATCAGGTACCAAAGAAAAAAACGACGCACAACCAACAGCCTCCAAAGCAACACCTGCTTCTGAAATTGAGGGAGATTTAGCAAATGTCAATGAGATTCTTTTGGTTCACGATGACCGTGTCGGGTCAGCAACGATGGGAATGAAAGTCTTAGAAGAAATTTTAGATAAAGAGAAAATTTCAATGCCGATTCGAAAAATTAATATTAATGAATTAACTCAACAAACACAGGCTTTAATTGTCACTAAAGCTGAACTAACGGAACAAGCCCGTAAAAAAGCACCGAAAGCGACACACTTATCAGTAAAAAGTATGGTTAATCCCCAAAAATATGAAACAGTGGTTTCGCTCTTAAAAGAAAGTGCCTAGAGAGGAAGAAAACAATGGAAAATCTTACGAATATTTCAATTGAATTAAATCAACAGTTTAATACAAAAGAAGAAGCTATTCGCTTTTGCGGCGAAAAACTAGTCGAGGCAGGCTGTGTTGAGCCCGCTTATATCGAAGCAATGATTGAAAGAGACCAATTGCTATCTGTTTATATGGGGAATTTTATTGCCATTCCTCATGGAACAGAAGAAGCCAAAAAATTAGTGAAAAAATCAGGAATCTGTGTAGTGCAAGTCCCAGAGGGTGTTAATTTTGGCACCGAAGAAGATGAAAAAATTGCTACCGTATTATTTGGGATTGCCGGAGTCGGTGAAGAACATTTGCAATTAGTCCAACAAATTGCACTTTATTGTAGTGATATGGATAACGTGGTGCAACTTGCCGACGCATTAAGTAAAGAAGAAATAACAGAAAATTTAGCCATTGCTTAAAGGAGAGAATAAGAATGAACGCAGTACATTTTGGAGCAGGAAATATTGGACGCGGCTTTATCGGCGAAATTTTAGCTAAAAACGGGTTTCATATTACGTTTGTGGATGTTAATGAAACCATCATTCAAGCGTTAAAAGAACGTAAAAGTTATACAATTGAATTGGCCGATGCCTCACATCAACAAATTAACGTTGAAAATGTGACCGGGTTAAATAACATGACAGAACCAGAAAAAGTAGTAGAAGCAATTGCGGAAGCCGATTTAGTCACGACGGCGATTGGTCCCAATATTTTACCAAGAATTGCTGAATTAATTGCCCAAGGAATTGATGCACGTGCCGAAGCAAATTGCCAAAAGCCGCTGGATATTATCGCTTGTGAAAATATGATTGGTGGTTCAACCTTTTTAGCAGAAGAAGTGGCCAAATATTTGAAAAACCCAGCTTATGCTGAACAATGGATTGGTTTTCCTGATGCGGCGGTTGATCGGATTGTTCCATTACAAAAACATGAAGATCCACTTTTTGTTCAAGTTGAGCCTTTTTGTGAATGGGTCATTGATGATACCAACCGAAAAGCCAAAGAGATTCAGTTAGAAGGCGTTCATTACGTTGCTGATTTAGAGCCGTATATTGAACGAAAATTATTTAGTGTAAACACTGGCCATGCTACAGTTGCCTATACAGGGGCGTTGTTAGGCTATCAAACCATTGACGAAGCGATGCAGGACGCCTTAGTGGTAGCACAACTCAAATCAGTTTTGCAGGAAACCGGTAAACTTTTAGTGGCTAAATGGAATTTTGATGAACAAGAACATGCAGCCTATATTGAAAAAATTATTCAACGTTTCCAAAATAAATATATTTCAGATGCTATTACACGTGTAGCACGGACACCAATCAGAAAATTAGGTGCGCAAGAACGGTTTATTCGACCAATCCGTGAATTACAGGAACGCAATCTAGTGTCGCCGCATTTATTAGCAATGATTGGTATTGTCTTTAATTATCATGATCCAGAAGATGAACAAAGCCGTCAATTACAGGAAATGCTTGACCAAGAAAGCGTTGATACAGTGATCGCTGAAGTAACGGGCATTGAAGATCCAGAAACGGTTAAAAATATTAAACAAAACGTAGAACGCTATGCGCGACCACAAGTAGCATAATAACAAAATCCTTCTACCAAGATACTTCACATTTCTTAATTAAAGAAAAAAACAACCGCTCACTGATTAAAGTGAGGGGTTGTTTTTTACATATTGACTAAGTGGTTTTTGATAAAGCTCTCCTTTGAAGGCACCTGTATTGAAGTATTCAGCTAATTGGTAACCAATGAATGGGCCAGTAGTGAGTCCTGATGAACCAAGTCCGCTAGCAACCACAAGGTGGGGCAGCTCTGGCAAAGGACCAAAAAACGGAGCGAAATCAGATGTATAAGCACGTGTACCAACGCGGTAATGCATGGGTTGCTTAAAAAGCTGATCTGCTTCTTTTAGAAATGGCGCAGTCCCAGAAGTTAGTTGTTGAAAAGCGCTAACAGTCTCTTCTAAATCCCAGGCTTGTTCATTTTCGTGGGTGGCACCTAATAAAATTTTTCCTTGATTAAAAGGAATTAAATCGGCTTCGCCATCTAACATAGCGACAGGCCATTGCTGACTATTTGTAAAAGGGGTCTCGAAAACTAACAATTGTCCTTTTTGGGGATGAATGTCCACAGATAAATTTAAAGTAGCGAGTAATTCCTTTAAATGAGGACCAGGTGTTAAAGCGAGAAAATCAACGCTCTTTTTTTCTGAATTTGTGACAATTTCCCACCCTTGATTCAGTTGTCGAAAGTGCGCCCGTTGTGAACAAAAAGTGACCCCTTTGGCTTCGGCGCGTTTCTGAAGATGGTTTAGATAAGCTGGTCCATCTAGGCGACCGCCGCCAGAAATAAAAAGTGAGGGAGTTTCCTTAAGTAGCGGTAAGAACTTCGCTGTTTGAACCGCTGACAACATCGTGATTTCTCCAATTTCAGGTGCAGTTTGCTTACGCTCTTCTGCCAAATGGGCTAAGTCTGCCAAAGCAGCTGCCGGACGCAAAATGACTGTCCCTGATTGACGATAAATATCCTCCGTCAGCTGAAAATCTTTGACTAGCTTTGGAAATAGGGCAGCGCCCTCTCGCGCTAATTGGTACCATTTCTTATTTCGACGTTTGGATAGCCAAGGGGAAATAATCCCAGCGCTCGCTTTAGTCGCTTGGCCGATCCCTTCATCATAAACGGTAATGTCAAATTTTTGTGGATCTAAATAATTAGCTAACGTCATTCCGATAATGCCGCCGCCAATAATGGCAATTTTTTTCATGCTTCTTCTCTCCTTCGAACAGTTGTATTGTAACACAAAAAAACCGCCTCTAGACAGAGACGATTGAGAGATAAATTGTTAGCGGGTCCTTCTGTGTGTGTAAATAGAATTGCCGCCTTCTAAAACGTGAACAATTTCTTGTGCCATTTCTGCCACAGGCACGGGATCATAGCCAATAAATAAGTTCTTTAAAAAGGGGATTTTCTTAAAAAAATAAATACATTTACTAAAAAGTATGGTGCCGGTACGTTCTTGACCTACAAGTAAACTAGGATAAAAAATTACTGCTTCGGCGACTTCTTGGTGGATTAGTTCCTCCGCTGCCAATTTGGCATCCATATATTTTCTCAAAGGGAAAGGAACAGTATTGGCTGAAATAAATAAAAACTTAGCTGGCTTTTTTTGTTGTGCTAAAAAAGAGCTGATTTTTTTCACGGGCGTCAGAATTAGCCGTTGATAGGTTTTCTTTTTTCGTGGATTTTCAAATAAAATACCTACCGTATCAATGACCCAGTCAGCACGCTGGACTTGTTCTTGCCAATTCGTGTCACGAGTAACATCGGAGCATACCCACTGCACTTGGTGGCTCCAAGATGCGGAGAGCGTGGCAGGCTTTCCATGACGTGAAACACTGATGACTTGATGTTGGCGTTGGACTAAAATTTTTGCGATTTGTTGACCTAAAAAACCGCTACCGCCAAAAATAATAATTTTCATGGCAAGCCCTCACTTTCAATTGTTTCTTCTAGTGTACCTTAAATAAAAAAAGAAGCAAAAAATCTCGATTGCGCATAGTTTAGTTATAAATAACATAAAAATAACCTTTTTAGATTGTTGAAACACAAAGACCCAACAATGGTTATTTATTGTCGTGAAATAAATAAAAAAATGAACAAAAATGAAATAAATCAGACTAAAGGCCTAGAGAAATGCCCTTGTTTCTTGAATTCAAGCATGGTTAAATAGGTATAAGTGAACGACCGAGCAATTTAGTTTGTTGGGGAAAATAGACAGAATGAGGAGATGAAACGAAGAAAATGAAGAAGAAAACGATAATTATATTGGGGGCAGTTGCGGTAATTGCGGTTGGGGGCATCGTAACTGTGAATGCGTTAAATAAAAATGCACAACAAGTAGCTGTCAAGCAAGCGCCTAAAGATGACTGGGGAATTGACTATTTTGACGTTCCCGACTTGCAACAAATTTATATTAACGGTGTCATCCAACCGGAACAAATGGAAGCCTTTGCGCGTGATCAAAAAATAACAAAGGATCCAGAGATTAAGGTGAAAAACGGCGATGTCGTAGATGCAGGCACAGAATTATTTACTTATGAAGATGAGGCGGTCACAAAAGAAATTGAGGCACAACAAAATAGCTTAGCCAAATTAGAAACGAAGCGGGCGAATATCTATAATAAGTGGAATCGGGCCATTGATAAATTTAATAAAACTAAAGAAGAAGACCGCACAATGTCTGGTGATGATTTAAATGAACAATATCAAACAGAAGTCGATGCGGTAGATGAAGAGATTACCTTCACCAATGAAACCTTAGCGGATTTAGGAGCGAAGCAATATATTTCCACAAAGGCTAATTTCAAAGGTCGCGTATCAATTCCAGAAGTAAAAGATGCCAATTCACCGATTTTACGGTTAACTTCAGAAGATCTTTATTTAGCTGGAAAAGTGAATGAAAAGGACTTGACTAAAATTAGTGTTGGGCAAAAAGCTAAACTAACTTCTGTTTCCAACAATGTGGTTGTGGATGGCTCAATTTCTTACATCGATGATAATCCTCCTGAAGGCAACAGCGATGCCGCGAGTGGCAATCCAGAGGGTGGCACGACGATGTCTAGTTATAGCGTCAAAATTGCGTTGGCCAATTTAGACAAAGTTAAAAATGGCTACCATATGCAAGCAACCATTGATTTAGGCGATTTAGGGGCGATTGAGTTACCGAAAAAAGCGATTCAAAAAGAGGGTGAACAGGCCTACGTTTTAGTGAATGATTTTGGAACCATCATTCGTCGTGATGTCCAAGTCGGGCAAGAAAATGGCGACAAAATGGCGATTGAATCTGGCTTAGAATCAGCCGACCGAGTAGTTATTTCTTCAAAAAAACCAGTAAAAGTCGGTGATATTGTTGAATCAGATGCAGCGATTGCTTCTGATGAATCAGCAACCAACGAATCAATGACAGATGCGTCGAAATAGGAGGGCTTGATGGTGGAAGCAAATAATACAAATCAACCCCTCATTGAATTGCGGGACATTAACAAGTTCTATCCGGTAGGTAAGGAAAAACTACATGTTTTAAAAGAATTGAACTTGACCATCCATCAAGGAGAGTTCATTTTAATCATGGGGAAGTCCGGCAGCGGTAAGACAACACTGATGAACATTATCGGTTTCTTGGATCGCTTAACAGACGGAAGCTATCATTTCTCAGGAACAGATGTTTCAAAATTGTCTGAAAATAAAAAATCAGCCTTTCGCAATGAATATCTAGGGTTTATTTTTCAACAATTTTTCTTGATTAATTCTTTAAATGTTAGTCAAAATGTTCAATTGCCCTGTGTTTATGAAGGGAAAAAAAGCCGCGCTGAGAAAAAAGCGATTGCTGAAAAATACCTAAAAATTGTCGGTTTGGAAACAAAAGCCAAATCAAAAGTTACTGAACTTTCTGGAGGACAGCAACAAAGAGTAGCCATTGCTCGTTCCTTGGTGAATGATCCATTATTGATTATGGCTGATGAACCGACTGGGGCATTGGATAGTGAAACGGGTACAGAAATCATGGAATTATTGAAAGAATTGAATGAACAGGGCAAAACAATTGTCATGGTGACACATGATGAAGATATGAAAAAATATGCCTCACGAGTGATTCATATGAAAGATGGTCGCTTTTTGGAAGAAGAGGTGATTAGATGATTGCTAATTTATTTGTTAGTACTTTTTTAAGCTTAAAGGCGCATAAGTTGCGGGTATTTTTAACGATGGTCGGGATTATTATTGGGATTACATCAGTCGTAACGATTTCTGCGCTAGGTGAAGGGATGAAGCGTCAAGTTGTGAAGGCATCCAGTGCAGTGAACGCGGATGTTTTGAAGATTCATTATACAATGTCGGATGGTAGCAGTGACAATTTTATGTCCTATGAAGAGCCAGATTATACGTTTAGCCGAGTGGACTTGAAGAAATTACAAGACATTCAAGGAATTGAAAGTATTTATCCTCAATATGGTGAATCAATGATGGGGGGCGGAGACAATTTGTTTGTACCAATGGATTATTTTGGGGCGCAGGCGAATTTATCCATTACGTCGACTAAAGGGCAGAATGATATTTTATATGGTCGTGATTTTCAACCGAGCGATGCAAATACAGATGCGATTGTCTTAAATCATGATATCTTTGAAGCGCAAATTCGGCTTGATGATCCTAGCCAACTCATTGGAAAAGCTGTTTCAATTGGTGGTTATATGTACAAGGTGATTGGTATTTTAGCACCAAAAGATTTAGATAGTTTGGGCATGAACGATGATTGGGCAACTGCTATGAGTAGTTTTGTTTCTCGAGAATCATATAATAAATTAGCGAAAACAAAAGCAATTAGCGGCATCAATATTAAAGTTCGTGAGGGAGCGGACCGTGAAGCAATTTTAGGACAGGCAATCACTATTTTAAGTGAAAATCATCCTGAAGTGAAAGGAACGTTTAAAGAAAACGACCAAGACCAACAACTCCAACAACAAATGGAAGAAATGGTCACGGGTATGACAATGTTTCTGATGGCAATTACTGCAATCTCCCTATTAGTCGGGGGAATTGGCGTCATGAACATCATGTATGTGTCTGTCACGGAACGGAAACGAGAAATCGGGATTCGTCGGGCCATTGGTGCTAAACCACGAGTCATTTTATTCCAATTTTTAATGGAAGCAGCGTTTATCACATTGATTGGTGGTTTGATTGGTGTCGGCTGCGGCTACTTATTGGCAACTGTGGTCGGTGGGTATATTTCGATTACGCCAATTATTACGCCGTCCATCTTTGCTATTTCAACATTGGTTTCGGTCTTCACAGGTATCTTTTTCGGGATTATTCCAGCAATTGGTGCCTCGAGGATGGATCCGATTAAAGCGATTTATAATTAAAAAGAAGAGCTTGGTAGTCACATCTTTTTTGATGATCTTATCAAGCTCGCTTTTTTATTTCATGTCACTAAGAATTTTCTGAATCAATTCTTGTTGAAACTCTTTGGTATATTGTTCGGTGAGTTTCGCTTGTTCTTCTTGGGACATTGATGGATTCGCCATCATAGCAGCCATCATTTTTTTGCCAACTGTTTCAGTCCCTTCTTTTTTGATATCAGCGGCATGTTGTTCCATATATTCGCCTAATTTTTTTGCTTGATCAGCACTTAAAACTAGCCAGTCACTAGCAACGTTGAAGGTGTTTTCTTGTTTTGCAAATTGGTTATCGTTGTCAGCAAGGCCAAATAGTGTTTTGGCCCAAGACTCTTGATAGGACCATTTCGTCGTTTTTTGGACTAATGTGGCTTTTTGAGCATCTTTTTGAACTGTGTTTGTGACGTTTTCCGTTCCTGTTTTTTGTAGTTTCTTTTTATCTGGTGTGTTATATAAATAAACTTTTTCGGAACCATCGCCCAACGGCTGGTACAATAACATGTTGGGGCCATCTTTACTTGAACTACTGCTTTTTAGTTCAAACGTTTTGTCCTGAGTAACTTCGGTCATACCAAAATGATCTTTATCGTTTAAAACGATAAGACTTAACGAAGCTAAGAAGCCTAAACCAAAAATAACCATACAGCATTTATGCCAAACTTTTCGGCCAAATACATTTGTGTAGGCAAAGCCTAACACGCAAAGGATTAAAAGGAAAATAATCATTATTTCATTGCACCTACTTCCTTAACAGGCATCGCTTCTTTTTTATTTAAGAAGAAAGTAATCGCAAAGCCGAGAACGCCAAAGATTGTTGCCACGAAGAAGGCTGCGTGATAACCGTTTAATGTTGCGTTTGTTGCTTGGTCGCGATAAGCGAGTGGGGCTGTTTTTAATAAGTCTGATGCAGGTAAGCCGTCTTTGGTAACATTTGTTAAAACACTAATCAAAACAGCTGTTCCAATTGAGCTGGCTACTTGTCGGAAGGTGTTGTTTACAGCAGTTCCGTGACTTAATAAATTCATTGGTAAAGCATTCATGCCAGAAGTTGTCACAGGCATCATGACCATCGAAATACCAAACATCCGAATCGCATATAGGACAATGATATAAATAATAGGTGTTGCTTTTGTTAAGAAAGCAAACGGTAACGTTGCAGCTGTTAAAATAAACATCCCGGTAATCGCAAGACGACGGGCACCAATTTTATCAAAAATGCGACCCGTTACTGGCATCATAAGTCCCATGACTAACGCTCCTGGTAAAAGCATTAACCCTGAATGGAAGGCAGATTCACCACGAATATTTTGGATATACAAAGGTAAAACCATTTCGGCACCAATCATTGCCATGTTGGTTACGCCAGATAAAATGGCTGCGACAGTAAAGACTTTTGATTTAAAAACGCGTAATTCTAAGAAAGGTTGTTCTAAATGCAATTGTCGATATGTAAAAAGACATAAAACAATCGCACCAACAATTAAGAATCCATAGACTTGCGGGCTACCCCAACCTTTATCACCAACGCTTGAGAAGCCGTAAAGTAAGCTACCGAATCCGAGAGTAGAAAGAATGACCGATAAGACATCGATACTTGGATTAGATAATTGGATGACATTTTTCATTAAAAATGAAGCCAAAATTAGGACTAAAACAACAATTGGAATGACCATCCCAAAAAGGTCACGCCATGTATAAGAATCAATAATCCAACCAGATAATGTTGGACCTAAAGCGGGTGCTAATCCGATAACAATTCCCGTTGTGCCCATGGCAGCGCCACGTTTTTCAGGCGGGAAAATTGAAAGCATAATTGTTTGTAAAAGAGGCATAGATACGCCGACCCCTGCGGCTTGAACAAGACGTCCAGTCAATAACATGCCGAAGTCTTGCGCTACAAAACAGATGATGGTTCCGATTAAGAACGTTGACATCGCTGTTATGTATAATTTTTTTGAACTGAATTTGTTAATCAACCAAGCACTGATGGGAATCATAATGCCGTTCACAAGTAGGAATCCAGTGGTTAGCCACTGTACACTTGAAGCTGAGATATCAAATTCTTTCATTAATGTAGGTAAGGCCGTCGTTAAAAGTGTTTGGTTTAAAATCGTACAAAATGTTCCGATTAGTAAAACGCCGACTAGTAACGACCGGTTATAAGGTTTTCCGTGAATATCCACAGGTTGTTGTGAAGTCACATATATCGCTCCTTTTTCTGTAAGTTTCAAATTAAATTGCATTAACTACTTTACAACTAATTAGAATCTTTGTCAACTTACTTGACAAAGGTGTAAAAAAAACTACAATTAAGGAAAGGATAAGGGAAAGGAAGTTAAACTAATGTGGTCAAAAATGATTCAGCGTTTGTTAAATGAAGAGAATTTGTTGATAGGAATTAGTGAACTAAGTGAAATTGCTGAAGTTTCGCCACGTCAACTTCGTTATTGGGAAGAAAAAGGGTATATTTCTTCCATTGCGAAAGATGCAAACGGTCCACGGAAATATCGGTTACATACAGTCGTCAAAGTGCATTGGATCAAGCGTTTTTTAGATGAAGGATATACGTTACAAAGTGCGGTGGAAAAAGCAGAAGAGCAGCATCGTAATGTGGGGATGACGAAAAAAATCTTTAGTCAAATGTTTCATGGTATCTCAGAAGTTTGTCCTAATTACGTAGCGATTGATTTAGGCGATTTCGATGAAGAACAAAAATTATATGTCGTATTTAATGAAACCACAGAAGTCAGTGAGTATCTTTTAATTCCTAAGGATGCAGATGTTTCTGATGAGTTAAAGAAAAGAAAATAAGAATGAAATAGGACTGGGAGAAAGACCTGAAGTGAAAGTAAAACGTTACTGAATGAATCTTCGAGTTCTTTTTTTCTTGCAATTTCTTTATTTTTCTATATAATTTCTTATATGGAAAAGGAGGGTTTCGATGAAAGAAACAAAACCTTACGGAACAGTCTTGTTAAAAGCGGCTAAAATCATGGACTGTCTAAGTTTACAACCCGATCAAACCTTACAGGAAATTGCAAAGAATACCGAAATGACGGCATCAACGGCAATCAAAATTTTAGAAACCTTAACATTAATTGGCTATGTTCAAAAAGACACGAACAAGACGTACCGCTTAGGAACAAAATTGATTCGCTATGCGAATCAAAGTGTGGAGCAAATCGATTTAGCTGAAATTGCGGTACCTTATTTAGAAAACCTTCAAAATACGGTCGATGAAACCATTCATTTAGGGATTTTAAATAATAATGAAATTCTGTATATCAATAAATTAGAACCGAAAAATCAAACCATTCGCATGTCCTCGAAAGTGGGAATTACTCGACCTTTGTATAATTCGGCCATGGGTAAAGCCGTTTTAGCAGAATTTTCGGAAGAACAAGTGCAACAATATTTAGACACGCAGACATTAATTCCCTATACCGAAAATACGATTACCAATCCCTTGCGTTTGAAAAAAGAATTAAAACAAGTGCAACAAACGGGGGTTGCTTACGATGATGAAGAAATTGAACAAGATATTTTCTGTAGCGGAGTATCTTTAATGAAAGATGGCGAAATTGCGGGTGCTTTTAGTGTAAGCATGCCGAAATATCGTTTGACAGAGGAAAATAAAACGACGATTAATCAAGCCCTTTTGGCAACAAAAGCAGCGATTGAAGCGAAATTATAGTAGAAAAAGAAAGACAAACAAAAGTCGATTGGGATTTTTGTTTGTCTTTCTTTTTTTATTTTTGTAAAAACGTTTGCATTTTCTTTTTTTATCTGTATAATGAAGTTGTAAATTTCTTTATAATAAATATATATTTCTAAATAAGAAATGAGGGAGTCTGTTGAAGCGAGTATCAATTTTACAAAAATTAGAAAATGCTGGCGTGATTGCTGTGGTTCGCGGAAAGACAAAAGAGGAAGCGCTAAAAGCTAGTCAAGCTATTGTAGCAGGCGGTATGCGGGGGATTGAGTTAACCTTTACTGTTCCTCAAGCAACAGAAGTGATTCAGGAATTAGTTGCGTTATACAAAGAAAATCCTGACGTAGTCATTGGTGCGGGGACAGTTTTGGATGCTACGACTGCTCGTTTAGCTATTGTAGCAGGGGCTGAATATATTGTGAGTCCAAGCTTCGATGAAGAAACCGCTAAAATTTGCAATTTATATCAAGTTCCCTACTTGCCAGGCTGTATGACCATCACAGAAATGAAAGAAGCACTGAAAAGCGGAGCAGATATTATTAAACTATTTCCGGGAAGTGTTTATGGACCGAGTGTTATTTCGGCATTTAAAGCGCCATTGCCTCAGTTAAATATTATGCCAACGGGTGGTGTCAGTTTGGAAAATATGGCCGAGTGGTTTGCTGCAGGTGTGACGGCTGTCGGTGTTGGTGGCAATCTGTTAGCGCCAGCAGCAACTGGGGATTTTGAAAAAGTTCGTGAGGTTGCCCAAGCCTATATGGAAAAATTCCAAGCAATCAAAGGGGTGTAGGCACATGGGGAAAGTCGTAACATTGGGAGAAATCATGTTGCGTTTGTCCACGCCTGTCGGAATACGCGTAGCACAAACAGAAAATTTCGCTGTACATTACGGCGGTGGTGAAGCGAATGTAGCGATTTCGTTAGCGAACTATGGCCACCAAGTGACTTTTGCTAGTAAAGTGCCCGATAATTCGTTAGGAGAAGCCGCCAAAAAGCATTTAAGTCGTTATGGGGTTTCAACGGAATTTGTACGAACTGGCGGAACACGCCTAGGAACGTATTACTTGGAAACTGGTACAGGAGAACGAGCAGCCAGTGTTGTCTATGATCGCGCCTATTCAAGCTTTGCTCAAATCGAAGAAATGGAATGGGACTTACATGAGCTGTTTTCAGGAGTAGAGATCTTTCATATTTCAGGGATTACAGCGGCGTTATCAAAAAATTGGCAAAGTATGACGGTTGCGCTAGTTAAAGCAGCGAAGCAAGCAGGGTGCCAAGTAAGTTTTGACATTAATTATCGAGGGAAACTTTGGTCCCAGAAAGAAGCGAGCGTGGCATTGAAGGCCATTCTTCCATTTGTTGATATTTGTTCAGCTGGGGTATTAGATGCTCGTTATTTACTGGAGATTCCAGAACCAGAGGAAGAACTTGAAGACGCATTAACGTGGTACTACCGAAAAATGCAAGAACGTTATCCCAACATTCAAGTATTTTATTCAACCAAACGTCAAGTTCATTCAGCGACAGATAATGAATTAATCGGAACGCTATGGTACAAAGGTGCGTATTATACGTCCAAATGTCATCGATTACAACCGATTGTTGACCGTGTCGGTGCCGGTGATGCGTTTGCTGGTGGGGTTTTACATGGCATATTAGCTGCCTATGATCCACAAACCTGCATTGATTTTGCGACAGCGGCTAGTGCGTTAAAACATACTGTCCATGGTGATTGTAATCAATTTAGTCAAAAAGAAGTCCTTGCTTTTTTGGCAACGGGCTCAGGAAAAATAAATAGATAGGAGATTTTAGTTATGCAAAATATGGAAACACGTTATACACATAGTCCGGCGGATATCCGTCACTATTCAACAGAACAATTGAGAGATGAATTTTTAGTAGAGAAAGTTTTTATTCCAGGTGCAATCAGCTTAACCTACACACATAATGATCGGATGATTTTTGGTGGTGTGACACCGACCACAGAAGAATTAGAAATTATTTTGGACAAAGAATTAGGAGTTGATTATTTCTTAGAACGTCGTGAACTAGGAGTTATTAATATTGGGGGACCAGGCTTTATTGAAATTGATGGCGCCAAAGAAACAATGAAAAAACAAGATGGCTATTATATTGGGAAAGAAACAAAACATGTTCGTTTTTCTTCAGAAAACCCTGATAATCCAGCGAAATTTTACATTAGTTGTGTGCCAGCACATCACAAATATCCCAACGTAAAAATTAGTATTGATGAAATTACCCCAATGGAAACGGGTGATCCATTAACATTGAACCAACGTAAAATTTACCAATACATTCATCCGAACGTTTGTGAAAGTTGCCAGTTACAAATGGGCTACACCATTTTAGAACCAGGTAGCGCTTGGAATACAATGCCTTGTCATACACATGAACGTCGTATGGAAGCGTATGTTTATTTTGATATGGAAGAAGATACGCGGATTTTCCACATGATGGGTAAACCAGACGAAACGAAACATTTAGTAATGAGTAATGAACAAGCAGCCATTTCACCAAGCTGGTCAATTCATTCTGGGGTTGGTACAAGTAATTATTCCTTTATTTGGGCCATGTGCGGAGAAAATATTACGTACACAGACATGGATATGGTTGCAATGGATCAATTAAAATAAACCAAAGAAAGAGGAGAAAACATGGAATTTAAAATGAATGATTTTCAATTAGATGGAAAAGTAGCGTTAATTACAGGTGCTGTTTATGGGATTGGCTTTGAGATTGCGAAATCCTTAGCTGAAGCAGGAGCAACAATTGTTTTTAATAACTTATCTCCTGAATCAGTTGAACAAGGCTTGGAAAATTATCGGGCTGCAGGGATTGAAGCACGTGGTTATGTGTGTGATGTCACTGATGAAGAGCAAGTTCAAGCGATGGTTGCTCAGATTAAAGAAGAAGTCGGCTCTATTGATATTTTAGTCAATAATGCGGGAATTATTAAACGAATTCCAATGGTGGATATGTCAGCAGAAGAGTTCCGTCAAGTGATTGATGTTGACTTGAATGCGCCATTTATTATGGCAAAAGCGGTTATTCCAGATATGATTGAAAAGGGTCATGGCAAAATTATCAATATCTGTTCAATGATGAGTGAACTAGGTCGTGAAACAGTTAGTGCGTACGCGGCAGCAAAAGGCGGACTAAAAATGTTAACGAAAAATATTGCTTCTGAATATGGACAATATAATATTCAATGTAATGGGATTGGACCTGGCTACATTGAAACGCCACAGACGGCGCCATTAAGAGAACCAGGGCATCCATTTAACGAATTCATCTTGGGACGAACACCTGCTAATCGTTGGGGCACACCAGCAGACTTAGCTGGCCCAGCAGTTTTCTTAGCATCTAACGCTTCTGACTTTGTTAACGGACATATCTTATATGTTGATGGTGGAATTTTAGCTTATATTGGAAAACAACCATAAATAAGTAACAAAAAGCGGACATACCTAAAAAGGATGTCCGTTTTTTGTTATTTACTCATTGATTGAATTGGTAAAAACCGTATCTAATTTTTAAAAAAAGTCAATTTTTGACAGTAATTCGTCAAGATTAACTATATAATTTGCTAACATTCCTTGCTAAACTAAAATTACAAAAAAATGAAAGCGTTTCATTTGCGCTAGTGGGATGGAAAAGGAGTTTTGATTGCCGATGATTATTAAACAGGAACAATTCATACCAAAAGATACAGTAGAAACAACGATTGACTTATTAATTAGAAATTTAACAACGATTAAAGATAACACAGGTGAATTTCTGTTAGATTTTGATGGTTTAAAAGTTGATGACAAAAGTTGGACGATTTGGAACTGGCCGCAAGGCGTTGGGTTGTATGGTATATATAAGAATTATCGAAATACTAAAAGTGAAAAAGCTTTACAAGTAGTTAACGACTGGTTTGAAGGTCGGATGCAAGAAGGCGCGCCGCCTAAGAATGTGAATACGATGGCTCCGCTTTTAACAATGGCTTATCTATATGAAGACACTAAAGACTCTAAATATATACCTTACTTAGAGCAATGGGCGGAATGGGTGATGGAAGAAATGCCCCGAACGAATGAAGGTGGCTTGCAACATGCGACATATGGACCAGAAAATAAAAATCAATTATGGGATGATACGTTAATGATGACTGTCTTACCTTTGGCAAAAATTGGTAAGTTGTTGAATCGGCTCGATTATTTGGAAGAAGCAAAGCATCAATTTTTAATCCATATTAAATATTTACAAGATAAAAAAAGTGGTCTATGGTATCACGGTTGGACTTTTGAGGGAAATCATAACTATGCGGAAGCACTGTGGGCAAGAGGGAACTGCTGGATTACGATTGCAATTCCAGAAATTATTGAAATCTTAGAGTTGCCAAAAGGAGATAGTTTACGGGAATTTTTATTAAGTACCCTCAATGCGCAAGTGGCAGCTTTAGCAAAATACCAAGATGAATCTGGTTTATGGCATACATTAATTAATGATTCAAATTCGTATTTAGAATCTTCTGCTACAGCGGGATTCGCTTATGGGATTTTAAAAGCGGTTCATAAAAAATATATTTCTTCTGAATATGAAGAAGTGGCAAACAAAGCAATTGCTGGCTTACTAAATGAGATTGATGAAACGGGAGAAGTACAACATGTGTCAGTTGGTACAGGAATGGGTGATAATTTAGATTTTTATCGCACAATTGGAATGACAGCGATGCCTTATGGTCAATCATTAACAATCCTATGTTTGACTGAATTGCTTGTTTCTTATTGCTAGAAAAGTAAGGAGAAAAGTTCATGAAAAAAAGAAAGGTTTTATTTACAGCAGTTATGGTATTGGCAGGATTACAGTTGCTAAGTGGTTGTGGCAAAACAGAAGCTTCGGCAAATGATACGGTAGTCTTGCGCTATGCGTATGCTAGTAATAGCCAACCGGTTATCGATTCTATGAAGAAATTCGGTGAATTGGTAGAGGAAAAAACAGATGGTAAAGTTCAAATTGAATACTTTCCAGATGGTCAATTAGGTGGAGAAACAGAACTAATTGAATTAACACAAACTGGTGCAATTGATTTTGCAAAGGTCAGTGGATCAGCATTAGAAAGTTTTTCTAAAGATTATTCTGTATTTGCCATTCCGTATATTTTTGATAATGAAAAACATTTTTTTAAAGTAATGGATAATCAAGCGCTAATGCAACCAGTGTATGATTCTACAAAAAAATTAGGATTTGTTGGTTTAACTTATTATGACTCTGGTCAACGAAGTTTTTATATGAGCAAAGGGCCTGTTACATCTCCAGATGATTTGAAAGGTAAAAAAATTCGGGTCATGCAAAGTGAAACCGCCATCAAAATGGTAGAACTTTTAGGAGGTTCGCCAGTACCTATGGGTAGTTCGGAAGTATATACTTCTCTACAATCTAATCTAATCAACGGTGCAGAGAATAATGAGTTCGTTTTATATACAGCTGGTCATGGCGGTGTGGCTAAGTATTATTCTTATGATGAGCATACTCGAGTGCCAGATATTGTGATTATGAACGAGGGAACAAAAGAACGTTTGACAGCGAAACAAGAACAAGCGATTGAAGAAGCAGCAAAAGAATCGACCGCTTTTGAAAAAACGGTCTTTAAAGAAGCGGTTGAAGAAGAAAAGAAAAAAGCACAAGCAGAATATGGCGTTGTGTTCAATCAAGTAGACAGTGAACCATTCCAAAAACTCGTTCAACCGTTGCATGAATCATTCAAAAATAGCTCAGAACATGGCGAACTGTATCAGGCTATTCGCCAGTTGGCGGACTAATTAAGGAGGTAATTATGAAAGGTTTTAGAAAATTTTTAAATCGACTTTTAGAAATACTTGGATCAATCATTCTTGCTGCAATGGTTTTGGTCGTTTTGTACCAAGTGTTTGCCCGGACAGTGTTAAAAAATCCTAGTACCTTAACAGAAGAATTTGTTCGCTTTGCATTGGTCTGGCTGGCGATGTTAGCTTCTGCTTATGTGGTTGGAAAAAAGGGACATTTAGCAGTAACTTTGTTAAGTGAAAAATTACAAGGGAAACAAAAACGCTTTTTAGAATTTATTGTTCAATTGTTGTTCCTACTTTTTGCAGGAGTGATTATGATATTTGGCGGTTGGAATGGTGTAGTAATTACGTTAGGACAAATTTCACCATCTTTGGCAATTCCTATGGGTTATGTCTATTTAGCCGTTCCAGTGGCAGGTGTTTTGATGTTTATTTATAGTTTGATGAATTTGCTAGAGTTATTCACGCAATCAAAAGATTCTTAATGCGTTTATAGAAGAAAAAGAATAGGAGTAAAAATATGGCTTTAGAAGCAGGCATTATCTTATTTGTAGTTTTTGCAGTCTTATTGGTAGTTGGTATGCCAATTGGTATGAGCATTGCGGCATCTTCCATTGCAACATTGTTATTAGTAATTCCTTTTGAAGCAGCTGCATTTACCTCAGCTCAAAAAATGGTCTCTAGTTTAAATAGTTTCTCTCTCGTAGCAATTCCGTTTTTTATTTTTTCTGGTGTGATTATGAATAATGGGGGAATTGCCCAAAAGTTGGTAAATTTTTCTATGTTATTTGTTGGTCGTGTTCCCGGCGCGCTAGCACATACTAATGTGTTAGGGAACGCATTATTTGGTTCGATTTCTAGCTCTGCAATTGCAGCATCGACTGCTATTGGTGGCGTACTAATTCCGCAACAAGTAAATGAGGGCTATGATCGGAAATTTGCAACGGCTGTAAATATTGCCTCTGCTCCTACAGGAATGGTTATTCCACCAAGTACAGCGTTTATTATGTATTCATTGGTGGCTGGTGGGGCCTCTATTTCTTCTTTATTTTTAGGCGGTTATTTGGTAGGTTCTTTGTGGGCGTTAGGAATTATGGTGGTAGCCTATGTTATTGCAAAACGTCATAATTATCCTACTGTGGCAAAAGCAAAAAAAGGAGAAGTCAGCAAGGTTCTGCGAGAAGCAGTTCCCAGTGTATTGTTAATTGTCATTATTATTGGCGGTATTTTGACGGGGTTATTTACAGCGATTGAAGCATCAGCAATCGCTGTCGCATACTCATTATTGATTTCAATGTTTTACTACAAAACAGTGAAAATAAACGATTTACCTAAAATGTTAAAAGAGGCTGTCTTGATGAGCGGAACCATTATGTTCTTGTTGGCAACTTCTTCAATGATGTCTTTTGCGATGGCTTTTACAGGGATACCAGAAGCAATCAGTACAGCTATTTTAGGAATCACAGACAATAAATACTTAATTCTATTATTAGTAAACGTTGTCCTATTGTTTGTGGGAATGTTTATGGATGTTGGTCCAGCTATTTTGATTTTTACACCCATCTTTTTACCAATTGTTATGAATGTTGGGGTAGATCCAGTTCATTTTGGTTTATTTGCGATTATGAACTTGTGTGTTGGCTCAATTACACCACCTGTTGGAACAGGATTATATGTTGGTGCTAGTGTTGGGGGTGTTAAAGCTGAGCAAATGCTAAAACCGCTAGTTCCATTTTATCTGATAATTCTAGCAATTTTACTTTTAATCACATATGTACCTGAACTTGTCATGTGGTTACCAAATCTAATTTCTTAATTCAATACAAATTGTCTAACAACCCCAATTGAGCGAAACATAAGTTGTTCAATCAACTAGATTTGGTAATTTACTATAAAATATTGAGTTTAGGAGGCATAGAAATAAAAAATCTCTCTATGACGTTATGTGTCATAGAGAGATTTTTTAGAAGCCACTTTTACGGTATTGACTAGGAGTTAATCCAGTTCGCTTTTTAAATAATCGACTAAAGTAAGCATAGTTTTCTAAACCAACATCTACAGCAATTTCTTTCACTGTTTGATTAGAATAGCGTAGTAAATCTTTTGAATAAGAAATTTTTTTACTAATTTGATATTTAATTGGCGGTAATCCAATGTATTTGGAGAACTCTTTGTTCAATTGATATTTATTTAAATGAAAGAGTTGAGCCAAGTCTTCTAAAGAAATTGTTTCTTTGAAATGTTGATCAATGTAAGCTTTCATTTCCAAAACCAATGATGGAATCGTTTCGTAGGTAAAGTCTTGACGATACTTTTGCAACAATAATTCGTTCAGTAATTGATGAATTAAAACGGAAGATTGGTAATCAGTTTGCGCATGTTGTAAATCTTGTAATTGTAATAGCTGCTGAATGATTAAATGAATAGGATTATCTTCTGGAAGCTGATTAGTGGAGAAAACTGGTGAACCATTTTTCATAAATTCTTGGAAAAAAGCACCAGAATTTCCTCCTTCAAAATGAATCCAGTCCATTTCCCAAGGCTCTTCGCTGGTTGCTTGATAGTATTGATAATCCCGACAGTCAATAAAGAATAAATCACCTCTCTGTAAGCTGTATGTATGATAACGATAGCGTAATTCCCCAGTACCATTTAGCGTGAATTTAATTAAGTATGATGGTAAATGTGCCCGCTCCGTATAATAAGGGCGCGAGGCTTTAAACTGTCCAATTTCCTGTATGTAATAAAAAAGTGTGCGACTTTTGCTGCTAGGTGTCAAAATATGTCGCTTAGAATCGTCTGACCAAGAGTAGTCGGCTTTTTCCCAATAATCCATAAGAACCTCCTAATTACCAAGATAGTACAATTATATCTCAAAATTGTGAGAGGTGAAAGCGCTATTTTTTGTTTATGATGAATACATAAAGTTAGTCTAACGTACAAAAAATAAAAATAGTGAAAGGATTGACAACTATCAACAAAGTGAAAAAAGAACAAGTTGAAAAACGAACCTATTTAGCGGTTGATATTGGCGCTTCTAGCGGTCGCATAATGAAAAGTCAACGCTTAGCGAATGGTCAGATAACAATAGAAGAAATTCATCGTTTTAAAAATGGTTTTCATCAAAAAGATGGGTATCAGCGTTGGGATATGGCTAGTTTAGTCCATGAGTTACTGCTTGGTCTGCAAAAAGTTAAACAATTAGGTATCAAGGAATGTTTTATTGGAATTGATACTTGGGGTGTTGACTATTGTCTGCTGGATCAATCTGGACAACTTTTGGACGAACCGATTGCTTATCGAGATGGACGGACAGAAGCAGCTGTAACAAATTTTTCAAAAGGCTATTCATTAGAAAAATTGTACCAACAAACGGGGATTCAAGTTCAACCTTTTAATACCATTTTTCAGTTATTTGTAGAGGAAAAGGAACGTTTGGCTGCAGCCAGTCAATTGTTGTTAATCCCTGATTACTTAGGTTATGTCTTTACTGGAAAAGCAGTCATCGAAGCAACCAACGCTTCCACCACGCAACTGTTGAATGCTGGAACGAAACAATGGGAAAGTGAATTACTGGATTTCCTAGGAATTGATGAAACACTATTTCCAACATTAGTAGAGCCGGGCACGATTTTAGGCGACCTGCAAACAGCGGCTTTTCCAGACTATGATTTACCAAATGCAACGTTGATTACGATAGCTAGTCATGATACAGCTTCAGCAATTTTAGGTACGCCAGGCATTGGCGATGACTGGGCGTACATTAGCAGTGGTACTTGGTCTTTATTAGGCATTGAAACGACTGTTACAACAATTTCTGCTGAAGCTTTCCAAGAAAATTACACGAATGAATGGGGCGCCCAGAACACAATTCGTTTCTTAAAAAATATTATGGGTATGTGGCTAATTCAAGAAGTGGCACGGCAACAAAACTACCAATATAGCTATGCTGAATTGGCCGCCTTAGCTGAAAAAGAACCAGCATTTCAACAATTTATTGATGTAAATGATCCTCGTTTTTTAAATCCGGGAAATATGATTACTGAATTACAAGCCTATTGCCGTGAAACACAACAAACAGTTCCTGAAAGCCCTAGTGAACTTGCTCGTTGTATTTATGATAATTTAGCATTGTGTTACAGCGTAGAACTAGAAAAATTAGCTCAATTAACAGGAATCGAACGGAAAATTACAACTTTACATGTTGTCGGTGGTGGTTCCAATAATCGTTTATTGAACCAGCTAACTGCGGATGTTGCTAATGTTACAGTGAAAGCGGGACCTGGGGAAGCAACTGCTTTAGGTAATATTTTGATGCAGATGATTGCAACAGGTGAACTTAAAGATATTCCAGCAGCTCGTACTTGTATACAAACATCTTTTCCCACGGAAATCTATCAAGCAAATCCAATTGATTCAACAATAAAAAATCGCTATCAAGCATTTATGAAAAGGAGCTCATTATGACAACCATTACACAAAAATATGAAGAAGCGAAAGAAAAATATGCCAGTATTGACGTAGATACCGAAGCTGTATTGGAAAAAATGGCTGATGTCAAAATTTCAATGCATGTGTGGCAAGGAGATGATGTGAGAGGCTTCTTAAGTGAGGATGAACTTTCTGGCGGTATTTCAGTTACAGGGAATTATCCAGGCGTTGCTCGAAGTCCCCAGCAACTACGTCAAGATTTAGAAAAAGCGTTTTCTTTAATTCCAGGAAAACACAAATTGAATTTGCATGCTATTTATTTAGACACAGAGGAAAGGGTGGATTTAAACGAACTGGAACCAAAGCATTTTGAACCATGGGTGACTTGGGCAAAAGAAAATGGCTTAGGATTGGACTTTAATCCAACCTTTTTCTCGCATCCAATGTACCGCGATGGCTTTACTTTAGCTCATCCGAATCCGCAAGTTCGAGACTTTTGGATTGAGCATGGGAAACGTTCACGAAGAATTGCTGAATATTTTGGAAGAGAATTAGGACAAGTAGCTGTCAATAACTTTTGGGTGCCAGATGGCTTTAAAGATAACCCAGTTGATCGTTTAACGCCGAGAAAGCGGCTAATGGCTTCGCTAGATGAAATTTTTTCAGAGGAAATTGATCCAGCTTATACAGTCGATGCGGTGGAAAGCAAGCTCTTTGGGATTGGTTCAGAAGCCTATACAGTTGGGTCTCATGAATTTTATATGGGCTACGGTTTAACGCGGAATAAATTAATTTGTTTAGATGCTGGTCATTTTCATCCAACAGAAGTGATTTCTAATAAGTTATCTTCATTATCCTTATTTGGCGAAGGAATGCTATTACATGTCAGTCGTCCAGTTCGCTGGGATAGTGACCACGTTGTCATTATGGATGATGAATTACAAGAAATTGCCAAGGAGTTAGTTCGCAATGATTTATTAGGAAAAACACACGTGGGCTTAGATTTCTTTGATGCCACAATCAATCGTGTTGCCGCGTGGGTGATTGGCACCCGCAATACACAAAAAGCGTTAATGAAAGCGATGCTTGAGCCAACAAACGTCTTAAAAGAAGCTGAATTGATAGGAGATTTTACCACACGTTTAGCCTTAACGGAAGAGTTAAAAGACTTTCCATTTGCCGATATCTGGAACTACTACTGTCAAGAAAATCACGTACCTATCGGCTTAGATTGGTTAACGGATGTTCAAGAATACGAAAAAGTGATTTTACCAACTCGTCAATTGCCAACAGGTAAAGATAGTTGTCGTTTTTCATAAAATTAACAAACGAGAGGAACTTCTAAAATGAAAAAAATGAACGTGTTACAAGCACCATTTGTGGAAGAAATGGTCAAAACGACCAAAAATTTATATCGTTTAGGTTGGGATGAACGAAATGGCGGAAATATTTCGTATTTATTAAAAGAGGAGGAGATTTTACCTTTTCTAAATCCAACACAAGTGCTCCGAAAGATTCCAATGAAATTTGATGCAACGAAATTAGCAGGAAAATATTTTATCGTGACAGGCTCAGGGAAATATTTTAAAAATGTCTGTGATGCACCAAGCGAAAACTTAGGGATTTTACGAGTTAGTGAAAATGGCCAGGAATTAGAACTATTGTGGGGCTTAGAAGATGAAGCTGTGCCAACGAGTGAATTACCTAGCCATTTTATGAGCCATATTGCTCGTTTAGCTGTTGATCCAGAAAATCGCATTGTCATGCATAATCATGCGAGTCATTTATTAGCAATGAGTTTTACCCACGAATTAGATGAAAAAGTCTTTACTAGAACATTATGGCAAATGTGTACCGAATGTTTAGTAGTATTTCCAGACGGTGTTGGTATTATTCCGTGGTTGGTTCCTGGAACGAATGAAATTGGTGTAGCAACGGCTGAAAAAATGAAAGAATCTCGTTTAGTTTTATGGCCGCAACATGGTATTTATGGTGCTGGCCGTGATATGGATGAAGTATTTGGTTTAATTGAAACTGCCGAAAAAGCCGCTGAAGTGTACACTTATGTTTGTGCGCAAGGAGGCGTTCGCCAAACAATTTCAGATGCAGATTTATGGCGCTTAGCAGAAGCGTTTGGTGTGACACCGAAAGTTGGCTATTTGGAAGAGAAAGTATCAAAACGGAGAAAGCTATGATAAAAAAAGCCTTTTGTATGCAAGTATATCCTGATCAACATGCCGAATATCAACGACGTCATGAGGAGTTATGGCCAGAAATGCGTCAAATGCTGAAAGAACATGGGGCAATTAAGTATCAAATTTTTTTAAATCCTGAAACCAGTACACTTTTTGGTTATTTAGAAATAGAAGATGAAGCTCGCTGGGAGCAAATAGCACTGACACCAATCAATCAAAAATGGTGGAACTATATGGAAGATATTATGGAAACAAATCCTGATTGCTCGCCGATGACGACTGAATTAAGAAAAGTTTTTGAACTATAATTTAAAATAGAACAGTTTGTTATAGTGAATCGTATGATTGTACACAAAACAACTTACTTGAGTGGAGTTGATTTTAAGAAATTGTTCTGGAACTTACAAAGAAAGCCTTTGTGGTAACGCCTGTTCCAGAAAGTAATAAATTGTACCAACATTAGCTGTAACTGTTTATTCAAAAAATAGTTAACTTCTAAAAAAGAGGTGAATCTTGTTGAAGAGTGTAAAAGAAATCCGGAAATCACAAGTAAATAGTATGATTTCAGATCAATATGAGATCTTTCATGTAAAAGATATGGTTAGTCCAGAAAAAACCATCTATCATTACCACGATTTTTATGAAGTCCATTGTACGTTAAAAGGGGTAGCAACGTTCTTTTTAGATGGACATCAATTTGATGTTGAAGCAGGGACCGTTTTACTCATTCATTATCATGATTTACATCGAATTATTAAGCAGAGTACTGATGATTTTGAACGGATGTATATTTTTTTAACACCCGATTTTTTACAACAACGATCTAGTAAACGGACAAACTTGTCTGCTTGTTTTCAACATTTTGGTCAGCGTCGTAGTAAAGTTATCAAAGTGGATGTAGCAAAATTAGCAAACTACTTGACCCCGTTAGATCATTCTCCTTTGCCAGAAGAATATGGTGCGGATGTTCGTTATGAACAACAACTGTTAGACTTTTTAATTTACTTAAATCAATTAGTTCTGAAAGAAGAGAATGAGAGCCAACCAAAACAAATGATTGAAAATGAACGAATTGAAGCAATGATTACCTACATTTCTCAAAATTTGGATCAACCATTAACCTTAGAACAGATGGAAAAAAATTTTTTTGTGACTAAGTATTATGTAACGCGGGAATTTAAGAAACATACAGGATTTACTTTCCATCAATTTGTGCTGAAAAAGAAACTACTTTACGCTAAACAGTTATTAAAAGAATATCGCAGTGCTAGTGATGTTTACCTGAAATGTGGATTTAAATCATATCCACACTTTTTGAAATCTTTTAAAAAAGAGTTTAATATGACACCGAAAGAATTTTTGGTGCAACATAAGAATAATCAGATCATTCATTTTGATCATTACGAAGAATCTATCAAGAAAGTGAGGCTTGAATAAAATGTTGACACTTGCAGTACGTGCCCATGATGTTGGCACCCAAATATCTCCTGTGGAATTGGCTAAAAAAATTGCTGAAACGAACATAACTTCAATTCAATTTGCCTTAGGTATTTCTTATCCAGAATATGCAAGTGCTGCTGTTCTATCTCCAGGACTAGGAAGCCAATTGAAGAATATTTTCGAAGATGAAAAGATTACGATTAGTGTCCTAAGTTGTTATATTAATCTGATTCATCCAGATTTAGAAGAGCGAGAAAAACGACTGCATCAATTTGAAACATACATTCGTTACGCTTCAATGTTTGGGGCAAAAATCGTTGCAACTGAAACAGGCAGTATATATGAAACGATTTATTACACTGAAGATAATTATACAGAAGAAGCCTACGAAGAAGTTTTATTTTCTGTTAGAAGATTATGTCGAGAAGCTGAAAAGTATGGGATAATTGTTGGGATTGAACCAGGAATCAATCATCCAATTCATACAATTGAAAAAATGCAACGATTGATTGACGAGGTTGCTTCAACTAATTTAGGCATTATTTTGGATCCTACCAACTTAATTCGAGTAGATATAGATAAAACGTATTTGGAAATAGTAGAAGAAGCGTTTGAGTGTTTTGGTGAAAAAATCGTTGCTTTTCATTTGAAAGATTTCATTATAAGAAATCAGCAGATATTTCCGGTAGCCATTGGCGAAGGGCAGGTACCTCTTAAAGAAACCATTCAATTTTTGAATAAACATAAGCCCGGACTGTTCACTATTTTTGAGGAAACACCATTTGAAAAAATAGCAAGTGCCTATCAAAAAGTTTCGCAATATCATTCCATTTAGATAAAAATGTGCAACAAAAAACATCTCGATTTTTTGAGATGTTTTTCGTTGCTTAATAAGAAAAAATATAAAATATACTTGCCTTAAAAACTCACATAAAAGAAAGAAGCAATCGCCACAGCAAATGAAATAATAGCAAACACTAAGCTACTCCATAGTCCTAACAGAATAAATGGTGAGGTTCTTTTGCCACCCTCTTTCTTTAAGTAGGAAAATGTCCGTCCAGTAACAATGAATTGCCAGATACTAATCAATAAAAAAATACCGCCAATTAAGTAACGCATGTCCTCGTCCTCCTTCTATTTAGTATACCACTTGATGAAAACGTTATCAAAACGCTGTATAAAAAAGTTGCCTTTCAAAAAAGAGAAAGGCAACTTTTTTGACGGTTTAACGGACGTCACCCATTAAGTTTTGGATTGGTTTTTTCACAATGAATAAGAGAATCCCAGCAACGACAGCTACAAGTCCGACAATCCCAAAATATGCTGACTCTGTTCCAGGTGTATAGAAACGAGCAATTTGAGCGTTAATGGCTTGTGAAGCGGCATCTGCTAATAACCAAATAGCAACGGTTTGAGCTTCGAAAGCTTTCGGTGCTAATTTTGTAGTAATCGATAAGCCAACGGGAGATAAACACATTTCTCCGACAATCATAATGAAGAAACTAAAGAATAACCAAAGTGGACTCACCCGTCCTTCGGTACCATAAAGTAGACCTGGCAACATTAATAAGACGAAGGAAAGACCAGCAAAGACTAGCCCTAGTGAAAACTTCACAACTGTTGATGGTTGACGTTTACCTAGTTTTGTCCATAATGTAACAAAAATAGGGGTCAAAATAACTACGAATACAGGATTTAATGATTGGAACCAGCTAGCGGCAATCGGGAAGCCAAACAAACTCGTTTGCGTCCGTTCATTTGCAAATAGAGCAAGAATAGACGAACCTTGTTCTTCCAATGACCAGAAAACAATTGCTGCTAAGAATAATGGCAAGTAAGCCAGAACTTTTGGTTTTTCTTCAGCAGTGACATCTTTAGACGTTAACATTTTGCTGAAATAATAAACAGGTAACAGGATTCCTAACACGCTGATGGTATTAATAAAGAAATCAATTGTTAAATGTCCTGTGACATAGGCGCCACCAAAAATAAGTAAAGCAACGACAATTGCCAACATAAATGCTTTAGCAAATTTCTTTTGCTCTTCTTTAGACATTGGATTAGTTGGGGCCTGACCAATTCCAGCCAGAGATTTACGTCCTTGGAAATAATATTGTAGTAGCCCGAAGAACATCCCTACTGCGGCAACGGAAAAGCCTAAATGATAATTATATTCTTGTCCTAAAGTTCCGACAACAAGGGGAGCGATTAAGGCTCCGATATTAATCCCCATGTAAAAAATGGAGAAGCCTGCATCTCTACGTAAGTCAGTTTTTGAATAAAGATGGCCAACCATCCCTGAAACGTTTGGTTTTAACATCCCAGTCCCAAATACAATTAACATAATAGAAACGAATAAGGCGGGGACACCAAATGGGGTAGCGAGAACAATATGTCCAGCAATGATTAACAAACCACCAATAAAAACAGTTTTCCTTGAACCTAAGACACGGTCAGAGACCCAACCGCCAATGATACTGGACATGAAAACCATTGATCCATAAATGGACATGATGGCTAAGGCAGTTGCTTTGGGGAGACCTAAACCGCCATTGGCTACGGTATCGTAAATGTAATACATTAGAATAGCACGCATGCCGTAGTAACTGAAACGTTCCCACATTTCTGTGAAGAACAGTGTTGCTAGTCCTTTCGGTTGTCCCAGAAAGGATTTGTCTAATTTCTCAAGTTGTTCTTTGTCACTCATAGATAAAACTCCAATTCTTATAATATTCAGAATATTTGATAATAAAATGACTTAAATGTAGATTCATATATTTTATTACTCATAGATTGGAAAATAGAAAGAGAAAAAACTGATTACGTTTTTAAATAACAAGCATTCGAATGATTATTTATTTTTTATTCGTGAATTATGATAAAAATGAATATTTATTCTGCTTTATTTTCAATACTTTGTTTTCATAGTTGCTTTAGCTGTTCCTTTTTTGAATAAGATTAAAATGAATAAATAACAAGCAAAATATAAGATTTTTTTGTTTAACTCTTTTTGTTTCAATAGGAAGTGCTTAGTGTTTTTTCAGAATCGAAAAATGAATACGACAAAAAATTTATCTATATAATAGAAGGAAAAATAAAAATAGTGAATGATAAAAAAATTCAAAGAAAACACCTGTTCTTTTTAGGCGTGAGTTTTTGAAAAAAACATTCTCATGTCTAGTATATTTAACATTTTGTTACTTTTTGACTGAAACGAATGTAAAAAAACCGACATTTAAGGGCTAATCAAGGGTTAGAAAACGGTTTCTCAAAAATAAAATCCTGTTTTTTTAACTTTTTTTCGCAAAATATAAACAGGATAATATCAAGCTTCCAGCAGCTTTTTATTACAAAATGTAACAAAACCGACATTCTAGTAATAAATTGTCACGAGATATTCACCTACGGCCGGCCATTCGATGATAAAGTATGTGAAGTCGTTTCGATAAAGCGAAGCAGACGTGGTTGTTGCCGAGTGCTAAGAGCAACAATCAAATATTTTTAATTACAAAGGAGAAACATACATGAAATCAATCAAAACGATTTTACTTGGAACAACTTTGGCCGCAGGTTTAGGATTATTCTTAGGAACAGACGCAAACGCAGAAAGCTTATATACAGTTAAAGCAGGAGATACTTTATCAACAATTTCTCATCAATTTGCAGGAGACAATAGCTTAATTCAAAAAATTGCTTCTGATAACAAATTGCCAAACCTTGATTTAATTTTTGAAGGAGAACAATTAGTTATTCGTTCAGAAAAAGAAGTTGCTAATACTCCAGCACCAGCTGTAGAAGTTGCACCAGTGCAACAAGTAGTTGAACAACCTGTTGCACAACCAGTACAACAAGAAGTACAACAACCTGTTGCTCAAGAAGTAGCGCAACCAGCAGCACCTGCCGCAAGCAGTGATGCAAAAGAGTGGATCGCACAACGTGAATCTAGTGGTTCTTACGATGCAACAAACGGTCAGTATATCGGTCGTTACCAATTATCTGCCTCTTATTTAAATGGTGACTATTCACCTGCCAACCAAGAACGCGTGGCAGATCAGTACGTAGCAGGTCGCTATGGTTCATGGGATGCAGCTAAATCATTCTGGTTAGCAAATGGTTGGTACTAAAATTAAATAAACGAAGTAATCTAATTACTTATTAAAAACCATAAACAAAAAAACAGTAACCTGTAAAGATTACTGTTTTTTTTGTCGATTTGTTAAGGTACAACGCCCCACGCTCGTCAATTGGTGGTCTGCGTTATAAATTTTTGCTTCCCAAACTTGAAGGGTCTTTCCCGAGTGATTGGGCGTCGCAATCACGGTAAGGCTACCATCATGGACACTGCGAAGATGATTTACTTGTAAGTCTATGCCGACAGCAAAAGTGTTTTCAGGAACGTTTTCGTTCGCACCTAAACTACAGGCAGTTTCAATTAAGACGCCGTTTAAGCCCCCGTGGACAAGGCCATAGGGTTGTTTATGCACGTCTTTTACCGCTAAAGTAAGCTGACATTTCTCAGCAGAAACCTGTTGAATCGTGATGCCTAAATACTCTAAAAGATGAATAGTAATCAGTCCTTTCTAATAAAAGAGAGAATAAAAGGTTTTTTATTTATTATACAGGAATGAAGAAAATTTGAAATAGCCATGTTTTTTCTTAAAATTCAAGCGACTTTTTCTCTAAAGTGCCGATTCTTGTGTATAATAGAAAAGATGAGATTAATGAAGGAGGTTTCCTAATGAGAAACTGGACAACAATTAAAGAATATGATGAAATTTTATTTGAGCAAGAAGGCAAAGTAGCAAAAATTACTATCAACCGCCCGCATGTTCACAACGCATTCACACCAAAAACAGTCATGGAAATGATTGATGCATTCAACATTAGTCGTGATAAAGAAGATGTCGGGGTTATTATTTTAACAGGCGCAGGTGACCAAGCATTCTGTTCTGGTGGCGATCAAAAAGTTCGAGGTAATGGTGGTTACGTTGGCGAAGACAACATTCCACGTTTGAATGTGTTAGATTTACAACGGTTAATCCGTGTCATTCCCAAACCAGTCATCGCAATGGTGAAAGGCTGGTCCATTGGCGGCGGCAATGTTTTACAATTAGTTTGTGATTTAACAATTGCGGCTGAAAATGCTAAGTTTGGGCAAACAGGACCAAATGTCGGTAGCTTTGATGGTGGATACGGCTCAGGTTACTTGGCGCGCGTTATCGGCCATAAAAAAGCGAAAGAAGTTTGGTTTATGTGTAAACAGTATTCTGCTCAAGAAGCTTTAGATATGGGCTGGATTAATACCGTTGTTCCATTGGATCAAGTAGAAGATGTGACAATGGAGTGGGCAGAAGAAATGTTAACCAAAAGCCCGATTGCTTTACGGATGATTAAAGCCTCTTTAAATGCCGATACAGATGGCTTGGCTGGTGTGCAACAATTAGCTGGTGATGCGACACTTCTTTACTATACAATGGCTGAAGCACAAGAAGGCCGAGATGCATTTAAAGAAAAACGGACACCAGATTTCGATCAATTCCCTAAATTCCCATAAACCAATGACTTGGTTAAATAAACAAGTACAAAAACGTCCCGATCATCCTGCTTTTTATTTTCAGGATGAATCTTGGACGTTTTTAGAAGTGCAACAAGAAGTCAGCCATTGGGTAGCCACATATCAACAGGTGCTTGCACCAGAAGAAAAACGTGTGGCTTTATTCAGTAAGAACAGCAAAGAGTTGTATTTTTCAATTCTAGCCTTATGGGAATTGGGGAAAGAGTTATTATTTTTAAATACGCATTTGACACTTGCTGAACTGACTTTTCAGTTAAAAGATGCGCAAGTTAAAACGATTATTGGTGCGCCTGAAACGCAGGCTTTGTTAGAGGAGATTTCTTTTGTCGACGTTCAGCCAATGGTTAAAAAACAGCATAGTCTTTCACGTCAGGAGTTTCAACAGCCAAGTGACTTAGAGTCGGTGGCTTCTATTATGTATACATCTGGAACTACAGGACAACCTAAAGGGGTCTTGCAACGGTTTAAAAATCATTTGGCCAGTGCTAGAGGCACCCAAGAAAATATGGGGATTACTGCTGAAGATTGTTGGTTGTGTGCAGTCCCATTATTTCACATTAGCGGATTGTCGATTGTTGTTCGACAACTCGTCTTAGGTTGTAGTATTCGCCTTTACGATAAATTTGATGAACAGCAAGTGACACAAGATTTACAAGAAGGCCGTGGAACCGTCATTTCAGTGGTTGCGACAATGTTACAACAATTATTGTCTGTCTATCCTGAGGCTGGCTACAGCGCCAGCTTTAAAGGAATGCTATTGGGCGGCGGACCGATTGCACCGGATAAATTAGCGCAGTGTGAGGAAAAAGGGATTCCAGTCATTCAATCTTACGGGATGACGGAAACGTGTTCGCAAGTTGTTGCCTTGAAATTTGAAGATGCGGCACTGAAAATCGGCTCTGCTGGACAACCGTTAAAAGATATGCAGATCAAAATTGTTGATGAACTAGGACAAGAACAGCCAGAAAAGCAAGTCGGGGAAATTTTACTTAAGGGACCAAACGTTGTTTCAGGTTACCTTAACCAGCGTCAACCTGAAAAATGGACAGCAGATGGTTGGTTTAAAACAGGCGACATGGGCTATTTAGATGCACAAGGTTACCTGTATTTGGTTAGTCGTTTAAGTGAACTCATTATCTCTGGTGGTGAAAATATTTACCCCACTGAGGTTGAACAGGTGTTACAGGCGATAACAGGAATTAAAGCAGCGGCAGTTGTAGGAGAACCAGATGCGCAATGGGGAGCCGTCCCAGTTGCATATGTGATTAGTGACCAAGAAATCACCTTAGCGCAAATTCAAGACCAGTGTTCACGAAAACTGGCAAAATATAAACGACCGAAACGCATTTATTTTTGTCATTCTTTTCCGCAAACAGCAAGTGGAAAGATTGCCAAACATCGTTTCATGACAGAAGAAAGAGAGGCGTTTTTAATCAGATGAAATTGCCTGATGAATTACGACAAGCCTATCAGAAGAATGCCCGTCAGTTCAGTTGGGTTTTTCCATTAGAAACAGAACAAACAGCCTTGGCAATTTTTGCCGCTGGTGAAAAGGCATACCAAGGAGAACGTTTTTTTTGGCAAACGCCGAAAAAAGATTTTGCTTTGGTTGGCTTCGGATATGAAACTATCTTAAAAGGCGCAGAAACAGAAACGCATCAATTGAACAACTTTTTAAAAAAAGAGGCGGCAACTCGTTTTCAAAATATGTCTATTTCTGGTACGGGGGCCCTTCTGTTTGGCGGTTTGCCTTTTGATACAGAACAAACGCCTACTGAGGCCTGGGGAGAGTTAGGGGAAGGTTGGTTTTATCTACCAAGTATTCTATTTACTTTTTCAGGTTCACGTATTTATGGAACGCTGAACTTTTCAGGTTCTAGTGAACAAGAAGTCGAGGAACGTTGGTCGACTTTGGTGGCTCAGTTTGATCGCTTGTTAGCTACCTGTGAGGAGTTGCCAGCTGTAGCGGAAACAAAGATTGACAAGGAAGAAGTTGCCGTGACTGAATGGCTACAAGCTGTCAACGAAACCGTAGCAGTCTTAAGAGAAGATGGCCCTTTAAAAAAAGTGGTTTTGGCTCGACAACTTGCTGTGAGCAGTCCTGAAAAAATTCGAAGTAACCAAGTGCTCGTTAATTTAATGGCACAACAACAAAATACGTATTTGTTTGCTTTAGAAGCCAAAGACACAAGTTTCATTGGTGCAACACCAGAACGACTTCTGTTGGGTACTAAAGAAACGTTTGCGACCGCTTGTATTGCAGGAACCATTAAAACGGGTCAAACACCAGAAGAAACGAAAGCTTTAGGAGCACAACTTTTACAAGACCGCAAAAATACCGGAGAACACCAAATTGTGGTGGAACGTTTAGCGAAAGAGTTGGCAAAGATGACGACTTCTGAAAACAGTATTCAAGCACCCATTATTTTGGAAAATCGAGATGTACAACATCTTTATGTGCCAATCTCGGGTCAACGTAAACCGGGAATTTCGTTTTTGGAAAGTGTGATGCAGCTACACCCAACGCCAGCTTTAGGTGGTGAGCCCAAAGAGTTGGCAGTCGAATGGATTCGACAATATGAGCCAGGGAGTCGTGGGTTATATGGTGCGCCAATCGGTTGGATTTCAGGGAATGATGATAGTGGCGAGTTCGCTGTGGCCTTGCGTTCAGGTGTCTTTGCTGGTCAGCAAGGCGTTCTTTATGCAGGTTGTGGTATTGTTGCGGATTCCCAAGCAGAGCTAGAAAGAGAAGAAACGAAAATAAAATTTCAACCGATGTTACGAGGAATTGGAGGGCAGGTTTAATGAATCATCAAGAAACAATGACCGATTATTTAACGGCCTTTATTGAAGGCTTAAAAAATAGTGGGGTTGAACAAGCAGTCATTAGTCCAGGGTCCCGTTCCACACCACTGGCTTTATTACTTCATCGGGAAACCGCAATCCAAACTTTTGTCGATGTCGATGAACGTTCCGCTGCTTTTTTTGCTTTAGGATTAAGTAAAGCGAGTCAAAAACCAGTGGTCTTACTTTGTACCTCTGGAACAGCAGCTGCAAACTATTATCCAGCAATTTGCGAAGCCAATATTAGCCATGTACCCTTAGTTGTTTTAACAACGGATCGGCCGCATGAGTTACGTCAAGTTGGCGCGCCTCAAGCCATGGACCAATTACAAATGTATCAAAATCACGTGAAATTATTTGTTGAAATGGCTTTGCCAGAAGCAACAGAAGAGATGTTGAATTACGCCTATTGGCAAGGCGCTAAAGGAGCAGCATTCGCGCAACAAACGCCTGCAGCACCTGTTCATTTGAATTTTCCTTTGCGGGAACCATTATTACCTGACTTAGAGAGAAAAACAAAGAGTTCTCAACAAACGGCTTTATTCGCTGGTCAATCAATCCTTTCTACAGAACAAGTGCAACAGTTAGCGGATCAATGGTACCAGAAAAACGGCGTTTTGGTTGTCGGTGGCAGTCATACAGAGGAAGAAGCGGCGTTATTTATTCAATTAGCCGAAGCTTTGCAATGGCCGTTACTAGCGGATCCTTTAGCAAACATTGTGACACATGGGCAAAATAGTGAAGTTGTTATTGCACATAGTGATCTGTTTCTAAATGTGGCGACCTTGCCACAAGAACCAGAAGTGGTAGTGCGCTTTGGTTCGCTGCCAATTTCTAAAAACATCATGTTATGGTTGAAACGCTTAGCAACGACAGAGACTACTTTTTATTTTGTGGACGAAAATGGGCAATGGCAAGAGCAATTGAAAAAATCACAAACCGTTATTCAGGCAAAGGAAACCACGTTTGTAGAACAACTACTAACGGTTGTCAAATCAACAGAAGCGACTTGGTTAGCACAATGGCTCCTGCTGGAAAAAACGGTCTCTGAAGTTCTTCTAGAAACGCTGAACGCGACAGAATTAAATGAAACAACAGCCAGCTTAGCTGTTCACCAAACGATGAAAGAGAACGGTCAGTTATTTGTATCTAATAGTATGGCTATCCGCTACTTAGATCGATTTATGGATAGTCGCCCTTATCGGATGTTTGGAAATCGCGGCATCAACGGGATTGATGGGATTGTTTCAACTGCTTTAGGAATGAGTGCCATAGAACCGACACAGCAAAACGTTCTACTGATTGGTGATTTAGCGCTATATCATGATATGAATGGTTTATTTTTGGCTAAACGTTATCAGTTGCCGTTAACAATTGTTTTATTAAATAACAATGGTGGCGGGATTTTCTCTTTTCTATCTCAACGAACTTTACGTGAGGACGATTTCGAGCCTTTATTTGGAACACCGCTTGATTTAGATTTTTCGTTAGTTGCTGAACTTTACGGTGCTTCGTATCAAGAAGTCAAAACAATCGCGGAGCTCAAGCAAATTTTACAAACAGCGGCTGAAGAACCACAATTTCAAGTGATAGAAGTCAAAGGAAATCGCCAAGAGAATGTTCATTTGTACGAATCAATTTTAGCTGAAATTGGTAGACGAGTAGAAAGACAGGGGATTTCATGGAACGGTTAATTCGGGGGATGCAGTACCATTATCAATGGTTAACACCTTTTGATGCAAAGCGAACGACAGTAGTCTGTTTACACGGTTTCACAGGAACGTTAGCCACGTTTGCAGCCGTTTTTCCCAGTCAAACACCTTATAACGTTTTAGGCATTGATTTACCTGGGCATGGCGCAACTGCTAGTTTGGTAGCACCAGAGCGTTATACCATGAAACAGGTTTGCCATGATCTTGCTGAACTAACCGAATCGCTAAATTTGCCTTGCTTTTGTTTATTAGGCTATTCAATGGGCGCTCGAACAGCTTTAGGTTTTGCATTACATTATCCACAAAAGGTACAGCATCTTTTATTGGAAAGTGGGTCACCAGGTTTGGCCACCGTCGCAGAACGTCAGACTCGTATCTGTCAAGATCATCGTTTGGCGGAACGTCTCTTAGAGGAACCGCTGGTGGATTTTATTGATTTTTGGCAAGAATTACCGTTATTTCAAACGCAAAAAGCTTTGTCTGTGGCACAGCAAATGGCCATTCGTCAGGAACGTTTGAGCCAATCGGCCTTTGGATTGGCTAGTAGTTTGTGGTATATGGGCACAGGAGCGCAAGAGAGTTACTGGGAACGTCTAGCAGAATTGCAGCCGATTCCTACCGATTTATTGGTAGGCGGCGAAGATCAAAAATTTATTGGGATTGCGAAAAAAATGCAGGCACGTCAACCGTTGTTGAGGCTGACAATTTTTCCTGAAGCAGGACATTGTATCCATTTGGAACAACCAACGATTTTCTATGAAAAGGTGACAGCGTTATTGGAAGGAGCTATCTGAATGAACATTCAATCAATTGAAACCTATCAGGTTCGTTTGCCTTTAAAAACGCCGTTTGTCACGAGCTATGGTCGCCTGGAAGAAAAAGCGTTTGATCTATTTGTAATAACGGATGAGCAAGGAAATCAAGGGTTTGGCGAATTAGCGGCTTTTGAGCAACCTGATTATGTGCAAGAAACGTTGGTAACCGAACGCTTCATCATCCAACAGCATTTAATTCCGTTACTTTTAACAGAAGCGATTGAACAGCCGCAAGAGGTTTCAACAATTTTTGAAGAAGTTAAAGGGCATTGGATGGGAAAAGCTGCGTTAGAAACTGCCATCTGGGATTTATATGCCAAACGGCAACAGAAGAGTTTAACTGAATTTTTTGGACCAACGCGGAGGAAAATTCCTGTAGGGATTAGTTTAGGGATTCAAGAAGAGTTACCTCAATTGCTTAAACAAGTTCAGTTAGCTGTAGAAAAAGGGTATCAACGAGTGAAGCTGAAAATTCGTCCCGGTTATGATGTGGAACCCGTTGCTTTGATTCGTCAGCATTTTCCTAACTTGCCTTTAATGGTCGATGCCAATTCAGCGTATACATTGGCTGATTTGCCTCAATTGCAACGTTTAGATCACTATCAATTAGCGATGATTGAACAGCCTTTTGCTGCAGATGATTTTTTAGATCACGCACAATTACAAAGAGAACTGAAAACAAGAATTTGTTTGGATGAAAATATTCGTAGTCTCAAAGACTGCCAAGTGGCGTTAGCATTGGGCAGTTGCCGTAGTATCAATTTGAAGATTCCTCGTGTAGGTGGGATTCACGAGGCGTTGAAGATTGCCACATTTTGCCAAGAAAATGATTTATTGGTTTGGTTAGGTGGCATGTTTGAGTCTGGTGTTGGACGCGCATTGAATTTGCAATTTGCGTCACAGCCTACTTTTTCCTTTCCAGGTGATATTTCAGCAACGGAACGCTATTTTTATGAAGATATCATCACGGAACCTTTTATTTTAGAGCAAGGGACAATGACCGTGCCTCAGGGACTTGGTATTGGTGTTACACTTTCCCAGACGAATTTGCTAAAATACAGTCAGTATCAAAAAATCATGTAATGATAACAAAATTGCGCCTATGACTATGCAGAGAAGCATAATCTAGGCGCAATTTTTTATTTTTCTAATTGACTCGCTGCGGCTTCATCCAAGAGAACCGTTAAATTTGGATGGAGTTGAAGAATAGAAGCAGGATACGTTTCTGTGACAGGTCCTTGGAGCACTTGTTTGACCATCTGAGCTTTTTGTTCACCATTTACAATTAGGACAAGATGCTTAACTTTCATGATGCTGGCTGGCCCCATCGTAACAAAGGTCATGCCTGGCTGCATCATTTCAGGAACAAACCAAGGCTCTGAACCAGTGACGGTCACTTGATAGGTTTCATTTTTAAAATGAGTGGTAGTGGGCATGTTCCCGCAAAAATGACCATCTGCTCCTAAGCCAATTAACATCAAATCTAAGCCGCCTGCGTCAGCAATCCGTTGTTCTTGTTGTTGAAAGTTTTCAACAGTTAATGGATGGATGTTTTGCTCGGATATTTCCGCAGGTGTCAAATACAGCGTCCGCAAATCTGTCAGAGTAATGCCTTCCTTTTGATGAGGAACGGGGATTTCATCAAAGTTATAATAATGAACATTATCAAAGTCAGATGAATTTTTCACAATCGAGGCTAATTTTTGGTAAACAAGTGCTGGCGTTTTACCAGCGGTAATTGATAAATTCACTCGTTTATCTTGGCTCATCGTGCTTAGAAGTAACATTTTTGCCCATTCGCTCATCGTGTCGAAATCTTGTTTAATTAAAATTTTCATACTTGCTCACTCCATTCTTTGAATAAGCTAAGTATAATTTGTGGGAACCATCCCATGTCAAGCTCTTCACAAAAAGGATTTAATTAACGGTAGGCAAAAGAAAGAGGAGCAGCCGTCAAAACGATGGCTGCTCCTCTTTTTAAAACTTAAGATAACCTACAACGAGTTAACTTTTTAGCTTTCTGCTCCACTTGCTCCAACGCTGGTCTAAACGTTCTTTTGACCAACACTGTTTAACAAAGAATTTTATTTTATTGTTCTTTTAACCATTTTTCTAGTTGTAAACGTTGCACTTTCATAGTAGCTGTGTGAGGGATTTCGTCAAAAGCCATAATGATAGGTTCGTTTAAATGTGGTAAATCGGCTACTTGTGTCCACCAAGCGTCCCAATCCATTTCTTCCCCAGGGACAACCGCTAAAATTGGCTGAGGTTCATTTTCTTTGCCACGGACAATAATCACTTCTTCTAAGAAATCTAATGCATCCAATAAATGATCTTCAATAGCTAAATTACTGTCGATGTTTTCAATTAGATCTACTTGGCGATCTTTCAAGAATAAGTGGCCGCGTTCATCTAACATTCCGTAATCACCGCTGTCCCACCATTCGCCGTAGACATTTTCTGCAAAGCGGGCATCTTCTTTGTAATACGTTAAGGCCCGTCCTTTTGATAAGAATTGGATATGGCCATCCGTCATCACAGGTAAAACTTGTCCTTTTTCATCAGTAATTCGAGCTTGTGTTAAATCCTCTAAACCAACGCCCATGTCACGAGCATCTGAATCTTTTAGAGATTCTAAAGTATGCGCTCGTAAGATCATTGGCCCGCATTCACTTTGTCCATAAACTTGTAGGAAAATTGGTTCATTGGCAGCAGATGCTTTTAAGAAAGCCACCATTGTAGCGTTGTTAATTGCATCAAAAGTAGAATGATAATAATGGACACTAGCGAAAGCTTCAGGTTTTTCTTTGGCCAAACGAACCCATTGAACGAAGTTATTGGGGTGTGTTTCTACAGCGATTGGTTGATAGGTGCTGAACATTTCAGCGACTTTTTCGCTCGAAGCATTTGCTAAAGGCATCATAGGGAAGCCCATGGCCATTAAAGAAGACACGCCAATGTTAAAACGAGAATGAACTGGCGAAATATGAAAGCCAACTAATTTCTTTTCAGCAATTTTTGTAAAAATGGTTTTTTGCCATTTTGTACGCCAACCCATAGAGTGATTGGAATGACAGATAAGTTTAGGAATACCTGTTGTTCCAGAGGTGTGGGTCATGTAGGCAATTTCGTCTTTAGTCAGTTCGTCTTGAGGAACTTCCGTAGCATCAGCTTCTAAAAGAGAAGCAACCGAAAGTTTTTTATTGGCAGAGCTATTACGAACAGCTTGAACTTTTTCAGCAGTCACATCATCAAATAAAATATAAGGATCTTCTAAACGATCAACGAATACTTCAATTGTTTCAAAAGGTAAATGGTATGAAACCATTACAGGAACGGCTGCTAGATATGAGGCCGCAACAGCTAGTAAATACGTGTCGAATTTAGGACTTTTATAAATAATAATTTTGTCGCCTTTTTTTACACCTAAAGCGGCTAATTGATATGCCCGTTTCAAAATTTCTTGATGGCTTTCACCATAAGTTGTTTCTAAGCCAAGTGCAGGAAAAGCAGGCAAAGATTCATCAAAAATAATTGGAACAGTTGGTGTTTTTTCTGCGGCTTCTTGATAGTTTGTGTAGAGGTTTAATGGTTGATAATCAAGTAAGTGTGTCAAGGGAAAGTCTCCTTTGTAAAATAGTTTGTGTACAAATGTACAAGTTCACTTTATCCTATCATAGAATGGGTTCTTTTTCTACGTCAAAAATACAACGTTAAATGTTATTTTTTATTATTCACAAGCACAACGTTTGCTGTATCTGACAAAGTTTCCTACAATAATTATGTAAGTAACAAGTTCTCAGAAGTGTAAAACTTTACAAAGGAGAGGAATTTACATGAAAAAAATCTATGAAACAACTATCATTAATACTGGTGGACGTGCAGGAGAAGTTCACTCACCGGATAAATCATTTTCTTATGCGGTTGCTTCGCCAGGTGTCAAGAAAGAAAATACAACAAATCCAGAACAATTATTCGCAGCGGCTTACAGTGCTTGCTTTAACGGTGCATTAGAATTAGTGATGGATCAAGAAAAAGTCGAAGGTAAAAGTACAGTAACTGCACGTGTATCCTTATTCCAAGGAGAAGATGGGTTTAGCGTTGGTGCTGAATTAGAAGTTCACATTGATGGAGTAGATCAAGCTAAAGCAGAAGAACTTGTTAAAAAAGCCCACGAAATTTGCCCATATTCTAAAGCAACAAGAAATAATATAGATGTTAAATTAACAGTGATTTAATTAAAAAAGAAGCGCTTTGTCATATAGACAAAGCGCTTCTTTTTTAGATAACAGTCCACAAATTATACATATTTAACAAAATAACTAAAAAAACAACTAAACTATAAATTTGGGCGACCCGTTGTTGAGATAATTTTTTACTGAAAAGACCGCCGACATAACCACCGAATAAAGCGGCAGGAATAATAGCCCAAAGCATTGTTAAATCAAAAACCGCAAACCCTGTGGTCAAGCCGATATTGCCAAGTTTGGCGAGTTGGGAGAAAAAAATAGTAATGATGGAATAGACAGTTGCTGATTTGATATCCATTCCAAAAAAGAGAATAAGGCAAGCTACATTAATGGGACCGCCACCGATGCCTAAAAAGGTTGATAGAATCCCTAAGCCTAATCCGACAATCAGAAAAATGCTCAATCCGTTGAGGTGTAAGTGCCAGTTGGAAAATTGATTGTAGAGAAGAACCAAAACCAAGGTCACCAACATGATGATATATTGGATTAGTTGTACTTTTTCTTCATTTGGCGCTAGTGCAATCGCCTGATTAAGAAGTAAATCACCTAACATGCCGCCGACTAAGGAACCAAACGAAATACTCGCGGCTTTTTTCCATTCAATTTGGACACCATTTTGATACTGTTTATAAGTCGAAGAAATGGACATGACAAAAACAGCGACACTTGAATAGAACGCAATACTATTTAACGAATGGAACCCAAGAAAATCCAAAACAGGCTTAATAATGACGCCTCCACCCATCCCAGAGAGCGCCCCAACTGTATTGGATAGAAAAATAGTTATGAAATAAATCAGCAAAACCCGCACATAATCACTCCTAAACCGTTTTCTTTTAGTATAGCACAAAAATTATATAAGAAATGTAATTTCATTTAAAAATATTTTTAAAAAGAACTTGAAATAATATTTCTTTAATGGTATTCTACAAATACAAAAAAGAAAACGCATTCAAGGAGGATGAGAAAGCATGACAGTATCGATTGGTATTATTTTGATTTTATGTCTTTACACAGTTGTTGGTGTACTTGACCAAATTTCTATTCAGATTGGTCCATATACACCATTGTTTGCTGCAACGTTTACTGGCCTGGTCTTAGGGGATGTTCAAACAGGTTTGATGATTGGGGCAACGCTTCAATTGATGACATTAGGTGTAGCGACTTATGGAGGAGCAACAGTCCCAGACTTTCTTTCGGGGGCCATTATGGGAACGGCTTATGCAATCATTTCAGGGAAAGGGGCAGAGTATGGTATCGGAGTTGCGGTTCCGATTGGGTTATTATTAACACAACTAGATATTTTAGGCAGAATGGCTAATACGTTTTTCCAACACAAAGCAGATCGCTATGCGGAAGAAGGCAATTATAAAGGGGTCGAGCGCTGCAATGTTTTAGGAATTTTTCCTTGGACGATTTCTCGTGTCATCCCAGTTTTTATTGGCCTAGCTTTTGGTGAACAAGTTGTAAACGCTATCAACAATTGGATTCCTATTTGGGTGATGAATGGGCTAAAAGCAGCAGGCGCTATTTTACCAGCGATGGGGATTGCTATTTTAATGCGTTACTTACCAATTAAAACATACTGGCCCTATTTTATTATTGGGTTCGTGTTACTTGCTTATGGGGCCCAATTCTTCTCAGTTTTAGGTGTCGCACTGGTTGGCTTGGCTTTAGCAGCGATTTATGTGATGAATCATAACAAAGGCGGCGCAGCTACAACAAGTGGCACGGTTATTTACGAAGATGATGAGGAGGTTGAGATTGATGACTAACAAATTAACAAAAAAGGATATTAATAAAGTTTACGTCCGTAATCTTTTTGGCTATCAGTGGGGCTGGAACTATGAAAAAATGCAAGGACTTGGTTACGCTTGGGTGATGATGCCTGCATTAAAGCGACTATACAGTGAAGATCCAGTAGCTATGAAGAAAGCCTTGAAGACACATCTTGGCTTTATGAATACAACGCCAGCCATGTCGCATTTAATTGTCGGAGCTGATATGGCTTTGGAAGAAGAAGTCGGCATTGAAGATGAAACGGCCATTACTGGCTTGAAAACAGGTCTAATGGGTCCGTTTGCTGGTGTTGGTGATACCATTTTTATCGCGATTTATCGTGCGATTGTTTTTTCGATTGCAGCTTACATGGCGCAAGGGGGCCAGGTTGTTGGGTTACTGATCCCGTTAATTGCCGGAGCAGTGGTCCTATGGGTTCGCTATAAATTCACTTGGATTGGTTACCATCAAGGGAAAAAAATTGCGACAGAATTTGCGGATAAAATGAAATTGTTTACGCAAGGTGCAGCTATTTTAGGGTTAACGGTGGTCGGCGGTTTGATTCCTTCGGTAATTACTTACAAATTAGATTTAACTTATAAAATGGGAGATGTAACATTATCTGTTCAAGAAATGTTGGATAAAATTTTACCCGCATTAATTCCTTTAGGGATTGTTCTTTTATCCTATTGGTTACTAGGGAAAAAGAAAATGAATTCAACACGGCTAATCTTTGTTTTAATTTTAATTGGCATGGTTTTAGGCAATTTACAACCAATGTTGGCTTGGGTTGGCGGTTTATTTTAAAAAAATAGTATATAATAGGAGAGATTTATTATGACAATTGTACATGCAAGAGTAGATGAGCGTTTAATTCACGGACAAGTTGCAACCGTTTGGACGAATACGGTTGGCGCACAAAGAATCATGGTAGTAAATGATGCCGCTGTCAAAGATCAATTACAAATTGGTGCCTTAAAAATGGCTAAGCCTGCAGGAGTTAAATTATCCATTTTATCGAAACGTAAAGCGATTGAAAAAATTTTAGCAGGCAATTATGATGAAGAGAAAGTCTTTTTAATTACGAAAGACATTGCAGACATGGCGGCTTTAATTGATGGCGGTGTTCCGTTGCAGAGCTTCAATGTCGGCAATATTTCTCAAAAAGAAGGCAGTCGAGCAATTAAAAAATCTGTTGCATTAACCGATGAAGATATTCAAACCGTTCGTCGTTTAACAGATAATGGGGTGACTATTACCGCACAGATGATCCCTTCTGAACCAAACGAAGTAATTTTAACTTTCATAAAATAGAAATGGAGATGAGAAGATGGAGCCAATCCGTTCAATCAGACAAAAATATAAGGACTTTTCCAAAGTAAATAAGAGAATCGCAGACTATATACTGAAGGATCCGACCCGTCTTCTCTCATTAACAGCAAACGAAATTGCTAGCAATAGCGAAACTTCTCCAGCATCAGTTACCCGTTTTTCTAAACAATTAGGGTTTGACAGCTGGGAAGAGTTAAAACTATCCATTGCAGCTGTACAAGCTGCCAGTAACGGTAAAAAAGATATTGATCCAATTGTAGCGGCGGATGATTCGGTGGATACTATTTGTATGAAAGTGGAATCTTTATTAAATGCTACGATTGAGGATTTATTTTATACAGTGGATAAACAAGCCTTGGAACGAGCAATCGCGCATGTTAAAAAAGCGGAAAAAATTCATTTGGTTGGAATTGGTGCCTCTTCTTTAACGACTTATAATCTTTATCACAAGTTTAACCGCGCTGGTCGCCAAGCGATTTTTAATTATGATAGTCACATGATGTTGGAGTTTTTAAATTATGCAACGGCACAAGACATTTTGATCACGGTCTCCTATAGTGGTTTGACAAAAGAAGCCTTAATCGCCTGTGAAATTGCCAAAAATAGAGGCGCAACGGTTATTTTTATTACCAGTAACGATGGAGAAAACGTGCGATCATTGAGTGATGAAGTTCTTTTAGTCCCCAATAATGAGCACCTCATTCGAGTGGGGGCTATTTCATCGATTGCTTCGTCAATGGCAATTGGCGATGTTCTGTATTTAGGTTCAATTCAAGATGATTTAGACACAGAAATTGAACGTAATATGATTGAAACGAGTCAACTTGTCAGCCGTCTAAAAGAGAAGTAGGGGTGTGCAAGCAAATGAACTTAGAAGGATTAACGACAGAAGCCAGAAATGAAGCGACTAAAAAGATTGACCAAGTGTCAACATTAGAGATGGTGACTTTAATAAATCAAGAAGACCAAAAGGTAGCACAAGCAATTGAAAAGGTGCTTCCGCAGATTGCTGCAGCAATTGATGCAGCGGCAGAACGATTTAAAAAAGGGGGCCGTTTAATCTATTGTGGTGCAGGAACGTCTGGACGTTTAGGTGCTTTGGATGCGATTGAATTAACGCCCACATATAGTGTGTCGCCAGAACGCGCATTTGGTATTTTAGCTGGTGGTGAAAAAGCAATGTATCAAGCAATTGAAGGCGCTGAAGACTCGAAAGAATTAGCCATCGAAGATTTAACGCAACATCAATTGACCGCCCGAGATGTTGTAATTGCGATTGCTGCTAGCGGTCGGACACCATATGCTGTTTCCGCAATTGAATACGGAAAAAAAGTGGGTGCTCTAACCATCTCCGTGACCTGTAATAATCAAAGTCCGATGAATCAATTGGCGGAAATTGGGATTGCGCCAATTGTCGGACCGGAAGTCATTACAGGGTCAACTAGAATGAAAGCGGGTTCAGCACAGAAAATGGTGTTAAATATGTTTTCAACAGGAATTATGGTTAAAGTAGGGAATATCTATCAAAATTTGATGGTCAACGTACAACCAACGAACGAAAAATTAATGCAACGTGCCACGAATATCATTAAAGAAGCAGCAGAAATCGAGGAAGCACAAGCCAAAGAATACTTGGAGGCAGCACAGCTAGAAGTGGCACCAGCCATTGTAATGGCGAAAGCCCACGTTGATTTTCAAAAAGCCAAACAACTATTAGCAGAACATGACGGACGGATTTCAGAAGTTTTAGCATAGAAGTGGTGAACAATGAATCAAATCGCAATTCAAGAAACAATTCAGAGACTGATTAATCAGCAAGTCGTTCCGGGTGTCGCTTGGGGGACGATCACAGAAGATAGCTTATCAGAACAGTATACGGGCTTTTTAGGTAATACTGGTCCATTTGCAAGACAAAAGGTTTCATCAGCTAGCCTGTATGATTTAGCGTCCTTAACGAAAGTTATTGGGACAACAAATCGAATGTTACAATTAATCGATACAAATCAGCTTACTTTTTCAACCACTGTGGGGGAAATCCTACCTGATTATCAAGGACTATCTTGTTCGATTGGGGAGCTTCTACTGCATCAGAGCGGACTGCCAGTTGATGTTGTCGATAAGAAAAATGTCACAAAAAAAAGCTTGCAAGAAATCATTTTAACGCATTTGTTATCTGAACGAGGGAAAACCACTTATTCTGATTTAGGGTATTACTTATTGGGAGAAATTATTCAAGTATTGGATCGCTGCTCATTAGAAGAGAGCTTTCAAACATACTTATTTCAACCAATGAACCTACAGCATACAAGTTTTACGGTCAGCGATTTTGCTCAGGCAGTGCCCACGGAGATTACAAAACAACGCGGCGTTATTCAGGGGGTGGTCCACGATTCGAAAGCCTATCAACTGAAAGCGCCAATTGGCAGTGCAGGGTTATTTGCAACTTTACCAGATTTACTCACTTTTGTTCAGTGTTTTATGAACAATCGCTACCCGTCTGGCAAACCATTATTTTCTGAAAAAATGTTCACTGCTCTCTGGTCTATGAATCAAGAGGGACGTACATTTGGTTGGGAAGTGAAAAAGACGCAAGCTGGGGCAGACTATTTGTATCATACTGGCTTTACTGGAACGGCGATTGGTATGAAAAAAGAAACCAAAGAAGCCCTAATTTTGTTGACGAATCGGATTCATCCCACTCGTGAAGAACGTGGCTTTCTGAAAGCACGAACAAAAATTTATCAGCAGTATTTTTAGGAGGATATGATGAAACCAAAATTAATTTTAATGAGCCATGGACGGATGGCAGAAGAAACCTTAGCTTCTACTCAAATGATTGTCGGGGAATTAGCAGATGCTGCGATTGTGTCAATGACCGCAGAAGATGGCTTGAGCGGCACGCAAGCAAAACTGGCAGCAATCTTAAAAGAAGCTGGCAATGTCCCGACGCTTGTATTAGCTGATTTAAAAGGAGGAACACCTTGTAATGTGGCTATGATGGCCATGGGCACTTATCCGCAATTGCGAGTAGTCGCTGGACTTAATTTAGCAATGGCAATTGAAGCAGCCGTCTCACCTGTGGAAAATGTGGATGAATTAGCTGCATATTTAACGCAAATTGGCCAATCTGCGGTGACCACGATTGACTTACCTGAATTAACAGATGAAGAAGAATTTGAAGAATAGAAAGAGGTCGGGACGGAACCGTTTAGCTCCGAGAAATAAGAAGGAATTTCCGAAAATTGCTTTTTAATTTTTGGAGAATTTCGGCTTATTTCCGAAGGAGTTGGTTCTGTTCCCGCCGTTTATCAGGTTTTGAGCCTGGAACAAAAATCCAAAGTGATTTTTGTCCCAGGCTCTTTTTTTAAGAACCAGGGATATTCCGCGGTTCGTTTTTGGTTGTGACAAAGAAAAAGAATAGACTCAGTAAAATAACTAGGATGCCATCGTTAAACATCGGATTTACGAAGTTTAAAATAGCACTTAAGATGACCGGCACGGTAGCACAATACGTAATAATTTTTAAACAATCAATCAAACGTAAAGAATAAAAACGTAATTTTGAATAGAGAGATGCACCGATAGCGGCAATCAGTAAGTCTAAAACTAAACCGATTAGAACAGGGTAGATAGCCACTAAAAAGACAATGAGTTTTGTCCACCAGGGGATCGCTGCTTCACTTAGCGCAGTCTTGATACTCTGAGCGTTAACGCCATCTAAGGTTCCTTTACTATAGGGGAAGATAAATTGGTCGGTGCCTAGAATTGATTCAGTTGCGCCTGAATTTGGTAAGGCGACTACAAATTCATCTTGTAAAAAAGCCAAACCAAACGCATTACCAATTAAATCTTTTTGGACATCAGCGGCTGTACGCTTTCCATCTGGATCAAACGTAAAAATAATCGAGTCGGTTTGATAAATAAAGCCAGATTCTTTGGCCTTTGTTTGCAACGTGCCATTTTCAATAGAAAAGTCAGGCAACTTTTCTGCAATTTTTTGGCCATCTTGTTGCACCTCTTGTAGCACAGAAAAGACTTGTTTGGTAATAGGTAGTGCTAAAATAGCACTTAAAAAAACAGCATAGAGAATTACTTTCCAAAACGCCATTTTTTTCGCATGCCGTAATTCTGAAACTGAAAAAAAGGCCTGCTTAAATAATTGCAATGTATTCATTTATTTACTCCTCACATCATTCTTCTACAGGTCATTCTAGCGAATTTATGAGGGAAACACAAGGTAATCTCCCTCTTTTGTAAAACTTTTCTTTTGGCAAGCAAACTATTTTGTAGAAAGCGGTTCACTCTGTTATCATAATAGTTGTATGAAAGACGTATGTTACATACTAAAAAATAGGGGGATTTAAAAAATGACTTACACATTACCAGAATTACCATATGCTTATGATGCATTAGAACCTTACATTGACGTGGAAACAATGCACTTACACCATGATAAACACCACAACACTTATGTGACTAACTTAAACGCAGCGATTGAAAAACATCCAGAATTAGGCGAAAAATCTGTAGAAGATCTAATTTCAGATATGAATGCTATTCCTGAAGATATCCGCACAGCCGTTCGTAACAATGGTGGCGGCCACGCAAACCATACATTCTTCTGGGAAATTATGGCACCAAATGCTGGTGGACAACCAACTGGCGCTATTAAAGAAGCAATCGATGAAACATTTGGTAGCTTTGATGAAATGAAAGCTGCTTTCAAAACAGCTGCAACTGGCCGCTTTGGTTCAGGTTGGGCTTGGTTAGTTGTGAATAACGGTAAATTAGAAATCACTTCAACACCAAACCAAGATTCACCATTAATGGATGGCCAAACACCTGTTTTAGGTCTTGACGTTTGGGAACATGCGTATTACTTAAAATATAAAAACGTTCGTCCAGATTACATTGAAGCATTCTGGAACGTTGTTAACTGGGATAAAGTAAACGAACTTTTTGCTGCAGCAAAATAAGTTTGCCAATTGTGAAGGAAAGAGTCAAATGACGGCTGTCATTTGACTCTTTCCTTTTACAAATCCAGGGTCGAAATAGTTGTTCGTTTATGGCATACTAAAGTAAGTAGGGAAAGATAACGGATACATAAAGAAGGAGCTAAAAAAATGAATGTTATGATGCAAAAAGTACACGGGTCAGAAAATGATTTCTTTTTATTGGATGAAACACAGTTTGAGCGTTCTTTAACCGCTGAGGAAATTGAGCAATTGCGCATCCAGTTATGTTCGCGGGAAACAGGATTATTGGCGGGAGCAGATGGGTTACTTTTGGTAGGAGAAGGGACTCACGGCACGTCCAATGCTAGAATGCGAGTGATTAACAGCGATGGTAGTGAAGCAAGCATGTGCGGGAACGGCTTGCGTACGGTTGCCCGTTATTTAGCTGAAAAAAACCAAGAAAAATCATTTACAGTTGAAACAATGTTTGCAGATTTGAAAGTACGTCAAGCCCCCAATTTAGCTGAAGAAGTAGCGACTTACCAAGTGGAAATTTCGCCAGTAAGTTTTGAAGCAGTCACTATCCCAATGCATTTAGGGGTCCAAACATTAATTGATGAAATCGTACCAGCCTTATCTAAAACCATTCGCTTTACAGCGGTAGCAGTGCCTAATCCGCACCTTGTAGCATTTGTGGATCACGAAACCTTAAATGGTCCAGAATTTGAACGAATCGCTACCTATGTAAATAATGAAAATCCATATTTTCCGGAAGGGATAAATGTGAGTTTTGTTGAAATTCTTGGCAAAAATCAACTATTTGTTCGAACGTATGAACGTGGTGTAGGTTTTACAAGTGCTTGTGGGACAGCTATGTGCGCAAGTAGTTTACTTTATACGTTATTGAAAGATGGTGTTTTTTATGAAGAAATAACCGTCAAAAATGCTGGAGGTATGGTGAAAACAGTCGTCCACGAAACGTCAGATGGCAGTTATTGGATGGAATTAATTGGGAATGCCACGATTACGCATTTGATTGAAGGATCACTGACTGATTTACTAAATGGTGCATTTGAGAAAATAACTATTACTGAAACGAATGAACAAAAATATTATCAAGAATTTCTGCAAACACTTTCTCAAAAATAACAATTGTTCCTTGGTAAAGCGCTCTTTTATTTTACAATTGTGTTAAGTTCTTGTTCCAAAAAATAAAAAATATTGCTTGAATAAGCAAACTATGAGAAAATAAAGGGCATGAATTAAGAATTATTCTTAGATAAACGAGGAAGTGTCTTATGAAACTATGGAAAAAAGTAGTACTGGGCTTCTTGAGCGTCTTGCTAGTGGCAGTAGCTGGGGTATGTGCTTACGGGATTAAGATGTATTCAGATGCCAATTCAACAATTAATGGGATCTATCAATCAGTTAACCGTAAGTCCAATAAAGGAGCCACGGCCAATATTGATGCGCAAGAACCATTCTCTGTTCTTTTAATGGGGATTGACACAGGCGATTTAGGTCGAACAGAACAAGGTCGTTCAGATACTACAATGGTTGTAACCATCAACCCGAAAGAAAACAAGTCCACAATGATCAGTTTGGATAGAGATATTCTAACAGATATTGTTGGAAATGACACACAAGACAAATTGAACCATGCCTATGCATTTGGTGGCGCCGAAATGGCGATTAATACAGTCCAAGAATTACTGGATATTCCCATCCATCACTATGTATCCATCAATATGAAAGGGTTAAAAGACCTGATTGATGCGGTAGGCGGTATTGAAGTAGATAATACGATTGGTGAATTTACGTTGGACGGTATTACTGTTCCAGCAGGTAAAATCAAGTTAGATGGCACGACAGGTTTGGCTTATGCGCGGATGCGTCACGAAGATCCTGAAGGAGATGTGGGTCGTCAACGCCGCCAACGAGAAGTTGTTGAGAAAATTGTGCGCAAAGTCATGAGTTTTGACGGTGTTTCAAAATATCGAAAAATTCTTGATGCTGTTGAAGCCAACGTAAAAACAGACTTAACTTGGGATGACATGATGGACATCCAATCAAAATATTTATCTGCCTTTAAAACAATTGACTCAGAACAATTACAAGGATACAGTGCAACCATTGATGATATTTATTATCAAGTCCTAGATCCAAATAGCTTATACAAAACACAAACAACGCTTAGAAAACAACTTGGTTTAAAAGAACATGCTTCTGAACGTGAAAAAGATTTAGCCTTTTATAATCAGTTTAGCTATGCTGTTACAGATACTGCACTGATTGGTGAATCTGGTGATTCAAGTGCCAATAGCTCTACTAGTTCGAGTAGCACAGCGGACACCACAGCCGGACAAACAGAATACAACGGCAATACGCAACAAGCAGCAGAAGGAGCCTACGATCCGAATACGTACGTTGACCCAAATGCGTACACAGATCCAAACGCTTATGCTGATCCAAATACGTATGTGGATCCCAACGCACCACAATATTAATCTGTTAAACAAGCTCGAAAACTTCTATTTCTGATGGAAATAGAAGTTTTTTTCTTTTATTCTAGAAATTTTTTTCAGAAGGTGTTATAATTGGACTATACCAAAATAAACCGTAAGGAGCGTGTCAAAATGCAAATTATCCGTGTAGCAAATGCAGAAGAAGGCGGCAAAAAAGCGTTTGAATTAATTAAAGAAGGTATGAACAATGGTGCGAAAGTTTTAGGCTTAGCAACAGGTAGTACACCAGAAACATTATATAAAGAAATGACAGCAAGTGATGTCGACTTTACAGAAATGACTTCTGTAAACTTAGATGAATATGTTGGTTTAGGTGGCGAAGATGAGCAAAGTTACCGTTATTTCATGAACAAACACTTATTTGACAAAAAACCATTTAAAGAAACATTTGTACCAAATGGTAAAGCAGAAGATTTAGATGCTGCTTCCGCAGAATATGAAAAAATTATCGATGCACATCCAGTAGATATCCAAATCTTAGGTATTGGTCAAAATGGACACATTGGTTTCAACGAACCAGGCACACCTCTAGATAGCTTAACACATGTCGTTGAGTTGACTGAATCAACAATCAACGCAAACAAACGTTATTTTGACAAAGTAGAAGATGTCCCAACACGTGCTGTTTCTATGGGGATTGGCTCAATCATGAAAGGTAAAAAAATGATTTTAATGGCTTATGGCGAAGCAAAAGCAGAGGCCATTAAAGGAATGATTGACGGACCAGTAACAACAGACATGCCAGCAAGTGCATTACAAAACCATCAAGATGTTGTTGTAATCATTGATGATGCAGCTGCAAGTAAATTATAATCGTTGATGAAAAAGAACTTGAAACATAAGGATTTCCTTATGTTTCAAGTTCTTTTTTTGTTATACTGGAAGTAATAGAAGAAGAGGTGAAAAGGATGTTACAGCTAACAATTCCAGAAATTATTTTACGGTTAGTCCTAGCGATGGTGATGGGTGGCGCAATTGGTTTTGAAAGACAATATAAGAATCGCCCAGCAGGGATGCGCACTCACATTTTAGTTTGTATGGGCGCGGCTATTATTGCGTTAATTCAGTCGCAAATTGCAATCAATGCATTGAAAGATGCGTTAGCTAATCCGGCTTTGACGGGGGTCATTCGTTCAGACCAAGCAAGGTTGATCGCACAAGTTGTAAGTGGAATCGGCTTTTTAGGTGCTGGAACCATCATTGTAACGAAACAAAGTGTCACCGGATTGACGACAGCAGCATCACTATGGACCGTTGCTGGTTTAGGGATCGCGGTGGGCATGGGCTACTATACGATTGCCTTAACAAGTTTTATCGGTGTATTATTTGCCTTAACCATTGTCAAACGAATTATTCACGTACCAACAATCAAAAAATTAGAAATTCGCTATCAATATAAACAAGAAACCAAAGAATTTATTAATCAGTATTTTGAAGAAAAACATATTGAAATTTATGATGTGAATTTCAATGTTTCTTGGGTGGATGATACAAAAATCTATACGAATATCTATACTATTGATTTGCCTAAAGGCCTAACGTATGCCGATGTTATCGAAGATCTATCTGTTTCAAATAATGTAACAAAATTACGATTGATTAATGTGTAGAAACATCTATTTATAATTAATGACAACCGCTATAAGTTAAAATGCTTATGGCGGTTTTCTTCTAGGACCTAGGACTGATTTTTTAAGTTTAATATTTCAAAAAGATTACAAAAGAGTTATGATTGTATTACGAGTTAGAAAGAAAGGTGATAAGTAAGATGAATAAAAAAAATAAATTTCTTAGTATTATTGTTGTTGTCGTTGTGATTATTGGTGCATTTGTGATGAAAGCTTATAATCAATTGATTACTTTAGATAATAAAGTCGAAGCAGAATGGTCACAAGTAGAGAATGTAATGCAAAGACGTGCTGATTTAATTCCGAATCTTGTCAGTAGTGTTCAAGGCAGTATGACTCAAGAAAAAGAAGTTTTAAAAGAAATAACGGAAGCACGTAAAGCATACGCAGGAGCAAAATCTTCTTCTGAAAAAGGGCAAGCAAATGAGCAAATTGAAAAAGGATTAGGTAATTTTGTTACAGTATTGAATGAAGATTACCCAAAGTTAGCTTCTTCTGAAAATGTCAAAACCTTAATGACTCAATTAGAAGGATCTGAAAATCGAATTTCTGTTGAACGCCGTAACTATATACAAGCTGTTGAAACATATAACCAACAGATTTCAAAATTCCCTGATAAAATAATTGCAAAACTTTTAGGATTTGAGAAGAAAACTAACTATGTTGCGACAGAGCAGGGAAAAGAAGTGCCGCAAGTAAAATTTAAATAAAAAAATTATAGAAAATTTGGGTTAAAAAGAAAGAAGTGAGGAAGGTTGGATAAAAAAGTCGAAAAAATTCAAGAAAAAGTTCGTTTGTTTTATAAAAAGCATCAGCGGAATACAACGATTGTTGTGGTAATTAGTTTAAGTATGATTTTAATATTAGGAATGGCTGCTTGGCATGAAGGAAAGGGAATCTCCTATGAAGCAAAACAAACTGCACTGAGAGAGAAGCAACAAGTCTTACAAAAAAAGAGAGACGATATTTTAGCAGGGAAAATGACTGAAGCGTCAACCCAGACAACAATAAATAACTTTTCTAAACAAGAAATAACTGGTGAAAATGAATTAGTGACAATTACTGGAACGAATGGGCAGTTGAACATTAATGATGCTAATATCTATGTTTCAGATAATGCGGGTATTGTCTCAAATCAACTTAAACAGAAAATGTTTCAATTGAATCAACAATTGTTGGAAAATGCGAATGGCGCACAATTTATGCTTATTACCGTTCCTGCGTTACCTAGTGGGGAATCTGTTGAATCTTACAGCAATAAGATTGCTAATCAATTAGGTGTAGGGGATCGTGAAAAAAATAATGGTGTGGTTTTTCTAATGGCAATTGAGGATCGCGAGTCTCGCTTGGAAGTTGGATATGGCTTAGAGAGTATTTTAACGGATAGCTATGCGGATGATATTATTAATAATGAAGAAGTAAAAGAGGCTTTTAGAGACGAGGATTATAATACAGGTCTCAATAAAATTATTGATCAAGTATCGGCTGCAATCAATTCAAAAACCGCACAAGTGGATAATGAATTAACAAATATACAAACAGAGTTAAACGCTAACACAACGAAAAGAAATGTTCTTTTAATGGCAAGTATTGCTGGGATGCTCATTTGTGCTGTTTATATTTTACAAATTTTAAGAACAAGAAAACTTGTTAAAAAAATGTATCAAGATTATTTGAATTGTTTACCAACAAAGGCTGTCCTAAATAACTCAGAACAGACAAAGGAAGTATTAAATAAGATGAAAAAGACTTCTTTTTATTGTTTATATCTTAATGGAGCAACGTTATTTGCCACAAAAGGGAAAATAAGACGTGCCACTAAGCGTGGTTCTTTACTAAGTATATATCCAAATGCAAAAAAACAATCTTTTGGGCGTTTATTAGTAGGAGATACTTTATATAGTTATGATGGTAGTGTTTTGACGTATGCTTATTTAAACTCACAATACAATCCGTCTAATCATAGTAGTTCTGGTAGCAGCAGTGGTGGTTCATTCGGTGGCGGCTCATTCGGCGGTGGCGGTGCCTCTGGAAGTTGGTAAAATAAAAAGCTAGAAACGTTAATCGTTTCTAGCTTTTTGCTATTTATCTAAACCGTAAAGATAGTCATCATCTTTCATGGCTTCAACTGTTCCTAGTAAATAGCCATTTCCTACTTGAGAGAAGAAGTCATGGTTGCTAGTTCCTGTCGAAATACCATTCATTACAATCGGGTTCACATCATTGGCTGTATCCGCAAATAAGGGATCCATACCTAAGTTCATTAAAGCTTTGTTGGCGTTGTAACGTAAAAAGGTTTTTACTTCTTCGGTCCAACCTAAGTCATCATATAATTCTTCTGTATAACGTTCTTCGTTTTCGTACAATTCGTAAAGTAAATTATACATCCAGTCTTTTAGTTTATCTTGCTCATCTTCTGGTAATTCATTAAATCCTAATTGGAATTTATAGCCAATATACGTGCCGTGCACTGATTCATCACGGATAATCAATTTAATAATTTCAGCGACGTTCGCTAGTTTATTGTTTCCTAAATAGTAAAGGGGAGTGTAGAACCCAGAATAGAATAAAAACGTTTCTAAAAATACACTAGCAATTTTTTTCTCTAACGGAGTACCGTTTTTATAAATTTCGTTAATCCGTTCTGCTTTATATTGCAGATGTTTGTTGGTATTTGTCCACTCAAAAATATCATCAATCTCTTTTTTTGTATTTAATGTACTGAAGATAGAAGAATAACTTTTGGCATGGACAGATTCCATGAATTGGATGTTATTTAAGACGGCTTCTTCATGGGGCGTCCGCACATCATTTCTCAGTTGATCCATGCCGCTTTCTGATTGAACAGTATCTAATAAAGTTAAACCGCCGAAAACGTAGCCGACAGTAGTTTTTTCTAAATCGGAAAGAGTCCGCCAATCATCTAAGTCATTGGATAACGGAATCCGTGTATCTAACCAAAATTGTTCGGTTAATTTTTCCCAAGTGGATTTATCAATGACGTCTTCAATGGCGTTCCAGTTAATTGCTTCATAATACGTTGCCATGGTTATTCCTCCTGTATGCTGGGACAGCAGTCTGTTTGACTAGTTGTCTCGTTTCTTCGCTTAAAACGTTCTACAGAGTCCAAATAGGAGCGTGCAGCCGTTCTTCTTTGTCCAGTATATCTGAAAATGTCCTGTTTAAAAAGAGAACATTCCTAAAAAATAAGACGCTCAAGCAGAACGCCTTATTTAAGTGCTTTTCATTAAATCACGCAAGACTCACATTGATTGCTGCCAATTTCTTCAGCATCATCTGTAAATGTACGAATATAGTAAATTGATTTAATCCCTTTGTTGAACGCATAATGACGTAAAATGTTCAAGTCACGGGTTGTTTGTTTTGGTGTTTCTTTCCATTCATACAAGCCTTCAGGGATTTCTGAACGCATAAACAAGGTTAAACTCATTCCTTGATCAACGTGTTGTTGCGCTGTTGCGTAGACATCAATCACTTTGCGCATATCCATATCGTAAGCAGAAGTATAGTAAGGGATTGTATCATTCGCTAAATAAGGCGCTGGATAGTAAATCTTACCAATTTTCTTCTCTTGACGTTCTTCAATCATGCGAGTAATTGGATGAATGCTGGCACTAGTATCATTAATATATGAAATTGAACCATTTGGCGCTACGGCTAAACGATTTTGATGATAAAGACCATCTTTTTTCACAGCATCGCGTAACGCAGCCCAATCTTCAGCTGTTGGAATCTGAATGTCTTTGAAGATTTCTTTCACTTTATCAAATTTTGGTGTAAAGTTGCCTTCAATATATTTATCGAAGTAAGCACCAGAAGCATAATCTGATTTTTCAAAATTGTGGAAGACTTGGTTACGTTCTCTCGCAATTTGGTTACTTTCCATTAAAGTCCAGTAATTTAATAACATGAAATAAATGTCTGTAAAGTCTAGTGATTCTTCAGAGCCGTATTCCATATGATTTTTAGCGAAGAAGGTGTGTAAGCCCATTGCGCCTAGTCCGATTGTATGGCTTAAACGATTTCCATTTTGGATAGTTGGCACGACATCAATTTCAGAAGCATCTGTTACAAAAGTTAACGCACGCGTCATAGCGCGGACAGATTTTCCAAAGTCAGGACTTTCCATTAAATTAACAATGTTAGTTGAACCTAAGTTACAACTAATATCTGTTCCTAAAACTTCATATTCTTGTTTCCCATTAATAACAGAAGGCGTTTGAACTTGAAGAATTTCAGAACATAAGTTACTCATGATAATCTTGCCATCAATCGGATTGTTTTTGTTAGCTGTATCAATATTGATGATATAAGGATAGCCAGATTCTTGTTGTAATTTAGAAATTTCATTTTCTAAGTCACGGGCTTTAATTTTACGTTTACGTATGTTTGGATTGGCCACTAGGTTATCATATTCTTTGGTGATATCTACATAGGAATAAGGCACACCATATTCGCGTTCCACACTATAAGGACTAAATAAATACATATCTTCGTTGTTACGCGTTAATTCGTAAAATTTATCTGGAACAATAACACCAAGAGACAACGTTTTTACACGGATTTTTTCATCAGCGTTTTCTTTTTTAGCAGATAAGAACATTTCAATATCTGGATGGAAGACGTTTAGATAAACCACACCAGCACCTTGACGTTGACCTAGTTGGTTAGAGTAGCTAAAGCTATCTTCAAATAATTTCATAACAGGGACAACACCACTTGCTGCGCCATCATAACCTTTGATTGGTGCGCCCGCTTCACGTAAGTTTGAAAGAGTAATCCCTACGCCACCGCCGATTCGTGATAATTGAAGGGCAGAATTAATTGAACGCCCAATGCTATTCATATCATCTGTTACTTGAACTAAGAAACAAGAAACCAATTCACCTCGACGTTTACGCCCAGCGTTTAAGAAAGAAGGTGTGGCTGGTTGATACCGTTGATGGATCATTTCATCCGCCAATGTTAAAGCCAACTCTTCATCGCCATCCGCAAAATACAAGGCATTAAAGGCAACCCGATCTTCATATGTTTCTAAATACTCTGTTCCGGCGTTGTTCTTTAAAGCGTATTGAGAATAAAATTTATAAGCCGCCATGAAAGACTTGAATTGGAAATGTTGTTCATCTAAGAAAGCATATAATTTTTCAATAAAGTCCATTGAATATTTTTCGATGAATTCAGTTTCAATAAAATCTTCTTTCATTAAAAAGTTGATTTTTTCTTCAGCAGAGCTGAATTTACGTGTATTCGGTTCTACATTTTCTTTAAAGAAGGCTGCGAGTGCTTCTTTATCTTTATTTAAAGGGATTTGACCATCAACAGGACGGTTAATCTCGTTATTCAGTTTGAAATAGCTGACATCTTTAATTTCTTTTAGACTCAATTTCTTCCACTACTTTCTTAAAGGTCTCCACGTCTTCGTCTGTTCCGCTAAACTCAAAGGAGTATAGAAGCGGAACGTGGTAATCGCGGGCAATATCTTTGGCGGTATAGACAAATAATTCAGCAAAATTACGGTTGCCCCCACCAGCTACACCAACTAACAGTTCTTGGTTACTTTTATAATCAAGAAAGTCATTCACTACCTCTGTAATTTCTGCATCATAGGTAGGAATGACAAGAATAAAAGGCTCATTTATTTCAAAAAAAGGATTCGCTGGCTCAAGTTCATAAGCAGGCAAATCCAATTTTTTAATAAAGCGCCTTGTTTGACCGGTGACTGAAAAATAAACAAGTTTCATCTTAGCTAGCCAATTGTTTTAATTGGTCTGGACGGAAGCCAACAACGGTTGTTGCTTCAGATGTGATTACCGGTACGCTTTGGAACCCTTGTTCTTTTAACCAGTCGATAGCATCTGGTTGTACGTCGATATTGATTTCTTCAAAAGCGATGTTATTTTCACTTAGGAAACGTTTCGCCATTTTACATTGGATACAGTTATTTTTTGAAAAGATTTTTACGTTCATTGAAAGTTCCTCCTCTTTTTTTCTACATAGACTAGTATAAATCTATGTAGAAAAAAGTCAACACTTTAACACTATATATTGTGGTGCGTTTTTCTCATAATACTAGTTTTTGTGTTTTTGAAAGAAAAATGAAAACACGTGAATCCTCGTTTTTGGGAGAAAAAACACATTGGTCAGTGTTTGACAAACAAAAAAATTAAAATTTTGAAAGAGAACATTTAGTGAAAAAACACTAAATATTGTGTTGACATTTGAGTTAGGCACAAGAAGAAAAAATAAGCGGATTTGTTATTGAATGAGTGGAATTTTATAGTAGCTAGTAACATAAAAAACAAGAGCTGACTTTTTTCAAAAATGGTAACCTGAAAAAAGTGTCTCTATATAGAAGGAAAATAGAAGAAAACAGGAGATACATCCAGAAATTCATTGACTTTCCGTGTAAGCAAGCGTATTCTTTTAATTGAGAACGATTCTCATTTTCGTTTGAAACTTTTTCACATGGAGGAAAGTAAATGATTACGTTAGCGCAGGCAGAAGTTGGGAAAGTCTATACAGTCGAAAGCGTCCAAGCAGATGTTCAGACAAAGAAACATCTGAACAATTTAGGTGTCGTTGCAGGCCAAGCAGTTGTCCTTGTCAATTATCAGAATCAAAATGGTATTGTTTTATTACATAATAGTCGAATTGCGCTGACAGATACGATTTTACAAGCGATTCATGTGGAGGAGCGCTCGGCGAATGAGAAAGTTTGGGTCTCCTTAGATACCTTGAAAGTTGGAGAACGCGCTACAATAGTAGGGATCCACGGACAAGGAGCGGTGAAACGTCGGTTGATGGACATGGGCTTAACAAAAGGAACAGTAATTTTTATTCGCAAAGTAGCTCCTTTAGCCGATCCAATTGAAATCAATGTACGTGGTTACGAACTAACGTTACGAAAAAGTGAAGCGGAACTAATCTTGGTTGAAAAGGAGGAAAGCGAATGACTCAGCAAATCGCACTAGCCGGCAACCCTAATAGCGGTAAAACGACAACGTTCAATATGTTAACAGGAGCCAACCAATATGTTGGAAACTGGCCAGGGGTGACTGTGGAACGCAAAGAGGGGGTGGCAAAGAAAGATAAGACACTCATTATTCAAGATTTGCCGGGGATTTACTCTCTTTCTCCTTATACGCCTGAAGAAATTGTGGCACGAGATTATCTTTTGGAGGACCAACCTTCAGTGATTTTGAATATTCTCGATGTGACCAATTTGGAACGGAATCTTTATTTAACAACACAATTAATTGAAACTGGATTACCGGTTGTTTGTGCGTTAAATATGATGGATTTGTTGGAAAAAAACGGCCAAACATTGAATAGTGAAAAGTTAAGTTATGGCTTAGGCGTGCCTGTCGTTGAGATTAGTGCTTTGAAGAATCGTGGGTTGGATCATGCTTTAAAACAAAGTAAGCAGCGAGCGAATGCCATAGAGACAGAGGTTATTTATCCTTCTTATGATAATCGCTTAGAAGCAGCACTTGCTGAAATTGTTGATATTTTAGGGAATACTGTTCCTGAAACGCAACAGCGTTGGTATAGTTTAAAACTTTTTGAACGAGATGTTCGAACCAAAGAGCAATTATTATTGAGTTCTTTTCAAGAAAAAGAAATTGAAGAAGTCATTCAAATTACTGAAAAAATCTTTCAAGATGAAAGTGAAGCGATTATCATCAATGAACGCTATGCCTTTATTGCTCGATTAATTGCTTTGTGTGCGACGAAAAAAACAGAAATGACATTTACTCACAGTGATAAGATTGACCGAGTGGTAACCAATCGGTGGTTGGCGTTGCCAATCTTTGCGTTTGTGATGTGGTTGGTCTATTACTTGTCTATTCAAACGGTTGGTACAATGGGGACAGACTGGTTAAATGATGTCTTTTTTGGGGAATGGGTTCCTCAATTTGTAGGAAATTGGTTGGCGCAATGGCAAGTAGCGCCATGGATGCAAAGTTTAATTTTAGATGGGATCATTGCAGGTGTTGGGGCTGTGTTAGGCTTTTTACCACAACTGGCCGTCCTGTTTTTATGTTTAGGTTTTTTAGAAGATTGTGGCTATATGGCACGGATTGCCTTTGTCATGGATCGCTTGTTTCGGAAATTCGGCCTATCTGGTAAGTCGTTTATTCCAATGTTAATTGCGACAGGTTGTGGGGTCCCAGGCGTGATGGCTAGTCGAACGATTGAAAATGAACGTGATCGGCGAATGACTATTATGGTCACGACTTTTATGCCGTGTTCGGCGAAGTTGCCAATTATCGCTCTGATTGCAGGTGCATTTTTTCCTAACCAAAGTTGGGTCTCGCCCTCTGCTTATTTCTTAGGGGTTGCTTCCATTGTGTTATCAGGAATTGCTTTAAAAAAGACCAAGCATTTTTCGGGAGATCCAGCACCATTTATTATGGAACTTCCCGCCTATCATTTGCCACAGCTTAGAAGTGTGGTTCGGCATGCCTATGAACGATGTCGCTCATTTGTAAAAAAAGCAGGAACGATTATTTTTGTTTCCAGTATTCTCATTTGGTTCATGTCCCATTATTCTGTGACGTTTCAACCCGTTCCAGAAAGTCAAAGTATTCTAGCATTTCTAGGTAAAGGGTTGGCGGTGCTATTTATCCCATTAGGCTGGGGGAATTGGCAAGGGGCAGTTGCCACAATTACAGGATTGATAGCGAAAGAAAATATTATTGGTACCTTAGGCATTTTATTTGGCAATGTGAAAGATGTTTCTGAAAACGGGGTAGAAGTCTGGGGCGCACTGCAACACACCTTTACGCCAGTCGCGGCCTATTCGTTCTTAACTTTTAACTTATTATGTGCACCTTGTTTTGCTGCAATTGGCGCAATTCGTCGTGAAATGGGAGACCTCAAATGGACATTAGGAGCCATTGGTTATCAATGCGGTTTGGCTTATATGGTTAGTTTTGTGATTTATCAATTGGGCCATGTGTTATTCGAAAAAGGCACACTAACTCTGGGGACTTTTTTAGCGATGGGTGTTGTTTTAGCTGGATTTTATTTCCTTATAAGAAAACCAAAGCCAGGCAAAGAAAGTGTCCAAGCAATCACTTCTTTAGAAAGAGGGTAATAACGGATGGCAACAATTATTTTATCCATTTTAATTTTTGGAACAGCAGGAATCATCACCTATCGACGAATCAAAAAAGGGGAAAGTTGTGAAGATTGTCAAACAGCTTGTCCTGTAAAAAAAGAACAATCTTCACAAGAATAACAACTGAAAAAAATTCCCTCTTGTATAAATAATAGCGGAGTGCTACAATATTGAGGTAGCTGAAAAGCTATTTTATACAACGGGGGCATAGCTCAGTTGGTTAGAGCATCTGACTCTTAACCAAATGCTCTGCTTGTGAAAAAAGATTTATAAAGCTTTATAAATAGGTTTTTAGTTTGTGAATTTTTCATTGGCAATATATTGCCAACAAATTGCCAACGAAAAAAAGTCTAAAAACAAGAAACGATACCACAAAGATATTGTTTCTTGTTTTTTTATTCTTTAAATCCAAATGCGTTTTCTAACGCTTCTGCTGCACGATCTTTTACTCCTGCGGTTAAATGCGTATATAAATTAGCAGTTGTCGAATATGATGCATGTCCAAGCCATTCTTGAATGGATTTCATATTCTGTCCACTATCTAACATTATTGAAGCATTAGAATGACGCAAGTCATGAAAGCGAATTTTTTTCAATCCATTTTTCTTAATCAACTTACTCAAACGATGTGTTACATATTGAGGTTTCATCAACCGTCCATCTTCCATAGTAAATACGTACTCATTATCTTCTAAAATATAATCATCTCCTAAGAGAATACGATTATCTTGTTGCCATTTAGCTTGATTTACTAATGCTCGTTCAATCGTTTCAACCAAAGGCAACGTACGATAGCTGGAAGAGTTCTTTGTTTGATCTTTCTTTATTAACTGGGACATATTCTCTGGATTTTCTATGATTACATGGTTTATCACGATTTTTTTGTTAAAAAAATCAATAGCAGACCATTTTAATCCTAAAACTTCACTTCTTCGCAATCCATAAAATGCTGTTAAAAGAACTACTAAATAGAGCTTTTCTTCTGACAAAATATCAAGTAATTTCAAGATCTCGTGTTGATTATAAACTTGAGAAACAAATTGTTTCTTTTTTGGCTTTCTTACTTTATCTGCTACATTTGTACTTATCAATTCTGTAATAACAGCCTCTTGAAGAGCTTTGCGTATAAATGCGTGATAATGAATGACCGTATTAGCTGTACAGTCATCATTTAACATATATTGGTAAAAATCTTGTAAATGATAAGGCTTTAACCTATTTAGTTTAATTTTTTTAGGATAGAAAAACTTGTAAATTCGATTATGGACATAATGCTTATACCCAACATATGTGTTAAATGCTACTTGTTTTTTTGATACTTCTAAATAATTAAGCAAATAGTCATAAAACAATAAATCTGGATTAGCACATTCACATTCCATAGCTAATTGACTTTCCAATTCTAGTAAAAATTCATCTCTAATTTTTTCTGCTCGTTTTTTATTTCCTTTCTTTTTTAATTTTGTATCTTTCCACTTTTGTCTAATTTTTCCGTTAGAGTCTTTATAAGATACAATTACTTGTAATGTTCCTCTTTTCTCAATTATGTTTGCTCTTAATTTCAATTCAATCTCTCCTCTTAAACTGAAATATCGGCAAAAATTTTGACTATTCTATTATAGCATGATTTTTACCTTCATCTTGTATTTTTAATATATACTCAATGACAGCTTTTTTAGGTATTTTGTACCTTGCTCCAATTTTTATATTTTCTATTGATTTATCTTTCAGCAAATTATAAGCTTTATTTTTTCCAATATTTAACATTTTAGTTAAATCAGTAATTTTCAATATCGAGGGATAACTTTCAAATATTTTTTCATAATCTTGAAAATCCATAAAATTCACTCCTACATTCTGATAATAAGTATTGCACTTTTTTATTTTAGGTGTTAGAATAACAAAGTATTAATTTGGGCTGTTAGCTCAGTTGGTAGAGCAGATGACTCTTAATCATCGGGTCGCGGGTTCGAGCCCCTCACAGCCCATTGGGTGCCAAACCCTTAAATACAGTGTAAACGTTGGTGCTTAGCATTTAGAAAACGTATATACTGTATTTTTTTGTTTTAAAAAAAGACTGTAGTACCCCGCTTTTTTACTAAAAGCCCACTGTAGTCATTGATATTTTTGATAAGAAAGGAACATAATTATGAGTAATGAAATTGCTAATATAACAATAATCCGAGAAACTTTACAAAACTATACTGCAAATGAAATCTCTAAACATACAGGATTAAATTTGAGTACTATAAAAAACTAAAAAGTGGAGAACGTTTAATAGAAAAACTAAATTTACATGATGCTATTTGTCTCACTGAATTTGGTTTTAAAAATAATAGAAAAAGTGTTGAAATCAACATATGGAAGTAATTCTTAATCAGCTGCTTTTGTCAAAAGCACATAGGAATTTCACCTCTCTCCAAGTTTACGGAGAGCCTTACGGAAGTATCATTATTCCAAATTCAAATCATCACTTTTTATTGACTATAAAAATTATTTTAGAATGTTTATCGCTCCTTCTTTACGATAAGAAATCGTGGCACAACTAAAATATGCTCCTTGGAGTGTTAATGTACTGATAGAATGTATTTAATTTTCAATGATCAATAGGTTTTCTACATAAAAGAATTTACTAATCTTTTAAACATTAGAAGATTATTTTAAACAGAAAAAGTGGAAAGGGGCTTTTTTTAGTTAGTTAATTTTAAATTTTAAGATAGCTTCTATCAATTTAATTTCTAGCTGTCTTAGCATATACTCATCTACATAGGTAATAAATTGCTCCGCCTCATTAAATCCATTTGTCAAACATAACTTAACTATATAACTATGATAATGTTTGAGTATCATCTTGATCGAAATTGGATCTTCTTCTAGAGCGGATTGAATAACGGATAGCGGAACTAATGGATACTGCCGTTTTTTGTTGTCTACCATAGGTCATACTCCGTTTTTAATTGTTCAACTGCCTTTTTTCGTTGATACCAGATACCACTTGTACTCATGTTGAGAATTTTACCGATTTCAGTATTATTAAAACCTGCAAAATAATAAAGTAGGATGACCTTTCTTCTTATCTCTGATAAATGATCAATGGCTGTTGATAACTTTTGATCTGAAATTAATATTTCCATTCCAAATAAGAAATAGACATCTTGTTCATCAAAATGAGTTTGAGAGTACTTGCCTTCAGTTGAATCTGTCAATGGTTCCTCATTATACTTTATGTTAGTGTTTCGTTTTCGAATAGACGTAATTTCGTTTCGTAATACTTTTTTGCAGTAGGCATCAAATTGGTGTTGTATAGATTTCTCATTATAATTTTGTTGCATGATAATATGCTCCTTTTTCCCCTTTCCACTAATACAACAATCAGAGAGCCCCTTTTTTTCGAAAAAACTAGAAAAAAACAAAAGACACGTAGTTTTTATCTACGTGTCTTCCATTTTTTTCAGAACAACTGCAAAGAAAAGAAATACATATTATACAAAACAAAAAAATATTCTAATTTTTTTCATATAGAAAGAACTCCTATTTTAAAATTATAAATCGTAACGAATGCGATTTATCCAATGCAATTTTACATACTTTATTTTATTTGTCAACAAAAAATGAACGATCATAATAATGTTTTCCCAACTTATTTCGCTAGATCCTATTTTAATTATTCTTCACTATGACATCATAATAAAGTTTTAATCAGAAAATTTAGACGATATGAAACGGAATAATCAATTAAAAGCTAAATATGCTTTGAGAAAAAATAATTTGTTTTTAGCGGAAGACATATAGATAAAAACTATGTGTCTTTTATTTTTCTAGCTTTTTCGAAAAAAAGGGGCTCTCTGATTGTTGTATTAGTGGAAAGGGGAAAAAGGAGCATATTATCATGCAACAAAATTATAATGAGAAATCTATACAACACCAATTTGATGCCTACTGCAAAAAAGTATTACGAAATGAGCTAAAACTATTCGAAAACGAAACACTAGAATAAAAGAAAATGAGGAACTATTGAACGTCTCAAATGAAGCTAAGTACCCTTACTCATTTTGATGAACAAGATATCTATTTCTTGTTTGGAATGGAGATATTAATTTCAAATAAAAAGTTATCAATAGCCAAACCAGTTATTGGACATAAAAAATTTTTTATTTTGCAAGTTTAATGATACTGAAATCGATAAAATTCTCAATATAAGTATGAATGGATTTAATGAAGTGGTCAATTTATTACCTATGTAGAAGAGTATACATTGAGGGAGTTATAAATTTTCAGAATCTATATTGAAATTTAAAGTTAAATAATTAAAAAGTCCCCTTTCAATTATTTTGGTAGAAAATTTATAGATCATTGAAAATTAAATACATTCTAGCAGTACGTTAACACTTCAAGGAGCATATTTTAGTTACGCCATGATCTCTTATCGTAAAGAAGGAGCGATAAATATTCTAAAATAATTTTTATAGTCAATAAAAAGTGATGATGTGAAGTTGGGATAATGATACTTCCGTAAGGCTCGCCGTAAACTTGGGGAGAGGTGAAATTCCTATGTGCTTTTGACAAAAGCAGCTGCTTAAGAATTAGTTTTAAGAGTAAATTAAGTAAGACAAAAAGCATCATGTAAGTTTAGTTTTTAAGCACTTAATTTTGTATATTTAGAGATTTCATTTGTAGTATATTTTTTAGTTTCTTGAATTTTATTATATTAACTATTTCATTACTCATAATCATGTTCTTTTTTTTTTAAATCTAAATGATTATAGTTTAGTAAAAAAGAGAGGATGGAGTCCCTTTTGAGAATATAAAATACGGTATATACGTTTTTTATGCTAAGCACCAATGTTTACTCTGTATTTAATAAACTAACATAAGAGACTATAACCTTTGACCCGATAATTATGATTATAGTTATTAGTATAAATCTTTAAGTAATAGAAAAGATGTGTTGAATGAAGTATACATTCTGTAATTAACAATGAATCATCAGTCATTGGATAGGAGGCTTTATTTTAAAAGTGTTAAACGATTCATCTTTAAGGTGTAGACAAGAATAAGTAAAAATAAAAAGCTAACTATCTCTCGAAATTAAATATTCTACAGAATGTTGTTTAGAAAAAAGGACTAGTAACAAAAGCTACCTACATTAGGTAGCTTAAAAGAGTGAAAAGAATATATGTTAAATTACTAATTTTATAGCATAAAGTAAAATATTTGTCAAAAAAAAGGGGGAGGGGAGAAGGATGTATTGTGCACGTGATCCATGCAGAAAGAATCATTGCCTATAAAATAAAAAAATTTACGAGGAGAATGATTCTTGAAGCAACAAATGAAAGCAAAAAAACAATATAAGACATATAAAGCTAAGAATCACTGGGTAACTGTCCCTATTCTTTTTCTAAGTGTGTTAGGAGCCGTAGGATTAGCTACAAATAATGTGCAAGCCGCGGAATTAGATACGCAACCAGAAACAACATCGATTCAATCTGATAACCATAATTCGCAGACAGTATCTGAAACAACAGTACAAAAAGACACTACTTCTCAACCGACCAAAGTAGAAGAAGTAGCGTCTGAAAAAAATGGAGCTGAACAGAGTTCAGCTACCCCAAATGATACCACAAACGTGCAACAACCAACAGTAGGAGCAGAAAATTCAGCACAAGAACAACCAGTAGTCAGCCCTGAAACAACCAATGAACCTCTAGGGCAGCCAACAGAAGTTGCACCAGCTGAAAATGAAGCTAACAAATCAACGTCCATTACTAAAGAATTTGAAACACCAGACGTTGATAAAGCAGTTGATGAAGCAAAAAAAGATCCAAACATTACCGTTGTTGAAAAACCAGCAGAAGACTTAGGCAACGTTTCTTCTAAAGATTTAGCTGCAAAAGAAAAAGAAGTAGACCAACTACAAAAAGAACAAGCGAAAAAGATTGCCCAACAAGCGGCTGAATTAAAAGCCAAAAATGAAAAAATTGCCAAAGAAAATGCAGAAATTGCGGCAAAAAACAAAGCGGAAAAAGAGCGTTATGAAAAAGAAGTCGCTGAATACAACAAGCATAAGAACGAAAACAGCTATGTCAATGAAGCGATTAGTAAAAACCTAGTGTTCGATCAATCTGTCGTGACGAAAGACACTAAAATTTCGTCGATTAAAGGCGGAAAATTTATCAAAGCAACTGATTTTAATAAAGTAAATGCAGGGGATTCAAAAGATATCTTTACAAAATTACGGAAAGATATGGGCGGGAAGGCTACTGGCAACTTCCAGAATTCCTTTGTAAAAGAGGCAAATCTTGGGTCTAATGGTGGGTATGCGGTTCTTTTAGAAAAAAATAAACCAGTGACAGTGACCTATACAGGACTAAACGCTAGTTATTTAGGACGTAAAATTACAAAAGCAGAATTTGTTTATGAACTACAATCCTCACCAAGCCAAAGTGGAACGTTAAATGCAGTATTTTCAAACGATCCGATTATCACGGCTTTTATTGGTACAAACAGAGTCAATGGTAAGGATGTTAAAACACGCTTAACGATTAAGTTCTTTGATGCGTCAGGTAAAGAAGTACTACCAGATAAAGATAGTCCATTTGCGTATGCGCTGTCTTCTTTAAATTCAAGTTTAACGAATAAAGGTGGCCATGCGGAATTTGTTTCTGATTTTGGGGCGAACAATGCGTTCAAATACATTAATGGCTCATACGTGAAAAAACAAGCGGATGGAAAATTTTACTCACCGGAAGATATTGACTATGGCACAGGACCTTCTGGATTGAAAAATAGTGATTGGGACGCTGTAGGGCACAAGAATGCGTACTTTGGTTCAGGTGTAGGTCTAGCTAATGGACGTATTTCCTTTTCTTTTGGTATGACAACAAAAGGAAAAAGTAATGTTCCTGTATCTAGTGCGCAATGGTTTGCCTTTAGCACTAACTTAAATGCGCAATCAGTGAAGCCTATTTTCAATTATGGGAATCCAAAAGAACCAGAAAAAGCAACGATTGAATTCAATCGATACAAAGCCAATGTCGTTCCTGTTCTTGTTCCGAACAAAGAAGTCACTGATGGCCAGAAAAATATCAATGATTTAAATGTGAAACGTGGCGACTCTTTACAATACATTGTGACAGGGGATACGACAGAACTTGCCAAAGTAGATCCAAAAACAGTAACCAAACAAGGGATTCGAGATACCTTTGATGCAGAAAAAGTGACGATTGATTTATCCAAAGTGAAAGTTTATCAAGCAGACGCAAGTCTAAACGAAAAAGACTTAAAAGCTGTTGCTGCAGCAATTAATTCAGGAAAAGCCAAAGACGTGACCGCTTCTTATGACCTTCATTTAGACCAAAACACCGTTACAGCAATGATGAAAACCAACGCAGACGGCTCTGTTGTTTTAGCAATGGGGTATAAATATTTACTTGTCTTGCCGTTTGTAGTGAAAAATGTAGAAGGCGATTTTGAAAATACAGCTGTTCAGCTGACAAATGATGGCGAAACGGTAACAAATACAGTTATCAACCATGTGCCAAGTAGCAACCCTTCCAAAGACGTAAAAGCAGATAAAAACGGTACAGTTGGCAGTGTTTCTCTACATGATAAAGATATTCCGTTACAAACAAAAATTTATTATGAAGTGAAATCTTCCGAACGTCCAGCCAACTATGGCGGAATCACAGAAGAATGGGGCATGAATGATGTCTTGGACACGACCCATGATCGTTTCACAGGAAAATGGCACGCTATTACGAACTATGACCTTAAAGTAGGGGACAAAACGTTAAAAGCAGGAACAGATATTTCTGCCTACATTCTTTTAGAAAACAAAGACAATAAAGACTTAACGTTTACGATGAATCAAGCATTATTGGCCGCCTTAAATGAAGGAAGCAATAAAGTAGGCAAACAAGCTTGGTCTGTGTATCTGGAAGTCGAACGGATCAAAACAGGTGATGTAGAAAACACGCAAACAGAAAACTACAACAAAGAGCTTGTTCGTTCTAATACGGTGGTGACGCATACACCTGATGATCCAAAACCAACCAAAGCCGTTCATAACAAGAAAGGGGAAGACATTAATCATGGAAAAGTGGCTCGTGGTGATGTTCTTTCTTATGAAATGACCTGGGACTTAAAAGGGTACGATAAAGACTTTGCCTTTGATACAGTCGATCTTGCGACAGGCGTTTCTTTCTTCGATGATTACGACGAAACGAAAGTGTCACCAATCAAAGATTTACTTCGTGTCAAAGATTCTAAAGGGGTAGACATTACCAACCAGTTTACGATCTCATGGGACGATGCCAAAGGCACGGTGACGATTTCTGCCAAAGACCCACAAGCCTTTATTCTAGCGTATGGTGGGCAAGAATTGCGTGTAACGCTCCCTACAAAAGTCAAAGCCAATGTTTCTGGTGATGTTTATAATTCAGCGGAACAAAATACATTTGGTCAACGAATTAAAACCAATACCGTTGTCAACCATATTCCAAAAGTGAACCCTAAAAAAGACGTGGTTATTAAAGTCGGTGACAAACAAAGTCAAAATGGCGCTACAATCAAATTAGGGGAGAAATTCTTCTATGAATTTACAAGTAGTGACATTCCTGCAGAATACGCTGGTGTTGTGGAAGAATGGTCGCTTAGTGACAAACTAGACGTCAAACATGACAAATTTAGTGGCCAATGGTCTGTGTTTGCCAATTCTGCGTTTGTTTTAGCAGACGGAACCAAAGTGAATAAAGGGGACGACATTTCGAAACTATTCACGATGACCTTTGAACAAGGGGTAGTGAAAATCACGGCCAGTCAAGCCTTTTTAGATGCTATGAATCTAAAAGAAAACAAACACGTTGCGCACTCATGGAAAGCGTTCATTGGTGTAGAACGAATTGCGGCAGGAGACGTTTACAACACAATCGAAGAATCTTTCAACAATGAGAAGATTAAAACGAATACGGTAGTGACACATACGCCAGAAAAACCACAAACGCCACCAGAAAAAACAGTGATTGTACCACCAACACCAAAAACACCGCAAGCACCAGTAGAGCCATTAGTGGTAGAAAAGGCAAGTGTGGTGCCAGAATTGCCGCAAACAGGCGAAAAACAAAATGTCTTATTAACAGTAGCTGGTAGTTTAGTTACAATGCTTGGTTTAGCAGGCTTAGGATTTAAACGTAGAAAAGAAACAAAATAATTGAAGACGAAAAGAAGGACGAACTGATTGTCCTTCTTTTTTTAGTTATGGAGGGGAAAATTGGAAGCAGTAGTAGAAAGAGAGGCAAAGGGGATGAAAGAAATTGCCATCCAAGAAAAAGACTTGACCTTACAGTGGAGAGGAAACACAGGTAAGTTAGTTAAAGTTCGATTGAAAAATACACGTGCAATGGAAATGTGGTACAACAAACAAATTACCGAAGAAAACATTCAAGAGATCACCACGTTGAATATTATTAAAAATGGAAAATCTTTGGCATTAGAAGTATATCCAGAAAAAAGTATCTATGTGAAACCAAATTTAGGCAGAATTAATGTGCCTGTCTTTTTTATCAAAACACCTATTAATAGAGGGATTTTTGAAGAGATCTTCGGCGAAACTTTAAAATCATAAATAAAAAATTATTTGGAGGAAATTACAATGAAAAAAATTATTTTATCAAGCTTGTTTAGTGCAGTACTAGTATTCGGTGGCGGAAGTATAACAGCATTCGCTGACGATTTAGGACCAACAGATCCAGCAACTCCACCAATTACTGAACCAACTGATTCTAGTGAACCTACGAATCCTACTGAGCCGGTGGATCCTGCAGAACCGCCAGTAATACCAACTGATCCAACAGAACCTAGCAAGCCAACCGAGCCTACAACACCGAGTGAGCCAGAAAAGCCAACAGAACCAACAACGCCAATTGATCCTGGAACGCCGGTTGAACCGACTGAACCAAGCGAGCCAACAGAACCTAGCAAGCCAACCGAGCCTACAACACCAAGCGAACCAGAAAAACCTGTTACTCCAGAACAACCGAAAGAACCAACTCAACCAGTGATTCCAGAAAAACCAGCAGAACCAGAAACACCAAAAACTCCTGAACAGCCCACTAAACCAATAGACGTAGTCGTTACACCTAGTGGAGAAATTGATAAAACGAATCAATCGGCAGGAACACAACCAAGTATTCCTATTGAAACAAGCAACTTAGCGGAGGTAACACATGTACCAAGTGAAACTACTCCAATTACAACAGAAGCTGGGGAAGAAATTGTAGCAGTAGATAAAGGTGTTCCGTTAACCAAAACACCAGAAGGATTAAAACCAATTAGCAGCTCGTATAAGGTTTTACCTAGCGGAAACGTTGAGGTAAAAGCAAGTGATGGAAAAATGAAAGTATTGCCACATACAGGAGAGAAATTCACACTCCTTTTCTCTGTATTGGGAAGCTTCTTTGTATTAATTTCAGGATTCTTTTTCTTTAAAAAGAATAAGAAAAAAGCTTAATCAGAAAGAGTAATTTCGATAAATTTCTGTGAGGAAAGGAGGTGCTTTGCTTGTTTATTTTATTTACTACAAAGCAAAGTCATGTATTACTAAATGAATTAGGGTTTAATAAAAAAATTGACCTGGTACAAGGTATTGAACAGTTAACAAAAATCAATGCGGATTTAAAAAAATCGACGGATCGAATTCTAATTACGTATGAGATTTATTACAACGTGACAGACGAGAAAGCTTTTGTAAGAGAAACAATGACTTTGCCGGTAGTTGAGGAAACTGTCCTCCAAAACATGGTACAGACTGTAGAAACCAATGAAGAAGTAAGACAAGAAGATTTAGAAGCGTTTCTTCACCTGTTCAAAAGAAATGTGAGTAATAAGTCGAAGAGAATAGGCCGTTCAACAGGTTCTTTAAAAAAGAAAGCAGAAAAGCAACAAAAATCAACTGTGTTTACAACAATTTCTCGCTATAGCTATTTCTCAGTGGCTTTACTTATATTTTTAGCAGTAGGTGTTTTTACAGGTGCGTCATTTGGTTCTCAAAGTAAACCAACGAGCCAAAATGATTCTAAGTTAGAGGAACGATTAACACATTTACAAGAACAAGTGCATGAGCAACCACAAGTTGATGTTGTTGCTCGGTTTTTCTTATCCAGTCTGTACTCTGGTGAAGAGAGTGACAAAGCCACGCAAAAGCAAGTTAAAAAGTATGTTTCTGAAGGAGTACTCAAAGAGATTAAGGGGTCTAAAGAACAAATAAGAACGTTATTTCTTTGGGAATCAAAAAAAGAAGGGAACCAATGGCTCCTTACGTACGTCGTTACCTTGAAAGTGGCTAAAGAAGAAACTGAAATTCGTCAAATGAAAGTGGCTATGGAAAAGAAAAACAATAATTATCAAGTAACAGAAATTCCAGAAGAAAAAGAATTTACTATTAATGAATAATAATTAAGGAGGCAATTCTATGAAATATGAACGTCCATTAAAAAGAGAGTCACAAATCAAGGAGTTTGAGTTAGGCACGCACGCGGCAGTAATTGAAAAAGTTCAAAAAAAACGGTCTCAAAAAGGGAATGATATGTTTTTACTCTCTCTTTTGGGAAAAAGTAACGAAAAAGGGGTTTATTTTCTTACCTTCGGGAATGATTATACTGAAGATAATTTACGCTATATTTTAGCCAGTATCCAAGACAACGGTGTAGAGATTCCAGACGTTGATTTTGGCTATAATCGAGAAACTTTTGAATTTCTGAAAGGTAAAGATGTCTATATTCAGGTTGAAGAACAAGAGTATAAAGGGAAAGTTAAACATGCGGTAACAAATTTTTTAACTCAGGATGAATTTGAAGAAAGCGAAGAAATGGAGTTTTCAGAAAGCAATACTGAAGAAGATTGGTAAAATAAGTCATTTTTTAGAATATAAAAACTGAAGGAGAGACAAAACTATGGATATAGTCACAAAAATTATTACACTAATTGGAGGAATCATTGGACTTGTTTCAGCAGTTAGCATTATGTTTGGCGTCAAAGAAATTCGTTCAGGCATGTCGAATGATGATCCACGTACGCTTGATAAAGGAATAGAAAAAGTAGTTGTTGGTGGGGCCGTTATTTTAGCAATTGGTGGGGTAGTCGCCTATGTTATTACACAGGTAGGAGCTATTCGTTTTTAAAAGGAGGAAAAAATGAAGCTATTAGTAGAAATGATAGTCAATGGTCAAACTGAATGGGAAGTTATAGAAGAAGAAAATGCGCCACAGGCAATTATTCAGAGTCGAGGAGACTTTTCATTTGATGAGAATGGAGAGCTCATTGTCAATGATGATGAAATAAGTTATACAGGCGTGTTTGAGGTTTGCGAGACTAACTTATTGGATTTCACTGTTAAGGAAGCAGAAATCCATAGATTTTATCACAAAAAATTAGAAAAGCTAGGGATAAATCCTCTAACGTTTGAAAACTCGCAAGAAATAGCTAACTGAGCGGAGGGGAAGCAATGAACATTCCAAAAGGAACGACCGATCAGCTATTTAAAAGTCTAGCTGAATACAATCCAGCAACGAATGAAGCCATGTCTAAAATAGCGAAAGTCCTAGTCCCTTTAGGAATCGCTATTTTAGGCATTCTTTTTATGATTGAATTATCGAATACCCAAAAGAAATTTCAATCAGAAGACGGTGGTTTGACGATCGAGTTATTAACTAACATTGCATTGAAATATGTGATCGCGTATGTCTGTATTATGGGCTCTGGCTACATTATTGATGGCATTGTCTGGTTTACAATTCAAGCAGCCAAATGGATTAATTCCATTGTAACAGCAACAGGAACCAGTGAAGCGATCCCACAAGTGGGGAAAGTTTCCTGGTGGGCAAAACCGATTGTAGGTCTATTTGAGGTATTTGCTTACCTAGCACTATGGTTATCGAGTGTGATAACGAAAATCCTTATTTTCTTACGAGGGGTACAATTGTATATGATTAAAGCCCTTGCACCATTGTTTGTGGCGTTTTTTGTCCATGATGAATTACGTTCGATTGCCATGGGCTACATGAAACAAATTATGGCTTATGCTTTACAAGGTGCTTTACTGGTTCTATTAATGGGGCTTATTCCAATTTTAACGGCGAATGATTACCTTTCGTTTGCTTCATTTGATGGAGGTATATGGGCGAATGCTAGTGCATTTGTACTTAATATCATGACGTATTGTGCGTTAATTTTAAAATATGTGGCAGTGATTATTCTTCTAGTTGGTTCACAAGGATTTGCCAAACGATTAGTAGGAGCGATGTAAAATGGCGATTAGTTCAGAATTTTATAAAGATCTATCAAAAGTAAAGAAAAAAATCTGGGGAATTACAGTCAGAGAATTTAAAGCGTATGTTTGCTTTGTTTTTATAGGGATATTTCTTTTGTTAGAAGTATTTTTTTTGCCTGATCTTTTATTTATGGTTTGTGCGCTAGTCACCTCGTTTGCGTTAGGGTGGTATCCCGTTTTATTAATGATGAATAAGTGGAAAGAAGTAAAAAGAGCTTTTTACTTACGCTTTTATTATGAGGAACGAACCTTTCAGGCTGGGAAAATAAGGAGGTATCAAAAGGATGAATTTGTTCAAAAAGAAACAATCAAAGAAACAGACGTTATCTAGTAACGTTGAAAAAGTAGATAAAAAAGTCAAAAAACGTGTACAGCAACAAGCAAATCCTACCGTACAAGATAGTATCTTTTATACGAGTCAGTTTGAAGAAGGGCTCATGCACATTGTAGAGGATGAGTTTTCTAAGTGCTATAAACTTGGAGAAGTGGACTACGAAATTGCTGTAGAAGAAGATCAATTAAACACGGTAATGGGGTATGCAGAAGGGTTAAATACACTAGACAAAAACTCTCGGTATCAGCTGTTGGTTGTTAATAAAAGAGAAGAAGAGTCGTTGATGGAAGACGTTTTATTGGCGTATCAGGGAGATCACTTAGATAACTACCGTCAAGAAATCAATGAAATTATAACGAAGCAGTATGAACAAGACGAGCGAAACTTTAAGATTGAAAAATATGCTATTTTCACCACAAAAAGTTCGTCCATGAAACAAGCCAACAAAGAGTTAGAAGGAATCATGCAGAACTTTGCCAATCGTTTTGAAGCCAACCAAATTAAATTAGAGGTAACCCCAATGACTGGCTTAGAGCGATTGTCTTTGTTCAGCTATTTTTTGCGCCACGGACAATATTTTGGCACAAGCTATCAAGATATTGCCGTATCAGGGCTAACGTCTAAAGCGTTTATTGTTCCAAGTAAAATCAAGTTTCCAAACAATAAAGCTTATTTTCGGTTAGGAGAAAACTACGCAGCTGTTTTAACCATTCAACAATATCCAAAATACCTAGAAGATAAGTTAATCAAAGAATTATGCGCTACAGGAAGAGAGCTAGCGATTAGCATTCATGCCAGACCTTATGACATGATGGAAGCCAGAAAGGCAATACAGGGAACCAAGACATTAAATGATGTTGCCATTCAAAAGCAACAGAAGCAAAACTTCAGAAGTGGTGTTTCAGAGGATGCGATTTCAGGAGAAGCAAAGGAAATCCAAGAAACAACGAATGCGTTAATGGATGAAATAAAAAATAATGGCCAAAAGTTATTTAATGGCCTATTTTCAGTTTTCTTAATTGCAGAAACAGAAAAGGAACTTTTAGAAGCTGTTGAATCGGTGAAAAACGTAGGAGCAACCTGGCAAGTTGTGTTTGATACAGTAGACAATTACAAAGAAGAAGCACTCAATACAATCTTACCGATTGGAAAACCTTACTTAGACGTTGAAATGAGTTATATGCGTGATCTAACAACAACAAATATTGCTACACAAGTCCCTTTTACCAATGTGGAATTACAAAGCTCAACAGGTCAGTTTTATGGCCGGAATCAGTTGACGAAGAACATGATTACTATTGACCGAAAAAAAGATTTAATTACACCAAGTGGGCTTATTTTCGGAACGTCTGGTTCTGGTAAAGGAATGGCGACCAAATGGGAAATTCTTTCAACGCGTTTAAAATTTCCGAAGGACCGCTTTTTAATTGTTGATCCAGAAAGTGAATACTTACCGATTGGGAAAGAATTGGATGCAGAAATACTCGATATCTCGACTGGTACAAAAAATCACTTGAATATTTTAGGAATGGTAGACAAGCAGTTATTGGATGAAGAGGACCAGGAACTTGATTTAGTTAAAGAAAAATCTAATTTGTTATCCACTATGTTTGAATCGCTACTAAAAAGCTATACGGACGTGGATGCGGGACTTGTTGACCGTGTGACGTTGTTGACGTATGAACGCTTTGAAAACAAAGAGACAGAGCCAACATTAGTCGATTGGTTTAGAATCTTAAAAGAACAAACGGATGAAGGTGCCAAAGAATTAGCGAATAAAGTGGAAACCTATTGTGTGGGTTCACAAGATATCTTTGCGCACCAAACGAATATCGATTTAACGGCACCCTTTATTGTCTTTAATACAAAAAAATTAGATGATCGCTTGAAAAAGTTTGCCATGAAAGTGATTTTAGATCAGTTGTGGAAACAAGTAGTATCCGGACAAGGAAAAGTAACGTCACGTTTGTATTTTGATGAATTACAAGTCAACTTCACAACGGAAGAAGAAGCAGAATGGTTCTTAAATTTATGGGCGCGTATTCGTAAGTATGGTGCCGTGACAACAGGTATCACGCAAAACCCTACGACGTTATTAGACAGTAAAGCGGGGCAAAAAATGATTGCCAATAGTGAATTTTTGATTTTATTACGGCAAAAACCAATTGATTCACAACGATTAGTAGAAATTTTAAGTCTGACACCTGCATTGAAGAAGTATATCAATGATCGAGCCCCACAAGGAACGGGGCTAATTTCTGCAGGTGGGGTGGTTGTTCCGTTTGAAAATCCTATTCCAAAAGAAACACATCTATTTGAAATTATGAATACCGACGCTTAGGATGTGAGGACATGGTAGAAAATAAGCGTACTTGGAAAGAAAAAGTACATGTTGAAACTCAAGTAGAAGAGCGTCTTAGAAAAAATTTGACCTTAAAATCAAGAGAAGCGACGAAGTTGCAAAAAAAAGCATTAAAGACGACTAAAAAGGAGTTTAAACTTTCTAAGAAAAATTACAAGCAATCACTAAAAAAACATAAACTCACCTTGAAAACAGGGAAGGAACCATTAAGTATTAACCATTTACTGGATAAAAAGAAATTTGTAGAGCAAAAGAAACGCAAAAAAGCACAGAAAATTGCTTACAAACGAACGAAAAAAGTAGATGAAACGCGTGTCGTTAACCAAGTAAAAAGGGAAACCAAGGAAGGGTTGAAAAGAGAAGCGACGCAAAAAGTACGAACCACGTTAACGCAGGAAGATACACTGAATGAAGCAATGACCCTTTATGAAAAAACACAACAAGCTAAATTTAACATGCGTACAGCTTTGAAAACAGGAAAAACGGTTAAGAATCTTTCGGTGAAAACTGCAAAAGATACGTACGGATTGGGGAATCGCTTATTTAACTTTTCAAGAGGACGTGGGTTTCAGCGTACACCAAAAGACTTTACGTTAAAAAAACAACTTATGAAACAACTACGGAATCGCGCTATGCGCTTTAAAGCAGCAAAAGAAGCGAAGAAAGCCGAACAAGGTATTGGCTTGATTCGTTCTTTTTTTAATGGTCAGAAGACATTAGGGAAAGTCGCTGCATTGATTCTAAAAAATCCAATTTCTTGGGTTGTTTTATTGGTTCTTTTTCTTGTTTTTTTATTGAGTGGCGTTGCAAGTAGTACACAAAAACCAGCGATTGTTCAAGAAGAGGAAGATTTAACCGCTTCATGGACGTATTTTACTAAATTAGATGCGCAACATACAGACGATAACAACCAGTTTTATAGCAATATCGATGATGTTCTTTTCTACATGAATTATCGGTACGATGATTTTAAATTATTAGATATGGATTCCACTGGTACAAAGAATTTTGAAACGATTCTATCTGACTTATGGACGGCATTAAACGGAAAGAAACCTGATTATCAGTTGAAAACAATGCAAAGTTTAGAAACAGATAAGAAATCAAGTTATTTTATCGAAGAGGAACAAGCAAAGCATTATCAAGAGATAAAAAAAGAGTTAGGCTACCAAACATTGGATGATCTCCTTTCTTTTCCAGTAAAAACTGACGCTTTAATTGTCAATAAGCGCTATGGCTATGACAAATCAAAAGAGAAGCTCACCTTGTATCAAGGCATTGATGTATTGATTGAAGCTAATCAGCCGTTTCATTCACCAATGAACGGCCAAATCGTTTCGGTGCCTGATACAGAAACACTGGTTATCGAAAAAGAGAAAGTAGCTAGGTTAACGATTCGTGGTGTGAATACCCTTCGACTAACAAAAGGTATGGATGTTGAAGAAGGAACATTTCTTGGGAATACAAAGAATTCAACAGTTACATTCCAGTATGAAAAATATAAAAAAGAAACGAAAGACTGGTTTTTTGTAAATCCAGCCTTTTATTTTCCACGTGTAACCTACACGCAAACGACTCTTTTAGGAAGTGCAGATTTTTCTCCTGAAGCAAGTGTCGAAAAAAGAGCGCAAGCTGTTTATGATTATTTATCAAAAAAGGGATACACCAAAGAAGGAATTAGCGCGATTTTAGGGAATTTTTCGGTAGAAAGTGGCATTAATCCAAAACGTGCAGAAGGGGATTATTTGAACCCGCCTGTAGGTGCGCATGGGAATTCGTGGGACGAACCGAGTTGGCTTTCTATGGGAGGTCCGCAAATTTATGGGGGACGTTTTCCAAATATTCTCCATCGAGGACTAGGTTTAGGCCAGTGGACGGATACAGCTGATGGTGGTCGTAGGCATACGTTGTTATTAGACTATGCCAAAGGTAAAAATAAAAAATGGTACGATCTGCAATTGCAGCTGGACTTTATTTTTGACGGCGATGCACCAGGTTCACGAACAGCAGCAGACAATGTAGCAAGAAGTAAGGTGGCTGCAACTATTCCAGAACTTACTACTTATTTTCTAACTGTTTGGGAAGGAAATCCCGGAGACAAGTTAGGAGAACGAATTCAAGCTGCACAAAATTGGTTTACATTCTTTTCTCGATCGGGTACACCAATCGGTGGTTCTGGGAGTGAGGTCTTTGCGCAGTATAAAGAAAAAATGCAACCATTACCCACAGACAGAGAAACAAAAGCAGGACAAGGCTGGCCAGGCAATGCGTATGCGCCAGGGAATTGTACTTGGTATGTATTTAATCGTTTTGCACAGTTAGGAAAAAGCATTCACCCTACTATGGGAAACGCCAATCAATGGGTGCATAACTACAGACAAACACCAGGAGCGACACTTGAATCAACTCCTAAAAAAGGGGATGCTGTTATTTTTACAAATGGTGTAGCTGGTTCTAGTACGCAATATGGACACGTGGCTTATGTGGAGCATGTAAACTCTGATGGAAGTTTTGTCATTTCTGAAATGAATGTCAGTGGTGAGTATTCCATGAATTGGCGTGTCTTAAAAAAAGAAGCAGGCGAATACTTTATGCGCCTAAACTAAAAAGAAAGGAACCAATAAGAACAATGTATAATATGGAAAAATTGAGTAGATACAAGAAAATTGGCTTTATTGGTGGCAGCTTACTGCTTATTGTGCTTATTTTTTTGATTGGGCTTAGTGTTGGGCAAAGAAAACAAGTAAAAGTCGAGAAAAAAGAGGAATTAACGACAAGTACGGTAAAAAAATTTTTGATTGCGTATTATACAAAAAAAGATCTTGGCGAAAATAGAAATCGCTATGAACCTTTGGTGACAAGCGCCATGTATAACGAATTAGTGAATGTAGAAAAACAGCCTGTTAATCAAGCGTATAAAGGCTATGTAGTCAATCAAGTACTTGATACGTATAAAATCTATATTGATACTGAAAACAACGAAGTCATTGTGGACGTCACGTATAAGAATACACAACGAACCAAACGAAATAATGATGAAGGAGCGTTGAAAAATCAGAGCAATCAAGAAGCAATGAAATTAACCTTTGTAAAACAAGGTGCTAATTTTTTAGTGGATAAAATGGCACCAGTAACACTTACCAATGAATTACAAGAGGAGCAAAATTCATATAATACACATGTAGTAACGAAAGAAGAATCAATAAAGGAGAGTGCAAACAGTGGGGAAAAGTAAAGTAAGTGAATTAGAAAAAAAGAAGGATCGAGTGGAGAATGAACTTAATAAAGCCAATGAACGTCTCGATACATTGAAACAGTCGATTGCTAAAAAAGAGAATGAATTGAAACAAATAGAAGCGGAAATTGTCAGTGCTCTATTAACAGAAAATAATTTATCTTTTAGTGAATTGACTGCGTTGCTGAGTGAAAAAGAAGCAGGTGGTGAAGCAAGTGTTTATAGGGAATAAAACAACTTATCGCTATGAACTTCTTTATTCAAAAAATATTAAAGGCGAGGCGATCGACTCTACCGCTACACTTGTTCGTTATGTGATTGGCGTAAACAACGATCTTATTAAGAAGGAAGAAGAAGGGTGGCTTTATGTCGAAAAAATAAAAGAAGGAAAACAAGAGGACCAAATCCTTTATGGCAAGCGTATAGATTTACCAATTTTAGAAGATAATCCTTATTTTCATGATCTTTTAGATCCGTTTGATACAAAAAAAGTGATTCCTTTTGTAGAACTATTGCCTTCAGCTGTAGAAAATCAGATAAAGCCAGAAGAAAAAAATAAAGAAACACAAGATATTGTAGAGTTAGAGAAAAACAACAAAACCACTATTACTACTGAAGAAAAGGAAACAACTGAATTAAAAGAGCAACCAGATGAAATGGCCGATAAAGAAACACAGAAGAAAATTCTGGAACAAAAGATTCAGTTTAAAAAAGACGAGTTAGCCACATTGACCGAGGAGATTGCGACTAAACAGGAAGAAATCAATGACTTAGAACAAAAATTAAGTACATTTTCAAAGAAGCCAGAGGGACTTTATTTATAAAAAAGAGTTTTTTATCAGCTAGTAAAAAAGCCTCTTCTAGCTAAGAAACAAGGATTACCACTTTTACTGTCAAAATGGTATACTATGAATGAAAATGGGGAGGATGTGAGAGAATGAATACAAAAAAATTAGCTGAATTAATCTATTCTGTGGCCCAATATGATGGGTACAACACGTCTATTCTGCAAACACAAAAAAACCTTTCTACAAACAAGGATGAGTGGCAATTTACCAATGAAACAGATCGCTATATATTTGAAGATTTAGTTAAAGCGATTCACTATGCTAGTCAACAAAAGAAACTAACGGTTGATGTATTCAAAGGAATTAATGCACAAATGGACTCTCACAAAGAAGGACAGCCTGAAAATCCTGGAAAATTGAGGGAAAAAGTCACTATACATGTTGGCGATTATGTACCACCTAGAACAGTTACAGAAAAAATGGTTCAACGAGAACTAGATGCAGTAACAGAAAATAGTGTAGAAGATGGCTGGGCGTTGTACGCTCGTTTGGCAAAACTACAAGCGTTTGATAATGGAAATAAGCGGACTGCCTTAATCTCGGCCAACTTATTTATTGGGTCTTTAACGGGAGAATCTTCTACTTATTTGACAATCCCAACTGATTTTCGAAGAACACAATTTGATGCCAATTTGATGTACTATTACATGGCGGATGACTTCGATGATCACATGCCAGACGTTCAATATTCGTTAAATGAATTTGTGCGTTTTGCCAAAGAATATACAGAAGCACAGCCAAAAAATAAATTTGAAGAGCGCTTGGAAGAAGCAAAAATACAACAAACTAATCAAAAAAAATTTAAAGCAAACCATTTAAGAAATAACGGAAAAACATTATAACAGAAAAAACATCGATCTGTAGATTGTAGATCGATGTTTTTTCTGTTTAATACAAATAAATTTTGACACTTAGTCCGCTTTAAATCATTAATTCAGGAGTAAGGAGTGGAAAAATGAACGAATTAAAAAAACAACGAGTTGTTCAAACTGAAGTTTATCAAGCAACAATGCGAGAAATTTCATATCCTTTTATTTTCGAGAAGAATATAATCGAGTGGTATGCTACAAATGAACAGTTGATTAATCAATTTGTAGTAAAACAGTTCGCAATTTTTGATCGTGAGAAAGCAGATATTTTGGAGATAGGTCTGGATCCATTGTTAAAAGGAAGCCAATTTATATCTGCTAAATCGTTTATTCCCGATAGCTATATGTATTATAATAACTTGAATAAGTTACTTGATCATGAAGTCCAAATTGTGATTGTACAAACAAGTAGTTTGCCAGCTGAATATATTATAGAAGTTTTATCAGATATTGCCGCTACAGCAACAAAATTAAGAATAATTATATTTGTAACGATTAATACTGAACCTAAAATACTTCCTATACTATCATTTACGCAAGTTAAAACTCAAGCAATCCTTGATGTCATTGGTTATAGGAAAAATGAACAGAAAAATACTATATTAATTGAACAAGTTTATGATAGGCTACTTTTTTCACTCATGATATAATTGTTATAAAAAGTGGTGATTTGGATGGTAGAAAAATTTTATGCTTATTATTATGGCAATAGAATAAATGCCTATGAAGCCCTTAAAAAACGAAATAGAAGTGAAATCGTTACTTCTCCAGTAGAAAAAGCTGAGTTATTTGATTCATTAGAAAAAAATGATCGGTATCCAGTTAAACCAGTCAAAGCGAGAAATAATATTGGTGTTCCATATTTTGCTTATTACTCAAATTATCGTCCTGAAGGAGCAAACGTAGAGAATAATAAAAACAGAGAAACATTTGCACATTCTTTATTTCAAGACGTATTTCTTAATCTGTCTACGTTTATAATTAGAGATGGGAAGACTTGTGTTGAAGTAAAAATTGATAGTGTGGCTGTTGATAGGAGAGTTTGGAAATCAAAGAAACATTATTTTATAGTTGATGTACTGTACAAACTAAAAGAAACCACCCCTTATAGTTATTATTATAAATGGAACGGTTTTCTAGCATTAGAAGTATGCGTTACAACCAGAGTTTTAAAGGAAAAAGTTGATTTTTTATCAGCTAAAGGATTACAAATTTGTTCTTTTTCAGTTCCGAAAAAAATAGAGAAAGAATTGAAAATATATGATAATGCCTCTGATGTTACACCAGTTGATGAACAGATTTACAATAAAAAATTTAATAAGTATAGATTCTTATTTGAAAGTAAACGTTATGAAGCATATTCAAAGTTGCTTGGAAGTGTCCTAACAAAACCGGAGTGGGAGGAGAAATATGTTCAGATGAAACGATATGAAGAACAAGAAAAAGAAATGTTAGAACGAATACAAAATGCGACAAATAATCTTGAAAAACTGAAATTGTTAGAACAAGAAGAACGAGATAAGTTACTATGTTTAAAGAAGGAAAAAGAAAATATTATTAACGAAATAAAAAAATTTAACAAGGAGAAGCGGAACTCAGAGTCATTACTTCAAGAAATTAAGAAGTTATCAGAAAAAAATGAACAGTTAGAAGAGAACCAAAAAGTATTAGTTAAGAAGAATGAAGAATTAACTGTTGAAAAACAGTTTCCAAAAAAACATCCATTAAAAGCTTTATGGCACTCTATTATAGGAAATGAAGGAGAGAATTGAGTGAATGATTAATAATGTGACATTAGTCGGTCGCTTAACAAAAGATCCTGACCTGCGTTACACACAAAGTGGAACAGCAGTTGGACAATTTACGTTAGCAGTTAATCGTAATTTCACGAATCAACAAGGAGATAGAGAAGCAGATTTTATTAATTGTGTTATTTGGCGTAAAGCAGCTGAATCTTTCGCTAATTATGCGCGTAAAGGCACTTTAATTGGTTTAACAGGACGTATACAGACAAGAAATTACGACAATCAACAAGGGCAACGCGTATATGTGACAGAAATTGTTGTAGAAAACTTTCAATTGTTGGAATCAAAAGAAGTAAACGATCAACGTAGAAGTAGTAAGCCGGACCAAGCGACTTTTGACAAACAAGCAACTGAGAAACCTGACCCTCTTGATCCTTTTTCTAAAGATGTAAGTCCGATAGATATATCAGATGACGACCTTCCTTTTTGAGATAGCTAAATTAAGACAGAAATACTTTTTATAAGGAGAATTTGAATGAAAATAGTAAAACAATGGTATTTTTGGCTAGCTGTAATTTTCGCCGTGTTACTGTATCAACAAATTACCTCCCCTCGTGAACTAACCGCCACAAGGTGGTTAATTATTATTCTTGTAGCGATTAATATTCCCTTACAGTTGTTTACGGCCTATCAAAAAAGTAAAGAAACAAAAAAAGACTAGCAAATTTTGCTAGTCTTTTTTTATAAAGGAGGAGATTTTTGGTGGAACAAAGAGAAATTGTACACCGTTATTATGTTTTAGGTACTAGTACTTTAGATAAAGTGTTAAAGGTGCTGCTTAATTTATCCAGTGATGGTGTATTGGCGCTAAAAGACAAGTTTCTTCCTTTAAAAGGGGAAAATAATTTGTATAAGCTAATGAATCATGAGGATCCACTGACTTCGGCGCAACTTCATGAAAAAGTGAATTTAAATAAGTTAAAAGAACAGTTGGAAGCCCAAGGGCTTCCTTTTGCGTTTAAAGAAACCAAAGAAGGGACTAACTTCTATTTTCGAGTAAAAGATACGGAACTTGCAAAGAAAGCCTTAGAACGCGTGTTAACGGATATTAAGAAGAACCCACAAATGATTTTGCGTAAGCCAAATACCATGACTTTTGATGAACGGTTAGCCTACACTGCAGCCAATAAAAAATACGTGGGTAAAATTGATCAAACAAAAACAATCACAAAAGGAAGGAAACTGTAATGCAGACGTACAAAAAAGAACTGAAACCGTATCTCTACCTTGGTATTTTTCTATTTGTGATTGGCTTTGGAATAGGAAATTTCTTTTGGCTGTTACCAGGGACAGACTATTTTTCAAAAACGAATTATCTCTTTACAAAAGATATTCTAACGTATATCGAACAAACTTTTTATCGGTTTTTTATAACACCAAGTCTATTAGGATTTAGTGCAGGAATACTTGGTTTTCTTTTAGGACTATTAATGTATGTGCGAGATAATGATCGTGGAATCTACCGTCATGGAGAAGAATACGGTTCGGCTCGTTTTGCTACACCTGCTGAAATGAAAAAATATGAAGATCCAATTCCTGAAAACAATATTATTGTTAGTAATCATGTAAAAATTTCTCTTTTTAATAAACGTTTACCAATCAAGCTACAAAAAAATAAGAATATCGCCATTCTAGGTGACTCTGGAGCGGCCAAAACGTTAGCTTTTATCAAAACCAATCTTATGCAACGACATGCCAGCTTTATCACAACAGACCCAGACGGTGGAATATTGCCAGAGATTGGACTTTTATTGAAAAAAGGCAAGTACAAGATTAAGGTCTTAGACTTAAACACGTTGTCAAATAGTGATACGTTCAATGTTTTTGAGTATATGCACTCCGAATTAGACGTGGACCGAGTTTTAGAAGCTGTCACCGAAGCAACAAAAGAAGGGGAAAAAACGACCGGGGAAGATTTTTGGATAAAAGCCGAAGGCTTATTGGTTCGCTCTCTTATTGCGTATTTATGGTTTGACGGTCGCAGAAATGAGTATACGCCACATTTAGGAATGATTGCGGACATGTTACGCCACCTAAAACGAAAAGATAAAAATGTACCTAGCCCAGTGGAAGAATGGTTTGAGGAGTTAAACGAGGCCATTCCTGACAACTACGCTTACCGACAATGGACCTTGTTTAACAATTTGTATGAGAGTGAAACGAGAGCCAGCGTTCTAGGGATAGCTGCTGCACGTTACTCTGTTTTTGACCATGAAGAAGTGGTCAATATGATTCGTACAGACACGATGGATATTGACTCCTGGAATGAAGAAAAAACAGCGGTGTTTATTGCGATACCTGAAACTAATACGTCGTTTAATTTTATTGCGGCGTTGATGTTTGCGACAGTCGGAGAAGTGTTGCGAAATAAATCAGACCAAGTACGTTTAGGAAAACGAGTACTAGAAGAAGGCAAAGAACTCCTACATGTCCGCTTCTTAATTGACGAATTTGCCAATATTGGCCGAATTCCTCACTTTGAGAAAATGTTGACCACGTTTCGTAAGCGAGAAATGTCGTTTACCATTGTTTTACAATCCTTGAACCAATTACAAACGCTTTATCGCAATGGGTGGCAAAACATTTTAAATGGCTGTGCGTGTTTACTATACCTTGGTGGAGACGAAGAAGAAACCACCAAGTATCTGTCTGCGCGTGCAGGGAAACAAACATTATCTATTCGGAAACATAGCATGAATAAAGGAAATCAAGGTGGAGGATCCGAAAATCGAGATAAATACGGGCGCGATTTGATTGACAGGAGTGAAGTTGCGCTTATTGGAGGAGACGAGTGTCTGGTTTTTATATCAAAAGAGCATGTTTTTAAAGATAAAAAATTCTATGCTTTTCAGCATGACCGAGCAGATGAACTAGCAACAGGACCGACTGATGATAAGTGGTATACGTGGCGCCGATATATGACTGATGAAGAAGCTATTTTGGATAAAATCTCGGCAACAGATATTATTGACCATGGAGAAATTACAAGTGAACTGAAAGAAGAAACACACGTTTAAAAAGACGTGCGTTTTTTATTTCAGAAAATAGAAAAAGGAGGAACAGAAAATGCCAATGACACATGCACAACGACAAAAAGTGTTAGAAGAAATTGAACGAAAAAGTATTGTGGATGTCTCAGAAAGTTTAGGAATAACACTTGTACGACAGGGACAAAGTTATATCTGGTCAGAGCACGATAGTTTTGTTTTAACCCCTAAGAAGAATGCTTTTTATTGGAACTCTCGCCAAGTTGGTGGTGGGAGTATTAAGCTTGTTCAAGTGATAAAAGAGTGTACACACGCTGAAGCATTGCAGTATTTACAGACCGTAGAAGCAGGGGCTGTTGAAACGTTGAAAGAACCTACTCCGACGAACTTTCATTATTATATGAAAGAACATACACAACAAAATGCCACCATTGATTACTTGCTTCAGGAACGTAAGTTATCAAGAGAAACGATTGATTTCTTTTTTGAACAAAACCTCATGGCACAATCCACGTATACAGATAAAGAGACCGGACAAAGTGAACCAGTAATAGTCTTCAAGCACGTTGGTCTTGAAGAAAAAATTAAGGGCGTTGCCTTACAAGGTATTTGGGAAAATAAGAAGCTACATGGCGAACGAGGACGGTTAAAGCGTGTCTGGGGAAATGGCTATTATGGGTTGACTGTTCGTGTAGGGTATCCACCAAAAATTGCAGAAGCTACGTCAGAAAAGCCAATCAAAATCATTGTTTTTGAAGCGCCTATAGATCTCATGAGTTATTACGAATTAAAAAAAGAGACGATTGGAGATGCGGTATTATTTTGTGCGAATGGACTTAAAAAGGGCGCAGTATCTACGCTTATTGCCAATGAAATTGGCTCTTATGTCAAAGAGGAAGAAAAGCCAACCGTTCTTGAACAATTAGAAAAGTCGAAACTAACAACGGAAAAAGTCCAACTTGTTTTGGCTGTAGATAATGACGAAGCAGGGAAGAAATTTATTCAACAATTTTCAAATAACTGGTGTCCAATTACTCTTGACCAACCTAAACTAATTGAAGGAAAAAGTAAAACAGATTGGAACGATATTTTAAAGCAAACAAAGAATGAAACAAAGAAAAAAGAAGCAAAATTAAAGCGTCAAGAAGCAAAAAAACGATCCAGAGAAAGGAATAAAGAAATGTCTGAAAAAACACAAATGAAGCAAAAAAGCCAACCAGAAATCACCTTGGAAGAGATAATTAAAAAGAAAGATTATAAAAAATTATCGCAGCATTTGAACGACGGGATCAAAGAGTATTTAACAAGTGATACGTTTAAAAACTATTTAGATTTTGCTTCAAAATTTCATAAATATTCGTCAAAAAATATTCGTTTATTGTTGGCACAAAATCCAAATATACGTCGTGTAGCTGGTTACAATGCGTGGAAAAAGTTAGATCGTCAAGTAAAAAAAGGCAGCAAAGCACTGTATGTGTATGCCCCTTATTTTAAAGATAAAGTCGATAAGAATGGGAAAAAATTTACGGATGAAAATGGAGAAATTGTCAAAGAGACGCGCTATTTTTTAACGCCTGTCTTTGATGTAGAACAAACGACCGGCGCAGAGTTGCCACAGCTTGTTTATAATCTGGAAGAGAATCTTAGCGACGGTAAAATATTCACCAGAACTTACAATGCGTTAGTTGAGATTTGCCCAGTTCCAGTAACTGTCACGTCTATTGCAAGTGGTGCGAATGGGTATTATGATCCAACGAAAAAAGAAATTGTCCTCCAACAACATTTAGGAGAAGTGATGACTTTAAAAGTCTTACTTCATGAAATGACGCATGCCATGCTTCACCCAGATTCGCAAGCGATATTTGGAGATGACGTTTATTCTCGACAAGAATTTGAAGCGGAATCAGTTGCCTATATTGTCTCCCGTCACTTAGGGCTGGATACGTCCTCGTATTCTTTTGGTTATCTTTCTTCTTGGACGAAGCAAGGAGAAAAGTTAGAAGAATTTACGCAATCGTTAGAAACGATCACGAAAGAGGCGCGCACGCTAATTGAAAAAGCCGACCATGCTTTATCCATAGAAAAAGGCATTCAACTTCCCCAAAATAAATTTGAAGAACGTTTATTGAATGCGAAGAAAAAAGAAACTGAAGTGGGAAAGTCTCAAGCTAACGAGCAAAAAAGGCAACAAAATGAACCAAGAATTTCTGCTCAAATAGCAAATTCTACTCGATTTTAAAAACAAATAATAAGAGAAAAGGAGAAAACAAAATGGACCAATTAACGGACGAAAGTAAATTTATTCTGACACAATTTTTCTTGGCAGACCCGCTTAGTGACCAACCAAGAGTCCACCAGAAAAAGAAAGAAAAATCAAAAGGAACGGTGCTAAAAGAACTGGATACGTTGATTCATGATTTTAAAGAAAAAGAATTAAAAATTGATTTATTTCCTTACGAAGAAGCAGCCACTTATTTACGAAAGTTGAAAGGAAATGACTCGTATTTGGTCTTTCTGGATGAGTTATTAGCCCCTTATCAATAGGAAAGAAAAAATAAAGGTCAAAAATGGTAAGTCGAAACGTCAATAAATGTCAAAGTGTAGCGATGGGGATTGGGGGAACCCCAAAAATTTGAACGACTCCTACCAGTATTTTTGGTAGGGGTCATTCAAAATATCGCAACATGGTACCATGTTGCTCCGCTTGCAAAAAGAAAGCCTATCCTTGGGTACAGCTAATTGTCAAACTAAGGAGACTACTTATTATGTAAAAGAAAGAAGAAACAATTATGGAGAATAAACAAAAGCTAAAACGACCTATTCAAAGAAAAATACGTTTTTCAAAAGAAGAAAATGAATTAATCAATCGAAAAATTGAAGAAAGTTTCTTTCCAAACTTTCAAAATTTTGCCTTGCACCTTTTGATTCAAGGAGAGATTCGCCATGTTGACTATTCCGAACTCAACAGACTAACTACCGAAATTCATAAAATTGGCATTAATATTAATCAAATGGCCCGTCTGGCCAACCAGTTTCATGAAATTTCGTCTGAAGATATTAAAGATTTGACCGATAAAGTACAGAGTTTAAATGCGCTGGTTCAGAGCGAATTAAACAAATTAATAAAGAGAAAGGAACAATCGTAAATGGTGTATACAAAACATTTTGTTATTCATACATTTGATAAATTAAACAATGCTTGCTCATATATTGAGAATGCAGAAAAAACTGAAGTTACGAATGATAATCCGTCTGAACACTTGGAACATTTATTTCAATATATTGTGAATGACGATAAGACGTACATGAAAAAATTAGTTTCTGGGCATGGCATTGTAGATCCAACAAATCCTTATGAAGAATTTAAATTAACAAAATTACAAGCAGCAATTCAACGAAAAATCGGGTACACATTCGATCCAAAATCAGAACGATTGCTTCCGCCAACGTTAACAGAATTAGAAAAAGGCAACGCCGTTTTAGCACACCATTTAATCCAATCCTTTTCTCCAGAAGATGATTTAACGCCAGAAAAAATACATGAAATAGGGTACAACACGGTGATGGAATTGACGGGTGGAGAGTATGAATTTGTGATCGCCACACATGTCGATAAAGAACATTTACACAATCATATTATTTTTAGTTCAACCAATTTAAAAACAGGTAAAGCCTTTCGCTGGCAAAAAGGAACCAAAAAAGTCTTTGAACAAATTTCGGATAAAATTGCAGCGAAGGAAGGCGCAAAAATTATTGAAAAATCACCGAAGCAAACTCATACAAAATATACAAAATGGCAAACAGAGTCCATTTATAAACAAAAAATAAAAAGTCGGTTAGACTTTTTATTAGAACAAAGTTCTTCAATTAATGACTTCCTAGAAAAAGCAGAAGCTTTGAATTTATCGGCAGACTTTTCTAATAAGTGGACGATCTATCGATTGCTTGACGAACCACAAATAAAAAATACTCGTAGTCGAAGCTTGTCAAAAAGTGACCCCACTAGATATAATTATGAAAAGATTATTGAACGATTGAAAGAAAATAAAAACGTTCTAACAGTGGAAGAATGTGTCAAAAGATACGAAGAAAAAAATGAACAAGAAAAAAATAATTTTGACTATCAATTTACAATAGAACCATGGCAACTGTCTCACAAAACAGAAAGAGGATATTATATAAATATCGATTATGGCTATGGTAATTCTGGAAAGCTCTTTGTAGGAGGGTATAAGGTTGATCCATTAGACAACGGTAATTACAATATCTATATTAAAAGAAATGAGTATTTTTATTTTATGAGCGACAAGGATGCTACTAAAAGTAAATACTTAACAGGGGCTTCGTTGATTAAACAATTACGACTGTATAATGGACAAACACCACTGAAAAGAGAACCTGTGATGCAAACCATTGATGAATTAGTTAGTGCCATTAACTTTTTAGCGGCGAATGAAATCGAGGACACAAGACAACTAAAATTATTAGAAGAAAAATTAGAAGTTGCTTTTCTTGAAGCAGAAAAAACTTTAGAGACTCTTGACGAGAAGATGTTAGAGCTGCACCAATTAAGTAACCTCTTATTAGAAAATGAACTGCAGGGAGATCCAGAGTTAATTCAGAAAAAATTGAAAACATTGTTACCAGACGCAACGCTTGCGGAATTTTCTTATGAAGATGTTCGAGGAGAAATAGAAGCAATTAAAACCAGTCAAACTTTGTTAGAGAGTAAACTGGAACGAACTCGAAATGAAATTAATCAGCTTCATGAAATACAAGCCGTACAGGAAAAAGAGCCAGAGAAGCAAACCGACATTAAGCCCAAACTATAAACTATCTATTGGTGAACGGAGAGGAGAATTTTATGTTAGTTTTTAAACGTATTTTGTCTGTAATGCTATTTTTACCTTTTTTTATTCTGCATTTACTTTTCCGATATATTGGAATTTTAACATTGCTTACTAGTGGATTTACCACCACTTTATTATTGATTATTGCTCGAGTTTTGGCTTTTCTTTTTTTAATAATACCAATTGTGATCTTAGCAACAGAAGAACTTAGAATCGAATGGGCAAGTTGGGTTGGTTGGCTTTTATTTGGATTACTTGTTCTGCTTTTTCATTATCTAGCTGCCTTGAATGAAGAATTAGGAGGCTGGTTTTTAGATTTTTCTGATTGGTTAAGAAAGGTTCCTAGCAAACTGTGGGCTGAATAATTGCTCCTATGCTAAAACGCCTTAACTTAAAAAAGCCAAGGCGTTTTATGGTATAATATACGAGATAGTAAAGGTTTATGACGGTGGCTAATCTCTGAAAAAGGGGTGATTGCCTATGTTGATTTTTGGCTATACTCCTAGAAAGGACTAGCTTTGACTATTTTTGAAGCGTTAATGTTTGCGATTACTTTTGCGACATTAATTCTAAAAATTAGTGATAAAAACAACAAAAAATAACCGTCAACTTTAGCCGAGTTTGGTTATTTTTTGTAAAAATATTTAACTATCGGTCACCGTCTTAAATGGTGCTATCATGAGGGCGTATGACTAGTACGTCCTCTTTACATGTCTATTATAACACATTCTCTACAAGAAGAAAGGCGGAAGCCTTTCTTTTTTTGTTTCTAATCAAGAAGATACTCGCTAAAAGCGAGTATCAGGTTTGTCTTATATTATGATGATAAGGCGTGCTGTAAATTCTCTCTTGCCATTGTCTGACTGTTTGTCTTATCCTTTCTGGTACTTCCTGACGGTTACGTTTTCCTTGTATTTGTGTAATCTGTTGATTTCGGTACTCTAATGTGAAGTAAGGCAAATACTTCTAAAAACGTGCTAGGATATGTGTCAAAAACAGCGGTTTGTCTTTTCTGTGTTTACCTTTTATCTTTTACATTTGTTTATGCTAGTGCGTTAAGCCACCAAAAGGAATCTTTTGAACGACAAAGTATGATATTAGCCGATGATTTAAAAGACCTGGTGAACCGTGACACGGTGGCCGTGCATAGTACGTCTTTATTTAAAAATTCGCCAGTATTTGTCAATAGTTCAAAGAATTATCCTATATTAAAAGAACTGGTTCCACCAAATGAAGCACTTTATTGGCCAAATCAGTTTTTATTTAGAACGTACACTGGTTTAAATGTGAACATGGAGATCTTTGATATTAACGCGTTGAGTAAAGAAGAAAGTGAGTTAATGAAATCTAATTATTACCATGACATTTATGTAAAAGATTCAGAAGTATTTGTTTATGTTAAATAATCCTGAAATAAAAGTAATATCAAGGAAATTGAAAGGCCAAGGCAGATACTGTAAAATAAAAATAGCTATTTCAGATTTAACTATTTTCTTACAGACTGAATGAATTGATCGTTCAGTTCTATGAATGATTATTTGTTAGAAATGAAAGGCTAAAATAAGTTATAACCTTAGAGACTGTCTCCCCCCAAGAGACAGTCTCTATTATATATTTAAATATATTATAATTTATAGTTTGAATAAAACAACATAATATTATATATGTTGTTTTTCGTGACAGTATAGTTTTAGTAAATAATATAAATCTAAAGAAAATAGGCTGATCGATTAACTCGATCAGCCTATTTTTGAGCGTTTTTGCTCAATGGATACTTATATTATAAAACAAATAATAAAGAAATACAAATTTTTACCTTTTATAAAGGTATAGACATATTTTATTTTCTCGTGATTGATAAATAATAAAAATTTTAGAATTATGCAGAATCCGAATAATATATTGACTGTTATTAACAAACAAAGATAGCATACAGGAGAGGGAAAAATTATGGAATCTAGGTTGCTATTTTTAAGAATTAAAAATAATTATACTCAATCTTTTGTCAGTAACTATATACATTGTTCTCAATCTGCGTATTCCAGATATGAGAGTGGTGCAACAATGGTACCAGTAGATATTTTAGTTAAGCTATCACTTTTGTATTCTACAAGCGTAGATTACATATTATGCTTAACAGATAACCCAGAGTGTTACACAAAATTAAATTGCATAACTATCTCTAATAGAAAGTAATGAGGTGAAGAGATAATGTATTCTGAAAATTTTATTGCTAATGACTGGTTTAATGTAGAGGTATTTAATAAAAATAAGTATACTTTAACGAACCAAGAGAATAAAGATGTAACAGAATTATGGTTACAAATTTTAAAAGGGCTAAAGTTCCCCAACGAATTAAAGGAAACTGTCAGTTACTCTAAAAATTTAAAAGAATTATCTTTAAAAACTCACGCAGAAGTATCTGTATGTATTATTGCTAAGAATGAACAGGATTCAATAAGAAAATGTATTAATAGTATCTATGAATTTTCAGATGAAATTATATTTATTGATACAGGATCAATTGATTCGACAAAAAAAATAGTAAAAGAAATAGCAAGCGAAAAAGTAAAAATATTTGATTATACTTGGCAAGATGATTTTTCAGATGCGAGAAATTATTCAATACAAAAAGCAAGTAAAGAATGGATATTAATTATTGATGCAGATGAATATGTATCTTCAGATGAGCTTATCAAATTAAGGCTCTTAATAGATATGTTAGACAGGTTTAAATTTAAAGATTCATTAAGAGTTAGTTGTGCAATATATCAATTAGATAATGTTATCACACATGGCCAAAGTCGATTATTTAGAAACAATAATAAAATTAAGTATTATGGTCTAATACATGAAGAGTTGAGGAACAACAAAGGATTAGATCCAATTTTTAACGTTGAAAGTGAGATTACTTTTTTCCATGACGGTTACAAAGAAATACTTAGGAAAGAGAAGTGTGAAAGAAACATAAGGCTACTAGCTAAGATGTTAGAAAAAGAGCCAGACAATGTTAGATGGGCATACTTGTATTGTAGAGATTCATTTTCTATAAATTCCAACATTGATTTTGAAAAAATTCTACTTCCATTTTTAATAAAGAATATGGATGAAAGTATATCATATGAGAATATCCTACTTACAAACTATACTCATTTAATCCTATTTCTTATTACTAAGAAATATATAATTGATGGGAAAAGCTCACTTGCAAGTAAATGTATAGAGGTGTTAGAAAAAATGCTACCTAACTCTTCTGATGTTACTTTTTACAAATTTTTAAATAAACAGCATAGTTTGTATGAACAACAATTTGAATTTTTAAAAGAAGTAATTCAATTTAGAAAAAATAATGAATATGATCAATATAGCCAAATAGGGTGTAATTTATTACACTATGATTTATTAATTTCAGGATTACTTTTTGATGTTAAGTCTTATGATTATTCATATCAATACTTTTTAAAATTAGATTTAGCTAACTATTTTTCTGAATTAGAGATTCCTGATGAATACAAAATGTTAATAAATAAGTATCGGGAGAATGAATCATGATTAAGAGACCTCATGTAATGCAAGATAGTATACAAGATTGTGGTGTTGCATGCATAGAAATGATATGTAAATTCTATAATATTAATATAGATAGAAGATATATCCAAGAAGAAACTGGCTATGGAATGATAGGAATATCATTAAAAGCTATGGAAAAATTTTTTTCAAAAGTAGATGCAAACCCAGAAATAGTAAATATATCTAAAATTAATAGGTTAAACAAAGAAAATAGGGAAATGATTAATAACTCACTGCCAGCAATTGTCTTTCTTGAAGAGGAGGAAATTATTAATCATTTTGTAGTAATCTGGCATATTGGTAAGAAAAGAATACTTGTTTCAGATCCTACACATACTAAAAAAGAATGGATAAATAATAAACAGATTGAAAAAAGAGCTATTAGTTATTTATTTGTAGAAAAACCAAAAAATATTTTTTTAAATCGCAGCCCCAAAAAAGTAAGATTTTATGGGAAGTTTATAAAAAGAAATTTAAAAATATTTTCGTTAGTAATGTTCTTTTCTATAATTGTTAGTTTGTTAAGTACTTATCTATCATTTAATTTAGGTAAAAATATAAATATTCTTGAAAAAAATATTCCTTTGCAAGAAAAAACTTTTCTTATTCAAAGTATATCTATAGGTTTTATTGTATTAGCTTTAGTACAAGTAGTAGTTAGCTATTTCAAAAATATTCTAGTTATAAAAGGAACATTTGCTTTTGAAACACAATTATTCAAAAAGTATATAAATAAAATGTTAACTATTCATCCAAAATATTTTCAGTTAAATAGTTCAGGAGAATTTGTATCTAGAATTTCCGATATCTTACAAGTTAGTAACGATGTGATGAACTTTTTCATAAGCGTACTTCTAAACTTTTGTATGTATGTTTTCTCGATAATAACATTGTTTTACTTTAGTAAGGTTATGGCGATTTATCTTGTAGTTATTTCTGCAGTAGTAATATTGTTTTTTGCATATATTTATCCAAAAATCTATCATTTTGGGTACACAATATCTAAATCCAATACTGATTTTCAGAAAAAATTAATTACTTTTATTGATGGATTAGAAGAATTTAGGGCTTTAAATGCTGATAAATACTTTAGTGAGAAAGTCTTAGATAAAATAAATAAATTTATTACTAATAATAAAAAACTACAATTTTTTGGTACAAATAGTAATGTTTTTTTAAGTTTATTCAATACTGTTGGGACAGTAATATTGATAGCTATAGGCAGCTTATTAGTATTAAAGAATAGTATAAATTTAGGAAATTTAACAGTATTAATTTCATTATCAGGAATAGTAGTATCATCCCTAAATCAATTTGGGTCGTTTCAAGCGCAATATGAATCGATGCAGGTGGCTAGTCATAGGATTGAATCTATATTAATAAATATGGAAAATGAGAATGTATGCGGGGAAATAATTTTAGACAAGAAAATAGAATCAATAAGATGTAAACGTGTTTCCATAAAAAAAGGAGATACTTTATTACTCGACACTGTTAACTGTGAAATCTATAGAGGGAAAAATCTTTCAATACGAGGTGAAAATGGTTCAGGTAAATCTACATTAATTAAGTCTTTAGTAAGATTAGATGATGACTATAGGGGACAGATTCTAATTAATAATATTGACATAAAAAAAATCAACTTGGACTGTCTACGATCAAAATTAGTGTTTGTAGAGCCCAATCCTAAATTTTTAGAAGGTACAATTAGAGATAATTTATTATTGGGACATAAAGTTCCGAATAGTATATTTAATAAGTTGATAAGAGATTTTGAAATAAACAAAATATTAGACGATCTACCTTTAGGTATAAACTTTCCTGGAGAAGCTGCAATAAAATGCTTATCTTCTGGACAAAAACAAAAGCTAGCCTTGTTTAGAGGTATTTTAAAGAGACCTGATATTTTACTTGTAGATGAAGGCTTCTCAAATATGGATAAAGAGTATTTGGATAGAATTTTACCTAAATTTGACTCATGGGGAATTAAACTTATAGTAATAGATCATTCAAATCGTGTAACAAAAGATATTGATTATATTACTATGGAAAATTACGATATCAAAAATAGTTGGATGTGATGATAGTGTTACAAAAGAAAGCAAATATGCTCTTGGAAAGCTATGTTAGAGAAATTTATTCCGATAAATTATACACATTGATCCATAAATTAAATAAGAACTTAACTTCAGAAACACTAGAAAATGATTTAAGAAAAGTTGCAGATAAAGTTATTATTTCTGATTTTGATATTGATAAAAATCATGGTCAGGGGCCGATATTATTATGGAATAGTAATAAAGAAGAACTGTTTCTGGGTGTTGTTGAACTAACCAGAGATGGAAAAGTCATTCTAGATGAAAAAAAACGAAAAGTCGATTTAAAAACAAATATAAAAAAAATATTACTATTTAGAATCAAAGTTATTGAAATATGTAAAAAAGAGTCATTAATAACATTTTTTAGTGTAAATAACAATAGTCAAACTTTAAAAAAAAATATACAAACTTCCTTAAATATAATATTAATATTTATAGCTCTACTTGCACTATCTACAGTTTTAGAACTATTAAAAAAATTTGTAATAGATTTTAATCAAACTAACTATTTAGCTATTGCAATTCTTTTAATTTTTGCATTGCTAAGTATAGTATTAATCTTAAGTATTAAAATCTGTGTGAAATACAAAAATATCGTAAGTGATGGTTTTTATGGAATAGTGATATCGTCTTTGTGTATATCAATTTTTTCAATCTATAGCATAGCTATCATAGATTATAAAACAGTGTTAATGGTAGTTTTAGTGGGTACTTTTTTACTAATAAAAGAGATTTTCTCGTCTGTAGGGAGGATTTATGAAGATAAGAAAAAATCTGGAAAGATGTTAAAAGCTATATTGTTTTCAGTAATTACTAGTATTTTCTTATTTATAAATAGCGTTTTAATTATAAAAGGAATTACTACGTATAGTGCTGTTTTAACTTTTATTGTATTTCAGATGGCAATTTTGAATATTTTTTTCATAGTAAAGAGCTTAATACACCTGTACAAAATGTATCGTATCCAATCAATATCTCCCGCATTAACTAATATGCAGCCGCAACTAGTTAGCAATTACAAGAGAATACTAGATCTAAATTATGTAAAAGTCACTGGAAACAATAGTTCATTTAAAAGTATCAATGCAAAATTTATTTATAATTACTTAGTTAATCAAACTTCAGGTGTATATCTTTCAAATGATTTAAACACTGAAAAATATAATTTTGTTATAAATAAAGGGTTAAAGGGAGAAGGTATTTTTTTTGATAAAGATATAAAAGATTTTGTCGAGAAAGTAGGCGTTTCAATTAATGACCTAGACTTCAAAAAAACTATTTTTAACCAGAATATATCAACTTCTGAAAAAAAATTATTGATACTCGCAATCTCTATAATGGAAAATACTGACTATATAATATTGGATCAATTTCTTGATGATTTAGATGAAAAAAATTTTTTAAGTTGTTTAAGTTTGTTAAAGCAACATTATTCTACTGTAATTGTATTTACTTATAGAAAAGAAGAAGTCGATGGTTACTATGAAATTAGTATTGATGATGGGGATTTTTATAGAAGGAGCGAAGAATAAATGAAAAAGATGATTGGTGGGTTAGTAGTAGGTCTGTTTGTTTTAATATTTTTCTGGCAATTGTATTCATTAAATAAAGAAGAGATTGAATATAAAATAACAGATTCTGAGAGTATTGAGAACAAGATTTCTCAAAATAAAGACTTGAATATCTATTTTTTTAAAAAAGGTTGCCAACCATGTAATGTACAAAAAAAAGACTTGAATAAGGTAATTAAAGACAAAAATTTATTAGTATATGGCGTAGACATAGAAGAGAAGAATAAAGAAAGTAATTTACTTTTAGATCAATTAAATATAACACAGACTCCTACTGTAATTATTATCAAAGAAGGAAAAGTGTATAAACGATTAGAAGGAGTATCTTCATATGAATTACTGGAAGAATCTTTGATAAAGGAGTGAAGTAGGAATGAATAAAAAGACTGTTATATTGTTAATTATAGGGTTTACAGCAGTTTCTATAGGAATTGCTTGTTTTCTTCAATTCAAAGACAGGACAAAGGAATTAGAAGTTACCGTAGATCCAATTGCATTAAAGATAAATACAATTACTTCAAATAACTTGGATGGATACTTAAAAAAACATAAAACTGCCTATGTATATTTTGGTAGGCCAGATTGTTCAGATTGTAATGAATTTGATCCAAACCTCATTAAATCAATTGATAAGTATAAAGTTTATGACAAACTTATTTATGTAAATCTTATTGAAGTTAGAAAAGACAAACAATTATGGGAAAAATTTAAACAAAAATATGGAATTAAATATACACCTACTTTAGCAAAGTACGAATATGATGAAAGAAAAAATAAGCAAAAACCCAAATTCATTGTTCAGTGGACACCAGAAAATGGGACTGTTTTGAAAGATTTTGATAATTTCGTTTCAAAAATAGAAAAATAATTTATATCACTTGATTAGTGGAGAGGACGAAAGGAGATAATACTATGTTAAATAAAAAATTATTAGAAAATGGTGTAGTAAATGCTGTAACAATTGATGAACTTGATGCTCAATTTGGTGGAATGAGCAAACGTGATTGTAACTTGATGAAGGCGTGTTGTGCTGGACAAGCAGTAACATATGCTATTCATAGTCTTTTAAATCGATTAGGTGGAGACTCTAGTGATCCAGCTGGTTGTAATGATATTGTAAGAAAATATTGTAAATAAAAATTTCTAATTAGAATAACCGTCCTCTCCACTAATCAAGTGATTAAAAAATGAGTAAAAGATATTATAGATTAATATATTGTGATATAATTAAAATGAAAAGGATTTCTTTGACGAACTATATCATATCAATTTTTATAAGTAAATTAAATAAGTTCAAGCATAGCTATTGTGTAGATTTTATTATAGTTTAAGGAGTGAATAAATATGAAAAGTGTAGTATGGATTTATACAGTAAATACTGATGGAGTTGTGATTAGAAGTAGTGGTTCTGGTATGATGTGGATTAGCTCAAAAAAATTTCAAGATAAACTAAAAAAAGAATTATTACCAGAATGGAATCTATCCATTATTAGTTATGATATAGCTAAAAATGATATACCTGATGCAGATATTATTATGTACAATGAGATGGATATGGCATATCTTGATGAAAAAATCAAGAATACTGGATTGCCTGTATCATATATAGATTTACAAACAAAAAATGCTGATAGTATAAAGAAAAAATTAGAAAAATTTGCTGAAAATAAAATACAATAATAACTACTATAAAGTTACTGATGAAAAGAGCCAACAGGGTATACCCTGTTGGTCTTTTTTATATTCTACTTGTCACCAAGTACGTAGTAGGACATTCAAGTTGGGCCTACGTCACTTGTGTAAACTTTGAGTATATTTTTTCTCGTTCCATTTATTATCATGTATGTAGTGGATTATTAAAGTTGTGCTATATTATAGGCGTGAAGCAATAATATTATAAAAATTAGTTAAAGGAGAAATCGTATTATGGAAATCACATTTATTTATATAGGCAATCCAAAAGTAGATTTAAAAGAAAGTAATCTAGCTGAATTTTACACAGTAAAAAAAGAATTAGCTAACAATGATTCAATTACAGAAGCAGCTAAAGATATTGTTAAGAGCTATAACAAACAGAAACGAGATTACTTAGAAAGTCAGGATAAAGATAGATCTGTTTTTCTATCTTTTAATCCAATAGAAGGACAAACTCTGTACACAAGCTACCCGGATTATTATTTTAATGAAAAAAATGAAGTAATATTTCTTGATCTTGTTGGTAAAGCTAACCATAATTGGACACTAAAAGAACTTAAAAATATGAAGCTTAATGGATATGTAAAAAACGATATTTCGATAGTATATATATCTGAACTGAATGCCATTGGGGCAGCTTTCCCTGTAGACCACATAATTGAAGAATTATCAAAATTCATTGTAAGTGTGTTAGAGCCTGTATTTGTAGAATTAGCAATTAAGGGAGGACGACATATTGCAACTAAAGGAAAAAAAAGACATATTCAAAGAGTAGCAAACCAATGGGTAAAAAAACAAGGACTGCGTGGCGGAAGACAACTACGACTATTTATTGTAAACAAAGGGAATTGGAGGCTTGATGAGTTAGCAAGATGCTTATCAATTTCTCAAGAGGATGCAATGTCTCTTTTGATTTCTTTAGGTTATGAATTGAAAGATAATCAATATATACCTTGTTATTCTGAAGAAGCGGTTCAAAATAGACGCAGGTGGGAAAAAAAAGAAAATTTACAATAGACAAATTAATTTTTAAATTGATGCTAAAAGAGCAAATTTAAGTGTGATGAATAAGATACAAGCTAGTTTTGTAATATTCACCTAAAAACATAAAGATCAGAAATTTAGAGATATGTTAATTAGTACTAAAATATATGCAATCAAATGGCTATTATATATAATTTACTTTGAATAGATACAAAATAAGAAAAGGAGTGTTTACTTTGGATAAAAAAGTTGTCATTTTAGGGAATGGATTTGACTTATCTAGTGGATTGGAATCAAAGTATAGTGATTTTTTTTTCTAAAAGAATTAACAAAGAATTGGAGTCTCTCTTAAATAGAGCATTTCTTCATTTTAAAGAGGAACTTTCCCCAAAATCTAGCTATGATACTATTTTTAAAGTTAGAGAATCAAAAGATCCGTATCAGACTGTTAGTAAAATAAACGAATATGGAGTAGATAAAATATACACTGATCTTCTAGAAAGTGAGTTAACTTTTTGGGATTTGATACTTTATATGTTTGACGATGGTAGTAACGACTTACAATGGCAGGATGTAGAACGAAGAATGTTAGAATTTTTAAATACTCCAGAAGGCGCAGAAGATATTCCAAGTTTAAACCAAATTTTATCATTAATTGACGGCAAATCTCCAGATGAAGCAAATGCTAAAACTTTATTCTGTTTACATTTAGCTTGCTGGCTGCCTGTTGAGGGTAGAGAGGATTATGCTAGCAAATATTATGATAGTAAAGATGTTATAAATTATTTATACAATGAGCTTCGGTTTTTTGAAAAATATTTTTCAATTTATATAAACTCTGTTGTAAATGAAAGCTATAAAGAAAAAGCTCGTAAACTTTTGTTATCTATAACTAAAAAAAGTACTTTACCAGAAGTTGATGGTTTGGTATTTACATTTAATTATACAAATTCTTTTAATACTTTAAATTCAAAAATATCGATTGTGAATGTTCATGGAACAGTTAAAAATGATAATATAATTTTTGGGATTGATCAAGAAAAAATAAATCCTAATAAACCTATTTTTAGGTTTACGAAAACATTTAGGCAAATGACTGAGACCAAACTGGCTAGCACTTATGAACAGGAGATTTTACTACCTAAAAATGAAGTATATGAAATTGCTTTTTTCTGTCATTCTTTAAGTGAATTGGATTATTCTTATTTTCAAACAATTTTTGATCATTATGATTTGTATGCTAGCAATATTTCATTGACCTTTTATTATAAAGTATATGAAGGAACGACTCAGGAGGCTATGGAATTAGATTTAGCGGATAAGATAAGTAAGTTGTTGCACAATTATTCCGATAGTATTGATAATTCAAAAAAGGGTAAAAATCTGTTGCACAAGTTGCTATTAGAAAAAAGATTGATTATAAAAGAAATAATATAACAGCAAATTCAATATTAAGAAACTGTATAGTTCACAGAGTATTAACCTCTTCTGGTAAATAAAAGATAGTGGTCCCTTGTTAGGTGTAATTTACACTGATGATTATCATGTATGAACGAATTTTGACATTCTATAGTTCTTGTCTATTAGTGATTTTAAGTATAGAATTTCAAAAGGAGTAAATCGAAATATAAGTTCAAGTAAGGAGAAAATATAATGATACACATAGAAAGTGTCAGTAAATTTTTATCAGAACTACAGGCTCTAGGAGGAAACAAAGAATTTTTTTTTAGAGGAGAAAATAGAGAGTTTTCAAAGCGTTCTCCTTCAATATATCAAAAGGAACAACTAGTAAAAAATAGCGACAAATATTATAGTAGATTGATAGCAGAAAATCCGTCTGCTTTAAGAAGTAATCCATTTGAAACTTTATCTAATCTTCAACACTATGGCGCTAGGACTAGATTACTAGATATAACAAGTAATCCTTTAATTGCACTTTTTTTCGCTGTAATCGAACCAAATGATGAACCCGGATATGTCTATGTATATGAATCAGAGGATATTAAATTTGATACGAATCATACAGCGATAATGAAGGCAGCAATTAATTTTTTGCCGGGTGATATGGTTATGAATTTTATAAAGGAAGAAGATAGTGAGGATCAGGATGAAAATTTTTTACAAAAATTAAATGAAAAAACGAATTTGAGAGAACAACTGTGTAATCCTGAGAGTATTCGTAAAGATTTAAAAAAAGCCCATATTGTCATTTCAACTAAAAAGACAGATAGGATAATTCGACAGAGTGGAAATTTTATAATGCCAGCTTTTGAATATGAAGAAGACAGTGTCTCCAAGTCTATAGAAGATCTTTCTGTGATCGATAAAGAAAACCAAGTACCTATACTATTTGAGATAGATTCTAGAAAAAAACAAAAAATTTTAAATGAACTGTCTAGTTTAGGAATTAATGAGGGGAGTGTCTATCCAGACGTAGAGCATCAAACAAAATATTTGGAAAGATTTTTTGGAGAACAATCTAGTATAACACAGAAATTTTCTGAAAGTGAAGACAAGAAAAAGTTTATTATTGAACATTATGAAAATGAAAATAGAATTTTTGGACCAAAATCTTTTTTTGTTCCAGACAGTATGGAAAGCAATCTAAGTAATGAGGAAAGACTATTTTTAAACGGATTTCATACTACTAATTCCACTTTTGTTAAAGAAGAGGACAACTATTTTGTTGGTATTAGAGCTGACTACTTTGTTGTAGAAATTGGCACTACTGAAAATCCAATAGATAAACAAGATACTATAGATACGGAATTTGCTGTTGTGACTGCTAATCATAAAGGCAGTAGATATGTCACAGTAATTAGATTAGATAACAGAATATAAAAGTAATAGTAAAATTTACAAAAATATGAAATTAAGAATAAGACCCACCAAGTCGTATTCTTAATTCAAACCAAAGAGGCCATAAACTTAAAAAGTTTTTGACTTTTTCTTTATATATTTAGAACAATCTTTTGTAAATTATGGGTATACTTTAATTTAGGGGATAATAGTGATATTCAAATAAATTACTACTATCTTAAAGTTATTATGTCTATTGCTCTTTATGTTGTTTTTTAAGGTAGTTTTTATAATTTGAAAAAATTTCTTAATTTGTGTATATTCTATGTAATTAGGGTTAAAAACAAAATAAAATATAATTTCAAGGAGGAAGAAATGATAAAAAAAATACTTTTCGGAGTAGTATGTATTTTTGCGTTTGGGGGAATGGCAATCACTGCATTTGCAGATGATACTCTGCCTATCTATGGTTCACGTATTTGGTTTGATTTAAATGGCAATGGAATACAAGACCAAAATGAACCGTCAGCACCTGCTATTCATTTTGATAAACTAGCCTTTACAAATAAGGATTTGACGGTAGGATTTGATTATCCAGGAAATAATCATTTGAATGCTGGATCTACTACAACCCCTATTAATTCTGCTACAGCTGTTATTGAGCCTAAGTCAGCATGGGTAAAGCAGAATTTAAATAAAGATTGGTCGGAAATAACAGATAAAGCTATGGAAACAGATGATTGGACGGAGTACGAAAGTGTTTCAAAGCAATTTTCTGATGCTAATCCGCTTATGGATAATGCAGAAGTACCATACAGAACAGGTTTTGGGAACCTAAATTTAGCTAACTGGATTGCTCAAAATGTACCCGAAGATAGCTCATACATTAATTACATTTACATTAATCCTAGTCAACTACCAAAATGGTTAACTATTACTGAATCCAATAAAGCAAGTATTGTTAATAGTTCACAATTTTCAGCAGATGGTTTCTATTACTTTGATAATAAAGCTCCTCTCCAAACAGTCAGTGGTTACTACAATTTAGATGGAACATTTACTGAAAGTAATGATACTCAAAATCCGTATGTTCACAGTTATGCAATAGCAAATCTAGGATTAATTCCTCATGCTTCTATAAAACTTGATATGACAACAGAACAAAAAATAAGTAATCCAAATAAAGAAATTACTGTAACCTACACAGTTAAAAATGACGGTACGAGTGATCTTGAAAACATAACTTTATCCGATATCGATTTTCCAGCATTTAATTTGAAAAGTGGAGAAGAAAAGACTTTTAGTGTGGCACAAATACCTAATCAGCAAGGAATTATAAATACAACTGTGCAAGGAGATCTTAATTATTACTATGATCAAGTTTACTTAAACCCCGATACAGGAGAGACTTCAACCACTCCACAAAAACCCATGCATCTATTGACAGTTACTGATGATAAACAGGTAACGGTGACTTACCCGACTACAAAACAGTCAACAATAACAGTTCGTTATATGGATGAAGAGGGAAATCAATTAATTGATCCTATTACTAAGACAGATATTGTAGGTAAGGAGTATTCTACTGAGCAAAAAACATTTGACGGTTATCAATTTGAAAAGTTAACAGGAAATGCTTCTGGTGTATTTACAGAGAGTGATCAAGAGATCGTTTATGTATATAAGAAAATTGTAACTCCTCCTGTAAAACAATCAACGATAACAGTTCGTTATATGGATGAAGAGGGAAATCAATTAATTGATCCTATTACTAAGACAGATATTGTAGGTAAGGAGTATTCTACTGAGCAAAAAACATTTGACGGTTATCAATTTGAAAAGTTAACGGGAAATGCTTCTGGTGTATTTACAGAGAATGATCAAGAGATAGTTTACGTATATAAAAAAATTGATGTGTTAAAAGAAGAGAATAAAGCTCAAATTAACAAAACATCGAATACTGAATTTAAAGAAGAAAATAAGGTAAATGATAGCGTTAAAATGGACAATACTTCTACAGGAAAAAAGATTGATAAATCTTTGCCTAGAACAGGATTTAATAATAATTTAGTATTAAATACATTGGGTTCGGCTTTGCTTGTAGTTAGTTTTGTTGGTTTTACTGTTGTATTTGTTATTAAAAGGCTAAAGCAAGACAAATAAGGGATTAATAATTTTTTTAATTACAAACAACGTAATAGTGCCCCAAGTATTAGATACCATGTCTAATTATTTGGGGTATTTTTTTACGACTATACAAAAAAATCCAATACTAATTCTAGAACATTGAATATCAAGGTAGTGCTATACTCTTCAAAAAATTCGATTTTTTAAATTAGTTCTTATCTACTTAATTGACAATAGAGGTATGATTTTTAAAAAAAATTTCTAGTTCTGTTGCGTATTGGGACAAACCAGTAAGTGTTAAAACTTTGTAGATAGCTGTTAATTCTTCCATAGGAATCTGCTTATTTTGTCTGGCTAATAGCAATAAAGTAAAGTAGTGACCAAGAGTTTTTTGAAAAAAATTCTCTGGAAAAGAGGTTTCTCTATTGATGAATTCAAGATAGTTAGAAGCTAATTTATCTTGATTTGATTCAATACATATACTAATAAAGTTTAAGAGAATTGTTAAAATAATACATCGATTAGAAAGCGTATAAGAAGTAAGTTCTTTTTTTAAGATACTGTTAATGAATAATTGATTACTTTCAATAGTATAAACTCGGAGTGCATTTCCATAAACAGATAATTTTAATTTATTCCAAGTTGGTAGCGTGAATAAATAGTTTTGTAATAATTGTTTAGTATCAGGAGGCATAGAAATTAAACTATCGGAGAGCCCAGCAATTGATAAATCGAGGAGTGCTAAAAGTAATGCTTTTTGTTTTTTTGACATCACTTGATTATGATCAACCGATTTTTTTAAGCGGTGTAATTTAGGTATATCTTGTTTTAAGTGAGCCTCACTCCATGCTAAATGAATTAATTGTTCATAAGAGATGTCTGTGGCACCTTTTTTTTCAAGTGAAATAAAAAAATCTATTACATCGATTTTGTTTTGTTTCAAAATAGATAGTAAATCCTCAGCTGCAATCTTATGATACCCCTTTTCAACCTTGGCATAATAGGAAGTTGAAAGAATGGGTTGGCACATTTCACTTTGTGTTAGGCCCCGATTTTTTCGTTCGATTTTCAGTTGTTTTCCAATAGTGTTCATAAAGTTCCTCCTTTTTAGTCAAATACGACAATTTCCCTGTTGTTTTTTCCTTTTTTCTTATAATAACTGCTAGGAGGGGGAGAAATCAAATGAATGTTTTCAGAAAAAATAAAATTTTTCGTCAACTCTCGTTGGCAAATGTTTTATCTATTGCAGGAGATTCGTTATTTTATTTGGCACTAGTTACGTACGCTAGTCAGTTAAAACAATATTCTCTAATTATTTCTATTATTGCTTTATTAGAAACACTACCTAATTTACTAGAAAGTCTTTCAGGTTACTTTTCAGATCAGACAAAGTATCGTTTTCAATGGCTTATAGTGAGTGGGTTTATTCGTGGGATACTATATTGTTTTGTAGGTATTTTGTTTGCCAGTTCATGGCAAGCATGGCTTATTATCTGTGTGACAATTAGTATTAATTTTGTGTCTGATTGTTTTGGAACATTCAGCAACAGTTTAAGAATTCCGATTATTCGTAGAATTTGTACAAATGACGAGTTAGAGGAAGCGTTGGGCTTAACTAACAGTTTTGGTCAAATCATTCGTTTTATTGCACAATTTTTAGGGGCGGCACTGCTAGCACTTGTTTCATACTCTGGACTAGCGTATCTTAATGCAATAAGTTTTTTCTTAGTCAGTGTGATTTTTTTGTTTATTCAAAAATCTATGGATACCTCTTCTGTTGCAACAAATGAAGAAGATGGCGCAAGGAAGCAAATAGAAAGACAATCGTATTGGCATTCTTTGAAAAAGGCAATCAATCAAATCAGATATCAACCCAAGCTATTTCAAATGGTTTTTCAAGTGGGAATTATCAATGGCTTATTGGCTGCATTTTTACCGTTATTACAAATCATATTCGTAGAAAAAACAAAAATGATCATTGGTAACTATAGCTTTACCGTTGCGTTAACTGGAGCAGTACTAACACTTTCTTTAGCCATGGGGAGTCTGTTTGGAGTACCTTTATTTAAAAAAGTTCAGTTAGCTACTGTTGTTTTATGCTTGAATCTTTTTATTATCATTTTTCTAATTAGTTGTTTTTATGAGAATTTTGTTGTTATTTTGAGTGGATTGGCCATTATTGGCTTTTTGGTTGGTGTAAGTACGCCCAAATTGTCTGGCTGGTTAATGACTTCTGTAGATTCCCAACAATTAGCTATTTCTGTTGGGTTAATTAATTCTATCTTGGTGATGATGGCGCCATTGGTTATGAGTATTTTTTCTTTGATTTCTAGTTTTCATAGAATACAGGCTTTGATTATTTATTTATTGTTATTAAGTGGTGGTTGTTTAATGCTATCTTATATAACTAACAGAAAATGAACTTTCTCGGCTAACCGTATACAAAATAAAAAAACGATTCGTTTTTATGTCCATATACCCCCTATTATTAAGACAAATAGTATAGTGAGCTTATTATATTGTAGGATATCTATCAAAATAATTTGAGGAATAATGCTAAATAAATAGAGGCAACAAGATACATATTACATATTGTTTATGTAGTATAATCTTGTTGCTTTTTTAATAACTAATTCTAAATTATCACTCAATTCTTTTATCAATAATTGAACGTAAGACTTTTTCTCTTAAATCCAATGAATTAATCTTGTTATTTTGTTCATATTCATGTACTAACAAATCACAAATATAAAGTTGTGAAATTTTTCCAGCTAAAGAACCACCATTTAAAAATTCTTCGATTGCTGTTTGTAAAACTAAATCTGCAGATTTTCCTATTGGTGAATGAATATAATTCGTTATAGCAAGTATTTTTGCTCCATTATTTTTTGCAATTTTTAATGAGTCATAAGTATCTTTTGTTTTTCCAGATAAAGAAAAGATAATAACTAAATCTCTATCTGTTAACAAAGAAGCAACTTGAGCTTGATAATGAGGATCTAATACAGCTTTAGCTTGTATTCCTACCCTCAAAAACATACTTTCCAAATCAAGACTAGTATTTCCACTAGATCCTACACCAAAAATATATAGGCTGCTTGCTTGATTAATAAGTTGGATTGCTTTTGTTAATTTTTCTTCATTAATTAAACAAGAAGTAGACTGAAGTACTTCAATCAAACTTTTAGCAACTTCATCGTGGTATTTACCACTAGATGGTTGTTCTTTTTTTTTGCTAAAATCTTCTTTAGCAATTTCAATTTTTAGATCAGAAAAACCAGAAAATCCAAGTTTTTGACAAAAGCGAATGATTGTTGCATCGCCAACATTCGCTTTTGTTTTAATATCATTCATAGTACTGTAAATAATAGATTCTCCAGAGTTAAGAATAAAATCAGCAACTTTTCGTTCCGATTTTGTTAATAAGGGATAATGTTCATTAATTAAATAAATGTAATTCATAAAATCTCCTCTAGAATGTAATTTTTGTTTATTATACACTATAAAAATTAAAAAACTCCAAAATTCTCCATTTTTCTTGACAACAATGTAAGCGGATGCTAAACTTTTTTTGGAGTAAAAATCCTAAAAAATATAAAAGTGGAGGTTTGTGGAGTTTGAACAAAGCAAAATTCTTAGAAGTAATTTCAGGCGGTTTAATTGTTTCGTGTCAGGCGCTACCTGGTGAACCATTTTATACAGAGGAAGGAGGTTTAATGCCATATTTTGCATTAGCAGCTAAAAATGCTGGAGCTGTTGGTATACGTGCAAATTCTGTTCGAGATATTAAGGAAATCAAAGAGAAAGTTTCTTTACCGATTATTGGCATAATAAAAAGAGATTATCCTCCTGAAGAGCCATTTATTACAGCAACTATGAGAGAAGTAGATGAATTAGTTGCAATTGGTGTGGAGGTAATTGCTTTGGACTGTACTTTACGTAAACGTCATGACGGATTATCTATTAATACTTTTATAGAAAAAGTAAAGAAAAAGTATCCTCAACAACTATTAATGGCTGATATTTCTACTTTTGAGGAAGGAAAGAATGCTTATCAAGCTGGTGTGGATTTTGTTGGTACAACCTTAAGTGGCTATACAAAGGAGAGCAAAAAACAAAATGGCCCAGATATGAAATTAATTAAACAATTAGTACAAGAAAATATTTGTGTTATTGCTGAAGGGAAAATTCATACACCTGAACAAGCAAGACAAATTAAAAAGCTGGGTGTTGCAGGAATTGTCGTTGGTGGTGCAATTACACGACCACAAGAAATTGCTAAAAGATTTGTCGATGCATTGAATAAGGAGGAAAAAGATGTTTAAGAAGTTTTCACAATTAGGTCGCGCATTTATGTTACCGATTGCAATCTTACCAGTAGCAGGTTTACTTTTAGGCCTTGGTGGTGCTTTAACAAATGAAAGTGCAATGAATGCGTATCCAATTTTAGAACAGCCATGGATCCATACAGTATTAAGTATTATGAGTTATGCAGGAAATGCTGTCTTTACTAATTTAGCATTGATTTTTGCTATAGGTATTGCTGTAGGGTTAGCAAACGGGGATAAAGGAACAGCAGGTCTAGCCGGTGGAGTATCTTACTTAGTGTATACAGCAACGATCAGCGGCTTTCTTGCGTTATTTTCTGCTAAAGATGCAACTCTTGATACTGGTGTTGTTGGATCTATTATAATTGGCGGAACTGTTGCATTTCTACACAATCGATATCGGAAAATTGAACTACCGCAATTTTTGGGCTTTTTTGGCGGATCGCGTTTTATTCCAATCATTTCTAGTTTAGCGGCAATTATTATCGGTTCTTTCTTTTATTTAATTTGGCCACCAATTCAAAATGGATTAGCAGTAGTTGGAGAACATATTGCACAAATGGGAAGTCTAGGTACTTTTTTGTATGGATTTTTACTTCGTTTGACTGGCGCAGTAGGATTACATCATACTATTTATCCACTTTTTTGGTATACGTCTTTAGGAGGTACAGAAAGTGTAGCTGGAGTTACTGTTTCTGGTGCACAAAATATTTTCTTTGCGCAACTAGCTGATCCAAACCATACAGGACTATTTACTTATGGTACTCGTTTCTTTGCAGGTAGATTCGCGACAATGATGTTTGGTTTACCAGCAGCTTGTTATGCTATGTATCGTGCTATACCTAAACAAAATCGTAAAAAGAATGGTGGACTTTATTTTAGTGGTGGCTTGACTTCATTTTTAACAGGGATTACTGAACCAGTTGAATATATGTTTTTATTTGTAGCCCCATGGTTATATATAATTCATGCATTCTTAGATGGTCTATCTTTTTATTTTGCTGATATTTTAAATATCCGAGTAGGAAATTCATTTTCTGGTGGATTAATTGATTTCTTATTATTTGGTGTACTCCAAGGAAACGATAAGACAAATTGGCTGAAATTAATTCCTTTCGGAATTGCTTGGGCAATTGTTTATTTCTGCGTATTTACTTTCTTCATTAAGAAATTTAAAGTAGCTATTCCTGGAATGGGAGAAGAGTTGCCAACGACTGCTGAAAATAAATTAAATAAAAAAACATCATTAAATGATGAAGCTCAAATAATCATTAAAGCTCTTGGTAGTAAAACCAATATTGAATCCGTTGAAGCTTGTGCTACTCGTTTACGTGTAGCTGTTGTAGATGGCCGAATGGTTGACAAAGAAACTATTAAACAACTAGGTGCTACCGCTGTTTTTGAAGTGAATGGTGGTATTCAGGCAGTTTTTGGCGGTAAAGCTGATTTACTTAGTCAAGAAATTAATCAAATTTTAGAAATTGAGAATTAGGAGATATCTTATGTTTAATCTATTTAAAAATAAAAAACAAGAAGGAATTTCCATTACTGCTCCTTGTTCAGGGAGGATTATTCCTATTTCAGAAGTAAATGATCCAATATTTTCAAAAAAAGTACTTGGAGAAGGATTTGCAGTTGTTCCCGAAGGTAACAAAATATATGCTCCTTTGACTGGACGAATTGAAGCTGTTTTTCCAACAAAGCATGCAATTAGTATAAAAAGCGATGCAGATATTGAGTATTTAATTCATATTGGTATAGATACAGTTGAATTGGAGGGTAAACCTTTTTCAATTTTTGTTAATGCAGGAGAGAAGGTTACTACCGAAACATTATTAGCCGAAGTTGATTTTGATCAAATTAAACAAGCAGGAAAAGATCCATCTGTCATAGTTGTTTTTACTAAACCTGAACAAGTTAATGAAGTCATCTTAAATAGTTATACAACTATATATGGTGATTCATGTGGTAAAATTATACTTTGACGTAGAGTTAAGTATGTTATCGGATTAAAATTAAATGAATAAAAGGTGATTATAGACTGTGAGTTATAGAATTTAAGTAAATTATATTAACAAAACACCCTACTATTATATAAATCAGTAGGGTGTTTTCTACTTATCGGAACTTTAGTATATTCAAAAATATTAACACAAGAAAATCTTTTTTTGATTTTCTTGTGTTAGAATATGCAATTTTAACTTTTACGATTTTGTGATAATTTTGAATAAATCAATTAGGAATAGAAGTAAAAAATACAAATTAAGAATTATACTATTACAATAAAAGTTTAAACTTACTGTATCAGTATGCACAATTGATTTTTACTGAAAAGTCATAGTTAAGTTACTGTGAATTTTGTTGAGTATATTACATAGAATAACAGATAAATTAGTTGTGGATTCTTTTATTTAAGTATTTGGAAAAGAGCGGACTGGATTAGAGGGTGTTTTTTCACACTAATCAAGACTTACATAACAAATGGATTTAATTATTTCAATCACCAATAAATCAAAACAAAACTTGGCTGCAATTTTGTTCAATATAAGTGAACGGTTAATTGTATAAAAATACCAAATATATTTCTATAAAAGGTATTCGGCCTAGCTTTTGGGTTTCAATACAAAGTGTGGAATCTTTTTTTTAATATCCAGCTACCTAGTAAACAGGACAAAGGTAAAATTAAAATTCCTGCACAACCAGTTAAAATACTTACTAATAGTTCCCCTACAAAAATTTTAGAATTAATTAATTCTAAAAATGAATAGTTTAAATCCTGTAAGTAAATTACTAATGCAAAATTAGATGCTATAAAAGCAAATAAGAGAGTGTATATAGTCGAATTTAATACCTCAATTACTACGTTAAAACTAGAATTAAATAGTTCTTTAAAAGTTAACTCTGGGTTCTTCGTATATATTTCGTAAGTAGAACTACAAATAGCCATACTTCCGTCAATAACGGCACCAGAAAAACTAATTAAAATAATTGAGACGTTTAGTTCAGAAAAAGGGATATCAACATTTAAATCAAAATTAGCTAATTCAATTAATTCTTCAGAAGAAAATCCTTGTGTCTTAAGAGCAGTGATTAATGGTAGTGACACAATAGTAAAAGTAACTAAAAAAAATATAACACAGATAAAAGCCAATTTTGTTTTAGCATTACGTCCATTTATCCAATAAAGAATTACTATCGTCATTAGTAAAAAAGATACAAAGGTTACCAAATATACAGAAATATGAAGCGATATAGCTATTAGATAGCCAATAAAAATGACTATATTCAAAAATAATCCTGAAATAAAGTAGAAAGAATTATTTTTAAATATGATAATTGAAATAAAGATAAAAATAATGACTAATAAACTAATTACATTCATCTGTTTTCCCCTTCTTTTTTTATTTTTTTAAATAAAAGAAAAAATAGAAATGAACTTGGGATAGTGAACAAGATGGCAAGTCCTCCACATAAAAATCTCATTATTTCCAATGAAAGATGCATTTTGAATGTCTCAACAAAATCCCATCCATTAGCTAAATAGAAAATAAAAAAAGGCGTTGCACTACTTAGATAGGCAAATAACAAAACATTAATCATCGAAGTAGTGGTATCTGAAGCGATATTCTTTCCTGATTCTATTAATTCTTTTGTATTTATCTCAGGAGTATGTCTTACAAGTTGATCTAAACTTGAAATTATAACAACAACATTGTCTAGTGCTGCTCCAATTCCTCCTAACATTAAGCTGGCAAGAAAAACAGTTCGATAAGGTCTAGTTAAAAATTGCATTTCTTCATAGCGCAGTCCTTGATCGTTTAATAATTTCATAGTAATTGTGGTAATAAAATAAGATAGAAAAACACTAAATATTGTCGCTAAAACCTTCCTTAAATCAATTTTTTTTAGTCCGTAGAGAGTACCAGTTGATATAATAATAGCAATTATTGTATAGATTGATATTAGCAATAGTAAGTTTATGGATCTGTTTCGCTGATTTATCCAAAGCAAGAAAAAAAGAAAGATTATATTGAATAAAATACCAACTAAAGAAAAAAATCCTTTTTTTCCAGCGATACCTAAGACTAATGAAACAAAACTAACTACTAAAATAAAAGTATAGCCATCTCTTTTTAGAGAAATAAATTCCCACTTTTTAGTGGAATTATCTAATAATATTTGATTATTTTTATTAAATACTGGATTGGTACTTTCATTTCCATTAAATTTTACTTTTACAACAACAGTTTTTTTTGTATTATTTACTAGTTTAACTGTTAGTAATTGTTCGCTGTCAATTATTTTTACTGATTTTACAATACCAACAGGTGTAGTATAAAAGTAACCGCTAAATCTTTGAATTAATAGACCACTAAAAATAATTACCAACAAGCTAAATAATGTAAATTTAAATTTTTTCATATAGTCCCTCATTTCTCTGTATGATTAATTAAAAAGTATATCTTTGGTTTTATCAAAATCAGTTTAAAGGATACCATAAATTTATAAAAAATATATGGTATGATTATCCATTTTTTGTTAAAAGTAATCAATAATATCTTAAAATTAATAAATTGTGCTATATGCTAGACTAATTTATTATAGAAAGGTTATTGACAAATTAGACACAGCTTGATAGTATAAAGCGAACAAAACGTAATCATTACGATTTGTTCGCTTTATCTGTAATATTTCGCTATAAATAGTTTCAAATAGTATAGTTTGAATGCTCAAGTATTTCAGCAACTTTTATAACACAGGAGGTAATAAATATGGCTGTACCAGCGAGAAGAACATCGAAAACAAAAAAAAGATTGCGTCGAACACATGAAAAATTAAAATCACCTGAAATTTCGTTTGATGAGAATCTTGGTGATTATCGTAAAAGTCATCATGTATCTTTAAAAGGCTATTATGGTGGAAAAAAAGTGATGGATAAAAAATAGGAGGTAATAGTATTGAAGAAAATGAATATTATTTATCCACCACTTGTGGAACAGAGCTTTCAATTTTATCAAGATTATGAACAAGAAAGATATGATAAGTCTGAATTATACAGAATAATGGTTATGAAGAATATTATTAATGAAAATGGCACTCCAACAGAAGAGGCTCTTAAAAAAGGATTAGTTAAAGACTTTTATGAAGAATATGATTTATCTTTTGAAGAATTTTTAAAATTGTACCCGTTTTTTAATAATTATGATCCTGATTATTTCCAGAAAATAGATGGTTTTTGGGAAGTTCCCGTTTGTTTAAAAGAAGAATTAATATTATTACTGAATGATAAAGATTGTGCCTATGATGTACGGATTCAAATTCAACAATTTCTTGAAGAAAGGTGAGTAAAGACAAGATGTTCAGAAACAAATGGAAAAACAGTTCACTAATTAAAAATGTGTAAAAAGGGTCTGATGAAAAAAGGAGACATAATAGTTATTATCTTTTTAATAGCTATCTCTTTTTCTCCATATTTTATTTTTTTTCATAATAATCCATTTCCCCCAAAAAGTTTTGACGACGTTAAATATGCTGTGGTCAAGATAGATGGGAAAGAGATTGAGCGTATAAATTTAGATAATCCAAAAGAATTTATCAAAACGTATTATCCATCAAAAGGGCAATATAATACTATAGAAGTTAAAAATGGACACGTCCGTGTAAAAAAAGATAATAGTCCAGATCAAATTGCGGTGAAAACAGGATGGATATCAGAACCAGGGCAAACTAGTATCTGTATTCCTCACAGATTCATTTTAGAAATTGTTCAACAATATTCTAAGGATTATTATATTTACTAAAATCATTTTTTGGCATACATGCTAAAAAATGATTTTTTGTAAATATTTTATTGCATTAATATCAATATAGTTTAGTTTTATTTGGAAGAATGTAATAACAAATATGAGATGGGAGTGTCCTTATTAAATAACATTCATAAATGTTATATTTTAAGTGAAAGTAATGATTTACAGTTAATTAAATGGAGGTTTTATGAATAACCTATTTATTTTTGTTTGCTTTTGTTTTATGTGGTTAATGATTTTTGGAGTAATTTTATACTATGTTGGTCTAGTTAATCACAGATATATACATCATACTTTAATTTTGGGTTTAGTAACTATTATTTCTGGTACTCTATGTTGGTTATTTGTAGGATACTCATTAAGTTTTTTTGGAAATATTCAATATAGTATCTTTTATAGCCCCTTAGCTTCTAGTGAAATTGTTTCTATACTGATACAATTACTTTTTTGCTTATATTCTGTAATTATGATAATTGGTTCAGTATTAGAAAGAGGTAATTGGAAATATATTGTGTTGTTTGTTCCTTTGTGGATTGTATTTGTTTATGCACCTGTTTGCTTTTCGTTATGGGGACATGGAAATTGGCTAGGGAAAATAGGAGTACTGGATTATTCTGGCGGACTAGTAGTCCATACTACTGCTGGAATTGGAAGTCTTGTTTTGGCAATAACATCACCAATACGTTTAAAGAATTCATTAATATTTAAATCACAAGAAATGATAGCTTTTGTAGGAATGCTATTTATTACCCTAGGATGGTTCGGATTTAATATGGCACCTTCTGGAAAAATCGGTGAAGAATCCATTCAAATTTGGTTAAATACACTTATTTCAATTTTAGGCGGTAGCATCAGCTGGCCTTTTACCCAATGGATTTTAATAAAAAAAGTATCTATCTATTCTATAATGAATGGAATAATCGGCGGATTAGTAGGTAGTACTTGCTCGGTTGGATATATATCTCCTGCAATTAGTTTATTAATTTCGGTAATTGTATGTACCCTTTGTCCAATTGTTATTCACATAATGCATCTACGCATAGCAAACTTTGATGACGCTGCAGATTCTTTTGGGATGAATGCAGTGGGTGGAATTGCAGGATCGATTTTAACTGGTGTCATGGCAGAAAAAGGGGACTTTTTTCTTCAATTATTTGGAACTTTTTTAATCAGTATTTGGAGCCTTAGTTTAAGTCTTTTGATTCATTATTTATTGAAAAAAATAGTAAATGATTGTGATTCTCAATGTATTAGATAAAAAAATTAAAATTATTCCTAGTGTGTATGAATATCAAAATAATAGTCAATAATAACACTCAGGAAGAGATTTGAAGACTTTAAATTTTAGTGGAGGTAAATAATGGAAAATAAAGAAGTTATAATTATTGGAGCAGGCGCTGCTGGCGTAGGTATGGGGGTTGCTTTGAAAGATTTTGGCATAAATAATTTTTCTATCTTAGAGAGAAAGCAGGTAGGTAATAGTTTTATTAAATGGCCTGAGGAAACAAGATTTATCACTCCTTCTTTTACAAGTAATGGCTTTGGGATGCCTGATTTAAATGCAATAGCAATTGATACATCTCCTTCATATACTTTAGGTAAGGAACGTTTATCTGGAAAAGATTATGCTAAATACCTCCAATTAGTTTCAGAAGAATATAAGTTACCTATTAAGACAAATTGTAAAGTTCAATCTATTAAAAAAGAAAAAACTGGTTATTTGCTTGAAACAACAAAAGGATTTATTCATGCAGAATATATAATTTTTGCGATGGGAGAGTTCTCTTTTCCGAATAAATCTAGTGTTAAAGGTTCTTATAAGAATAGTTTACATTATGGCGAGATTAATTCTTGGATTGAAATTAAAGGGGATCAGCAGACAATTATCGGAGGAAATGAGAGTGCGATTGATGCAGCTCTTGAATTAGCTAAATTAGGTAAACGAGTTACAATTTATACAGATACTTTGGGGTTAAATATAAGAGATGCTGACCCAAGCAAAAGGTTATCACCACGCACAAGACAGAGATTTTTTGATTTACGTGTAAATCAAAAAAAATTAGATACTATTAAAATATACACAACTATCAAAGTTAAAAAAATTGATAAAACGTCTACTGGTTATATATTGATTACAGAAAATGGGAAATCATTACCTGTAGAAAATATACCAATTCTTTGTACAGGTTTTGAAAATGGTATAAAATCTATTACTGCATCATTGTTTAAGTATAAGGAAAATGGACAAGTTCTTTTGAATGATTTTGATGAATCAATAATTGCTAAAAATATTTTCTTAATTGGTCCAAATGTACGCAAAGGTAATACCATTTTTTGTTATATATATAAATTTCGACAACGTTTTGCCGTAATTGCTAATGAAATTGCTCGACGAAAACATATTACTATTGACGAAAAAAAATTGTCATACTATAAAAATCAATCTTTTTATTTAGATGATTGCTCTGGGTGTGAAGTAAGATGTAGTTGTTGACAAATAGGAATTACTTCTGAATAACCTTTAGAGTTTGTTATAATAACCATTATTGTATCATAAAGGCCTGAATTTTTAATCATTGGGTTGTCCAATGTTCCAAGAACCTCCCCCTTTTTACTTTTTGATTAGCAACAAATTTTTTAGCGAATCATTTACTACTTAATGATACTGTATCAATACCAATATTAATCAGTAACATGTCCAGTTTCAAATAGAACTTGAACAATACCACATCTACTGGAGAATAAATAGTGTTTCTATTTGGCTTAATAGGAACTATTTTCTTATTGTTGATCCGTCTTGTGTTTGTATTGAAAAAGAAGAAATAATGAGGGATTTAAAATTAGCAAAAAAATTGGTAAAATGAACTAAGGTAACGATCGCACCCTCAATATAATAGTGTCATGAATTTAAACCTCGACTTTTTTGCGGTTGTTACCTTTTTATTTTAGGGTGGAAAATAAATGGTCTCTTTATTTCTTTTTGTTATTTTGCCAGTGATAAACTCCTGTTAAGATAGTAGCTATATAAAAAAGGCAGATACTTAAGAAGAGTATATTCATGATTTCCTCCTAGTTAAATAAAAGTCATGAATGATTGTACCAATATTTTTTAGAGAAGTTAAGATTGAAATAGAAAAATAAATACAATAAAATTTTTATAGACTGTTACGTTGAAATGTTCTTCAGAGACTATTTCTTCCAATACCGCCTACTAGATAGGTGGTTTTAATCATTATTTTCGGAGGTTGTGTTTTGGCCAAAAAGTAAAGATTTAATGGATGTAGGTTCATTTGTGAGCCCATCTAGATAGAACGTTTCAGGACTTTAGTGAGGCATGAAACGATTCGATGCAAGCATTATCTGAAGGTGTCCCTTTTCGGGACCTACTCATGGTAATGCCTTTTTTTATTTGGTTCTGGTAGTTAAAAGAAGTATAAACAGAGTCCTGATCACTATGCAATAGACAATCCGTTGTTTGAGGCAATTGATCAAATGTATCCAGAACAAAATCCGTATCTTGCTTATCACTGATGGTATAGGCGATAAATTCACCATTGTATAAATCCATAATTGAAGACAAATACAATTGATTTTTACCAAAAGGCAGATAAGTAATATCTGTTACCAATTTCTTTAAAGGAGCGTCTGAAGAAAATTACTTATTTAGCTTGTTCTCGACAACCGTGTAAGGTTGTCCCACTTTACTGCGTTTCTTCATTTTCACGCGACAATTCTAATGATATTTCCGCATAATCTTTTGTACGGTGTTTTTATTTACTTTGTATTCCTGATTAATCAACGCAGTAATCTTTCGATAGCCATATCGAAACTTATGCTGGAAGCAAAGTCGACGAACAGCTTCTTCAAGAGGCGTTAACTTTCCCAAGTCTTTTCGATGAGTCCAACGATAATAAGTAGCTCGCGAAATGCCGAAAAGTTGACACAATGCAGTAATGGGTAATTTTCCTTTCATTCTTTTAACTAATTCTACAAATACTTCTGGCTCCACGTTCTTTCCAATTCTTTGAACTTTTTAAGCACCTCAATGTGCATTTTTAAATAGTTATTTTCATTTTTAAGCTGCTGTTCATTTGATAGATTTTCTGGACCTTTTCCATAAGCATATTTTTTTCAACGGGTTGAATCAGACGATGATGATTCTCGCCATTACGATACCCCAACGCCACCATGTGTCAATTTGTGTTTTGTTTTTAATTCCTAATTCTTCCATAATCGTTTTTACAGGAATATTCTCTTTTTTCATCTGTATAGCCATTTCTTTGATGTAAATAGGATAAGATACTCAATTTTTCATTGAAAAAGCACCTCCTAGTTAAATTCATTTTAACGTGAATTCAACAAGAGGTGCTTTTTTTTGTCTCAGTTTATTGGGTCAGTTCCCTATTTGTTTGGTCACTTTTATTTTAGCAAAGGTGTTCTTATTTTTATACAAAAAATAATCCAGATGTCAATCAATCTTATTAATTGTTATCTGGATTTTTCAAGCTCTTGTTGTACTAAATTTTATTTAATTTACCGAGTTTTAATTGTTCAATATTTAAAAATTTCTGTATTGAAAGTGAGATAGCTCCACTAATTACAGGATTCCATTCGATAGGGCTGTTAATAACTAATACGTCTTTTGTAAATTGATTGTTTAAATTTCTTTGGATTATGTTTATTATATCTGGAATTTTTTTTGTTAATGGACTATTGAAAATTACTAATTCAGGTGCATATAACATGATAGCATTATTAACACCAATAGATAAATAGTAGGCATATTGTTCAATCATTTTAACAACTTTTGATTCTTTGTTATTATATAGAATAGAAACTACATCTGAATTTATTTTATTGAGATTTTTCTCTTTCGAAATTTCGTGATAAATCACTTGTGTAGAGCAATATTTTTCTAAGCAACCATGATTTCCACAAGTACATTTTCTTCCATTGGGAAACAAAATAGTATGTCCTAATTGTCCAGCATAACCTTTATTACCAACATCTAGTTTACCATTTTTCACAAGTCCGACACCAATGCCACTATGAAGACTAATGGATGCTAAGTTTTCTATATCTGATGAAAAAGTATATTCACCCAACGCTGATAAATTAGCTTCATTTTGTAAGAATACTGGGAAGTTGTATTCTTGGTTTAACATTTCAACTAGGTTTATTTCAGCAAGATCATTGTAGGAAGTACTGATAATTTTATTATTTAGAACTTGACCTTGAAGAGCTATTGTCATACCTACTATGCCATAATGGGTATGAGGACAATCTGAAGTAAGCTGATTGAATACTTTATGAATTAAATCTTGGACATTTTTTTTGTTAACATAGGTATCAATAAGTTGAACCCTATGGATTTCTTTTCCATCTAAAGAAGCTAATGCGCCATCTATATAGTTATAGCCTAGATCAATTGCAATTACTAAGGCTGAAGAACTACCGTTAAAGGTCAGCATGATAGGTTTTCTTCCTCGATTTGTAGCTTCTCCGATCCTTTTTTCAATGATGAATCCATCGTTTATTAGTTTGTTTGTAATTGAAGAAACAGATGCTTTATTTAAAGAGGTGATCTTACTTAATTCGGCTCTAGATATTTCTCTATGTTTTATAATTTGATTAAGTATTTGAGCTTCATTTTGTTCTCTAATAGTGTATTTGCTGGAAATCATTTTTCTCTCCTTAAATTAGAATAAATTAGTTGTAATTAAAGTTTAAGATTCCTATTTGCTAAAAGCAAATTAATTTATCAAAAAAAATATAGCGTTTACAGTTGACATTTCACTGAGCCTGTTTTATAGTCTATTTATTAATTAGTTTAACGTGCTAACGAATAAATTTCAAGTCATTGATGCTGATTATCTTATGTTTATTTTTTTAGTTAATTAGTTTATCGTGAAAACAAATTAATCTATAACCTTTTGTTGACACAGAGAGAGCAAAAGGAGTGCATATGAAAGCGTTTGTATTGTTGCGATTACTAGTATTGTTATCATATACAAACTAATTAAGAAGAAATTGAAAGTGGGTTGGAAGATGTGATTGAAGTTACACCAAAATCTTTTTCGAGAACTTTTGATGATGAATTATTGATTGTAGAAGCTTGGGGTGAAAATGCCGTTAGAGTCAGATCGTTTGTAGATATGAACTTTGAAAATAGACTTAATTCTTTAATTGGTGAGCCTGATGCTTTAGGTACAGTCATAATAAATCAAGACGAAAATAAGACAGAATTAATAAACGGGAAAATTAGAGTTGTGTTAGACCATCGGGACCGATTGACTTTTTATAATGAAAAAAATGAAGTGCTATTAAAAGAGTTTATCAGATTGAGAGCTGTCAAACATGATGACGGAAGTGAAGATGCAGGTACAATTGAAATAACTAAAGATTTTAATTCAACGCTGAAGTTGAAGTCTAGAGAATACCACTCTAATTTACAAGGTGGTTTTCAGGTTACAACTAGATTTGAATCTGAATCAAGTGAGAAGATTTTTGGAATGGGACAATATCAACAATCTTATCTTGATTTGAAGAATACAGTTCTAGAATTAGCTCAAAGAAACTCACAAGTATCTATACCATTCTATGTATCGAGTTTAGGATATGGATTTTTATGGAATAATCCAGGTATAGGAGAGGTATCATTTGCTAAAAACATGACTCGATGGAAAATGGCTTCTACTAATTATATTGACTATGTAGTAATTGCGGGTGATACCCCAAAAGAGATACTTCGAAATTATAGTGATTTAACTGGTAAAGTTCCTAAAATGCCTGAAAACTTATTGGGATTATGGCAAAGTAAACTACGCTATCGATCTCCAAATGAAGTAATGGATGTTGTAAAAAAATACTATGCTTTGGGAATAAAACTTTCAACTATAGCTATTGACTATTTCCATTGGCCTAAACAAGGTGAATATCGATTTGATGAAGAATATTGGCCTCAACCTGAACAATTTTTAAGAACATTAAGAGATGAATATAATGTAGAGCCAATTATTTCCATATGGCCTACTGTACAAACTGATGCAATGAATTTTAATGAATATCTAGAAAATGGTTACTTAGTGAAAGTAAATCGTGGCGTTAGATTAACAATGCAAATTCAAGGAAATACAATTTTTGTTGATATGACTAATGAGAAAGCACGAGAATATGTTTGGAACCTCATTAAAAAGAATTATGTTAACAAAGGAGTTAAATATTTTTGGCTAGATGTAGCTGAGCCTGGGTATTCTGTATATGATTTCGATAATTATCGATATAAAAAAGGAACCGATTTACAAATTGGGAATTTGTATCCAATCGATTATTTATCAATGATTTCTGAAGGTTTAGGAAATAATCAATCAGTTGTTACACTTGTAAGAGGTGGATGGGCAGGGGCTCAACGCTATGGAGCTTTGTTATGGTCAGGAGATATTGATTCTAGCTTTGAAGCTTTTCGTAATCAAGTAAATACTGGATTAAACGTTGGGTTGGCTGGGTTACCTTGGTGGACAACAGATATTGGAGGATTTCATGGAGGAGATCCTAAAGATCCTGAGTTTAGAGAATTACTAGTCCGCTGGTTCCAATATGCAACATTTTCGCCTATTTTACGAATGCATGGTGATCGCTTACCACACAGCAAACCATTATCTGATCATGGAGGAGGATCAATGGTTACCGGAGCTCCAAATGAAATTTGGTCTTATGGTAAAGAAGTCGAACAAATACTAACGAAATATATAAAAATACGAGAAGAATTGAAGCCTTATATTAGTAAGTTGATGAGACAGGCCCATGAGTTTGGTGATCCACTTATGAGAACATTATTTTATGAATATCCACATGATCAGAATGCATGGAATATTGAAGATACCTATTTATTTGGAGATGCGATTCTTGTTGCGCCTATTGAAAATTATAAAGAAACTAGTCGAGAAGTTTATTTACCAAAAGGTGAAAGTTGGACAAACCTATGGACAAGAGAAAACTTTGATGGTGGAAAAACAGTGGTAGTCGAAGCAGACATTCAACAAATCCCGATTTTTATCAAAACAAGTGAAAAAGGTAAATTTTCAAAATTATTTGATGTAATTAAGGAGGAAAATTAATGGAAGCAAGTATTTTTCAATTAGTATTAATTGTGCTGTATGGATTTTTTATTAACTTTGAAAAAAACTCAACAATGTTTGGAACTTATCAACCGGTAACAGCGGGTTTTGTTACAGGATTAATCCTAGGTGATATATCAACAGGTTTATTTATCGGTGGTACTTTACAGTTACTATCTTTGGGAATAAGTAATTTTGGAGGAGCTTCAATACCTGACTATCAAACAGCAAGTATCGTAGCAACTTTTATTACAATTACTACTGGGCAAAAACCATCTGTAGGAATCTCTATTGGTATACCAGTAGCTTTATTGATGGTCCAACTAGATGTTATCAGAAATACCATAGGTATCTGGATGGTTCACAAAGCTGAAGCAGGTGTGAAAAAAGGTGATTATAGTATGATTACCAAAATGCAAATGTTTGGCGTATTTTTAACAGCAGCAACAACAGGCATACCAGTAGCATTGGCAGTAATTTTCGGTCCATCATTAATTAATACAATTCTATCGTATACTCCAGAATGGCTAACCAATGGATTAACTGTTGCTGGAGGTTTACTACCAGCTGTCGGTATAGGGTTACTACTGCGATATTTACCTGCAAAAGAATATTTTAGTTATCTTGTTATTGGTTTTGTAATGGCTGTTTATATGAAAATACCTTTATTAGGAGTAGCGCTTGTAGGGGCAGCTATTGCATTAATAATTTATAAAAAAAATAGTCAAGATTTAGTAAAGAATACTGTGATTAATATAGCAGGGGGGATGGATGACGATGAATAATATCGAACAATTAAAATTACGCATTGATACAAAAACTAAACGAAGTGTTTTGTGGAGATGGTTTTTTACAAGCTCAGTTTCTTCTAATTATGAAAAGATGCAAGCGCTAGCATATTGTTATGCAGTATTACCATTTTTAAAAATAGCATATAAAAATAAACCAGAAGCATTACAAAAAGCGGTATTAAATCATTTACAATTTTTTAATACTAATCCTTGGGTGGCACCTTACATTTTAGGTATTAATGTAGCTATGGAAGAGAATGCTGACGAAAACACAGAAGAGGCTGTAACATCTATTAAGACAGGCCTTATGGGCCCGGTAGCTGGTTTGGGTGATAGTTTATTTGTAGTTATTCCTTGGACTATATTTGGTGCTATTGCAGCAAATATGGCTATTGATGGTAGTCCAGTTGGAATTTTGTTATGGATTGTTGTAAGTGTAGCGCTAAAATTAGTTAGTATTCCATTATTTAATGCAGGATATGCCTCAGGAACAAAATTAATTGCTACTATAGAAAAAAGTTTGAAATTATTAACTGAGTCAACTTCGATTTTAGGATTAATGGTCGTGGGGGCATTAATACCTTCAGTCGTTAAAGCTAATATTACTTTAAACTTTAAACAGGGTAATTTTTCAATGAAAGGTCAAGATATTTTGGATCAAATAATGCCTGGATTATTGCCTGCATTATTAGTTGGTTTAGTTTTCTGGGCATTAAAGAAGAACGTTAAACCTATTTACTTAATTCTTGGTGTTATGGTATTGTCAATTGTTTTAGCGGCTCTAGGTATTTTAAAATAAAATAATTTATGGGAGGCATTTTCGATGGAAATGAAAGGTATTAACAATATTAGAATTGATGATCGCTTGATCCATGGTCAAGTAGCTACAATGTGGAGTAATAAATTGGGAGTAACACGTTTAATGGTAGTGAACGACAACGTTGCTAAAAATGATTTACAAAAGCAGGTTTTAAGAATGGCAGTTCCTGCTGGAATTTCTTCGTCTATCATAACTGAAGAAACAGCTATTAGTAATATTAAAAATGGCAAATATGAAGGACAAAATGTTCTGATGATTGTCAAATCACCCGTAGATTTATTACCATTTATTGAAAATGATTTAGAGATAAAAAGAATCAATGTTGGTAATATGTCAAATCGTAATAATACTACTGTTTTAAGACCAAATATTAGTGTCACTGATGAAGAGCGATCTGCTTTTGAGAAACTATTAAGTCTAGATATTGAAATAACAACAATTATGACACCAGATGATAAAAAGACTTTTTTAAAAGATATATTGTAAAGGAGATCATTATGACCAACGAAGTAATTTTAATGAGCCATGGCCTTATGGCGAAAGAAATTTTGAATTCGGCTCAAATGATCTTAGGTGATCAAATAAATTATCCTGTTGTTTCTATGACGCCTGATGATGGTATTGAAGGGACCTTTAATAAATTAGATAAAATTATTGGTACTTTAAATGATGCAAAAAGAATTGTGATTTTAGCAGATCTGATGGGTGGGACTCCAGCAAATACTGCCATGATGCTAGCAAGTGAAGACTCAAGAATTCAGATAATAACTGGAGTTAATTTGGGAATGGTTTTAGAATCATTCTTTGCTATAAAAGAGGAAAATCTTGTAGAACATTTATTGAAAATAGGTACCGAAAGTATTAAAATACCGAAGTTACAAATTGCTGAAGAAGAGGAAGAGTAAAATTAAAACTACCTCTGACTAATTAATTTTCAATAGTATATAAATTATAAAAATATTAATCGAATTGAAATAACAATTTTAAAGATGATAAGGAGACTTTTAACATGGTTTACTTCCCAAAAATCGAAAAAATTAAATATGAAGGAACGAACACAAAAAATATGTACGCGTTTCGACACTATAACCCAGAAGAAATAATTATGGGAAAGACTATGAAAGAACATTTACGATTTGCTGTAGCATACTGGCACACTATGACACAAGACGGTTCAGATACTTTTGGAAAAGCAGTTAATAAGCGAAGTTGGTTGGGAGAATCTCCTATGGAGACTGCAAAAAAAAGAGTTATAGCTTTTTTTGAAATTTTAGAAAAGCTAGATGTTGAATATTTTTGTTTTCATGACATTGATATTGCTCCAGAAGGTAACTCTTTAAAAGAATTCTTTTCTAATATTGATGAAATTACAGATTTAATAAAAGAAAAGATGGATGAAACTGGTATTAAACTATTGTGGAATACTGCAAATATGTTTTCAAATCCTCGTTATGTCAACGGCGCAGCATCTACAAATAATGCAAACGTATACGCTATCGCAGCTGCTCAGGTAAAAAAAGGTTTAGATGTTTCAAAAAAATTAGGTGGAGAAAATTATGTTTTTTGGGGTGGACGTGAAGGATATGAAACATTACTAAATACTGATATGAAGTTTGAACAAGATAATATTGCGCGTCTATTCAAAATGGCTATATTTTACGGTGAAAAAATTGGACACAAGCCACAATTTTTGATTGAACCAAAACCCAAAGAGCCTTCAAAACATCAATACGATTTCGATGCTGCAACTACTATGGCATTTATTTTAAAATACGGGTTAGAAAAGGATTTTAAGCTAAATCTAGAGGCTAACCATGCAACTTTAGCTGGACATACATTTGAACATGAACTTAATGTAGCTCGAAACTATGGGGCCTTGGGTTCAATTGATGCTAATCAAGGTGATGTTCTGCTTGGCTGGGATACAGATGAATTTCCTACTAATGTTTATGATGTTACATTAGCTATGTATGAAATACTAGAAAATGGGGGTATTGAACCTGGGGGAATAAACTTTGATTCTAAAGTTAGACGTTCATCTTTTGAAATGGAAGATTTATTACTTGCTCACATTGCTGGAATGGATACATTTGCGAGAGGATTAAAGAGTGCGATGAAATTAAAAGAGGATCGTTTCTTTGAGGATCTAAAAGAACAGCGTTATTCATCGTTTAAAAAAGGTATTGGAGCAAAAATTATTTCTGGAAAAGAAAATTTAGAAAGTTTAACTAATTATGCCCTAAAAAATGATGAACCAATAATAGAATCAAGTCATATAGAATATGTAAAAAATATTTTAAATGATTATCTGTATTAAGAAAAATGAGCTGAAATATCTTTTGTAGGTATTTCAGCTTTTTTGAAAGGATTTAATAATTATGAGTTATGTTTTAGGTATAGATTTAGGTACAAGTTCATTAAAAGGATTATTGGTATCTGAAATAGGGGATGTCATTGCTACGTCTTCATCAGATTATCCATTGTTTTCTTCAAGACCAGGATATAGTGAACAAAATCCACACGATTGGATTAAAGCAATTGAAAATGTAATTAATGATTTATTGAGTGAATTTCCCGAAATGAAAAAAGAATTGAAAGGGATTAGTATATCTGGACAAATGCATAGTTTAGTATTATTAGACAAGGATAATGAAATAATTCGTCCTGCTATTTTATGGAATGATGTACGTACAACGAAACAATGTGAGGATATTATGAATTGTATGGGGAGAGAAGTACAGGAAATTACTAAAAATATTGCTTTAGAAGGCTTTACTTTGCCAAAAATTTTATGGGTTCAAGAAAATGAAGAAAAGAATTGGACTAAAACGAGGCATATAATGTTACCTAAGGATTATTTGGTACATTGGCTAACTGGTTGTTATTCTACGGATTATTCAGATGCAGCTGGTACGTTAATGCTAGATGTTAAAAAGCGCGTTTGGTCCAAGACAATTCTTGATAAGTTTAATATTCCTAAGGAGTATTTGCCAACATTATTTGAGTCTTCAGCTAAAGTTGGTAATATGAGAAGTTCGTTGATTAATAGATTTGGACTAGAAACAAAAGTGGAAATTTTTGCAGGTGGAGCTGATAATGCTTGTGCGGCTATTGGAGCTGGGATAGTTAATTCTGAAGTAGCAATGCTGTCAATTGGTACTAGTGGCGTCTTTTTGTCAATGGAAGACGATGCTGAGAACGAATATCAAGGTAATCTCCACTTATTTAATTCAGCTCTGCCTAATTCTTATTACTCCATGGGAGTAACGTTGGCAGCAGGTAATTCTTTAAAATGGTTTAGAGATACATTTGCTAAAGATGTAGAATTTTCTGATTTGTTAGCGAATATTGATGAAGTAATAGTAGGAAGTGAGGGCTTGATTTTTACTCCCTATATAAGAGGAGAAAGAACTCCGTATCAAGATAGTCAAATTCGGGGGAGTTTTATTGGTATCGATAGTCGACATAGTCTAAAACATTTTACACGATCAGTTATTGAAGGAATAACTTTTTCATTAAAAGAATCTAAAGTAATCATGGAACAAAGAAAAAATTTGAAAATAAAAAAAATTATTTCTGTAGGTGGAGGAACGAAAAATCAACAATGGCTTCAGATACAGGCTGATATTTTTGGCCTTCCTATCACTACATTGGAAACGGAACAGGGTCCTAGCTTGGGAGCTGCAATATTAGCAGTTATTGGTTGTGGTATGTGTGCAAACATTGATAGTTGTATTAAAATGTTTGTGAAATATAAAAAAGTATATCAACCAATTGAAAAAAATGTGTTGTTATATAATAAATTCTTTCAAGTATATAGTAAAGTTTATTCTACTACTAAAGAGATTTGTTATCAATTACAAGAGTAAACGTTAGTCAATTTAATATAATAGTGTTAGTCAAAAGCATAAAGTAATATTTTAAATTTTTGTCTCCATGATAAATAGAATTGCATTATTTAAGGCAAATAGATAGTACAAAAGATTATGCTTTCTAGAAAATTAAAATAGTTAAGTAAGAAAAGGCGTTTTGTTTGAATATATTTCTTATAACTATTGTACAACGAATAGAATATAAAAATTATGATAGATAGTATGAATGTGTATTTGATGGATAATATATAGATAAAAAAGAGCGTAGCAGGCAATGAAATAGAAAGAAAGTACTATATTTAACTTACCGTAACTATTCTGTAACATTTAGAAAATAAGAATAGTTACGGTAAGTTAAAAAACGTTTTATAATTTTTGTTTTCGAGATAAAAGCTAATGAAAAAGAAGATAATTAAAGTTTTAGTTATTTGTGTTGAAATTAGTATTGGTTTCACAGCATTAGGGACAATTTTGAAAAAGGTTACTCAATTAATAATACGTTAGCAAATCCGTAAAATTCATTAGATAGAAACTTAAATAATCTTTTATTAAAATGAGGATAGAACTTTTATCAGTAAAAGCATTGTATAATAAAAAAAGAGTTTAACTAACAATTAGTGGTTTTGCTCTAAGAAATAAATATTAGAATTACTAATGCCGATATAAATTCTTTAAGGATGGTTAGTTTTTTTCATAGCCTTAGAATAGTTGCAAAATTTCATATAGGACAATGAAAAATAATTGAATATAAGAAAACTAATGGCTAGGAAACTCCAAAATTCTTGAACGACAATGGGGGGTATTTTTTAAATTATCTATATCCTTTTAATGATAATATATCGCAAAAAGAAAGTGATTATTACTGTTAATCATGTTGTATTAAAAAAGCTTGCCTAATTTAGAAATAAATTTATTTCTAAATAATGTTACAGAAAATACTACTCCACCTAAACATCCGATTAAGCTTATTAAAAAAAATAGTTGAAGAGTACTTTCAAATTTGTAAACACTAGAAATGATTTTTAACATTAGTAAGCTTAAAATAGTCATTACTATAGTTGAATAAACTAATCTTGAATAATACTTTCTGTTATATTTTATTGGATTAATATCAAATTTTCTACTTAGAAATCTATAAGCTATGATGGTTGTAAACATCGTACATATAATTGTAGCAATCGATAATCCATACCCTTTAAATAGATATATACATGGAATTTGAATAATAAGTTTTAATAAAAGAGTTATTGAAGTGATTTGCATAGCTTTCTTATGAAAACTTAGTGCTTGTAAAATAGATAATACTATTGTAAAAATCCCTAATAGAGATGTGCTAATAATTGTTGCTGATAAATATCTACTTCCATCTAAATTAAATCCAAAGAATAATGTATTAAGAGGATTGCATAATATTATCATTCCTATCGAAGTAGGTAGTAAAAATGTAAAGGCTAATCGTAGTATTTGTGAGGTACCTTGTAATAACTCAGGTTTTGATTTTACAGTACTTATTAAAGGTAGAGCTGAAATAGTAATTGATCCAATAATACCTAGTAGTACTGGAGCTAATTTATTAGGATTTGCAGAGGCTAATGTATACAATGTTTGAAGTTCGCTTAAACTACTTTGAGGAAAAAACAAAGAATACAAAACCTTTAAAGAAAATTGATCAATTAATTGTAAAATAGAAATAGCCGATCCTACATATACAAACGGCAATGATTCTTTGATTATATCTATAGCAAGACCTTTCATGTGAGATATAGATTTTAAAGGTAAGAAGTAAAAATCTTTAAGTTGAAACAAATTTCTTTTTTTTCCGATAAAAAGTAGATAAAGAAATGCAACTATTCCCCCTATGGAGGATGCAAATGTACTTAATATAACTGCAGATAAAATACTACCATTAAATTGAACTCTAATTAGATAGGTTCCTACTAAAATACAAACTACTCGAACTAATTGTTCTAGTAGTTGGGAAACACCAAAAGGAAAACTATAATTTAGACCTTGAAAATACCCTCTTAGTGCGCTAAGTATAGGAATAATTAATAAAGAAAAACAAAGGCTACGGATTGCTGTGATACCCGCAGTATGATCAACTATTGGACTTATTTTACTTAATGTAGGAGCAAAAATAAACATTAATAAAGCAGAGAGAATCCCTATTATTTCCATAACTATCAAGCCACTTTTGAACAATTCTTTTATTTGGTTTTTATTTCCATTAATATTTAATTCAGCAATTTTTTTAGCAATGCCACTAGGAAATCCAGCTGTACCAAGTGATAAGAATAAAGCATAAGGTAAGTATGCAACATTATAAATAGCTTGAGCAGTTTGTTGATTGTGGATAGTTCCCATAAATTTTAGCCAAGGTATTAGATAAATGAATCCGAGAATTTTACAAACAATATTAAAGAATGATAACCAAAAACTCCCTATTAATAACTTTTCCCTCATATAGTAACCTCCAATCTATTATAAAAAGTATAAATAATTAGTTAGTAAATCTCTATGGTAAGATTCATTTTTTTATAAAAATTAAAACTTGTATTAATACTTACCTTGAAATAAAACGGAATAAAATCTAATTTAATCAAATTCGAAGGGCACCAACTTACAAAATTGTTAGATAGAAACCTTTGTCTCAATGTTTACAAAACTAGATCAATGGAGCTACAATTCTTGCGTGGAAGACGTTTTCTAATTTTTATTTTCGAGATGAATACTAATGAAAAAGAAGTTAGTTAAAAGTTTAGTTATTTGAGGCATGATTGGGATTGGTTTTACAGCATTAGAAACAAATATAGAAGTTGAAACTAGATCATATAGAAATATTGTAAAATGCTGTTTCTTTTATAGATAAAAATAGCATGCTTAAATACAAAGAGGTGAGAATAAAATAGATGAAATTTATATCTCCGATGATCTTTACGTTACTTCTCGTAATCTTTACTCTTGTTTTTGAATTAAATTTAGTATCTATAGCATACTTTGCCTTATTATTGTCTATCTTTGTACATGAGTTAGGTCATTTAGCTTTTGGATTATTTAATAAAGTTAGACCAGAGTCATTAATATTTGGGTTTATAAAACTTTCGTGGGAAAATCAGTTTAAGATTAGATTAAATACACAGTGGGGATTTTTGGTGGATTATTTAGATATAAGCCAACTACGTTTAATAATAAGAAAATTCTGAGGTTGTTAACCGGAGGACCAATATTTAGTCTTTTTTTTACATTAACCTTTTTTGTAAAAATTGACTTTTTTCAATATTTTTCTTTATTTAATTTTTCAATATTCTTGATTACTGTAGTTCCTTTTAATTTTAACGGGTTTATGAATGATGGATACAATATATATAAATTAGTTACTAAGGATTATATTTTCGAAATGTATTATATTGTATCAAATAGCTTACTTAATAAATATAATCAGTCAACTTTCTTAAATACCAATGAGGTATGCAAAATAATAAAAAAAATAAAGAATTACCATTATATGTGCTAAATACATTCTTACTGTATGTTATATATGAGTATTTAATAGACAAAAATAATAGGAAATTAAAACTAATATACCCAATACTTAGTAAAGAAGACAAGATACTGAATAATAAAAGTTATTTACAGAATTTTTATTTAGCTAATTTGTATATGATAGAATATATCTTATCTGTAGACAATAAACAAACTTTTAAAAAATCTAGACTCAATTAGTAGATCTAGAATTAAATATCTAAATTTTAAATGATCAAAAAGTGCTGATGATGAAGTAAGCCAATCAATGACAAAATTTAACAATATCATTAAAAATTATTCAGATCAAACGTCAACTATGATTATAGCAGAAAAACAATGGGTTCAAAATTGAGATAAGAAACCAGCTAGACTGTCAACGTAAAATGATAGGCTAAAAAAGTGATGTGTGCTTGATACAATTTTTATACAGTATTTCGTGATGTAATAAACAAATTTTCTATTAAAATATGTTAACTAAAAAGACAAACTTTTTGGGGGCACTACATATACCTTGTTGGTCTTTTTTATATTCCAATTGTTATTAGGTATGTAGTAGGACATTTAAGGTATATTTTGATTTGTGTTCTGGGTCAGCGCACCAAAAACAAAAATGAAACGTGTGTCAGAGGAAGTATGTGTGGTTTTCCAATAAAAACAGCTGATGGTCCAATTTTAAAGAATAATATAGCACAGGAGAATATGAATGAAAAAAGGAAAGTTACCATTAATGATATAGGGAGAAATATAGTGTATTTAAGGAATTTGAGTAACGGTAAATAGTTGATGAATATATACTTTTTTAGTAGAAAAAAAACACTGATAGGAGGTATAATATTGAAAAAGAGAATATGTATCACTACTGGAGTTGCAATGTTATTAGGATTATCACCGATATTAACAACAGGGGCTACAGTATACGCAAATGAAGAGAGTAACTACGTATAAGTAAATTCTACAACAAAAGAGCTAGAGCAACGGATGGAGGCGCTAGCCAATCAATACAAAGGAGTTTCTCTATTTGAAACCGAATTCAATAAAGAAAATATGACTCCTGTTCAATTAGAATTATATAACAAAGTTTTAGATCTACAATATGATATTGCTTTACAAAATGGAAGTGCAAAAGGGATGTCTAGAGAGCAATATAAACAATATCTATCAAACGCGATACAAGGTTTTATAATACAACCTAGAAATACTGGACATGGTTTGATTTCTGTTGACGTCTTAGAAACAGTTTTAGATACTGCGCTTAATGTTGTATTAATTATCGGAAGTTTTGGGTCAATGTCTGCAATGGTTAAAGAATTGGGTCAAGAAGGCGCAAAAAACTAATTACAAGATAAAGCAGTTTGATTAATTATTAGTGTGATTCTAAGTTCTGGAAAGCAAGCTGCAAAATTATTAGATTCTATTGACAAAATACCCAATAATGGCTACATTGAATTAACTTAATAGAGTTTACGAAAGGATTGAAAAAGATGTACCTTGTAATAGGGTCAATTCTAATAATCTTTATAGTCTCAGTTTTTATCTCTACTATAGGGGCTTTGAATGAAAAAATAAAAAATAAATTCTACTTATTTGTTAAATTTTCGTTTAATATTTCTATTGCTTGTATTTTTTTAGGTGGTATATCTTTTCTTTATGCTTACTTTGTTTTTGATGAGTTTAAAAATTTTAAAATTATCTTGATATCCATATTTTTATTTGTAATCTCTTACAAAGGTTATATGGATAAAAAATATTTTCCATGAAGATGTATGATACTAGACTTAATTAGTAAGAAGGAGACATATTGATGGTTCAACTAATTTCTATTATTTTTGCGTTTTTGATTATATACACTTTATTTAAAACAAGAGAAACAAGTAATTCTTCAAGAAAATTAAGAATGTTAGTGTACACTTTTTTGGGGATAATTTTTCTATTAGGCTTAGTAAGTGTCGTATTAGGAACCTATGGGCTGTTGAATTCTTATAACATTAGTGGAAATTGGCGTATAAATATGTCCTCTATTTTAGTTGTGTTGGCTGGAATTTTACTAGTTGTACTTTCTTATGTTGGTATTTCAAAATTTAAAATGAATTGTTAGGTGAATTAAATGAAGAAAGTTATCTCTACCATTTTACTAGTAATCCTTTTTGTGGGATCAGGTTATGTGGTAAACGCTGCTCCTGAAATGAAGAGTTTGACTAATTTCGAAACGAATGATCAACATTATGATTTACAAGGGATAGAACATTCCTTTTGCTAAAGTGTTAAACTTTAAAACAAGTAGAAAAGATATTACAGCAAAAACGATATTAAAATTTGTATATCTAAAAAAGACAGACAATGAATTGAATAATGCTTCTGCATCTATTAAAGATTGTATTCGCTATGCCACTTCTATTGGGGTAAATATGGAATAGCTTGATGCAATGAAGAATGAACTTGATTTCAACCAAGTGAAGAGTGAGATTGATAAGGATCATCCAGTATTACTATGTTATAAACCAAACAAAACCGATTTAATGGAACCTTATTTATTAGCTGTAGCGCATGGATACGTATACGTTGCTCCAGATGGTCAAAATACTAAAGAACCATTTATGAGTACAAGTATCTGGATGTCGAACTATATATATCCTTCTATCCTGACTACGTTGGCGAATAAAAATAAGTAACAGTTACATATTTTTCAGTGAATAAAGCGCCACAAAAAGATTATACATTTATTGGTATGATTATTTTTAAGTAAGAAAGGTTGTAAGGAAATTGAAAAAATACATTTTGTGTTTGAACACATTTGATTGAAGAACATCAACGCGACTATCTCTATGGTAATTAGGGGCACGTACTAAGTGCCTTTTTGAATGTAGAGTCATTTATTATGCTTAAGAAAAAACTTACACAAAACTCTATACAGATCCGATTTCACTGTAACTGCTTTTAAAGAAAAGACGATATAAAGATAGTATAAAGAAATAAACTTAAGTTTCACACTATCTTTAGGTCTTTTTTTTTATGCTTACAGAGTAAAGAAAATTAGTTAGTTTATTTAACTGGTTGTTTTGAAAAGGAGTGAAGTGAAATGACGATTATTTTAGGAATTATTGGACTCTTATTAATGATCTATCTTTTCTGGTTTTTATTTAAGGGGGAAGAATTATGAATAGCTTGATTTATCAAGGATTATTTTTCCTATTCATATTATTGTTATTGGCAGTGCCGTTAGGCTGGTACATTAAAGAAATCATGCAGGGGGAAATCCCTAAAGGAGTATCCTTCTTACAGCCAGTAGAACGTTTATTTTATAAAGCGATTGGACCTATCAGCAAAAAAGAAATGTCAGCGAAACGTTATGCACTGAATGTGCTGCTGTTAAGTTTCTTCTCAATCGTACTTTTGATTGCTATTTTAATGACACAGCACTTTTTACCGGGAGGTTCCTCAGTAAAAAATCTAACGCTGCCGTTAGCGATAAATACGGCCGTCAGTTATGTTACGAATACCAACTGGCAAGCATATGTAGGTGAAACGACTTTATCAAATACATCGCAAATGTTTGGTTTGACAGCTCAAAATTTTGTTTCAGCAGGTGTGGGACTTTCTGTTTTGGTAGCATTGCTTCGAGGACTTTCACAAGTCAAAAAGAAAGCTTTAGGAAATTTTTGGCAAGATTTAACTCGTAGTTTAGTTTACATTCTGTTACCGATATCAATCATTCTTGCTGTTTTATTAATTTCACAAGGAACCGTTCAGTCTTTCCAATCCGGAGTCGCTTATCAAGGTTTGGAAGGGAAAAGTCTTTGGTTGCATTTAGGTCCGGTAGCTAGTCAGGTGGCAATCAAACAACTTGGTACAAATGGCGGTGGTTTCTTTGGTGCTAACTCAGCATACCCATTCGAAAACCCAACACTATTCTCAAACTTTTTAGAGAATATTGCGATCTTGTTGCTCCCAGCGGCATTGATCTTTGCTTTTGGCTTTTGGGTCAAGGATTGGAGACAAGGACGAACGATAATGATAGTATCCTTGTTTTTCTTACTATTAGCTTTCGTCGGCGTTGCTTTTAGCGAGTATTACGGGCCTGAATTTACGCATGTTCTTGGATCGACCAATTTGGAAGGAAAAGAAATTCGCTTCGGCATTGGCTGGTCTAGCTTATGGTCCGTCGGTACGACCGCCGCTTCGAATGGTTCGGTGAACGCGGTGTTGGATAGTTTTACACCGCTTGGTGGCGCCATTCCAATGTTCTTAATGCAGCTTGGCGAGATAATTTTTGGTGGTGTTGGGAGCGGACTGTATGGAATGTTGGCATTTCTATTGCTAGCAGTTTTTATAGCAGGTCTTTTAGTTGGGCGGACACCTGAATATTTAGGTAAAAAAATCGAAGCTTTTGATATCAAAATGGCTAGCCTAGTTATCTTAACACCATTGATGTTGACGCTTTTCGGGGCAATGGCTCTAGTCCTACATCCAGAGGTAATGTCTTGGTTAACGAACCAGGGTCCCCATGCTTTCACTGAATTGCTTTATGGGGCAACTTCATTAGCCAACAACAACGGAAGTGCTTTTGGTGGGTTGCTAGCTAATACGACATTCTTAAACCTTTTAGCTAGTTTAATGATGGCTGTTTCAAGATACTTGCCGATCATCGCCATCTTACTTTTAGCGGAAAATATGGGAAGTAAAAAGAAAGCAGCTTTAAGTTCAGGAACATTATCCACGGTTAGTCCAACATTTGTTTCTATGTTGATTATTGTTATTTTGGTAATTGGAGCTTTAAGTTTCTTACCATCATTGGCACTAGGTCCGATTGCGGAATTCTTTACGATGAAATAGATGGAGTGAGTAAAAATGAAAAAAATCTATCAATGGGCAGTGGGACAATCCTTTAAAAAATTGGATCCACGCCAACAAGTTAAAAATCCCGTGATGTTTGTCGTTTATTTAGGTGCGCTCATCACTACAATATTATGCTTCTACCCAATGGGTATACCGTTATGGTTTAACATTTCAATAACCATTTTTCTTTGGTTGACTTTGCTTTTTGCGAATTTTGCTGAAGCTGTTGCAGAAGGACGAGGAAAAGCACAGGCCGATAGTTTGAAACAAGCAAAAAAGGAAGTCATGACTTATAAAATTAACAGTTTAGAAGATATCAAAGAAGAGAATTTCATTGAATTACAGTCTTCTGATTTAAAGCGAAACGATTTGGTCTATGTACGTGCAGGAGAGCAAATCCCAGCTGATGGTGATGTAATCGAGGGGGCTGCATCAGTAGATGAAAGTGCCATTACTGGCGAATCAGCGCCAGTAATTCGTGAATCTGGTGGGGATCGCAGTGCGGTTACTGGCGGAACAACCGTCGTTTCCGATTATTTAGTGATTCGTGTTACCTCGGAAAACGGTCAATCCTTCTTAGATAAAATGATTGCCATGGTAGAGGGAACTCAACGAAAAAAGACTCCGAATGAGATTGGTTTGCAGATTTTCTTGATTACTTTGACCATTATTTTCTTAACTGTATCAATTACTTTAGTCCCATTTACTGATTTCAGCAGTCAGTTATCTGGTAAAGGAGAAGCTTTATCACTGGTTATTGTGATTGCTTTACTAATCTGTCTGGCGCCAACGACGATTGGGGCCTTAATCTCTTCGATCGGGATTGCAGGTATGAGCCGCTTGACGAAGGAAAACGTCATTGCCATGAGTGGTCGTGCGATCGAAGCAGCTGGTGACGTGGATGTTCTTTTACTCGACAAAACAGGAACCATAACATTGGGAAATCGACGAGCAAGCGATTTTTTGCCAGTCCATGGTGTTAGTGAAGAACAGTTAGCGGATGCGGCGCAATTATCTTCTTTAGCTGATGAGACAGCAGAAGGTCGAAGTATCGTGATTTTAGCAAAAGAACGTTTCAACTTGCGGGAAAGAGAATTCCAGCAATCAGAGGTTAAATTTATCGATTTCAGTGCCAAAACACGCATGAGCGGAATTGATTATCGCGGTGACGTGATTCGCAAAGGTGCCGCAGACACCATGAAAAAATATGTACAATCTAAAGGAGAGGACTATCCATCTGAATGTGACAAGATTGTTGATAAAATCGCTCGAGCAGGTGGAACACCTCTAGTAGTTGTAAAAAATAATCGTGTGATGGGTGTCGTCTATTTGAAAGACATCGTTAAGAATGGTGTAAAGGAAAAATTTGCTGATATGCGTAAGATGGGTATCAAGACCATCATGATCACTGGGGATAACCCCTTAACAGCGGCAGCGATAGCAGCGGAAGCTGGAGTAGATGATTTCTTGGCAGAAGCTACCCCAGAAAATAAAATGAATCTGATTCGCGAGTATCAAGAAAAGGGTCACTTAGTTGCAATGACTGGTGATGGGACAAACGATGCACCAGCATTAGCGCAAGCCGACGTTGCGATGGCGATGAATACAGGAACACAAGCCGCGAAGGAAGCGGGGAACATGATTGATTTGGATTCCAGTCCAACAAAATTGCTGCAAGTCGTACAGATTGGGAAACAATTGTTGATGACTCGCGGCGCGTTAACTACGTTTAGTATCGCAAATGATATCGCTAAGTATTTTGCGGTGATTCCAGTACTATTTTACAGTATTTATCCGCAACTGGATCGATTGAATATTATGGGATTAGGTAGTCCACTGACTGCGATTCTATCCGCTGTCATTTATAATGCAGTCGTTATCGTGGCCTTGATTCCACTAGCATTAAAAGGTGTGAGGTATCAAGAAAAACCGGCCAGTCAAATTTTGAGTCATAATCTGCTGATTTATGGACTTGGGGGAATTATTGCACCATTTATTTTTATCAAGATTATAGATCTGATTCTCTCGCTGATCATTTTATAAAGGAGTAGAAACAATGAAAAAAAGTATTCTAGGCAGTTTGCGTTTTTTGATTTTTAGCCTGATCGTTTTTGGTGGGCTATATACCGTTGCAGTTACTGGCATTGGTCAATTGTTCTTTTCAGATCAGGCTAACGGCAGTAAGGTTTCAGTGAATAATCAAGTTGTTGGTTCAAAGTTGATTGGGCAAACTTTTGAACAGGCAAAATATTTTTCAGGACGTAGTGAGGAAGTTAGTCAGCTATCACCTGTTTCGGCGGAGCAAAAGCAATTAGTTGAGAAGCGTACCGTTGCAGAATTGGAAAAAAATCCAGCAGAGAAAAAAGTTCCGAATGATCTCTTGACAGCATCTGCTAGTGGTGTGGATCCGGATATTAGTTTGGCAGCAGCTCATTTTCAAGTTGCCCGAATTTCTAAAGAACGTGGCTTGTCTCAACAATCAATTCGTAAACTCATCGATAAACATAGCCAAAAAGATTGGTTTTCAGACCGATTTTATGTCAATGTTTTGCAGTTAAACCTAGCATTAGATAAACTAGGAATATAATATAGAACAATTCTCTAACCAAAAATGGTTAGGGAATTGTTGTGCATACAAAGAGAGGAGAACTGTTGATGCAGACAACAGAAGAAATGCAATCTGGCGATGGACGCCGAGGTCGATTGCGGATATTTTTTGGATTTGCGGCTGGTGTTGGAAAAACCTACGGTATGTTGACAGAGGCTCATGAATTATTGATGATGGGAAAACATGTTGTTGTCGGCTATATCGAACCTCATGATCGTCCAGATACCAATCGATTATTAGAAGGATTACCGCAAATTCCTCCTAAGAATATTTTTTATAAACAAATGGTTTTAACAGAGCCGGATATTGATCAAATCATTCAACAGAAGCCCGAAATCGTGTTGATTGATGAACTGGCTCATTCCAATGCGGAAGGTTCTCGAAATCGTAAACGATACCAGGATATTGATGAACTGTTGAATGCAGGAATCGATGTTTTTACTACGGTCAATGTTCAACATATCGAAAGTTTGAATGATATCGTTGAAGAAGTTACCGGAATTGAGGTCAAGGAAACGGTGCCGGACACTTTTCTACGGCAAGCGACAATAAGAGTGATTGATGTGGAGCCCGATGAGCTGATCGAACGACTTGAACAAGGAAAAATATATGCGAATGAAAACGCGAAACGTGCCTTGAAAAATTTTTTTATTCCACAAAAATTGGACCAATTACGTGGATTAGCAATTCAGCGAGCGTCGGATCATATTAATCGAATTAGTGGAAAGACAATTGGGATACAAAGTAAATTATTGACGGTGGTGAACGATGCCTTTCCAAAAATGACCGAAAAATGTATTCGCTGGACAGCACGTTTAGCGCAAGGTCTAGTTGCCGATTGGACAGTGATTCAAGTTCGTACGCAAGAAAATACACCAACGAACATTCCTTTAGCCGATAAATTAGGTGCGGAGGTTATTAGTATTGAAGAGGATGATAGTTTTGAGACGATTGTCGAGTTCGCAAAAATGACGGGTGTTACTGATATTATTATGGGGAAAAATCTAAGGCAGCCGTGGTATGAAAAAATCTTTATTGAAGCGTTTGATGATCGCTTGTTAAAACGATTGAAAGATACGGAACTTCATTTAATTCCTTTCAATGAAGAAAAGCGGTCTTTATTTTTTAAGACTCGTAAAGTCATTGAGGGTGGCGGAAAAGATTTAGTGATTGCAATTGGTGGTGTTTTTCTAGCGACGGTCGTGACGGAATTGATGCAATATATCCACGTTGGCGATCAAAATCTGATGCTTATTTATATTTCATTCGTATTATTAGTCGCTCGAACGACATCCGGTTATTTTTGGAGCTCATTATCCTCTATTTTAAGTGTTTTGTCTTTTAACTGGTTTTTTGTCGAACCATTATATTCTCTGACAGTATATAAACAGGGATATCCTTTTACTTTATTGCTCATGCTAGTTGTTGCCCTGATGAGCAGTAATTTAATGATTCGATTAAAGAAACAAGCAGATACTTCTATGAAAAAAGAGCACCAAATGGAAATTTTGTACGAATTGAACAAACGATATGTTTTAGTGGAAAGTCGAAAACAAATTCTTGATATTTCTGCCACTTATTTATCAAGATTATTGGAACGAGAAGTGATTATTTTTGATCGTCAAGTGAAGACAGAGAGTGTTCATTGTATCAACGAAAAAAAATCAATATTAAATAATGAAGACGAAGCAGCTGTAGCCTTTTGGGCAGCAAAGAACCAAAAAGAAGCTGGGAATGGTACAGACACACTAAATGGAGCTAAAGGATTCTATTTGCCGATTGCTGCAGGCAGGAAGACGTTGGCGGTATTAGGCATTGAACGAAATGCAGATCTTGATTTGGAAAATGATCAGCTCAATTACTTAAAATTGGTGCTGACTCAAATTGCGGTCATCTTGGAACAAACAGAATTGAAAGATGAGAAAGAGCAAGTTGAGTTAGAAAATGAACGGGAAAAAGTCCGCAGCAATTTATTACGAGCCGTATCTCATGATCTGAGAACACCATTAACTGTTATCTCAGGGATTGCTGAAACATTAGGCATTGGAAATGATTTAAAAGAAGAGACACAGCGAAAATTATTAAAGGATATTCAAGAAGAGTCACAATGGCTGATTCGGATGGTTGAAAATCTTTTATCCATCACGCGAATCAACATGGATACTATGAAGGTTAATAAAACTGCTGAACCAGTAGAAGAGGTCATCGAGGCTGTTTATAAGCATTTGAGGAAGGTCTATCCAGACGGCCAAGTGGATATTCACCTGCCAGAAGAGGTCATTTTTATTCAAGCGGACCCCATTTTGATTGAACAAGCGTTGTTTAATCTGATAGAAAATGCGTTTCGTCATGGAGAAAATGATCTACCAGTCAAACTAAACGTCTATCAGGAAAAAGAACAAACAGTTTTTGAAATTGAAAATCACGGCGAAATTCCATTAAAACAATTTCAAAAGATCCAATCAAACTTGTCCGGCACAAATGAAGTACCGGTTGACTCAAAAAATGGTTTAGGAATCGGATTGAGTATTGTAAAAACAATCGTCCATGCGCACAATGGTAAAATGGAAATGACGATAGGTAGGGGCAAAACATTGGTTCGAATTTATTTGAAGTGAGGGGAAGAATTATGAAGCAATCCATTTTATTGATTGAAGATGATCCAAATATTACGGATTTTATGGAAGTTGTTTTGGGACAGGAACGCTATCAGTTAACGATTGCTAGTACTGGAATGGAGGCATTGACTGCTTTTCAAACAACATCGTTTGATTTAGTTTTGTTAGACTTAGGATTACCAGACATTGATGGGATTGATTTGTTAAAAATCCTTCGCAAGCGAATGCATTTGCCCATCATCATTATTTCTGCTAGAAATAATGAAGAGGAGAAAGTTAAAGCGTTGGATTTAGGTGCGGATGATTATGTAACTAAACCATTTGGAACGAATGAATTACTTGCGAGGATTCGTACAGCTTTGCGCCATCAAAACGTTCAAACGGAATCACTAACTGTCGTGGAAAACAAAGACTTGAAAATTGATTTCGAAAAACAGTTAGTTTATAAAAAGGGACAAGAAATCCATCTTACAAAAAACGAATATCGAATTTTAGCGCTGATGTTTCGTCAGTTGGGAAAGGTAGTTGCGTATCAAACCTTGATGACAAAAGTATGGGGCCCCTACAGCAATGACTCGCAGACATTGCGGGTGAATATGTCTAATATTCGTAAAAAGATCGAAAGTAATACATTGAAACCAGAATATTTGATAACTGAGATTGGAGTGGGCTATCGTTTGCGGGATCATCGTTTGGAGTAATAAAAGATACAACAAACCGGAGTACTCTTAAAACGTATCAAGGATAAAGCAATCCTGTATTAATATGTTTTTTATGTTCTCGAAATCGATCATCCCTAGTTCATTAAAATGATTAAATTTTTCAAGAAACAAAATATAGGGATTTTTACAAAAGATTGAATCTATATTAAATGCGCTTAAGAGAATTACAGTTCTGTAGTGCTCCCCCAAAGTTAGACCTAGAAATCTAACTTTTGAGTTTTTTTTGTATGGCAAAATAAAATTTTGAATTTAAACTTAAATTTGTTCTCAAATAAACAAATGGATTAATGTCTATAAAGACTTGGTGAAAAAGGACTACTTCGTAGTCAAAAAAGTAAGAATTATTCTGTTCAATTTAAGCTAGATGCGATAAAGTTGTCCTATTAAGAAGTTGCTAATCTTTTAAAAACGAACAATCCATCATTGATTGCGAATTGGCTTAGAACGTATCGGAAGTCTAGCGTAAGGGACTCTCTAAATAGAAAGGGTGTCCACCTACCATGTCTAAGAAGAAACGAAATGAACCCAAAACATTATAAGTGAACTATCTCAAGTAGAAAAATTAGAAAAAGAAAATAGAATGTTAAAAAGTGAGAATGCCTATTTAAAAGAGTTGAGCAGACTGCGTTTAGAGGACGAATAAAAAATGGACGAATCAAACGAATTATTCATAGTTTCCAAGGACAATTTCGATTAAAAGTTATTCTGGAAACCTTAAGGTTTCCAAATATCACTTACATGTACTGACAAAAATGTCTCGACAGAACAGCTCTAACACAAATAATCGAAGAAGAAATTCAAGTGATTCGTAAAAAAAAACATAGGCATTGTACAAGAATTTGGATAAATCTACCTTCCAACAAATTCTTAACACTATCTTAAGTTATAAAATAATTGAAATTTAGAATGAAATTATTTTATAACTTAGTCACGAGTTAGTGAAAAGAGTATCAATATTAACAAAGTTATTCTTGAAAAGAACGGGTATCTTAGTTGGTACCTGTTCTTTTTATATGATAGATATTGAAATTTAAGGATAAAATCTTTAAAATATGGATATCTTTTAAAGATTTTATAATTGACCTTCTTATGAGAGATATCTTGTTCAAAAGAAGGGAGCTCCTATCTTTTTCCAAGTTTTAAGTAGGAGTTTTTATATGTAATACTTTGCTTAGTTTAAAGCTATCGTATTATATGAAGAAAATACTTATTAAGGTATCATCAATTATGAATGTAAAAAAGAAAACTATTTTTATAAATAATTTATATAAAAAGTATTGCATTAAAAAATAGGTTGTTTTAAAATAAAGTTGTCATCATAGTATGACTCTTTTCGATAGAATCTCCTATTGGAAACGATATGGATTCTTTATTGAAAAAGAATGTTGGAGTAATGATTCCCTAACAGTATTTTACAATTACTTTTTTATTTGCCGCCTTTCCCCAATAAGGCGGTATCTTTTTGCATAAAAATATTGAATTAAAATGGTATTGTCTACGTACGCACTTTTGGACATTTTCACATAGATCTCCTTTTTACCGAGAAGGTGGCCATTTTTTTGTTGAAAATTGAAAATGAGTAAAGTAATATTATTATATATTAAGCTATAACTATAACCAGTAAGAACTATTTTACCTTAATAAGCTAGCTCTTGCTTGGACCATTAGCTCAGCTGGTTAGAGCAAACGGCTCATAACCGTTCGGCCACAGGTTCGAGTCCTGTATGGTCCATAAAATATTTAGTGAGTAACAAGGAGTATTTCTCATTTGAGAGATAAGCCTTGTTTTAGTTGTAGTAATCCACCTTTATATATTCGAAGTTGTATATCATTTGAAAACCAAATTAGTGATACTCAGACTTTTTTAGTTAATATCAAAATCATAAAATCTCTATTTGACAGTGTTTGTTCACGAAAAAATAAAAAGAGTGTTCATTTATAACTTCTTGAAAGAGGAAGGTTATTTGTCTTAAATGAATTTATAGGATAACGGTTCTTAGTATAGAATGTAAAAAAAGCCAGCCAGTATTTGGCTGGCTTCTGTGGTAAAGCGCAGCCGTTTTCCGCCAGTTGCACTTTAGGTGCGTGTTAGCACTTGCTTCAATAAAGAATTAAGAATTACTATTATTATGCCATAAAAGAAAAACTTTGAATAGATATGGATAGCAAAAAACCAGTGAATAAAATTCGACTGGCAAGATAGATTTTGGATAGAATTCCTTGAGGAAAAGTTAGAATTATTATGCCACCATGGAGGAATAGTTGCTATGATGTTGCTATCAGAAATTGATTACAAAAAGACAAAAGTAATGTTCATCGATTATAAAAAATGTTGAATTTTACAACGTATGTGATGTGTATAAGTACATTTGCAATCTCCTATATTATTTGATATTCCACTTTGTGAATGTTAATGGAGCATAGATTAATCGGTAGAGCAGCGGTCTCCAAAACCATCAGTATAGGTTCAATCCCCATTGTTCGTAGCATTGCTACTTAAATAAAAGAATCGCCAATAGATGTTTCTGCTGAATTCAGGATGAGTCACTAGATTGCAAGTGTTCCTTTTTTATTTGGCAGAAGAATGAAGAATTATGTATAATAACTTTTGCAGAAAAGTGAAAAGATAATGGCTAATCTCTTGAATAAAGGGGTGATGCCTATGGTTCATAGCTTTATCTCTAGATGTAGTAGACATGTCTGGATTCGAAATATTATTGCTAATGGTTGCATTCGTAACGCTAGTTTTGCTGGGGATAGACCGTATGAACACAAAAAATAACCATCTAACACTTGACGGGGCGTAGCTGGTTATCAAAACTAATTTATGACAGTAACCGTCTTTTTAACGGTTCTACATAAGGATATGTTAATAGCACATTTTTTTCTATATATATTATACCATGTAACAAAATAAATTCATTCAAGATTACTCAACATAAGTGAGTGGTCTTTTTTGTGAATAAAAAAGCCACTAGGACAGGGAACCTAGTGGTCAGGGTAGTAAATATTATTAGTCGTAAGTGTACAATAAAAATAATTTTTATAGGAATATTTAATCAACATCATAATACTATTATTATAAGGAGTTGCTACTCAGAATTATTATATCAAATACTAAAATAATTTTGCAATAAAAAAGTTATACACTAAAAAGCCACTAGGCTGTGGGCCCTAGTGACTAGGTAGCAAACATTTTCAATTGGAGTTTTACACAAAATTTGAGGATTATTATAATACTTATCTGAATCGATAAATTATCATATATATAGGGAGTTGCTACCCAATGTTATTTTAGCAGAAAGCAATTTACTAAATCAAGTACATAGAATTTAGAGAAAGTAAAGAAATACATATGTTAACAAAGGATTAGCTAGAAATGTGGTGAGGCCATGGCAAAATATACAAAGTGGCTAACTGATGAAGGATTAATTAAAATTGAAAGGGTGAGCACGAGAGGGTCTCGCAGATGAACGAATAGTACAAAATATTGGGATTAAAAGACCAACCTATGATTGAAAAAATAAATATTCTGACATTACTGACACCCTAAAAAGAGAAAAAGAAGTTGTAGATTGCCAAGTGGAAAACGCACTATTTAAAAGAGGTGCAGGCTATGAATACACCGAAGTTACAAAAGAACTGACAGAAAATGGGATAAAAATCACAAAAAAAGGTTACAAAACAATTGAATTATATTGAGATTTAAGGTTTTTAATGGAAAGCATGTCACTTTTAAATTTTTGATCTGAAGGCATAGCATAGAAAATTATTTTAGAAAATTTTGTGTAACCAACAGGAAAGCATCAAAAACGCGATCTTCAAAAGTATGCTGCATGTGTTGTAGTTAACTTATTACCATTTGGTGGCGTTGTTTGGGATATACTTAATTGTGAAAATCTAATGCAGGTTTTAATTAATCCGTTGCAATGAAAAAAATTATGGTTATGATGTTAAAATACTTTTAGATGTAGGGAAAAGAAGTTTAACTCCTGAACAATTTGCAAAATTCAATGCTTTAACTATTGCAGCTGGTATAGCAATTACTGCTGTGGCTTATTAGGGAATTAATTAGTTGAGCGGTTATGTGAGTATATACGATTGTTAGAAGAAAAAATAATATCATTTTTAAAGTTTTTAAAAGTTAACCCTCAGAATAATTGTTTTACATGTTATAGTTATTCACACCCTATTTTAAATAGTCTTCCTTTTAGCCTTTTGGTGCAGTGTTTTGAGATAAAGGACTATTCTGCTTTAGGGTTGGATTCTGGATATTTATTTACAATAGAAGCTGAGAAAAATGCTATTATCATATTGCTAACGTAACAGGAAATGATTTTTCTACTAGAAATTTTTTCGAACGGTATTGAAGGAACAATAAATTGAATAAAATACTGGAAGAAACAAGTGACATACGAAATATTATTATATTAATAGACCTAATGGGAGGAACACCTGCAAATGTAACTATGATCAAAGCAAGTATGGATAGAAGAATTCAAGTAGTAACTGGAATGAATCTAAGAATGGTATTAGAATCTTACTTTAAAATTAATGAAGAAAAACTTGCTGAGCATTTAATAGAAATAAGTATAAGTAGTATTAAAATACCTGAGATACAGATTAGTGGCGGAGAAGAGTAATTATGATGTAATAATCTTAGCAGCGGTGGGGTGTGATCTATATACAAATATTAATATTTGTGTTAAACATTTTTTTGATATAAGAATGTTGTCCAATCAAATTCTAGAAATATTTTAGACTATAAAATTTATTATACGGGGAAAATACAACTTTTTAGCTAATAAAGATGAAATTGCTTTTTAGCTATCTGAAAAATAATCGAGTTAAATTTTATATTAATCAATTTTTGACACTTAAATAAAATGAACCTTCATTTTTATTGACATTCTTAAAAAAAATTTGTAAAATTAGTTTCCACAAAACGTAATGATTACGTTTTGTGGAAACTAATTAGAAAGGAGATAGGGACATGTTTTTATTCAATATAACAATGTTTTCCTTTTGTAGTATTAAGAATTAAAGTAGCTAGAATGTTAAGATAAAAACTATTTTTTTGAGCTTAATAAATAGAATTTAAGGAGAATGATATTATGAAATCAAAGATAATTCTTGGCGGTTTGCTACTATCTACAGCAGCTTTAGTTTCACTACAATCCCCACAAATTACTAGTGCAGAAAGTTTAACAAATTCAGCAGAAATTATAGTACCGCTCAGTTTAAAAGTAAAAGCACATTACACAAATGGATTAGCACTTGAAGCGGGAAAAGAAGTACGCTTAAGAAATTTAACAGATGGATCAACAGAAGTACTTAAGAAACAAGTAGACGCTAACGGAGAAGTTGTATTTACTGAGCAAGATGGTATGAAAAAGGAAGTAAATTATGGTATTGAAACAGATGGAGTAAGAAATGGCTATACAGTAAGATATGATCTTGGTGGAGAAAAAGAAAAAGACATAACAGTCAATTTACCCGGAGTAACGAAAAATACAAATTCTAAACAAAGTTCGGATAGTAAAGCTAGTGATAAACAAGCTAACTCTAATCATCCTTCTATTTTTTTTAATAACAAAAAAAATTATCTAATCTAAATTATAATAATAGCAATGAAAAAAGGAAACTAACGAATCAAGAAAAAAGAAAGAAGATAATCGAAATAAAAATACTATGGAGTTACCGAAAACTGGAGAAAAGTATAATGGTCTTCCCATGTATTTAGGATTATTCACGGTAATTGTAAGTATTATAGGGCTGAAAAAAAATAAATTTTAATATGGGAAGTATTACTATTTATCTAATTCAATTTGAACAATTTAAATTGTGAAAATCAATAAAGAGAACATTTTAAGTTGTTAAGTTAATTAAATTTCGATTGGAAGCATAGTTGAATAAGCCTAACATGTTACGAAAGGATAAATAACCTACTTTTCATTTCTAGAAGAGAATGTCTTGATGCTCGTAAACAAATTCAGCTTCCTATCCACTTCAAGCTTAATTCTTTTGTATACAAATAAAGTAGTTTTAGGAGAGTGTTCTCATTAGAGAACGCTCTTTTTCAAATAATTTTATCATCCTAATCTTCAACAACAGAAAAAATCCAAATTTAAAAATTTAGGCTTGACTAAAATATTATTTTTGTGTACCATACAATCGTGATAATCATTATCATTTAGAAGGAGAAAGTTATGTTAGAAGTGAAAAAGCTTACTGTTTGTTATAACGATTTTTTAGCATTGAACGAGATTTCGTTAAAAATACAAGAAGGTGCTTTAACAGGTATTTTTGGTCCAAATGGTGCTGGAAAATCTACTTTGCTTAAAGCAATGTTAAATATTATCCCTCATCAGGGAGAGGTCTCCATTAATAATGAAGATATCAATAAAAAACTGGTAAAGATTGCATATGTAGAACAAAAAGCTGATATTGATTTTACTTTTCCAATAAAAGTAAAAGAATGTGTATCTATGGGAACATATGCCGGAATGAAAGTTTTTCAAAGAATTAAAAATGCAGAATGGCAAAAAGTTTCAAAGGCTTTGGAAAAGGTCGATATGGGAAAATATTCTAATCATCAAATAGGAGAATTATCTGGAGGACAATTTCAACGTGTACTTTTAGCAAGATGTCTTGCTCAAAATGCGGATTTTATATTTTTAGATGAACCATTTGTAGGGATAGACTTAGTTAGTGAACGAATAATTATGGATACGTTAAAAGAATTGAAACATCAGGGAAAAACAGTGCTAATTGTGCATCATGATTTAAGCAAGGTAAAGAAGTATTTTGATAATATTATTCTTTTGAATCGAAATCTAATTGCTCACGGAAGTGTAGAATCTGTATTTAATGAAGAGAATTTAAAAAAAGCCTATGGAGATACTATATTTATTGGAGAGGGGGAATAATATGCTTCAAAATTTTATTAATGGTCTGTATGACTTTCACTTTTTACAGAATGCTCTAATTACATCTGTAGTTATAGGGATTGTTTCTGGAACAGTAGGTTGTTTTATTATTTTAAGAGGAATGTCTCTTATGGGCGATGCTATTTCTCATGCTGTTTTGCCAGGAGTAGCAATTTCTTATATTTTAGGCATTAACTTTTTTATTGGTGCGATTGTATTTGGTCTATTAGCTTCTATCATTATTACTTTTATAAAAAGCAATAGTGTAATAAAAGGAGATACAGCAATTGGTATTACTTTCAGTTCTTTTTTAGCACTAGGAGTTATCCTTATAGGTGTTGCAAATAGCTCAACCGATTTATTTCATATCTTGTTTGGAAATATTTTAGCTGTACAAGATATTGATAAGTGGATTACAATTGGCGTTTCTGTTTTAGTGTTGGTTATAGTAGTTCTATTTTTTAAAGAATTATTAATCACTTCTTTTGATCCATTAATGGCAAAAGCAATGGGGATGAATGTCAATTTTTATCATTATCTATTGATGGTTCTATTAACTTTAGTAGCAGTAACAGCTATGCAAAGTGTAGGAACTATATTAATTGTTGCAATGTTAATTACGCCAGCAGCTACAGCATATTTATATGCAAATAGCTTGAAAACTATGATATTTATTTCTGCAACAGTCGGAGCAAGTTCATCATTGCTTGGATTATTTATTGGTTATAGTTTTAACATAGCCGCAGGATCAAGTATTGTTTTAACAGCGGCATCCTTATTTGTAATTAGTTTTCTAATCTCACCAAAACAAAAATTTTTAAGAAAGAAGGAGAGATCGTTATGATGAGAAAATGGAAAGTAGTAGTGGGAAGTCTGGGAATGTTGATTGCTCTTTTTATATTCGGGGCATGTTCAACAAATAGTAAAGACAAAGATACAGTGGCATCGAACGAAAAATTAAAGGTAGTAGTTACTAATTCGATTTTAGCAGATATTACTGAAAATATAGCAAAAGATAAAATTGATTTACACAGTATCGTACCTATTGGGAAAGATCCCCACGAATATGAACCTTTGCCTGAAGATGTTCAAAAAACTTCAAAAGCAGATTTGATTTTTTATAACGGTGTTAACTTGGAAACTGGAGGAAATGCTTGGTTTACAAAATTAGTAAAAAATGCGAACAAAGAGGAAAACAAAGACTATTTTGCAGCAAGTGATGGCATAGATGTTATTTACTTAGAGGGTCAGAGTGAAAAAGGGAAGGAAGATCCCCATGCTTGGTTAAATTTAGAAAACGGTATTATTTACGCTAAAAATATTGAAAAACAGTTAGCGGAAAAAGATCCTGATAATAAAAAATTCTATAAAGAAAATCTAGATAAGTATATTGAAAAGTTGGATTCTCTAGACAAAGAAGCTAAATCTAAATTTGCTTCAATTCCGAATGATAAAAAAATGATTGTTACAAGTGAAGGATGCTTTAAATATTTCTCGAAAGCGTATAATGTGCCTTCTGCTTACATTTGGGAAATCAACACTGAAGAAGAAGGAACACCAGATCAAATAAAACACTTAGTTGAAAAATTACGCACAACAAAAGTTCCCTCCTTATTCGTAGAAAGTAGTGTGGACGATAGACCGATGAAAACAGTATCAAAAGATACCAATATTCCTATCTATTCAACGATTTTTACTGATTCAATTGCAGAAAAAGGACAAGATGGTGATAGTTACTATGCGATGATGAAATGGAACCTGGATAAAATTGCTGAAGGCCTTTCGAAATAATTTGGAGGGTAGGTATGGTACAAATTAAAACAACTACTATACTAATTTATTTACTAGCAATTCAGGAATTATCAAAAAGAAAAAAGAAATTAAAAAATAATGATTTAGCAAAAGTTCTAAGTGTTAGTCCAGCATCTGTAAGTGAGATGCTGGCTAAACTTAGATATGAGGATTATTTAGATATAGGATTTCAATTAACTGATAAAGGGAAAAAACTTATTGACGATTACAAAAAAGGTTTTAAGTAAAAGACTTTATTTTAGGGAGGATAAGAAAATGGCTATTGGAGTGATTATGATAGGACTTATCCTAATAGCTGGATATAATTTTTTTAAATCTTTCTCGGATTATTTTAGAAAAGGTGAATGATTTAGATGAGTCTATTAATTCTTGTAGGATTGCTTTTTGTATCAGTTATTTTGCTCTTTCTCATTAGTTTAGCTCTAAGGAATGAGTTCAGTAATAGACGTTAACGATTGAAACTTCAAGTCCTGTGTAAGATAATATAGTTAATTCATCTTATTAGGAGGAAGTACCCATAGAAACCAGAGATTATATTACAACTCACCAAAAATTAATAGAAAGTGGACTAAGCCATTTTGAAAAAGAAGGATTTCAGCAAACTAAGATAAGGCAACTGTGCTTGACCGCAGGCGTAACTACGGGTGCTTTTTATAAACATTTTACTTCTAAGGAAGCGTTATTTGAAGAAATTATTCAGCCGCATATTAATGCGCTTATTAACATGTATAATGAAGAGTTTGCCAAATACCTCTTAAACTTAGAAAATATAGATATAGAGAAAAGTTGGAGAGAGAACTTCAATGAATTAGATCCATTTATTAATTATATTTTTGAGAATAAACGTATATTCGATTTGGTTTTATTCCAATCAGCTGGAACCAAATATCAAGATATTGTTGAAAAAATTACATCATTTGTGACAAAAAAGACAGTCTGTTGTCTAGATAAGTTAAAGACTATCGGAATGATCAATCAAAATTTAGTCTTTAATGAAGAAGAGATCCACTTCTACATTTACTCATTCTACGCTACATTCTATGATATATTGAAGCATAGCTATTCAAAAGAAAAGACTATGCTATTAACCAGAAGATTGTATCAATTTTCTGTTCCTGGGTGGATTGAATTACTGAGTTAATTAAAAAAAGCTTGCATTGAGAATTGTTCTCAGTTATGCTTTTTGATAAGATCGCACTGTTATCTGAATAACGGTGCATTTTTATCAGCTTAAGATAACAGTGCGATCTTATTTTTTGGAGGTGAAAGAGTGTCAAAAATCAATCCGTTAACCTTGATTACTTTAAATATTTTTTTCCCAGTCATTATTTTTTTAGGAAAGGGAAATATATTTCAAGTGGGGTGTTTCATTATTGCTACAGTTTTAGTATTGATGTTTCGTAAAATAAAGACATGTATTTATTTCATCTTGATTTATTCAGTTCTGTTTTTAGCAATGAAAATTATTGATGCTATCAAGATAGAGTTTTTTACTATTTTTTTTGGGACATCCTTATATATTGTATTTCGAATGTTGCCGGTCGTAATGATTTCATGGTTGTTGGTTAGTGTCTATACTAGCAATGAATTATTATCCTCTTTAGAAAAAATACATTTACCGAAAAAAATAATGTTAAGTATTACAGTAGTGATCAGATTCTTTCCGACTTATCGTTCTGAAATAAGAATGATTAAAGAATCTTTAAAAATGAGAAACATTCGCTTGTCTTTTTTTCAGCCTCTGCAATATTTGGAATTTCTGTTAGTTCCCGTTCTTATACGTGCAACTATGATTGCTGAAGAAATGACCGCTAATGCAATAACAAAGGGGATAGAATCTCCTGTGAAAAGAAGTTCTTACTATAAAACAAACATGAGCTTATTAGACTATATCATCCTGTTTTCCGTTACTATTTTTTTCTTAAGTATTTTGATTTGAGGTGAAAGAATTGTTTGAATTTAACAATGTTTCTTTTTCATATAAGGATGTTAAGGAACAAGCGCTTGTTGACCTTAATTTTTCAATAAAAAAAGGTAGTCTTACATTGATTACTGGTTCTTCTGGGAGTGGGAAATCCACACTATTAAAGTTAATGAATGGACTTATTCCAAGACTTTATGACGGAAAATTGGTTGGGGAAATTTTATTTGAAAATAACTCGCTACAATCCTTAACACAAGAAAGTATATCAAAAAATATTGGCTACGTAAGTCAAGATCCTAGAGGACAATTCTTTACAACAAATACAACGAGTGAGTTAGTATTTTCGATGGAAAACTTTGGATTTACAAAAGAGCATATGGATAAAAGAATCAATGAATTAGCTGAATTATTAGATCTTTCAAATATATTAGATAAAAACATTTTTTCGCTATCAAGTGGTGAACGGCAGAAAATTTCTATTGGATGTAGTTTATCGCTAAACTCTAAATTAATTATATTGGATGAACCGTCTTCAAATTTGGATTTCAAAGCGACTAAGAAACTTGCTGACTTACTTTGTGATTTAAAAAATAAAGGATTTACTATTGTTATAGCTGAACATCGTTTTTATTATTTGAAAGAATTAATTGATCAAGTTCTATTTGTTAAAAATAGAACTGTAAAAACTACAACTATTCAGTTGTTAAAAACTGAAAACAATAACGCATTAAGGAAATTTGACATTTTTAATAGTTCGATTGAAGTTCCCTATATCGAAAAGGCAAGTGCAGATGTATTAAAAGTTGAAGAAATTACTTATGAAAATATTCTAAAAGACATAAATTTTGATGTCAAAGTTGGAGATGTTATTGGTTTGGTAGGGAAAAACGGTGTGGGGAAAACAACCTTACTAAGAATACTCATGAAGATTATTCGCCCTACCAAAGGAAAGATAATCGAAAATAAAAAAAATTTGTCATCGCCGTTTTTAGTAATGCAAGAAATGGATTACCAATTTTTCACAGAATCAGTGAGGAGCGAGTTAGCCCTGGGGAATGAAATAGTTAGTAAAGATCAGCAAGAAAAAATTTTAAAAAAAATGGAACTTTATAAAATGAAAGATCAATTACCGTTTGATTTATCCGGTGGAGAAAAACAAAGATTATTGGTTTCTATAGCTTCATTGTCAAAAACTAATTTATTTCTATTTGATGAACCTACAAGTGGGTTGGATTATATCAATATGGAAAGGATTGCTGACCTTATTAAAGATTTAAAAGAAAAGGGTGCAGTAGTCATAGCCACTCATGATCCGGAATTTCTTTATAAAACATGCAATAGAATTATTTATTTAAAAAATGGTGGAATAAAAAAAGATATAAAACTTAGAGTAGAAGATTCAACTTTGATAGAACAGATTTTTAATGACATAACGAAATAGAATTGAGGAAAATATATATGAAAACAAAAGATTATATTTTTATTGGTTTAGCTACAGTTATTTCCCTAGTAATTTACTTTTTTTCAATAATGGTTAGTAGTATTGGTGGGGCGTTTGGTCACAGCATATCCCCAGGGATTTTTGGATTATTATCTGGAATCATATTTGTTTATATTAGCTATAACTACCCTAGAAAAGGAATTTTTACTATTTACACAATTGTTTTATTGTTATTTTTTACGTTAATGGGCGGGGCGTACTTACCTTGGTTTATCAGTTCGATTAGTATGGCGATCTTAGCTGATATTATTCTATATGTATTTGGATATGATCGAGCAATTCCTCAAGTTGTGTCTTGGGTTCTAATGCAACTAGGCAGTGCTGCCGGACAGTGGATTCCCATATGGTTCTTTACAGATCGTTTTCGTCAAGACTGGATAGATAGAGGACAATCTGCTGCAACAATGGATGCAATGATCCACTACGCGGTGGGTATATGGGGAATTATTTCAGTGTTAGTTGTAGCAAGTTTATCTATGATTGGTGTATTGATTGGAAGAAAAGTCTTAAAAAAATACAAAAAATAGAACGTAGTTTACCTTCTATCTGTTTGTACATCTCTAATTTACGCCATTACGGAAAGCATTAACAGTTGTAAACGAATAAGAGAAGAAATTGAATGCGGGGGAGGAAAAAATGAAAGTATACAAAAAATTATTTAGTTATGTCCCTAAAATGAAATACTACGGATGGTTAGCCACTTTATTTTCTGATTTTTCTGTCGTATTAACAGTCTATGGATATTACAGTATTTACAAATTTCTTCAGTCTCTAATTATTGTAGGAGATGAATATTTAGCTAAGAGTTATGCGGTTCAAACTGTTGCTTGGTTAACTTTAGGAGCTTTATTTTATATTTTTTCTGGCTTATTTTCTCATATCCTTGGGTTTCGCTTAGAGACTAATTTGAGAAAAAAGGGAATTAGCGGTTTAACAAAAGCAAGTTTTCGTTTTTTTGATTTAAATTCTTCGGGATATATTCGAAAGACAATTGATGACAACGCGGCTAAAACACATATGGCAATTGCTCACTTGATTCCAGATAGTGCTCAAGCCATAGTAACACCTGTTTTATCAGTTGCCTTAGGCTTTTTCATTAACTTTAAAATTGGATTGGTTCTAATCGCCATGTTAGTAATTGGTGTATTCTTGTTAAAGAAAATGACAGGGAATACAAATTTTATTCAAAAATATCAAGAATCGTTAGATGTGTTAAGCTCTGAAACGGTAGAATATATCCGCGGAATTCAAGTTATAAAGATATTTGGTGCTAAAGTAACATCATTTAAAGCCTTGAATAAAGCAATTAACGATTATGCTAAGTTTGCATATAAGTATTCTTTGAGTGGGAAAACACCTTTTGTTCTTTTTCAATGGCTATTTTTTGGCATAGTTTGCATTTTGATAGTTCCTATAACCTTTTTTATAACTTCTCTTACCACTCCCAAGATATTAGCTGTTGACTTGTTGATGTTGTTTTTTTTAAGTGGAATTATTTTTGTTTCTTTCATGAGAATAATGTATGTAAGTATGCACTTGTTTGAAGCAAGATATGCAGTCGAAACACTAGACTCCCTTTATTTAGAAATGAAGCAAGACCAACTAAAATATGGGAACGAGACACAGATTAAAAATTGTGACATTGCATTTGAAAATGTCAGCTTTTCATACAAAGAAGAGTGTGTTTTAGAAAATTTCAACTTAGTTTTAGAACAAAAAAGAATTTATGCATTAGTAGGAAAATCAGGAAGCGGAAAGAGTACGATAGCTAAACTAATTTCAGGTTTCTACAATGTGGATAAGGGACAGATTAAAATTGGTGGTAAGCCTTTAAATCACTATTCAAAAGACACAATTATTAACACAATTGCTTTTGTCTTTCAAGATACGAAACTATTCAATCAGAGTATTTACGATAACGTTTCTATAGCAAATCCTCAAGCGCCAGCAAGTAAAGTATTTGACGCGCTAAGATTAGCCGGTTGCGAATCGATTTTAAAAAAATTTCCCGAAAGAGAGCATACCTTAATTGGTAGTAAAGGAGTTTATCTGTCAGGAGGAGAAAAACAACGTATAGCTATTGCCAGAGCAATTTTAAAAGATGCAAAGATTGTTATTATGGATGAAGCTAGTGCATCTATTGATCCAGATAATGAGTATGAACTACAAAAGGCTTTTCAATATTTGATGAAAGAAAAAACAGTTATTATGATAGCTCATCGATTATCCAGCATTAAATCTGTAGATGAAATTCTTGTCTTGTCAGAAGGAAAAATAGTAGAACGTGGAAATCATAATGAATTAATGGCTAAACATCGAGTGTATAAACAATTGGTCACTAATTATGAGAATGCAAATGATTGGAGGCTTGACAATGAAAAATTTTTATAAAAAAAAATTTGCTTTAACTGATCAGGGCGCAGAAGCTTTAACTAAAGCTTCTATTTCTAGTTTTTTTGTATACTGCATTAATATGGTACCAGCATTCATTATAATGATGCTGATAGACGAATTAGTTTTAGAAAATGCAAAGCCCCGTTGGCTTTATTTTGAAGTATCGTTTGTTACTTTGCTTTTCATGTATTGGTTGTTAGATAGGGAGTATGAAAACTTATATAATAGTACTTATAAAGAAAGTGCGCATTTAAGAGTGCAAATTGCAGACGATTTGTCAAATTTACCATTATCCTATTTTTCAAAACATAATTTATCAGATTTATCTCAAACTATCATGTCTGACGTTGAAGGTATTGAGCATGCGATGAGTCATGCAATACCTAAATCCGGCGGTATGGCTCTGTTTTTCCCTTTTATTTCAGTGATGCTTTTGGTTGGTAATGTCAAAATGGGATTAGCTGTTATTTTGCCAACGTTATTTAGTTTTGTCTTAATCTTGTTATCAAAGAAATCCCAAACGAAAGCCAATACTAAATATTACGATACTTTGAGAGAAAACTCGGAAGAATTTCAAGAAACTATTGAACTGCAGCAAGAGATTAATAGCTTTAATCTATCTAAAAAAGTTCAAGACAGACTTTTCAAAAAAATGGAAGAGAGTGAAAGGATTCATTTAAAGGTAGAATTAAGTACTTTTTCAGTCATGGCCTTATCCTCTATTTTCTCATATGTTAGTTTAGCAGTAGTCATTCTAGTAGGTGTTCACTTACTGTTAACGGGTGAAGTGACTATACTCTACGTCGTTGGTTACTTACTAGCCGCAATAAAAATAAAGGATTCCTTCGATTCTATGAAAGAAGCAGTGCTTGAAATATTTTATTTAGCTCCTAAAATACAGCGAATTAGAGCTATGAAGGAAACCAGTATCCAAGAGGGATCAGATAGTCCTCTGAAATCTTTTGACGTTGAGTTGCGAGATGTCTCTTTCTCATATGATAACAATACCCCAATTTTAGATCATATCTCTTTTACGGCTAAACAAGGAGAAGTGACTGCGTTAGTAGGTGCTAGTGGTTCCGGGAAAACTAGTATCTTGAAATTAGTGTCTAGACTGTATGATTATGATGAAGGCTGTATTTTAATTGATGGGTATGATATTAAACGTGTATCTCCAGCTTCTTTGTTTAGCAAAATCGCTATTGTTTTTCAAGAGGTAACTTTGTTTAATACAAGTATTTTGGAAAATATACGTATTGGAAATAGTCAAGCGTCAGATGAGGAAGTGAAAAAAGCAGCTCGTTTAGCTAACTGCGAAGACTTTATTGAAAAACTACCTGACGGTTATCATACATTGGTCGGAGAAAACGGAAGTTCACTTTCTGGAGGAGAGCGACAACGCTTATCCATAGCACGGGCTTTTTTGAAAAATGCGCCAATTTTAATTTTAGATGAAATTACTGCCAGTTTAGATGCGGAAAATGAAAAACGTATTCAGGAAAGTTTAAATCGTTTAATACAAGATAAGACAGTACTAATTATATCGCATCGCTTGAAGTCTATTGAAAAGGTAAATAAAATTGTAGTGATGGATCAAGGAAAAGTAGTTGATCAAGGTACTCATAGTGAGTTGTATCGAAGGTCAGAAATATACAAAAATCTCATAAAGAAAACTAAACTATCTGAGAAATTCGTCTATGAAAAAGAAGCTCAATCACGATGATGAAATAGGCTTTAAATTAACCTACAATTTTTGGGATATAGTTATAATTCTTTTTCAAAAAGAATAATTTTATTAAACAGCATCTAATTTTGAATACACGAAAGAATCAGTATGATTGAATTAGTTCACTTAATGTCTATTCTTATAATATAAGGAATAATCAAAGTTTTAAAAAATTGGCGATAAACCAGTTAAACATAAAAGGTTGAATAAAAAGTTATAGTTTCTTTCATATTGCCGTTTTAAGTAGAGGAAAAGCTACTTAAAACGGTATTTGTGTTTGATTGGACTAATAAAAGTGAATTCTTATTTTTCAGAGCTTAAACTGCATATTCTTTTAAATGATTTGATTATCTCTATGTACCGATAAATTCGTTTTCAAATAGTTATCTATTCATATGAGTTTTATTTCATGTTATTTATTGTTGACAAGAGCAACTCTTGTTGGTAAAGTATCAGCGTCAAAACGTAACGTTTACGATTTGAGATGTCTAAATCAAAATAAAAGGAGTATAAAGGTATATGGCAAAAAAGTCGAAAATTGCTAAAGCAAAGAAACAAATGGCGATGATTGAAAAGTATGCAGATAAACGTCAGGAATTAAAAGCCGCAGGAGATCGCACCGCTCTCGCTAAATTGCCAAGAGATTCAAATCCGAATCGTCTGAGGCTTCGTGATCAGACGGATGGTCGTCCAAGAGGGTATATGCGAAAGTTCGGTATGTCCCGTATTAAGTTTAGAGAACTTGACCATCAAGGGTTGATTCCTGGAGTAAAAAAAGCAAGTTGGTAAGAGGAGGAAATATCATGGCAGTGCCAGCAAGAAAAACATCTAAGGCGAAGAAACGGTTAAGAAGAACTCATCAAACTGTAGTAAAACCAGAAATTTCATTTGACGAAGCGAATGGTGATTATAGACGTAGCCATCATGTATCTTTAAAAGGTTACTATAATGGAAAGAAAGTAATTAAAGGAGCTTCAAAATAGTTTAATATATAACTTTTAGGAGGGAACCCAAATGGAAATTATTTACCCACCTTTAGTTGAAGAAGGATTAAAGTATTATCTTGAAACGACCCAACAATCGCTAGATAAAAGTACTTTTTATCGTTCGATGGTAGAGAGAGGAATTATTACTGAAACGGGTTTACCGACCCAACAGGCAATTGAAAATGGATTAGTCAAAGACTATTACGAGGACCAAGGGTTATCATTTGATGATTTTTTTAGAATCTATCCAATTTTTGAAGAGTATGACGAGGAGTTATTTCAATGTATCGATGGTTATTGGGAGATACCTGTTGATATGAAAGAAAATTTAGCTTCACAATTGGAATCTGGCGAGTTAACTTTTGAAGATGCACAACAGATTCAAGCGTATCTTGAAGATCGATAAGTATTGAAGGAGGAAAATTTATGCGTCAAAATATTATTTTAGAATGTGTCGAAACTGGAGAACGTCTGTATCTCACTAGCAAAAATAAACGGAATAACCCTGAACGGCTAGAATTAAAAAAGTATTCTCCAAAATTGCGCAGACGGGCAATTTTCAAAGAAGTGAAATAGGCAAGTGGTAAAAAGGAGACAAAATGGGCATACCAGTTACAATCGTTTCTGGGTTTTTAGAGGCTGGAAAAACACGCTGATCAATCAAGCCTTGCAAGTCTCACCCCATCCCAGGGAAGAAATTATTATAATTGTAAATGAGTTTGGTGAAGTTGGAATTGATCACAAATTAAAGGTATTAAAGTAGTATATTTAATCAAATAGAACAAGATTGGATAATAGTTTATATTTTTAATCCTAGACCATTATTGGTGATTCAAAGACTGCAACCATAGTGATTAACCTATCGAAGGGTACAATTCCAAAAACTAAAATCAAAACTAGTGATTCTAATGATATCAAAATTGAGTTTAACATTAAGTAGCCACAATATCTAAAATGGTGAGGAATTAGCGATAATTACTACGCCAAAAGAAAAAGAATAATAGAGAAAACTTTCTTGTAAAAATTATCTATAAATTATTTTTTATTACAATTGCGCTGTTTCATTTTACTTTATGATGATAAAAGGAAGGATAAAGTCATATGTCTGATAAAAATATCTATGCACGTCGTAGTCAACGTCACAAACAAGAACCTGATATCTGTGAAAATGCAAATCAATTGAATGAAGCTGTAAAGCCCAAAACCGGAAACGAAAACAAACAACCAAAAATACCGAAGAAAAAATCTAATTATAGCAAGTATATATTCGCATTGTTTACCGCACTTATTCTAGTAATTGTCGCTACTGGCGGCTATATTGTTTATACATTAAAACAGCAAGAAGTAGAAGCTCAAGCCAAATATGAAACTGCTGTAAAAAATCTCATGGCTTCAATCCAAGAAGAGCAAGACCAAAGTGGAATTTCAACGAAAATAGATACTATAAATGACGGAGAAAATAAGTGCCTTATTTACCGTCCAGTTTATGAAAGTACTGTTCCTTTTAAAAATGCAAACCAGCTCTTAGACGAGCTTGCTCAAAAGCAACAAAAGAAGCATCGTGAAAAAGAAGTGCTTACAGTTGCCAGAATAAAAGCAACAGCAATATCTTCTAAAATTGGTCAGTATAGAATTGAAGCAGATAGTTTTATCTGGGATCGCAGTAAGGAAAATTTTAAAAAGCCAGACAGTATTTCTGAGAAAGCCATTTATGTTTCCGAAAAAACTGGTAAAGAAATCACAAATAAGGATTTGATTCCGGATGAAGGAAGTCTCTTAGGTATTCAACAGGTGATTCAGCAATCCATTCTTGATCACGCCAAAGAGCCTAAAAAAATAATTGATGCTGTATTAACGATGGATAGAATTTCTTACGAGAGTAAAATGACTTATACACCTGATGAATTGACCATCGACCTACCAAAGAACACAACTGGAACTACTAAAGTTATTCTAAAATACAGAGACATTGCGCCTTTTATTGATACAGATCTGGTTTCGCAAGAAAGTATAAAAGATGCGTTACCTGCATTAGATGAAAATAAAAAGTATGTCGCTCTTACTTTTGATGATGGACCCAATAATAGCTCAACACTTGATTTGTTGAATATACTAAAAACAAACAACGTGAAGGCTACTTTTTTCATGTTAGGACAGATGGTGGATCAAAACCCAGATGTTGCAAAACAAGTCCACGACGAGGGTCATGAGGTAGCATGTCACTCGTATTCTCATCCACAGTTGAATACACTTTCGACAGATGAATTACAAAGTGAAATGAATAAAGCTAATAAAGCAATTTTTAAGGCTACGGGCGTCTTGCCTCGCAATATCCGTCCTCCTTATGGCGCTATTGATAAAAAAAGTGCTGAAACAATTGGCATGCCAATTATTCAATGGAATATTGATTCGCTAGATTGGAAAACAAGAAATCCTGAAGCAATCAATAATGTTGTCAAACAGAATGTCTTTAATGGCGCAATCATCTTAATCCACGATATCCATCATGAATCAGTCAAAGCTGTATCAGGATTGATCACTATGTTAAAAAATGAAGGATACGAATTTGTGACGATCGATCAACTATTGTCAGGAAAACAAAAACCATTGCATCAATATTTTGGTATGAATGATGAACGGTTAGTAGACTGACTGTTATTAAATTGCTAGGTACGTGAAGAAGTTATATTTGTAGTTTCTCTCTCAGAAAAAAAGTTAAGCAAAACAAATGGATAAAGAGTATCAAGAATGCTAATCCTTATTAGTTAAAGTTCTATCTGGAAAAAGCAAAAGTATTTGAGACACAACACGCAGCCTATAGAGATTCAAGTGATCTGTGTAAAGAATTAAAATAAAAAACGAACGTTCATGTTGAAATTAGAAATTAAATGTTTTATCATACTAATAGTATAAATTATCTGTAATGGATAATTATTTTTTATAGATTGAATAAAATGTTCGTTCATTTTATTGTTTTGTTACTTAAATAGTTTTGGAATTTTAAGGAGGAGAAAAAATGTTTTTTACTGGTAAAGAAAGGAATTTGAAATTTGCTATTAAGAAGAAACACGGTGGCGGTGGTGCAGCATCAGTAATTATCGGATGTATTATTTTCGGAAGTATTGCGTTTGGTGGGACAACATTAGCTTACGCTGATGAAGTGCATAATAGTATAAATCAGGATATACAAGATTCTGGTAGTACAATTATTGGAGAAAATGATTCTTCTACCAAATCAGCTGAGTATAAAATGATTCATGAAATTGATGGAACTAAAATTAGTAACGGTGAAAATAGTAAAGAAACAACTACAAGTTCAGGAACTATACTGGCTGAAGAAGCAATAGAAAGTTCAAATCAAAAAAATTCAAAGACAAGTGAAGTCGAACAGGATCTTCATAAAGATGTATCAGGATCTGAATCAGTAAAACAAGTAGAAACTTCTGATTCTATAAAAAAATCTGAAGAATCAGCTGTTAAAACATTAAATCTGGATGATTCACAAGAGAATACTAATTCAATAACTACCAAGGCAGAAAATGATGCGCTATCTACAGTTAATGATGAAAAAGTATTAAATGAAAGTGATAGTATTATCAAATCAATTCCTTCGGAAACAGAGAATGTCGATAATAATAGTAAAAGTGATAATAGGGACTTAGTAGAAAACTCAGTGGAAACTACTAAGGAAATAATGAAAGAGGCTGATAAAACTGAAATAGCTAAAAGGAATGACAATATCTCTGTATTGAATGCTGGAACTGAATCATTTAATGATAGTGATAAAATAAGAAGATCTAAAAGAGATAATGAATCTCCTGTTCCAAGTTTGAGTATTCAAATGCCAGTCACAAAAGAGATTTACGAAAATGATAGTACTATTAAAGGAAAGTCTGAACCAGGAGTAACGATAAAAATTTATAAAAATGGTATTGAACTGGGGTCTATTAAAGCAGACGATGATGGAAATTTTGAATATCCTCTAGAATCACAAGCTATCAAAAGTGATAACTACTCTTTCGTTGCGGAAAAAGATGGAGCGAAAAGTATAGAGAGCTCTGTAAATGTAGTAGAAAATAAAGAAATAGTAGGTAATCAACGAGATGCGTATACTCCATATGGGTTTGGTATATATAATCGAGGTTTAGTTACTACTGATGATGGAAAGAAACATTATACAGTTGATATGGAGGGGAATTTAGCATCTGAAGCGTACTTTGATCTTGCAGGCGGAACAATGTACTATTCAATTGATGAAAAATTTGCACCATATGTTGAAAAAATAGTTCTAGATGGTAAAACAATTATTTCTAAAAATCCGTATGAATTGCCCAATAAAACCAATATTTGGTCTTCTGGTATTCTTAGTACAGATAAAAGAGGAGGATTGGTTCGTGCTGCTTTAGTGGGTCGTACTAACGGAACAATAGATATTTATTTTAAAGATGATACTCCTCAAGAAGTTCTCAATAGTGAAATACCTTTCCAAGTTTGGGCTAGATTTAAAGAGAAAAAAGAGGGAGTAAAAAATGATCTAATTTCTGATTTTGATCTAAATATTTTACTTCAAAACAATAAATTAATATTAAGTAAAGATACCTTTTTCAAAGATGAAGATATTGTCAATAATAATGGTCCTAAAATTAGTTCTAATTTTAACTATACCAATAATACTATTGATATTAATTATGGAGTAAATACTGGTAATTATGGCTTAACGATAGGGAAACGTAGTCCTTATAACTTGCATATTAATACAGGGAAAGAATTAAGTGATTTAGTTGATACGATAAAGATTGACAATAAAAATTATGAGTTCGAAAAACTTCCTGATGGTTCGTTAGTGATTAAAGATATATACAAAAAGGGAATTTTAGGTGGAGCATTACTTAACCGCCAAGAGATTACAATCAGTTTAGGATTAATAGCGAAAAAAAATCTGGGCGATCTCATTGATTTCAAACAAGAATTATTAAAACTTGATGTATCTATTAGAGATAATACAACCTTTAAGCTAGTAAAAGGAGAAGCTACAGAAGCTATCCGTAAAATAGATTCCTCATTCGATACATTTAAACAGGAATTAACGAAATGGATTGAAAAAAGAGATAGTAATCCACAGGAACCTATAACTATTAATTCTGGAGACAATACTTCTATAGTGGATCCTAAAGAGATGGTTGAATTTGCAGTAAAAAATCCAACCACAGAAAATATTAATAAAGCACGTAGTTTGGTTTCTAAAATGTGGCTTTGGGACAAAAACAAATATAATCCAGTTCTTAATGCTGCTGAAGAAGTAAACAGATATCTTTCAACTACGTTAAATGGTTCATCAAATGATGATGGCTTGATATTAAATAATACTCATGCGGCAACTTTCGTTAAATTAATTGATACGGATAAAGATGGGATACTTGATAGATACGAAGCAAACATGGGAATTGGAACCAACTACACAAATGCTGATTCTGATGGTGATGGAAAAAGTGACGGATTTGAAATTTTTAATGATACTGATCCTTTGGTGAGTCCGTACGATTGGTTTGATAAAAATGGAGAAAAAATAAAAATAGTAACAACCGATACTGATACGATAAGTGGAAGAATAGGAAATAACAACTATGATACTGAAAATGTCTACCCTAGAACTGTTCAATTAATAAAGGTTACTGATAACGGAGAAAATCTGATTTCTGAAATTAGTTCTTCTGAAGATAGAAAAGGGACTTTTGAATTTACTGGATTGAGTGGTAAATTAAGCAAGGGAGATAGACTCGTTGTTAAAATTATTACTAATGAAGTACAAAGAGAAATTGATCGACAAAGAAATGTTGTTCAAGTTGGTTATGATAATCCAGAGGTATCTGAAGAAGTAATTGTTCAGGGCGCACAAGTAACAGTCTCTTTTGACTTTAATTATAATCAAACTGATCCTGACTTTGACCGTCAACCAGTTACTCAAGTAGTAGAATTAGAAAAAGGTTCAAGGCTTTTAAATAGTTATTTTACTCCAGAACGAAAAGGCTATAAATTTATTGGATGGAATACTGATAAACTTGGAGTAGGACAAACTGTCAATGATGGTTCTAGTTTTAATGAAGATATAACGGTATTTGCTCAATGGGAAAAAGAACCTAACCTAGCTGGAGAAGTACATGCTCCACAAGGTCCTATTGAAGAAGGTAAAAGTATTGTTCTAAATAATGTAGTACAGTCCAATAAATCAGGGTCTGTAATTGTAACTGGAGAACTTCCAAAAGGGCTCTTTGGGTTATCTATAAATGAAACAGGTAATCTAATTGGTACTCCACTTATCAATGACTGGATTGATGGAGAAAATAGTCGGGAAGTAAAGATTCCAGTTACAATTAGTAATGGTGACGAAAAGGTTATGGTGGAAGTTCCATTAACGATCCTGCATGATACTCGAGCGGCAGACGCAGTAAAAGCAGCAGAAGACGCAGGTAAAGCTGGAGCAGATAAGAAAGCCGAAGTGGAAACCGACGGTTTAGTGACTCCAGAGGAAAAAGCGGCAGTGGATGGCTTGTTAGAAATAAAACAGTCTTCATTTATGCCGTTTGAAAATTTATTTTCGACTACAAATGATTACTCACAGTTTCCTAAAACTGGCGAAAAATCTGATTCTATTTTAACCATTTATGGAGGTTTATTATTCTTAAGTAGTATAGGATTATTAGGAATAAAAAAAAGAAAAAATAATACGAATTAAGTTTGTTTGTATTCTTCTTTAAGAAAGGATAGGTGTATAAATTTTATCAATAAAAAGCTGACTATTTGTCAAATAGAGTTGATAGAACGATAATAAAAGATCATCTAAGGTAGGATTTCTCTTTTCTACTTTAGATGACTTTTTGTTTAAATATCAGATAAATTTTGATTGGACCTGTAGTTGAATATAGATCTGTCGTAGTTACAGAAGGTAAATCGCATACTTTTCAATTCTAGAGGGGAAGTCTTGTTGAGTATTAGCTATTAAGCATCATAGCCCAGTTTTGAATTGCCTAACCACTTCGCTTGTAATTCTTTCATGCGTAAACAAAGTAGTTTTAGGAGTACATTCTCATTAGTTAAGTTGAGTAGCATTATCTAATGCAAAAAGGTTTGGCTTTTAGCTCATAATAATCTTTACTAAGTCTCCTCCTTTCTTCGAGTATTATTTCATTTGTGTATAAATTGCATCTTTTTCTTCTTCTAGTTTCATGATTAACAACTAAAAATTTTTTTAGAAGGACACAAGATAATACATTTATGCTGTAATAGATAAAGAGGATAATTATGTTTAATCAAAAGGAAGAGAAGCAGTTCAAATATGCAATCAAAAAGAAAAAGGGGGCGGTAGAGCATTTTTTTGTATTATCGGAGTAGTATTGTAAGAAAACTAAAGATTAAAAATAGCAAACGGAAATTATTTCCATTTTCTTATTTTTGCAAAAAATGAATGTTCATGTGTATGAAAGTAACCAATAAATTTATCTTTTCTCGAAGGAAGTTTATTTTTAATAATTTGAGAGGGTGATTATATTGTGTTTTGAAAATAAAGGGTATTTTTTTGAAATCTCAGACATTGCTGAATTTGTTAAAGTAGAAAGAAGGAAGCAACGCGGCTCAGCTACATTAAATACTTATGACTATATTTTGATTAATATTGTAAAACAATTGTGTAAGCAGCAAAAAAAATTGATTTACTTAATAAACTCAAAGAATTTCAAGACTATATTAAGCAATTTAATTGAAGTGGATGCCAAAATTTCTGATTATCTTTTTTTCTTGATTAATTGTAGATTTGAAACTGATAAAGAAGTAATAGAGTGTGTAGAAAGTGTAGAAAAAGATGCTCTTAGAGACTACTATTGTGGGTTAAATTTCAGCGATAACATAAATAACTATAAATTAATAGTTCATACAACTAAATATTAATTTTTTTTAGAACCATGTTAAAGGACTATGTGATATTTACAATTCCATCTCGTATGTGCTAACCTTTTATCGTTAAAGCTATTTCGTTTATGTGTAGAAACGTGAGTTTTTGTTTCGTACGTTACACGAACGAAAATGATTAAAGTCAATAATGAAAATGGGACGAGAATGGGACAATACTCAGAAAAAAATCTGATTATTGCCCCATTTTTTTGATTTCAAAGTACACAAAAAGCACTCATTCCTGTAAGATTAAAGTGACGAAACCCAATCAGAAAGGAAGCGAGTGCTTTATTTTTAAAATTATACCATCAATCAAACAACTTTACCATTAGATATGGAACAATATATTCCTGAAACAGATGTCGCTTTTGCGGTCAATGATTTAGTCGAAGCCATGCCACAAACACTTTTTCTTAAATTAGAAGAACAACTAGGATGACTGGCCTACCACCCTAAAATGATGTTAAAAATTATTCTATATGCTTACACGCAGCGTGTTTTTTCAGATCGTAAAATTGGATTTCTATTAGATGACAGCTATCGTATGCGTTGGCTAGCAAACCACGAACAAGTCAGTTACCGGACCATCAATCGCTTCCAAAGTCAGGAAACAACTGCTCACCTTTTAGCAGAAGCCTTTGTCTTATTCCGCTGTCAATTAATCACCAATCAGGTAATTGACAATGAAGCGCTATATATTGATGGCACAAAAATCGAAGCGGATGCCAATAAATTCAGTTTTGTCTGGCGCAAAGCAACAAATCAGTATGAAGCTTCTTTGGATAAACAATCAAACGAATTCTATCAAACCCTTTATAAAGAAGAAATCTTGCCTTCTTTAAAAGAAGAAAACCAAAGTGATAGATTGACAAGCAACTAATTGGAAGAAATCGTGCATCACTTGGAGACAGAATTAGTGACGACAGAAGAACAACTACAAAATGAAAAAAGAAAGAAAAACAAAGCCAATTAAAGAAAAAAAAGAAGAATCTACAAAAAATATCTACGCAAAATCCAAGCGGATTATCTACCAAGGAAACAAAAATATGAAACCTATAACCGATTTTTTCAAGAGCGAAATAGTTTTACTAAATCAGATACAGATGCCACATTTATGCGAATGAAAGATGATTATATGCGCAATAGTCAACTAAAGCCAGGCTACAATTTACAAATCGCAACAGAAAATCAATATGTCCTAGCGTATGATCTGTTCCCAAATCCAACAGATATAAAAAACTTACAGACATTTTTAGACAGCTTTTTGGAACAACACAACGAATTACCCGAGTATATTGTAGCGGATACCGGCTATGGAAGTGAAGAAAATTATACGTATATCAACGATGTCTTACATAAAACGCCATTAATCACTTATGCTAGTTATCGTAAAGAAAATAAAAAGACCTATAGAAACAGTCCTTTTATGGTTGATAACTGGCGCTATTTGGAAGAAGATACATATATTTTTCCTACCCATCGGGCAGTTCCTTTCAAGAGATATAGTCGAGGAAAAGAGAAAGGCGGATTTGTACGTGACTTCAAAATTTATGAATGTGAAAATTGTCGAGATTGTCCTGTTCGTAGTCAATGTACGAAAGCAAAAAGTGAGCAAAACCGACAAATTTTAGTGAATAATACATGACGCTATTTCAAGCAGAATGTAAAAAGAAGCTTTTAGAGGAAAAGACAGGTTCGATTTATCGGAAACGAAAAATCAATATCGAACCAGTGTTTGGCCATCTAAAGGCTCATTTGGTGTTCCAACATTTCCACTTACGAGGGAAACAAGGAGCCGAGATTGACATTGGATTGGCACTCATGGAATTAAATTTAAGGAAATTAGGGAAATAATTTCTGAGTATTGTACCGGATTAGATGCCCATCAAAATAATGTTGTGTTTTGAAAGGTCCATTTATTCAAATAAATAGAATGTTGGAGTATAACTATATTGCTTATGTAATATAATTTATTTTTATTGTATATTTGTTCCCTTTTCGTACTTTTCAACTTTTACTACCAGAGTATACTAAAATATGCTATATTTTTACTACAGTAGTTATAAATTTGAGATAAAAAAGGAGTTTTTTTTTGGATAAAGGAGTCGCTGATATTGTAAAAATTAAGCAAGTGTTGAAACAAGAATCAGTAAAAAGCTTAGTAGAAGGAACTGGGTTAAGCAAGAGTACTATTTCAAGTTTAAAATCAGGTACTCGAAAAGTAGAAAAACTAAACCTTTCTGCAGCTATTAAACTGACAGAATATTCAGATCAAGTTTTTAGACCTATTATTGAAATCTGGGGAGAAAAACCGAAAAAATAACCGCAGTTATTTTATGAAACTAATAGGATTAAAAATAGAAGAACTAGAAGTTTTTTAGATGAATGCTTGTTTAGCTCTATAATGGATAGAACTGAAAGATAATATTCTTCAGTCCTACCATTATAGAGCTATAATTTTATTCAATTTCAAGAAGTCTTTTTTTTACCAATAATTTAAGATATTTCATAAGATCTTCTTCAAATTCTATAGATTCCCTATCTTGTTGGTACAAAGATAAATAAAGAAATATTTTTTTTCGATAGAATACGTTAAAATATGAATAGATATAGATAGTAATTATATTATCTATAAATAGTAGAGTATAACGATCTTTTATTTTTGGATTTTCTATAAATTTTAAGTAGTAAGAAAATCTTTTTCGTTCAAACTTTTCTATAATCTCTAAATTTTTAATTTGAACAGAATTAGTTGAAATAAGCATATAAAAATTTAATAGTAATTGCTCCTTATCAGATTTTAGACGTACTCTTTCAATTATATTCATGATATATTCATCGATGGTAGAGCTTTTATCAGCAATTTTTTCTAATTCAGAGTTTATTATATCCAAATTATACACAATCACTGCCTCATATAAATCATGTTTTGTTTTAAAAAAGCTATATACGGTAGTAGTGCTGGTTTTAGCTTCATTAGCAATATCTAAAAGTTTTGTTTTTTCATAACCAAATTTAGAAAAGTGTTTCATTGCGGTAAATATAATTTCTTCCTTTTTAATATCTTTCTTATTTATTGACATAAATTTATTACCCCTTCGCAAGTACAGTTAGCGTCTCAAGAACATTTTCTTTTAATATTAATGAACTTTTTATAGAGTCTTCTAGAAAAACTTTGGCTTTTATTTCTTGATATTGTGTATTTTGAAGCAGCTCTCCAGATAACATCATTGTATCAATAATAAATGTATAGATAACTGGATCAATTTTAGTACTAATTTCTTTTTCATTTTGTAGTTCTTTAACAGTACTCCAGTAAACGTCAAAAAAACTTCTATTATTATAGAATTGTTTAACCCATTCAGTTATCATTTTTTTATCACTAGGAATTTTATTATAAAATATGATGAGTTCAGGATGTTGCTTTCCTAATTTTAAAATCATTTCAAACATTATTTCTAAACGATCTTTTAGTTTTAAAGGAGCGTCGTTTATAGTACTAACATATTCATCTAAAATAACAAAAACGTGTTCTATCGCGACTGTTAACATACCTTCTTTATTGTTGAAATACTGATATAATGATCCTACACTTAAATCTGCTTTACTGGCAATTTTACGAACAGAAGTTGCTTCATAACCAACTCTCCCAAATTCATCTAAGATGTAGCATAAAATAAGTTGCTTTTTTTCTAATTTTAGTCGATTAAATAATTCAGTTGCTGTTTTATACATAACTATCTCCTCAAAAAAGATATTTTAATTTAGTATACCATATTTATTATATAAAAACGACCGCTCATTTTTTTGCGATCCTTAATTGAATCTTAGCTTGATAAAAATTAAATTACATATAAAACAGTTAACCTCTGTAAGAGAAAATTGCCAAACTATCTACCTTCTCAAAAGTCTATTATCCTTTATCAAAAATAGCTATCTTCTTTATAGAAGAATAGTAGAAGTAATAGCCTAACTGATATGATAGATTTAAATGACTAAATTTGTAGATTGCGTCATTTTTGCGCAATTTTAAGTCTGCTAGTCCATCAACCAGTTTTTCCGTATATTCCGTATATAAGGATACTATTACCTTAATAATTATATTTTTAGAGATTTTAATATACAAAATGGAATGGTAACGTTCTTTTTGACAAAAATTATAAGGTGTTGTGAATGCCGTGATGTTATTGCTCTGATTGCTTTTGACAATGAGCCTCATCGGATCTGATTCTCTCCGGCAGAAGCGCAATCATTTAATTACGCTGCCTCTCCAAAGATATCAGACCCGAGCTCATTATCAAGGGCTCGCTTTGCCAATCTCTGTTGTCGAAATTGTATCGGTGTTTCATACCCAATGTCCCATGCAATCGCAGGTAGTTCCACCAATGCACATAATCAAACAATTCTAGGCGTAGTTGTGCCAATGTTTTAAATTGGTATTGATGCACGAATTCTACTTTGACAAATTTATACGTTGATTCCGCAACAGCGTTATCATACGGAAAGCCTTTCTTACTCAAAGAGCGCGTGATCCCAAACCCATTTAAAATATCATCGATGGATTGATTATCAAATTTTTTTCCATGATCTGCATGAAAAAGTTTGACGTCTGTTAAAGGATAGGGAATCCGACCAAAGGCTTCTTTTACCAATGCGGTATCTTTTTTTCTCACCACAAGAATAACCGATGATTTCTCGATTAAATAAATCAAGAATTAAGAAGATATAATGCCATTTTTTCCCTACGCGAACATAGGTAAGATCGGTGACAATAGCCTCCAATGACCGTTTCTTGTGTAAATGTCCAATCTAATACAATTTCAATACATTCGTTGTCTCCGCTTCATTACAAGCTGTTCGTTGGGCATTAAAATGAGCGATCGTATAGGTGAATTTCAACCTGCGTTGTTTCATGATCCGACCGATTCTGCGACGACTGATTTGAAGCGCACGCTTGGCTAAGTATTTCTTCAATTTCGGGGTGCCGTAAGCTTTTCGGTTACGGATAAATTCTTCGTGAATAAGTTCTTTCAGATCTTCTTCGCTTTTAATGGGTGTTGCCTGATTAATAATAGGTCTGAAGAGAAATCTTTAAGATTTTATACAGCGCTGATATCGAGTATTTGTGTTTGTTGACATCAATCACTTGTCTTTTCGTCCGAATATCAACGACGCTTGCTTTAAAATATCATTCTCCATTTCAAGCTACTTATTTTTCTTTCGTAGTGCGATCAATTCTACTTATTCCGGGGTTAAGGTATCTTTTTTCTTGAACGATTCTGTTGAATGTGTTTGCTTCACCCATTTATCGAAGGAAGAAGGCGTAAGCTCATGTTCTCGAATGATTTCTACACGCGGCTTGCCTGCAAGGTAAAGATCGACGACGTGTTGTTTGAATTCTTTTGAATAGGTTCTTCGTTGACGTCTTGACATAAAAAATCCTCCAGTGTGTTTTTTATTATTCTACACATCTTATTTTTTCTTTCTAGTGTAGCCGATTCAGAAAAAGAACCGATAGTTAATTCGACCATATTCATTATAGTTAAAGACATGTAAATGAAATGATCTCTCAAAGAATATGTATTCCATTTTTCTCTTAATGAGAACTTACTAAATAAAAATTGACAGATTGTCTCATTGCATTACTTTATTGTACATCTTAAAATTATCTGCCTTATTTTGTTTGACCATTCACTTTTTTTTAGATCCTAAATATACTTTTATCCGTTCATAAGAGCAGCCTGAATAAACACAACCTACAATAATACCCAAAACTACTGCTCCAATAAGATTGTAGAAAAAGCCAATTTTTTTTTACAAATGTTTGATAAAAATTTGTCATTATTATCATCATGACTACACTGTTACACAAGTCATACATAAAAAATAATTTAAGAAAGAGAAAAGAGATCATTCCTTTTTGATCAATTCTTCTATAAAAATTATATATCCAATACAAATAAAGAAACATACTTCCTACCAATAAAAGTAATTTTAGTACAAACCACCACGAAAAATGTGGATAGAATAAAAAATCAATCAAACATAATAACGGAATAAAATAAAGGAATTGATGAGAGTGGGTTAGATATTTCCAAAAGGTTTCTTGTTTTAATCGTTCCATTTGTTGATAAAATTTTTGGTCATCTATTATTTCCATTTATTTACTCCTTATCTTAATATCATACATAGCAACATGTACAACCTTATAAAAATAAATAATTTACTTATTTATTTTCATCGCAATCGACATTCATTAGTAGATATGTTTGTTAGTATTAAAAGAACTTGTGATTATTAAATTAGTAAATGTTTTATCATATAGAACTTATTGATGGTTATTAAAAAAAAAGCTTCTTTTCTATAATTTAAACACATCTATAGGTAGATAGATATAGAAATTTATACAACATTCAAGTAAGAATTTATTTAATAAAAATGTGGTCTTTCTAGTAAAAGAAGCAAAAAACCAGTTAAGCATTCTATCTAACTGGTTTTTTACTAAATTTCAGTTGTATCTTTCTATATTAATTAAGTTGTTATTTTACGCGAGGTTCAGTTTCTTCTTTTACGTTTTGTACACCATCACTTACTTTTTCACTTGCTACGCCTAAAGCTTCTTTTGATTTTTCAAATTGTTTTGAAGCAAATTCTCCAGTAGCAGAAGCTGCATCGGAAAGATGATCTTGTAGAGTAACTGAATCATTTTCATGTTGTTCTTTCGTTTTTACATCTACGACGTTTACATTAATCTCAATCACATCTAGGCCAGTCATTTTCTTAACTTCATTTGAAATAACTTGCTTCATTTTATCATAAATTGTAGTTACATCTTTACCATATTCAGCCACTATTGAAAGATCTACTGCGACTTGTTTTTTTCCTACTTCAACATCCACTCCAGAAGTTGTGTTATCCGTATTTACTAGTTTTCCAGCTATATTTGAGAAGAAGCCTCCATCAATCGTTAGAAGACCATCAATCTCATCTAATGCAATACCAATTATTTTTTGAATTACTTTATCTTCAAAAAATAGTTCTCCTTTAATAGTCTCAAAAGTTTTTGACATGTCCTTTTTTTTGATCTCTGTTTTTGTATTATTTGTTTTGTTTTCCATTATTTTTCCTCCTAAAAATATAAAATTTATTTTTACCGTAAAAACGGTTATTAACTAATTTTGTTTGTCAAAAAAACCAACAGTTTCTAAATAGATACCTAGATAAAAACCACAAAGAGTTAGCACTGTTAATATTACTGTTTTAATAAATCCTAATGTAAAAAATAATATTCCTAAAAATAGTCCCAAACATCCAAAAATCAAAGGATATTTATATTTTGATATGAATTCTACCATTGTTTTCTCCTATAAAACTTTTGATTTAGTCTTTGTATTTTTTTCATGATAATCCTTAAAAATTATTTCGGTTAATATTATTTGCTCTGCACCAAATAATTCATTTAAATTAGTATTTACCTTTCTTATAAAGGCTGTTTGTCGCTCTCCCGTTTGAAAAGCTTTGCGTATTTTTCCTTGTATATAGATTTTGATTTTCTTTTTCTTAATTACAGATTTTACTGTTGGATCAACAATAAAAGGTTCTTCTTTTGCAGCAATTAATACAAAGTTTTCAATTGCTTTTTTTTTGGACTGCTATTTTTCCACTATCAGTCTTTTTTTCTATACAATTATGTGCTTTAGGATAAAACAATACAATAATTAGAATAATAAACAATAATGTTAGCAAACATCCACTAATCCAAAACAAAAACTGTGCCATACTATTACCAATGTACGGATAGTTTGTAAATGGAAGTAGGTAAAATGGTAAACTAACAACACCTTGCATTGTTATTAATGTGTGTGCTAAAGGAAAAAATAAAAAAAATAAAACAAGGATTAATAATAATTTTAATCTTTTTCGCATAATACACCTCTTTGTCTACGTTGTGAATATATTCAATTATCTAGTCATTCCTTGAAAATTCACAATTCAAATAAAATATATACTATTAAAAATTTCTAAAGATTTTGTCACTTTGACTTCTATAACCTTCTCTCCTTTCAACTGTATAACTTATTTAGGTGAACTGATAAAATAAATTTTATCAGTTACTATTTCTAAAATTCTTAAAGTAATCAGACCTCATTTCAGAAAGATAATGAATGTTTATTTTATAAAATAAAATATTTGATGAAACAATATTAACAAGAAAAATCTACTAAGTCAAACAAAATGAACGATCATATTTTTAGGGAAGAAAAATAATTTAAATTTTACAATGAATGTATGAGCAAATTTGTTGAGCTAATATTTGGATATTTTTATAATAAGTTTAGGGGTATCCTAATATCACTCTCTAGGGGTGACTCAGAGCAGGGGAAGGAGTTACCCCTAAAAAGTATGTTAGAATGATTTTATCGCATCATATCCTTTTTTATGTAATTAGTTGATAAAATCTATCTGTACTTATATTTAACGACTGAAATCGGTCACTTACTGAAAAAACATCTAAGGTAGAAATGAATCTCACCTAAGATGTTTTTTGATTTTTTATCCATCTTACTTATATAATATATAAATACTGAAAAACACTCCTTATTCACAAGGAAATATCATAACCATTCACTTGGAGTTTTGTATCTATTTATCTAACTCAGGTGAGTTACCTAACTCTGCTTTTAACATCCAAATCTCTTTTTCTAGCTCTGATTTAGAACCAATAAAGATATCTTCTGTACAGTCATCTCCTTCTTTCCCTGCAATTTCAATTCCCTCTTCATATATCGAAATAAGATAACTATAACCTTCCAATAAATAATTAATTTGTTCATCAATAGTTTTATTCCAAGAACCTTTCTCTTCTTTTAATTTAGAATTTATAAAAAACTCTTCTAGAGTTGAATACGGAGATCCGTCAAGCGTAATCAGTCGTTCTGAAATTACATCCAACTGATCATTAATTTGCTCCATAAGATCATCCATTTTTGGATGTAGCGTTAGAAATCTTCCTCCACGCATATACCAATGAACTTGATGAATTCTTACTGAAAATACGCTTAAATCGGCTACCAATTGATTTAATATTTTTTTTGTTTCACAAAATTTCATAGTATCACTCCTAATTTAGTATTATTTAAAAAGAAATCATTCCGATTTACGTACAATTTAATATAATAAATATATCTTGTCAAAAATAAAATGAACGTTTATATTAAAAAAGTGTTTATAAAAATCTTTACAACTTATTCATCCTTTTGTTTAGGATAGTTTTTTTTTACAAATTCATCCCATGATTCACTAAATTCATGGTTCAAAAAGGCACTTTTCAACCCTGTTACTTGTTTTAACCTAAGAACTTCTTCTTTTTCCATTCCTAGTTCTTTCCCTATTTTATGATCGTCCCACCCTTCATTGACAAGCAGTAGAACTAATTCGGACATTTTATCTATTTCATGTTTTCCTCTAGCTCTATTGTGTCTAATTGTACTTGACATTCTTTGCTCCAATGGCTTATCGATTACAACAACTGGAAGTTCTTTTAAATCAAGCTTGCTTTTTCCAATTAGATACCTATGGAAACCATCAATAATAATATATTCGTCTTTTTTATCATCACAATAGCAAACAATCGGTTGTGTATATCCGTCTTTTAAAATCGATAATTCTAAAAGCTCCATTTCAGGTCCAGCGACATGATTTGGGTTATAACTATTACTTTTTATTTTCTCTACTGGAACCATTTTTACATTTAAAACGGGCATATCAATCTTGTTCATTGATTTCTCTCCTAAAAAATAAATAATTCTTTGTCTCTCTATATTGTTTAAAACAATAATGTTTCAGATTATTTAAGTACTGGTCTTTTTTTAAAGAAATTCGTACACACTTTTTTTCACATTTCTTGTCTATGAAAAATAAAACCTTCTCCAATAAATACTTTCGAGTATCGTCATTTTCATCTTCAACAAAAACATCTCCAATATCAATAAACTCATTGGAAATTTGAATGGAAGAAAATCCAATTATCCTTTCCTTATTCATTAACAAAAACCAAATAGTACTAGATGTATTTATTAAATAAGGTAATTTTCTTCTATATACTCTTTCAGCAAAATATTTCCCCATTAAACTGTAAAAATTTTGTTTATTGTATGGGGGTATATAAACTTTAATATCTATTTTGCTCATTTCATTCCTCCTATTTTTTGTACAATATTTTCGTATCTCTTTCCTTTTAATTGATTTATCCCCAAAAAGTCTTTATATTCTTTAAACATTTCATATAGTTCAGCTTCATCTTTTTTCGTTAAACTATAATTTCTAGTAGATAAAACAAAGTCATTTTTTTCTAAAGCTTTAGCTATCCCTTTCCAGTCATTCCAAAGCCTTTCATCTTTTATCCAATCTTTTCTTTTTGATTCATCTGGCATATCTTGGATATCCATATTATATGTATTCTTGTAATAAGCAAAAAGAATACATATCTTTCTGTAATAATGATTCATTAAAAGAGGAGAATATAATCCTAATGTTTCTAGTAAAAAAATAGAATATCTTTGCCAAGTCATAAATGAAGGTTTTTGAGAAGTATTTAATCCTAAAAGACTAGTTTTACCATATATATTTCCAAAATTAACTCCACTTACTCTTTTTACTAATTTATCCCATGTTTCAGGTTCAAGTTCAGCAAATTGATTTAACGCTTTTCTTTGTTGTAATCCGAAAGGCTGGCATACTCTCATGTCCCGGTACTTATATCCAATCTTATACATTTTCTCATAGATATAATTATATTCTAGTTCACATTTAAAAGTTGCAGCCCAAATGTCACCAACTTTCCAATCAAATAAAGGATAAAACAAAATATTTCCTTCTAAAGTTATATTTATCCAACATCGATTCTTATATTTATTTTCACCTTTTGTAACAGCACTATGTCTGTGTAAACTTTCTTGTGCCCTTATACCTACACCACATGATATAGCACTTTGGGGATATTGTTCTTTATACCAATTTTGAAAATAGCGAAGAAATCTGTCGGGATTACCATTTGATAATGAATAATATTTTTTTAAACCGTCATCAATATTTTCCAAAGTTATGGCATTTTTAGGAAGAGAATGAATCCATTTTTCTTTTTCGCTTGGATCCCACATTTTCCATTGAGGTTGAAAAAAACTAGTGTTGTTATCCTCAAAAAAAGGTAAGCAAAAATGATAAATATTTTTTACTCTAGGTAACTGTTCAATTTTTTTTATAAAATCAACAGTTGCTGTGTAATTTGCTTCAATATTTAATATTAATAGATCAAAATTTCTATCTAATTTTTCTGCAACTAGATTAGCTAACTGAACCATTAGCCCACTATCCTTACCGCCACTAAATGAAAAATACACCTTATCAAATTCTTCAAATATGTATTCTAATCTCTTTAAAGTAGCATCAAAGACATTCATTTTCCATCCTCCCTAAAAAATAAGCATTTAATATCAATGGTAATACATTAAAAACTTTGTCAATAATAAGGATATATTCCAAAATCCATTCATTGGAAATAGAGACCTTCTTTATTAATGTATTATTACTTACATAGCGAAGCAATACAAACATTATCCAATAGTTTCATCTACAAAAAATAAATTACTTTTAAAACATCTTGATTATGAATTCATTTCCCAAAGGCCTTTTAAAATTGATACAGATGTTCGTTCGCTTTTTTTAGACTTATTGTACAAGTCTTTTTAATGGTCCCAGAACAAAATAGTTTGTTTATCCAGCTTCAAACCATTAAAGGCTAATGAACGGTTTATTTTTTCGATTACTTTAGATAAAGCTACAGAAATTTTTATATCTTCACAATGCTCAGTTTGAATTTCAATAATTATATCATCAATTAGTTTTTGAATTTCTTACCTATCAACATATTCAGTCTTAGAAAGAGAATCTTTTAAAGCTACTAGTGATTCAACGATTTCAGACATTTTCTTCCTCCTTTCTAGTGGCCTGTAAAGCCGTGTAGAACAGAGTCCATCGAACCGGTAATTACACTATCTACAGCGCCATTCCAATTTACTCTACATTTTCCATTTTTCAGATTTGTCAGCCCATACAGATAGCCTTTTTGACGTTCATATTCGGATTATACCATTCAGCCGCAGAAGCAGATTCGCTCGACACAAACAATCCCATACCAACAAAACCAATACACATCACACTATAGCCAACTAGTTTTTTCCTCTCGTATCCATCTCCTAAAAAATAGAATAGTTCTTGTAATTATTCATAAGATATACTTTTCCGTTTTTTATCCTTTCTGCTTTATAACAACTTTTTTCAAGTAAAGAATGACATACTTCTTCTTAAAAAAACAGTCTGTTTTTTTCTATTTTTTCGGTGTATAATTAATACGAATGTTCATTTTTTGTTTTAATACGCACTCCGTACATAATAGATCTTGATTGCATCAATCTTTTGTACTTTTTGATTTATCTTAAGCTGAATGAATAGAAACCTAGTTACCGCATTACTTTTTTGTTCTCCAAATAACAAGTAATGATCCGTTTGGGTTATATCTTGTGAAACATTATGAATACGACCAATGTTTTTTTGTTGTACATGTGGATCGTTGTCAATCCCATTTTCTTCCAAAATCCTTTAACAAATGTTGAATTACTTCAAATATGTTGGATTTTATTTTGTTTTCCTGATTTCTTTTACTTTCTATACTTAAACTTTCTGCTTGCATCATCGTTTCTCTTGATATTGAGGAAACTGCTGTTTTTTCTTCAGAAGAAACCCACCTACAACTTCTAAGGACAAACAAAAGCAACCAAGAAAAAACAATACTTTTTCACAATTGTTTCATCTCCCTTTTCTACTAAAAATTTTCATTGAGAGAATTCTTTTATTTGGCTTTACGAATCAAACTTCGAATTTTCGTTTGGTTATAGGTGCGTTGATACAGTGCTATGATTCCCCTTGCTTGGCGTTCTGTTCCACAGTTGAAAAATAATTCTCACTATCTGAAACATCCGTTATGATACCGGTGTGTCCATAGATTCCAGGAGACAATTGGCTTTACCAGTTGGCCATGAAAGGATTCTTTTAAACGACACTGAAATAAAAGAAAAGAAGCCAAATAATTATAAGGCTTCCTTCCTTGAAATTGTTTTCGTGTCATTGAAAAAGCAAATAACCACGGACAAAAAATTTGTCGAGTAATCGTATGTTCCATATCAAATGGAAAAATTCGAAAAATCCCCCCCAAAAAAGCCAATCCTAAACCATACCACAAATGTTTGTGTTACGGGACGAGGTAACGCGACCCTGTCCCACAATTTATAAAACACTCGCTCTATATACCAAATCTTTGTCCAATTGCGTATATTGCTCATTTTATCGCCCCCATGACCGCATGCGATCCAGAATCCAAATGAATACTCCAGACGTATCTCCAACTAACCAAACAGCTACTGCCAGCACAAGAATCAATGGAATGGCTTTGCTTGCTTTTCGTTCAAAGGCAATATAGGCCGCACCACCCCAAGCATCGCCAATATAATCAAATAATTAAAATCCCCAACAAAATTGGTAAACACATTTTGAAAAAAATCATTTGCTTTTTTCCTCCCTGTTAATACACATTGAACTAATGACAATACACATCACCACAGAGCACAACTTATAAAAATTTCACTTGATATTCCTCATTATGCATTTGTTCTGTTCTTTGATTGCTGTTTTTACGTAAGAATTATAAATAATTTCTCACACGGCGATACATTATTTTCACAGGAACATGCGTACAATAAATCCGGTTCTGCGTACTTTTCTTTGTTTTAGGATCAAGTTTCATAGAATAGAAATCATAAAAATATTTACCACTTTTTTATCATATGTTCCTTCGATCACTAGTGAAAAGCTAGGGTGGTAAATCCAACAAATATAATTGATACTTCCCTCTACTGGATAAAGGGACAAAACCAAGTACCTTTAAATGATCTGATACAGTCATAAACACGATCTATCTCCTCCCAAATAAAACAAAAAAAGGCTGTAATCGCATTTTGATTACAGTCTTTTTTTGTAAATGTATTAATTAAAGCTTTACTTCCGGTCTTTTTATTTAATGACTTTAGTCAGTTGAAATCTCTAAAGAGATTTCGACAAAAAAACCACGCGTAATGCGCGTGGAGGTCAGAGCTTTAGCGATAAAAGTTTAGCACATACTCGTTGGAATTGTAAGTATCATCTTGTGTTTACACCAAAATATAGAAGAAAAGTAATCTATGGTCAATTGAGGCGAGATATAGGGAAAATACTAAGAAAATTGTGTGAGATGAAAGAAGTCGAAATCATTGAAGCGCATGCAATGCCCGACCATATCCATATGTTGGTAAGAATTCCACCGAAGTTGAGTGTATCAGGTTTTATGGGTTTCTTAAAAGGAAGAAGTGCAGTAATCATTCATGAACGTCATGCGAATTTAAAATACAATTATGGAAATCGATCCTTTTGGTCAAAAGGTTATTATGTGAGCACTGTAGGACTGAACCAAAAAACGATAGCAAAGTATATACGAGAACAAGAAGCAGAAGATCGAGTAAGGGATAGTATAAACAAAAGAGAGTATAAAGATCCATTTAGGAAGTAACAGCTAGATAAGAATAGAAAGGTAGCGGTTGGCGGTCTCTAAAAAAAGCTCCCTTAAAGGGAGCAGCAGGTAGCGAGCCCTTCTAGGGCTATTAAAAAGCCACCCGCTATGCGGGTGGCTTTTTACTTAATAAATCAATTTTCCCAAATTATTTTCTTTAGCTTTCTTAACGATTTCTGTTGCAACTACCACATCTAATACAGCCGAACCAACTGTTTTGAAGATCGTGATTTGTTCTCCACTTGTCCGACCGACCAATTCTTCATTGATCAGTTGGCCTAGTTCTCCATGATAGCTGTCTCTTTGAATATATCCATCTTGCAGCGGTGAAATGAAGTCCCCAGCTTCTTTTAGAACACCGTCCATGGTATCAAAAATAACAACATCTGCGGCTTTAATTATTTCTCGTGGAATTTCACACATTTCCGGTGTGTAAGCACCGACTCCATTGATGTGCGCACCTTTTTTGACCCACTCAGCAGAGAATGTCGCACGTTTTGAAGTGGTCACACTTGTGATGATGTCTGCTCCTTCAACGCATTCTTGACTGGTTTTTGTTGGGCGCATCGTTACAGAAAATTGTTGCATCATTTCTTCAGCAAATTGGTTGGCACGCTCAAAATCAATATCAAAAATCCGAACTTCTTCTAATTTACGAACGGTCAACATTGCTTCTAATTGTGACTGTGCTTGTCCACCGGTTCCAATCAGCGCGCCGATTTTAGCATCTTTTTTTGCAAGAAGTTCTGTTGCTGCTCCTTGAACAGCGCCTGTTCTTAATTGTGTCAAATAAGTACCATCTAAACAAGCGGATACCATACCCGTTTCTGGATCCAATACGATCATCGTTGCTGGTACACTTGGTAAGTTTTTCTTGATGTTTTTAGGATACACGGAAACGATTTTGACACCTAGTGCTCCTTCGCCACCTTCTACATAAGCTGGCATATATAAGCTTTGTCCGTTACTTTTTGGCACATCGATATTGGTGCGAAGAGGCACAATCGCCTTTCCTGCTGAATACAATGACAATGCTTTTTTGTCTGCATCGATGGCTTCTCTCATTGAAAAATTTTTGATAATATCTTCTTTTTTAAGAAATAGCATTTGAATCGCTCCTTAATTAGCTGCTGTAGCTTTTTTTAATTGACTGCTCAACATCGTATATGCACTGTATAGTAAGACCAAAATCACGATCCATTTCAGAATATAGGTATCTAAAGATTTGACTAGGAATACAGCGACCAATACCCCTAATACACCGAAGGTTGAAGTGAAAAGTGTGATTTTTCTGCTGTATTCATCAAATTTAATGAATTGAACACTGCCGATCGGTACTGAGAATGTACAAGCCCCCATCATAATAGGAAAGGCTGCAACTGGATTCAAGCCTAGCAAGTAGACAGTTACCATTGTTAACGCATAAGAACCAATGCCGATATTGTTCAATGCGCCATAGACAAAGAGTAAAAATCCTGCCAAGATTAATTTTCCGCCATACAATTCACTGGCTGTTCCGTTTGAGGGAATCCAATTCATTTGTCCCATAAAAATTAAGAATGCAGCAATGACCAATCCTATGCCGACAAACAGTTTGATCGTTTTCTCTGGTAACTTCACGACAAATCTTGGTCCTAAATATGCACCGATAATTTGGCAGATAATACAAACAGCTAATGTCTTGATCCCTACGTTGATAGCAGTGATATAAGACAATGCCATGACGGCTACCGGTACTACACATTGGGTATTCAACGTTCCGGGTAGTTTTTTCATGCTGACCCATTTCAACTTTGGATAAAGGACGGTTCCGATAGCAAAGTCGGAAACGCCAAATGTTGAAAGAAAGAAGGTGATAAATGACGTGAAGGGCAACAGACGCATATCCCCAGGTTCTTCTTTGAAATTTTGTTTGTTTTTGAAAAGGTCTCTTAGAAAGTAAATAATAAAATATAGATTGATTGCGACAATTAGTGCCAGCAAAATATTCCGAATCATAAAAATTCCTCCTACTAGTAAATCTTTCTGATTCCCTCAAAGTTCTCACCATATTTTGCTTTAAGTTCTTCATTAATGGTGCCAAACACGACTTCTTGCTCATCGGCGACGATGTTGATCCATCTTGCCCCAAAGTCATCAAGTTTGTCTGTTTCAAAACCATGAATGTAATACTTTTCTAAGGGAAGATCATATTCATGGGTAGAACTGAATAAAATCAGTACAAATTTATCGACTTTTTTTTCGGCCTGCTGCAATGCCTTTAGCAGTGAATCCGTGAGGTTCTCATGCCAAACTTGGATGAGCAAACTTTCTTTTGCATTTTTCACCAAATGCTCTGCTTTATCCAGAACATACTCGATGCCATCAACTTTCCACAGCATGTCTTCTTCATCTTTTTCCTTAATCATTCCTAGATTCTTTGTAAGAAAAGAAAGATCATTTTTAACACTTTTTTCTAATTTCTCTAAAAACTCATTTGCCGAGATGGCATGATAAAGTTTAGGTTCTGATTTATTGACGACAATCAAATTCTTTTTTAATAGTTTTTCCAAAATGTTATATACTTTCGAGCGTGGCACACCTGAGATTTTACTTACTTCATATCCTGTAAGATTACCTTTTTCTAATAGGGTGGTATACACTCTTGTTTCCATCTCTGAAAAATCATATTTTTTCATGATTTGAATCATCGTTTCCATTGATTAATCCTTACTTCATTTTTAGTAGCTACTACGGTAACAACTATAATTTTTTTTTGATCATCTGTCAAGAGTTAGTTCAATAAAACACATATAAGAATTAGCTTAAAAACAAGCTTTTTATTAAAAATAAATAATATAATATGAATATTTGTGAAAAAATACTAAAACTTAGTTATTCTTTACAACGATTTATAGAAAAACAACCTCTTTAAATATAAAAGATACGGGATACAGATTACTTGAAAATCTTTACGTTCCAGTTTTATTCTTTCTAAAAAACGTACTCACTTTTTTTCTTAGACTTCTTTTTTTGATTTTCCTCTTTTAGGTCTTGTCCTTTTTGTCTTCAAAATATTTAAATAAATCCCTTTCAAAAGTATTTCTAGGTTTTGGACAATAAGGAATATCTTTTTTCTTCATATAAACACCTCATTAAACTATTTTATATCATCACATTATCAAATTAACAAATGTATTAAAAGAAAGTTTTTTATTAAAACTATCTTGGCCTTTTGGGAGATTTCAGTGCGATTTCTTTTTATTCCAATACTTTTTTGTTGGTCACTTTCGTATACCCATTCTAAGCGATAATCGGCGACAATGTTTTTACAACGAATGGTAGGACAAAACAATGGGAGAAAAAACTTTTTTGCCCATTTCATAAAAAACTTTTTCTACAGCAATCCCTTGTTTTCACCTACCACATGTTGTGAACCCAAAGCACGCCGACGAACGCTTAGTTATACGAAAATGACCTACCAAAAACAAAAAAAGTGAGGTGAATAGAAACAAAAAGAAATTGAAATCTCCCAAAAGGTCGTCCACCTCGGAGGCAACTTTCTGCCGAAAATAGTAGTTGGGCCTATGAACAAACTAACGTTACTTTTTGGTAAATTATTAAATTAACCGAAAAAACAGCATGGTTTCTCCCATCAAAAAGCAAACTGTAAAAACATATACTTCTATGAGTGGAGAAACTATGCCAATGCTAAATCAATTTATCGATTATCCACTTGCACGAACCAAAGACAGCATTGTTAGAAAACAAATTAACCCAGCCTTATATCCCAATAAATTATACGGTAATCGTAGTTGGGATACATTTTACTACTATGATAATCAACTGGTTTATGAAAGCAGTTATTACTAAGAGGGAATTTTCTTCTTAGTTAGCGTTAAAAATAACAAAAATAAAAGGAACAAGAACAATGAAAACAATAACTCTCTATGAAATCTTAGGTGAAGAAGGGTCTGACAAATATATTTCTGTATTCAAATCTTTAATTGCTTCCAATTTTACAGAGAATGAAGACATTTTATCAAGGTGTCAGCTATTTATACACAATAATGTCAGTGCTGAAGAAAATTTATAAAGATGAACCAGAAAAACTGAAAGAGACGGCAAGCGCAAACTTAGAATTTTATAACACGAATCCACAAATGTTGACATTTATTACCAGCATGCAGTTAGCGATGTATGATAATGATCAAAGTGTCTCAGATACACGCAGCATTAAGATGGCACTTATGGGACTCCTATCAGGAATCGGAGACTCGATTGCTCGATTTGGGATTGCCTCCTTATTTTCAACAATATTTGCAGGATTAGCGATGAATGGTCTGGGATTTGCTCTGATGTTTTTTTGGTTATCGATGTTAATCTCAATGCTAGTCATCAAATTATTAATGGGAGGGATATTTAGGGTTTAAACTTGGAACGAGTGTGATCGAAACCTTAAGTGATAAAATTGGTAAAATTTCTTCAGCAGCAAATATTGGCGGAGTGGCTGTTATTGCGGCATTAAATACTTCTTTTGTTAAGGCAAATATCGCCATTAAGTATTCACATAATGTAGAATCTGGTGAAAAACAAGTAATTGCTATTCAAGATATTTTAGATAAGATTACGCCCAAAATGCTTCCAGTCATTTTAACTATTTTAGTTTTTTATTTGATCAAAAAAAGAAAATGGAACACGTATCAATTGTTATTTTTTTTATTCGTGATTGGGATTCTAGCCTCTGACTTAGGGATTTTAGCATAGTAAGTGAGTGTAGTAAGGGACAGGGTTTTCGATTTCGAGTAAACCTTGTTTCCTTATTTATAAGTTTTCTGAGTGATGGGCATAATATTTTTTCAGTTAACGGAAATAAAATTTGAAAGCGAGAACACGATGAATCTTCAAAAAATCGAAAACTACCAACTAAAGTTTTATCAGAAAGATTTACTTTCAGGATATTTGGAAAAACATTCAAAACTTTTGGAACCACTTTTTGAACGTACTTATTTTCTATTAAAAGATCAGATTATTTACAATGATGCGATGGATATGGAAGCCTGTTCTATTCCGTATTCTCTAAAAGAAAATACACGGAATCGATAACATGGAGATGACCCAGAATGGCTCTTTATGTTGAATTGACAAAGTTTTCTTCTAGATTTATCACAGGCATACGCGTTAATAAAAGAAAAATGCTATTTACAAAAATGGTGCAGTCTGCTTCTTGATTTTATTCAAGAGGAAGGCGAACCAAATTCTACTAATAGGAATGTTTGGCGACACCTTGATGTTGGAATTCGAGTGATGAACTGGATGAAGAGTTTGACTTATATTTCTATTGCTGATTATAAACAATTGGGAATTGATAAAGTGTTGCGAAACGCTTTGCTGGTTAATCTCGAGTATTTGGAGAGGAGCTATATCGATAAGTACAGACTTAGTAATTGGGGAGTATTGGTAACGGGTGGAATGGCTGCTATGGATCTATTTCTTCCAGAACTAGTGAACAGAGTAAACTAATATGGGACCGGTTAACTGACTTACAATTTTATTCAGATGGCATTCATTGGGAACAGAGCGCATTGTATCAATATGAAGTTTTGATGACGTATGTATATCTATTACAGATTTCTGAATATCTTGAAATATCATTGCCATTGGATCTTCGAACGAAATTGAAGATACCTATCTTATCTACCTACTATATAACGGATAATCAAGATGTTCTGAATCCTATCAACGATAGCGATCATGTCAATTTTCGATATGTATATGATAGCTATCGTAATATGAAGAAAGAACTTGGAAAACACTGCAGCCAGAGAAACTTTTTTCGTGGTGAATCAAGTGGTTTAATGTTTTATAAAACAGAGGATATTTATTTTACGCTTTTTAATGGATTGCATGGAAGCTCACATGGTCATGCTTCTACAGGGAGTTTTACGCTACAATTACAGGGTGATGATTTGATATCTGATAGTGGTTGTTACAGTTATGTCAACAAAGCAGAGTGGCTTCAACCGAAGGAGTGTGATTCGCATAATACAATGTTTATTGCAGAGAATTCTCATACTTTAGTACTGATACATGGGGCTACGGGAAATTACCAACCCCATTATTTCAGCGAATAAAAGAAATTCCTGTCGGTTTTTTTGCGGAATGCGGCTGGATAGATAAAGATGATCAGAACTTAATGATTTTTAAGCGTAGTTTTATCTACTTGAAGGCCATTAATTCAGTAATTATTATTGATAGTTTTATAGGTCAAAAAGAGACTGAAATTACGAGTACTTATAATTTAGCACCTACGCTAAATTGTCAAAAAAGCAGATCAATTCAATTTAACTACAAATTCACAAAAATATAAACTCCTTATAGTATCAGGTCAAACGGATCAAACTACTGTTGAAAGATCAGAGATTTATAATCAGCTGATCGAACTATATACGCTTGACCAATAAATTTCATTATAAAACGGGGAAAGAAGTTCAGGATACCGTGATTTCCCCTTTGAAAGATATCCAGATTATGCCAGTAAAAGTGAACCAAGCGGGAGAAGACGAGCCATTCTATCAGGCCAAAGGATTTTGCGTGATCACTGGAGAGAAAAAATTTTATATTTTTGTTATATGTGGAGATATTGTTAAAGGGAATAAATTATTAGTGAGTATGGTCAATTTTTTATGGCCGACTTGTTTTGATTGATCAAAATGAAGCGATTATTCGTATTAAATAAAGGAGGAGAAGAATGAACTTTTTAATAACTGGACATAGTGAATTTGCTATTGGAATGCAAAGCGCCTTAACGATGATTGCAGGAGAAATAGAAGATGTGATGTTTATCCCTTTTTTAGCCAATGAAACGACAGAAGAATATCGTCAAAAAATTGAATCTTCAATTGAGATGTATGAACATGTCGTTTGTTTTACCGATTTATTAGTCGGTACCTCATTCAAAAAATGTATTGAATTCTCTATGACAAAAAAACAAGTTTTTGTTATAAGTGGTACAAACATAGTGATGTTATTGGAAGGATTGATGATGCGGAATTCTGGTATTGAGCCGTTTGAACTTGCCAAATCAGTGGTAAAAGTTGGAAAAAGTAATATTGTGCTTTTTGAAAAAAATAATGAAGCTGAAGAACTATCAGAAGAGGGAATATAAAATAATAGTTGTATAGCGATTATCTAAAGTGACTGGTCAAACGTTTCTAATCGTATATCAGTCATTCAGTGAGTATAATTTAAACCATAACCTACCAATTGCCAAGGAAATATAGCGTATTTTACTCTTGTCAATTGACAGTTTATAGTTTAGAGATGGCTATGCCAAACAACTAATATATGAAAAAGGAAACTAAACATCATTCCTCTATTGGAGCAATTTCTTCTTTGATGGCTTATAAAATGTACTAATACTTCATTTGAGGCAGTAGAAAGTTGAGAAATAGTTGTTTCTTGTGCTGTTTTTGTCGTTATTAAGTTTGCCAAAAAGCAACTTTCAACCAACATTTTTGTTTCTTATCATATCAAGAACCTGTTTTTTATTTTTCTATAAAAAATGTCGACATTATTAAGTTATCGACATGATTTTGTTATATTTAAGATAAATTAGTCAAAATTTTTGCCAATATTTTTTCCAAATTTTTCTTTATTTTTTCTTTCCTTACCTTTTTCAATTAATATCATTTGGTGTTAATATATCTCTGATAATACAAAAAAATATTGACCTATCATAAGATAAAGAGTGATAGTTTAATACTAAAAGAGGTATATTAATTTTATTTAAAAATTGACATTAATGACTCTTAATCAGAGGGTCTAGGGTTCGAATCCCTATGCCCCCATTGGGTGCCAAACCCACGAGAACGGTATTCTGTCGGCGTCTTAGGACGTTTCGAAGACGGAGTACGCGTTCTCTTTTTTTGCTCTTTGTCAAATAATGTTGGTAAAGAGAAATTGTAGAATCCTGTCGAGTCCAGAGGAGAAAATCCTCTGGATTTTTTTGTATGTATTGAAAACCACCGGCTATGCAGGTGGTTCAGGTACGATTGTTGTATTTTTTGTATGAAGCAGCGAGAATCCCTGCATGCTGAATGGTTGATATTAAATAATAGGCTGAGAGAAACAACAGTTTTTGTTGCATATCTACCTATTTGATAGGTCGTTTTTCTGTTGAGATTACGATAACTATTACAAATATGTTGTTCACGCTCGCTAAGAAAAGCGATAGGGAATAATAAGCTTTTTGGAAACTGGGTTGGACTCCAACTTTAGTGAAAGAATGTGTGAGTTAAGCAACGCTTTGTTTTCTCCTTGCTATTTTATGAACAGGTGTATCTCTAGACAAAATAATTTAAAAAAGTTGTAGGCATTTCATATTACCTGTTATTTTATAACATTTAAAGTGTAAACATTACTAAAAATTTGTCTATGGAGTCATAACAATTTTCCGCTTTTACTTATTTAATTTACATTCCTGTTCCTTTAAACTATATACATGGTATTTCATTATTTGTAAATTTAAAATGATTTTATGAAGCGAGTACTAATATATAAGGAGGAAAAGCATGCAGAATCAGGTGTATTTAATAAACAGTGATCAAGAGCAATTTAAAAAGGAAAATAGTTCGGATGTAGCTGTAGATAAAGTTCCAGGTAGAGGGACTGTTGTGTTGACATTTATGTCTGCTAGAATATGTAATTTCGGTTGTACATATTGCTTTGCTTAAGAAAGAAAAAATTGAAGAAGTAAAAGAATTTTTACATGAAAATAGTACGATTAGCTACGAAAAAATGAGAACCATATTAAGTAAGCATAATTTGTGTACATACCCAAATACAAATAGTCAAAGTAATATCGTGTTTGAGTTGAATAGTCGGAAACTATTTGAAATTCCTTTATTTGCTATTCAAAAAAGAATTGAGAGAGTGGCTAAAGGCATATATTATTTAAATTTATTGCTGATAGCTGTAATGTTAATTGGATTTCCAATTATTATTATTAAATTTCCAGTTCAACTAATAGATTCTTACATAAGCCAGATAAATTTTTCAATTTTAAATGTGACTAAAGTAGATATTATTGTTATTTTATTTGCTGGAAGCGGATCACTTGTCTTTCACGAATTAGGTCATTTATTATCGTCTAATTACTATAATGTTGGATGGAAAAGCTTAAACATTCGTTTGAAATGGGGATTTTCTCCAGTGATATATATTCGTTATTCAGATATGTATACGATCGATAGTTGGAAACGAGTTAAGATATTAGGTTTTGGCATGATAAACAACTGTATACTGATATTTTTCTCATTATGCTTATTTATCATTACAAATAATTGGTGGTTTGGTTATATAGCTCTTCTTAATATAGGGTATCTTTTTAGTAGTTTGTTACCGCTGTCAACGAGTGATGGATACCATATTTTTACAATCATATATGATTGTGAAGGGATAAGGTGGCAGTTATTGTTGCTTCTTGCAGGAGTACTAAAAAAAGATACCTCAATTTTAAAAAAATTTCAAAACAAAAAAATGATTGGATTATTTCTTTATTTTATTCTTTCATATGTTATTGGTATTGCAGGGATTTTTTCTATTATACGTATAACATTGAATTATCTAAACGTATTTGGATTTAGTTCAACAGTATTAAGCATTTTCGTCTATGTAATGGCATTTATAAGTCTAATACAAGTACTTCTTTCTTTTAAGAAAGCATTAAAATCTTTTTAAAGACATTATGAAGGATGTGAGAAATATGTGGATATATATTCGAGAAAATTTAAAAAAAAATAGTAGCAAGTTTCTTTTCATCATATTGATATCTTTTGTAACAATGTTGCTATTGACATTTTCTTTAGGAGTTATTTATACACTAAACTACAGAATTGAAAATGAGTTAGCAGACTATTTATTAAAAAAAGACTTTAAAAATATGAAATTATTTTTACAATTAGGGACGGGAGTTCTTGTAGGTTTTTCTTTATTTATTATTTATAATACGTACTCGATTGTTATTCAAGGGAGAAAGAAAGAATTCCAACTGCTATATAAGTTAGGTATGAAATACAAAAAAATTCAGCAGGTTTTAAGTATTGAAAGCTTTCTGATAAGTTCTGTTACAGCCGTTATGGGACTTTTCACAGGCATAGTGTTTTCAAGAATATTTTTGTCTAATTATCAAGACATGAAGGTCGAACATATTCCAAGTTATATTTATCTAATAGTTATTGCTTCTGCAATTTTATTTTTCATGTGGTGCGGTTCAAAAAATCTAAAAAGTATGAATATCGAAGTAGAAAGTAAACAGAAAGAAGCCAGCACGATCAAGTCTCAACCTACTAGTAAAGAAAAATTTTTATCTAGAATCAAGTTAACTTTAGGTATTATCCTGTTGATTGTTTCAATTGTTAGTGGATACTCAACTATGACAATAATTTTACTATTTACAGGTTTAATCTTGATTTTTGATCCATTAATAGCAGGGACATTGGTATCTCTTCGTTTTTTGTCTCTCCGTTTTAACAGACTTTCTTTGTTCGTTGCTGTGGAAGAAAACTGCTGGAATATTAAAAGAATCAGCTCATTAATATCTACATTGGCCTTTTCGGTTATGCTTCTAGTAGGAATGTTGACCTTTTTTCATTCTGTCAAGGAAGCTGTTGTACAAAAGGTAGATGAGACCTATAGATTTGAACATATACTTGTGATGAATGAATTATCTGAGGTCAAAGAAGAAAAAGTTAAGGCTTATTTGCAGAACTTATATCCACATGCAGCTTTTGAGATTGCTTTAAGTATGGAAATTGAAAAAGAAAATAATGAAAACACTTTGATTTTGACAGGCGTTTCTTCTAAATTCAAAAATATTCAAGTGCTAGAAATGGAAAAAGAGTTTAATATTAAAGATTTTGATTTAAATAATGATAGTTTGAATGTATTATTTCCGTCACAATTAGCTGAAAAATCAAAGATTAAACGTAATCAAGTCATAGATTATTCCTTTGATAAAGACAAATCTATAAAAATTAGTCCGAAAGATTTTTATCAGCCATTGGATTTACAACAAGTGTTTACATCAAAATCGGCTTTAACAGAGTATTTATTTGGAAAAGGTGTTAAAGGAATTTACAACACAATCTATTTGAATCGGCTGAGTGATGAGGAAATAAAAGAATTCACAAAGTATTTATCTGTTAAAAATTATGACTTAATGAACATTGGTGATCTGAAAGAGAAATACAAAAATCAAGCAATTAAACAAACTGAAATGATTGAAGCATTTATTTATGCGCTGATCTTTTTCAGTGGAGCAATCATATTAAATATGTTTATTCTTTCAATTAGTTCTAGACAAAGAATATACAAAGGATTATTAATTATAGGGATGAAAAGAAAAGCTTTGCTTATCAGCATGTTAATAGAAATGTCTATTATCTATATTTTAGGTGTCGTTTTAGGTTGGCTTTTCGGAATTATTTTTGCTGAAGGTGGGATTAAGATGATGGAAGAAGTCATTGTATTCAAACCTGCCATTAATATTCCTTACTTGCAAGTATGTTCAGTATTAGTTGTTATCTATTTGATACTTGTCTTGGGGATTATTTTAATTTCTAGAGTTATTTTAAAAGAAAAAAATAGTAAGTAAGAATCTGAATAGGGAGGTGAAAATATGATTGAACTAAAGTCTATCGAAAAGGAATACGGAATAAATGGGCACTCTCAGCAAGTTCTAAATGGTATAACAATTACTCTAGATAAAGGTAATATTTATGCTTTAGTGGGACCGTCTGGCTCAGGTAAATCTACTTTGCTGAACATTATTGGTGGGTTAATTCATCCTACTAAAGGGGAAGTGAAAATAGGGGATAAGAACATCACAGAATTTAATAGTAATCAATTAGCTGAATTACGTACTAATGATATTGGATTCATTTTCCAAGATTTTAATTTGATTCCCTTTTTAAATGTAAAAGAAAACATTCTTTTCTCGCTTCGTTTAAAAGGTGAAAAGATTGAAAATCATTCAGATAATTATGAACAGCTAGTCAATTGGTTAGGAATTAAGAAGATTGAAGAAAAATATATAAATGAAATTTCTGGTGGTGAGCAACAACGTACGGCAATTGCCCGTTGTTTACTAATGGAACCTAAAATTATTTTGGCTGATGAACCTACTGGAAATTTAGATAAAAAAAATACAGATGCATTCTTGAAACTGATTCGAACGCTTCCATTTATGGAAAACAAGGTTTTCATTATTGTAACACATGATGAATCTGTAGAGCGATTCTGTGATCAAGTTTTTAAATTGGAAGAAGGACAAATCATAACTTAGGATATTTTAATTTTTTATGAGATATCAAAAAAAGAAGGAAGTAGGGATAAAAAATGTTTTTACATGATTTTGATTTCGAAGATTTGGACAGTATTGAAGAAGTTATTACACCAAATAAAGGTTCAGTAACTTGTTGCTAAAAATTTGAATTTTTGCAAGGGCCTAGGAGCGTTCTTCTTGGCCCTTTTAACATTGTCTTTTTAAATAAAAAAAATGAAGTTATAGAAAAATAATCGACGAATAGTCTTTTCAAAGTTTTATCTATTCTTTAGACATAAAACTAAAAAAGATTATTTGTCAACTAATTAGTATTAAATTAATTAGTAATAAGCCTCAGTGTGTGTTAATATGTATAGTATAAATAAGACTTAGATTGAATTGCTAAGATGAATTAGAAATAGAATAATAGTAGAACTTAGCTTACTATGTATTCCTGTTTTATGATTTAGCTTGCAGAACGTTAGTGAGATTCTGGTCATTTTTTCAGGTGCACTACTTTTATCACTTAGATATTAGGATGATGATTTTTGAATAAGTTCGGTCTGATCTCTACTTCAAGTAAGAATAATTATCTTAGTTGAAGTAGAGAATGTTATTATAATTTGATGTAAGCGTTTTTTGGTGTAGAAGATTGGTCAATATGCTAAGTACTTAAAAAATATGTTATATCCGATTATTTTCTTGTAGTTTTTCTTATAATACATATTGCGTTTAGGATCAAATCTCTCCATGGACTTGGTTAGACTTAACTAATTAATGGTGGAGATAACGAGTAACTTGTTTGACTATAGGTGTGTTTCCGTATTCAGAGTTACTTAATTGATTTAGTCGTTAATAAAAACCAGCATATTTCGCTAACTTGGTTTTATCGGAAAAACGGTTAAAGGATCAACTTTTTTATTTGAATTGCGCCAATTTGATTATTTTAAAATGATACTTCTTTTAGCTCAGACAACGCTGGATTGTCTGTCATAAAGTGAATATCTAATTTCTCGGAATGTGCATAGGTACTGTAAGATACCTCGAAATTGTGTTGTTTAACGATATTTTTGCTCGAATTCATTGCGTTTCTCTCATTAAGCTAGCCATCTAATCTCTACTAGAGGTGGACTCAGCTAATTTGTTGGAGGCTATACCAATAATCTAGGCAAACTTTATATCACAGACTAGCTACAAGGAGAACTAACATCTTCTTGTAAGTCTTTTCTAAGACTTACTATTCAGGAATATTACACAGTATCTAAGTAAAAACCGTTATTTTTATTTAAAAAATTGGGGGATAGACCATAAGAATAGAATGAAGGGATAAACATTCTCTCAAAATATATATTACGAGGAGAAGGTACTTGGTGGATAAGCGAAAGAAAGTTGGAATTGGTTTGAAATGGTTGGTTACCATATCATATATTGTTATTTACTCAGCATTTATGGAAAAAGAAATGAGCTTCCTAAGTTTATTATGCAGTATATATATCATTTTTTTAGGAAGTTTTGTCTATATAAAGCTCCCCCAAAAACTATATTCATTATCTTTTTTTTCATTAACTTTCTATTTGGGTTGGACAGTGTTATTGGTTTACTCGGATATATGGGTTCTAAAGCTAGTAGGACTATTTCTTTTATGTTGCCATCCATTAACCCTTTATCTGTTTTTGTATTCCTTTATACATATAGATGATAAGAAAAAACTTAATAAAAATCGTATTCTTCTATGTTGTGTTTCACTATACAGCTATTTGGCTCTTTTACTTGATTTTTATGTAGGACCTACTTTGATCTTGTTAATGATTTCGTTAATTACTGTCAATTATTTAACAATTATTAAAGAAAAGAAATTTTTTTTTAGTGCACTAAAATATAAAGTTTTGATTACTTCATTACTACTCTCTTTTGTACTACTTATCTTATTTTATTTTATATGCCTGCTTTCCCCAGAGTTATCTTTTTATAACTGGGATAAAATTACCATACTAGTTACTATTTTACCAACTGGTGTAGTTTATATTCTCGTTAAGGAAAGAGAGATTATATTATCTGAAAAATTTCTGTTAGCGTTTTGTATCTTAGTATATAGTGCATTTTTCTTCTTAATTCTAGAAGTAATTGGTATTGTTCTCTGGAAAAGTTTCATTTTGACTATTCTTTTTACCCTAGTATGTTATTTGACTCATCTATCAATAAATGCAATACATTCAAATAAAGTAAAACAATTAAAAAATAATTTTAGGAATTTAAACAACGAAAAGTTAGAAGTACTAGATCAAGTTACATACTCGCAATTTCTCAATAATGTATCTGAATTATTGCTCGACAAATTAGAAGAATTAACTGCGAGCCAAAGACTAGCTGTATTTGTTGAATCAAAAGAAGGGTGTTATTTGCTATGTCAAAAAGGCGAAGCAGTTTTTAATTCACTAAAAAAAGAGATTCATTTACTAAAAAAACAAAAACAAAAAATTAAGTTTCGAAAAAAAGAATATACCTGTATACCCATAATAATCTCTGGATATACAGTTTGGATTTTCTTTGAAAACAATGACAATGATATTGATTTGAAATCTATACATAAAACTGTAGAACAACATGGAACCTTGATAATTACCGTAAGATTACTTCACTTAAATAGCAAAAGTTATGTGAAAGATCCAATAGAGGTCTGTCAATTGTTAAGAATCAAGCTATTTAATAGTATGGAGATTGAGAAGAAAAATTACGCTAATTATCTTCACGATAACATACTCCAGTCTGTTATTGGACTTCATACTTTAATATCAAATTTGTCAGGAGATGTCATGGTTATGGATTTAATTAATGAGGAGTTTTCAAAATTAGTTAGTTCCATACGTTCTGAAATCTTTAACACGTATCCATCAACGCTTTACCATCTTACTTTTAAAGAAAACTTACAAATATTAATTGATGATTTTAACAAAAAATATCCGAAGACAGAGTTTATATTGGATTATAGTATTGAGGAAATAATACCACAGCATGTTATTGCTCCACTATATCGGATCGTGAAAGAGTTAAATGAAAATATTGGAAAACATGCAGATGCTGAAATAGGAAAAGTAACAGTTGAAATAGACAACGCTGAGATTCAGTTGATAGTAGAAGACGATGGAGTAGGGGTTGGCAATATTTTAGAGTTTGAAAAATCGTTAATTCAGACGAATGATCACATCGGCCTACTTTCGATAAAAAATGACATTAATTGGTTGAATGGTTCATTTAAGATGTTGTCTTTACCAGGTCCAAATAGCGGTACGAAAGTTTGGGTCACTATTCCTTGTATGAAGGGAGAGCAATATGAAAATATTACTAGTTGATGACCATAAATTGATTGGGAAAAGTCTCGAGATGACTTTAAAAAACTATGCAGGTGTTAAAGAGTTTAGATATATTTCAGATCCAATCACGGTTTTTGAAATGATTGAAACATATCGACCATCGATAATTTTGATGGATATTCACATGGGTATGTTCAATGGCTTGGAATTGGGAGAAGAAGTGTTGAGAAAAACAAAAACAAAATTAGTTTTTTTATCTGGATTTGATTTAGCAGAGTATAGAGATAAAGCAATTGGTATCGGAGCTAATGGCTTTTTAGACAAACATATAGCGGTTGACTCTTTGATTGAGAATTTGAAAAAAATCAGCTATGAAGACAAAAAAATATTTCCTCAAACAAGTAGACATGATTTAAAGCATAACCTAATTACTCCTAGAGAAAAAGAAGTATTAAGAATTTTATCGCAAGGAGTAAAACAATCAGCAATAGCTTCCAAAATGAATATTACTGAGCGAACTCTTCGTAACTATGTTTATTCCATCAATGAAAAATTAGGAACAAATTCTGCAATTGCTTCAGTTGTCAAAGCAATTGAACTGGGTATTATAAATGTACGCCTTCAATAATAAATTTCGTCGGAAGAAATAGAATTTAGTGTGTTATATTCTTATAACCAATTTATTATTGTAATTTCAGATTATCTGTTAGAAGTAGATATTCAGAGAATTACAACTTTAAATTGTACTAATGTAGTAACTTCTTTTTTTATTTTTGAAAGCAAAGTCATTTTTAGCAATTATAGCTTCCTAGTTAGCGAAGCTGAAAGGTTCTTCTTTTTTGGATATTAAAAGAAGCCTATGGAAAGTTCCTCGAGGTAGGGATAGATTTTAACTATATGAAAAATTAATCAATGGAACTTCATTGGAGTTAAAAAATGGGTGAAGCTACCAAAATCAGTTAGTAACTTTATTGCTGATGCCTGAAAAAACTAATAAAAAACTAGTATATTTTGCTTCTGGCAGTTCAGGTAATAAAAAAGTTGAAAAATTTTTCAGGCTAAAAAAGCGAATTTACCAAAAAGCGCACTTTTTGGTTCCTATGAAACGAAAAAGTACGTACTATACAGCATGTACGGCACGGTATATGATGATATCAGAAAACGTTAAAGGAGCGAATCAAATGATTACATCACTAGCAGATACAGTAACATTAAACAACGGCACTAAAATTCCAGGAATGGGTCTCGGGGTATTCCAAATACCAGATGAAGAGACAGCAAAAGTGGTCGAAGAAGGGATTATCAATGGTTATCGTTTAATCGATACAGCGCAAATCTATGGCAATGAATCTGGCACAGGAGCGGGAATTAAAGCAGGCTTAGCGGTAACTGGTTTGAACCGTGAGGACTTATTTGTTACCTCGAAAGTTTGGAACGCGCATATTTCCTATGATGAAACAATTCAAGCTTTCAATGATAGTTTGGAACGTTTAGGTTTAGATTATTTAGATTTGTATTTAATTCATTGGCCAGGAAATAATTCTTACAAAGAATCATGGCAAGCTTTAGAAACTTTATATGCTGAAGGAAAAGTGAAAGCAATTGGTGTCAGCAACTTCCAAGTTCATCATTTAGAAGATTTACTTTCTTATGCAAAAGTTGTTCCGGTAATTAACCAAGTGGAACTACATCCAAAATTGGATCAAAAAGAAGTGCGTGATTTCTGTGAAAAACATGATATCAAAGTCCAAGCTTGGTCACCGTTGATGCAAGGTCAATTATTATCGAATGAAACCATTTTGGCGATTGCTGAGAACCATAATAAATCAGCAGCGCAAGTGATTTTACGTTGGGATATTCAACAAGATATCTTATTAGCCGTGAAATCTGTCCACAAAGAACGGATGATTAGCAATGCAGCGGTCTTTGATTTTGAACTAAGTGCAGAAGAAATGGCACAAATTAACCAATTGAATGAATCGTTACGTGTGGGACCAAATCCAGACACGTTTGATTTCTAAAAATTAACTAGGAGGAGATACAATGAGTGAAGCAGTTAAAGGTTTTTCAGTAGTCAACCACGTGGGGATTACAGTCAGTAATTTGGATGAATCAGTGAAGTTTTATGAAGCATTAACAGGAACAAAAATCGCAAATCGTGATGAAATTGGTGGAAAACGGATGGCCCAAACACAAGGGTTAGATGATACATTAATCAAGTATGCCAATGTGCATCTAGAAAACATCAATATTGATTTATTAGAATATGTTAAACCAAAATCAGAAAAAGCTTCTTATTCCAACGAACAAATTAGTGCAATGCATATGTGTTTCGAAGTGGAAGATATTGATGCAGCTGTTGCACGTTTAAGAGCGATTGGCGTAGAACCTGATGGAGAGCCGATTACATTCCAAGAAGAAGATGGCTTGAAGAGCGGTTTTGGTACAGGTGTCGCTTACTTTACAGATCCAGATGGTACAAATTTAGAATTGATTGCTCCTAAAGGTCCATTTACACGAAATTAAGTTAAAGGACTTTCAAACAAACATCAAAAAGAACCCCTCATTCTAGTATCACTAACTAGAATGGGGGCTCTTTTTATTTTTTGAGACAGAAGTCGCTAAAGAAAAGATATTCCAAATCCGTAATTGATGGTATACTAAAACGTAACAAATAAAGGAGGAAGACAATTGATTCTTAGCGTCTTAACAGTTATTTATTTTATTAATGCAATTATTGCGGGAATTACCATTTTGTTAAAACCTCGAGATGTAGCAGCAATTTGGGCATGGCTACTCGTACTGATTGCTCTACCCGTTTTTGGTTTTTTCTTATATTTATTCTTTGGTCGAGGGTTAACCGACAAAAAGAAATTTTATTTGCAACAAAGTGATTTACGGGAATTAGAGAATTTCCAGAATTTCCAAGAAGAAAGTTTTGAACTTTATAGTCAAAAGATGCCGACGGAGGAGCAACAACAGTTTACAGACTTTTTTTCCTCGTTAAATAGGATGCCCCTGACTAAGAAAAATGATGTTGAAATTTTTACGGATGGTACGGAAAAATTCAATGCGTTGATGGCGGACATAAAAAAAGCTCAGCATTCCATTCATATTGAATATTATGCCTTTGTAACGGATCATATCGGCACCAAAATTTTGAACTTATTAGAAGAAAAGGCGGCTGAAGGGGTTGAAGTGCGGTTGCTTTACGATGCCTTTGGCTCAAAGGGCACCAAGGTTCATCATTTGAATGAATTGAAAAAAAACGGTGGTTTTGTCCAAACGTTTATTACTTCTCAAAAAGCACTTTTGAAGTTTCGTTTGAATTATCATGATCACCGGAAAATTGTTGTTATTGACGGAAAAGTAGGCTACATTGGCGGCTTTAATGTTGCCGATCAATATGCCGGAACGACTAAAAAGTTTGGCTATTGGCGGGATACACATTTACGGATTCAAGGGCCAGCAGCCTCATTACTGCAAATGCGTTTTTTAATGGATTGGAACGTCTCTTCCCCCGAGAAAAATCGTGTGGCGTATCAATTGGATTATTTCTTTAAACTTGAAGCATTGGTGCCAGAGGCAAATACATCCATTCAGATGATTGCCAGTGGTCCTAACAGTGACCGTGAACAAATTAAATTGGCCTTTATTAAATTGATTACTTCTGCCAAGAAAAGAGTCTGGATTCAAACGCCGTATTTAGTTCCTGATGATAGTGTCTTGGCTGCTTTAAAGGTTGCTGCGGCTTCAGGAGTAGATGTTAAAATTATGATTCCAGATAAGCCCGACCATCCGTTTATTTATCGAGCAACACAGTATTATGGCCGCTTATTGATGAAAGAAAATATTGAAATTTTAATTTATAACGGTGGTTTCTTGCATGCGAAAACAATGATTATGGATGATGAAGTCTGCACAGTTGGTTCAGCCAATCAAGATATCCGAAGTTACAAATTAAACTTTGAAGCAAATGCTGTGTTATATGATAAAAAAATCATTGATCAATTAGAAGCAATTTTCTTAGAAGATCGAAAAAAATGTACAACAATGACTCCAGAAGTTGTTCGTGACATGTCAAAATGGTTGATTTTTAAACAACAAATTTCACGATTATTTTCACCAATTCTTTAAAACTGTTTTTCACAAAATGACGAACTTCTGATCCAAAGTTCGTCATTTTTCTTCGGGAATTTTATAAAAGTATAGAAAATCACAAAAAAAGTCAAAAAAATTTTAAAGAATATTTTTTAATTTTATTCGTTTTTTTTTTATCTGTAGTTGCTGTTAAAACGAATAAATCTTATTGTTAATTTGTTATTTTATTTTTGTGAAAAAGGGACATCTTTTGTAAAAGTAAAAAAAATTAAGCAAAGAGTGTTGACAAAAAAAACGAAAAGGAATATGCTACATGTACAAGTTAAATACAAAGCAATGACAGAAAAGCAGTAGAGAAATAACCACTGTTACAGAAAGCTAGTGGCGCTGGAAACTAGTACACGTTATTTATCGAATTACATTCTTGAGCTTCTGCCTACAGGGCACGGGTAACAGCGTTATTTGTTAAGAGGTATATAGTATTTTAAATAAATTAAACTATGTATAAATTTGGGTGGTACCACGAGAAATTCGTCCCTAAGTCGTTTTGACGGCTTAGGGATTTTTTGTATTCTTTTTTTGAATACGTGGCAGACCAAAGAAAATTTCGTGAACCCGTGTATACATAGAAATAAACACGGGATATCGTGTAAAAACAAGTGTGTTAATCGTTTATTTCGTTAAATGAACGATTTCCTATAAAGAGATAATTATAAATATGGAGGGTGATAACATGAATATCATTGACGAGCTAGCATGGCGTGATGCAATCAATCAACAAACAAACGAAGAAGGACTAAGAGAACTTACAGAAAATACGAGCATTTCGCTATATTGCGGTGTCGATCCAACTGGAGATAGCATGCATATTGGACATTTAATTCCTTTTATGATGATGAAACGATTCCAATTAGCAGGTCATCACCCATACATTTTAATTGGTGGCGGAACTGGAACAATTGGTGACCCAAGTGGACGAACAACCGAACGTGTCTTACAAACGATGGAAGCTGTGCAACATAATGTGGACAGTCTTTCAAACCAAATGAAAAAATTATTTGGTAAAGATGCTGAGGTAACAATGGTGAACAACTACGATTGGTTATCAGAACTATCTTTATTAGATTTTTTAAGAGATTACGGGAAAAACTTTAATGTCAACACGATGTTGGCAAAAGACATTGTCGCTAGTCGTTTAGAAAGTGGCATTTCCTTTACAGAATTCACATACCAAATTCTTCAATCAATTGACTTTTACACATTGCATAAAAAACATAATATTCAATTGCAAATTGGTGGTGCTGATCAATGGGGCAATATCACTGCAGGATTAGATTTGATTCGTAAAAAAGAAGGACCAGAAGCCAAAGTATTCGGGTTAACTATTCCTTTAATGCTAAAAGCAGATGGTACAAAATTTGGGAAAACAGCGGGTGGCGCTATCTGGTTAGATCCTAAGAAAACCTCACCATTTGAATTCTACCAATTCTGGTTAAACCAAGATGATCGTGATGTCATCAAATACTTGAAATTCTTTACTTTCTTAGATAAAGAAGAAATCGATGCGTTAGCTGAAAAAGTTGAAAAAGAACCAGGTAAACGTGAAGCACAAAGACGCTTAGCTGAAGAAGTGACACGATTTGTTCACGATGATGCAGCATTAGAAGAAGCGCAAAAAATTTCAGAAGCTCTTTTCTCAGGCAATATTAAAGACTTAACGATTGAGGAAATTGAGCAAGGGTTAGAACATGTGCCAACTGTTGAAATTACCAAAGATGCTAAAAACATCGTAGATTGGTTAGTTGACACAGAAATCGAACCATCAAAACGTCAAGCTCGCGAAGATGTGAGCGGAGGAGCTATAAGTATTAACGGTGACCGAGTTACCGATTTAGATTTTGCAGTCGATCCAACACAACATTTCGATGGAAAATTCGTTGTTGTACGGAAAGGGAAGAAAAATTACTTTTTAGCAAAAGTAATGGATTAGAAATTGATAATAATTTCACGAAGAGAAGACGTGTGATTATTTGATCAAAGTTAAAATTCTATTTCTCCTTACAGGTAGTGGTGAAACCGTTAATACACCTAATAAGAGTGGGATTGTACACACAATCCCACTCTTATTTTTTTATATAATGGTTCTGACAAGACACCTTGTGAAAAAATTATAAAATTAAAGAGCTATGATAACCATTGTTATTTTTCTTCTTTACACTTTAGCCGTTTGGGTGTAAGTTGTGAATGCAAAATCTAATTCATTAAAATTTGTAAGGAGGAATTTTCGTATGAAAAACGAAAAATTAGCAAAAGGCGAAATGAACCTTAATGCACTATTCATTGGGGACAAAGCCGAAAACGGACAATTATATAAAGACTTGTTGATCGACTTAGTAGATGAACATTTAGGATGGCGTCAAAACTACATGCCACAAGACATGCCAGTTATCTCTTCTCAAGAACGCACATCTGAAAGCTACGAAAAAACTGTCAACCATATGAAAGATGTATTGAATGAAATCTCTTCTCGCATGCGTACACATTCAGTTCCATGGCATACAGCAGGTAGATATTGGGGACATATGAACTCAGAAACATTAATGCCTTCTCTATTAGCTTACAACTTTGCAATGCTATGGAACGGGAACAACGTTGCCTATGAATCTTCTCCAGCAACTTCTCAAATGGAAGAAGAAGTAGGACATGAATTTGCTCACTTAATGAGCTACAAAAATGGTTGGGGACACATCGTTGCTGATGGTTCTTTAGCTAACTTAGAAGGCTTATGGTATGCCCGTAACATTAAATCATTACCATTTGCTATGAAAGAAGTAAAACCAGAATTAGTTGCTGGCAAATCAGATTGGGAACTATTGAACATGCCAACAAAAGAAATTATGGACTTATTAGAATCAGCTGAAGATGAAATTGATGAAATCAAAGCTCATTCAGCTCGTTCAGGTAAACATTTACAAGCAATCGGTAAATGGTTAGTCCCACAAACTAAACACTATTCTTGGTTAAAAGCTGCTGATATTATCGGTATCGGTTTAGATCAAGTTATCCCAGTACCAGTTGACCATAACTACCGTATGGATATCAACGAATTAGAAAAAATCGTTCGTGGCTTAGCAGAAGAACAAATTCCAGTGCTAGGTGTTGTCGGTGTAGTTGGTTCTACTGAAGAAGGTGCCGTTGACTCAATCGATAAAATTATTGCTTTACGCGATGAATTAATGAAAGACGGTATTTACTATTATGTACACGTTGATGCTGCTTATGGTGGTTATGGACGTGCCATCTTCTTAGACGAAGACAACAACTTCATCCCTTACGAAGATTTACAAGATGTTCATGAAGAATACGGTGTCTTCAAAGAGAAAAAAGAACACATTTCAAGAGAAGTGTATGATGCATATAAAGCAATCGAATTAGCAGAATCAGTAACAATTGACCCTCATAAAATGGGTTATATCCCTTATTCAGCTGGTGGTATCGTTATCCAAGATATCCGTATGCGCGACGTTATTTCTTACTTCGCAACTTACGTATTTGAAAAAGGTGCCGATATTCCTGCGTTACTAGGTGCTTATATCCTTGAAGGTTCAAAAGCTGGTGCAACAGCTGCTTCTGTATGGGCTGCACATCACGTTTTACCTTTAAACGTTGCAGGTTATGGTAAATTAATTGGTGCTTCAATTGAAGGATCACATCATTTCTATAACTTCTTGAATGATTTAACATTCAAAGTTGGCGACAAAGAAATCGAAGTCCACACATTAACTCATCCAGACTTCAACATGGTTGACTATGTGTTTAAAGAAAAAGGCAACGATGATTTAGTAGCAATGAACAAATTAAACCATGATGTATATGACTATGCATCATACGTTAAAGGAAATATTTACAACAACGAATTCATTACTTCACATACTGACTTTGCTATTCCAGATTATGGCAACAGCCCATTAAAATTTGTAAACAGCTTAGGATTTAGTGACGAAGAATGGAACCGTGCAGGTAAAGTAACTGTGTTACGTGCTGCTGTAATGACTCCATACATGAACGATAAAGAAGAATTTGATGTTTACGCTCCTAAGATTCAAGCTGCTTTACAAGAAAAATTAGAACAAATTTACGACGTAAAATAATTGAATCTTAAACGGAAAAAAGAAATGGTAACCGAACGAGGGAACGTTCGTCTGGTTGACTTATTCAATAGATAAATCAACCAGACGGCTAACCTCTTAACCAATTCTTTGTCTGGGTAAGAGGCAGTCGAATGACTGTTTTACTCAGCGTATAACAGTCATTCATGCTCCTTATCCAAAATCTTATAAGGAGTGTACAAAATTGGATAAACAACAAGTTAAAAAAATTGAATTAGGTACTTTTATCGGTTTAACAATGGCATTGTGTGCAACTGTACGTAGTATCCCAACACTTGCTGCTGTTGGTTGGACATTAATTTCTTACACAATTTTCGCGGTCTTATTCTTTGCTGGTCCAATCGCATTGATATCTGGTGAATTATCTACGATGCTTCCTCAAGAAGGTGGCCCTCAACTTTGGGTTAAAACTGCCTTAGGTAGCAAATGGGGTTTTGTTGTCGCTTGGTTACTATGGGTGCAAATGTTCCCAGGAATGGTAATGGTTGCTTCTACATTAGGCCCTTTGCTAGGTAATACATTTGGTAATGTTCACTTAGGTGAAAATCATTGGTTCGTATTAGGTTGTATCTTAGTGATTTACTGGATTATTACAATCTTGAACTTGAAATTTGACATGGCGAAAGTTGGCGGAAATATTGGTGTTTGGCTAGGTGTTTACATCCCAGTATTAGTTATGTTTGTTTTAGGTCTTCTTTCAATGATTAAAGTAGGCTTAACACCTGGCGGCTATTTAGGTGCCTTCTCTTGGTCAAAAGTTTTACCAAACTTAGAAAATATGGACACATTTAAATATCTAGCAGGGATTGCATTTATCTTTGTTGGGATTGAAATGTCTTCTGTTTATATTCCTCGTTTGAAAGATGCAACAAAAAATTATACAAAAGGCGTTTTCATTTCATTAATTGGTTTAGTTTTATTAAACGTTATTAATGCAATGTTTGTTGCTAATATTGTTCCAAATGGCAAAATGGAATTGTCTAACATTACACAACCAATTTTGCTTTATTGTGACGTTTTAGGTTTACCAACAATTATTGGTAATATCTTTAGTTTCATGGTCTTCTTAGGTGTGTTATTACAATTATCTGCTTGGGTTACTGGACCATCAAAAACAATTATTCAAGTTGCTCGTGATGGCTTATTGCCACCAAAATTTGGTTTCCATCGCGAAAATAAATATGGCGTTTCTCGTAACGTTGTGTTAACACAATCTGTGGTTATCTCATTATTCGCTTTACTTTATGGGGTAATGGATGATGTCAACGCTGTATTCTTAACTTTAACAAATGCAACAACAATTATTTATAGTATTGTGTATGTATTGATTGCGATTTCCCTAATTAAATTACGTAAATCTCAACCAGATAGACTACGTCCTTACCGAATTGGTAAAAAAGGTAATGGCTTAGCTTATTTAGTGGCAGCAATGTTAATTTTTAGTGTTATCATTGTTATTTTCGCCACATTAGGTACAACAACCGTGACTGATGCAGTCTTAGTTGCATTAATCACTATTGTTATGTTTGTGATTCCGTTAATCATTAATCGCTTTAAAAAAGCAAGTTGGGCAACGGAAGTAAAAGAAGATTTAGGTGAATAAAAAGGCTAGCAATTATTTTGCTGAGTGCCTCTTCACCTGATGACTATAGTAAATTGTCGTTTGGAAACTGAAGCAAGTTCGATTATTGCTTCAGTTTTCGCTTTCCATAAAAGGAGGTTTTCATATGAAATCAACGAAACCCACTGTTTCGTTCGCTGAAAGTTTAGGCATTTTGATTGCCTTGTTAGCGATTCTCGGGTACTTAATTATTGGTCAAAAATTAACCCCTCACATACCGATTCTTTTTGTATTCATGTTGTTGTTGCTTTATGGCAAATGGAAAGGATTTTCTTGGGATGAGATCCACGAGGGCATTGTGGAAGGGATCAAACCAGGGATCATTCCGATTATTATTTTCTTGCTGATAGGTGTCTTAGTTGCTACTTGGATCTTGTCTGGGACGATTCCAACAATTATGGTCTATGGTTTTAAAATTATCTCAGTGAAGTTCTTCTTACCAACCGTTTTTGTGGTCTGTGCACTAGTTGGTGTGACGGTAGGGAGCTCCTTTACGACTGTTTCAACTATGGGGATTGCCTTTCTAGGTATTGGACATATTCTTGGATTCGACAATGCGATGACAGCTGGTGCAGTTGTTTCAGGTGCCTTTTTGGGGAACAACATTTCACCGTTATCTGATACAACAAACTTAGCTGCTGGAATTGGTGGCGTGAACCTTTTTGAACATATACTAAACATGATGTACACTGTTATTCCGGCGTTTATTATTTCGATTGTCGGCTATATCTTCTTGGGACATCAATCTGGTTCGGCGGATTTACAATCGGTTGATGCAATGGTCCAAACGTTACATCAAGGATTCTGGATTTCACCGATTACATTGTTGCCAGTAGCGGTTTTATTCTTATTCGCCTGGAAAAAGGTACCGGCTATTCCAACGTTACTAGTCGGCTCTACAGTGGCGGTCATCTTAGCTTTTATAAATGATCATCACCTAAGTTTAGCGAAAGTTTCTACCATTTTAATGAGTGGTTATGTGGCAGATACAGGGGACCAAAGTATTGATACACTTTTATCTCGTGGTGGGATTGAAAGCATGTTAGGTTCTGCTGCGTTGATTATTTTGGCATTAGGTTTGGGCGGCTTGTTGATTAAGTTTAACATCGTGGCTACTTTAATTGATAAAATTAAAGGCTATGTGAATAATCCAGCCAAATTAATCGCTTTAACTGCTTTAAGTTCTGTGGGAATTAACTTACTAGTTGGCGAACAATATTTGTCAATTATTTTACCAGGGGAAACATTTAAATCCTCATTTACTCGTTTAGGTATTGATAAAAAATATTTAACTCGTACTTTGGCAGATGCTGGGGCGGCAGTCAACTCGTTAATTCCTTGGGGAGTTAGTGGTACCTTCATTATGGGAACGTTAAAAGTTGGTGCACTAGAATACTTACCGTATGCCTTTTTCCCATTGCTTTGCCCTATTATCACTGTCATTTTGGGGATATTCTTAAAAAAACAACAAGGGGAAAACAAAAAAGCACCAGGGACTAACGTTGAATTGTGAGTTTTTTCAGATAATTAAACAATTGGTTACGATTGAACCTCAGTGTCTCTACTGATTGGTTCAATCGTTTTTTCGTCACAGATTTTTTACAATTCTTCATATAATCTTTGAAGCTCCTTAAAGGCAATTTAATTATTCTAAGTTATGATACAAAGGATCAATCAAATAGGTGGATGAACGTGGTGTTAAACTCATAGAGACTAACAGTAGTTTATTCTTGCTCAATGTTGAGGTGTAGGTTCGAATCCTACCGTCCACTTTCTGTTATTTAAACCAACTAGAACGAAACACAAACAAGTGACGGATACACATGATTAAGGTACAATAAGGGTAGGGAAAACAAGGAGGAATTCTTATGAAAAAGATAGGGCTTATTTCTAGTGCTTTTCTTTTAACCCTTGCTTTAGCAGCATGTGGCGGCGGAAAAAGTACAGAAAATACGGATAGTCGTTCCAGTGCTGCGGAAAGTACCACAGTCGAGAGTACAAAAGCATCTGCTATAAAAGAATCAAGTAGCAAAGCAGCAACAAAATCTAGTGATGCGAAATCGTCAGGAACAACAACAGCTGATTCGAAAGCAACAGCTTCTTCTACGAAGGAAGCGACAAATAATGGCTCAGCAGAGAAGCAATCACCAGCGAAAAATGCGAATCCAGATGACCAAGCCAACCAAGTGCTTAACCAGCTAGCAAACATGTTTCCTGGTCAAGGCTTACCGCAGGCAATTTTAACGAGTCAAACGAATAACTTTTTAACTGCAGCGACAACATCACAAGCGGATCAAAACAATTTCCGTGTTTTATATTATGCAGAAAAAGAAGCGATTCCAGTGAATGATGCACGTGTCAATCAGTTAACGCCAATTAGTTCTTTTGAGAAAAAAACATATGGCTCTGATGCCGAAGCAAAAAATGCAGTGAACCAAATCATTGACAATGGCGGTCAACCAGTAGATTTAGGTTACAATATCACTGGTTATAAACAAGGGGCGGCAGGTTCTAGTTACTTATCTTGGCAAGAAGGCAATTGGAGTTTAGTCGTACGGGCCTCAAATATCAATGGTGAATCGCCTGATGATTTAGCGAAAAATGTTGTCAATATTTTGGAACAAGAAACATTACCAGCACCGAATACCGTTGGTCAAATCACGCTGAACGTGGCAGGAACCACTGACTATAATCGAAACTCAGTAGTTTGGCAAGCCGGTACAGTCGTTTACTCTGTTCATCATTTTGACCCAATTCAAGCAGTGAAGATGGCAACATCGATGTAATTAATAAAAAGAAAGCGTGCGACAACGCCCATTGTCAAACGCTTTCTTTTATTATTTTTGTTCTGTATAACCTTGTGACTCCACCAATTCTTGGCTTTTCTTCATGCTAATTCCCTTAGAAGAATCTCCATCAATCTGGATACCATCTACTTTTTTTGCTTTATCATAATCAAGTTTTTCATAATTAATCGTCAATTTTTCGATGGCTTGTTTGTCCTCATAGGTCAGTTTGTAATCAAGCCCTTTGATGTCCTCATATTGTTTAGAAACGGGTTCCAACGCTGTTTTTGCCTCTTCTTTTGTAATCCCCAATTTGTCATAAGAAACAATGTTTTTAGCCGTTTGCGTTAAGACTTTATCTCCTTGGTACGTATAGGTTAAGGTGGAATCAATCCCATCTTGTGGCGAACCTACAAAGGTTTTTGTCTCTATTTTTGAACCGCAACTTGCAAGAAAAAATACCCCAATAAAAATTAAAAATACACGTAAAAACTTTTTCATTTCTAGATAACCTCCTTTAGCTGTTTATTCTTGACTGTAACATAACACGGCAAATAATTACTGTTAAGTAGAAAGCTTGTGAGAAGTCCAGCAAATAAAACTAAATAAAAAAACTTGCCTCTTCATTTTTATGAGAAGAGGCAAGTTTTTTTATTTAGTAATATCACTTAAATCTGGTTGTGAGTGAGCCAACCGACTGGCAGCCGCAGCCGCAATTGCGCCCACAATATCATCCAAGAATGTGTGGACATGTTCACCATCATGCGCATTTAACTCTTTTAAAATGCCTGGTTTTACCTTGTCGATATACCCATAGTTCGTAAAACCGATAGATCCATAAACATTTACAATGGAGAGCGCCATAATTTCATCAATGCCATAAAGCCCTTCATCTTCCGTTAAAATTTCTTGTAACGGTGAAAGTAGCTTGTTTTCTTCCGCCAGAATATCCAGTTGGACACCTGTAATAATCGCGTTGTGTACTTCACGCTTTGTTAACACGGCATCAACACTTTCTAAACAAGTATCTAATGTTAAATTGTCAATATAATCTTTTTGTAAAAATAACACAAGTTCAGCTAAATCATTCATTGTTACGCCACGTTCTTGCAATAAACGACGTGCGCTATTTTCTAACGTATCTCCTTGGATTACCATTTTTTGTCCTCCTAATTTCTGCTTTAGTTGAAGTTCTTCTTTCATGGTACCAAAAAGAACGATAAAGGGGAATTAGAATCTATTTTGGTAGAGAATAATTTAGTTGAAGTGTTATTTTTAGTTAAAAATTACTAAGCGTTCGGTTGTAACGATGCCATCACTTGTTTTAATTGTGTCACTGATTTTTGGAAGAGTTCTTTTTCAGAAGCATTCAGATTCAATTCAATAATGTCAGTCACACCTTGATTGCCAACGACTGCAGGAATCCCTGTAAATACATCTTGTTGCCCATATTGCCCATCTAAGTAAGCTGAGACAGGTAAAATAGCTTGTTCATTATTTAAAATGGCTTTAACAATGCGTGCAGTACTCATACCAATCCCATAATAGGTCGCTTGTTTGCGATCGATAATTTCATAAGCTGTATTTTTCACTTTATCAGAAATGATTGGTAAATCATCACTAGTTAAGCGCTCTGTCGTATCCACAATTTCTAAAATAGGTTTTGTTCCAATCATGGTATGAGACCAGACAGCCACTTCAGAATCCCCGTGTTCGCCAATAATATAGCCGTGAACATTGCGTGGATCAATCGCTAAACGTTGAGACAGTTCTTTGCGGAAACGAGTTGTGTCCAAAGTTGTACCAGTTCCAATTACTCTTGAAACAGGTAAACCAGAAGCTTGCCAAGCCACATAAGTCAGTACATCGACAGGATTTGAGGCAATCACTAAAATTCCATCAAAACCAGATTTCATGATATTGTTAACAATTGTTTTCATAATTTCTGCATTGATTGAAACCAAATCTAGACGACTTTGCCCAGGTTTTTGATTAGCGCCAGCTGTAATCACGACGATATCGGCATCTTGGCAGTCTTGATAGTCGCCAGCCCAGACGTTTACATTTTCTTGACCCCAAGACACACCATCTAATAAGTCAATTGCTTCGCCTTCAGATTTGGCTTTGTCAATATCAACTAAGATTAATTCATTCGCAATCCCTTGGTTGATCATGGAATAGGCAATACTTGTGCCAACAAAACCAGTACCAATAATTGCGACTTTTTTGTTAAATACTTTCATCGTTCATCTCTTCTTTCTGTAATATTTCTTTCTTAGTGAATTATATCACGAACTTTTTAGGTGTGGTTATACCAATCTGTAATAGTCTTTATTAACAATTTAAATAAGGGAAGCCTGCTTTTTTTGTTATGATAAGAGTAGGAAAATAGAGGAGATAAGGAGGCAAAATGACAACGACAACAGTGTATTATGCAAGCAATAATGAAAAACAGCCGAACCGTTTTCAACTAGTTATCGGTAGCTGTAGCTATGAACTTCCAAAAATAGAAATCTACGAAATCCTGGAATGTGTCGCTTCAGCATATGGCTATCAAAAAGAACCATTCATTGAAGAACAAACAGAATGTTTTGTTAAAGGCAACCGTTGTATACATGTTTCCCAACAAGCGACGACGTTGACTTTTGTTGTGAATGATCTGCGTTTAGTAATGGAAAAACAATGCCGAAATCACGAAGAAGTCTTTCAAGAAGTCAATCATATTTTATTGAATATTTTTGAGGAGACCCCTTGTGTTTTTCTCGAAAAGTAGGAAAGAAGGATTAAGATGAAACAGGTGAAAATAACAACTACCTCAGACTTGATTAATGGCGGCTGCAATGCCTGTCCGAATGTGAAGTGTACGAATTATCTTGTTCATGTAGAAGATGAAACAATTGCGTTAGAAACACTAACCGTTGCAGATTTAGTAACTTTATTAGCACTCAAAGAAGGGTTTCGTCAAAAATTAGTTATGGAAATGTTCGAAGAATATACGGTGTTTGAAAGGGAAACTCATCAAGTTGTATTCAAGGAAGAGGAAACGAGAATTCTTTTTCAATCAAAAAAACAGACCATTCAAAGCACTCTTTTGTCTAAAGAGCCACAACAAGTGTTCCAAGAAACCCAGCAAATTTTACACCAACTATTTGAGTTAGAACCTTTTGAATTTGAATTGGTAGAGGAAACTGATAAATAAAAAACAGGAAAACGATTTAGCGAAAGCTAAGTCGTTCTCCTGTTTTTTAGGCTTGTCGTTCACGAATTTTTTCAACGATTCGGTTATAAACTTCAGAGAAGGAAGTATTGGCATGGTGATCGGTCTGGACAATGAAAATTTTTCGAGAAGCAAAGGACTGATCAATTGGTTGCCAAGGGATCTCATCGGAAATAGATAATCGAGAAACAATTGATTGCCCAATGTTATTTTTTAGCAATTGTAACAGGACTTCGTTGTTGTTTAATTCGATAATTGGTAAGTTGATGCTGTGTTCGTTGAGATAAAGCTCATTGAAAAAACGTAAGCCAGAGTTCTTTTCTCTTAAGAGCCAAAATTTTGAAGCGGCATCTCCTGCTAGAACTAGTTGATCTTCATAAACAATTTCTTTGTGTAGATTTTTGGTTTCAATGGGTTTTTCAATTAGTCCAATGTGGGCATGATTATTTTGAACCATATCCACGACTTCGTTTGAATTCATCAGTTGAATCGAAAAGTTGATGAGTGGAAAAGCGGTAACCAAACTCTCCATAATATCTGGCAATAAATAAATAGCAACTGTATTTGAAGAGGCTATAATGCAGTCTTCTTTAAAATTCTCTTTTTCTGCAGCTTGCGCAAAAGAAGTAGTTAAGCTTTCAATAATCGAGAGCATTTTTGGATATAAAAAATCAGCTTCTTTGGTAGGAATAACCGATTGTTTTCCATTACGATAGAACAGCTTGATCGAAAAGTGTTGCTCTAATTTCTTGATTTGCAAAGAAACAGTTGGCTGAGAAATATACAATTGTTTGGCCGCCGCACTAAAATTTTTGGTTTCATACACAGCAATAAATGTTTTGATCCATTCGAACATAAAATCGCCTCTTTCTATTTACTATCTTAATAGTTGGTATTGCAAATATTTATTTTACAAATATAAATATTTCATTTAGTATAATAACATACTTTTGATTAATATAAATAATAATAAATAAAGACGGAGTGTGACTACATAATGGTAGAAAGTGCGAAAAAATTCTTGCGGAAAGTCCCGATTCCCATTTGTGGACTAATTTTAGGGATGGTTTCTTTGGGGAATTTACTTTATTCCTTGGGATATGCAACAATTGGGACCATTTATTGTGTACTTGGCAGTCTCTTAATGATTTTAGTTATTTTAAAAATTATTTTTACAATGAAACATGCATTAAGCACCTTAGATGATCCAATTATTGCTTCGGTATCACCAACATTTACAATGGCTTTAATGGTTATCTGTGTTTTCTTAGATCGGATATTTACCAATGCTGCTTGGATTAACGTGTTGTGGATTGGCGCAGTGGTTTTACATTTTATTTTAATGATTTATTTTGTAGCGGTGCATATTTTTCCAACAAAAATCGAACTGGAACATATTTATCCAAGCTGGTTTATTACGTTTGTCGGCATTGGCGTTATTCCTAATACTTCTCAATTGTTTATCAATGAGTTGGGAAAAATTGTTTTTTGGGTAGCGTTGTTCTTTTATTTACTCTTGTTACCAATTTTAATCAAGAGAATTACGAAGTCGAAAGAAATGCCTGAATCGACCATTCCTTTATTGACGATTATGACAGCGCCAGGTTCGTTATGTTTAGCTGGCTATATTTCAATGGGTGGTCATTTGTATATGCCATTAGTTGTTTTCTTGCTAATTTTATCTCAATGTATTTATGGGATTGTAGTAGTGAATCTATATAAAATTATGCAAGTGACATTCTATCCAAGTTATGCTGCCTTTACATTCCCATTAGTGATTTCTGCGACAGCATTAGTCAAAGTTAAACCTTTATTTGCAGAAAAGGTAGGCCTAACGAGTCTGCTAAATATTTTGTCTACTTTTGAACTTTTATTAGCTGTGGCTATTGTAAGTTATGTGTTCATTCGATATTGCATTTTTTTATTCCAAAGAGAAAATAACACGAAAAAAGTGGAATTAAATTAAAAAAGAGAGGAAGCAAAGAGGTGAAGAAACTATTAATTACTGGAGGAGCTGGCTTTATTGGTTCTAATTTGGCTAATTTTTATAGTCAACAGTATCAAGTTTTTGTGATTGATGATTTGTCCATGGGGCGAGTGTCAAATTTGCAACAAACTGAGCAGTTGGTTTTTATTAAAGGAAGTGTGACGGATCAGCAATTATTGGACGAAGTACTTTCAAAGCATTCGTTTGAGTATATCTTTCATCTTGCGGCCGTGGCAAGCGTGGCAAGTTCTGTGGCACAGCCTCTAGAGACCCACGAGGTCAATTTTTTAAGTGTATTGAAAATATTGGAATCAATAAAAAAATATCAAAAAGAGCTCAAACGTTTTGTTTTTGCTTCGTCGGCAGCCGTTTACGGTGCAGAGCCAACGTTGCCTAAAAGAGAAACTTCGGTGATTTGCCCTTTGAGTCCCTATGCTATTGATAAGTTTGCTGCTGAACGTTATGTTCTCAATGAATACCATTTACACGGGGTACCCACGAGCGCAGTTCGCTTCTTTAACGTCTATGGTCCCAATCAAAATCCTTCTTCACCCTATTCTGGTGTCCTGTCCATTTTGATGGATCGTTATATCCAGTTAGAACAAGGGCAAGCGAGCCAATTTCAAATATTTGGAGATGGTCAGCAAACACGTGACTTTATCTACATTGAGGATGTCCTAACTGCATTAGATTTAGTAGCAACCAAAAGTGAAGCGTTGGGACACGTTTATAATGTGGGTACCGAAGTTGCCATTTCCCTTAATCAATTAATTGAAGAAATGAACCAATTAGTGGGACTTCCTTTGCCAGTTTCTTATCAAAAGGAACGAGATGGCGATATAAAATATTCTCTTTCAGATAGTTCTGCTTTGAAAGGCTTAGGTTTTTCGCCCGTTTATTCAATTCAAGAAGGACTTCAAAAATATCTTAAGTTTACCCATAATACCCAAAATAGATAAAAAAAGAGCCTGGGACAAAAATCACTTTGGATTTTTGTCCCAGGCTTAAAAATTGATAAACGGCGGGAACAGAAGCAACTCCTTCGGAAATAAGCCGAAATTCTCCAAAAATTATAGAACAATTTTCGGAAATTCCTTCTTATTTCTCGGAGTTAAACACTTCTGTCCCGACCTCTTTTTTGTGCAAATGTTTCGCCCCAATGGCAAAGTGAAGAGAGGGCATCGTAAAGAGCATATCCTTCCGGAGTGAGCGTATATTCCACACGCGGGGGCAGTTCGTTAAAGGATTCTCGATGGACTAGGCCATCTTTTTCCATTTCTCTTAAGCGATCTGTCAGGACGCGCTGAGTGATTCCGTCGAGCGCACGCATCAATTCACCGTTGCGCTTGGTTCCTTGGAATAATTCATCCATTAATGATAATTTCCATTTGCCGTTAATGGTGGAAAGGGCTAAGTTGATACTGGTTTGTTTATCAGTTGTCATAGTTTCTCCTTGTGACACGTAATGGTTACTTTTTTCTTCCTAGGTGAATAAAAAGTGCGTACTTTTTTTCTCCATCATAGTGAGTAATAATAACTATGTCAAGTAAGGCAAGAGGAAGGAAGAAGAAATATGATGTATCAAGATGTTGTTCGCAGCCGCCGCTCAGTTCGGGATTTTATGCCAGATGTTGAGATTCCTAAAGAGGAATTAATGGCCATAATTGAGGAAGCGATGTTCGCGCCAAATAGTACCAATTTAAATTCATGGCGTTTTTTAATTGTCACAGAAAAAGAACAAAAAGAGGCCCTTTACGAAGTTTCGATGCAACAACCAGCAGTTAAAGGGGCAGCGGCGGTGATTATTTTATTAGGTGATTTGACTGCTTATACAGTGGCCAATGCAGATGAAATCAGTGCTAAAGCTGTCGCACAAGGAACGATGACGGAAGAAATTCGTCAAGGAATTAATGAAAATGTTTCTTGGTACTATGATGTTAGCGAAGAACAAAAAAGAGAGTGGCTAATGTTAGACCAAGGCTTAGTTGCGATGCAGCTGATGCTTTCTGCAAAAGATCGAGGCTATGATACTGTGGCGATGTCTGGTTTTGAAACAGAAGCGGTTCGCAAGTTATTTAATATTGAGGATCATTTAGTGAACGGACTGATTATTCCGATTGGCAAAGCTCAAACACCCGGCTTTGAAACAGTCCGACGAGATGTTTCAGAAGTAGTAACTTGGTTAGACTAAAAAGCTAAACAGTTCTGTAATTGCTGTTTATTAGATTTTGAGCGTGGAACAAACATCCAAAGTGATTGTTGTCCCACGTTCGTTTTTTTGTTGATCATCCGCTTTTGAGAATGGCCAGAGAAGACGTTTAGTGAACCAATTTTGAAAGAAAGTGATACACTAGAAGAAAAAGAAGTGGAGCGACCTTATGCGTTATGTCATAATGCAGTCACGAGATATTCGTGAAAATTTAGCAACGGAAGATTATCTATTAAACACTCTCTCTTTTGAAGAGCCCTTAGTGTTGTTTTATATTCAGGAACCCTGTGTTATTTTAGGCCGAAATCAAAATGCTTATGAAGAAATTGACTTAGCTTATGCTAGAGAGAAGGGAATCGTTATTACTCGCCGTTTATCGGGCGGTGGTGCTGTTTATGATGATCTCGGGAATGTCAGCTTTAGTTTTGTTGTTCAGGAAGGACATCAAGCTTTTGGGGATTTTAAAGCGTTCACTAAACCAATTATTGAAGCATTACATAAAATGGGCGCAACGGGGGCCGAGATTAGCGGTCGCAATGATTTATTAATTGATGGGAAAAAATTTTCTGGCAATGCCATGTATACAAAAAAGGGGAAGATGTATACTCATGGTACCTTGATGTATGATGTTGATTTGGCAGAAGTTCAACGTGTCTTAACTGTTTCTAAGAAAAAAATTGAATCAAAAGGGACAAAATCTGTTCGGGGACGCGTAACCAATTTACGGCCGTACTTAGACGAAAAATATCAACAATTAACCATTGAGGAATTTCGCAATCGTTTACTGATGGAGCTCTTTGATGTCGAATCTCTAACTGAAATTGCGGAGAAAGAATATGTCCTAACCAAAGCAGATCAACAGGAAATTAGGAAATTGGTCGCTGAAGTGTATGGCAATGAAGCTTGGATTTTTGGTGAAGCGCCTAAATTTACGATCAAAAAAGAAGAAAAGTTTAAAGGCGGCATTGTGGATGCACGTTTGACTGTTGAAAAAGGTAAAATAATTGAGTTAACGATTTATGGTGATTACTTTGCCAAAAAAGAAACAGCGGAAATCGTTGCGGCTTTATTAGGTGTGGACTATCAGTATTCATCAATTTGGCAAGCATTAGCAGCGTTTAACTTTGAAGACTACTTTGTAAATATCACCAAAGAAGAATTTGTTCATTTATTGGTGGATTAATAAACGTGCTGGGACAAAAGTTAAAGAATCTTTTGTCCCAGCACGTTTATTTAATGATGGTTGGCTCTTGCTAGAAAAATTTCCCATGAACGTCCCAATTGCCAGTATCTTTGGCTTTTTTCAATGTTTGCATTCGACGAAAGCCAACAGGATGATCGGATAAGAAGTTACTCAATTTAAGCCAGATGGTATCATCATGTAAATCAATACTGTGAAAGTATTCTTCTAAATCCACACGACTGCCCATGTATTTTCCTGAAAATAAATAAATCATGCTTAAAGCACCTTCTTCGGCGTAGTATAAACCTGCGCGATCAGCGGTATATTCTTGCGTTCTTGTAAAACTTTTATCTAACGCAACTGGTTTCAAAATAATGGATAACATTAGCCGCCATAAATTAGTGTGTCCACATTTATGGTGTCCTAGCTCGTGTGCCAAAATAAAGCGAATCAGCGAAAAATCGCCTGTATTGTACGCGATATCCAACAAATCACTGTGAATGACAACATAGCGTCTGTGTAAAGAGCATTTTGCCGCAAAAGCGTTTAAGACACCATTCCCGTTGATTAAATAAAGACGTGGCATCCTTAATTTTTTAGTGCCAAAGCCCATTTCTTTTGCTAAATCAATATACAAGGAATAAATTTCTGGTAATTGATTTTCTGTAATTTCCACTCCGTTAGAAGCAGTGTCCATGTACATATAACGAATGGTAAAAAAAGCAATGACTGGCGCAATTGGTGCAATTAAGACAATTAATAACCAGTCAGGAATCGGCAAATCACTCAATATTAATAAGGCAACTAACCCCAATGCGAAAAACAATAAAACAAAACCAATGATAATCATTGGTACTTCAAAACGATAACGTAACTTAGCAACAGAAATTTCTTTCTTTTTTTCCTGCGGTTGACACATAAACATTCCTCCCCAAACATTTCCCAAACACTTTTTCAAATAAAATGACTTACCTGTTACTTCTAATATACCATTGGTTAATCGATAATGACAATGGTGGGAACTTGAATAAAGGTAATTATATCAAGTGATTAATGAAAGGAACTCGTTGTACGCAGGGAATTGGTCTATCTTGATTAAATAAAATTTTAATAATCTAACTGTTTTAGACGTAATAAAGTAGTTTCTGGAGTTAATTTTTTAATAACATACAAACGCAAAATCGCATGTTCAATTTTTTGTTCTTCTGGCGATAGCTCCGAATTTATATAGGATAACTTCTCGATTAAATAGGTTAAAAATGAGCCAGCGCCTTGGCTACCCACTAAAAAGCCCATTTCTTCCGTTTCGGTTAATTGTTGTTTTTTTAAGTGGTATATTTCTTGTGCAAGTGCCCCCGAGATAATGATTTCATCTGTTTGCTTGTTCAAATTTGTTAGTAAGTCGCTTTTTGTTGCTACTGTAACAGTTTCCATTGCACTCATCCTTTGCTTTTATATGATACATCTAGTATAACATGGTCTCACTTTTTTTTATTTTTCCTCTTGCTCTGGTACGCGTTTCATAAGGTAAGCTAGGTGTATCAAAATATTGGAGGGTATGAAAATGAATGTTATAGTGGAGATAAGCGATAGACTTGGTATGGATTACTATTTTGTCTCGGTGACTACGACGGCCAAAAGTCTGCAGTTAAATAGTCCCAAAAAATACTATAAGATTTGGCATCAAGAAATTCCGTACCATCAGATAACGGAGTGGCACTTGACACAGCAGGAGGATATTCAGGAAATTTCTTTTGCTTGGCAGGAGACCTTTTATCGTTTTGTTGATTACGGGACAGGGATTGTGCCTTATTTAACTCAATTTTGTAAAGTAATGAGGTGAAAGTATGACAACAATTCGAGAAATTGCGCGCCTTTCAGGATCTTCAGTTACGACTGTTTCGCGTGTGATTAATCATCATCCGTATGTTTCTGAAGAAAAACGACTGAAAATCCAAGCAATTATCGATGAGTTGGGCTATAAGCCCAATATATTAGCGAGAAATCTTAGCTTTGGGAAAAGTAATACATTAGGTGTCATGGTTCCTTATACGAATCAACCTTATTTTGATGCTATTTTAAGTGGCATTATCCACCAAGCATTTCAACAAGGGATGATGGTCAGTTTATTACCAACGGATTATGATAAAGAAGTTGAAAAAAGTTACTTGGAAAAAATGGCCACGGGTGCGTTTGATGGCATGATTGTTTTGTCAAAGGCAAATCCTTTAAGTGTGTTTGCTCCGTATAAAGAGCAAGTTGTTTTTTGTGAAAAAATAGAAGACCCTAGTTATGCTAGTATCTATATCGATCGTTTAACCGTTTATCGGCGGGTCTTCCAAGCATTGAAACAACAAGGATGTAGTGAAGTGGCAATTACGATTAACCGTGCACCAGAAAAAAGTACAAGCGCACGCTATTTAGTTGACGCATATCAGGAAATTTATGGAGTGATTCCTGAAAATCGGTTATTTAAGGACTGTTTAACCTATGAAGATGGGTGTGAAGTAGGACGACACTGTGGGCAAGATCCAACGCTCCAAGCGGTTGTGACCAACGGTGATGAAATTGCCGCAGGGATTCAAGCCGTTATTGAAAGACCACTCTTTTTAGTGGGACAGGAACAAACTTTATTAAGTGAAATTTTAAATTTTTCAACAATCTGTCATCCATTAATGGAATTAGGGGAAAAAGCCACACATTTATTTCAAGAAAAACGGCCGAAAACGATTCAATTGACTTCTACATTTATTAATCGACAACCAGATTTTTCTTTTTCTTAGAAAAAAGCTGGTTGTTTTTTTCTTTGGTAGAATAAGGTTTTTCGCTAAAAAATAAAAAAACTTACAAAAAGTAAGACAAAAAGCTTTACTTACTTTTAGTAAGGTAGTATAGTAAGCATGTAAACAAAATTAAATGAATTTACTGAGGAAATTCGAAAGGATGAACATATTATGTCAAAATTTACTGAAATGATGAAAAACCGTCGTTCAATCTATGCTTTAGGAGAAAACTTACCAATTTCAAAAGAAGAAGTAACTGCTTTAGTAAAAGAAGTTGTTAGAGAAAGTCCAACAGCTTTTAACTCTCAAACACAACGCGTTGTGTTCTTATTCGGCGATGCTCACAAAAAATTATGGGCAATGACTGAAGATGCCTTAAAACCATTAACTCCAGCAGAAGCATTTCCAAACACACAATCTAAATTACAAGGTTTTGCAGCTGGTGCGGGCACAATTTTATTCTTTGAAGATACAGATATCGTGAAAAACTTACAAGATAGCTTCCCATTATATGCGGATAACTTTCCTGTTTGGTCTGAACAAGCAACTGGTTTAACACAAGCGAACGTTTGGACTGCCTTAGCGCAAGAAAATATCGGCGCAAACTTACAACACTACAACCCAGTCATTGACGAAGCGGTTGCTGCAGAATGGTCAATTCCTGCAAACTGGAATTTACGTGCACAAATGGTTATTGGTTCCATTGAAGCGCCAGCTGGCGAAAAAGAATACATGGAAGATAGTGCTCGTTTTAAAGAATTCAACTAAATCATTGCTTTAGTAAAACGAAGAGGAAAGGAGTGAAAGCAAATGGTTCAAGCATTACCAAGTAATATTGGGATTCAACAAGTCACTTTGAAAGTGGCTGATTTAGATAAAATGGTAAACTTTTATACGAAAACAATTGGCTTAAAACTTTTAAAACAAGGAGAGGGACGTGCTTGGCTAGCGCCACAAGGCACCAACGATGCAATTCTTGTCTTAAAAGAACTAACAGCTGGGGAAGAAAATCAGGGTACCACTGGCTTGTACCATATTGCTTTCCTGCTACCAACCCGCAAAGATTTAGGCAATATGTTGCTGTGGCTTTTGCAGGAAAATGTGCAAATTGGCGCAGCAGATCATGGCTATAGTGAAGCCCTTTACTTAAGTGATCCAGAAAATAATGGCATCGAAATTTATTGGGATAAACCAGAAGAAGTCTGGGATATTCGTCCAAATGGTGAAATTATCGGTGTGACAGAAGAATTAGACGGTGATAGTTTAGCTGCAGAAGCTGACGGTCACTGGCTAGGAATTTCCGAAGGTTCTAAAATTGGGCACATTCATTTGAAAGTGGCCGATTTAGATACCACTGAAACGTTCTATAAAAACTTAGGGTTTGGCTTAAAGTCTAACTTTGGTCAACAAGCGAAGTTTTTTGCAGCGGGTCAGTATCATCATCATATTGGGACAAATACATGGAGCGGCAAACAGCTTCCAACGATTCAAGAAAATCAATTTGGCTTAGAAAATTACACCTTCCGTTTACCAACTGCGGCAGATTTAGAGATCGTCCAAGCCAATGCGGAAGAAGCAAAGTTACATTTTATTGCCAAAGATCATTTACTTGCGTTAGAAGATCCTAGCGGCATGATTATTCAATTTACCTATTAAAACCACTCTCAAACTAGCCCTTCGTTAGAAAATGAAGGACTAGTTTTTTTTGTCTTGTTTGCATTATTTTGCATTTGTTTGCAAAATAATGCAAAAGATGCTATCTTTACTTAGAAGAGGTGAGGAAGCATGTTGATTGAAGAACGTTTAGCCAAGATTCAAAAAATAGTGAATGAACAAAAAAGTATTTCCATGGAAGCGTTAGCGGAGCAAGTCTCCGTTTCAAAAGATACTATTCGACGAGATTTAATTCGTTTAGAAAAGGAAGGACATTTAAAGAGAACGCACGGTGGCGCTATCTCAGTGCAGTCTGAAGCAACTATTTATGATTATGCTCAACGAATAATGAAGCATCCAGAGAAAAAACAAGCGATTGCCCAAAAAGTTTGGGCAAATATTCCCAAACAAGCGTCCATTTTTTTTGATTCATCAACCACGGTGGAAGCAGCTATTCGAGCGATGGAAAATAGTCCGATTCACGCGATCACGAACTCTCTCAGTCATGCGCTACTTCTAGCGCAAATGGATCAGACAAAAATTACAGTACTACCTGGGCAACTGCATAAACAACAACTTTTTTTGTTTGGGGCAGAAACAGTCGCTAAGGTTGGGGAATTTGTCCCCGACTATACATTATTAGGTGTGTTTGCGTTATCTGAACAAGGATTATTTATTCACACAGAAGAAGAAGGTCAAGTCAAACGGCGAATGATTCAACAAGGCAAACAAGTCATTGCCTTAGCCGACCAAACGAAATTAAACAAAACGGGTTTATTTAAAATTTGCGAATTAACAGAAATTGATTGTTTAGTGACAGATACACGACCTGATGAAAAATTCTGTGAGCAGTTAGCGCAAGCAGGCGTAACGTTGATTGTCGCAGATGAATAATGGAGGATAATAATGAAGCGAAAAATTAATTATACACATATTGCTGAACCTACTGTTTTTGAGAATGTTTTTCCAACGTATTTGACGAATGAAACGATGATGGCGCGCAAGCAGAAAGTATTACAACGAATGAAAACAGAAAAATTCGATCAATTGGTCTTCTATGCAGACAAAGAGCATGGCAGTAATTTTGAATACTTAACTGGCTTTATTCCGAGGTTTGAAGAAGGACTCCTTGTGTTAAATAAGGATGGTGCGGCGACACTTATTTTAGGCAATGAAAATTTAAAACTGTGCCAACATGCCCGCATCTCAGCCGATTTAATTCATTATCCAGCTTTTTCACTACCTAATCAACCAATGGCTGGGGAACAAAAGTTGTCGCAGATTTTTGAAACGCTTCTCGATGAAACTGCTCAAAAAATAGGTATCGTTGGGTGGAAAATGTTTACGACACAACAGCAAGAACCTGCTACTATGTTTGATGTGCCACATTTTATTGTCGAAGCACTGAAAAAAGCGCTGCCGAAAGAAGCTCGTTTACTAAATGGGACCCACTTATTGATTGGAGCAAAGGGGGCCCGCACAACAAATAATGCCAACGAATTGGCGCACTATGAATATGGGGCGAATTTGGCTTCTCGCAGTATGTTAAAGGCCTTAAATGCAATTGAAGTAGGACAGCGTGAAACGGACATTGGGGCTTTGTTAAATGATGAAGGTCAAACGCCGACGGTAGTAACCATTGCGGCAACTGGACAACGTTTTGAATATGCAAACATGTATCCGACTGCCAAAGAAATTCAGTTAGGTGATGCCTTATCATTAACTACAGGTTACAAAGGCGGATTGTCTAGCCGAACAGGTTTTGTTATTGAAAACGAGCAGCTATTGCCAGAAGCGCAACGTGATTATTTAGAACGCGTAGCAAAACCCTATTTTCAAGCTGTCGTTCACTGGCTTGAAACCATTCGAATCGGACTGTTAGGGCGAGAAATGTACCAAGCGATTGAAGAACAGTTACCAAAAGAAATCTATCACTGGCATTTGAATCCTGGGCATTTAGTTTCGGATGATGAATGGATGTCGTCGCCTATTTATCCAGATTCAGCCATTCGCTTGGAAAGTGGCATGCTCTTTCAAGTGGATATTATTCCTTCTGTACCTGGTTATACAGGGGTGAGTGCAGAAGAATGTGTGGCTTTGGCTGATGAAACACTGCAAAAAGAGATTCAGCAAACTTATCCAGACATGTGGCAACGGATTACGACACGCAAAGCCTATTTAAAGGAGACATTGAAGATTGACTTACCAACGGAGGTTTTACCAATGTCTAATTTAGTTGGTTACTTACGGCCTTTTTATTTAGCTAAAGACAAAGCTTTGTGTGTAGAAAAACCAGCGCTTAAATGAATAGGCTCCTTTTTTTGAGTTTCTTTTGGGCCTTATTTATAATCAATATAGCGAAGGAAGAATACCAGAAGAGAGGCGTGATGGTAAATGCACTATCCTGAACATCTGAAAAAAGCAGTTTTAGCTAAAGCGAAAGACTTACCATTAGAAGGTTTTGTGGAAGGTCAAGGTCCGCAACAGCCAAAAGTGATGCTGATTGGGGAAGCCCCTGGAAAAGAAGAAATTAAAGAAAACGTACCATTTATAGGGCGTTCAGGTCAATCGTTGATGGAACAATTACAACAAGTTGGCTTAAGTCGTGAAACGGTGTATATCACCAGTGCGGTTAGGAGTCGGCCTTTTTCTGTAAAAACGAAGCAGATTGCAAAAACGGGAGAAAGAGTAACCAAGTTTCCTAATCGAACGCCCACCAAAGAAGAAATCAAAATTTTTGCGCCTTTGCTTGATTGGGAAATCGCTGTTTGCCAACCTGAACTAATTTTGACACTGGGGAATATTGGGTTGCAACGACTTTTAGGACCAAAGCCAACAATCACTGCAGTGCACGGAACGGTCATTCAGTCGCCCATTCAAACATTTGATGAGCAATCACAAAACTATCATTGGACGCAGAAAACCTATCAAATCATTCCACTCTTCCATCCAGCGGCTGTCTTTTATAATTATCGTTTAAAAGAAGTCGTGAAAGAAGATTGGCAAGTGGTTCAAAAACAACTGCAACTGCTTAAGAAAGTTTAAAATGAGAAAAATAGAAGGATGGTTGTTTTTTCGAAGAGAGAATGCTACCCTAGAAGTATCAATAAATAGACAGATTATTTAATCGCTGGGTTGAATAATTGAAGGATTCTGATTTTTGCGTAAGCCTTGAAGCAAAAAGAATGAGTCCTTTTTTTGTTAGAAGGAGATTTGGGTATGGAGCAAACACAGCAAAACCATTTTACTGCGTTGTTTTATAAAAATGTTCTGTTAGGAATTTTAAGTATGGCGGCGCAATCAATTTTTATTTTGGCGGACACATTTTTCATTGCAAATGGGATTGGCACCGAGGCGTTGGCGGGGCTTAACATTGTCTTACCACTCGTTAATATTATTAATGGATTAGGTTGGATGTTTGGGGTTGGCGGCGCTACGTTATTTTCGACCACGGTTGCGCAAAAAGAAATCAAAAAAGCCAATCAGTATTTTAGTTTAACGATTGGGTTAGTTTTCGTTATAGGGAGTCTCTTTACTTTAGTGAGCTTGATTTTTTCCGATCAAATTATTCGGGGACTTCAGGGGACCGGTGTCTTGTTTGGTTTGGCAAAGGAATATTATATGATTTACCTTAGCTGTTCATTATTATTTATTTTAAACAATTGCCTGATTACTTTTTTAAGAAATGACCATAATCCTCGTTTGGCAACGATTGCTTTTGTCAGTGGGGGAATTGTCAATATTATTTTGGATTATGTCTTTATTTATCAATTTGGGTGGGGCATGGCAGGTGCGGCCATTGCAACGGTGATGTCACCTTTAACAAGCTTAATCCTGATTACGTTGCATAAGTGGTCGCCGCAACGAGTTTTACGTTTTGAAAAGTTTAAAGTGAAATTTCAGGATGTTCGAGAAATTATGTCGATTGGTTTTTCTTCCTTTTTAAATGAATTTTCTTCGGCCTTTGTCATGTTTTTATTTAATATTGTTTTGTTAAACTTAGTTGGTCATGTGGCGATTTCAGCTTATGCAATTGTTGCCAATCTCAATATTATTGTGATTGCCATTTTTACAGGGATTGGGCAAGGGGCGCAACCATTACTCAGCCGATACTATGGTTTAGGGGAAACGAAGGTGTTGCGTAAATTTGTTAAACTTAGCTTTATTACGTACTTGGTTGCCGGCTTCCTGTTTTTTTTAATCAGTCAAGTGTTTACGGGACAAATTATTGAGGTCTTTAATAGCGAAGGGAACGACCAGTTGGCGCAAATTGCTAGGACAGCCATCCGCTTATATGCGATTTCCTTCTTGTTTACAGGATTGAATTTTATGGGGATTTATTACTTTTCGGCAGTTCGTAAACCGAAAATGGCGCTAATGATTTCCTCTTTGCGTGGATTCTTTTTAATTGTGCCAGTTTTATTTATTTTGGTGAAATTACTAGGATTAACCGGTGTTTGGCTAGCCATGCCCGTAGTTGAATTTGTTACGTTTGGACTAATGCTTGTGGGCTACCTTGCATATCGAAACTATTTGAAAAAAAGAGAAGCAGTAACCTGATGTTGGTTACTGCTTCTTTTTTGCTTAGTTTACATAGTTTTCAGTTAAAGTCATGAATTGTTCCACATCTTTTAGGACTTGATCAATGCCGGCTTGCCAGAAATCAGGTTTTGTTAAGTCAACATTTAAATGTTTTTTCGCTAATTCTTCGCTTGTCATCGAAGCAGTGTCTCTTAATAACGCAATGTATTGGTCTTCAAAAGAGCTGCCTTGTTGATTGGCATACGCATAGATACCCATGCTGAATAGATAGCCAAAAGTATATGGGAAATTATAGAAAGGCACATCATCAATAAAGAAGTGCAATTTGCTCGCCCAGAAATGAGGATGATAACTGCCAAGACTATCTTTGTAGCTTTCTTTTTGCGCCGCTAACATTAATTCAGTAATATCTTCTTCCGCTACTAAACCTTTTTGGCGCGCTTGATAAAAATTATTTTCAAAGATAAAACGTGCATGAATGTTCATAAACATGGCAATGGCATTTTGCATTTTTGTGTCTAAAAGGTTAATCTTTTCAACGTCTGATTTGGCCTCTTTTAAGGTAGCGTCAGCAACAATCAATTCTGCAAAGGTACTAGCTGTTTCTGCTACGTTCATGGCATACTCTCGATTCAATGAAGGTAAATCCCACATCACGCTACTATGGAAAGCGTGACCTAATTCATGGGCTAAAGTAGCTACTTCGTTGATTGAATTGCCAAAGGTCATGAAAATCCGCGACTCTTGTGTTTCAGGTAATTCTGTACAATAACCCCCAGGACGTTTGCCTGGACGATCTTCAGCTTCAATCCAACTTTTTTCAAAAGCCATTTGGGCAAAATCGGCCATTTTCGGACTGAATTTACGGAAATTTTCTAAAATAAAGGCAGCGGCTTGATCAAAGGAATACGTTTTTTCTTCTAAATCACCTAAAATAATTGGTGCATCTTGGTCTTGCCAATCCATTTTTTCTTTGCCGAATAATTGCGCTTTGCGCGTTAAAAAGTCGACGAATGGTTGTTTATTTTTTTGGATGGTTTCCCACATAACCGTTAATGTTTCTTGACTCATTCGATTATAGTTTAAGGGATTTTCTAAATAATCTGTAGTGCCATGCAATTTGTAATCAGATAAACGGAACCCATCTAAGTGATTTAGGGTGTCTGCTAAAATTGAAGCTTTGCCACTCCAAGCTTTCTCCCATGCTGTAAACAAACGTTGACGAACCTCTTTGTCAGGATCTCCCATCATGCGGTTAAAGGCTTGGCCTGCAGATAGTTCTGTCACAGAGCCATCTTTTTCTTCAAAAGGAATCACGATGGAAGCAACAATCGTATCGTAATGTGTACTCCAAGCATTTAACCCATCTAGAGAAAGCGTATTGATGATATTTTCTTCTTGTTCGGAAAGCAGTTTTTTTCCATCACGGCGTAATTCATTTAAGCGAAAAGCCATTGTTTTAAACGGTTCTTCGGCTAACAGGTCTTGCCAATGTTCTGCTGAAATCTCGGTGATTTTTTTAGTAAAAATGGTTTCAGCTAATTGAATCGCTGGCAACAGATTGTATAAATCGCCTGATAAAATTTTGGCCTTGGTATCATTAGTATTAGCAGAAATTAAAGCAGTTAAAAAACTATTACATTGTGAAAAGCCATTTGAGATTTTCCCTTGTAACGTTAAGATTTCAGCAAATTGTTCTTTGCCTTGGGCACTTTCTGGTGTCCATTTTGTGATTAATTGATGGTACTCTTTTGTTTGTTCGGTTAATTGAGTCATTCGTTGGCTAAGTTCTTTGGACTCGCTCCCATTGGGGAAAATACTGTCTAAATCCCATGTAATAGAATAGGTCATATCCAATCCTTCTTTCATTTTTTTCTTTTCAGTATATCATAAGACCTAAGAGAAGTTGTTTCTTTTTCCCTCGAAACCGACTATAATAAAAAAGAATTTTCCGTGGCAGTCACGGGGCAACTTGAAACCAAGAAAAGAGGATTATATGAAAAATTATTTGAAAGATAGTAATTTATATTTAGTCATTGCGTTTGTTATTATGGCCATTTTATTTTTCAGTTCATCACAGACGTATGAACAGCAATCACAAGTTGGTCTTTTAGATAAACTTCTGAGCAGTCATCCTTTTGAAGAACAATTAAAAAATATTTCTTTTCAATATGCTGGCAGTGAAGTGAGCATTCAAGCTAGTGGTTATAGTAAATTTGTTGAATTTTTTATTCGTAAGGGAGCCCATTTTGGTACGTATTTTCTATTAGGTGGTAGTTGGTTTATTGGATTAGTACCAAGAATCAAAGGTCTGTTTTTAACAGCTGTTGTTTCCTGGCTAGCTGCTACTGGCTATGCAGGTTTAGATGAATTTCATCAAATGATCACAGGCGGAAGGACCCCTCTTTTTCAAGATGTTATGTTGGATGCCATGGGTGCTTTGACAGCCATCGTTATTTGTTTGGTGGTTCATGGTTTGAAGAAAAATAAAAAAAGAAGACGCTAATTTAGAAGAGCTTCGTTTATTCGTCAGAAAGGTGGATAAGCGAGGGTCTTTTTTTGGTAGCGCTTGTTCCTAACTGAAAAGAAGAGTAGAATAAAGGAGAATAGTAACGAAAAGTCAGGAGGAATCAAGGATGTCAGGACACAGCAAATGGAGCAACATTCAAGGGCGTAAAAATGCGCAAGATGCCAAACGTGGGAAAATTTTCCAAAAAGTTTCAAGGGAAATCTATATGGCGGCAAAAGCAGGTGGCCCTGACCCCGCAATGAATCCTGCTTTACGTTTAGCAGTCGATAAAGCTAAGTCAGCCAATATGCCCAATGATAATATTGCGCGCGCCATAAAAAAAGCCAGTAGTGCTGGTGAAGGGGAACATTATGACGAGGTAACTTATGAAGGATACGGGCCAGGTGGCGTGGCAGTTTTAGTTCATGCACTAACAGATAACCGCAACCGAACGGCCACCAATGTTCGCGTCGCGTTTACTCGAAATGGTGGCTCTTTAGGTGAAACGGGTTCGGTTAATTATATGTTTGATCGTAAAGGCTATATTGTCATTAAGCGAGAAGATCATGCAATTGAGGAAGACGACATGCTAGAAGTCGTTTTGGAAGCAGGCGGCGAGGATTTAGAAACATCACCAGAAGTATTTGAAATTTACACAGCACCAGAAGATTTTACAGCGGTTCGCGATGCTTTAGAACAAGCAGGTTATTCATTAGCACAAGCTGAATTAACAATGGTTCCGCAAACCTTACTAACCTTGAACGATGAACAAAAAGCGCAATTAGAGCGCTTGGTTGACAAGTTAGAAGACGATGATGATGTGTCAGAAGTATTTACCTCTGCAGAAAATCTATAAAATAAAGGGATGCTTGGCGTCCTTTTATTCATAAAATGAAAGCGAATACAGAATGGAGGGCATTTTGAAAAAGAGAATTTGTTTACAAGCAATCAGGGAAGAAGCGGAAGCCTATTATCGTAACGGTGATTTTTATTGCTCGGAAGCGATTGTGGCGACCATTCGGCAACACTTCGATGCGGAGATTCCCATTGAAGCTGTGGCCATGGCTTCTGGGTTTCCTGTAGGTGTTGGAGGAGCGAAGTGTATTTGTGGTGCTCTTTCAGGCGGGGTTATGTGTCTGGGCTACTTTTTTGGTCGGACAGAAGCCAAAGGAGAACAAGTAAATAAAACGATGGCTTTAGCCAACGAATTGCATCAAAGTTTTCGACAAAAGCATCGAGTGGTTTGCTGCAGTATTTTGACAAGTAAAATGATGATGGGTTCACCTGAGCATATGGAACAATGCATTGGCTTTACTGGGGAAATCGCTGAAACAACCGCAAAAATTATTGCACGAGAACTTGCTTACGAATTAGTCTAGTAAAAAATGAGAGAGGAGCAACCAGATTCGGTGAATGAATCTGGTTGCTCCTCTCTCATCTAATGCGTAATCAATTAACCAAGCACTTTTTCATAAGCTTCCACTTGAGATAAGACACGTTGGAGCTGTAATTCATTTTCAATATAGTTGATTGAATTACCTAAATCTTCTTGGCGGTTTGTTTCTAAACGATCGACTTCTTTTTTTGCTTCGTTCAATAAGTGTAGAACTTCTTCCTTAGATAACATGTACTCACCTCCTTGCGCAGTTCATCTACTATTAGTGTACTCCTTTTTTTCAAAAAAGGGCAATAATAGGATATTAAAAAACAAAAATAGCGGTTCTAACCGCTATTTTTGTTTACTCATGGCGTTGTTGTGCTAAAATCGCTTCGATTCGTTCTCTTTGATCTGCCAAAAAGTGAGGCAAATAAAGGGGGATTTCATCAAAGTTTGAACTTTGATTTTCATAGGCTTCGGCATCTAGCAGGCCTTTTTGTGTGGCTACTTCAAATAATAAGTGGTTCGGTTCTCTAAAATACAATGATTTGAAAAATTCACGGTCTTTAATTCCTGAGTTTGTAAAATTCTTTTCATCCAACAGGCTATCAACTTGCGTTAATTCTTGCGTATCTTCCACCCCAAAGGCGACGTGATGAACGCCACCAATTCCTTCAATGGCAAGCGGATTGGTTCGGTCATCAATGATGTGTACCTCTTGATAAAACTGTGGATGATGATTTTCCAGAACAGTTACTTCATGTGCAGTTTCAAAAAAAGGTACTGTTTCTTTTTCATGCCAATGTAAATAATCCACTAAAGGTTGTTTGGTAGCTGCGGCATATTGGACGCGTAATTGAATTGCATCAATGCCTAAAATTGCATGTTCTACTGGAATTTCAGCATGCTCAGCTGGAAAATAATCTTCCGCATTTTCAAATTCACGTAACGGAACAAGCGCCATTTGTGTATTATCGGGCGCTTCAAAACGCAAAATTGGGTGTTGGTTAAATGTTTCCACATCATAGTGGCAGATACCCGCTTGCTCAAGACGTTCTGCCCAAAAATCCAAAGAGGCGCGCGTTGGTACTTTTAAAATAGTTCGTTCAATTGTATTTGTCCCAAATGATTGATCTTGGCCATCATTCAATTCAAAAAAAGTTAATTCGGTACCTGTTCGTTGCTCATTATCTGAGAAAAATAAGTGATACATGGTGTGGTCATCTTGGTTGATCGTTTTCATTAGTAATTTTAATCCCAGTGTATTATGATAGAAGTCAAATGTAGGCTTTATCAATCGATTTAAAATAGAGATGTGATGAATTTGTGCATACATAGTAAAATTCCTTTCTTGGAGGTTTATTAAATGAAACAATTTTTTCAAAAAGGGTCGAAACCTAATCAACTAGTTGTCGCTTTCCATGGTACTGGTGGCAATGAATATCAATTATTAACGACCATCGCAACCCTTTATCCAGAAGCGAGTGTTCTAAGTTACTTAGGGACAGAAGGTGTAGGCGAACAGCGACGCTTTTTTGCGCCATTAGTCAATGGAGCCTTACCTCGTGCTAATTTTGATGAGCGAGTGACTGCGTTTCTAGAAGAAGTTTGGCAACCGCAAAAGTTATACGATGAAGTTATTTTTATAGGGTACTCTAACGGTGCCAATTTTATTTTAGGCCTGTTAGAAAAGAACCCGACTATTGCTAACACTGTTATTTTACTGCATCCAAGCAATTTAGGCTATCAATATGTATCTGGTGAGTTTGCGACAAAAGTGATTGTCACAACAGGGGCTCAGGATGAGTTGAGTATTCCGGGACAAGTTCTTTCTTTAGCTAATCAATTAAAGAAACATTTCCCAGTCGACTTTTTGCTCGTTGATGGCGGTCATGGCTTATCAGAAGAAGAAGTAACGAAAATAAAAGAAGTTCTTTAAAAACAAGCTGCAACCTCTGTTGATAAGTGGTTGCAGCTTGTTTTTTTCATGTGTGTTTAAATGATTTAGTTCTTTTTATTAATGAAAGCTTCCGCAAGGGCAAAGTCTCCTGCGTAAGGTTCATCTACGCCGTTTACTTTTTGATAAAGGTCGGCACCTTTACCAGCTAAGACAATCGCATCATCAGCCGTTGTGCTTAAAGATAATGCGTGAGCAATTGCTTCGCCACGATCTAAAACGGTGTAAACAGGCATTTCTTTGGTAATATGGGCTTGAATTTCTTGGCAAATTTTTGCTGGATCTTCACTGGCTGGGTCATCGGTTGTTAGGACTGCAACATCAGCCAATTCAGAAAGAACCGTACCAAAGTCTTTACGGCGAGAAATCGCTTTGTCTCCTGTGCTACCGACAAGAACAATTAAGCGGCCGTCAGGATGTTCTTCACGGACAAAGGTTAAAAGATTCTTCAAACTGTCATAGTTATGAGCGTAATCAACATAGACGGTTGCACCGTTGGTATTCGTTAAAGATTCCATCCGGCCAGGGACGGTGGTTGCTGCGATCCCTTGTTGACACTCTTCTTTTGAAGCTCCCACAAGGACACTAGCAATCGCCGCACTTAACGCATTACCTTTGTTAAAATCACCACCTAAACGAAGGTGATAAGAGCCGGCTAATCCTAACGCATCTGCAGGACTTTCAACGATAAAACGTAAGGAATCCTCTGAAGAAACAGCGAATGAATAGTCTACTTCTGGAGCCGGCTGACTGCCATAGACAATGGCTGGGACTTTTTGCTGTTGTGCAGTTTCTTTAAGTAATGGAAAATAATCAGCTTCGTGATTCAACACAATGACTTTAGAATGTGTAATCAATTGACGTTTGCAATAAAAGTAATCGTCAAAGGTTGGATGTTCAATTGGACTGATATGGTCGGGGGTAATGTTTAAAAAAATGCCGACATCAAAAAACAGCTTGTAGACACGATTAGTTTTGTAGGCTTGGGAAGAAACTTCCATAATAAAATGAGTCATCCCGTTAGCAACAGCGGTTGCCATCATTCGATACAAGTCCAAAGATTCGGGTGTAGTCAATGCAGATTTAAAGAATGTTTTGCCATCTAATGTCGAATTCATGGTAGAAAGCAAGGCTGTTTTTTGTTGTGTAGCAACATCTAAAATATATTTGGTGAAATAAGCCGCTGTTGTTTTACCTTTGGTTCCAGTAAAGCCAATCAGTTTTAATTTATTTTGTGGATAATCATAAAAAGCCATGCTTAACACAGCCATTGCTTTTTTAATGTCAGTCACGATAATTCCTAGTTGCGCCGGAACCTCATAAGGCACCTCAGAAACATAAATTTCTAGGCCGTCTTTTACAGCATTTTCTAAATAGATTTCTTTAAAGTTTAATCCTTTACAAAAAAAGAGTGTTTCTGCTGTTACGTCTCTCGAATCGTAAGAAAGAGCCGTTACTTCTCGTTGACCTAACGTGTCGGAAAGGGTCAAGTGCCAGCCTTCTGGTGAAATAAATTCTTTTAATAAATCTTCTTTTTCTAAGCAATCGCGAATTGCGAATAATGAAATCGTCACTTTTTTTGCCTCCAAACGTTTCAACGAAATTTCAAAACTGATGTCATTATAGCATTATTTTTCTTTTAAAAAAACCATCTCGTTAGCGTGAGAAAATCCATGAGAAATGTTAAAATAGGATAATTCTTCGAGAAAGTCGTTGCATATCCCAAGATGAACAATTAAAATAAAGAAAGCATACTCAAAGAATATTGGAGGACAAAATGATCAATCAACCAAATTCAGTTGATCAACCAATCCTGACGAACCAAGAAAAAATGGTCAAAGGCTCAGCTTGGATGACAGCTAGTAATATTATCTCCCGCATGTTAGGGGCGATTTACATCATCCCCTGGTACGCTTGGATGGGCGAGCACGGAAACGAAGCGAACAGTTTGTTTTCAATGGGGTATACGATTTATGCCTTATTCCTAATGATCTCTACCGCCGGAATTCCAGGTGCGATTGCCAAGCAGACCTCGCATTATAATTCATTGAATGAATATAAAATTAGTCGACAGCTTTTTTATCGTGCCTTACAACTAATGGGTGGCTTAGGTGTGGTTTTTGCTATTGTGATGTATTTGGCATCTCCGGCATTAGCAGCTTTGTCTGGCGGAGGTCCTGAATTAGTTCCAACAATGCGTTCATTAAGTTTAGCCGTTTTAGTTTTCCCAAGCATGAGTGTCATTCGCGGTTATTTCCAAGGAAATCAAGAAATGATGCCCTTTGCTTTATCACAAATTGTTGAACAAGTAGCACGAGTTTTTTACATGTTATTAACCGCCTTTATTATCATGAAAGTCTTTGAAGGTAATTACGTTACAGCGGTGACCCAAGCCACTTTTGCGGCATTTATTGGGATGCTCGCAAGTTTTGCGGTTTTAGGTTATTACATGTACAAACAAAAACCATTATTTGATTATTTAGAAGAACACAGCGCCAATGAACATGAAATTGCTCCAAAAGAGTTATTGATTGAAACTTTTAAAGAGGCGATTCCTTTTATCGTAGTTGGCTCAGGGGTAACGGTCTTTAAACTTGTCGATCAGTTTACTTTCTCAAACTTTATGCGTTTGTTTACGGATTATTCAGATACCCAATTACGAGAGCTTTTCGGTATTTTTAATGCCAATCCGGACAAATTAACCATGATTGTCGTGGCTTTAGCAACTTCGATTTCGGCTACTGGATTACCGTTGATTACAGAAGCGGTCACCTTAAAAAATCACCGTGAGTTAGCGCGTTTGATTAGTAATAATTTACAACTTTTTGTGTTTGTAATGTTGCCAGCAACGTTTGGTATGATTGTTTTAGCGCAACCACTATACACTGTTTTTTACATGCCAGATGCTTTAGGCACTTCTTTATTAGTGCAAGCTTGTTATGCTAGTTTATTCTTGGGCTTGTATATGTTAGTGTCAAATATGTTAATGGGGATGTATGAAAATCGTGACGCAATGCGTTATTTAGGAATTGGTTTAGCAGTGAAATTAATCGTGCAATTCCCCGCAATCCGTTTATTTGAAGTTTACGGTCCGTTATTAGCAACGATGATTGGCTTTACGGTTTCTTGCGTATTGATTCTAAGAAGAATTCGTCAAGTGACACGTTTTAATTACAAATTAACCTTACGGCGAACATTGTTAATGTTCTGTATTACAGTCATCATGATGATTATCGCTTTGATTTTCCGTCAGTTCTTGTATCTATTTTTAGATCCAACTAGACGTTTCCAAGCCTTCATTATCGTTGTAATTGTGGCTGCTGCAGGAGGCGCTTTTTATGGCTATTCGGTCTTGAAGATTCGCTTAGCTGATCGTTTATTAGGGAAAAATGCCGCAAAATTACGTGCAAAATTCAATATTAAATAATAGCTGATTGAACTCCTTTCAGCAGATTCTCTTAAGAGACAAGGCTTGAGACATCGATCGATTCGATTTATGTCCCAAGCTATTTTTTTAAAGGAAAGAGGAATGACGATGCGTTTAGATAAATTTTTAGCCGATGTTGGTATCGGTAGTCGTAAAGAAATCAAACAATTGTTAAAGAAAAAAGTCGTTACGGTGAATGGTGACGTCGTAAAAGAAGCCAAAACACAAGTAAATGAAGAAACAGATCAAATTGCCTTGATGGGAGAAATTCTTACGTATCAGAAATTCTTTTATTACATGTTGCATAAACCACAAGGTGTCATTTCTGCGACGGAAGATCAGCGAGATGAAACGGTAATTGACTTGTTAACTGATCAGGATTACCGTGCCGACTTGTTCCCAGTTGGTCGCTTGGATAAAGATACTGAAGGCTTGCTTCTGTTAACAAATGATGGCCAGTTAGCGCATCAATTATTATCACCCAAAAAGCATGTGGATAAAGAATATTTAGCTGAAGTTGAGGGACTTGTGACAGCGGAAGATTGTCAACTGTTTGCGCAAGGATTTGCCTTGAAAGATGGAGAAATGGTTAAACCAAGTCGCTTAGTCATTGAGACGATCAATGAGGAAGAAGGGACTTCCGTAGTCCGTTTAGTGATTCAAGAGGGAAAATTCCATCAAGTCAAACGGATGTTAGCCACTGTAGGCAAACCTGTGACGTATTTAAAACGATTACGAATGGGCGAACTATGGTTAGATGAAACGTTAGAACTAGGGGAATATCGGCCCTTAACAGAAGCCGAATTGCAACAACTACAACCTAAACAATCATACCTCAATTAAAATAAACAAAAACCCAGCCCTTTCTGCGGAAAAGATAAAAAATTTCTCGAAAAATAGTGTCGGGTTTCTTTCTTTTTCTGCATAAAATGGTATGATTGACTATGTAGAACTTTATGAATAGGAGTGACAACAAATGACAATTGATTGGACAAAAGAAGTCGAAGCACGTAAAGACGACTTATTAGAAGATTTACAAAACTTATTACGGATCAACAGTGAACGTGATGATGCACAAGCAACACCTGAAGCGCCCTTTGGACCTGGGCCAGTTGCTGGCTTAAAACACATGTTAGCGTATGGTGAACGTGATGGCTTTACGGTGAAAAATGTCGACAATTACGCTGGACACATTGAATATGGCGAAGGCGACGAAACGTTAGGGATTTTTGGTCATATGGACGTTGTTCCTGCTGGTGATGGTTGGGAAACAGATCCTTATGAACCAGTCATTAAAGATGGCAAAATTTATGCACGTGGCGCGAGCGATGATAAAGGCCCAAGTATGGCTGCTTATTACGCAATGAAAATTATCAAAGAATTAGGCTTACCCGTGTCTAAAAAAATTCGTTTCGTAGTAGGAAGTGACGAAGAAAGCGGCTGGGGCGATATGGATTACTATTTCCAACATGAAGAAGCGCCAGACTTTGGTTTCTCACCAGATGCTGAGTTCCCAATTATCAATGGGGAAAAAGGAAATGTGACTATTCGTTTAACTTTCCGAGGCGGTAACGGCGCTGATTATAAATTAGAAAGCTTCAAATCTGGCTTACGTGAAAACATGGTTCCGGGAACAGCAGATGCTGTTGTAACGGCTGCTTCAGCAGACGAAGCGGCTTCACTAGCTGCTAGCTTTGAAACATTCATCAAACAAGAAGCAAAAATTTCAGGTAACGCAGAACTTTCAGATAAAACAGTGACTTTCCATGTAGTTGGTAAAGGTGCTCACGGGGCTAGCCCACAATCTGGAATTAACGCAGCGACTTTCTTGGCAACTTTCTTAAATGATTACAGCTTTGCAGAAGGCGCATATAGCTTTATTAATACCATTGCTGAATTTATCCATGAAGATTTTTATGGTGAAAAATTAGGCGTGGCTTTTGAAGACGAAAAAATGGGTAAATTGACAATGAACGCTGGGATTGTTAACTTTGATCCAGAAAACCCTGAAAATAGCTTAGTAACATTAAACTTCCGCTATCCAAAAGGAACTTCAGCAGAAGAATTACAAGCAAAAGTTCAAACAACAGTCGGTGAAACGGTCACTGCAACACAAGGAGATCGCAACCAAGAACCGCATTATGTACCAGTTGATGATCCATTGGTGGCAACGTTACTACAAGTTTACGAAGACCATACAGGCGAAAAAGGCCAAGAACAAATCATTGGTGGCGGTACTTATGGCCGCTTATTAAAACGTGGTGTTGCCTATGGCGCAATGTTCCCTGGCTACACAGACACAATGCACCAAGCCAACGAATTTATGGAATTAGATGACTTATTCCGAGCAGCTGCTATTTATGCAGATGCGATTTATCGTTTAGCGAAGTAAAGTAAAAAAGCTGTTTTCGATTTTCGAAAACAGCTTTTTTTGCAATTTTTGCCTTTTAAAAACCCAAAATCAGAACCGTCAATTTACTGAAAATTTCTTGCAAATCAAAGGATCCCACGATACGATAAATAGGAGAAAACGCAATGAGTGAAACACTTATTGTTAACTATTTAATCAAAGGACGTGTGAAGATGAACGTAGAAGAATTAGTTCAAAAAGCAAAAGATTTAATTGGAGAAGGCAACGTGGAACATGCGCAACAATTCATTGAAGAACATAAAGATGAATTAGGCGAACACTATCATAAAATTACAGCGCTGTTAGCTGATACAACGACCGATGGTTTGTTTGATAAAATTAAAGGATTGTTTCAATAATCGTAATTAAAAAGGCAAAACACAGTTAACCACGCACTGTGTTTTGCCTTTTTTGCCGTGTAAAGTTTGACAACATCAACAAATAGTAAAAGATATTACCATACAATAAATATAGATTCGTTATTTTAAGGAAAGTAAAGAAATTAAGGTAAGAGATTCTTAATTAGATAATGTTATTTTTGTTATATATATAATTCTATTAGTTTACAAAAACTATAAATAACCCTTTTTTTAAGAAAATAAGAATGGTAAACTTTAAGTAGCGGTATTCAGTTTGATTAATTTGAAAGCGATCACTTTCTGATTGTAAATAAAAAAAGCGCCGAAACAGCGCCACTTTACAGTTGATTACGGTTAAAACCTTATTTTAACTTGCTATGTTGTTTAGAATAGTCCCAAAAGAACTTAACTAAATTATAGCATAGAATAAAAATCATTCAAGTAGTAATTTAAAAAAAGGAGTGGAAATAAAATGAAGAAAGACTACGTTATTGGTCTGGATATAGGAACTAATTCTGTCGGCTGGGCAGTTATGACAGAAGACTATCAGTTGGTGAAGAAAAAAATGCCTATTTATGGAAACACTGAAAAAAAGAAAATCAAGAAAAATTTTTGGGGTGTGCGTTTATTTGAAGAAGGGCATACAGCCGAAGATCGCCGATTAAAAAGAACAGCACGACGAAGAATTAGTCGTCGACGGAATCGTTTACGCTACTTACAAGCTTTTTTTGAAGAAGCGATGACAGCTTTGGATGAAAACTTTTTTGCTCGTTTACAAGAGAGTTTCTTGGTGCCTGAAGATAAGAAGTGGCACAGACATCCGATTTTTGCTAAGTTGGAAGATGAAGTAGCTTACCATGAAACGTATCCGACAATCTACCATTTACGCAAAAAATTAGCAGATTCATCTGAGCAAGCAGATTTACGACTAATTTATTTGGCGTTGGCACATATTGTCAAATATCGTGGACATTTTTTAATTGAAGGAAAATTAAGTACAGAAAATATTTCTGTTAAAGAACAATTTCAACAATTTATGATCATTTATAACCAAACCTTTGTGAATGGAGAGAGTCGCTTAGTTAGTGCGCCTTTACCTGAATCTGTCTTGATTGAGGAAGAGTTGACTGAAAAAGCTTCTCGGACTAAAAAATCTGAAAAAGTCTTACAACAATTTCCTCAAGAAAAAGCTAATGGCTTATTTGGTCAGTTCTTAAAGCTAATGGTAGGGAATAAAGCTGACTTTAAAAAAGTTTTTGGTTTGGAAGAAGAAGCCAAAATCAAAATAACCTACGCTAGTGAAAGCTATGAAGAAGATTTAGAAGGCATTTTAGCAAAGGTTGGGGATGAATATAGTGACGTGTTTTTAGCTGCTAAAAATGTGTACGATGCAGTTGAATTATCAACGATTTTAGCAGATTCGGATAAAAAAAGTCACGCGAAATTATCTTCTAGCATGATTGTCCGTTTTACAGAACATCAAGAAGATTTAAAAAATTTCAAACGATTTATTCGTGAAAATTGTCCAGACGAATATGATAATCTCTTTAAAAATGAACAGAAAGACGGCTATGCAGGCTACATTGCACACGCGGGTAAGGTTTCACAGCTTAAATTTTACCAGTATGTTAAGAAAATCATTCAAGATATTGCTGGAGCAGAATATTTTTTAGAAAAAATTGCGCAAGAAAACTTTTTAAGAAAGCAACGGACCTTTGATAATGGGGTGATTCCTCATCAAATTCATTTGGCTGAGTTACAAGCAATCATTCATCGTCAAGCGGCCTATTATCCATTTTTAAAAGAAAATCAAAAAAAAATTGAACAACTGGTTACATTTCGAATTCCTTATTATGTCGGACCATTATCAAAAGGAGATGCAAGTACCTTCGCTTGGTTAAAACGTCAAAGTGAGGAACCAATTCGTCCTTGGAACCTTCAAGAAACCGTTGATTTGGACCAATCAGCGACAGCCTTTATTGAACGAATGACCAATTTTGATACGTATTTACCTTCTGAAAAAGTTTTACCGAAACATAGTTTGTTATATGAAAAGTTTATGGTATTTAATGAATTGACCAAGATTTCTTATACGGATGATCGAGGAATCAAAGCCAATTTTTCAGGTAAGGAAAAAGAAAAAATCTTTGATTATCTGTTTAAGACGCGTCGAAAAGTTAAGAAAAAGGATATCATTCAATTCTATCGAAACGAATATAATACGGAGATTGTCACGCTTAGTGGACTTGAAGAAGACCAATTTAATGCTAGTTTTAGCACGTATCAGGATTTACTGAAATGTGGTTTGACAAGAGCAGAATTAGACCACCCAGATAATGCCGAAAAATTGGAAGATATCATAAAAATTTTAACTATTTTTGAAGATCGGCAACGAATTCGGACGCAACTTTCCACATTCAAAGGGCAGTTCTCAGAAGAAGTACTAAAAAAATTAGAACGCAAGCACTACACTGGCTGGGGAAGATTGTCGAAGAAATTAATCAATGGTATCTACGATAAAGAATCGGGTAAAACAATTTTGGACTATTTAATTAAAGATGACGGGGTCTCAAAACACTATAATCGCAATTTTATGCAACTGATTAATGATTCACAATTATCTTTTAAAAATGCTATTCAAAAAGCACAGTCCAGTGAACATGAAGAAACATTAAGTGAAACTGTCAATGAATTAGCTGGTAGCCCAGCAATAAAAAAAGGAATTTATCAAAGTTTAAAAATTGTCGATGAACTAGTCGCGATTATGGGTTATGCGCCTAAGCGGATTGTTGTCGAAATGGCACGTGAAAATCAAACGACTAGCACTGGCAAAAGAAGATCCATCCAACGCTTGAAAATAGTTGAAAAAGCAATGGCCGAAATCGGCAGCAATTTATTAAAAGAACAACCAACGACTAATGAACAGTTACGAGATACCCGTCTTTTCCTTTACTATATGCAAAATGGTAAAGATATGTACACGGGAGATGAATTATCGCTTCATCGTTTATCTCACTATGATATTGATCATATTATCCCACAAAGTTTTATGAAAGACGATTCATTGGATAACCTAGTTTTAGTGGGCTCTACTGAAAATCGAGGGAAATCTGATGACGTCCCAAGTAAGGAAGTTGTTAAGAAGATGAAAGCTTATTGGGAGAAATTATATGCTGCTGGCTTAATTAGTCAACGGAAATTCCAACGTCTGACCAAGGGGGAGCAAGGTGGCTTGACTCTCGAAGACAAAGCGCATTTTATCCAACGACAATTAGTAGAAACTCGTCAAATTACCAAAAATGTTGCAGGGATCTTAGATCAACGCTACAATGCCAAGTCAAAAGAGAAAAAAGTCCAAATCATCACCTTGAAAGCTAGTTTAACGAGCCAATTTCGTTCGATTTTTGGCTTGTATAAAGTCCGTGAAGTGAATGATTATCACCATGGACAAGATGCTTATTTAAACTGTGTGGTCGCAACCACGTTATTAAAAGTTTATCCTAATTTAGCACCAGAATTTGTTTACGGAGAATATCCTAAATTCCAGGCCTTTAAAGAAAATAAAGCCACGGCGAAGGCTATAATTTATACAAATTTGCTGCGCTTTTTCACGGAAGATGAACCACGGTTCACGAAGGATGGCGAAATTCTTTGGAGTAACAGTTATTTAAAAACTATCAAAAAAGAATTAAATTACCATCAAATGAATATTGTCAAAAAAGTAGAAGTGCAAAAAGGCGGTTTTTCAAAAGAGTCGATTAAACCCAAAGGACCATCGAATAAATTGATTCCTGTCAAAAATGGTTTGGATCCCCAAAAATATGGCGGTTTTGATAGTCCTGTAGTTGCTTATACAGTGCTATTCACTCATGAAAAAGGTAAAAAACCTCTTATTAAACAGGAGATACTGGGCATTACGATTATGGAAAAAACAAGGTTTGAACAAAATCCTATTCTTTTTTTAGAGGAGAAAGGCTTCCTGCGGCCTCGTGTATTAATGAAATTGCCTAAGTATACACTGTATGAATTTCCAGAGGGGCGCCGGCGCTTATTAGCTAGCGCTAAAGAAGCGCAAAAAGGGAACCAGATGGTTTTACCCGAACATTTACTTACATTACTGTACCATGCGAAACAATGTTTGTTACCAAATCAATCAGAAAGTTTGGCTTATGTAGAACAACATCAACCAGAATTTCAAGAGATTTTAGAGAGAGTGGTTGACTTTGCTGAAGTGCATACATTAGCCAAGTCAAAAGTCCAGCAAATTGTGAAACTTTTTGAAGCAAATCAAACAGCAGATGTGAAAGAGATTGCGGCATCCTTTATCCAACTTATGCAGTTTAATGCGATGGGCGCACCAAGTACGTTTAAATTTTTCCAAAAAGATATTGAGCGAGCACGCTACACGTCAATCAAAGAAATTTTTGATGCCACTATCATTTACCAATCGACTACGGGCCTGTATGAAACACGCAGAAAGGTTGTCGACTAGATGGGCTGGCGAACGGTAGTGGTTAATAAGCATTCAAAATTATCCTATAAAAACAATCATCTTGTTTTTAAAGCAATTGATCACCAAGAATTAATTCATTTGTCTGAAATTGATGTTTTGTTGTTGGAAACAACGGACATTTCGTTAACCACGATGCTATTAAAACGATTAATTGATGAAAAAATATTAGTGTTATTTTGCGATGATAAGCGTTTGCCAATTGGTAAAATTTTGCCCTTTTATGGACGGCATGATAGTAGCTTGCAATTGACACGTCAGTTGGCTTGGACGGAAGAACGAAAAGGTCAAGTTTGGACAGCGATTATTGCACAAAAAATCACCAATCAGAGTTTACACTTAGCGCAACGAGACTATAGCCAAAAGGTTGCTGCTTTGTTAGCTATGCGCGCTGAATTACGTCTGTTTGATCCAGCCAATCGAGAAGGTCATGCAGCTCGAAGTTACTTTAATACTCTCTTCGGCAATGATTTTACACGTGAACAAGAAAATGACATTAATGCTGGTTTAAACTATGGTTATACGTTGTTATTAAGTATTTTTGCTCGAGAGTTAGTCCAGACAGGTTGTTTTACACAACTAGGACTAAAACATGCCAACCAATTTAATGACTTTAACTTAGCAAGTGATCTTATGGAGCCTTTTCGTCCATTGGTAGATCAAATCATTTATGAGAATAGAAAAGAAGCCTTTCCGATAATGAAACGTAAGTTATTTGCTTTGTTTATGAATACGTATATGTACAAGAAAAAACAAATGTTTTTAACCAATATTGCTACCGATTATACAAAACATGTAGTAAAAGTTCTGAATCAAGAGGAGGAAGGAGTTCCAGAGTTTGGGATATGAGTTATCGATATATGCGTCTATTATTAATGTTTGATATGCCAACGGACACAGCCAGTGACCGGAAAGCGTATCGGAAGTTCCGGAAATTTTTGATTAATGAAGGATTTATTATGCATCAATTTTCGGTTTACAGCAAAATTTTGTTGAATGATACTGCTAATAAAGCAATGTTGGCTCGCTTAAAGCAGAATAATCCGCAAAGAGGACTAATTACACTATTAAATGTAACAGAAAAACAATTTTCTCGAATGATTTATTTGCATGGAGAACAAGACGATCGAGTTGCTAATTCAGATGAACGGATTGTCTTTTTAGGAGAAGAATAGATGAGAGTTAATTTTTCTTTATTGGAAGAACCCATTGAAATTGAAAAAGCCACCTTTTTAACGATTAAAAACGTTCAAACCTTTGCCCATCTAGTGAAGTTAATTTATCAATATGATGGGGAAAATGAGTTGAAACTATTTGATGCGCAACAAAAAGGGCTGAAACCAACAGAATTATTTGTTGTTACGGATATTTTAGGCTATGACGTTAATTCGGCTGCCACGCTGAAATTAATCTATGGGGATTTAGAAGCACAATTAAATGATAAACCAGAAGTCAAATCAATGATTGAGAAGTTAACTGGAACAATTAGTCAATTAATTGGCTATGAATTGTTGGAACATGAAATGGATTTGGAAGAAGATGGCATCACCGTGCAGGAACTTTTCAAAGCTCTTGGAATCAAAATCGAAACAACGAGTGATACGATTTTTGAAAAAGTTATGGAAATTATACAAGTACATCGTTATTTATCAAAGAAAAAATATTGATTTTTATTAATGCGTGTACGTATTTAACAGAGGATGAAGTGCAACAAGTGGTAGAATATATCTCTTTAAATAATGTGGATGTCCTGTTTTTAGAACAAAGGGTGGTCCAGAACAGATTCCAATATATTTTGGACGAAAACTTTTATTTGAGTTATGAAAAAGCTTAAATTGTTATTGATTAGTGGTTCATTCTAAACTGAAATCTAGCTATGGATAAGTGATGCGAGTACGGAACTTTGGAGAAAAAATAATTCTCCGAGGTTTTAGAGTCATGTTGTTTAGAATGGTACCAAAACCCAAACAGCAACCGGGTGCCAACTTATCGAGTTTTAGAGTCATGTTGTTTAGAATGGTACCAAAACAAACTGGAGCTAGAAAGGGGTGAATTTTAAGTTTTAGAGTCATGTTGTTTAGAATGGTACCAAAACTTAAAATTCCACCAGCGGAACTAAGAGATAGTTTTAGAGTCATGTTGTTTAGAATGGTACCAAAACACAGGTAGCTTGATACCATTTTTTGAATCGGTTTTAGAGTCATGTTGTTTAGAATGGTACCAAAACGGTCTCAGCTACATATGAATAAACTAGGTAGTTTTAGAGTCATGTTGTTTAGAATGGTACCAAAACAACCACAACTGTTGTTGTCACTACTGAAGAGTTTTAGAGTCATGTTGTTTAGAATGGTACCAAAACTTGCGGTATTATTCGTAGGTTTGCTTTTTTGTTTTAGAATCATGTTGTTTGGTTTTCGCAGATACGATATGATTGATGTAAAAATATCGTTGATATGTATAAATGTGATTGTTATATAAAAAATATAAGTAATAAATTGAAGCTTTGCTAGAGCAAGTGATGCGATTACGAAATTATTTAATTTTAGAGTCACGTTATTTATTACTTTACGAATAGAGAATACGATTATCTATAAATCAAGAACTAATCCCCAATTTATTGAAAATGACACTCCCTGTTTTATTAATATTTCATGCTTTTGTTGTACTATTTGATGATACAAAAAAGTAAAACTGAGGACCCAATTAAAGTCAAGTTAACCACATTGAAAGATAAACCTTTCAATGTGGTTAAAGATGCTTAATGAGATTCATGAAACATAGAGAGCGGATTAATTTCCTATGTTCTTTATTTGTATATTTTCTTGGGAATCATTATTGATTGTGGATTAAAAAGATAATCCGCTCCCCGTTTCACCACAGGCATATTCGTAATAGCTAAAATGAAGAGGGCTAAGAAGAAAAGTGCCAGGATTCGGAAAGTAAACCATTCTTTAAAGAGTGTGTCTAATTGTAAACCACTTTCCAACAGAATAATTAAGGGCATATGCAAGAGATAAGGGTAGAGGGTATCTTTCCCGAGGGCGCTTAAAGGTAACTTTCGTTTCGGCAATAATGCAAACCAAGAAAGAGACACCAATGCTGCAGCAACGTAAAAGAACAGCTGAATGAAACTACTGTATTCAAAGGCCGGACTAATTTCAGCGTAGGAAGCCCAACCAGTTAAGAAGCCCCAAAATTTCGTTGCCAATGACCATTGACTATTTACAAATAAAAAGGAGCTTAAAATTACGCCTATCGCTGCCCATTTGACTTTGCGATGATCTAAAAAGGTTTGCAGCTTTTGAATATCCATTAAGTAGCCACAATAGAAGAAAGGGAAGAAGCCCAGAGTCCGTCCTAAAGACAAGAAACCTTCCACAGGTAAATAGCCTGAGGCGCAGCCGATAACAACGATAATTGGCAACATGATTTTCGGCTGAACGCGCTGAAGAAAGATGGTAATTAAGTAGAAACTTGCTAAGGAAAGTAAGTACCAAGGAACGCCCGTTTCGTTCAGTAAATCAAAATTCATTTTATTTGCAAAGGCGAAATTAGCAAGCGTAATCAACAACTTCGCTAAGAGATAAAGCCAAACAAAGGAAAGTAAGCGTAGATATTTTCGTTGTTTAATGGCATGTTTACTAAAGAGTCCAGAGACAAAAATAAAGGCTGGCATATGGAATGAATAGATCCAAAAGTTGATCGTTTCCATGAGTCGTGAAGGAGAAGCTTCACGATCTAAAATATGCCCAAAAATCACTAAGAAAATTAAAAAAAGTTTCACGTTGTCCCATTTATAAATTCGCTTGTCGTTTTCCATAACGATCACTCCTTTTAGTAGAAAACAGTTCACTTTTGTTTAAGGCAGAAGAGGACAATTTTTCCATTCATTGAGTAGATAATTGTAGATACGAACTGGCAGCCGTTAAATGAGCCCCCACATACTTGCGCTTAAAACAAAAAATTAGGCAGGATGTTAGTCTTAAATTATACTGAAAGAGTGACGATCCTCCAAAGATTTTGTTTATTAAGAAGTGAAAGATGCGGTGAAAATAAATGATAAAATTTCAAAATGTTTCAAAAGTATATCAAGAAAATGCCGTTTTGTCCGATGTGAATTTAACAATCCAACAAGGCGAATTTTTTGTATTAGTAGGGCCGAGTGGTAGTGGAAAAACGACGACTTTGAAAATGATTAATCGGCTCATTGAGCCAACGACAGGTGAAGTGGCTCTCAATGAGCAAGCGGTAACCAACTACCCTTTACGTGAATTACGACTAAAAATTGGCTATGTTCTTCAGCAAATTGCCTTATTTCCTAACTTAACCGTGGCGGAAAATATTGAGTTGATTCCTGAAATGAAAAAATGGCCCAAAGAGCAACGCAGAGAGCGAACCATTGAACTATTGAAAAAAGTTCAGCTGGATCCTGAGGAATATCTGCATCGTAAGCCAGCAGCGCTTTCAGGAGGCGAACAACAACGTATCGGAATTTTACGCGCCATTGCAGCTGAACCAGAAGTGATTTTAATGGATGAACCTTTTAGCGCGCTAGATCCAATTTCAAGACATCATCTTCAACGTTTGGTGAAAGAACTTCATCAGGAATTAGCGAGTACCATTGTTTTTGTAACCCATGATATGAATGAAGCTTTATTGTTAGGGGAGCGCATCTGTATTATGGACGCTGGCAAAATTATTCAAGTCGATACGCCAGAAGCCATTCAAAAACATCCGAAAAATAATTTTGTCGGTCAATTTTTCAAACAATCTTCGCCAGAACTAGCGAACTATTGTGGCGCTGACTTGACTGCATTTTTAGAAGCCGCAGATGAGACGATTGAGCCAGTGCCGACTGTTTTCATGGAAACCAATTTAAAAGAGATTGTCCAACTCATTAATGCACAAGAGAAAGCAAATTTAGTAGAAAAACAACAAGTTTTAGGGTGTATCACCTCAAAAACGATTACTCGTTTTATGGAACAACTGCTGGAAAGCGAGGGACAGTAGATGCAAGCACTGATTGAAACTTTTTTCGCTCGAAAAGAAGAATATCTGCAAGCGTTAATCGAGCATATGCAATTGTCCTTTATTTCGTTATTATTCGCTGCATTGATTGCAATTCCTTTAGCCATTTATTTAACGAGTCATCGTAAGTTAGCGGAAAGTCTGTTACAAGTGACTGGGATTTTCCAAACCATCCCTTCTTTAGCCTTGCTAGGCTTACTGATTCCGTTAATTGGTATTGGTCGACCACCGGCAATTGTTGCGCTAGTGATTTATGCCTTATTCCCAATTTTACAAAACACCTATACTGGTTTGACGGAAATTGATCCTTCGTTAGAAGAAGCCGCAGAAGCATTTGGGATGAGTAAAAAAGAAAAACTGTTTAAGTTTGAGTTACAAATGGCGTTACCATTTATTATTTCTGGGATTCGAACGGCTACCGTTTTAATTATTGGTACGGCCACGTTGGCGGCGTTAATTGGAGCAGGTGGTTTAGGGACCTTCATTTTATTAGGAATTGATCGAAATAATTTATCGTTGATTTTTATTGGAGCTCTTTCATCAGCTGCACTAGCAGTCTTATTTAATTATGGAATTCATTGGTTGGAAAAAGCGAATGGGCGGCGACTAATCATTGGCGGTACTATTTTAGGCCTTTTGTTAGGTGGTTCATTTTTCTGGAATCAACAAACTTCTTCAAAGGAAAAACAGCTGACAATTGCTGGCAAATTAGGAGCGGAACCAGATATTATTATTAATATGTATAAAGCCTTAATTGAAGAAAATAGCGACATTCAGGTGACGTTAAAGCCAAACTTTGGCAAGACTACTTTTTTATATAATGCCTTGAAATCAGATGAAATCGATCTTTATCCAGAATTTACAGGAACAGTGATCGAGACCTTTTTAAAAAATCCTCCTCAGCTAGACAATCAACCTCAAGTAGTCTATGAAGCGGCACGCGCTGGCTTGAAAAAACAAGAAAACCTTACTTTGCTGAAACCGATGCGCTATGAAAATACGTATGCCGTCGCAGTTAAGCGCTCATTTGCAAAAGCGCATCAATTAAAAACGATTAGTGATTTACAGAAAATTAGCAATCAGTTGAAAGCAGGTTTTACGTTAGAATTTATTGATCGGCAAGATGGTTATAAGGGATTACAAGAAAAATATCATTTAAATCTGAATGTCCAATCGATGGAACCAGCATTACGCTACCAGGCGATTAATAATGGTGAGGTAAATGTGATTGATGCCTATTCAACGGATAGTGAATTGAGACAATACGATTTAGTAACGTTAGAAGATGATCAAGCACTATTTCCGCCTTATCAAGGAGCACCACTTATTAAAACAGCAACGTTGGAAAAATATCCAGAATTAGCAGAAATATTGAATAAATTGGCAGGAAAAATTAGCGAAGAAGAAATGAGTGAAATGAATTATCAAGTCAATGTGGAGGGGCAAGATCCTAGCATAGTGGCGAAAGACTATTTAAAAGAAAAGAATCTTCTTAAATAAGTATTTTTTACTGAAAAAGACTGGTATATAAACATTTATCCAGTCTTTTTCAGATAAATAAAGAGTTTAATGTGAAAAGTACCTGTATTTTTACTCATTTTTGGATATAATAAAAGAAATGAATGGAGAGGAGTGGTCTATATGAAAAAAGCAGAACGTCAACGTTTGATTAAACAATTAATTATGCAACAAGAAATTGAAACACAAGATGAATTAATCACTCGTTTGGAAGAACTTGGCGTCCGAGCCACTCAAGCGACTGTTTCAAGAGATATCCGTGAAATGAGTATTGTTAAAACACATGGTGCAGATGGTCGTGTCAAATATGCAATTTTTTCTCAAGCACAAGGCACAAGCAGTGAAGAGAAATTACGAGAATCAGTGAAAGATTCAGTTGTTCGAATGGAGCGAGTACAATTTATTGTCATCTTGCATACAGAGATGGGAAATGCCGATGTGGTGAGTAACTTTTTAGATGAAGTAGCTTATCCGGAAGTGGCGGGTACAGTGGCTGGTGCGGATACGATTATTGTGATTACACGTTCAGAAGAGGATGCGGAACACTTTATCGAACGCATCGAAAATATGATTTTTTAAAATTGAAAGCATCAATAGAAGGGAGTTTTTTTCTTGGTAGAATTGAAAGCGCTACAAAATGGTTCGGATATTCGGGGAATTGCTTTGGATACGGAAGAACAAACTGCAACATTAACCGTAACAGCAGTAGCCGAGATTGCGGTGGGCGTGGTTCGTTGGTTACAGGACAAAAAACAGCTGCCACGAAAGGCACAACAGCGCCTGACAATTGCAATCGGACATGATAGTCGTCTAACGGCGGAGCCGATTAAGCAAGCATTAGTAGATACGTTTCTTTCATTAGGTATTCAGGTGATTGACGTTGGTTTAGCTACGACGCCTGCTATGTTTATGGCTACTCAATTTCCAACGCTTCAATGTGATGCAGCGATTATGATTACAGCTAGCCATTTGCCTTACTATTTTAATGGCTTGAAGTTCTTCACAGCAGAAGGTGGAGCAGAAAAAGAAGATATTCGGTATATTTTATCTCATACTGATCCGCTGACGGCCAATGAAAATGGCACACTGATGAAGCAAGAGTTACTGCCAATTTATGCGGAGCATTTGGTGGCAAAAATCCGCCAAGGAATTCATTCGCCCGAAGAGAAACCTTTACAGGGCTTTCGAATTATCGTTGATGCGGGTAATGGGGCTGGGGGCTTCTTTGCGGAGCAGGTTCTTCAAGTTTTGGGCGCTGATACGACGGGATCACAGTTTTTAGAACCAGATGGGCATTTTCCTAATCATGTACCTAATCCAGATAATTCTGAAGCAATGAAAAGTATTCAAACAGCTGTTTTAGCTAATCAGGCAGATTTGGGCATTATTTTTGATACAGATGTAGATCGTTCGGCTGTGGTGGACCAATCAGGTGAGGTACTAAACCGAAATAATTTAATTGCTGTTTTAGCGGCAATCGTTTTAAAAGAAGCGCCTGGTAGTTATATTGTGACAAATTCGCCAACCTCAAGTCATTTAAAAACATTTATTGAAGAAAAAGGCGGCCAACAGATTCGTTATATTTCTGGTTACCGAAATGTCATTAATAAAATGATTGAATTGAATCATGGGGGCTTTCAGACACCGTTAGCCATTGAAACCAGTGGTCATGCAGCGTTTCAAGAAAACTACAATCTGGATGATGGTGCATATGTCGTGGCGAAAATTTTAATGTTGTTACCAGAATTGAAACAAAACAATCAAACGTTAGGAGATCTGATTGCTACATTGAAGCAACCGGCAGAAACCAACGAATTTCGCTTCAAAATTACTGCGGAGGATGTTACTTGTTATGGGCAACAAGTCTTGCGAGACTTTGAATTGTTTGTAGAAAATCAAGCAGACTTTGCTGTGGACCGTGAAAACCAAGAAGGTGTTCGGGGAAACGTGTCTGGTCAATATGGCAGTGGGTGGTTTTTGCTACGCTTAAGTCTGCATGAACCGTTGCTTGTTCTTCAGGTAGAGAATGACCAAAGCGATAAAAATGCGTGTGTCATCGAAAAAATTGCCACTTTTTTACAAAAATACGAGGAAATAGATAGTCAGCAAATAGAAAATAATCTAGGAAATTAAAGGTGTTCTTATGGAAAATGTTTTAAAAGGAAAACACATTGGCTTTTCTCATTTTAGAGAAGAATATATCGAACATATTGCAAAACAGCAATGGGATAATGAATTGCTTCGGCATTTGAGCTGGGATGCTTTACATCCGTGGGGGCTTGAAGAATGGAAAGATTTCACGATTAATAAAGGAGAAGATGATCGATTTCTATTTGCTATTTTAGAAAATACGACAGAGGAATTTATTGGTTGGGTTTCGTTGTCTGATGTACAGTTGAAAAATAGAGGGGCCAATTTAGGGATTGCTATTTTACAAAAAGAGCAACGTGGTCAAGGATATGGCTTTGAGGCGGTGTCTTTAATTTGTAAATTTGCTTTTTATGAATTGGGCTTGCACAAAATCAGATTAGCTGTCAATAGTAACAATCAAAAAGCGATTCATGTTTATGAAAAAGTAGGCTTCAAAAAAGAAGGAATTGATAGAGAAGCGTTATTTCAAGATGGCCAATGGCTAGATATCTACAATTACGGAATTTTACAAAAAGAGTGGCTACAAATGATTAAGGCTGAGAGTTAGCTCAGGAACTGTTTAACACCAAGACACTGAGCAAACGCAGATATGCCGTTCTCAGCAGTGAATGTGCGGTAAAATAAAAAAGCAGAAGAAATCGGCGGTTACCGTCCGATTTCTTCTGTTTTTTTACCATAGGCCAGGCGCTGCAGTCACAACGATTTGTTTTTTTGTAAACGGATGGAGTAAATGAAGTTGTGAAGCATGGAGCATTAAACGAGCTGCCTGCGATTTTGGGTTGTATAACGGATCACCAATAATTGGATGCCCTTCGCTAGCTAAATGGACCCGGATTTGGTGCGTCCGACCTGTTTCTAAAACACAGGTAACTGCGGTTTGATTATTAGAAAGAGCTTTGACCACTTGGACATGTGTAATCGCTGAATCCCCTTTTTGAGGATCAATCCGTCGTTTCCGGCGATCATGCCGATCACGACCAATCGGCTGATTGATTGTCTGTTCTTTTTGGTTAAAGTGACCAGCCGCAATCGCTTGATATTGACGGTAAATTTGTTTTGTTTCTAATAAACGCCCTAAAATAGGTAAGACAAAAGGATTTTTAGCAAAGACAATCGCACCACTGGTTTCTTTATCTAATCGATGAACGACATAAGGGACCTGATTTTTCTCAGCTAAATAGGCAGCAACATGATTTAACAAGGTGTTTGTTTCCTGTGGCTGATTTGGATGGGTTTTAATGCCATAAGGTTTATTTACAATCATTAAATGTTCGTCTTCATATAAAACCTTCACACGCGTTGCTTCCCCCAGATGAATAGTGGGACGCACATAATCGGTTTCTTCAAACGTTAAGGTGACACAATCGCCAGCTTGGACTGGAAAATGAAAAGCAGTTGTTTCTCCGTTGATTTTGACATTTTTTCGCGTGCGTAAAAAATGGCGCACTTTTCGAGGGACTAGCCACTCATTTTCTAATAGTTCTTTTACAGTCATTGTTGAAAAATTTTCAGGTAATCTCATTGAATATTCCACCAAATCCCACCTTTCACTGATTCGCTATTTAGTGTAACAAAGCTGCTCAAAAGGTCAAGTCAGAACGGAAAAAAAGCTGAAATTTGTTAGAAAGGCAGTTCCTTGAGAGATTCTTAAACAAATTTACATAAAAAACGAAGAAAAGCATGATAGAATAGAGGCTAAATAAAGACTCGTTTCTAAACGTAAGCAATTATTTACCTCTAGCGAAGGCAACATTTCCTTTGCTACAGCGAAAAGACCATTGAAATTGTTTTTCAAGAATTTTTCATGCTTTAGACCTAGGTCGTACCCACAAGAATATGGTAGACTTAGCCAAGAAACGTAAACAGAGGGAGTACTATGGACAATCTTAAACAATTTTTTAGTAAAGTCGGTGTCGGATTACGTCATTTTTGGACGTGGATAAAGCCTTATTTAATACAATTCCATCAAGCCAGAAAGCGGATTTGGAAAAAGTATCAAATCAATAAAATTTTCTTGTTAATTGGTTTGGTAGTCGCTTTAGGTGCCAGTATTTATTTATTTTACTTAGCCAAGTCCGCAAACGTTGAGACCCTAAAATCGGGGCTAAGTGAATCAACACGCGTTTATGACGAATCAGGAGAGGAAGTCGGAAAATTATTCGGGCAAAAAGGAACTTTTGTGGAACTGGATAATATTTCTCCTTATATTCAAGATGCGGTTATTTCAACTGAAGATCGCGCGTTTTATCAACATAAAGGGTATTCCATCAAAGGGATTGCCCGTGCGGTTGTTGGAAAATTGACCTTCGGGAAAATCGGTGGCGGTGGTGGCGGAAGTACAATTACGCAGCAATTAGCCAAAAATGCTTACTTAACGCAAGAGCAAACGCTAGATAGGAAAGCCAGAGAATTATTCTTAGCGATTGAAATCGAAAAGAAATATTCGAAAAAAGATATCTTAGCAATGTATTTAAATAATTCTTATTTTGGTAATGGTGTCTGGGGCGTGCAAGATGCAGCTCGTAAATATTTTGGCGTGGATGCGTCCCAAGTGACAGTGGGGGAAGCCGCAACGCTAGCGGGCATGTTAAAAGGGCCAGGAATTTATAACCCAATTGATTACATTGACAATGCCACAGCGCGACGGAATACCGTTTTACAACTAATGGTCGACAATAAAAAACTATCTCAAGAAGAAGCCAATCAAGAAGCGAGTGTTAACTTAGCGAGTCTATTAAATGACACCTATGTTGGCGACGAAAATAGTTACAAATATCCATATTATTTTGATGCGGTAATTGATGAAGCGGTCAATCGTTATAAATTTAAAGAAGAAGATATTTTAAATAAAGGCTACAAGATTTACACTTCTTTAAATCAAAAATATCAAGATGCGATGGATGCAACTTATAAAAATGATGCACTATTTCCACCCAATGCAGAAGACGGTGCCATGGTTCAAAGTGGCTCTGTAGCCATTGATCCGAAAACTGGCGGCGTGCAAGCACTGGTGGGCGGTCGAGGGGAACATGTTTATCGAGGCTTTAACTTTGCAACGCAAACAAAACGTTCACCAGGCTCGTCCTTAAAACCAATTTCTGTCTATACACCAGCTTTAGAGGCTGGCTATAAACCAGACTCTGTTTTAGAAGATAAACCACAAGATTATTATCCAGCGCAAAACTATAGCCGCACGTATAGTGGAGAAGTTCCTATGTATCAAGCCTTAGGAGAAAGCTTAAATTTACCAGCGGTGTGGTTATTACATCAAATTGGTTTAGATAAAGGCTATGAAAAAACAGAGAAATTTGGCATTCCGTTATCAGAAAAAGATCGGTACTATGGTTTAGCACTTGGAGGATTACAAACGGGTGTTTCGCCACTAACTATGGCGGGAGCTTATAGTGCCTTTGCCAATGAAGGCTATAAAACTGAAACGCATTTAATTACAAAAATCGTCGACTCAACTGGCGCAATTGTAGTTGATAATACTAAAGTCAAGAAAGAACAAGTCATTACCAAAGATGTTGCAGACGGGATTACAAGTATGTTACTAGGGGTCTTTAGTTCTGGGAGCGGGGTCAACGCACAACCAGCAGGCTACGTAATGGCTGGTAAAACAGGTACGACAGAAACCAACTTCGATAGTAGTAAAACGAACGATCAGTGGGTGATTGGTTATACACCAGAAGTTGTCATTGCTACTTGGCTAGGCTTCCAAGAAACCAGTAAAACCCATTATCTGGAAGGTAGTAGCGCCACATATGCTTCTCAGGTGTTCAACAGTCAAGCCAGTGGCATCTTGCCACAAGTCAAACAAGCACAATTTCCTGTCGCGGATGCTTATGCCACAGGTGGGAAAGTTGTTGATAGCAACGATAGTTTAACTGGTGGTGCCAATTCTAATTGGCGGGATAACTTGAAAGATTTTGGAAACTCTGTTCAAGATGGCGCTAGCAATTTCGGAGATACATTGAATGAAGTTGGGGGACAAATTAAAGACGGCGCGAAAAAAGTCAAAGACAAGATTGAAGGAATTTTCGGAGGCTTATTAGGAAATTAGTTGGGAAAACCTAAGAGAAATGGTACAATAAAGATGAAACTATTGAGAAAAGAGGGATTCCATTGAGTAACATTTATGATACAGCCAATCAGATTGAACGTGAACTACGTGAGTTAGATGAATTTAAAGCATTACAAGCAGCGTATGAAGAAGTAAAAGCAGACGAAGCAGCTTACACATTGTTTAAAGAATTCCAAGGATTCCAACAAGGACTTCAAGAAAAACAAATGCGCGGCGAAGAATTCACGGATGAAGATGCTGAAAAAGCACAAAGCATTGCAACGAAAGTGCAAGAAACAGCAGTTATCAACGAATTAATGCAAAAAGAACAAGCGTTTAGCTTAGTTGTCAATGATTTAAACCGAATTATCATGACTCCTGTGCGTGATATGTATAACGATTAATTTATGTAATTGAACTCTGACAAGTTGTCTATAAGACAATTTGTCAGAGTTTTTCTTTTACTGGAAATAAAAAAACGAACAAATTTTCGTATGTTTTTACTGACCAAGCTGGCAGAAAATGATATGATAAAGGGAGGAGAAAAGGAGGGGAAACGATGAAACTATTGCATACAGCTGATTTACACATGGATCGGTCTTTTGAAGGGTTAACTGGGATCCCGACAGCCTTAGCGAAGCGCTTAAGAGAAGCTAATCAACAATTGTTAATGAATATCGTAACAGTTGCCATTCGAGAAGCGGTGGACTTGGTTATTTTTGCAGGAGATACGTTTCATCAAAGTCAGACCTCTATTTCAATGCAAGCCCAATTGATGGCTGCATTAGAACAGTTGAAACAAGCAGAAATCCCTGTGATTCTAACATTTGGGAATCATGATTACTATAAAAAAGACCGCTATTGGTTTTCTTTTCCAGACAATGTCTTTTTATTTGAAAAAGAAATGGTTGAGACACTGTATTTTGAAACGAAAGCGGGCGAACAAGTGGCTGTTTCAGGGTTTAGTTATGAGCATCCCTGGATTGATGAAAATAAAGCACTAGAATTTCCTATCAAACAAGCAGAATCTGATATTCATATTGGGATTTATCATGGAGACACCAGTCGGAAAGCGCAACAAAATTATGCTCCGTTTACATGGAAGGATTTAAAAGCCACTGGCTATAATTATTGGGCATTGGGCCACATTCATCAGCCGCAAATTGTTAGTGAACAACCGCTAATTGTTTATCCTGGAACACCTCAAGGACACACGAAAAAAGAACAGTCTTTACAAGGGGTTGCAGTGGTCACACTTTCCCAAAATCAAGCGACTGTTCAATTTGAAAAAGTCGCAGAAATAGATTGGACGAATGAAGAAGTATCTCTTGCGCAATGCCGTGACACCCAAAGCGTTTTGTCTTATCTTGAAACCAGTTTGCTGACGAAGTGGCATGCGCATCAGCAACAGCAATTGATGGCGTTGACACTGAAAGAAACGCAACATTTGGATGTGACCGTGGTGCAAGCCATTGTCAATGGTGAACTATTAAGCTACTTACAGCAGCAGCTTTTACAAAAAACGCAAGGTGATTTTTTTGTTTATCGCCTAATACTGCAAGCAGAGGAACCAACGAAAGAACCGATCTATTTAGCCGCTAGTCCCAACTTATTAACGGCATTAGAAAAAACATACTTAGATCCAGTTATTTTTGAAGATACCACCAAGGAATTGTTACGTTATCCAGAATTTGCTGGAATTTTTTCAATGGATGAGCAGTGGCGATTAGAGAGCTTGCGCCTAGCACATGAGCAAATTAATGAAGACTTTACTATTCAGGAGGACCCACTATGAAATTACTCGCAGTAGAGATTGTGGGCTTTGGAAAATGGCAACAACAGAAAATTACATTTGAATCTGGTAATCAATTGCTGTACGGCGCAAATGAAGTTGGGAAGTCCACATTGTATCAATTCATTCAAGCAATGCTGTTTGGGTTTCCCACAAAGGGCAAAAGAAAACGCGATTACGCACCTAAAAATGGTGGCTCGTATGGTGGTCGTTTGTGGTTGGCACATCCTGTGTTTGGGGAAGTTCAAGTCGAGCGTTTTAAAGAAAAAAATAAAGGGCAAGCAATCATTTATTATCAACAACAAATGGGGGATGAAAAAACCTTACAGCAAATGTTACATCCGCTAACGAAAAAGTTATTTCAAGAGGTTTTTACTTTCCAACAAGAACAATTAATTACGAGTGACAAGTTGACAGAAGAGGAACTGCAAACATCCTTGTTAGCCATTGGTGTTTCTGGTAGTCAACAACTTTTGACTTACCGAAATGCGTACTTTAAAGAAGCACAAAAAATCTTTAAAGGTAAAGGACAGCAGCCATTACTCAATCAGAAGTTGGCGGCTTATCAAGAACTAAAAGAGCAAATTCAAGAGAAAGAAGCGCAGCAACAAACTTTTCAACAATTAGAAGAAACGATTCGCGAAACAGAACAACAGCGAGTGACACTGCAACAGCAATTAAAAGAAACGCAACAGGGCTTGTTACAGGTGGCGGAACAGCAACGTCACTTTCCCTTGTACGAAGAATGGCAGTCGCTGCCTGAAGAAACAGAGAACGTTGTTTTAGTAAAAGAAGACCAAGTTCAATTAGAAGAAACCTTTCAAGAATATATGTACCTAGACAAAGAACGACAACGTTTGACCAAAGAGTTATCTCTTCAGTCAGAAGCGCTCGATGTTCCAGAAGGCTATGCTTTTTACCTAGAACAAGAAGCATTGATTCAACAATTGTTGAATCAACGCTATGATATGCAACAATTGATGACGGAATCGGAATGGATGACCCAAACCTTTGATCAAAATCGTCAAGAAATGGTCCTTTTAGAGAACGAATGGTCATGGTCGCCTGAACGACCACCACAGCTTTTTTATGACAACGAAACCGTTCAAAAGTGGCGCCAACAACAAGTTGCGTATACGCAAGCTCTTCAAAAAGGACAAGAACAGAAAGCATTCTTGGCTTCTCAAATTGAAAATCTGGAATACCAGTTAACGGATTTTGAAAAAGCGCATGCCGCATTTTTTGGTGAAGCGACGCGTGCCCAAAAAGCGCAGAAAACAAGTCAACCACTTTGGTTATTGCTAGGAAGTATCCTTGCATTACTCGGTTTCTTTTTGCCAAGCCCTTTAAAATGGGGCCTAGTTCTCGTGGGAGTTAGTCTTATCGCAAAAGAAGTGCTTAGCTACGCCACTAGAAAAGAAGCTTCCTCTGATGAAGTGAAAGAAGAATGGCAGACGAAACTTTCGCAACTAGATTATCTAAATGAACAGTTCCAACAAGCGCTGAATCAAGAACGTGAGGCACAACTGCAAGTGGAACAACTTGAACAAGCAGTAGCGGAGCAAGCCCAAGTCCATCAATTAGGAAAAATGAATCAAATTGATACTTTAATGAATCAGCGGGAATTGATTACGCGCTATTTATTGCTTGTTCAAACAAATGAAGAACTCATGAGTCAATTGAAGGAAAATCAACAAAAACGCCAAGTATTTGAAGAACAAGTCTTCCCATTGATGACGCATTTACCCTTGCAAGGAAAGAGCCTTTCCGAAAAGTTACACTTTTTAGAAGGATTTGCTGAAGAAATGGAGAAAGTTCGCTTTGCTCAAGAGTATCAAGCAGATGGCTATCTCAAACAGCAGTTACGAGAGTTGAAAACTAAACAGCAAGAAGCGTTAACACGAATTCAGCCTTTACTAATTCGTTATCGGATTCTATCAATCGCTGATGTTCCAATGAGGATTCAACAGCTGACCACTCAGCAAGCTCAAGTTGGTCGTGGGCAAGAATTAGCGACACAATTAGGCAATCTGTTTCCAGAAGCGGTAACAGAGGCAACGTTAAAAGACCGTTCTTTACAACTGGCGCAGCAACAAGCACTGGTAGAAAGCCAGTTAAATAAAATACAAGAACAGTATCAAGCGCTGATTTATGAAAAACAACAATTAATGACGGATGGTACCTTAGATGAGTTGTATCAACGCCAAGCGATTTTAAAAGCGGAAATCAAAGAACTAGCTCAACGTTGGTCTGGGTATCAACTGGCGGGGCAACTGTTAATGGACCTATTAACAGAGCTTTCGGAACAACAATTGCCCAGCTTATTACAGTATGCATCAAGCTACTTTGCACTTTTAACAAGCCAGCGTTATCAATCAATCCAAGTAGCCGAAGGTCAACTAGTTGCGGTGACGAAAGAACAAGAAATGTTTTATTTACATGAATTATCAACTGGCACTAAAGATCAATTGATGATGGCTGTTCGTCTTGCCTTTTTAGCAGTCCAAGGCGAGCAACTGATTTGTCCAATTATCATTGATGATGGCTGGTTACACTATGATCATCAAAGAAAAGCCCAATTAGCTGAATTATTTACTAAATTTGGTCAAAAACAGCAAGTCATTTGTTTTTCTTCTGACCAAGAAATGGTAAGCTATTATCAGGACTTACAACAAAGAGTAATTGCGTTAGAAGGAGGAAGCGTCAAGTGAAAAAATTACGTGAATTAACAGTAGAAGAACTTTTTGAATCATTTGTTCTAATTAAAAATGCCGATGTACGTGTAGCTAAAAATGGGAAAAAGTTTATTGCCTTTACCTTTCAAGACACATCTGGCACGATTGACGGAAAATATTGGGACGCCTCTGAGGATGAAATTACACGATTTACTGCGGGAAACGTTGTTTTACTGAATGGGAAACGAGAAGTTTATCAAAACAAACCCCAAGTAAAAATTTTACACATGCGTTTAGCGACAGCAGAGGAACCAAGCCAGCCAAGTTTATATATGGAACGAGCGCCTTTGAAAAAAGAAGAGATGGTCGAGGAAATCAATCAAGTGATTTTTGAAATTACCAATGCTCATTGGAATCGTATTGTGCGCTATCTCATGACGAAATACCAACAAGAATTTTATGAATTTCCTGCAGCCAAACGGAACCATCATGCTTTTGCGAATGGCTTAGCTTACCACACTGTCTCAATGTTGCGCCTAGGCAAAGCAATTGCTAAGGAATATCCTGAAATTAACACGTCACTATTATACGCGGGGATTATTTTACATGACTTAGGAAAAGTTTTAGAGTTATCTGGCGCTATTACGACAGAATATACGGTGGCAGGGAACTTAATTGGTCATTTAGTTTTGGTGGATGAGGAAATTACCAAGGCGTGTTTGGCTTTAAAAATTGATGATCGAGAAGAAGACGTTGTCGTTCTTCGGCACATGGTCTTAGCCCACCATGGATTATTGGAGTATGGCTCACCTGTGCGGCCAAGAATTATGGAAGCGGAAATCTTACATCAAATTGATACCATGGATGCGTCCATTCAAATGATGCTAGGGGCCATTCGTCAAACACAGCCTGGGGAGTATACGGAACGAATCTTTGGTCTAGATAACCGCAGTTTCTATGTTCCAAAAGATAAATAAAAAAAGGGAGTGGTCAATCGACCACTCTCTTTTTTATGCTTATTTAGAAGAAGATTCTGTTGTTTTGCTTGAAGAATCTGTTGCTTTTTCAGAGTCGCTTGTTTTGGTATCACTTGTTTTAGAATCACTTGATTTTGATTCTTTTTTCTCTGAAGAAGAGCTTGAAGATTCAGTTTGCATGTAGCCTGCTAAAGCGTTCTTGAAGGCATCATCTTTAATTTTCACATTGGCCGCTTTTAATTCGTCACTAATAACTTTTGATTGGAATGTTGGGTCGGCTAATTTTGTATCTTCAGCAATTTTCTTGATCTCTTTTTCATAAGGTTTCATGTCATTGCCTTTTGCTTTGTTTTTCGTCATTTTCACTACATAGTAAGTTGTTTGGTACGTTTGTGCGTTTGTTGCAGCAATTGGTTCTGATACTTCGCCATCTTTTAGTTTGAAGGCTGCTTCTTTAACTTCGGCAGGAACAGTTGTTGATTGTGAATCAAATTTGATTTTACCGCCGTCTTTTTTCGTTGCAGCATCGGTTGATTTGTCTTTAGCAATTTTTGCGAAATCGCCGCCGTCAGTGATTTCTTTCTTGACAGCTTTTGCATCATCTTCTGAAGCAACTTGGATAATTTGTGCTTCTACTTCTGGATGGAAGCTTGCCCAAGCTGTTTTTAAGTCTTCATCTGTAATTTTCAAATGATCTTTCAAACCTACTTGCATTGCTTCGGCTTGTTTTAATTGTTTCTTGAATGATTTTTCAGTCAAACCAGCTTGTGTTAGTGCATCAGAGAATTTTCCGCCTTGCGCTTCCACTTGTTTTTTAGCGTCATCAAATTTCTTTTGAATGGCTTTGTCAGTTACTTTGTCGCCATATTTTTCTTCAAAGACTTTATAAATAACCATTTGGCTAAACGCTTGTTGGCTCGTGCTTTGTTCTTTAATTTGGTTATAAAAATCATCAACAGTAATTGTTGAACCTTTCATTGTTGCGATATCTTTTGAACCGCTTGAACACGCTGCTAAACTAAAAACGGCCATTGCGCCCGCTGCAGCTAAGATTAGTTTTTTCTTCATTCTCTTATGCACTCCTGTTTTTTTTAGTTTTATTTCTGTTATAACTATACCATACCTCATTTTGAAAAAGAAAGAGTCTCAGGCATAGTTTCAAACAAAATTCGTATTTACGTCACACTTTTTATTTTTTTAATAACAAAAGAAATAATTAACATCAAAGACTTTACTTTTGCTTGTTGGTTTGTGTGTCAGGTAATTCAGCCGTGATTTTGGCAATTTGTTCTTTAATTTGAGCAATCCGAGGTTCCGCTTGGAATTTGAAATCAGTGATTTCTTGTTGCAGGTCTTTTGAAAATTCAGTTGCCAGAGGAACGTTTTCTTCGACAACTGCCAAATTTCGTTGCACCTGATCCCAGTCATTCGTGACTTGATTTTTCAGTGAACGATAGTCCTCTAGCTCATTGATTAAATGTTGGCGTGTTTCTTTCCCGCTTCTTGGAGCAGCCAACAAGCCGCCAATGGTACCGGCAGCTGCGCCAAAAAAGAGACCTTTAATAAATTTTTTCATTTAGTTCACCTGCTTTGCAATGGTCTCAGCAATTTCTTGCATCGCTTCGGCGGAATAGTCCTCTTGATGGTTGCCAAAATGAATAGAGAAATCATCTTCTTTTGAATAACGGGGAATCAAATGAACGTGGGAATGGAAAACGGATTGATAAGCCACTTCCTTATTGTTATTTAAAATGTTTAATCCTTCCATTTCTGGAAAAGCTTTTTCTAATGCTCGTGCTACTTTAGGAATACGAGCAAAGACGTCACTTGCTAAAACGTCATTATATTCAAAAATATCAGCAACGTGTTGTTTTGGAATCATTAAGGTATGTCCTTTGGTCACTTGTGTGATGTCTAAAAACGCGTAGACTTTCTCGTCTTCATAGACTTTATAACTTGGGATTTCGCCGTTGATAATTTTACAAAAAATACAATCATTCATGAAAAATTCCTCTTTTCTCTAGGTTCTTTCCTTTACTTTACCACAAGTTGATTTCTCTGTGGATGAAAAAGTACGTGAGTTCGCTAAAAAGTTCGTTTCATTTCGTGTATAATAAGAGAAAGAAAAAAATCCATTTAATTAAGGGAGTAATTTTTGAATTCTTGGTTCGCTTAGGGTTTAATAATGGTAGAGAGAAAAGGTTGGAGGCAAAAGAAATGAGCTTAACAATTGAACATTTAACAGGAGGTTACGGCCATATTCCTGTCTTAAAAGATATTAATTTTGACGTCAAGTCTGGTGAAATGGTTGGTTTAATCGGCTTGAATGGTGCGGGGAAAAGTACCACCATCAAAAATATTATTGGGTTACTTACGCCGCAAAAAGGCAAAATTATGATTGACGGGGAAACATTGCAACAAGCCCCTGAAGAATATCGTAAAAAAATCGGGTATATTCCGGAAACACCTTCTTTATATGAAGAATTAACATTGAAAGAGCATATCGAAGTAACGGCCTTGGCTTATGATATTCCATTAGAAGAAGCATTCAAACGAGCAGAACCATTACTAAAAACGTTCCGTTTAGACAATAAATTGGAATGGTTTCCTGCTAATTTTTCAAAAGGCATGAAACAAAAAGTCATGGTACTTTGTGCATTCTTAATTGAACCGAGTTTATATATTATTGATGAACCTTTTCTAGGCTTAGATCCTTTAGCAATTCATGCTTTATTAGAATTAATGGATACGATGCGTAAGCAAGGGGCAGCGATTTTAATGTCCACGCATATTTTAGCAACAGCTGAAAAATATTGTGATCGTTTTGTGGTACTACACGAAGGGAAATTACGGGCAAACGGTACAATGGCTGAATTACGTGCAGAATTTAATTTACCAGAGTCTTCTTTAGATGATATTTATCTTGCCTTGACGAAGGAAGAAAAGGTGGGGTAACATGGGCGAATTTTTTAGTCAACGTTTGTCACGGCATTTCAAAAAAATGTCCAAGTACTTGCGCTATATTTTAAATGATCATTTTGTTTTAGTCTGTATGTTTTTATTAGGCGGATTAGGTCTGTACTATTCCCAGTTGTTAAAAGAATTACCTCGTGATTTTGTTTGGGGCAGACCGTTAATTCTATTGGGCTGGCTGCTACTCATTCAAGTTGGTAAGTTGGCTACTTTGACAGAAGAGCCAGACAAGGTTTTTTTATTACCAAAAGAAAAACAATTCGCTGCTTATCTGAAACGGGCGCTGCGCTACTCTTTAATTTTACCGATTGTGGTCAGCTTTCTAGGAAGTGGCCTATTGATGCCGTTGATTGTAGTCACAACAGGTTGGTCGTTTCAAACCTTCTTTTTATTTTTGGTCATGCTAGTTTGTATGATTTATACACATCTTAGTTTACAAAGCTATGGGCTCTATCATCTTTCGTCAACCACTTACCGTAGTTGGTGGTTCGTTTGGTTGATCAGTAGTCTCTTGATTATGACGGGAGCCATTTACTGGACGCCTTGGGTTGGTGTGATTGGTGGTATCATTCTGGCCGTTTGTTTATCGAGTATTTGGCAAAATAAGATGAAACAGAGTTTCTTGGATTGGGAAAAAATGATCCAAAAAGAACAAAACAGAATGCATAGAATTTATAAATTCATTCAGCTGTTTACAGATATTCCTGAAGTGAGTAGTACAGTGAAACGTCGTAAATACTTAGATCCTCTCCTCGGAGTAGTCAAAAAAACATCTGAGAACACGTATGCTTACTTATTCATTCGGAGCTTTTTACGAGGTAGCGAATATAGCGGCTTATTGTTTCGTTTGATTTTGGTTGGTGGCGTGCTACTCTTCTTTTTACAAGAATTCTGGATTGCGTTGGTAGTTGCTTTATTGTTTGTCTATTTAATCGGGTTCCAGTTGATTCCCATGTACACGCAATTTGATTATATGGTGATGACACAGCTATATCCAATTTCAATAGAAAAAAAACAAGCAGCAATTCGCCGGTTAATTGGCGGCGCATTGTCTGTTGCGGCCATTATTTTTGGTGGGATTGTCTGCCTTCGTTTAGGCAATTTGCAAAATAGCTTGATCATTCTGGGTGCCTTAATTGTAGAAGTTGTGATTTTCACTAAAATGTATGTTCCAATGCGCTTGAATAAGTTATAAAGATGAGAAAACCCAGCAAAATTTACAAAAGAACCACATAGAAGCTTGACGAAGCAAGGTTTGGCGACTAAAATGGTAATTGCTGTAAAAATTGCAATAAAATTGTGTTGAGATAGGAGATAATTTCCATGGAATTTCAGTTGGATAAAGACTGGCGTCTGCAGCCGATAAAGGGCGCAACTGGTCAAACATACATGGGAATAAAAGAAACAGAGAAAGTGTTCATTAAACGAAACACTTCTCCACTTCTTGCAGCATTGTCTAAAGAAGGGTTAGCCCCGAAGATGATTTGGACAAAGCGGACAGCGAATGGCGACGTACTAACAGCCCAAGAATGGCTGGAAGGACGTTTATTACATGCGGACGAAATTGGCAAACGCAATGACGTGATTGACGTGTTATACCAATTGCATCATTCCAATTTGCTGAAAGACATGTTGAAAAAAATTGGTGGCGAAGTTTGTACCCCGCTAACAATGTTGAAAGAGTATAAGCGTCAACTACCTAAAGAATTAAAACGAAACAGTTATTTAAAAGAAGTAATCACTTATTTATATAATCATTTACCAGAATATCCAGAGACTAGTTATGTAGCTGTCCACGGCGATGTGAATCATCGGAATTGGTTAGTCTCGAATAATTATCTCTATTTAGTAGATTGGGATTCTGTGATGGTCGCGGACCCAGCGGTAGATTTAGGAATGATTTTGAGTCATTATGTGCCTCGTTCCGGTTGGAATCAATGGTTACTATCTTATGGTTTAATTCCTAATGAAAGTACAGTTCAACGAATTTATTGGTATGGTTTATTTAGCTTTTTACAAGAGATTGTTCGTCATCACCAAGAGGGCGAAAGAAGAGCAATGACTGCAGAAATTTTACAATTAAAACGAATGTTTAGTAGTTAAACTAATTCATTTAACATCCACACAGGCTGGCGAATTTCACCAGTCTGTTTTTAAAAGAAAGGAATTTTAAATATGCGTGTAAGAAATAGACCCGGAGCAGCAGAATATATGGCAAAATATCCACAATATGTGGTAGAAGGTCCTGAAAAATGGCAAGGGAAATGGCAAGAACGTTTTGGCAATAATCATCCCATCCACATTGAAATTGGTTCAGGTAAAGGTCGTTTTATTTATGAAATGGCTAAAGCACATCCTGAAATTAATTATATTGGTATCGATATGCAATTAAGTATTTTATCGATTGCATTAGATAAGCTAGTGGCCGAGCCGTTACCTAATCTACAGTTATTGCGAGTAGACGGCGAAGCATTAACAGAATATTTTGCTGAAAATGAAGTAGATTTAATCTATTTAAATTTTTCAGATCCTTGGCCAAAGAAAAAACATGAAAAACGTCGTTTAACGTATAAAAACTTTTTAGCGACAGATGAAATTATCTTAAAACCAAATGGAGAAATTCATTTTAAAACGGATAATCAAGGGCTCTTCGAATACTCATTAAGTAGCTTTTCTAAATATGGCATGATTATTGAACGTGTATGGCTAGATTTGCATAATAGCGAGTTTGAAGGCAACATTATGACAGAATACGAAGAAAAATTTTCTAGTCGTGGTCAACGAATTTATCGAGTAGAAGCACGTTTTGTTGCAAAATAAAAACAAGCATTCCTTTATTTTAAGTGAAGGAATGCTTGTTTTTTATTATTTAAGAAAGCCTAAGTTGTCGTTCTTAAAGCATAGGCGTCCAATAAAATTCTGGCCAGAATGGATAGTGGTAACCGTGAACGCACTTCATAATCGGGGAAAAAGGAGCCTTCTGATTTGAAACCTACGAACGGAATTTCAATATATTTCATTAAACTAGAGTGTTTGCTTGCAGTTAAAAGGATAGTCCCAATTTCTGAGTCGTAACAGTTTTTACCAGCGACAACTAATTCTTGGGTTTCTCCATTTAAGGAAACAAAAAGAGCCACATCTTTTTTTGATAACTTTTTACTAATATTTTTAATAATTTCTGGGTCCGTATGCAGCTCACAGTATTTGCCAGCCAATTGAAACTTAACCATCATTTCCTGAGCAATTAATTCTGAAAAACCTCTAGCAAAGATAATAATCCGTCGAGAAGCTTTGATTTTTTGGATTGCATCTTCGATATTACCAATTTCAATCATGTTAATCGTGCGAGTTACTTCTTCTTCATTCTTTAAAATGGCCGTCCGAATTCCTCGGTCTACTTTTTCTAATGCTGAAAAATTTATATTTTGGTTTTCTTTATCTTTCAAGTGATGCTTGAAGGATGTGAAACCTTCATAGCCTTTCTTTTTCATGGTTCTTACAATCGTCGCAGTTGATACGTTGGCTCGTTCGCTTAATTTTACAATGGAATAATCAGGGATTTCTAAAATATGTGTTTCGATAAAATGCCAGAGATATTGCTCTGACTCACTCAATTTTTGTTCCATAATGGCCAGCCCTTCTTTCTTTCGCTAAAAAACATTTTTAAGCCTATTTTTAATGAAAAAAAATAAAAAAGCTAGAGAAATTATGAAATTGTAAATGTTTTCTATATTTTTGCGAAAGAATGAAAACCTTTACATAGTATTTTGAGACATAATAAAGAGGAGAAAGGAGGAACTACAGTGACTATTTATACATGTACATTAAATTTAGCCATTGATTTATTTATCGAAACAGAAGAGCTAGTTCCTTTTGTCGTGAATCGCACGAAGGAAGATGATATTCAAGCAAACGGGAAAGGAGTCAATGTTTCCCTAATTTTAAAGATGTTAGGGATTGATAATACCGCTTTGGGAGTCAAAGCTGGTTTCACTGGGAACTATGTCGAGGATTATTTAAAAGAAAAAGAGATAACCACTGATTTTATCGAAGTCGCTGGCACAACGAGAATTAATGTGTTTACAAAAGTTACCCAAGATCAAAAGGAATACAAATTAGTCAATAAAGGACCAAAATTATCTGAAGAACATGTACGACGTTTTTTGAAAAAAATTTCAGAGTTACGTAAAGGGGATTATTTGTGTGTATCAGGAAGTTTACCACAAGGGGTTTCGCCAAGTATTTTGATTGAAATTAGCCGAATTTGTTTTGAAAAACAGGTGTTCTTAATCTTAGACAGTAGTTATGAAGAAATTTTAGATTGTTTGCCTTATCAACCATTTTTATTGAAACCAAATGAAGAAGAACTTCAAGAGTGGTTTCATACAGAAGTGCAGACTAAGGATGATTACATTTTTTACGGACAAGAATTACTGAAGCGGGGAGCCAAAAATATTTTACTTTCTTTAGGTAGTGAAGGGGCTTTATTTATGAACAATGAAAAGGTTCTTTCAGGTAATTCACCAACTGGAATGGTTGTGAATACAGCTTGTTCAGGGGATGCAATGTTAGGTACCTTTTTAGCTGGTTGGCATCAAGGACTTTCATTGGAAAAAAATTTAAAAAGAAGTATTGCAGCAGGTAGTTCAACAGCATTTCGCAAAGGATTGACAGATTTTTCAGATGTTCAGGAGTTAGAGCAACAAATAAAGATTCAAGAGGAGGAATAAACAGATGGCTACGTATCAATTAATAGCTGCTACAGGTTGTCCGACGGGAATAGCGCACACGTATATGGCACAGGAGGCATTGGAACAAGCGGCGAAACGTAAAGGTATTACGATTAAGGTTGAAACACATGGTCAGATTGGTATAGAAAACGAGTTAACACCTGCAGAAATCCAAGGAGCGGAGGCAGTCATTATTGCCGCCGACAAAGACGTTCAAGCAGAACGTTTTGCTGGGAAACGAATCATTGATGTCCCTGTCAGTGTGGGGATTAAAGAAGCAGATCGCTTAATTGAAGAAGCACTCGCAGGCAAAGGATCGATTGCAGCCGAAAACCAAGCAGTGGACGAACTTGAACAGGAGACACAAATTTCTTCAGGAAATGTTGGACATAGTATTTATAAAAACTTAATGAATGGCGTCTCTCACATGTTGCCGTTTGTAGTAGCAGGCGGCGTTTTAATTGCTCTTTCTTTTGCTATTTGGGGCATTTATTCATTTGATCCAGAAAGTAGTCAGTATAATGCTACCGCTGCTATGTTAAAAAGTATTGGTGATGCCTCAATGGGAATGATGGTGCCAATCTTATCTGCGTATATCGCAGAGGGGATTGCGAAACGACCTGGTTTGGTTGTGGGCTTTGTCGGTGGTTTGATTGCTAACACGGGTGGTACTGGCTTTTTAGGAGGGATATTATCTGGTTTCCTTGCTGGGTATTTCATTCTTTTATTACAAAGAGTATTTAAAGGTTTGCCTAAATCATTAGATGGTTTAAAAGCAATTTTCCTTTATCCAGTCATTGGCGTTGCAGTTATTGGTATCACTATGTCTTTATTAGCAGATCCGATGAAAGCTGTTAATGAAGGAATGATGAGCTTTTTAGCTAGTTTCCAAAACTCCAGTCCGTTGGTTTTAGGAATAATTGTGGGTTGTATGTGTGCCTTTGATATGGGAGGTCCAGTTAATAAAGCGGCCTATGTTACTGGGACGGCACTCTTAGCTCAAGGAAATACTTCTTTTATGGCAGGAGTTTCTGCTGCCTACATAGCGCCACCTTTAATTACAGGCTTTGCTACATTATTCTTTGGAAAATACTTTGACACAAATGAACGCAATGCGGGGCTAGTGAACTTTATTTTAGGCTCCACACATATTACAGAAGGCGCTATTCCGTTTGCGGCAAAAGACCCATTAAAGGTTTTACCAATTATGATGCTCGGATCTTCAATTGCGGCAGTCCTAACGTATATGTTTGGGGTACAAGTGCCAGCACCTCATGGAGGATTTCTTGTTTTACCAGTTGTTACTCACGCTGTTCAATGGGTTCTGGCAATTTTAGCTGGTTCATTGGTAGGCGGTTTATTGCTAGGTTTTGTACAAAAAAGTAGAATCGCCAAACAAGAGCAATCGTTATCAAAAAAATGAAATAACAGGAATTAGGAGTGGATGGAATGGCTTTTATTAAAGAAAATCATATTTTTTTAAATCAACAGTTACAAACGCAAGAGGATGTTTTTCACTTTTTAGCAAAAAAATCAACAGAATTGGAAGTTGCTCAGGACGCACAGGAAGTTTTCAATAAGCTGAACGAGCGAGAACAAGAAGGAACAACGGGGATGATGAATGGGTTTGCGATACCTCATGCAAAAGCAGTAACGATTCAACAAGCGGCCATTATCATCGTTACCTTGGACCAAGGTGTTGAGTGGCAGAGCCTTGACAACCAATTAACGGAGTTTGTGATTGCGCTGTTTATTCCAGATGCCGAAGCTGGCACGACACATTTGAAATTACTCTCTTCTGTTGCGCGCCTCCTATTAAGAGAAGAAGTTACTTCTGGACTGAAACAAGCAAGTTCGCCAGCTGAAATTGCTACGTTACTAAATAATCAATTAGGAGAGGGAACAGAATGAAAAAAATTAGTGAACAAAAACGTAAACATTTAGAAAATCTGGTAGATGATCAAGGGATTATTGGCGCACTAGCCATTGATCAACGTGGGGCCTTAAAACGCATGATGGGAAAATACAAAGAGGTGACTGCGCAAGAAATCAGTGACTTTAAAGTATTAGTATCTCGTTGCTTAACACCAGAGACTTCAGCAATTTTGTTGGATCCAGAATATGGCCTAGCTGCTGCTGAAAATCGAGCACAGACTTCAGGTTTGTTACTTGCGTATGAAAAAACGGGCTACGATGCTTCGACACCAGGACGGTTACCCGATAGTCTTGATGTTTGGTCGGTTAAGCGTTTAAAAGAAGCGGGCGCAGACGCGTGTAAATTTTTACTTTACTACGATGTTGACGAAAGTGAAGCAATCAATGAACGAAAGAAAGCTTATATAGAACGGATTGGTTCAGAGTGTTTAGCCGAAGAAATTCCATTCTTTTTAGAAATTGTCTCTTATGATGCAAACAATTCGGATAGTGCTTCAAAAGAATACGCTAAAGTAAAACCGCACAAAGTAATTGAAGCGATGAAAGAATTTTCAAAGGATCGCTATAATGTTGATGTTTTAAAAGTAGAAGTCCCTGTGAATATGAATTTTGTAGAAGGTTTTGGCACTGAAAGTCTTTATAGCCAAGATGAAGCGCAGGCTTTTTTCAACATGCAAAGTGAAGCAACACAACTTCCATTTATTTTCTTGAGTGCAGGGGTTAGTGCTACGATGTTTCAGGAAACATTGAAATTTGCAAAAAAAGCAGGTTCCTCGTTTAATGGAGTCTTATGTGGTCGCGCAACTTGGGCAGACGGCGTGCTTCCATTTGTTCAACAAGGTGCTGAAGCAGCCGTTGCGTGGCTTGAAACAACTGGTAAAACAAATGTTGACGAATTAAATCAGGTTTTAAGAGAGAGCGCAGTATCAGTCTTTGAAAAAATCCAGTAATTAAGCTGAAAATACTTACTGAATTTGAACTAATTGGTCATCTGAATTAAATTTTTTCAGAAATCGTCTTCTTTAAGTGAACTCAATGTACGCAAACTCAAAAGATATGATATAATTATTTCGATATCGATGTATGAACACCCAAAAAGTAACAGTGCTTTACTTTATTTGGGGAAAGTTGGGGTATTATGGGAATTCCTAAAGAAGGCGAGTTTGTAACCATTCAGAGTTATAAACATGACGGACATTTACATCGAACGTGGCGTGATACGATGGTACTAAAAACGAGCGAGTATTCTTTAATTGGTGTGAACGATCACACGTTAGTAACGGAATCCGACGGACGTCGGTGGGTGACTCGTGAACCAGCCATTGTTTATTTTCACAAGAAATATTGGTTCAATATAATAGCAATGATTAGAGAAAAGGGGGTTTCGTATTACTGCAATCTGGCTTCGCCATATGTTTTAGATGACGAAGCGTTGAAGTATATTGATTATGATTTAGATATCAAGGTTTTTCCAGATGGTGAAAAACGTTTACTAGACGTTGATGAATATGAATTTCATAGCAAACTAATGGATTATCCAGAAGATATTGACTTCATTTTAAAAGAAAATGTCAAGACTTTAGTGGATTGGATTAATAACGAAAAAGGCCCCTTCTCGCCCGAATATGTAGATATCTGGTATCAACGTTATCAACAGCTATCAAAAAAATAGCCGATGTAAACAGCCCACAAAAGGAGCTTGGAGCATTAGCCAAAATGGCTAATGCTCCAAGCTCTAAATTTTCCGATTTAATTGGTGTTATAGTTCTTTATTCATTTCGTAGTGTTCAATGCCAGCATCCATAAAAGGTGCTCCTGTTTTTTGATAACCTAAACGTTCATAGAAGCCTACAGCGGTGACTTGTGCTCCTAGAGTAATCTTGTGGTAGCCTTGTTCTTTGGCAAAATTTTCCGCCGCTTCCATAATCACTCGTCCATAGTCGGCGCCACGGTAAGCTTTTTCAACGGCCATTCGTTGTAATTTCATAACGCCATTTTCTAGTGGAAGCAAGCGACAAGTTGCGACAGCTACATGATCCGTGTACAAAACAAAGTGAATACAATGTGCTTCATATTCATCGATTTCCATCTCTTCTGGTACCCCTTGTTCCGCTACGAATACGCGTTGACGAAGCCGGACAGCATCTAAATAAAGATCACTCATGGTATCTTTTGTTTGAGCTACATGCATAGAAAAACCCCCAAGTTCAGAATCTGTTTCTATTTTATTATACCACGAAAAAGTTCTAGCAATGAAGTATTCTCAATGACTGAGGGGGGAAAGTGTGATAAAATAAAACAGCAACAATTGAATAAAAATAAAGGAGGAGCCGCTGTGATTAATCGATTTAAAGAATCGAAATTATTTTTCTGGTCAGTTGAATTACTTGTCGTGGCCATGCTATTATTTATTGCTTCGAAAATTAATTTCTTATTTGCACCGATTGGGACATTCTTTTCAACGTTGTTTGCCCCAGTCTTAGTAGCAGGCTTTTTGTATTATTTACTAAATCCTGTGGTCAATCTACTAATGAAGACGAAAATGAAACGAATTTATGCCGTCTTACTGGTATTTTTATTACTAATCATCGCATTAGTTCTGATCTTATTAACAATTATCCCTAAGTTGGCAGATCAGCTAGCTAGTTTAGCATCAAGTATGCCGGATTTCTTTAAACAAGTGGAGACCTGGATTTATGAGATTGCGGAGTTACCTATTTTTAAACAAATTGATTTAACAAGCTATATTGAAAAAATGGATATTTCTTATGCAAATATTATCCAACAATTTTTAAGTAGTTTATCAAGTAGCTTAGGTTCAATCGTATCAACGGTGGCGTCAACCACCATTGTTTTGGTCACTGCGCCATTTATTTTATTTTATATGTTAAAAGATGGAGATAAGCTAGTACCAGCGATCCAACGCTTTTTATCTGAGAAAAGAAAAGATGATATTGTGGATCTTTTAGGACAATTGAACCAAACCTTATCCAGTTATATTAGTGGACAAGCGATTGAATGTTTATTTGTCGGTACATTTACGATTATTGGGTATTCATTGCTTGGCGTTCGTTATGCCTTTTTATTTGGTGTCATTGCCGGCTTTACGAATTTAATTCCCTATCTAGGCCCTTATCTAGGATTAGCGCCCGCTGTCTTAGTGACCATCTTTAATGAACCCGTCAAAGCAGCCTTATGTTGTTTAGTGGTGCTAGTGGTTCAACAATTGGACGGAAATATTATTTATCCAAACGTTATCGGAAAATCTCTAAAAATCCATCCATTAACGATTATTTTAATTTTATTGGTAGCAGGAAATTTAGCAGGTTTGCTAGGTATTTTCCTCGGCGTCCCATTTTACGCAATCTGCCGGACCATTATCTACTATGTTATTGATATGGTCAAAGCGGGTCGTAGTGAAAAAGTTACCAATGCCGTTCTTTTAGGGAATGAAACAAATACGAAAGAAAATAACGGTTAATGATTGAATCCGCTAATCTTTCGTGCTATGATTTTATGGATTAGGATAGAAAATAACCTGTCATAATACTGATTGTGTCTGTTTCTAAGCCTAACCATAAAAAGAGGAAGAACGTTAAAAGAGTACGAAAGTACAGCCTCGGAATTATCAACAATTAAGGAGAGAGAGAACATTATGAATAATGCTGACCCTGAGAGTCAGTCGCTAATTGCGCAACTTCTATTATTAGTCGTGTTGACGTTTATCAATGCCTTTTTGGCAGCGGCGGAAATTGCAGTCGTATCTGTTAACAAGAATCGTGTGGAACAAAAAGCGGAAGACGGCGACGCAAAAGCTCAAAAATTGCTTAAGGTATTGCAAGACCCCAATAACTTTTTATCCACAATCCAAGTAGGGATTACTTTGGTTAATATCCTATCTGGTGCTTCATTAGCAGAGACTTTATCTAGTCGTTTGGCCCCTGTATTAGGTGGCGGCGCCGCAGCTAAGAGTCTTGCCAGTATCATTATCTTAGCATTGTTAACGTACGTTTCTATTGTATTTGGTGAATTATACCCTAAACGAATTGCTATGAATAAATCAGAAGAAGTCGCTCAATTGACTTCTGGTGCAGTTCGCTTTTTAGGAGTTATCGCGCGTCCCTTCGTTTGGTTGCTATCGGCTTCGACCGATTTATTATCCAAAATCACACCAATGACTTTCGATGATGCTGATTCGAAGATGACACGAGATGAAATGCGCTATATGCTTGAAACAGAAGGTGTTTTGGAAAACGAAGAACTAGAAATGCTACAAGGTGTCTTTTCATTAGATACAAAAGTGGCACGAGAAGTAATGGTTCCTCGGACAGACGCATTCATGGTTGATATCCAAGATGATGTCCAAGAAAACATCAATTTAATTTTAGGAGAAAATTATTCTCGGATTCCTGTTTATAGTGAAGACAAAGATAAAATTGTTGGTATTTTACATACCAAAACGTTACTAAAAGCTGCACGTAATTTAGGCTTTGAAAACATTGAATTAGGCGCGATTATCCAAGAACCATTATTTGTCCCAGAAACCATTTTTATTGATGATTTACTTTATGAGTTAAAACGAACACAAAACCAAATGGCGATTTTACTAGATGAATATGGCGGTGTTGTCGGTTTAGCAACACTGGAAGATTTACTAGAAGAAATCGTTGGTGAAATTGACGATGAAACAGATGAAGTAGAAAATTTATATACACAAGTGGCTGACAATGAATATTTGGTTCAAGGACGCATGTTAATTGACGAATTTAATGAAGTATTTGAAACAGATTTACACATGAGCGATGTTGATACAATGGCAGGTTACTTAATTACAGCATTAGGAACCATTCCTGATGAAGGGGAAAAACCTTCTTTTGAAGTGGGCAATATTAAGTTAACTGCTGAAGAAATGGAAGGCACACGTTTGCTAGTCTTACGCGTTCATTTCTACGATGAAGAAACTGTCGATGAAGAACCAGAAGAAAATCGTCGTTTTTTCCGTAAAGAAATGGAAGATGACGAACCAAGACGTTAAAAATAACCTGTGACATCAGTCGTTTTGACTAATGTCGCAGGTTTTCCTTTTAAAAAACAGCTAACAGCAGCTCTTTATTCTCAAGGCTTGACATGATATACTAGCAAAGGTTAATCAAAAATTATGCTGAAGAAAATAAATAAATAAACATCACAAGTGATAAGGAGATTTTTATGACGATCAATCAAAAAGAAGCAGTCGATAGTCGCCGTACGTTTGCGATTATTTCCCATCCGGATGCTGGGAAAACAACGATTACTGAACAATTACTATTATTTGGGGGAGCCATCCGCCAAGCTGGAACCGTCAAAGGGAAAAAAACAGGGAACTTTGCCAAATCTGACTGGATGGAAATTGAAAAACAACGGGGAATTTCGGTAACGAGTTCTGTGATGCAATTTGACTATCAAGATAAACGGATTAATATCTTGGACACCCCAGGGCATGAGGATTTCTCAGAGGATACGTATCGGACATTGATGGCCGTAGATAGTGCTGTGATGGTTATTGACAGTGCCAAAGGGATTGAAGCACAAACGAAAAAACTTTTCCAAGTTGTTAAAAAACGTGGTATTCCAATTTTTACTTTTATTAACAAATTGGACCGTGACGGACGGGAACCATTGGAACTTTTAGAAGAATTGGAAGAACTATTGGATATTGAATCTTATCCAATGAACTGGCCAATTGGTATGGGAAAAGGCCTAGAAGGTCTATACGATATTTATAATGAACGTGTGGAATTATATCGTCCAGAAAATAATGGCGGGGAGCGTTTTATTCCTTTAAAAGATGGCGATATCCCAAGCAATTTACCATTGCACAATAACAGCGTTTATCAACAAGTGTTGGAAGATGTTGAGTTATTGGTAGAAGCAGGCGATGAATTTAGCGAGGAAAAAATCGCTCGTGGTGATCAAACGCCAGTCTTCTTCGGTTCTGCTTTGACAAACTTTGGGGTTCAAACATTTTTAGAAACCTTCTTACAATTTGCGCCTGCGCCACATGCGCATAAAACAGAAGAGGGTGGCGAAGTAAGTCCTTATGAAAAAGAATTTTCAGGCTTTGTCTTTAAAATTCAAGCGAATATGAACCCAGCCCATCGTGATCGAATTGCCTTTGTTCGAATTTGTTCAGGTGTTTTTGAAAGAGGCATGGACGTGACCTTAGGTAGAACAGGCAAAAAAGTCAAATTAAGTAACGTGACGCAATTTATGGCGGATGCCCGCGAAAACGTCACAGAAGCTGTTGCAGGCGATATTATCGGTGTGTATGACACAGGAAATTACCAAATTGGCGATACTTTGTATGAAGGGAAAATGAATGTTCAATACGAAGAGTTGCCGTCATTTACCCCTGAATTATTCATGAAAGTGACTGCCAAAAACGTGATGAAACAAAAATCTTTCCATAAAGGAATTTACCAACTGGTTCAAGAAGGAGCCATTCAATTATACAAAACATATTTAACAGAAGAATATATCATTGGCGCAGTAGGTCAATTGCAGTTTGAAGTTTTCCAATACCGAATGTCTAATGAATACAATGCTGAAGTAGTAATGACGCCAATGGGTTCTAAAATTGCCCGCTGGATTAATCCAGAAGATTTAGATGAACGCATGAGCTCTAGCCGAAACATTTTGGCACGGGACCGTTTCGACCAACCATTGTTCTTATTTGAAAACCAATTTGCGGAACGCTGGTTTGCGGATAAGTATCCAGATGTTGAACTGAAAAGTTTGATGTAAAATTAATTTGTAATCAATTAGTAGCTGAATCTTTAGAAGATTGAAGCTCGCATCTTCAGCAAAAATCCATTAAGATGCGTTGGTTTGCAAGAAGTCCTTTTTTATCAAAATTTGATAAGAAGGGACTTTTTTCTATGAATTGGGAGGATATTATTTTAGAATTTTGTATGGATATTACAGTGAGAGGTTTTTCAAAAATAACAATCAAAAATTATAAATCAAAATTGAGAAACACAGCAAATTTTTTCAAATCAATAAATGTTGAACCGCTACAGCTTGAAAGTAATCTAAGCTATAAGCAAGCTATTTTCACTTTGCTAGCATTGGATTCATTGTCTAACGATTGTGTAGGAAATCAGGTATATCGAGATACTGTGCAGAATATTATTCATCAAACAATAGATAGTTCAGAAATGGAATTGACTATTGTTGAAAGTGTTTCAGAAATTGAAGGAAGTCTGTATTGAAGTTGATAAAATTTTGAAGAAATTGAAAACTAGTCTGCTTTAGACTAGTTTTTTTTATATCCCTAATTAAGTTGAAAGCTGTTATAATTAAAATGAATATTTAACGAAGGATGTGTAAAAAATTGTTAGAAAAATTAAGAAAAACTTTTTGGACATCATACTTAATTGTTATAAATCAAATAATTGATTGGTTTAAAGCAAAGTCGAATAAAATTGAAGAAAAAAATAATGCTGGAAAATTTATTCAAAGTAGTTTATCTCCAAAGATTTTAAAAGGTATAGAGTTAGAACGAATAATGCCATATATTAAGCGAATTCATGATGGTGTTAAAAATCCTGATGTAACTAATATTGCTTTAATGGGTAGTTACGGTTCAGGAAAGAGTACGATAATAAAGAATTTTGAAATCCTTTATCCTAATTATAAAGTTTTGAATTTATCATTGGGTTCCTATTCTAAACAAGAATTGGAAAACCAAAATACGAATGTAGAGGAAATTGATAATATTGATGATTTGAACGAAAAATTAGAAAATAGTTTGGTAAAACAAATGATTTATAGAGAAAAAAATTCTAAGTTGCCATATTCACGTTTCAAAAAAATCAATCATATTTCGAGTAGAAAAAAGTTTTTATTATACTTACTATTTTTTGCATCGTTGGTAAGCTTTTTCTATTTAAAAGATTATCTAAATTTCAAAGAAATAATATTAAGTAATGTCGAAGGAATCGCCAGTAAAACAGAGTCTATTGATTTAATTTTGTATTGTGTCCTATTAGCCAGCATTAGTATTTTATTGTTTCAAATCTTTCAGACAGTTTTGAAACAATTCAAACTTTCAAAACTAAACTTTGCTAATGTTTCAATTGAAGAGGACAAAAATAATTTTTCTTATTTTAATAAATATATAGATGAAATTTTATATTATTTTGAAACGAATAAGTTCGATGTGGTGGTTATAGAAGATGTTGACAGATTTAAAAGTATTCGAGTATTCGAGCATTTAAAGGAACTTAATCTACTTCTAAACAATTCAAAACAAATCAGTCGGGAAATTACATTTATATATGCTGTGAAAGAGGATATATTTTCAAATTCAAAAGAAGATATTGAGGAACATGAATCAGAAATTAGAACGAAATTTTTTGAACTGATTATTCCGATAATACCAGTCGTAGATACGTTTAATTCAAGAGAATATCTAATACCTATGATGAAGGAGAAATCAGTGGGTGGTTTAGATGCAAACTTTGAGAAATTTTTAAAAGATATTTCCTTATATATTTCAGATTTGAGATTGTTGACAAATATCGTTAATGAGTTTTTTACTTATTTAGATATACATGGAAATTTATCAGGAAGTATGAATAAAGAATCTTTATTTGCAATAATAGCGTTAAAAAATCTAGTTCCTTCTGTATTTACAGAGTTACAGAAGTCACAAGGCTTTATCTATGAAATAATTGTTCAAGGGAAATTTGATGAGGAATTAATTAAAGGAGTAAACGAAGAGCTAGAAATAATTGACAATGACTTTCAGGAAATCGAGAAACAAATAAATGTTGATAAGTTATCGGAAATAAAGAAGTTCTTATTTGACCAAGGAATCTCGATAAGTGATAGTATATTGCTTGATGGTAAATATAGAAATCTAGAGGGTTTAGATATGACAATTATTGATAGTATTTTACAAAACCGAGAAGAAAATATTAATTTCAATTTGTGGAATCGTGGAGCCTCCAATATTTCAAAATCTAGATTTAAACAGATAGTACAAGAACAAGATTCAATTTTAATAGTAAGAAGAGAGAAGAAACAGGAAAAGTATGATTTAAAGAGAAACGAGTTAAATGCTTTCATCAGGGCATCTTTGAAACAAAAAATAAAAAAGTATCCTGAGTTAGTAAAATTAATATATGCAGAAATGCCAAAAGAAAAATACGACAATAAAGATAAGGATTTTATTCTGTATATTTTATCTAATGGTTATTTAGCCGAAGACTACTCATCGTATTTATCCATTTTTTATGAAAAAAGCATGACTATTGATGATAAAAATCTATTAGTTAAATTGAAGTCTAATCAAAGCGTTGAATTTAAAGAAAAACTTGATAATCCAGAAGGATTTGTTAGTGAACTTTTACCACAAGATTTTGAAAAGCAGGGAATACTTAACATCAATATTTTAAAATACCTATTTTCTAATAGCTATAAAGACCCACTTAAGATTCGTGATGTAGTTTTAGAAAAATTCTTTATTCGAGAAGAAGACATATATTTAGAAAATTTAAAGGTAATTTTAGATGAAAATAAATTGAATATTGCTAATTTAGTTTTTGAATTATTAAGAAAATATACGAATGATTTTATAGAAAAATGCAACGCTTCAGAAAAGAACCGATTGATTGACTTGATTTTTTATGTTTGTTTAGGGGACATAACTCTATATTATGGTGAAGATGATAGAAAGAAACTGTTATTACAGGTATTGAGTGAGCATAAGGCGGTTTATAAAGGTAATGAAGAGTTTGAAGGTAATGAAGATGTAGCTGACTATAAATTCTTAATAAGTGAAAACATTTTAAATAGACCTAATTTCTTTATAGAAATTGAAGAGTTTGTAGAGTCTAATACCATTATGGAAGTCTTATCTGAACATAATGAAGAGGCAATTGAATCTGCAAAAATCTATTTTAATGATATAGAATTAGATAACTTGTCTGAAGAACAATACAATAAATTCATTAAATATGATTTGTATAGATATGATAAAGATATGTTTTCTAAAATTTTAAACTACAAAAATTCAGATGAATTAAAAGCGGTCTCTTACGCAAATATATTAAATTCTAAGATAGATGATTTAATCAGAAATACGAATATGAACTTATATCATTTTGTAGATGAAGTTCTATTTTCATTAGACGAATTACTCGAAACTGAGAAAAGTTTTTTAAGTCTATTAAATTCCCAAAAACTTAATAAACCAGATATTAAGACAAACCTAATAGATAAATCGAATATTACAGTAGAAAAAATAAACCAAGTAACGGATTCTTCGCTTTGGACAACATTACTAGAGAAGAGAAAATGTAGTATCACATGGGAAAATATAGAAGACTATTATGAAAATGTAGAAATTGATTTGTCTGTTATGAACTCAATATTCACTAATCAGGATGAAGTGATTTCTCTTAAAAAACAATATGATAAATCTGATTCAAAAGATAAATTAAAAGCATTGCTTAAAAGGATGGTTGATAATAAAGCGATAGGTATTACAGAGGATAATATTGAACTACTAGAGATTACGACATATGATGCAGGCAATCTTTCAAGTCAAAGCACTCATATTTTAGCTAGAAATAATTTAATTGATTTTAATATAGAAAATGTTAGTAAGTTTAAGGAAGATGGTGTTATTGTAGAGGTAGTACTTAATCATCCTAATGACTTTCTAGAAAATTATTCTGAGATTGACTTGTCAGAAGATGAAATGTTTTCTCTCATAAAGAATTGGAAACTGGAATCAGTTAAAGAGTTACTAGATACTATTGTTGATGAAGAATCAGATGAGTTTTTCGAAAATACTAAATTAGTAGAAATTCTGTTCGAAAGAGGAATTTCTTGTGATGATACACTATTTGTAAAATTGCTTGAGAATATAAATGTTGAATGCTTAAAAGAATATTTTATCTTTAAATTAAAAGAGAGGACATTAAGTAAATCAACAATTGAACAAACGCTTAATTTGTTCTTAGAGAATAATATTACTGATTTTTCAATAGAAGAATATGATTGTATTTTTAACAATTTGTCAAATACGGAACTATTCGTTGACTTACTCAATAATCTTTTCAAAAATAAAAAGTTGAATGAGATTTCTATAAAAAATGTAACATATTGGCTGGGAACACAAAACAAACCAATCTCTGAATTGTATATTGATGAAAATGGAAAAAATAAAGTAGTTGAAATAGAGAATACTCCTCAAAATATTGAGTTATTAAATAATTTACAGGACATTAACATGGTATCTACTTTTAACGAAAAAGGAGATTCTACCATAAAAGTGAATATGCGAAGAAAAGTACCTAAAGAGCTAAAAACAGAATTATTATGACACAATTCAGCATAATGACTGGGAGAAAGAATTTGAATAATAATAAAAATAAAGAAGTAGAGAAGTTCATTGATTCAGGCATGAATGCGGATTTATCTAAAAGAGTAAAAACTTTAGAGGAATTGAAAGAAGTATTCTTGAAAACAGATTGGAGTAGATAAGTTTGAATATCCAGAAAGCTTTAATAGAACTAACAATAGATGAATCGGTCACATGTAAACAACTTGCCGATTTTTATGATACTTTTCATACTGATAAAGAATTTCCAGATGCAGTGGATTTTTTAAGTAGAAGTATTCATGTAGATATGTCTCAAATAAAAGAAGAACTCCGAAATTCCGAAGATAAGGGAAGTTTAGGTGTTTTGGAATATATACAGAAACACTATCCTTCAGCAATGTTGTTCATGAATCTACTCCCTCAAGAAAAACGCAGATTTATCCATTAAAATAGTTTGGATTAGGCACAATTGATAGAATAGAAAAGTCACATTAAATAACATATAATTTTCAACTTTTGTTTTGTGATACTTGTCTAATCAATTTTCCTACTAAAATTATTGATCAAGAAGTAATAGGTATATTGAGAAAAACAAAGGTTGAACATTGCGTTGGTTTGTAGCAGAAATGGATTGCTTTCTAAGATTATTTATTGTATGATGAAGCCTGATAAAAAGGGACTTTTACTTATTTGAAAACCAATTTGCGGAACGCTGGTTTGCGGATAAATATCCAGATGTTGAACTGAAAAGTTTGATGTAAAATTAATTTGTAATCAATCAGTAGCTGAATCTTTAGAAGATTGAAGCTCGGCGCAATCATTCTCAAGATGATTGCGCTGAGCTTTTTCTTCTTATAAGGTATTAAAGCAGGCGTGATTGTTTTTTTTGAGATAGAATACTTACTATAACGAACCTATCAAGGAGTGGACAAGAACATGAATTTTTATGGCATCGAGTATTTAAAAAGCCAATCTAATTTAAATGATTACTTAAAGTATTTTTTTATTTTTGCTTTGTTAATCGGGCTAGTCATTGTGTTTAGTTTTTATGTGCGACATCAAATTCAAACGAAATATCGTGAATTAAGTATTATTATTTTTTTATCATTATTATTTGTTTTAGGGGTTCAATATTCCAATTATCAACTGAACCAAAATCAGCATTCACAATCTTCGCAAATGGTACATTTTGTCGAACAAGTGGCACAGGAAAAAAAGGTTTCTCCAGAAAAAGTTTATGTCAATGGTACACAATTGGCTGACGGAACCATAGTTAAAATTGACGAAGTCTTTTATAAAATGAGTTTAAGTACGGATCAGCAGTCTTATACGTTACAAGAAACGTATTTATTAACACCAACAATTGAAATCATAAAGTAAAGTGAGGGAAAATTAATGCAGTTTTATAGTCCAATTATTATTAAATTTGCTTTAGGTATTATTTGTTTAATTGTCCAAATTAATTTGATGGGAAAAGGCAATTTGGCGCCCACATCGGCCATGGACCAAGTGCAAAACTATGTATTGGGGGGCATTATTGGTGGTGTTATTTATAATGATTCAATTACGGTGCTCCAATTTGTATTAGTGTTAATTTTGTGGACATTATTAGTCCTAATTTTAAAATTTGCAAAAGAACACAATCGCTATGTGAAGCAAATTGTGGATGGTAAACCCATTACTTTAATCAAGGATGGACAGGTTGTGGTGAAGGAATGTTTGAAAAATGGTATTTCTGCAAATGATCTAATGTTTAAATTACGAGCAAATGGTATTTATGAAGTCCAGCTTGTTAAACGGGCGGTTTTAGAACAAAATGGTCAATTAACAATCGTCGAATATGGCGATGAAAGTATTCGTTATCCGATTATTGTGGACGGTCAAGCCAACATGGATGTCCTAGAGTTAATCAAAAAAGATGAGCACTGGCTGTTAACGCAAATCCAAGAACAAGGATTTCAAAGATTACAGGAAATCTATTTAGGTGAGTATTTATCTGGACAGTTAAGTTTATCGCCGTATGAAGAAAAAACGATTTCTTAGCTATACTTTTCATCCTACTTATATTAAAATTAAATGGTAATTCAATGAGTTTCAAAAGGAGGAAAAATGAAAACTAAAAAGATAGTTGTCGGGTTATTTTGTTCAATGATTGTTTTAATGGGGTGCCAACCAGATCAACGAACTGAAAAAATGAAAGAAAGTACTGAAGCAGAAGCAGTCCAAGTAACGAGTGGTGCCTCGGCAGCCACTAATGCCACTTCTGTAAAGCAGGAGGAGCAGACAAACACGGAGGATCAACCGAAGGAGAGTGCTGCCAAAGTGAGTTATGAGCGTAATGGACATACCTTTGAAGTTGATGCTGTTTCTGGCGCTACAGTAGAAGCTAATAATGGACAATCAGGAATTAGTCCAGAAGAAAAAGCCCAGAAGATGTATTGGTCAGGTCGTCCAGAAATCGGAGAAGTTCAAGGGGATTATTATCATCATGAAGTCGTGTTTGATGGCGGCTATACGGCTTTAATTGATGTCGTTGTTAAGGATCAACAAATTCAGTTAGTGGAATTTGATGAACGTGGACCTAAAAACTATTATTCTGAAGAATGGGCAGGAGTGACAAAACGTTTATCCGGCTATGCAAATTTTCAAGCGAACAACGCCCGAACTGATCAATCGTTAGTGACCGTTGTTAATACGATGACTTTTCTAGAAAATCAAATGGTTGCTGAAAATCGCCTAGATGGCGCATTCCAGACAGCCAAAGGTCAATCCAATAGCGCTAATAATGGTTATCTTCCTGCTGCTAGGGCTTTAGCCAAGGAAATCAAAGAACCTTCAAAAGAACATTATACAAGTCTAACAGAAGATTTTGGAGAGGGGCTTTCTGGACGTTTAACGGTTATTACGTTAAAAGATTCAGGGAAAATAACCGATCTTCGTTATGATGAATATTTTGCAGATACAGAAGAAGAGATTAAAGATGCGAAACTGAAGGCTTATTCTCGCCAATCAAAATATTTTTCTAAAGATTATGCTCAAAAATCGGGGGAAAATTTCAAAAAAGAAGTAGATGACTTAAGAAAAAAAGCAATCGAGGAAAATAAATTAGTCAGTCCGACAAATGAGGAAGCCTGGTCGGAAAATTATCAAAGGCTTGTAAAAAAAATAACGTCACAATAAATTGAAAAAACTGCCGAAGTGGGGAAACTTCGGCAGTTTTTTTAGTTTTCCATGAGGGAAACTTTTAATGGAACAGACACTTCGGTCACATGGTTTAACTCAATGATAGAAATTTCATCTGGGTCATAAGCCTCTTTAGGTAATCGTTTTAACAGTTTTGCTAAAATTTCTTTTACTTCTGTCGGACGAATGCGACGATTTTTATTCATAATCAGAACTTCCACATGGTGAGCTGCTTCTGAATAGACAGCGGTCGTGTTTCCTGCTGAGTAGACTTTTACAAAGTAAGCATCCGTGTTTTCCAATTGTTTATTTACTAATTGTTTGTAGCTATTGGTCACATTCACTAATTTCATTTTATCACCTCATTATAGTTGTGTGCTGCAAAAGAGCGTTTCCAATTATGTACAGGAGTTCCAGATTGAATTTTTTCTATGAGGAACAAGTATACGAATATCTTTCTTCTATTATAGTTTTTTTTGATGAAAATAAAAAGTGAAAAGCATAAAAAAATCCGCACGCATTGTTATTAATGCGTGTGGATTTTTGATTATTCTGCTTGGTCAGATGTTGAAGTTTCTGTTTTAGTCACTTCTTGTGCGCCAGTTACGATAATTTTACCTTCGTTATCTAACGCTGCGACTAATTGATGATTTTCAGGATGATCTAGATAGTATTCAGCAATGCCGTCTTCAATTTGTTCTTGAATTGTTCGACGTAAAGGACGAGCGCCCATTGCAGGATCATAACCTAAATCAACGAGTTTTTCTTTGACTTCTGTTGGAACCTCAATGTGTAATTTTTGTTTAGCTAATAAGCCATTTACTTCTTCTAACATCAAGCTGACAATGTTCATCAGGTTTTCTTTGCTTAATGCTTTGAATTCGATAATACCATCGAAACGGTTAAGGAATTCGGGGGTGAAGAAGTTGTTCAATTGACCTAAAACGGATTTAGTCACACCTTCACGGGCAGCACCGAAGCCAACGTTGGCTTCCACAGCTCCTGTTCCAGCATTACTTGTCATGATAATGATGGTGTCTTTAAAGCTGACTGTACGACCTTGTGCATCTGTTAAACGGCCATCGTCGAGAATTTGTAAAAACATGTGTAAAACATCAGGATGCGCTTTTTCAATTTCATCCAATAAAATTAAACTATAAGGATTACGACGGACTTTTTCTGTGAGTTGTCCAGCTTCGTCATACCCAACATAGCCTGGAGGAGAACCAATCAGTTTAGAAACACTGTGTTTTTCCATATACTCACTCATATCAAAACGAACCATCGAATCTTCTGAACCGAATAGCTCAAAAGCTAATTGTTTTGCTAATTCTGTTTTACCAACGCCTGTTGGCCCAACAAATAAGAAGGAACCAATTGGGCGGTTTTGTTTGCCTAGGCCTACACGATTGCGACGAATCGCTTTAGCTACTTTATCGACGGCATCATCTTGTCCGACAACATGAGCTTTTAAGTCAACAGCTAAATTTTTCAATTGGGTTTGTTCTTTTTCTTTTAAGTCACCGACAGGAATGCCAGTTTTTTGTTCCACAATGGCTTCAATATCTTTTTCAGTGATGACGGGTGTTTCTTCATCGCTGATTTGTTTTTCTTTCATTGCTTGTAATTTATTGATTTGATCACGATAATAAGCCGCTTTTTCAAAATCTTCTTCTGCGGAAGCTTGTTGTTTTTGTTGTTCCGCTTCTGCTAATTTTTTATCAATTGTTTTTGGATCGACGAGTTGGATAGTTAGATTCATTTTTGAACCAGATTCATCTAACAAGTCAATCGCTTTATCTGGTAAAAAGCGATCTTGAATGTAACGATTGGATAAGTTTGCTGCTGCGTTAATCGCTTCATCTGTATATTTAACATGATGATAATCTTCATAACGTTTTTGCAAACCATGTAAAATCGTTATGGTTTCGGCAACGGTTGGCTCATCTACTTGGACTGGTTGCATCCGACGTTCTAAGGCAGCATCTTTTTCAATAATACGGTACTCATTTAAAGTTGTGGCACCGACTAATTGTAATTCACCACGTGCTAAGGCTGGTTTTAAAATATTGCCAGCATCCATATTGCCATCACCAGCAGCACCAGCACCCACAATTTCATGGACTTCATCAATAAATAAAATGACATTTTCAGCTTCAGTGATTTCTTCAATCAATTTTTGCATCCGTTCTTCAAATTGTCCGCGAATACCAGTTCCTTGAACAAGTGAAACCACATCTAAACGAATGACTTCTTTGTCCAATAATTTTTGGGGCACATCGCCATCGACAATTTTTTGGGCTAAACCTTCGACAACGGCTGTTTTACCAACACCTGGTTCACCGATTAAAACGGGGTTGTTTTTTGTGCGGCGATTTAAGATTTCAATGACACGCTTAATTTCTTGGTCACGTCCTACCACAGGATCGATATCTCCTTGGCGTGCCGCTTCGGTGATGTTAATCCCATACTCGCCTAGTAAACCTTGACCAGCGCCAGCGCCTCCGCGAGGGGGTTGACCTCCATTACCACCATCACCAAATTGAGTGGGTGGTGTTTGTTGTTCATAAGGATTACCTTGTTGCATTTGGCGAGAAAGAGAACGATATAAATCGTCTAAACTCCCAAAGCCAAAAGGGTCTTGTCCCATATTTTGAGGGGAATTATTTGCTTGATTTTTTAATTTTTGATAGCAGCTTTGGCAATAGTCCAGTTGTTTTCTTTGACCATTCACATTTGCATATAAATGAATTGTTGCTTCATTTTGTTGACAATTTTGACAAATCATTGAATGAAACACATCCTTTCAAAATAACTGAGGCCAGAAAAATAGCTGTTTGCTCTATTATTTCTAGTAAACAGACCATTTTTCCTCAAACCAGCCAAGTACTAGATAGCAGGAATAAATTCTGTCTATAAAACCACTTGACCATTTTTGACCTTTGAGGTTATTATAGCATTTTTTGTAAGAGAATCAAGTAAAAGACCTTGTTTAAAAAAAGGCAAAGATTCGATTTTTTTACAGACAATTGCGCCATTTTCAAGTAAACTATAAGAGTTGATATTTAAGAGAAAGAGTGGTGAAATCAATGGCTGAAAATCCTTTTGTAGAAAAAATTGCTTCATTAAAAGCTGGAGAAATCTCTGAATTAATCGTGGAGCAAAATGAATTTTTCCAATTTCGTGATGCTTGGATTTCTTTACCTGACCGCGCGGAAATTGTTGGAGAAGCGGGGTTAAATGGACGAATCATTTATCGTTACCAAAAAGAGGAAGAATAGTCAGTGCAAAACATCACGAAATTTAAGCAAAAAGTGTTGTGTAAGATAGAAAAAAATGGTAATCTTAGAAACTGAAAGGGTCTTTTTTCGAGTAGACGTTTGATTTTAGCGTATCAAGAAAGGAAAACCCTAACATAAAAATTTTTTATTTACGAAGGAGACCGATTTATATGGAAAAGAAAGAATTTCACATTGTAGCAGAAACAGGAATTCACGCACGTCCAGCTACTTTATTAGTACAAACTGCAAGCAAATTTAACTCAGATATTAACTTAGAATACAAAGGTAAATCTGTTAACTTAAAATCAATCATGGGCGTTATGTCTTTAGGCGTTGGTCAAGGTTCTGACGTAACAATCACTGTTGATGGTGCTGACGAAGCTGAAGGAATGGCAGCAATCGTTGAAACATTACAAAAAGAAGGATTGGCTGAATAATGTCTGAGATGCTAAAAGGGATTGCCGCAAGTGATGGCGTTGCTGTTGCTAAAGCTTACCTGCTAGTTCAACCTGACTTGTCTTTCAACAAAACTTCCGTAGAAGATACTGATGCAGAAGCAACTCGCTTAGACGATGCTTTAGCAAAATCTACTGAAGAGTTGCAAGCAATTCGCGACAAAGCAGCTCAAAGCCTTGGTGAAGCAGAAGCGCAAGTTTTCGATGCTCATTTAATGGTTTTATCTGACCCAGAAATGGTTGGTCAAATCAAACAAAATATCCAAGACAACAAAGTCAATGCAGAAGCTGCCTTGAAAGAAGTTACGGATATGTATATTGGTATGTTTGAAGCAATGGACGATAATGCTTACATGCAAGAGCGTGCAGCAGATATTCGTGACGTTGCCAAACGTATCTTAGCACATTTATTAGGTGTGACTCTTCCAAATCCTTCAATGATTAACGAAGAAGTAATCGTGGTTGCCCATGACTTAACACCTAGTGATACTGCACAATTAGACCGTACGTATGTTAAAGCCTTTGTGACAGACATCGGCGGACGTACTTCTCACTCAGCAATCATGGCTCGTTCGTTAGAAATCCCTGCAATCGTTGGTACAAAAGAAATTACTGACAAAGTAAAAGCAGGCGATATTTTAGCAGTGAACGGAATCATTGGGGATGTTATTATTGACCCAACAGATGCTGAAAAATCTGAATTTGAAGCAGAAGCAAAAGCTTATGCAGATCAAAAAGCAGAATGGGATAAACTAAAAAATGCAGAAACAGTGACAGCTGACGGCAAACATGTTGAGTTAGCTGCAAACATTGGTACACCAAAAGATTTAGAAGGCGTACACAAAAACGGCGGCGAAGCTGTTGGTTTATATCGTACAGAATTCTTATACATGGATTCATCTGACTTTCCAACTGAAGAGGACCAATACCAAGCGTATAAAGCAGTTCTTGAAGGAATGGAAGGAAAACCAGTTGTGGTTCGTACAATGGATATTGGTGGGGACAAAGAGCTTCCTTACCTAACATTACCACACGAAATGAACCCATTCTTAGGTTACCGTGCATTACGTATTAGCTTATCAGAACTAGGTGACGGCATGTTCCGTACACAAATGCGTGCATTATTACGTGCGTCTGTTCATGGTAACTTACGTATCATGTTCCCAATGGTTGCTACTTTGAAAGAATTTAGAGCAGCGAAAGCAATCTTTGAAGACGAAAAACAAAAATTAGTCAACGAAGGTGTTGAAGTTTCAAACGATATCCAAGTAGGTATTATGATTGAAATTCCAGCAGCTGCCGTATTAGCTGATAAATTTGCCAAAGAAGTAGACTTCTTTAGTGTTGGAACCAACGACTTAATCCAATACACAATGGCGGCAGACCGTATGAACGAACGCGTTTCTTACTTATACCAACCATACAACCCATCAATCTTACGTTTAATTAAAAATGTAATTGATGCAGCACACGCTGAAGGTAAATGGGCTGGTATGTGTGGTGAAATGGCGGGCGATCAAACAGCTGTTCCATTACTATTGGGTATGGGCTTAGATGAGTTCTCAATGAGTGCTACATCTATCCTTAAAACACGTAGCTTGATGAAACGTCTAGACACAACTAAAATGGCTGAACTTGCTGACCGCGCATTAAAAGAATGCGACACGATGGAAGAAGTCGTTGCATTAGTTGAAGAATATACAAAATAATTAAGCAACTGCAAAAAAACACCTCAATCTTTGATTGAGGTGTTTTTTAATACCTATTATAAGAAAATTGAATTTTTATTTTTTGATTAAATATATTTGGTGTCAAATATATTTAATCATTTTTTACTGAATACTTGGGAAGAAAATAGCTGTTTTAAAAGCTGTTTTAAAAATGTTTTTTTTAGAAAAATTATTTTATTTAGATGGGTGTTATTATTAAGTTACTTTATCCTGTTGAATATTTTACTTTATAAAAAAAATATTTACAGATAAATTTAAAACAAGTATAATTACTTTAAGGTTAAAGAAAGGAGTGTTTATGATGAAGAAAAAATTAGTTTTGTTGTTTGTTGCAGGAATGTTTTTGATCGGAAGTGCTTCAGCACTAGCAATGTCCTATAATACATTTTTTGGTGGAGTAACAGGAATGCCTAGTCGAGGAACGACCTACGCTCAATATTTACCAAGAGGTAAGCGAGCGTATGTTACAGCTTCTGGTAAAACTAAACTTACTCGTTATACATATTCTGGAGGCAACGCTTCTGCAACAGTCTCTAGAGCATTTAGTGGCAATAAAGCATGGTGGGGCGTTTGGTAGTTTGATTGTAGGTTGATTTAATGAAAGTAGCTAAGGAAGCTTAGCTACTTTCGTTTATTTGAAAAGGATAAACTAATGAAAAAAATATATAGGATACTTTTAATTATTTCTACTGTTTGCTTTTTATATACGTTATCAACTTTTATGATAGAAACGATTGATTTGGTTGTTCCAGATACAAAAACTACTGTTATAGTAGAAAACTGGGATAAAAAACGTACCTCCAATAAGATTTTTAAAGAGATAAAAAGCTATGCTCAGCAAAACCAGATTGATATTCATAAAATTAATTTTAGTGTCAATAACAAAGGTCAAACAGAGAAAAATATTTTTACGTTCTCACAAGGAAAAACAACTGAATTTTATTATGATAGTCAGCGTTTTCCTACCAAAACAAATTTTTATGATAGTAGCAAATTAACGAATGAAAATGTGTTAGGAATATATGTTTTAACAAGCATACCGCCTATTTCTATTAATCAGACCTTTGAAGAACTAGGCTTAGATGTTTCTATAGAACAATCTAATACAATCAAACTTTTATTTGGGATTTTAACAGATAACATAGGAATATTGTCCAGTGTTTTATTTTTATGTACAGCTTTATCAATTTTGGTTTATTATATCACTCAAATGAAAAAGGCAGGAATTTATCTGATTCATGGGCAAAGTATGTGGAAACATTTATTGAACAATTATTTTGTGGATATAGTTCTGACCACTATTGTCGTGAGTTTGTTTGTGATTCTTTATAACGTTCTATGGAAGTACTATTTGTTTGTTTGGCTTTTTATAGCATTGTTTTTATTTTTTATTTTGCTATTTGGCCATCTGTTTATTCAGACATCGTCGACTATTATGGAAAAATTAAAGGGAAAAAAACCATATCATTTGTTGTTAAATAGTAATTATATTTTAAAATTTTTACTTGTCTGTTTATTTGTAATATTGTTATTTACTTTGTTAAATGAACGAGAAACAGTAAAAGAACTACAAACAAGTTTGTCTAGATGGACACAAGTTGATGACTATTATACATTGACGATTGGAGCAGATAGTGACCTTTTACCAGGTAAACTGTTAACGCCAGAAAAGCAAAAACGTAAATCTCAAGAAATTAATCGACGAATGAAGCCTTTTATTGATTTTCTGGAAAATCATCAGGCTATTTTAGTTAATAATAATGAATGGCTACTGAAAGAAGGTTCGGGTGGTTCAGATTTATATCTAGATAAGGTTCCTTTTTTAGTGGTGAATAGTCATTTTCTAGATGTTGTAGAAGTAAAAGGTGACAAACATCAGCCAATTCAAAAATTATCTCAGGATAAAAATTATTTACTTGTCCCAGAGAACAGGAAGAATGAATTAGCTGTGATTCAATCAGAAGCAAAGGAACGAGTAGCTTTTTATCAAAACAAGAAGGTAGATTCGCTAAATGAAATAACAATCGAACAGCTCTTTTTGGCGAATAATCAAAAACTATTTAATTTTAATAGCTTAGAGCCTGAAGATACGTTATCTAAAAATCCAATTATTTTAGTTTTATCGCTTAAACAGTTAGGAGATGAATTGGATGTACTAATTTCGGAAATTTCGCAAGGACATTATCTATTTAAAGAACCTAAGTTAGTGAATCAAGAAATTAATTATCAAGGATTAACAAATGAATTTTCAGGTATTATTGCTTCTAAGGACACGGGCTTAGAAAAATTACAAAAGACTCAGTCGCAGATGCAGATTTTATCACTTTCATTAATAATACTAAGTATAGTCTTTGTTATTGTTGTTTTTTATACAAGTTTTACTTATCTAGAAGTAAATAAAAAGAAATTATTCTTACAGTACATTTTTGGGAAGTCTTTTGTTGAAAGGCATGGGCTTTATTTATTGGGGATGATATTAATTTCTTTTATTGCAATGATGATGATTACTTTTACTAATTTTCAAGTAATAAAAATTATTCCTTTCGTTTTATTTTTTGAATTGCTTTTTTTATTTCTTATTATTACAAGTGTCGAAAAAACAATTCGTCTAACGATTATAAAAAAGGAGAATTAATTTATGGAAATTCAAGCAACTAATATTAGTAAAAGATACAATCAATCTTGGGTTTTTGAATCGTTATCCTTTACAATATTTTCAGGTGAGATGGTCGCAATTGTTGGAGAAAGTGGTAGTGGAAAAACAACATTATTAAATTGTTTAGGTCAACTTGAAGAACTTTCTACCGGTGAACTATTAATTAATCGTGGAAAATTAACTAAGAAAAAGCGCCGTTATTTTTTTCAAAAGGATGCTGGTTTTTTATTTCAAAATTTTGCACTTATTGATAATGAAACAGTAAAAGAAAATTTGTATTTAGTGACGCAAGATGATGTAGCTATCGAAGAAGCATTAGAACAATTTAATATTGCTTCTTTACTCAATGAAAAAGTGTACACACTTAGTGGTGGTGAACAACAGAGAGTGGCTTTGGTTCGCCTTTTATTGAAACAACCTAAGATTATTTTTGCTGATGAACCAACAGCATCTTTAGATAAAGAGAATGGTATTTTAGTGATGAAAGCTTTAAAAGAGTTGAATAAACAAGGTAAGACAGTAATTGTTGTAACCCATGATCAAAATTTGCTAACTTATTTTGATCGTGTCCTTTATTTAACAGAATTAAAAAAACTTTGAGTTAGAAAATTTCAACTTTCAGCGCTTCTTCCCGCCTTAAATATTTACTTTTCCCCACAGATAGTGTACTATTTAAAGGTATGCATAAATAAAGTTTGATGTATAAAATTAAATGTTATTCGGAGGGAAACAAATGTCTGCGAAATGGGAAAAAAAAGGCACTAATGATGGTGTATTAACTTTTTCAATCGAACAAGCAGTAATCGAAAAAGGATTAACGCAAGCGTTCAATAAAGTGAAAAAAAACTTAAACGTACCTGGTTTCCGTAAAGGAAAAGTATCACGTACTGTTTTTAACCGTATGTATGGAGAAGAAGCGTTATACGAAGATGCGTTAAACGCTGTTTTACCAGAAGCATATGAAGCGGCTGTTTTAGAAGCAGGAATTGAACCAGTAGCACAACCAAAAATTGATGTTGAAAGCATGAATAAAGGGGAAGACTGGGTTATCACTGCTGAAGTAACTGTAAAACCTGAAGTAAAATTAGGCGAATACAAAAACTTAACAGTGTCTAAACAAGACCGTGAAGTAACAGATGAAGACGTGGAAGCACGTTTGAAACGCGAACAAGAATCTCAAGCTGAATTAGTAATCAAAGAAGATGCCGCTGCTGAAAATGGCGACACTGTAGTTATCGACTTTGAAGGCTTCTTAGGCGACGAAGCATTTGAAGGCGGCAAAGGCGAAAATTACTCATTAGAATTAGGTTCTAATTCATTTATTCCAGGCTTTGAAGACCAATTAGTTGGCAAAAAAGCTGGCGAAGAAGTAGAAGTAAACGTTACTTTCCCTGAAGATTACCAAGCAGAAGATTTAGCTGGTAAAGAAGCAGTCTTCAAAGTAACTGTTCATGAAGTAAAAGCAAAAGAATTACCAGAATTGGATGATGAATTTGCAAAAGACGTTGACGATTCAGTAGAATCATTAGACGAATTAAAAGAAAAATTCCGTAAAGAATTGACAGAAGCAAAAGAAGCAGCAGCTGAAGAAGCAAAAGACGAAGAAGCAATTCGTTTAGCTGTTGAAAATGCTGAAATCGTTGAATTACCACACGTAATGGTTCACGACGAAGTTCACCGTTCAATGGATGAATTCTTAAACAACATGCAACGCCAAGGAATTTCTCCTGAAATGTACTACCAATTAACTGGTTCTACAGAAGAAGATTTACACAAACAATTTGAAGGCGAAGCAGAAACACGCACAAAAACAAACTTAGTGATTGAAGCAGTTGCCAAAGCTGAAAACATCGAAGTAACACAAGAAGACATCGATGCTGAAGTGAAAGATTTAGCAGAACAATACAACATGCCTGAAGCGCAAGTACGTAAAGTATTAAACAACGACATGTTAGAACACGATATTCGTATGAAACGTGCTGTTGAAACAATTACTGAAACAGCTGTTGAAAAATAAACATTTTTAATAAGCTCTTCATTCGATAGAGTTTTCTAAAACTGTAGATGGAAGGTGTCTTTCATCTACAGTTTTTTTCATATAAAATAACTTTTGAAAGGGTGTGTCAAAATGGATAAAAATTATTCGAAAATTAAATATGGATTAGTGGTGTTTGGCATCTTATGCTTGACGTACAATCTCTGGGAATTTTTTACGGCTAAGTATTCAACAAAACAAGGTGTGACGTTCGTTATCGAATGTTTACTTGGAATTGGTCTAATCTTTTTACCGGATCTTGTCAATAAATTTTTAAAAATTATTATGCCACCGACTATCGTTTATTTTTACTGGTTTTTCTTATTTATTTCAGTATTCCTAGGAACCTCGTTGCATATGATTTCAATCATTTCGTTCTGGGATAAAATTTTACACTTTGTTAGTCCGATGCTTTTAACTGCTGTGGGTTATGGTATTGCTGCTTTCCTATTGAAGAAAACGAAGTACGCCGATGTTTCCCCGTGGTTATTTTTATTATTTGGGTTTGCATTTGCAGGGCTTTGTGGCGTCTTCTGGGAATTCTGGGAATTTATCTGCGATTCATTAGGAAACATGAACTTACAACGCTATAATATGTCCAACGGCCAACCATTTATTGGGCGTGCTGCTTTGATGGATACGATGGGGGATTTATTTACCAATACCCTTGGGGCCTTTGTGATGGGCGTGTACACGTATATCAGAAGCAAAGGAAATCCTGAGTATTTAGAAAATTATGCGATAAAGAGAAAATAATATAGGGAAGTAAAAAAACAAGTTCTTTTAAAAGAGCTTGTTTTTTTGTATTAAATTATTAAGAATATGCGAATTTGCATTTTTAACTAATAAAATAGTTTGGTAAAATTAGAATATAATGGTTATGTAATGATTTTTTTATGTGGATGCACCCCAGTGATATGTTCTAAATACTTATCAAAAGAACAAGTAACTAGAAAGATCAATACTTTGATGACTTATTATTCTTTAATACTATAAAATTGGAAGGGAGGAAGATTAGGGAAAATAACTGCCAAAGACAACGCAACGGGGAAGTGATAAAAAAACAAAATTGGTGTATTTAAGAAAGTGAAAAAAGCAGCATCTTATGAAAAATTGTATCTTAAAAATAATCTATTTGATTACATATACTTTTAATTTTTCAATGAGATACTTTACGAAAAAAAGAAGTGGAGTGTAGGTTGTATATGAAAGAAACTGTGAAAAAAGCAAAACAAGAAATGAAAGATAGAAGTAGACCGTATCAGATGTATGGGTTTTATTTAGCAATTCCAATAATCCTTATGGTCATTTTTATTTTTGGATTTTTAGGAATTGAGACCAATAAATCGTGGGGCTCGGTCTTATTTGTTACTACAGTTATTGCGAACATGGGAGTGAGCAAGTTAGAAAAATTACCTAAAAGAAAATATGTTGCACCTGTACTAGTCTATGTAACGGAGGCGATAGCTGTATTTCTTTTACTTGTTTTCTTTGGTGCAATTATAGCTGGAGGGGCAAATTTTGTGATAATTGAATTAATTTTGTATGTTGTATTAGTATTAAGGATTATTACAATCATTTTTTTCTTTATTACTGCTAATGATATAAGAAAAGTTTATCCAACCATGAAACAAGAGGCCAAAGATTCACGAGCAGAATATCTAAGAGTAAAGAAGTTAGCTCAAAAAAGAATATAGTATAGTTAGTAATTCTATAATAAAAAAGCGATTCAACCATGGTTGAATCGCTTTTTTGCTGTTTTTTTAAGCAGGTACTTCGACAGGTTTTTTCAAAAGTCCGTAGACAATTCCTGAAATAATCGCACCAATTAAGATGAACAATAGATATAGTAATGGATTACTTAATAGGAAGACGACGAAGATTCCTCCATGTGGTGCCAATAATTTGATACCAAACGCACCAACCAACGCACCAGTAAAGGCAGAACCTACCACGAAACTTGGAATCACACGTAATGGGTCAGCTGCTGCAAAAGGAATTGCCCCTTCAGTGACAAAAGAAAGGCCCATTACAATATTGGTTAAGCCGGCATCTTGTTGATCTTTTGTAAATTTATTTTTAAATAAACGAGTTGCTACGAAAATTGCTAATGGAGGAACCATTCCGCCAGCCATTACAGAAGCCATGACCACGCTGCCACCTTCTGCAACAGTACTTGCTAGCGTAGCTGTACCGAAAACATAAGCAGCTTTGTTAACTGGTCCACCTAAGTCGATGGCCATCATACCAGCTAATAAAGCACCAAGTAAAGCTGCATTTGTGCCATCTAAGCCAAGTAGGAAATGATTTAACGCATCATTAATTGCTTTCATTGGGATGTTAATGACTAACATTAATAAGCCCGTAATAATCAAACCAAAAACTGGATAGAATAAAATGGTTTTAATTCCATCTAATGATTTTGGCAAGCCTTTGAAGACTTTACGTAAAAGAACCACTACATAACCAGCTAAGAAACCACCGATTAGGGCCCCAAGGAACCCAGCGCCTCCAGCGTTTGCTAACGCACCAGCGGCGAAACCAGCAACTAAGCCTGGACGATCCCCAATACTAGAAGCAATAAAACCAGCTAAGACAGGTAACATAAAGCCAAATGCTGCGCCACCAATTTGGTTAAACCAGCTAGCTACGTCATTGTAATTCCCTAAATTGGCTAATTGATCTTGAGGAACCCCGATAAATTGATCAATCATAAAGGAAAGAGCAATGGCAATTCCGCCACCAATAACGAAAGGTAACATATGAGAAACACCATTCATTAAATCTTTATAGATACGAGAACCGATTGAACCTTCCGCTGAATCCTCTTGGTCGCTTGCAGCCGAGTCACTGCCATGGAAAGTAGGAGCTTCACCACTAATGGCTAAGTTAATTAGTTCTTCGGTTTTACGAATTCCATCACTGACGGGACGATTGACTAATTTTTTACCATCAAAACGATTCATTTCTACTTTTTTATCGGCTGCGACAATTACGCCATCAGCACGAGCAATATCTTCAGCAGTCAAACGATTTTTAATTCCTTCTGAACCGTTTGTTTCTACTTTAATGTCTACGCCCATTTCTTTTGCTTTTTTCTTCAGTGCATCTTCAGCCATGTAAGTGTGAGCAATTCCTGTAGGACAAGCAGTCACAGCAATAATATATTTACGATTGCTTTCTGGTGCTGGCGTTGTTTGTTCTTGTTCTGCTTTTTCTTCCGCTTCTTTTTGATCTTCTGCTGCTTTGAAAAGAGCTTGTACTGCTTCTGGAGTTTCCGCTTCTTTCAATTTGCCAACAAAGTCTGGATCGATAAGTAATCGAGAAAGGGCCGCAAGCGCTTGGAGATGTGTATCATTGGCGCCTTCTGGAGCAGCAATCATGAAGAATAGATAAGTAGGTTGTCCATCTAGTGCTTCATAATCAACACCTTTTTTACTTTTAGCGAAAAGAACTGTCGGTTCTTTTACGGCACTATTTTTTGCGTGAGGCATAGCGATGCCGTCGCCTAAACCAGTCGATGTTTGTGCTTCGCGTTTTAAAATTCCCTCTTTGTAAGTGTCAATGTCAGAGATGCGGCCACCATCGTATAATTTTTGGACCATTTCATCAATCGCGCCTTTTTTATCAGTAGCTTGTAAATCCATAATCATGACATCTTTTATTAATAAATCATTAATGTTCACTCTATTTTCCTCCCTTAGTGGATTTATTCTGAAATTTTTTCAATTGTTACTTCGTGAATAAGTTCTTGGATAAAATCTTCTGAGGCTAAATCATCAGAAAATGCGGTCGCGCTACCGCAAGCGACACCCCATTTGAAAGCCTCTAAAGGATCTTGTGTTTTTGAAAAGTTGCCAATAAAACCAGCAATCATTGAGTCGCCAGCGCCGACAGAATTTTTCAGTGGACGTTTTAAAACGTTGGAACGATAAACACCTTCTGTTGTGAAAAGTAATGCACCATCACCAGCCATTGAGATAATTACGTGTTGCGCTCCTTCTTCTAGTAACCGATGTCCATAAGGTAAAATGTCTTCAACACTTGTAAAGGTTGTATGATATAATTCTGCCAACTCATGATTATTTGGCTTGACCAATAAAGGCTTTTGTGACAAAGCGTTCATTAAATCTTCACCTGTTGTATCAATAACAAATTCTGCGCCTTTTTCCTTCACAATTTGGATTAACTCTTCGTAAAATCCTTTGCGTAGAGAAGCAGGTGTACTTCCTGAAAGAACAACAATATCACCAGCCTGAACACGACTAACTGCTTGTTTTAGTTCTTGAATTTCTTCGTTTGTTAGAGCAGGTCCTAAGCCGTTAATTTCTGTTTCAGTATCTGATTTCAATTTAATGTTGATTCGTGTATCAGCAGACACGGGAGTGAAATTCGTTTGGATTTCTTCTTTTTTCAACCAATCAGCAATGAATGAGCCTGTAAAACCACCTAAAAAACCTAAGGCAGTGGATTCTGTCTCCATACGTTTTAAAATACGTGAAACGTTGATTCCTTTGCCGCCAGGTAATTTAAAATCATTCGTCATCCGATTTAAATCACCAATTTGTAGATGATCGACATGAACGATAAAGTCGATAGAAGGGTTTAAAGTCACTGTGTAAATCATTTGTTTGCCTCCATTAAAATAGTTTTTTGCTGGAATCCTTGAAGTGATTCAGCAGGGCAGTAGTCAGTTAGTAAAGTAACTGACTCTAATTCTTCCACTTTGGTAAACGTTACTTCATTAAATTTTGTATGATCCAGTAAAACATAGGCTGTTTCTGCTTGATGAATAGCCAAGGCTTTTAGCGCTGCTTCTTCGGGATCAGGCGTTGTTAAACCAAATTCTAAATGTGCGCCGTTAGTTCCTAAAAAAGCTTTGTTAAAACGAAAATGTTGTAGCTGTTCCATACTAGTGGCACCAATGATTGCTTTAGTGGAGAGCTTCAAAGTACCACCGAGCATAATAGTGGGAATTTCCATATCGCTAAGTTTTGCAGCGTGATGCACGGAATTCGTCACTACATGGATTTGTTTCCCAACTAAAAAAGGGATCATTTCTAACGTGGTTGAACCAGCATCTAAATAGATCATATCGCCATCTTGTACACAACTAGCGGCTAAAGAAGCAATCTTTTGCTTTTCGTGCGTGTTTTTGATTGATTTTTCCGTCATGTTTTGTTCAAAGCCTAAATTAAGAATACGCTTAGCGCCGCCATGAATGCGTTCTAACAAATTGGCGTCTTCTAATTCTTGTAAATCGCGGCGGATTGTGGATTCTGAAGCATTGAACAAGCTAGCAAGTTCTTGCGATTTGACGACTGATTTTTGATCTAACAATTGTAAAATTTTTTGATGTCGTTCTTCCGTAAGCATTTTCATCCCTCATTTCATGGATATAATAGCACAAATGAAAACGCTAATCAATCTAAAACGGTCAAAAACATTCAAAAAAATTAAAAAACAGTCATAAGAAAAAAAGAAAGCTGCTGAACTCAGGTTCAGCAGCTTTCTTTAATTCACTAAATCATTCGGTAAAGTTTTTTGATAAATCTCTTTTTTGACTTGGTAAGCGAGTTTTTCATCGGTCAAAATAATGAGCACATCGCCAACATGCATAACAGTATCACCATGTGTTAAAATTTCCGATTCACCACGCCGAATGGAAGTGAGCAACATTTGTTTAGGCCAGACAAAATCACGTACCATCGTATCATCTAAGGAACTTTCTGCAGTGATAGGTAATTCAATAATCGTTTTGTGGCCACGAATATTACTTACTTTAGAAGGAACCAAACGTTCTAATAAGCTTTCATAAATTGGCTTGCCGCCAAGACTATCGATGGTAATATAACTAACTAAAGCGACAACCCCTAAAGACATTAAATGAGAAAAATTGCCGACCATTTCTGTTACTAAAATAATCGCTGTTAACGGTGCTTTACCAATCGCAGTAAAATAACCAGCCATGGCAAAAATTAAAAAGTTTTTCACAAAAATTGGATCCATCCCTACGTATTGGACAAGTAGACTGCCATACAATGTTCCGATAATGGCACCTAAAGTTAGAATAGGCAAGAAAATACCACCAGGGAGATTCGAACCGTAAGAAACCATTGAAAAAACAAAACGTAAAACCAGTAAGCCGACTAAAGCCCAAATCGTGGCCGGTTGATTGCCTAAAGCTAAAACAATTTGATTCCCACCGCCAAGTAAATGTGGAAAGAAATAACCAATCGGTAAAATCAAAATAAAAGGAATAAAACCATAATAATTAGAAGAAAGGCCTTTGATTTTTCCATATACTTTTGGTAAGGACAACAATGTTTTTTGATATATCCAACCTAATAATCCTAGCAAAACGCCCAGCAGGACTAATGTCCAATAGTACTCTAAAGGCAAAGATTTAACCGGACCAATATAAAGAACTGGTTGCAATCCGAAGAAATGCAAAGAAACAAAGTTAGCGGAAATGGCCGCAGAAAAAGAGGTTAACCAAACTAAAGGTGAAAAGGAATGGTGAACCTCTTCTAGAACAAATAAAAGGCCTGCGATTGGTGCATTAAAAGCGGCGGCTAAACCAGCACTGGCACCACTACTGATTAAAATTTTTTCTTCAGACTTGGTGCTTTGCCGCCATTGACTATAGCCTTGTCCAACCACTGCACCTAGTTGAATTGAAGGACCTTCACGTCCCAAAAATAGCCCAGGACTAATCGCTAAGATCCCACCGATAAATTTTTTCCAAAGCACTGGAAACCAGTGAATTTCTAATTGACCTTGAAGTTGTCCTTCCACTTGGGGAATGCCACTGCCTTTAATTGCTGGTTCGCTTTTGATCAGTCGTCCTAATAAATAAGCAAGCACGAGAGAAAATAAGAACCAAGGAATCATCCAAAAGGGTTTTTCGTGAAACGTTTGATACAGATGCACGACTTGTTCGCCAATTTTTTCAATGCCTAAGCGAAATAAGCTGACAACAAAGCCGACCAGGATTCCGACGACGATGCCTTTAAGGATAAAGCCGATTCGGGTACCATCTAATTGTTTAATTTCATGTACATCATTATTCATTTCATTTTTAGCCTCCATCACTACTTACTAATGTACTGCGGTTTGACTTGATTTACAAGAAAATTTCATATAAAAAGAAAAAGATTTTTTGTTCTTTTCTAAAGAACTTCAAAGGGATTTTTGGTATACTGTATAAGATTGAAAAAAGAGAGAGGACGTTTAATATGACACAAAAACATGCCTTGGTTCAGGGAATGAATCCTCGACAAGAAGAAGCCGTTTTGCATACAGAAGGACCACTGTTAGTCATGGCTGGTGCTGGTAGTGGAAAAACGCGGGTTTTAACACACCGAATTGCCTATCTAATTGAGGAAAAAGAAGTAAATCCATGGAATATTTTGGCGATTACGTTTACCAATAAAGCTGCTAAAGAAATGAAAGAGCGTGTAAATAAATTACTGGAAACGGGTGGCGAAGATGTATGGGTCTCCACTTTTCACTCCATGTGTGTAAGAATTTTACGTCGTGATGTGGATCAGATTGGTTACAACCGTAATTTTACAATCATTGACCCATCGGAACAAAAAACATTAATGAAACGCATCTTAAACGACTTAAATATTGATTCAAAAAAATATGATCCTCGCTCAATTTTAGGTACGATTAGCAATGCTAAAAATGAATTACAAACGCCTGAAAAAGTTGCTGAAATGCAAGGTTCCTTATATGAAGAAATTGTCGCAAAATGCTATGAAGCCTATCAAAAAGAATTACGCAAAAACCAATGTATGGATTTTGATGATTTGATTATGAATACGATTCGTTTATTCAATGAACAACCAGATACGTTAGCTTTCTACCAAAATAAATTTCACTATATTCATGTGGATGAATACCAAGATACCAATCATGCACAATATACCTTAGTCAATTTATTGGCTGCACGTTTCAAAAATCTGTGTGTCGTAGGTGATGCCGACCAAAGTATCTATGGTTGGCGCGGGGCGGATATGCAAAATATCTTGGATTTTGAAAAAGATTATCCAGATGCCAGTGTAATTTTGCTAGAACAAAATTATCGATCCACCAAAAACATTTTGGCGGCTGCGAATGATGTCATCAAAAATAACCGTAACCGCCGCGAGAAAGAACTGTGGACAGAAAATATAGACGGTGAAAAGATTGTCTATTATCGTGGAGACACAGAACGGGATGAAACACAATTTATTGTGAGCCAAATCCAAAAAGAAATGCGGGAAAATGACCGAATTTATGGTGATTTTGCGGTATTATATCGGACCAATGCCCAATCCCGTGTAGTGGAAGAAATGCTCTTGAAATCTAATATTCCGTATACCATGGTGGGCGGACATAAATTCTACGACCGTAAAGAAATTAAAGATATTTTGGCTTATTTAAGTTTGATTGCCAATCCAGATGATTCGATTAGTTTTGAACGAATTGTCAATGAACCAAAACGAGGAATCGGTAAAAGTTCAATTGAAAAATTACGACTATTTGCGGATACGCATGGTTGGGCTTTGCTGGAAGCTGCCCAAAATGTTGATTTGGCAAATATTTCAGGAAAAGCGGGTAAAGAGCTTGGTAATTTTGGCATGATGATTCAAGACTTAACGAAAACAGTGCCCTATTTAACGATTACAGAATTGGTGAAAGAAACTTTACAACGTAGTGGTTATCGGGAAGCTTTGATGGCGCAAAATAATTTAGAGTCTCAAGCTCGCTTAGAAAACTTGGACGAATTTTTATCTGTGACACAAGAATTTGATAAACGTTTTGAAGCGCAAAACAACGACGATCCAAATGGCGAAGAAACAAAATTGGCGGATTTTTTAACAGATTTAGCCTTGGTTTCTGATTTAGATAATTTAGAAGAGAGCTCTTCGCAGGTAACCTTAATGACGTTGCATGCGGCCAAAGGGCTGGAATTTCCAGTGGTCTTTTTAATGGGCTTAGAAGAAGGGGTTTTCCCATTATCACGTGCCATGCTAGAAGAAAGTGAACTGGAAGAAGAACGGCGCTTGGCTTATGTTGGTATCACCCGAGCGGAAGAAGCCCTGTTTTTAACGAATGCTTATTCGAGAACATTATATGGTCGCACGCAATATAATCGACCAAGTCGCTTTTTAGAAGAAATTGAGGCGGAGCGTTTAATGAAACAAGGGGCGGCGGCCAATTTACAGAAAGCTCCAGCGCGCACCTTTGATCCTAAAGTATTCAAGCCCAGCGCAAGTAAACCAGCTTATACACAGCCAGCTACAAAATCAGTTAGCAACAAAGTGGCAAGTGGTGGCGAAAAAGTTTCTTGGCAAGCAGGTGATAAGGTCCAACATAAAGCATGGGGCGTTGGTACAGTCGTTCGTGTAGGCGGTTCGGCCAAAGACTTAGAGTTGGACATTGCTTTCCCAGAAAAAGGCATAAAACGGTTGTTAGCGGCATTTGCACCAATTGAAAAAATTTAACATGCAAAATAGGTCAGCGATTTAATGAGAAATCATCATTAGATAAATTCTTTTTATTTTCTATCTTAGTGTAAATGTGTTAAAAAGACGATAAGAGCATTACACTTATGAGGAGGAGTTCTACGATGGAACAACAACCATTAACATTAACGGCGGCGACAACTCGTGCGCAAGAATTAAGAAAACAACTCAATCAATATTCCCATGAATATTATGTCAAAGATCAACCATCCGTAGAAGATTATGTTTACGATCGTTTGTATAAAGAGTTAGTCGATATTGAAACGGAGTTTCCTGATTTAATCACGCCAGATTCGCCGACACAACGTGTAGGTGGCAAAGTTTTATCTGGTTTTGAAAAAGCTCCGCATGACATTCCAATGTATAGTTTAAATGATGGGTTTAGCAAGGAAGACATTTTTGCTTTTGATGAACGTGTTCGTAAGGCGATTGGTAAACCCGTTGCTTACTGTTGTGAGTTAAAAATTGATGGGTTAGCAATTTCATTACGTTATGAAAACGGGGTGTTTGTACGCGGAGCAACACGAGGCGATGGAACGGTTGGTGAAAACATTACAGAGAACTTACGAACGGTTCGCTCTGTGCCAATGCGTTTAACGGAGCCCATTTCAGTGGAAGTTCGTGGCGAGTGCTACATGCCTAAACAATCCTTTGTCGCATTGAATGAAGAACGTGAAGAAAATGGCCAAGATATTTTTGCCAATCCTCGGAATGCAGCGGCGGGCAGCTTGCGCCAATTAGATACAAAAATTGTGGCGAAACGGAACTTAAATACGTTTTTATACACAGTTGCTGACTTTGGACCAATGAAAGCGAAGACGCAGTTTGAGGCATTAGAAGAGCTTTCTGCAATTGGTTTTAGAACCAATCCCGAACGGCAATTATGTCAGTCAATTGATGAAGTCTGGGCCTACATTGAAGAATACCATGAAAAGCGGAGCACTTTGCCATACGAAATCGATGGAATTGTGATTAAAGTGAACGAATTTGCGTTGCAAGATGAATTAGGTTTCACTGTCAAAGCACCTCGCTGGGCGATTGCCTACAAATTTCCACCAGAAGAAGCAGAAACAGTAGTGGAAGATATTGAATGGACAATTGGGCGCACGGGGGTGGTCACTCCTACTGCGGTCATGTCTCCTGTACGAGTCGCGGGAACCACGGTTAGTCGGGCAAGTTTGCATAATGCAGATTTTATTCAAATGAAAGATATCCGTTTAAATGATCATGTTATTATTTACAAAGCCGGCGATATTATCCCAGAAGTAGCGCAAGTCCTAGTTGAAAAACGTGCAGCCGATAGTCAGCCTTATGAAATGCCGACACATTGTCCAATTTGTCATAGTGAGTTGGTGCATTTAGATGAGGAAGTGGCGTTACGTTGTATTAATCCAAAATGCCCTGCGCAAATTAAAGAAGGGCTGAATCACTTTGTCTCACGAAACGCAATGAACATTGATGGCTTGGGGCCACGAGTGTTAGCACAAATGTATGACAAAGGATTAGTGAAAGACGTAGCGGATCTGTATTTCTTAACAGAAGAACAGTTAATGACTTTGGATAAAATCAAAGAAAAATCAGCAAACAACATTTATACTGCCATTCAAGGGAGTAAAGAAAACTCTGTCGAACGTTTGATTTTTGGCTTAGGGATTCGCCATGTGGGTGCGAAAGCGGCGAAAATTTTAGCGGAGCATTTTGGTGATTTATCAACCTTAAGTCGAGCAACTGCGGAAGAAATTGTGGCTTTGGATTCAATTGGCGAAACAATCGCCGACAGCGTTGTGACGTATTTTGAAAATGAGGAAGTTCATGAATTAATGGCTGAACTGGAAAAAGCCCAAGTGAACTTGACATATAAAGGTCTCCGGACAGAACAATTAGCAGAAGTGGAGTCACCTTTCAAAGACAAAACAGTTGTTTTAACAGGAAAATTAACGCAGTACACTCGCGAAGAAGCCAAAGAAAAAATTGAAAATCTTGGTGGAAAAGTTACAGGGAGTGTTTCGAAAAAAACTGACATTGTGGTTGCTGGCGAAGATGCTGGCAGTAAATTAACCAAAGCTGAAAGCTTAGGCGTGACCGTTTGGAATGAACAAGAAATGGTCGATGCGTTAGATGCAAGTCATTTTTAAGAAGAAAAATTAACGTTGTCAGATTTTATGTAGTAATTTGATGGTATGCTTATTTTAGTCATAAAAGTTATATGAACGAGGACTTTCTGAGTTGAGAAAGGAGGTTGATGCTTATGCGCAATTCTTCTTACTTTAACGAAAGGAGCAATGTTTTTGTCCGTTGAAGCAGCGCTAGGACTGATGATTGGTTTTGCAACACTTGTTGTGACCATTATCTTCGGTATCTTAGCGCTTGTCTTAGACAACAAAAATAACCGTTCATAAGCTTTGAGGAGCTGAACGGTTAAGCGTTTGAAATAAAACCAATAACTCAGTAAGCCGCTAGTTCTTATAACTAGTAGTGGCTACTAGAGAGGTATGTTCCTGCATATCTCTCTTTTCATTTTCATAATAACATGTTTCCATCATTTTTGCGAGCGACAAATTATCAATGAAATTCAAGGTTTCATCTAAAATATCCGACCATTTTATGGTAGAATAGGAACAGAGTGAACAGCTGTGCTAAGCTGTTTAAAGAAATACAATCCAATTGATTAATCTGAAAATGAAAATTTCAGTAAATGATAGAAAGAAGGGTATCTATGGCAATTACAGAAGAACAAGTCAAACATGTCGCTAAATTATCAAAATTATCTTTCTCCGAAGAAGAATTAGCGGACTTTACCAATCAACTAGATAAAATTATTGATATGGTGGAATTACTAGAAGAAGTAGATACAACAGGGGTTCCTTTTACTTCAAATGTGAATGAATCAATCAATGTCATGCGTGAAGACGTAGCGACACCAGGAATGGACCGTAAAGAATTAATGCGGAATGTTCCGGAATCAGAGAATGGTTACATTAAAGTGCCTGCAATTATGGATAACGGGGAGGCAGGAGCCTAATGGAAAAATTATACGACAAATCGTTAACAGAGTTACATGATTTATTGGTTTCAAAAGAAATCACAGCAGTTGATTTAACCGAAGAAACATTAAATCGTATTCAAGATACAGAAGAACAACTAGGTTCTTTTATCACAGTTAGTGAAGAAAAAGCAATGGCATTAGCCAAAGCGATTGACTTAAAAGGCATCACTGAAAGTAATCCATTAGCTGGGATTCCAATTGGGATTAAAGACAACATTGTCACAAAAGATATTTTAACAACAGCTGGCTCAAAAATGTTACACAATTTTGACCCAATTTATGATGCGACCGTGATGGATAAAGTCTATCAAGCAGATATGATTCCAGTCGGAAAATTGAACATGGATGAATTTGCCATGGGCGGAAGTACGGAAACGTCTTACTTCAAGAAAACAAAAAATGCTTGGGATCAAACCAAAGTTCCTGGCGGTTCTTCTGGTGGTTCAGCTTCTGCTGTCGCAGCCGGACAAGTCCCAGTTTCTTTAGGGAGCGATACAGGTGGTAGTATCCGCCAACCAGCCGCATTCAATGGTATTGTGGGCTTGAAACCAACGTATGGACGTGTGTCTCGTTTTGGTTTGATTGCTTTTGCTTCAAGTTTAGACCAAATTGGTCCATTGACACGAAATGTTAAAGACAATGCCTTAGCTTTAAATGCAATTAGTGGTTATGACGAAAAAGACGGCACTTCTGCAGGCGTTTCTGTTCCTGATTTTACGGCAGATTTAACTGGCGACATCAAAGGCATGAAAATTGCTTTACCAAAAGAATACTTAGGTGAAGGGGTACAACCTGATGTTCGTGAAGCGGTATTAAAAGCAGCAGAAACATTTAAATCTTTAGGAGCAACGGTGGAAGAAGTTAGTTTGCCACATTCTAAGTACGGCGTAGCGGTTTATTATATTATTGCCTCTTCAGAAGCAAGTTCAAACTTACAACGCTTTGATGGCATTCGTTATGGTTACCGTTCCGAAAATGTCCAAAATCTAGAAGATGTCTATGTTAATTCACGTTCTGAAGGTTTCGGAACAGAAGTTAAACGTCGGATTATGTTAGGAACATTCTCTTTAAGTGCTGGTTATTATGATGCGCACTTTAAAAAGGCTGGTCAAGTCCGTACACTAATCAAACAAGATTTTGAGAATGTCTTTGCGGATTATGACTTAATCATTGGCCCATCCACACCAACAGTTGCCTTTGGTCTAGGGGAAAACATCAATGATCCAATCACAATGTATATGAATGATATTTTAACCATTCCTGTCAACTTAGCAGGACTACCAGGCATGTCCATTCCAGCAGGATTCTCAGAAGGCTTGCCAGTTGGTTTACAAATTATTGGAAAACATTTTGACGAACATACAATGTATAAAGCAGCCTATGCTTTTGAACAAGCGACAGATTTCCATACGAAAAAACCAGTCATTTTAGGGGGGAACGATTAATGAACTTTGAAACTGTCATTGGATTAGAAGTCCACGTAGAATTGAAAACCAACTCTAAAATTTTCTCCTCTGCGCCAGCGCATTTCGGAGCAGAACCAAACAGCAACACAAATGTGGTTGACTGGAGTTACCCAGGTGTTTTGCCTGTCATGAATAAAGGTGCCTTAGAATTTGGCATGAAAGCAGCTCTTGCTTTGAACTGTGAAATTTCAAAAGAAACTCATTTTGATCGTAAAAACTATTTTTACCCAGATAACCCGAAAGCATACCAAATTTCTCAATTTGATCAACCAATCGGACATGATGGTTGGATTGAAATTGAAGTCGAAGGCAAAAAGAAAAAAATTCGCATTGAACGTGTACATTTAGAAGAAGATGCTGGGAAAAATATTCACGGCACAGATGGCTATTCTTATGTAGACTTGAATCGTCAAGGCACGCCTTTAATTGAAATCGTTTCTGAAGCAGACATGCGTTCACCAGAAGAAGCGTATGCTTATTTAGAAGCGTTGCGTTCAATTATCCAATTTACAGAAGTTTCTGATGTGAAAATGGAAGAAGGTTCTATGCGATGTGATGCCAATATTTCTTTACGTCCGTATGGTCAAGAAGAATTTGGTACTAAAGCGGAATTAAAGAACTTGAACTCTATGAACTTTGTAAAAAAAGGTTTAGCTTATGAAGAAAAACGCCAAGCCAAAGTCCTATTATCTGGTGGCGAAATTCAACAAGAAACACGCCGCTTTGATGAAGCAACTAGTACAACGTTGCTTATGCGTGTTAAAGAAGGCTCAAGTGACTACCGTTACTTCCCAGAGCCAGATGTTCCTCGTTTTTCAATTGATGATGAATGGATTGAAAAAGTTCGCGCTAGTTTGCCAGAAATGCCAGCCTCACGTCGTGCCCGTTATATCAGTGAATTAGGGTTACCTGAATACGACGCAATGGTCTTGACTTTAACGAAAGAAATGTCAGATTTCTTTGAAGCAACCTTAGCAAACGGTGCAGATGCGAAACAAGCATCAAACTGGTTAATGGGCGAAGTTTCTGCTTACTTAAACAGTGAAAAAGTTGAATTAGCCGATACTAAACTGACACCAGAAAATCTAGCGGGTATGATTACTTTGATTAACGATGGCACAATCAGCTCGAAAATTGCGAAGAAAGTGTTCAAAGAGTTAATTGAAAATGGTGGAGATGCTAAAGAAGTTGTCGAAGCAAAAGGCCTTGTTCAATTATCTGATCCAGCGCAATTATTACCAATGATTAACGAAGTTTTAGACAACAACCAACAATCAATTGATGACTTTAAAAACGGAAAAGACCGTGCAGTTGGTTTCCTTGTTGGACAAATTATGAAAGCAACTCGTGGACAAGCAAACCCAGGTGTGGTTAACAAGTTATTGCAAGAAGAGCTTTCAAAACGATAAGAAAGTAGCAGGCAAACCATGAAAAAAGCTAGAGTGATTTATAATCCAACGTCAGGAAAAGAGTTAATCAAAAAGAACTTAGCCGATATTTTATCTATTTTAGAAGAATGTGGTTATGAAGCCAGTGCATTTGCGACCACACCAGAAGAAAATTCAGCACGCAATGAAGCACATCGTGCTGCGCGTGCAGGATTTGATTTACTAGTAGCAGCAGGTGGAGATGGGACCATTAATGAAGTCGTGAATGGGATTGCTCCGTTGAAGCGGCGCCCTAAAATGGCCATTATTCCTGCTGGAACGACGAATGACTATGCACGGGCCTTGAAGATTCCTCGTGATAATATCGTTAAGGCAGCAGAAGTGATTAAAAAAAATCAAACTGTCAAAATGGATATTGGTCAAGCCGGCAAAAATTACTTTATCAATATTGCGGCGGGTGGTCATTTAACGGAACTGACTTATGAAGTTCCGTCAGAGTTGAAAAGTATTTTTGGTTACTTAGCGTACTTAGCCAAAGGAGCCGAAATGTTGCCGCGAGTGAAGCCGATTAAAATGCGCATGACGTATGATGAAGGTGTGTACGAAGGCAACGCATCAATGTTTTTCCTAGGGCTGACTAACTCGGTGGGTGGTTTCGAGCAAATCGTACCAGACGCTAAATTAGATGATGGTAAGTTTTCATTAATCATTGTAAAAACAGCCAATATTTTTGAGATTCTTCATTTAGTTGCGTTAATGTTAAATGGTGGAAAGCATGTTGAAGATCATCGACTAATCTATACAAAGACCAGCTATTTACATGCAGAAACGTTAGAAAAGAACAATAAAATGATGATTAATTTAGATGGTGAATATGGAGGCGATGCTCCAATGACCTTTAAAAATATGCATCAACACATTGAAATTTTTGCAAATGGTGATGCACTGCCGTCCAATGCAATTATGGGTTCTGTCTTAACTGGTAGCGATGAGATTGTCGTAGAATCAGAAGACGAAGAGGAAGAAGCATATAACGAAGCCAGCAAAGAATTTGTCAAAGAAGTTGAACGACTAACAGACGAAGATATTGATGGCGATGGAAAGATTGCCGAAAAAGAAAAGCACTAGGTAGTCCGTGAATAGCTAATGAAAGATTTAGTTGATAAGATCTTTCATTGGCTATTTTTTGACTAAGGGAAAGGGTCTCATTCTTTTATTTGCCTAAAAAGCTCAAACGGAAGTGCTAAATCGCCATGAAAATTCGTTGTTGCTTTTCTTAGGTATTTTCATTAGAATGAGTGAAGTGTATAAAAAGAAGGAGCGACTTATGAAAAATTATCCAGTAAAGAAAAATGACGTCATTGAAGTAGAAATCGTTGACTTGACGCATGAAGGTTTAGGCGTGGCAAAAGTGGACCATTATCCATTGTTTATTGAAAATGCCTTACCAGGTGAAAAACTTGAAATCAAAGTCTTAAAAACAGGCAAAAGTTTTGGTTACGGGAAAGTATTGACTGTCCTAAAAAGCAGTGAACAGCGTGTTCCCGTGAAAGATGAAAACTTTACAAAAGTCGGGATTAGTCCGTTGCAACATTTAGCGTACGGCGCCCAACTATCATTTAAAACGCAACAAGTCGAAAATGTTATGCAACGTGTCGCTAAATTGCCAGAAGTCCCTGTTTTACCAACAATTGGGATGAACGATCCGTGGCATTACCGGAACAAAGCACAAATTCCCGTGCGTAAAATTGACAACCAACTACAAACAGGTTTTTTCCGGAAAAATAGCCATGATTTAATTCCAATGGAACATTTTTATATTCAAGACCCAGAAATTGATACAGCAATTGTTAAAATCCGTGACATTATGCGTAAATATAGCGTAAAACCTTATAACGAATCTGATAATACAGGGAACTTACGCCATATTGTCGTTCGTCGTGGCTACCATACTGGGGAGATGATGGTTGTTCTAATTACGAGAACACCGAAATTATTCCCAATTAGTAAAATTGTGCCAGATATTTTGGAAGCTATTCCGGAAGTAGTCAGCATTGTACAAAATGTAAATCCAAAACGAACCAATGTCATTTTTGGCGACGAAACCATCTTATTACATGGGTCTGAAAAAATTACAGATACTATTTTTGATTTGAAATTTGAAATTTCCGCGCGTTCATTTTATCAAGTAAATCCACAACAAACAGAAGTGATGTATCAAAAAGTTAAAGAGTATGCGGCTTTAACAGGCAATGAAATTGTGGTGGATGCCTATTGCGGGATTGGAACGATTGGCTTAACTTTAGCCCAAGATGCAAAGCAAGTTTACGGTATTGAAGTAATTGAAGAAGCGGTCAAAGATGCAGAAAATAATGCTAAATTAAACAACATTGAGAATGCCACTTTCACGGCTGGTTTAGCGGAAGAATTATTGCCAAAATTAGTTGAAAATGGCTTGCAACCAGATGTTGTGGTGGTGGATCCACCACGGAAAGGGTTAGACGGTCAATTAGTAAACACATTAATTGAAACGCAACCTGAACGAATTGTTTATGTCAGCTGTAATCCAGCCACACTCGCTCGCGACATTGCATTATTAACAGAAGGTGGCTATGAAGCAAAAGAAATTCAACCGGTGGATAATTTCCCACAAACGACCCACATTGAATCTGTCACGTTATTAACAAAGGCGGTGGATTAAATGAATGAAAAAGAAAAAATGTTAGAATTAATTAAAAAGAAACAAGGTGGTGGCCGTTCTAAAAAAATGGAAACTCCCAAAAATGATCGTAAAAACATGCGCAAAGGGCCTAAAATTTTTAATAAATAAGCGGTTATCAGTAAAAAGTTGAGGTCGGGACAGAAGCGTTTAACTCCGAGAAATAAGAAGGAATTTCCGAAAATTGTTCTTTAATTTTTGGAGAATTTCGGCTTATTTCCGAAGGAGTTGCTTTTGTTCCCGCCGTTTATCAGTTTTTGAGCGTGGAGCAAAAATCCAAAGTGATTTTTGTCCCACGCTCAACTTTTTTGTTAAAGCATTCCTAGCCAAACAAATAAGTTGTTATTTTGCTAGTAAATCTGTTATTTTAGACAAAAGACAAGGAGGGCTATTCAGTGGAATATGTAACAACATTAGAAGAATTAGAAGAAAAAATTACAGACAATCGTCTACAAGCCGTCTTTTTGACAGCAAAAAATTGTAGTGTTTGTACAGTTGATAAACCGATTGTCGAAAAAATTGCAACAAAATATGAATTTCCTACATACATTGCAGAAGCTGATAAAAGTCCAGAAATAATTGGACAATTAAATGCTTTTTCTGCACCGACCATTATCTTATACTATGAAGGAAAAGAAATTCATCGCCAAGCTAAAATTATTAACTTTCAAGAAATTGAAAAGAGAGTTCGACAAGTACAAGAAAATAGTTAATCAAAAAGGAAGCCACCGATCACGGAGAGGCTTCCTTTTTAATTATCTCGCTAAATGTTCAGTTTGTTGTTGAGAAAAAAGTTGATAACTGACAAAAACTTCTGCTCTTTTGTTTACTTCTAATTTAACGAAAATATTGTGGATATGTGTTTTTACTGTCCCGATTGATAGGAATAGTTCGTTGGCTATATCTTGATTTGTTTTGCACTCTAAAAGTAACGAAAGCACTTCTCGTTCTCGCTGCGTTAATTGATAGGCATCACAAAAAGGCGCCAAAAGTACGGGTTCATCTGATTGATTTTCTTCCAATTTAGCAGCGTCTTTTTCAAGCACCGACAGAGGAAAATCACGATTACAGAAGTAGATAATGGCGATGGAGAGAATGATTGTATAAATATCTTCAGAAACGTTTCGGTTGTTAATTTTAAAGACAATATCAGAATATTGGTCAATGTTAAAAATAACGAAGGTATCTTCCAAAAGAATCGCCACACCGAAACCAATGCTTAGCCAACCAATAAAACGAAGATATTTTTTCGCAAGGGCTGATAAAGGATCTATTCGTAGTTGATAGAGCGCATAGCATCCAAGGTAAATTAAAAATAGCTGATTGGGTAAATAGTACAACCAAACTTTTAAGGCGGAATTTTGTGAAAATGGAATAGCTAGCATCCATAAACCAATTAAAAATAACCAGACAAATTGATAATTTTTAAAAGGACGACCACTAATAGTATTGATAATAGCCAGATAGGCAAAATTACAACAAATAAAAATGATGGTCTTTAAAAAAGGTGCGGTCATAAAGGTCTGATTATATTCGGTTGCAAACGAATTAATGAACTCAGTCATATAAACAATCACATTGTCACAAATAAAAATAACCATTAAAAAGAGAAGCAATAAAAAAATCGGTTGTTTATTTTTCAAGTAAAGATTTAAGGTAAAGGTTGAAGTAAACGAATATAAAATAATCAACAAGATGTTATAAATAAAAACAAATGTCACGATTGGAAACCCCTTTCATCTTTTATTTTAAGTGAATGATTTTTCAAAATAATTATACCATTTTCAAATCTATGATTGGTCAGAAATTAGAGAGAAATCCGCCTAAACTTTTATAAACCCCTGGTGTACCAACGGTTTATAACCATAAATAAACTTTTTTTAATGAAAAATCACGCCAAAAAAGAAAGCGTTTTCTAACTTTTGGCGGATAGTAAACTCTTCGCTAAACTTGGTAAAGTCAATGTGTAAACAAAAACAACTTTTAGGAGGAACACATCATGAAAAGAGATTACGTTACAACAGAAACATATACGAAAGAGGAAATGCACTACTTAGTCGATTTATCATTAAAAATTAAAGAAGCGATTAAAAATGGGTATTATCCGCAACTGTTAAAAAACAAATCTTTAGGAATGATTTTCCAACAATCTTCAACTCGAACACGAGTATCTTTTGAAACTGCAATGGAACAATTAGGTGGACATGGCGAATATTTAGCACCTGGTCAAATTCAATTAGGGGGACATGAAACGATTGAAGATACCAGCCGCGTATTGTCACGTTTAGTAGATATTTTGATGGCTCGTGTGGAACGTCACCATAGTATTGTTGATTTAGCTAATTGTGCTACCATCCCAGTCATTAACGGTATGTCTGATTACAATCATCCAACCATCCAACCCAAGAATTAGGTGATTTGTGTACCATGGTTGAGCATTTACCAGAAGGCAAAAAATTAGAAGATTGTAAAGTTGTCTTTGTCGGAGATGCGACACAAGTTTGTTTTTCTTTAGGATTAATCACAACAAAAATGGGCATGAATTTTGTTCACTTCGGTCCAGAAGGCTTCCAATTAAATGAAGAGCATCAAGCGAAATTAGCAAAAAATTGTGAAGTTTCAGGCGGTAGCTTTTTGGTCACAGATGATGCAAGTTCTGTTGAAGGCGCTGATTTCTTGTACACGGATGTTTGGTATGGCTTGTACGAAGCGGAATTATCTGAAGAAGAACGTATGAAGGTTTTCTATCCAAAATATCAAGTGAATCAAGAAATGATGGATCGAGCAGGCGCCAATTGTAAATTCATGCACTGTTTACCAGCAACACGTGGGGAAGAAGTAACTGATGAAGTAATTGACGGTAAAAATTCTATTTGTTTCGATGAAGCAGAAAACCGTTTAACATCTATTCGTGGCTTATTAGTATATCTTATGAATGATTATGAAGCAAAAAATCCTTATGATTTAATCAAACAAGCAGAAGCGAAAAAAGAACTAGAAGTTTTCTTAGACACTCAAAGCATTTAACGGCCAACTGTCCACTGATTGAAAAAATGAATCAGTGGACAGTTTATAAAGAGAGGAAGAGTCTTCATGGAGGGGAAAAAGAAATTTAGTTTAACGAGTGCCATTTTATCAGTCATCTGTGTGGTTTTCGTTGCTGAAGCAGCGGCGCCTGTTGCTGCAATTGGTAATTCTCAGTTTTTTTGGTGGATTTTCTTATTAATTGCATTCCTATTGCCATATGGGTTAATTTCATCAGAATTAGGAACAACTTATATTGGTGAAGGGGGCATCTATGATTGGGTGACCAAAGCATATGGTCATCGTTGGGGTGCCAGAGTTTCTTGGTATTATTGGATTAATTATCCATTGTGGCTAGCTTCATTAGCCGTTATGACGCCAGAACTATTAACGACAATTACAGGTATTAAGTTTTCAACACCGATGATGATTATTGTTGAATTAATTTTTACTTGGATTGTGGTTTGGATTAGTTTTTATCCAGTCAGCGACAGTATCTGGATTCTAAATGGAGCTGCCGTAATCAAGATGGTTTTAGCTGTCTTAATTGGTGGGCTAGGATTGTATGTAGCCTTGACGAAAGGTGTTGCCAATGAATTTACCTTGAAATCAATGCTACCAACGTTTGACTTAAGGAGTTTATCTTTTATTTCTGTAATCATTTTTAATTTGTTAGGGTTTGAAGTCATCTGTACGTTTGCAGATGATATGGAAAATCCTAAGAAGCAAATTCCACAAGCTATTGTAGCAGCGGGGTTAGTCATTGCGGCCATTTATATTTTTTCAGCCTTTGGAATTGGGGTAGCGATTCCCACCGATCAAATTAGTACCGGCAGTGGTATGATGGATAGCTTTAAACTATTGACAGGCTCGACAGAAGGTTGGTTCATTATGTTGATGGCTTTCCTATTCCTTCTTACGTTGTTCGGCAACATGATTTCTTGGTCATTAGGAGTCAATAATACAGCTTGTTATGCTGCTGAAAATGGTGACATGCCTAAATTTTTTGAAAAACGTAGTAAGAAAAATGACATGCCAATTGGGGCTGCTTTGATGAATGGCATTGTGGCATCGGTGGTCATTGTATTAGCACCAATTTTACCTAATCAAGATTTATTCTGGGCCTTTTTCTCCTTGAATGTCGTCCTATTCTTGTTATCGTATATCCCAGTTTTCCCAGCTTTTTATAAGCTTAGAAAAATTGATCCCGATACACCACGTCCGTTTAAAGTTAACGGAAAACCAGGATTTTTAAAAGTTTTAGTGGTTTTACCAATGATTATGATTATTATTTCACTGATTTTCACAGCAGTACCTTTAGACTTTAGTCCCGCAGCATTAAATGAAAAATTACCAATCACAATTGGGGCAATCATTTTTATTCTGTTTGGTGAAGTAATTATTTACGTGAAAAAAATTAAGAAGGGAACGAAAGAAAATGGCTAAACGAATTGTAGGAAGTACCCCTAAACAAGATGGCTTTAGAATGCCAGGAGAATTTGAACCACAAGAGAAAGTTTGGATGATTTGGCCAGAAAGACCGGATAATTGGCGTGATGGTGGTAAACCTGTCCAAGAAGCTTTTACTAATGTGGCCAAAGCAATTAGTCAGTTTACACCGATGAATGTGGTGGTTTCTCAACAACAATTTCAAAATTGCCGTCGCCAATTGCCGCCAGAAATTACGGTTTACGAAATGTCAAACAATGATGCCTGGGTCCGTGATTGTGGACCATCATTTGTCATTAACGACCATGGAGAAATCCGTGGTGTGGATTGGACATTCAATGCTTGGGGGGGATTAGTAGATGGATTATATTTCCCTTGGGATCAAGACGATTTGGTTGCACAAAAAATTTGTGAAATTGAGCATGTAGATTCTTATCGTACAGATGATTTTGTTTTAGAAGGCGGTTCATTCCACGTAGATGGACAAGGAACAGTCTTGACTACAGAAATGTGCTTATTAAGTGAAGGTCGAAATCCACAACTTTCAAAAGAAGCAATCGAACAAAAATTATGCGACTATTTAAATGTTGAAAAAGTTCTTTGGCTAGGTGATGGAATTGACCCAGAAGAAACCAATGGTCACGTGGATGATGTAGCTTGTTTTATTGCACCTGGTGAAGTGGCTTGTATTTACACTGAAGATCAAAATAGCCCATTTTATGCAGCGGCACAAGATGCGTATCAACGTTTGCTTAAAATGACTGATGCTAAAGGACGCCAATTAAAAGTCCACAAATTATGCTGTCCTGTCAAAAATGTAACCATTAAAGGCTCCTTCAAAATTGATTTCGTGGAAGGAACCATGCCACGAGAAGATGGCGATATTTGTATCGCATCCTATATGAACTTTTTAATTACAAATGATGGCGTGATTGTGCCACAGTATGGTGATGAAAATGATCGTTTGGCTTTAGAGCAAGTTCAAACGATGTTCCCAGATAAAAAAATTGTCGGCGTTAATACGGTAGAAGTTGTTTATGGGGGCGGCAATATTCACTGTATCACACAACAAGAACCAAAGCGCTAGGAGGGAAACAGATGTCAAAAATAGTGATTGCATTAGGTGGAAATGCGTTAGGAAATTCTTCGAAAGAACAATTGGCAAAAGCACAAACCGCTGCAAAATCGATTGTTGATTTAATTGAACAAGGCCATCAAGTGGTGATTGCTCATGGCAACGGGCCACAAGTTGGCAAAATTCGCTTAGCTTTTGAGGAAACGAGTCAATCTCCAGAAGATGTCGTGCCGTTTCCTGAATGCACAGCAATGAGCCAAGGCTATATTGGCTATCATTTACAACAAGCAATTGATGAAGAACTAGTAGCCAGAAATTTAGGGGAACAACCAGTTGTTACGTTAATTACACAAGTCGTGGTGGATCCAAAAGACCCAGCGTTTACAAAACCAACAAAACCAATTGGTGGTTATTATGACGAAGAAACAGCCAAGCAGTTGATGGCGAAAACTGGGAACGTCTATCAAGAAGATGCGGGTCGAGGCTGGCGACGGGTAGTTCCTTCGCCAAAACCAGTTGATATTTACGAAAAAGTTAGCTTGCGAACACTTGTTGATGCAGGACAAATCGTAATTGCTTGTGGTGGTGGCGGGGTTCCTATTGCCTATGATGGTCCAGTCTATCATGGTGTAGATGCAGTCATTGATAAAGACTTTGCGGCAGCAAAAATGGCTGAACTCATTGAAGCAGATGTTTTTGTGGTATTAACTGCAGTGGAACATGTTTTTGTTAACTTTGGTCAAGCAAATCAACAAGCTTTGACCGATGTTACGGTTACGGCAATGCAACAATATATAGAAGAAAATCAATTTGCGCCAGGTAGTATGTTACCTAAGGTGGAAGCGGCCATCAGTTTTGCAGAAAGTAAACCAAACCGCCAGGCGATTATCGGGCTTTTAGAATTAGCTTCGGAAGCAATCAAAGGAGAAAGTGGTACACGAATTACACAATAAATTCTCAGTATTTAACTTTCACAAAAGACTAAAACATACGCATTTAGCGGACTAACTTAATCGTTAGAGAGTAGGACATCGGTCGTTTTGACGGATGTCCTACTCTCTATTTTGTCTTTTTAACGAACAAAACTGTTAGTTGTCATGCAAAAATAAACATAGTAAGATAATCTTTAAATGGTATAGGAGGATAAAAATGTCTAAATTTTTAAAAGTAATCGGAATAATTGCTGTTTTGTTAGTCATAATAGGCGCTGCAGCGTATTGGTTTATACTCAAAAAGTTCACTCCTGAGGCAGAAACCCCAGCAATGTACAATCAAGAGAGAATCGTTAAAACGATTGAAGACCAATTAAAAGAAACGGATGTACAAAAAGCTCGGACCAAAGCACCGTTGATTATTGAAAAAAATATCACTGAATTACAGCAAGCGATTGCCAACGGAGCATTGACCTATGAAGAACTTACGGCGTTTTATTTGGACCGTATTTTACAGTTCGATCAAATAGATAATGGCATGAACAGCATCTCTGAAATCAATCCGCAAGCAATTAAGGAAGCAAAGGCATTTGACCAACAAGCCTCTCAAACACCGAAGAAGCCTTTGTATGGTATTCCTGTGACTTTGAAAGAAAATATAAATACGACCAACATGATTTCGAGTGCAGGAGCTTATGCCTTACGCACGTTCAAGCCTAAGGAAGATGCGGAAGTAGTTAAGAAGTTAACAGAGGCGCAAGCTTTGATTTTAGGAAAAGTAAACTTATCTGAACTAGCGAATTATATGTCAATGAAAGCACCAAGTGGCTATAGTTCCAAACATGGACAAACACTTAATCCTTATGGGCCACTCAAAATAACACCTTCAGGTTCAAGTTCTGGGAGTGCGGCTAGTGTGACGATGAATATCGGCGCCTTCTCTTTAGGCACTGAGACGATGGGATCGATTGTTTCCCCCGCTTCTCATCAATCAGTGGTTGGTTTTAAACCGACCCACAGTTCAGTAAGTGGCGAAGGTGTTTTACCATTGGCACCATCATTAGATACAGTTGGCCCGATTGCCCGAAGTGTCGTTGATGCTGCACAAGGCTATAATGCGTTTAAGAAAGACACGGTTCCGAGCATTGATTCAACGAAATTTACTAAAAATAACTTACAAGGTCAACGCATTGGGTTGCTAGAAATGCCAAGTGCTGAAGAAGAATTTGCGACTGCTAAAAAGGCCCTCCAAAAAGCTGGAGCAGAAGTGATTCCGGTAACGCCAGACATGGAAGGGATTGATGGCGGGGCAGTTATTTCCAATGAATTTAAGTTTGCATTGGAAGAATTTGCGAAACGTTATGACTTACCATTTAAAACACTGGAGGAACTAATTGCGTATAATCAACAAGATAAAAAGGTTCGTGCCAAGTATGGGCAAGATTTATTAGAAGCAGATGTTAAAAAGAAACAACCAGATAAAGAAATCATTCAAACAACTATTAAAAAAGCACAACAAACGTTTGATGCGTTGCTAAAAAAACAACAATTAGACGGATATGCCTTTATTGATTCTGAAGGTACGGGTTTAAGTGCTGTGGCAGGATATCCTGAATTGACGGTTCCTTTGGCGAAAAACAGTGAAGGACAACCTTATGGGCTGACTTTTACACAAACTGCCAATAAAGAGCAAACGTTATTTGAGCAAGCTTACAGCTTTGAACAAAGTACAAAAGGACGGATAGTACTTTCAGACAACGAGCTGTTGGCAAACAGTAAAAAAATAAATAGAGATGAGCAGTAAAGGGAAACTAGGAATGGCGAAACATCCGTATCAAACCTAATAAAGATAATCGACCTACAAATGAAAGGAATTGTTTGTAGGTCGATTATTTAGGTTAGTCATTTTTTTTGCTTTTTTAGGCGAATGTTTTCATGTAATAAGTTAATAAGTGGCCAGATTCGAGAAATACGGCCATCAATTTTTAAGCATTTCAATAAAAAGAGTGAACGATGGCTGTGTTTGAAGCATGAATATGTGTGGTTGCTTCCGCTTTCGCAACATTAATTTGGAGCGCTACCGTCGTAAAGGGTTCTGCCGCAGGAATCATTAGATGGAAACAAATCCATGAATACATAGAAGATTAAAGCAAGATGAAGAAAATATTGTGGCAATAAAGGATATCAGAATGCTTGTAGAATGACTATATGTAGTGTCTTTTTGTTTTTTTAATCAATATATAGTATTAAAATCTTCTTTTTATTCCGAAATCTGATTGACTTGTTTTTTAAAACGGAGTACTCTTATTGAGACGTCAACAGAGAAAAGTTTGGTTTTAGGAAGGTCGGAAATTTGTCGTGAATAAGAATTTTTTGGTGAATGATTTTAAAGGTTGGGAAACGAGAAGTTACTTGTTTTTAGCTTTGATGGTGGGGGTACAGTTGATTGCATTTGCTATCAATCCATCGAATTGGATTACGTTAGTAGGTGGTTTAGCCGGCATCATTTGTGTGAATTTAATTGCCCAAGGAAAAGTCAGCAATTACATTTTTGGGTTAATCAGTGCAGTGATTATTGGCTATTTTGGGTTAGTGACACGGGTATATGCCGAAGTTCTTTTACAAAGCTTCTATATTATTATGGACATTACAGGGCTTTATGCTTGGCTTCGGGCTAGCGAGGATGGCTCGGGTCAAGTAACCGACGTAAAAGTTTTAAAAGGTATTCAGTGGTTGTATGCCTTTTTCACGTGGCTGCTCATTGGCGTAGCTGCATATATTTTGTTAGGTTTTGTAAATGATGCGCAACAAACATTAGATGCAATCACGTTCAGTGTTTCAGCGACAGGGATGTTATTGATGATTAAACGTTATCAATCGCAATTCGTGTTTTGGCTACTAGGAAATATTTTTTCAATTTTGTTATGGTTCCGAGCAGGGACGCACGCTGGTGGTGATTATGCGATATTTGTTATGTATTGTATGTATACTTTTAACTCAATTTTTGGTATGTTTAATTGGTTGAAGATAAAAAATAAAATGGAAAAAAATAGGTAGGGAGTTCGATGGCAGTGATTGTTTTAGCAGGTACGATTGGCGCTGGTAAATCTAGTTTAACAGCTTTAATTGCAAACCGTTTAGGTTCAGAAGCCTTTTACGAATCAGTTGATGATAATGAGGTATTACCTTTATTTTATGCGGAACCGGAAAAGTACGCATTTTTATTACAAATTTATTTTTTAAATAAACGTTTTGATAGTATTAAACAAGCATTAACGCATGAAAATAATGTATTGGATCGCTCGATTTATGAAGATTCATTACTTTTTCATTTAAATGCAGATTTAGGTCGTGCCAACGAAACAGAGGTCAAAGTGTACGATGACTTATTACAAAACATGCTCCAAGAATTGCCTTATGCTGCGCATAAAAAAAGACCTGATTTGTTAGTTCACATTCGTATTTCATTTCCCAAAATGTTAGAACGCATCAAAAAACGTGGCCGTCCTTATGAACAAATTGAGACAGATCCAACGTTGTATGATTACTATCAAATGTTGAACGAGCGTTATGATCAATGGTACGAAGACTATGATGAAAGTCCTAAAATTCAAATTGATGGCGATAAATATGATTTTGTCGAAGATCCTGAAGCGTGTCAATATGTCTTGGCATTAATTGAGAAGAAAATTGAAGAATTAGAAAGATAAATAAAAAGAAGCAAGTCCGGACTTGCTTCTTTTTGACTTAAAATGTGGATAGATAGGCTAAAGTTGCTACTAAATAAAGGAGTGTAGTGCTAAATTATAGAATCGGATTTTAACCTTCCCCTAAGTTAAAATCGGATAATCTATCTATCGACAGTTTAAGTTTGTATAAAATAGCGGTAGCTATTATCAACGAAGTCATTCATCGGTTGACCTGACTTCTCTAGAAGTATACCATCGAAAATAACCGACAGTTGTTCAAAATTTGGACTTAGTAAGTGTAAATTTTGATTGAAAGTTTCTGTAAATCAATCATTTATTCAAAAAATAATGCTCGAAAGAAGGAAGATAAATGAGCCAAATTTGGTTTGAACGCATTCTACGTTGGCGCAAAAAAGCGCAACGATTTTTACAAGGACGTTATGCCCGGTTCGATGAATTGAATCGAACGCTGTTGCTAACAAGTGTCGTGCTGGCGCTTATCAATATTTTTACTGGCTATCTTTGGGTTCGGTTATTGATTTTAATCACAGTCGCCTACGTGTATTATCGCTTTTTTTCAAAACATATTCACCCGCGATTGAATGAAAATCAACGGTTTATTCTTCGAAAACAACGCCTAATGCAAAAGGTTCATGCTTTTCGCAAGCGACACATGACTCAGAAAGGATATCGTTATTTTAAATGTCCAAAATGTCAGCAGTCATTACGTGCGCCGAAAGGACGAGGAACAATCAAAGTCACTTGTTCAAACTGCCAAAATCAAGTTATCAAAAAAGTCTGATCTTCTGTGTTTTTTGGTCTAGGCAACTTTTGGACTTGTGGTATACTTGAGAAAAGAAACCATTGGATATTCTAAAAGGGGAATATCTTGTTAAAAAAGGAGAGAAAAAACAATGGAAATTAAACGCCAACAAGAAATTGTTGAAGCGTATCACTATGATATGCGAGTACCTGATTCAGAAGTAGAGACAGATTTACGTGTCAGTTTTTCACCAATTGAAGTAGAAGAAGAAAATTATCCAGAAAATAGCTCAGCACTTGTTGCTCGCTTAGAATTTCGAATTGTCTTTGACGAATTTGTTTTATCAGGGGCGATTAGCCAAATTAATCACATTATTGATCGTAAAATTGAAAAACAAGAAGATATTTCGCAAGAAGAAGTCGATGAACTTGTGCGTCCTTTATTTAGCATCGTCGAACGTTTATCTTATGAAGTAACTGAAATTGCTCTGGATCGTCCAGGTGTTCAATTGAATTTTCAACAATCAGAAGAAGCTTAAACTTTAAAAACAGCGTTTATAACGGATTCCGTTACAAACGCTGTTTTTATTCTTGTGAAGATTTAGCAACCAAAGCTTTTTTAAACTGTTCATAATTTTTTGTAGCGATATCCACATAAGCAATCGGCTGACCAACTTTGGTGATTTTTTCGGGAAGATAGGGAGCGAGCATTTCATTGTACAAAATGAACGCAGCTTCTGGTACTTCCTCTGAAAGAACATCATAACTGATAAAGTCAATTTCATAGGTTGGTTGAAAAAAGGCTTTGATGTTTTGCTGCTCTTTATTTGAAAAGAGCCAAGGACCCGCATTTGCAGGGCTTCCCACAAATAACGTCGCTCCATCACGGTTGACAGAAAGGATCCAACAAATTTTTTGCATACGCTTACACCTCCTAGAACTAAGTATACCACGTCAGCTTAAAAGAAAGAGGACAAAAAACAAATTATTTTTACAGTGACTAGTAAAACAACACTTGGTGATAGTTTTAAACTATCACAACGGTTATTTTCTATCAAAAAGTAAGCAAATTATCCCACTATTTGTTATAAAATAAGGTACAATAGAACTATCACTGGAAACAGTTTGCTGTTTTCAGGGTATTTACTGGAGAGTGAGTACCGGGAACCTTTACTTCCTTTGATGTACTTGTCATTAAAAACATAGGGAGGAACTAAAATGACAACATTCATCACTGTATTAGTGATCCTTGCATTTATTGCTGTGTTATTCGGTTTCTACCAAATGCAAAAGAAACATTTAAAATTCTCAACACGTGTCTTTTCAGCATTGGGCGTGGGGATTGTTTTAGGTGCAATTATTCAATTTGCTTTTGGTACAGACAGTAAAATTACTACGCAATCAATGGAATGGATCGGGATTGTAGGTAATGGTTATGTAGCGTTTCTACAAATGCTCGTAATTCCGTTAGTATTTGTATCTATCGTAGGTGCATTTACAAAAATGAAAGAATCCAATAAATTAGGAAAAATTAGCTTTAATGTGTTAGCCACCTTACTAGGAACAACAGCAGTAGCTGCCTTGGTGGGGATTGGAACAACCTTAGCGTTTGGTCTTCAAGGGGCAAAATTCACGCAAGGTGCTGCAGAAACGTCAAGAATTGCCGAGTTAGCGACGCGTCAAGATGCGATTCAAGATTTGACGATTCCCCAACAAATCGTTTCATTTATTCCTAAAAATGTCTTTGCTGACTTTGCGGGAACACGACCAATGAGTACCATTGGGGTGGTAATCTTTGCTGCGTTTGTTGGTGTCGCTTATTTAGGCGTTCGTCGTAAAGCGCCAAAAGAAGCTGAATTTTTTGCAAATTTAATTGATAGTTTATATAAAATTACCATGCGAATTGTTACCTTAGTTTTACGCTTAACCCCTTATGGCGTGTTAGCGTTAATGATTAATGTTGTAGCAACAAGTGATTTTGTTGCGATTATTAACTTAGGTAAATTTGTGTTGGCATCGTATGTGGCCTTAATTATTGTTTTTGCCATTCATATGTTGATTTTAATTACTTTAAAAGTCAATCCAGTTACGTATCTAAAAAAAGTTTTTCCAGTCTTGAGCTTTGCTTTTACTTCTCGTTCAAGTGCAGGAGCTTTACCATTAAATATTGAAACACAAACCAAAGCACTAGGTGTCGATGATGCCACAGCAAACTTTGCTGGTAGTTTCGGTTTATCTATTGGACAAAATGGTTGTGCCGGCGTTTATCCAGCTATGTTAGCAACCATCGTTGCACCAACTGTTGGAATTGATGTCTTTAGTTTACAATTTATTTTAATGTTAGTAGCAGTTGTCACAATCAGTTCATTTGGCGTAGCCGGTGTCGGCGGCGGAGCAACCTTTGCTTCTCTAATCGTTTTAGGCGCAATGAACTTGCCGGTTGCAATTGTTGGTTTAGTAATTTCGGTTGAACCACTTATTGACATGGCGCGGACAGCTGTTAACGTTAACGATAGTATGGTTGCAGGCGTGTTAACAAGTGCTCGTATTCATGAATTAGATCGTGATGTCTTAAATGATCGCGACGTTGTCTTAGATGCAAATATCTAAATCAATAAAACGAAAAGTGTTTGAGCAATGTCTTGCTCAAACACTTTTATTTTGATTTTAAGCGAAAGTGCAGTAATTATTTAAAAGAACGTATATAATAAGTTATTAACTAAATTCAAAAGGACGTGAAGGAATGTTTTCAAACCAAGTAAAGATTATGTTATATGTGAATAATGTTGAGGAATCTAGTCAATTTTGGCAAACGTTTGGCTTTGTTGAAAAGGAAAGAGAGGAAGTTGACGGCACATTGGTGGTAGAAATTGCGCCAAGTGAATCAGCAGAGACGATTATTGTTTTATATGATTTGGCCTTTATTCAAAAACATTCACCAGAAGTGGCGGGGAATACCCCTTCTCTAATGTTTGCTAGCGATGATATCATTGGTCTCTATAAAAAAATGCAAGAGGCTGGGGTTACTGTTGGTGAAATGGTTCAATTGCCAACAGGCTTAGTTTTTAATTTTGCAGATAACGATGATAATTACTTTGCTGTGATGGGGCAAGAAAGTAAATAAAAAACAGCTTGGCACCAGAATCTAGATTGATTCTGGTGCCAAGCTGTTTTTTATAAAAGTTGAAAGTTTTATAAATTTTACTAAAAACTGTAATTTTCATGAAAATATAGCGTATGATAATGCTGTTAATAGAATAGGCGGAGGTAAGCGGTATGCGTAAACGACATGCAAAGAAAAGACATGGAGGAGTGAATTGGCTTTTTATAGTATGTTTGTTGGTGGTGATTGGTGGTAGTGGTTATTTAATAAAAACGTTCTTTTTCACTAGAGATTCACAAGTTAGTCAAGAATCGAAAGTGGTCTTGGAAGAAGATCGCCGAAGTGATAATTATGCGAATTTAACGAAAGAAATAGTTGCACCAGATAGTGGCGAACTTGATCAAAAAATTCAAGAAACAAATTATATTGGTTCGGCTTTGATCATTAAAGATGATCAGGTTTTAGTAAATAAAGGATATGGCTTTGCCAATTTTGAAAAGCAACAAGCCAACACGCCAAACACAAGGTTTCAGATTGGCTCAATTCAAAAATCTTTTACCACAACCTTGATCTTAAAAGCAATTGAAGAAGGTAAACTTACATTAGATACAAAACTCGCTACGTTTTATCCGCAAGTACAAGGTGCTGAGGACATTACGATTAGCGATATGTTGAATATGACAAGCGGTTTAAAGTTATCAGCAATGCCTAATAATATCGTTACCGATGAAGAAATTATTCAATTTGTTAAACAAAATACCATTCAAGTCAATAAAGGAAAATACAATTATTCCCCAGTAAATTTTGTCCTTTTAGCAGGAATGTTAGAGAAAATGTATCAACGTACCTATCAAGAATTATTTAATAATCTTTATCACAAAACGGCTGGTTTAAAGAATTTTGGCTTCTATGAAACCTTATTGGAACAACCCAATAATTCAACAAGTTATAAATGGACAGAAGACAATTCGTATAATCAAGTGCTCTCAATTCCCGCAGCTAGTTTTGCCCATGAATTTGGGACTGGGAATGTGGATATGACGACAGGTGATTTGTATTGGTACTTACATCAATTAATGAGTGGACACTTAGTTTCCACCGCACTTTTGCAAAAATTATGGACGTCTTCTCAGCAAAGTTCTTATCATGGCGGCATCTATGTTCATGATAATTATTTACGCTTACACGGCGTTGAAGCGGGTCAACAAGCCCTGGTTTTATTTTCAAAAGATATGAAAACCGGGGTCATATTGCTAACTAATTGTGTGAATCCAGCGAAATACAAAGAATTAATTGGTTCGTTGTTCCATGATGTAACCAATTTAACTGTTAAATTTTAAAGCAGAAGCAACAACGATCACTCCAAAGCCTTTTTAGGTTTCTTCTGAGAGACTTTATATTAAAATAAAGGGAAGAACGATCAAAGGGAGTGACGAAGATGAAGCGATCAAAAAATAAACAAGTTGTTATTGGTGAATCAACGGAAAAAAACATTTATCTTCAAGATATAGAACAGGAAACGCAAGCTTTTATTCTCCAAAACAATCCACAATTGACAGCTGAATCGATGATTACATTGGCGGAGTTACTTAATTATCGTTTGGATTACATGAAACAATTGGTCGCAAATGATTCTGAAAAAATCCAACAACTGAATGAATTGGTGGTTCAACATATCAAAGAAGATAAGCTGATTTCCAATAATATGAATGAAAAGATGGAAAAGAAATTAACCTTTGGCCAACGAGCAGCGGATACCATTGCTAAATTTGGCGGTAGCTGGGTGTTTATTGGCTTCTTTTGCTTCGTGTTGATTGCTTGGATCGTGATTAACTCTACCACTTTATTGGGACAACCATTTGACAAATATCCTTATATTTTGCTAAATCTCGCCTTATCTTGTTTAGCAGCTATCCAAGCACCGATTATTATGATGAGTCAAAACAGACAAGAAGCCCGTGATAGAGAACAAGCGAATAATGATTATAAAATTAACTTAAAAGCAGAAGTAGAAATTAATTTATTACATGAGAAAATGGATTATATTATCAATAATCAACTAGAAAATTTGGTAAAAATCCAAAATATTCAAATTGAACTTTTAGGTGAATTGCAAGAACAACTCGCCGCGACTTCTGAAAAGGAGTAGTATATAGAAGAGGTCAGGACAGAACCGTTTAGCTCCGAGAACCAAGTAGGTACTGTTCAACATCTATTTGCTTTGCAAATAGTGTTTCTCAGCAATAAGAAGGAATTTCCGAAAATTGTCATAAAACACAACGAGGAAAGAGTTGATGTTGCATGATACCTACTCGGTGCTCTTTAATTTTTGGAGACCAAGTAGGTATTGTTCATCATCGAATCACTACGTTCTTCGTGATTCTCAACACTTGGAAGGATTAAGATACACCGAACACTTGTGTGAGAAAGTCAATTTCGGCTTATTTCCGAAGGACCTTCACCAAGTAGGTACGATGATTTCATCTGTTCATGCTTCACAGTGAAACATCGCAACTCTTAGAGCTGTAGCTCTTTTGAAGGCTGTACTGTGACGAGACGCATGTCGAGAAAACACCTTAGAAGTTGTTGAGATCGGAGCAACGCGTAGTGTTGGTTCTGTTCCCGCCGTTTATCAGGCTTTTTTTATTGTGTGTAAATACACAAGCAAAATAATCGCTTTCCCTTTTTTATTCACCGTATAATGGGATAGAATGACTTTATACAAAAGGGGAAAACAAGATGAAATACCAAGTATTACTTTATTACAAATATACAACAATTGAAGATCCAGAAGCTTTTGCGAAAGAGCATCTAGCTTTTTGCAAATCATTAAATTTAAAAGGCCGTATTTTAGTAGCGACAGAAGGGATTAACGGAACGTTATCTGGTACTGTCGAAGAAACAGAAAAGTACATGGAAGCAATGCAAGCAGATGAGCGCTTTAAGGATACATTCTTTAAAATTGATCCAGCAGAAGAAATGGCGTTCCGCAAAATGTTTGTTCGCCCACGTTCTGAATTAGTGGCGTTGAACTTAGAAGAAGACGTTGATCCATTAGAAACGACGGGGAAATATTTGGAACCTGCAGAATTTAAAGAAGCCTTACTAGACGAAGACACTGTTGTAATCGATGCTCGTAACGATTATGAATATGATTTAGGTCATTTCCGTGGTGCCGTGCGCCCAGATATCCGTAGCTTCCGTGAGTTACCACAATGGATTCGCGAGAACAAAGAACAATTTATGGATAAAAAAATTGTTACCTATTGTACTGGCGGGATTCGCTGTGAAAAATTTTCTGGCTGGTTATTAAAAGAAGGATTTGAAGATGTTGCTCAATTGCATGGTGGTATCGCCAACTATGGAAAAAATCCAGAAACACGTGGCGAACTTTGGGACGGCAAAATGTATGTCTTTGATGACCGAATCAGTGTCGAAATTAATCATGTTGATAAAAAAGTTATTGGGAAAGACTGGTTTGATGGGACACCTTGCGAACGCTACATTAACTGTGCAAACCCAGAATGTAATCGTCAAATCTTAACTTCAGAAGAAAATGAATATAAACATTTAGGCGGCTGCTCATTAGAATGTAGCCAGCATCCTGCCAACCGTTATGTAAAAAAATATAATTTAACAGAAGCAGAAGTTGCTGAACGTTTAGCTTTGTTAGAAGCGGTTGAAGTATAAAAATAATAAAAAAATAAACAAAAAAAACTTCGAAAATTATTTTTTGAAGTTTTTTTGTTTATTTTTTTGTCTTTAAAAGTATTGATTTTAAAGCTTTCTTAGCTGAAACCATTTTATTTTTTAAAAGCGTCTGAAAAAAATAAAAAAATCTAATAAATATTTCTTTTATATAATGTTTATTGGCTGGGCCAGTCAATGTTGAAAATGGGGAAGGAGGAATTCAGATGAAAATCATAAAAAGGTTTAGTTTGGTATGTTTAGGGCTATTGATCATTGGGTTGCAAACAAAAAGCGTTATGGCTGAAGAAAATAATTATGAATCAAATGGTCAAGCGAGCTTCTATGGTACCTACGTTTATGAGAATGAAAAAGAGTCAAATGACGTAGCGTATACCCAACAATCAGAAGAACAGGGAAGAAACAATTTAGCTGCTTCTGGACAAGCAGTTTTACCTAAAACAGGCGAGTCTGAAAATCCACTGTATTCCTTGATAGGAGTTAGTTTGTTGGGGGTAGTCATTTATTTAATTAATAAAATGAAACGAGAGAAGGAGCTTATTTAATGAAAAAAACTGTTTTACTTACATCGGCAACCATACTTTTAGGCGTAGGGTTTCAAGCAATAAACGCATCAGCAGCAGAAACTTTTCCGAAAGAATACAATACGGAAGGCACAATTACTTTTGAAGCAGGCGATAACGAAATCACACCGCCAGTTGATCCAGAAAATCCCGATCCTACTGATCCAGTAGACCCAATTGATCCTCCAGGGCCAGGAACGGGTGGTGCCTTATCAATTGATTATGGGTCAAAATTTAAATTTGGTACACAAAAGATTTCTACGGCAGATCAAACGTATTATGCTGCGCCAGATGAAATGAAAGATGGTTCAAAAAAACCAACCTATGTACAAGTAACTGATAAAAGAGGAACGTTAGCAGGATGGAAACTAACGCTTTCCCAACCTGAACAATTTAAAACAGCTACTGGAGAGGAACTAGTCGGCGCTCAATTAACGTTTACAAAGGCAGAAGCTGCCTCAATGGTGGATGAAAAATATAAACCTACTGAAGTCAGTAGTACTATTTCCTTAACACCTGGTGTAAATAATAATCTAGCGATGAACGCTAAAAAAGAAACAGGTGTTGGGACTTGGGTTTATCGCTTTGGTTCAAATGAAGCAACAAATAAAGAAGCTGTCCAATTATTCGTTCCCGGAAAATCTGTAAAGCTTGCACAACAATATTCAACGAAGTTAGTTTGGGCATTAGAAGATACTCCCGTTAATAATTAAATAAAGGAGAAAAGCAATGAAAAAACAATTCACAGGAATCGTTCTATGCAGTACATTTGCAGTTGCTGGTTGGTCCTTACAAGCGAAGGCAGAGGAGCCAAAAGAGTATCGTTCGAATGGTTTAGTAGAATTTATTCCGAACGTAGATCCGACAGAGCCGGTTGATCCAGAAAATCCCGATCCAGAAAAGCCAGTCAAACCAATTGATCCAACAGACCCAGAAGGTCCCAATCCTGGTACCCAAGGACCACTGTCTATTGATTATGCTTCAAGTTTTGTCTTTGGGAAAAATCGTATTTCGAATAAAGACCAAGTATATTTTGCAAGAGCACAGCAATATCAAGAAAATCAAAAAGATACACCAAATTTTGTGCAAATTTCTGATAATAGAGGAACCAATAGTGGTTGGTCTTTAACGGTTACGCAAAAGGAGCAATTTAAAGCAACAAAGGCTACTTTAAATAGTCAGTTGACAGGTGCGCAAATTTCTTTAACTAACCCGACTGTTAATAGTAATGCGCAAAATGTTGTGAAACCAGAGGCAACAAATAAGATTGCCCTTGTTCCAGGGACCGCATCGCTAGTGGCAGCTGCGAAGCAAGGAACTGGTGCGGGAACTTGGGCTACTTATTGGGGCAAAGTAGAAGTGGTTGCAGAACGCGATGAAACCAATACGGTACACAATGTTAATGTTACAAAAGATGTCGCGCTATCAGTACCAGGGTCAACCCCTAAAGATGCCGTGAAATATCAAACAAAATTATTGTGGACGTTGACGGATGTACCAGGAATTTAAAAAGTAGAGGTGAAGAGAGATGCGAAACAAACAAAGCCTAGTCTTTTTGGCAAGTAGTTTATTCTTACTACTCCTTGCGCCTATTACTAGCGAAGCGATTAGTAATCCTTCGACAAATATCAACGAAGTCAATCGGGAAATAGTGGAGGAATCGGCCAATGATCAGGCAACTAGCGCTCCTTCTCACTCGGAAACATTAGAGCAAGAACCTTCCCTAGAAACGACAACAACAACCGATAATCATCCAGCAGAAACAGACCAATCAACGGCTACTTTAGAACCTAGCAAACAACAAAAGGATGACGATAACAGTGTAACGGAATCGGCGATAGTTGAACCACAGCCGCGCATGTTGGCTGCGCCATACGCTACTTCATTGCCTGATGATCCTAATATCATTCCAATCGACAAGGTATTTCAAGAGCCAATTGGAAATGCAACAAGTATTTTAGAAGGTGGGAAGTTATTACAACTAAACCCAGCTGTTAAATCACAAAAAGGAGCTATTTGGTCAAAAAAACCAATCAGTTTATTGTCGGATTTTACCTTTAAAAGTTATTTGTATTTAGGAAACGAGTATGCAAATGCTGGTGATGGTATGACCTTTACCTTAACGAATGATCCTAGAATGTCCACAACGCCTCAAGAAGTCATTGGTTCACCTGGGATGGGAATCGGTGCATACTCCACGAAAGCTGGTCAACCTTATGTTAGAAATGCCTTATCGATTGAGTTTGATACCTATAAAAATACTGGTAGTTCCAACCGAATGGACCGAGAAATTTCACAAGATAAGGGAAATGGGCATTTAGCTTTTGTCACTCCGAAAGCTAATAACAACAGCTATACAGGGGAGCATTCAGGCGTCACTGTTGCGCCAACCTATCTATCTAATGGAACCTGGCGCATGTTGACTGTTCATTGGAATGCCGCAACCAAAGCATTAACATATGATTTAGAAGGTGTGGGCACGAATACGTATGTAGTTTCAGATTTAAATGCACAATTTGGCGCAACAACGGTTTATTGGGGCTTTACATCTTCCACAGGTGGCAAATACCAAGAGAATGCTTTAGCAATGACACAAATTCCTACCAACGTTACGTCACAAGCAGCCCTTAGCGTGAACGGTCAGGAGTTTAGCTCAGCTGTTGAAGCAGTGAAAAATGATCAGGTGATACTACGGAATACATTGAATATTGACAATGACTTTATCGAAGATCGTCAACCGCAAGTAAGCATTGACTTACCTGATGAATTAGCATATGAAGAAAATTCATTAACGATTGATGGTAAAAAGGTAGCAGCCAAAGATCTGACACAAACAGGGAATCACTTAACAATTGCTTTAAATGACTACCTAGTTTTAAAGAAGGACATGATGATTGAATTAAAAACAACCCTTCAAGATAATACGCCCGAAAAAGTTTTAACTATGAACTTTGACTATTATGAAGAAGGAACCTTACTGCAAAAGTCAAATAATGTAACGATTACTATTCCTAAACCAACAGAAAAAACAGTAACCGTTTTTTATAAAGACGCGGAAGGTAAAGATATTGCCCCACCTAAAAGTGTTACAGGGAAAATTGGTGCACCCTATCAAGAAAAACCCCTAGATATTTCTGGCTATGTTTTTACAAAAGACTCGGGCAATACGGAAGGAATAATGACAGAGGAAACAAAAGATATTTATTTTTACTATCGTTTAGGGGAACTATATTTTAAAGAGGCACCAAAACAGATTACTTTTGGTACGGAAAAGATACGTAATCAACCACTAATTAAACTTGGGCATCCCACCGAAGGACTCAAAGTCGTGGATGAACGTAACGCAAATAATTGGCGCTTGCAACTAAAGCAAACGCAACCGTTAACAAATGATTCAATTGTAATGCCAGATGTTTTTTCTTTCGTTTCAACTGTTGGAAGCTCTCAGATTACAAATGAGGCAATTACGCTTTTAGAAAGTAATCAGAAAGGTGAAACAGATTTAACAGCATTACTTGATGAATCAAAACAACAAGGAATTCAAATCAATGTTCCTGTAGCTTATCAAAGAGTTGGAACATTTAAAGCTCGTTTATCTTGGGCGTTAGAAGACGTACCAGGAAATTAAAGAAAAGAATGGAGAAAAGAAAATGAAAAAAGTAACAACAGTATGTTTATCCACATTTATTTTAGGGAGCTTAGGCATGACTTCTCAAGCCTTTGCAGAAGATGGCGGTAGTTATACATCTAATGGTATCGTAGAATTTACACCAAGTGAAGATCCAACTAATCCGGTTGACCCAACGGATCCAACTAATCCAGTTGATCCTATTGACCCAACAGATCCTGAAGGTCCTAATCCAGGAACAAACGGTCCGTTGTCAATTGATTATGCGTCAAGTCTAGACTTCGGTGTTCAAAAAATCACGTCGAAGGATCAGACTTATTTTGCTGCTACCCAAAAATACAAGACGGTAGGCGCAACCGATGAAGTCAAAGAAGGGCCTAACTATGTCCAAGTAACAGATAACCGTGGAACCGAAGCTGGCTGGTCATTAAAAGTGAAACAAGAAGGACAATTTAAATCAACTTCTGGTAAAGAATTGACTGGGGCAGCTATCACGTTTAAAAACGGAAATGTAGTGACTGCTTCAGATTCAGGTAAACCAACAGGCCCAGCCACAATCACGTTGAATTCAGATGGTAGTCAATCAGATGTAATGAGTGCAGCAAAAGGAAACGGTGCAGGAACTTATTTATTTGATTGGGGAACAGATGCAACTACAGCTGCTAAAAGTATTGAGTTAACTGTTCCAGGTTCTACAACCAAATACGCTGAAAAATACGCCACAAAATTAACATGGACGTTGACAGACGCTCCAGGAAATTAAACGAATTTTAAAAAGAAGAATAGCGGGGAACATGGTTACCTGCTATTCACTACATATAGAAAAGGAGTAAATAATTTGAACAGAAAAAAACAACGATTTCTTTTTTTTCCGATACTACTAATTCTTTTAGCGTTAGTACCTAGCAATGGTTTTGCCAGTGAATTTAATTTTGCGGTTACGCCTATTCCATCAGAAAAACAAGTAGATAAAGAAAAAACTTACTTTGATTTATTACTAGCACCAAATGAAGAAACTGAGTTGAAAGTGAACTTACGCAATGATACAGATAAAGAAGTAAAGGTAGGTATTTCCATCAATAGTGCCATTACCAATTCAAATGTAATCGTGGAGTATGGTGAAAATAAGGGAAAAAAAGATCAAAGTTTAGCGTTTGATATAAAAGACTATGTTCAATACCCTAGCTCAGTTCGTTTAAAACCGAAAAGTGAACAAACGGTTTCTATTAACGTCAAAATGCCTAATACACCCTTTGATGGAGTGTTAGCTAGTGGTATCACTTTTAAAGAAGAAATGTCGGATGAAGGCAAACGTCAAGACGATAAAAGTCAGGGGTTATCCATTAAAAATGAGTATTCGTATGTCGTCGCATTATTGATGCAACAAAACAAAAAAAGGTTGAGCCAAATTTACTTTTGAAAAAAGTCTCACCAGGACAGATTAATGCTAGAAATGTGATTTTAGTCAATCTACAAAATGATCAAAAAACATATATTAACCAAGTTGCCTTTTCGGCAGAGATTACCAAAAAGGGGCATGAAGAAGTTTTATATAAAGAGGAAAAAGCAAACATGCAAATTGCACCAAATACCAATTTTTCTGTTCCCATTGCGCTAAAAGGGCAACCGCTTAAGCCAGGAGATTATCATTTGTCTATGACCGTTGTTGGGAATAAAGATGCTGCAGGCTCATTTAAAAAATCAATAAACAATGAATCGATATCTTTTAGAAATCAATGGCAATTTGAAAAAGACTTTACAATTAATGGCGAAGTTGCCAAAGAATTAAATGAAAAAGATGTGACCTTAAAAGAAAATCATTCAAATTTATATTTGCTGATTGGCTTACTACTATTATTGATAGTGATTTTAATCATTGCCTGGTTGATTTGGCGAAAAAAGAAACAGGAAAAAAACGAAAGAGAAATATAAAGAGTAGTTAATTTTTGATTTGATCATCGGCAACGTTTTTGTTTGTTTTTACTTATCAAACATGCAGTTTATTCAACAAACCTAACTCAAAAAAAGAAATAATAAGAAGGAGTATTGTTAAATATCGTCTGATACCACTTTACTAGTTATATTTTTTGTTTTGTTATGTAGCTAAAGTATTTGGCAATATATGTGAGAAAAATGGATAAATACAAACATTTACTATTATGGAGTACATTGTTACTCTCGTTTTTTCAAGTAACCACTGTGCAAGCAGCAGAAGAACGGAATCCAATTTATAATCCGACCAATCCAACAGAAGAAATTTATCCGATTGAGAATACTGGCACACCAGAAAAAATGGAAGAAACAAATGAAAGTACTATTACTAGCGAAACGCAAGCGGAAGAAAGTAGCGAAGACGTTAGTAAAAAAGAAGTGACAACCAATAATCCAAAAACAAATGAAGAAAGGCCTTCTTCCAAGAAAAGTCAGCATCAAGTATTTTTCACGGATGAATTATTTGATGCTAGCCATATCACCATTGTACCAAATAGCACAGGCGGTGCTGGAACGGAGGGGCAAAACACTTTTTACTTGAATTTCATACGGGAATTAGTAGGAACGGCTATTTATGGGAGAAAGAACTGATAAATGATGAATTATGAAATTTTTTTAAATAAAGAAGATCAACGAAGTTATTCCTTGCTAAGGCATTTAGAAGAAAGTCCCACGCTATCAGGTACTTTTATTGCACTTCGCGAAGAATTATCAATGTCGAATTTTTTAGTCAAAAAAACATTAGAAAAATTAAAAGCAGATATTGACAATCTAAAGTTAAGCGACAGCTTAACTTTAGTCGTTTCTGATGTAGATGTTACACTTGAAATTGATGGAAACTATTCAAGTAAACTTTTGCTCACGAAATACTTAACAGAATCGCTCTCTTTTAAATTAGTGTTGTCTTACTTTAGAGGAAATTATAGTTTGACAAAGTTTGCTGAATGTAATCATGTCAGCACCTCTGTGGCGTATAGTACCTTACAGCGGCTAAAAAAAGCCTTAAAGGAGTATCAGATCTATTTTAGTAAGCGGGAAATTGTCGGCAATCAAAAAGCAATTTCATTTTTTTTGTATAAATTGTTCACGCTTTCCAATCAACCGATTTCCGAATTATATTCGGTAAAAGTCTATAATGAAGCGAAACGTGTATTACAGTCTGTTGAGTTAAACTATACTTTCACCACCTATGAGCGACGCAATTTTTTCCATTATTTAGCTATTATGATTAACAACGAAGGACGTGCGGTGGAAGGGATCGATACGCGTGCACTGAATACATTTTCAGAGGAACTAATAAAAAAATCGCAAGTGGCATGGGCATTGGCCTCAAAATCATTAACGTATACGATTGTTTTTTTCTTGTATTTGCATGGCAAACTAGAGAAAAAATATGTTATTCACGAAGATCCTACGATTGAAAGCCTAACTCGTGTTTTCATTGGAAGTTTTGAAAAAGCATTTAATTGTTTAGAGGAGTCAACAAGGAATACTCTAGAAGAAGGGTTAGCAATTATTCATTTCAATGTTATTTACTTTCCGATTAATATGTTTGACGATTTTGAAATGGATTTACAGTTTTTTAAGCAAACATATCCGGAATTTTATTTTTATTTAATTGAATATATTCGTTGGTTAACAGCAAAACATAAAAAAATTGCGAAAGCCAATCACTGTTTGTTTTTTAACTATCTATTGTTGCTAATTAATCATGTTCCGGTTCATTTAATTGCAGAGCCAGCCAAGGTCCTAATTGATTTTTCTTATGGAAAAGAGTATAACCAATTCATCAAAAAAAATTTATCCGTCTATGTGAATTTAAATGTAGAAATTATTGACCCGTTATCAGATACCTTACCAGATGTGGTGATTACCAATTTAAATAACTTGTATCAAGAAGAACAGAGTAAAGTTATGGTTTGGCTGGATCCACCTCGTTCGATTGATTGGGTCAATTTAACGCAATCATTATTGACTATTCAAGAAGAAAAATATCAACAACAAAAAGAATCGACAAAGACAAGCGGTGATCCTATCGAATAGAATCATCGCTTGTCTTTGTGTTTAAGTCTTTACAAAACCACCCAAGTGTTTTATAATATGAATATACATTCATATGAATAGAAAAACATTAATGAGGAGGCGCATAACAATGTCAAAACAGACAGGTGCACACACACATGAAGAAAAAGGTAAAAACGTTCCAGTTATTCTCTTTTTTACAGGATTGGCTCTTTTCTTTATCGGTTTATTTTTAGGGAACATGCTCTTAATGAAAAATATTCTTTTCTCATTAGCTGCTATTTTAGCTGGTTATCATATTATTGGGGAAGGCTTTGGAGATACGTATCGGGATACGAAAAACAATCGAAAGTTTTCGCCTAATATTCATTTGTTAATGACCTTAGCTGCAGTTGGTTCAGCATTAATGGGAAGTTTTGAAGAATCAGCATTGTTGATTTTGATTTTTGCGGCGGCGCATTTCCTTGAAGATTATGCCCAAGGCAAAAGTCAACGTGAAATTACAAAACTATTAAATTTAAATCCAACAGAAGCTCGCCTGATAACAGACGACGGCTCAATTCAAACTGTGTCAGTTGAACAATTGAAGATTGGTGACCGCGTGCAAGTCCTCAATGGTGCGCAAATTCCGACAGATGGCGTCGTGATTGAAGGAAGTACCGCTGTGGATGAATCATCTATTAATGGGGAAAGTATTCCCAAAGAAAAAAATAGTGGGGACCCAGTTTTTGGTAGTACCATGAACGGTTCAGGCACAATTGTTGTTGAAGTAACGAAAGATAGTTCAGAAACAGTTTTTGCGAAAATCGTACAGCTCGTGAACCAATCACAAGAAAATCAATCGGAAATTGCAAGCAAAATTAAACGATTTGAACCAAAATATGTCACACTAGTTTTAGCAGTTTTTCCACTAATTGTTTTAGGTGGCGCATTACTTTTCCAATTGACTTGGGCTGAAAGTTTTTACAGAGGCTTGGTCTTCTTAATTGCTGCCTCCCCTTGTGCTTTAGCAGCGAGTGCCGTTCCGGCAACTTTATCAGGAATTTCCAATTTAGCGAAACAAGGCGTTTTGTTTAAAGGTGGCTCATTCTTATCAAATTTAGCTGAAGTGAAAGCACTCGCTTTTGATAAAACAGGCACACTAACAAAAGGCAAACCTGAGGTCACAGATTATCTTTTTGTTGATGGCTTAGAAGCTCGCCAAGACGAATTAGTAGCTGTTTTAACAAATATGGAGAAAAAATCCAATCATCCATTGGCGACGGCGATTGTTAATCGCTTTGAAGCAGAAACAACGGCTTTAAATTTAGAAGTAGAAAATATTGTCGGGGTGGGTTTAGTAACGACCATTGCAGACACAACTTTTAGAATTGGTAAACCATCTAGTTTCGAACAAGTGCCAACAATCATTGAGAAACAAACAACGAAATTAGCGAGTGAAGGCAAAACGGTAGTGTACTTTGCCGAAAATGAACAAGTGATTGGTTTGGTGGCATTGATGGATGTTCCTAATGAAGAAGCAATGAACGCCATTCACTATTTCAAGTCACAAAATATTGAAACAACAATGATTACAGGAGATGCAAAACTTACGGGTGAAGCAGTTGGTCGCTTAGTAGGCGTGGACCAAGTTTTTGCTAATGTTTTACCTGAGGAAAAATCAGCGATTGTTGATCAATTAAAACGCGAAGTAGGAATGACTGGGATGGTTGGTGATGGCATTAACGATGCGCCCGCTTTAGTGAATGCTGATATCGGAGTGGCGATGGGGGATGGTACAGACATTGCTATCGATGTTGCAGACGTGGTAGTGATGAAAAATGATCTTTCTAAATTAGGCTATGCTCACCGTGTCTCAAAACGCTTGAATAAAATTGTGCAGCAAAATATTATTTTTTCAATGTTAGTGGTAGCAACGTTAATTATCTTGAACTTTTTAGGTATTGCGAATATCGCATTTAGCGTACTTATTCATGAAGGAAGTACCTTAGTGGTCATTTTTAATGGCTTGCGTTTATTAGTTAATACAAAATAAGTCAAATAGTCATTTGCAAGAAAGGAGAGAAAGCGATGAATTCTTTAAAAATGATTGAACTTTCTCTCACCGACGTTGTCATTCGGATGGCTCTAGCCGTGGTTTTTGGAGCTTTGATTGGGTTAGAAAGAAGTATTAAAAGAAAAGGCTTCGGTATCAGTAGTAATGCCATTTTATGTTTGGCCTCCTGTACGATTTCCATTTTACAGATTCAATCGGTGGATATTTTAGTCGATGTGGTGAAACAAAATAGCGCCTTGGCATCCATTATTTCTATGGATATTACACGATATGGCGCCCAAGTGATTAGTGGTGTAGGCTTTCTCGGTGCGGGGATTATCGTTTTTAGAGAAAGGAAAGTTTCTGGGTTAACGACAGCAGTAATGATGTGGAATGTTACTATTATTGGTTTAGTCATTGGGATGGGCTTTTTAACCATTGCATTTATCAATCTCGTGGCAACTTTGCTAGTATTAGCTCTGGCCCATTTTAAACGAAAAACTCCTTTAAAACGATTGCAGCTTATCGTAAAAATGAAGGAACCCATGATTAAAGAAAGCCGACTGCATGAACAACTTCAAGCTTCTTTAGAAAAAGGGGAGCGCTTAGTAGAATTGACTTTGGAATCCGAACAAGAGGCAGTGACAGCAAAGATTTCTTATGTAGGCAAAGAAGATTTCTGGCATTCCAACTTGCACCATCTCTTAAAAGAAAAAGGGCACGTTCAATCTGTCTCTGTCACGGAAACAATTTAACCATAAAATAAAGCACTTGGGCGCTAGCGCGCGCCAAGTGCTTTTGTTTAAATATTTAATACTTTATCTAAGAAATCTTTTGTTCGAGGGTTTTGAGGATTTTCAAAGACTTGCTCTGGCGAACCATCTTCTAGGAAGTTACCGCCATCAATGAACATTACTCGGTTAGCCACTTCTTTTGCAAAGCCCATTTCGTGAGTAACTATGACCATTGTCATTCCTTGTTTTGCTAAATCTTTCATTACACCAAGAACATCGCCAACCATTTCTGGATCAAGAGCTGATGTTGGCTCATCGAAAAGCATAATATCAGGATTCATCGCTAACGCACGTGCAATTGCGACACGTTGTTTTTGACCACCAGATAAAGAATCTGGATAGGCATCTTTTTTATCTGCCAACCCAACACGTTCTAAAAGTTCTAACGCTTTTTTCTCCGCTTCGTCTTTTGACAAGCGACCTAAATCGGTTGGTGCTAAAACAATATTTTCTAAAATAGATAAATGTGGAAACAAATTGAAATGTTGGAAAACCATGCCGATATGTTGACGGACTTGGTTGATGTCCGTATTTTTATCTGTCAAGTTCGCACCATCAATAATAATGTCTCCGCTAGAAGCTTCTTCTAATTGATTCAAGCAACGTAAAAAAGTACTTTTACCAGAACCAGAAGGACCGATGACGCAGACTACGTCGCCTTCGTTAATAGAAACATTAATGTCGTTTAAGACCGTGTTGTCACCATATTTTTTTACTAAATGTTCAACTAAGATTTTTTCAGTCATATTAGTTCACCTTCTTTTCAAGGTTTTTCGCTAATTTAGTTAAGCTAGTAATTAAAATTAAGTAGATTAACGCAATAACGAAGTAAACCATTGTACTTTGTAATGTCCGAGCAACAATAATTTTTCCTGTTTGTAGTAGTTCGATTAAGCCAATTGCTGAAAGGATAGTTGTATCTTTCAATGAAATAACAAATTGGTTAATGAATGAAGGAATCATAATGCGAATCGCTTGTGGTAAAATAATTTTTTGCATTGTCCGATTATAGGAAAGACCTAAACTTCTTGAAGCTTCCATTTGGCCAACTGGAACAGCTTTGATTCCGCCGCGCACAATTTCAGAAATATAGGCACTGGCATTTAAAGTTAATGTGATAATCCCAGCAATGAAGACCGGGATATTAAAGCCAAGCACACCAGGTAATCCGAAATAGATGAAGAACGCTAAGACCATTAAAGGAATTCCGCGAATTAAATCAACATAAATGGTTGAAAGTACACGTAATGCTTTGATTGGTGAAACGCTGAATAGCCCAAAAATAACGCCGACAATTAAAGCAAGTACGAAGGAAATCAACGTTAATAGAATCGTCATCCATAAACCGTGTAACAATTGTTTCCAGTTGTTTTGCATGAAGCCAACAAATGTAGATTCGTCAGCTGTTTCTTCTTTGGCTTCGTTGCCATCTTTCACGTAAGTGCCGATAATTTTATCGTATTCACCTGTACGTTTCATTTCTTTTAAGCCTTCGTTAAACATTTCAAGTAGTTCAGGATTTTGCTCTTTTTTGACAGCAAAACCGTAAGAACCACCTTTTTCACGAGGAATTGGTGTCGCTAGTGGTTGATTTTGCGCAACCCCATAGCCAATGACAGGATAATCATCCATCATGGCATCAACTTCGCCAATTTCTAATGCACTGTATAATGCATCAGTTGTGTCTAAATACTTAATTGAGTAATCATATTTCTTTTTATTTTTTTCTAAGAAATCAGCACTTTCAGTACCAATTTTTACACCGACTTTTTTGCCTTTTAAATCATCATACGATTTAATTTTGTCATTGCCTTTTTTGACCGCAATTTGAATACCGCTATCAAAGTAAGGAACAGAGAAGTTGAAGGCTTTTTTACGATCATCCGTAATCGTCATGCCTGCAACCATCCCGTCTGCTTGACCAGATTCAACAGCTTGGACAGCAGAACTAAAGCCAATAAATTTAAATTCAACAGTAAAACCTTGCAATTCAGCTGCGCGTTTGACTAAATCTACATCAATTCCGACATAATCGCCTTGGGCATTTTGAAACTCAAACGGAGCAAATGTAGAATCACTAGCAATCACATATTTCTCTTTTTTAGGAGTGATTTTTTTCATCTGTTCGCCAGCGTCTTGTGTGTTTGTTTCATCGCCTGTCGCTAAGTAGTTGTTTAAAATTTTATCATAAGTACCATTGTCTTTAAGATTTTTCAAACCAGCGTTGAACTTTTTGATTAATTCAGGGTTTTGACCTTTTTTCACTGCGAAACCATAAGAACTGCCTGTTTCTTTATCGCCAACTAATTGTAATTTTTGACCATTTTTCACTGCGTAGCCCAATACAGGATAATCATCAACGATTGCATCCGCTTCGCCGTTTTCTAAGGCTTTATAAAGACCCGTTGCATCGTCAAAATTTTTGATGGTGTAGTCATATTTCTCTTTATTTTTTTCAAGGAAATTGGCACTTTCAGTTCCAACTTTAGCCGCAACCGTTTTGCCTTTTAAATCATCATATGATTTAATTTTGTCGTTTCCTTTTTTTACCGCTAATTGTAAACCGCTATCGAAGTATGGATCTGAAAAATCAAAGGATTTTTTTCGCTCATCCGTAATACTCATTCCAGCAATCATGCCATCAATTTGTTTAGACTGAATCGCTTGGACTGCACTATCGAAGCCTAATGGTTTTAAATCCACTTCAAAACCTTGATCTTTGGCAATCGCATCTAATAAATCAACGTCAATACCAATGTATTTTCCTTTTGAGTCTTGGAATTCAAAAGGGGCGAATGTTAAATCCGTTCCAATTGTATATTTCTTTCCTTCTGCATGTGCTGAAGTGCCACTAATGAATGTTAGCAGAGTTACCATCATCACAAAGAAAGAAAGTAAAAAGTGTTTCCTTTTCATAAAATACCTCCTAGTTTTGCATATTGAACAATTATATAGTAAGAAATAGGAAGCTGACAAGTATTTGAACGCTAAAAAGAGAAAAAAACTCTAATTTCCTTACATTACATGTTATAAAATGTGACATAGAAATTAAGAACAAAAGATTAAGATCAGTTGAAGTTCGAAACAGCAAAAGTGGCGAAAATATGTTCGGTATGTTAAACTAATAAGTGGACATTCTGCCAGAATGGGCCGATAATTTAAGAGAAATTAGACACTTTGAGGGGGAGTTATAAATGATCGAAAGAGAAACTTCCAATACCTTTCATTTGGCTTCTAAATATGAGCCTGCCGGAGATCAGCCAGCCGCTATTGCTGAACTAGTTGACGGTGTCAAAGGTGGAGAAAAAGCTCAAATTTTACTTGGAGCGACCGGAACAGGTAAAACATTTACAATCTCTAATGTGATTCAAGAAGTGAACAAACCAACATTAGTGATTGCACATAATAAAACACTAGCTGGACAATTATACGGGGAATTTAAAGAATTTTTCCCAGATAATGCGGTCGAGTATTTCGTCAGTTACTATGATTATTATCAACCAGAAGCATATGTACCCTCAAGTGATACATATATTGAAAAAGATTCCAGTATTAATGATGAAATTGATAAACTACGCCATTCAGCGACAAGTTCTTTATTGGAACGAAACGATGTCATCGTGGTAGCATCAGTTTCTTGTATTTTTGGTTTAGGGGATCCGCGGGAATACAGCCAACAAGTTGTTTCATTACGTGTGGGAATGGAAATGGATCGTAATGAGTTACTAAAAAGTTTAGTCGATATTCAATTCGAACGAAATGATATTGATTTTCAACGGGGGCGTTTTCGTGTCCGCGGTGATGTGGTTGAGATATTCCCAGCTTCACGGGATGAGCATGCGCTACGTGTTGAATTTTTCGGAGACGAAATTGATCGAATTCGTGAAGTAGATGCGTTAACTGGTGAAATTGTCGGCGAAACAGAGCATGTCGCTATTTTTCCGGCAACACACTTTGTGACGAACGAAGAACATATGGAACATGCCATATCGCAGATCCAAGAAGAATTAGAAGCACGTTTGAAAGTGCTTCGCAGTGAAAACAAATTATTGGAAGCCCAACGTTTGGAACAGCGAACCAACTATGATATTGAGATGATGAGAGAGATGGGCTATACGTCAGGGATTGAGAATTACTCTCGACATATGGATGGTCGCCAAGAAGGGGAGCCGCCATATACGCTGTTGGACTTTTTCCCAGATGACTTCTTACTTGTAATCGATGAGTCTCATGTAACAATGCCGCAAATTAGAGGAATGTATAATGGCGACCGAGCACGGAAACAAATGTTAGTGGACTATGGTTTCCGTTTACCAAGTGCACTTGATAACCGACCGCTTCGTTTAGAAGAATTTGAACAACATGTAAACCAAATTGTTTATGTATCGGCAACACCAGGCCCTTATGAAATGGAACAAACAGAGACGGTTGTTCAACAAATCATTCGACCAACAGGTTTACTAGATCCAGAAGTAGAAATCCGCCCAATTATGGGTCAAATTGATGACTTGGTGGGCGAAATTCATGAACGGATCGAAAAAGATCAGCGAGTGTTTGTCACAACCTTAACGAAGAAAATGGCCGAAGATTTAACCGACTATTTCAAAGAATTAGGCTTAAAAGTTAAATATTTGCATAGTGATATAAAAACACTGGAAAGAACGGAGATCATTCGCGATTTACGATTAGGCGAATTTGATATTCTAATAGGTATTAACTTATTACGTGAAGGAATCGATGTGCCAGAAGTTTCCTTAATTGCGATTCTAGATGCGGATAAAGAAGGCTTCTTACGTAGTGAACGCTCGTTAGTGCAAACGATGGGACGGGCTGCCCGGAACGCCGAAGGAAAAGTCATTATGTATGCAGATAAAATCACCGATTCGATGCAACGAGCTATGGATGAAACGGCACGACGTCGGGCAATCCAAGAAGCATATAATGAAGAACATGGCATTGAACCAAAAACAATTATTAAAGAAATTCGTGATTTGATTTCTATTTCCAAAACAGCTGATAAAGATGAAACAGTGGTTCAATTGGATAAATCATATGAAGATTTATCAAGACAAGAAAAAGCTGATTTATTAATGAAACTTGAAAGAGAAATGAAAGATGCGGCCAAAGCATTAGACTTCGAAACTGCAGCCACATTACGAGATACCATTCTTGAATTGAAAGCTGCCAAATAAGTCAACCAACGGATTAAGTAAAAGATACGATGAACCATCGTATCTTTTACTAATCTTTTCTCTATAGAATGACTTGAAATGATTTGACGTAAGAGATTTAGTAAAAGGAGAACATATATGGCAAATGATAAAATTGTGATTCATGGTGCACGCGCCCATAACTTAAAAAATATTGATGTCACGATTCCTCGTGACAAAATGGTTGTTGTAACTGGACTATCTGGTTCTGGTAAAAGTTCATTAGCATTTGATACGCTTTACGCAGAAGGGCAACGACGTTATGTAGAGAGTCTCTCTGCTTATGCACGACAATTTTTGGGACAGATGGATAAACCAGATGTTGACAGCATCGATGGTTTAAGTCCAGCTATTTCAATTGATCAAAAGACGACAAGTAAGAACCCACGCTCAACAGTAGGGACGGTCACAGAAATCAATGATTATTTACGATTGTTATTTGCTCGGGTAGGTCATCCAATTTGTCCTAACGATCATATTGAAATTACCAGTCAGTCTGTTGAACAGATGGTTGATAAAGTCTTAGAGCTACCAGAGCGAACAAAAATTCAAATTTTGGCGCCTGTTGTGGTCAAGAAAAAAGGCCAACATAAAAAAGTGTTTGAAATGATCCAACGTGAAGGGTATGTCAGAATGCGGGTGGATGGTGAAACCTATGATGTTAGTGAGGCACCAGAACTTGAAAAAAATAAAAAACATGATATTGCGATTGTGATTGACCGTATCGTTGTGAAAGAAGGCATTCGCTCTCGCTTGTTTGATTCGTTTGAAGCGGCTTTGCGTTTAGCTGAAGGTTACGCAATTGTTGATGTGATTGGTCAAGAAGAAATGTTGTTTAGTGAACATTATGCTTGTCCTTATTGTGGGTTCACAGTCGGTGAATTGGAGCCGCGCTTGTTTTCATTTAATGCACCATTTGGCGCTTGTCCCGATTGTGATGGTTTAGGTGTTAAATTAGAAGTGGACAAAGACTTAGTGATTCCAGATCCCACTAAAACCTTGAGAGAAGGAGCCATTGTTCCGTGGAACCCTATTAGTTCCCAATATTATCCACAAATGTTGGAGCAAGCAGCCACCAGTTTTGGGATTGATATGGATACGCCGTTTGAAGAATTACCTGCAGAGCAACAAGAAATTATTTTAAATGGTTCTGGCGAGAAAAACTTTCATTTTCATTATGAAAATGACTTTGGTGGTGTTCGTGATGTGGAAGTGCCATTTGAAGGGATTTTAAAAAATATTAAACGACGTTACCATGAAACAAATAGCGATTTTACACGAGATCAAATGCGGTTATACATGACAGAATTGACTTGTCGAAGCTGTCATGGGTATCGTTTGAATCCGCAAGCTTTAGCTGTAAAAATCAATGGCACGCACATTGGTGAAGTCAGTGAATTAGCAATAAAAAATGCGGTCCAATTTTTTGAAGGTGTGTCTTTATCTGAACAAGAAACAACGATTGCTCGGCCAATTTTAAAAGAAGTCGAAGATCGGTTAACCTTCTTAAAAAATGTCGGGTTAGATTACTTAACCTTAAGTCGAGCTGCTGGTACACTTTCTGGCGGAGAAGCACAAAGAATTCGCTTAGCAACACAAATTGGATCAAACTTATCAGGCGTCCTTTACATTTTAGATGAACCATCAATTGGTTTGCATCAACGAGATAACGACCGCTTGATTGACTCATTGAAAAAAATGCGGGACTTAGGCAATACATTAATTGTGGTGGAACATGATGAAGATACAATGATGGCTTCGGATTACTTGATTGATGTGGGACCTGGCGCTGGACATCTGGGCGGTGAAATTGTAGCCGCTGGTACGCCGGAAGAGGTTGCTAAAAATCCGCATTCATTGACTGGACAATATCTTTCTGGGAAAAAAGTGATTCCTGTGCCAAAAGAACGTCGCAAAGGCAATGGCAAAGCGATCAAAGTCACTGGTGCCAGTGAAAATAATTTAAAAAATGTCAGTGTTGAATTTCCGCTAGGTGAATTTGTTGCTGTCACAGGTGTTTCAGGTTCAGGGAAAAGTACTTTAGTCAATCAAATTTTGAAAAAAGCGCTGGCCCAAAAATTAAATCGTAATTCCAATAAACCTGGGAAACACAAAAGTATCACTGGTTATGAAGCCATTGAAAAGATTGTTGACATTGATCAAAGTCCGATTGGTCGAACACCAAGAAGTAATCCAGCGACTTATACTAGTGTTTTTGATGACATTCGCGATTTGTTTGCCCAAACAAATGAAGCCAAGGTTCGTGGTTATAAAAAAGGCCGCTTTAGTTTTAACGTCAAAGGTGGCCGTTGTGAAGCTTGTCGCGGGGATGGTATCATCAAAATTGAAATGCACTTTTTACCTGATGTCTATGTGCCTTGCGAAGTTTGTCATGGCAAACGTTATAATTCTGAGACGTTAGAAGTTCATTATAAAGGCAAAAACATTTCTGATATTTTAGATATGACGGTGGAAGATGCCGTAGAATTTTTCAAACATATCCCTAAAATTCATCGTAAATTGCAAACAATTGTGGATGTAGGCTTAGGCTATGTGACATTGGGGCAGCCAGCAACTACTTTATCTGGTGGAGAAGCACAGCGGATGAAGCTAGCGAGTGAACTTCATAAAAATTCTAATGGGAAAAACTTTTATATTCTGGATGAACCAACAACAGGCTTGCATACCGATGATATTGCGCGATTGCTTCTAGTATTAGAGCGTTTAGTGGAAGCGGGCAATACCGTTTTAGTGATTGAACATAACTTGGATGTCATCAAATCTGCGGATCATGTGATTGATCTAGGGCCAGAAGGTGGCGACGGTGGTGGGACGATCGTGGCGACAGGAACACCAGAAGAAGTTGCTAAAGTCAAAGACAGTTACACAGGATATTATTTAAAACGTGTTCTGAAATAAACATTAATGATTAGATAAAGAACCTTGTTTTTATGGGAAACAAGGTTCTTTTATTATAAAATAACAAATATTTTTTAATTAAAATTAAAAATAAATGTTGACTTAATGTGTAATTAAAAGATATACTATGTTTGTTAACAAAATAACAATGAACACGAAGGGAAGTCTTAAATGAAAAACAAAAAAATAACAACAAGTTTATTAACAGCAGGAATGGTCTTAGCTATCGGAATCACACCTTTTGTACATAGTAACACAATGGAAGCAGCTACTTTAATTTCACAATCAGACCATGAAAAAGTAATGAGTTTTACCAAGAAAGACTTAAAAGAAGCAACGGGCATTCAATTGGAGCCGGCGACAGTACAAGCCGTTCATCAGGAATTAAAGCAACAAATCACCTGGGAAACATTAGGCTATTCCACAATTGATGCGCAAAATATTGCGACACGTTTTACACAAAATACATATCAGGCTCTGGGGATTTTAACAGATATCGCCAACCATTCAGACCTTCAATTGAAAGTCATTACCATTAATAATCCATATCTAGCAACAGCTAAAATTGGTACCTTTAAGTGGGAAACCGTAACTCCTGAAGTTGGCGGGGACCATGAAACAGCAGACAATGAACTAACCACACCGACACCGACTGTTGCCAGTCTTCAAGAGATTGACGTAGAAATCGAATACGATGAAAATGAAATTGAGTTCACCTATGAAATAAAATCGAACGGAACAATTGAAGCAACGTATGAAGATGAATTTGCTGATTTAGAATTAGAAGGTAAGGCAGCACAAGACAAAATCATGACTCTTTTAGATGGATTGTCAATCAAAACAGCTACAAATGAACAAATTAAAGAACACATTACGAAAAAGTTAGCCGTGAATGAACAAGTAAAACAATTTGATTTTGAAGCTAATTTTACTGATAAAACAGAAATTGAGTTTGTATTAAAATAACACAGAATTATATAGTATAATTCAGCAATTAAAACAGCATTGACAAAAATGTCAATGCTGTTTTTCTATGAAAGAATAGAAATCTTTATAAGAATGATTGAAAAGCTTTCTTTGATACGCCCGGGGTGTTATAATATAGTGATGCAAGTGAAGGGAGTGTTGAATATGCCAGAAAATTTACAACTGGTTATTATTACAGGAATGAGTGGCGCTGGAAAAACAGTCGCTGTTCAAAGCTTTGAAGACATGGGCTATTTCTGTATCGACAATTTACCACCAAGCTTAATCCCAAAATTTTGGGAATTAATTAAAGAATCTGGAAAAGTTACCAAGATTGCGTTAGTGATCGATTTACGTTCACGGACCTTCTTTAGAGAAATTCAGGATATGTTAGTCGAACTTGAAAATACTAATTTTATTGATACAACGATTTTATTTTTAGATGCCACCGATGAAGAGTTGGTTTCTCGTTATAAAGAGACCCGGCGTGCGCATCCAATGGCGATGGATGGTTTAGTGACAGAAGGTATTCGTAAAGAACGTGCAATGCTGGAAGAAATCAAGGCGGATGCTCAGTTGGTCATTGACACCACGGACTTGTCCCCTCGTCAATTGCGGGAACGTTTGAATAAAGAACTAGCAACGAGAGAGACACACGAATTTCGAGTGGAAATGGTGTCCTTCGGCTTTAAATATGGGTTGCCGATTGATGCAGATATCGTTATGGATGTTCGCTTTTTACCTAACCCCCATTATATTGATGAACTACGACCGTTAACTGGAATGGATCAACCTGTTTATGATTATGTGATGGGCTTCCCAGAAACAGATGAATTTTATACCAAATTTATCGATTTACTGCGAACAGTCTTACCTGGATATAAAAAAGAAGGTAAAAGTAGCGTCACCATTGCAATTGGCTGTACTGGCGGACAACATCGCTCTGTTGCATTGACAGAACGTGTTGGTGCTGAATTAAAAGAGGAAGATTACCATGTAAATATTACCCACCGCGACCGCTTAAAAAGAAAAGAAACGGTTAATCGCTCTTAATGAAAACCTATCGAATTCGTAAACCGAAGATCGTGGTTGTTGGTGGTGGAACAGGCTTGCCAGTAATTTTGAAAAGTTTAAGAAATCAAAGTGTTGATATTACTGCCGTCGTAACGGTCGCTGATGATGGCGGTAGTAGTGGCGAGCTTCGTTCCTCTATTAATAACATGACACCTCCGGGAGATTTAAGAAATGTTTTAGTGGCATTGTCAGATATGCCACAATTATATGAAGATATTTTTCAATATCGTTTTGATAAATCAGATAGTCATTTTGCCAATCATGCAATCGGTAATTTAATCATTGCTGCTGTCTCAGAAATGAGAGGAAGTACGTATGAAGCGATTCAATTGCTTTCAAAAATGATGCATGTTGATGGACGGATTTATCCATCATCAGAACGGCCATTAACGTTACATGCCGTATTTAAGGATGGCTCAGTGGCGGTGGGAGAATCAAAAATTGCACTGGATCGCAAGACGATTGACCATGTGTTTGTAACAAATACACACGGAGAAGAACAGCCAAGAGCTGCGCGTAAAGTCGTCAAAGCAATTGAAGAAGCAGACATGGTCGTGTTAGGGCCAGGGAGTCTTTTTACAAGTATTTTACCTAATTTAGTTATTACAGAAATTGGTGAAGCCATCAAACAAACGGCAGCCGAAGTAGTCTATATTTGTAACATCATGACCCAAAAAGGGGAAACGGAACATTTTACGGATGCCGATCATGTTCGTGTCTTAAACGAGCATCTACAAGCGCAGTTTGTTGATACAGTACTGGTTAACACAGAAAAAGTACCAGAAAATTACATGGATCCTGAAATTTATGATGAATATTTAGTTCAAGTAAAGCATGATTTTCAAGGATTACGTGAAGAAGGATGCCGAGTCATTTCGACAGACTTTTTAGAATTAAGAGATGGCGGAGTTTTTCATGATGGGGAAAAAGTTGTTGAAGAACTTTTCCGTATCGTATTTGGAACGAAATATTAATTAATCAAAAGAATCAAGAGAGGAGGAGCTTAGATGTCTTTTGCCTCGGATGTCAAAAAAGAGTTAACTGGTTTAGAAGTCCATCGAGAACACGCGAAAGCAGAATTAGCAGCATTAATTCGGATGAACGGCTCACTTAGCTTAGTTAATCAACAGTTTGTCTTGAATGTACAAACGGAAAATGCTGCAATTGCTCGTCGAATGTATTCATTGCTGAAAGATCATTACCATGCACAAGCAGAATTATTAGTTCGTAAAAAAATGAAACTAAAGAAAAATAATGTTTACATTGTGCGTCTAAAACAAGATACACAAAAAATTCTAGCTGATTTGGATATTATGGATGGGGTCGTTTTTAATGGCAATGTGTCAAATGAAATCATGGGTAACGCGCAAAAAATGCGTTCCTATTTACGCGGGGCCTTTATGGCTTCTGGCTCAGTTAATAATCCGGAAACAAGTCGCTATCATTTAGAAATTTTTTCAATTTATGAAGAACACAATAATGATATTTGTAAGATGTTGAATTACTATGACTTAAACGCTCGAACATTGGGACGCCGAAATGGATATATTTGTTATTTAAAAGGTGCTGAAAAAATTGCCGACTTTTTAACGTTAATTGGTGCCACGAACTCTATGTTGAAATTTGAAGATGTCCGGATTGTCCGTGATATGCGGAATTCAGTAAATCGTTTAGTGAATTGCGAAACAGCGAATTTAAATAAAACTATTGATGCGGCTTCAAAACAAATTGAAAATATTCAATTTATTGAAAGTACAGTAGGGCTGACGTCATTACCGGAGAAACTTCAGGAAATCGCAGAATTACGGTTAGAGTATCCGGAAGTTAGTCTCAAAGAACTAGGGGAAATGATTCCTTCAGGAGCTATTTCTAAGTCAGGTATTAATCATCGTATTCGAAAAATTAATGAATTTGCAGAAAAATTACGAGAAAAAAGTGCGTAACTTTTCTGCTCCAGAAGTGAAGAATAACATTTCCGTTTGAAGTGCTATCCTTCACTTTTTCTTTAAGCGTGTAAAAAAAATTAAAGTGTGCAAAAAGTGTGTAGCACTGAAATGTAGTGTTGACCTGTGGTTTAAAGAAACGACGTTGGCACGAATGTTGCATGTAATAAAATGCAAGCGATTACTTATTGCTGTTTTTAACTAAAAGATTAAAAACTATTGGAGGGGTCAAAATGGTTCAACGATTAATTAGTGCAAATGCATCAGAAATCAAACGGATGTCAAAAGAAGAGCTGTTTCAGAGTATTAAAGCGAGCGAAGGGCGCGTAATTTTATCGGAAAATGTGGTAGTTCATCCATCCGTAGCAGGTGATATCACTTGTGCGGAAATGTCAAAAGCATATGGCGCAGACATGATTTTATTGAATGTTTTCGATGTTAATCAACCGATTGTAGTAGCCGCTTATGAAGGGCAATATACTGCGGAAACATGTGTCCCTAATGATGAGGTTGTTCATCGTTTGAAAGAACTAGTCGGTTTACCGATTGGCATGAATGTCGAACCTGTTGATGAAAATTTAGACTTAGCTTCAACGAGAGTTTCGATTGAACCAGGTAGAAAAGCATCAGCAGCTACTTTCAAAAAAGCCAATGAACTGGGTTTGGATTTTATCTTATTGACAGGTAATCCAGGAACTGGCGTGACCAACGACTTGATTGCTGAGAACGTGGCCTTAGCCAAAAAACATTTTGATGGCATCATTATTGCCGGAAAAATGCACAGTTCAGGCGTAGATGAACCAGTGGTCAGTTTAAAATCAGCTGAACAATTTATTGAAGCGGGCGCTGATATTGTCTTAGTCCCAGCAGTCGGCACGGTTTGGGGCATTGATGATCAACAAGTCAAAGAAGTTGTGGATTTTGCACATTCAAAAGGAAAATTAGTTATGAGTGCCATTGGAACTTCACAAGAAAGTGCTCAACCTGAAGTTATCCAAGCAATCGGCATTAGAAATAAAATTTTAGGCGTAGATATTCAACATATTGGCGATGCCAATATGGGCTTAGTTGGTATTGAAAATATTAAAGAGCTTTCTGATGCGATACGTGGGAAAAGACATACTGTTGCTAGAATGGCTCGTTCGATTAATCGTTAAAAAAGTGAACAGAGGCACGAATTCAGAAAATTTGAATTCGTGTCTTATGATTTTTTTATTGAAAAACGGTATACTAAAAGAGAAATAAAGGTTTGAAAGGATGAGGTTTTTTATGGATATTTCAGTAATTGATGCAACAAAAGTTAACACAGAAACAGGGCTTCATATTGGTGAGCGCAATGCCCCTGTCAAAATGATAGAATTTATCAATGTTCGCTGTCCTTATTGCAGAAAATGGTTTGAAGAGTCTGAGGAACTGTTAGCACAATTTGTCAAAAGTGGTAAAGTTGAACGTATCATTAAGCTGTTTGATAAAGAAAAAGAAAGTTTACAACGCGGCAATGTGATGCATCACTACATTGACTATTCAGCGCCTGAACAAGCACTGTCAGCATTGCATAAAATGTTTGCTACGCAAGATGAATGGGGAAACTTAACCTTAGAAGAAGTAGCGACGTATGCTGAAAAAAATCTGGGCTTAAAAGAACAAACAGATGCAACGCTTGTTTCCGCCGTGATTGCTGAAGCCAATGCGGCGCACATTCAATTTGTACCAACGATCATCATTGGTGAGCATATCTTTGACGAAAGTGTCACTGAAGAAGAATTACGAGGATACATTGAAAAATAAAAAAATGGAAACAGCGACCGTCGCTGTTTCCATTTTTTATTTTTAATTTAAGGCGCTACTATTTTCCATTACTTCATCGATTAAACCATATTCTTTTGCTTGTTCGGCAGTCATATAGTTATCACGATCGGTATCACGTTCAATCACTTCAATTGGTTGGCCAGTTCGTTCAGCTAAAATTGAATTTAAACGTTGACGAGTGTCTAAAATGTGACGAGCAGCAATTTCAATTTCTGTTGCTTGCCCTTGAGCGCCACCAAGTGGTTGGTGAATCATGATTTCCGCATTTGGTAAAGCGAAACGTTTGCCTTTTTGACCAGCTGTTAATAAGAAGCTACCCATAGAAGCCGCCATTCCTAATACGATCGTTTGGACATCCGCTTTAACGAAATTCATGGTATCGAAAATCGCTAAACCTGCAGAAACGCTACCACCAGGAGAGTTAATGTACAAGTAAATGTCTTTTTCTGAATCTTGGGCATCTAAGAATAATAACTGTGCAATCACTGAGTTTGCCACGTTATCATCGATAGGGCCGCTTAGCATAATGATGCGGTCTTTTAATAAACGAGAATAAATGTCATAAGCACGTTCACCGCGAGATGATTGTTCAATAACTGTTGGAATTAAATTCATAAGTAAATCCTCCTATATAAAGAAACTTTTAAAGTCATTCTATCACAAAGCACTTTGAATGCCTATGAAAAGTATACCTCTTTGGTCAACAAAGGTCAACGAAGTCGCTTGAAAAATTTTGTATCATTTTTTATCCGAAACTTTTGGATTATGTTATACTAAAATGGAAAATTAGAAAAGAGCGAGGGGAAAAATATGTTTGTTTTTATCGCCGGAATGGTAGGTGTAATCGTCGGTGCGCTAATAGTCACAGCAAGTGCCGCCTTACATTCATCTTACAAAGAGCGAAAAGAAGTACGTTATCGTGAACTAGAACATTTGGTTAAAGAAATTGAATCATTGAATTTATTAAATAAAAAAGTCAAAGAAATTTTACAAAAGCGTGAATTATATATAGACAGATCAATTGAATACTTATCGATGGATGATTGTTTCATCAGCATCGATGATTTTATTTATTTGGAATCATTTTCTGCTCAAAATAATTTTTACTTACCGACGTACTTAATTGAAGAATTTTTCAAAAAAATTGCGCATCGTAAAGTCATTTTGACGGCCAGCGAAGTTGCTGAAATGGGTGGTCACACCTATAAAGGCGGCCGTGTTATTTTAGAAAATTTTTCAGACGAGATTTTAGCAATTATTGAAGATAAAAAACGTAAAATGCAGCGTTTGTCTAACGAACCACTTCATTATTTTAAAGCGATTAAATAAAAAAAGAACCAGCGTACCCGCTAATTTTTTGGGGTATCTGGTTCTTTTTCTTGTTGTTCCATATCGGTCATAGTGTCTTCAATTTCTTTATGTAAGAAATAAGAAATAACTGTACGGATGATCACCAAGGTTGCCAATTTCAAAATATCTTGAAAAGTTGGTTTGACAATGGATTCAATAATATCAGCAGCAATTAAAATTTCTAAACTTAACAGAATGTAGCTGCCAAGGAAGTTTTTGATGAACGTATTCATTTTGGTTAAGGTAAAGCGGCTTTGATTTTGTCGTTCACTTTTAATGAAGTCTTTTCCTGCTAAACAAACACCCCAAACTAAAACAATAATCGAAAAAACATTCAGTCCTAAAATACATAGCTCAAAAAGTGGGGTTAAAAGCGTCATTAACTGATGGGGCCACTCATTCATCGTATTCACTCCTACCAAAAAGCCTTTTCTTTAACTATAACGAAACGGCTGACTAACGTCAAATATTGTTGAAATAAACGGGCTAAACTATTTAGCTTATAGAACAAAACTAAGAAAATTATGAATAGCATCTAACAATTAAGTAAAAGGACTGTAAAGGTTCTTTTACTTTTTTTGTGTAAAAAAAGACTTTTAAAAGGAATCAGGTGTCAAAAAGTAAGTGAAAACCAACTTTGTCAGTGGATAGTCTTTTCATTAATTTTTAAAAGACAAATTTTACGTTTTCAAGAGCCGAATACTGCCAAGTTTTAGCCTATAAAGGTGATAGAATCAGAAATTGAGTAAGAGATGTGTCACAAAAACAAGGGGACACATCGACTTGATGAAAGATTTAAGGAGCTGTAGTTGAAGTAAAGAGAAGCAAGTGTCCCAAACACTAGCGAAAGAAAATAGGGAGGATTAAAATGTTTAAGAAAGCAACGAAATTATTATCGACAATGGTGATTGTCGCTGGAACAGTTGTGGGAAATTTCAGTCCCACAATGGCTTTAGCCGAAGGAGTGGTTAAAGCAGGAGATACAGAAGGAATGACCAATACGGTGAAAGTGAAAGACGACAGTCTAGCTGATTGTAAACGGATATTGGAGGGACAAGCTACTTTCCCAGTTCAAGCGGGTGAAACGGAACCGGTTGATTTAGTGGTTGTTGAAGATGCCAGTGGTAGTTTTTCAGATAATTTTCCACATGTAAGACAAGCGATTGATGAAGTGGTTCAAGGTTTATCTGATCAAGACCGCGTGATGCTGGCTTCGTATCGTGGCGGAAAACAATTTATATTTCCTGATGGAAAAGTAAAAATTAATTCAGCTGATTATGATATGAATGTGCGTGTTGATACTCAATTAACCCATGATAAAAGCCAATTTGTTTCTGGCTTTGGAGATGTTCGGACGTATGGTGGTACACCAACTGCCTCAGGATTGAAACTTGCTTTAGATACGTACAATCAAACACACGGAGATTTAACGAATCGAAAAACATATTTCTTATTAGTGACAGATGGGGTCGCTAATACACGTTTAGATGGTTACTTGCATAAAACCAACACCAATGATTCAATCAATGAATATCCAGATCCAAGACATCCTTTTCAAGTTTCTGTTGAGTATAGTAATGACTATCAAGGTGCAGCAGCAGAAGTTTTAGCGTTAAACCAAGAAATTACTAACCAAGGCTATGAAATGATTAATGCGTATTGGGAAAGTGTTGAATCTTTAAGTTCAGTAAATTCATATTTTGATAAATATAAAACAGAAGTGGGTCCTTTTGTAAAACAAGAGTTGCAACAAGGATCTAGCACACCAGAAGATTTTATTACAAGCCAATCTATTGATGATTTTACAACCCAATTAAAACAAATTGTCAAAGATCGTCTGGCGCAATCGACACCAGCAACAGCTTCATTAACGATTGCCAATCAATTTGACATTCAATCGGCGACCGCTACGGACGATGCTGGAAATGATGTGCCTGTTCAAATTAACGGACAAACCATTTCAGCAACTAGTACAGAAGGTTACGTAGGAAACATCACGATTCACTACGAAGTCAAAGAAAATACAGCGATTGATGCAGCAACCCTTGTAAGTAGTGGGACAATGAATCAAGGAACAATTGCTAAGGAATTTCCAGAAGCGACGATTCCTAAAAATGACAATGCGCATGCGTGTGACGTGACGCCAGAAGATCCAACGATTACAAAAGATATCGAAAATCAAGAGCACTTAGATTTAACCAATCGTGAAGATAGTTTCGATTGGCATGTCAAAACAGCCTTTGGTAACGAAACAAGTACTTGGCAACAAGCCAGTTTAGTAGATGATATTAACCAATTATTAGATATCCAAAAAGTCGTTGTCACAGATGAAAATGGTAAAGATGTTACAGCTAACGGCAAAGTAACACAAGAAAATAACAAAGTAACTTTTGAAATGAACAAACAAGCAGACAGCTATGACTATTTAAGTGGTCATACGTATACAATGACTATCACCACTAAAATTAAAGCTGATGCAACGGACGAAGAATTAGCGCCTTATATTGAACAAGGCGGGATTCCCAACCAAGCTGACTTGAACTTTGGTAACGAAGGGGACGTGTTGCATTCCAACAAGCCAACAGTGACACCGCCGCCAGTAGATCCAAACATCACTAAAGACGTAGAAGGTCAAGAACATTTAGATTTAACCAACCGCGACCAAGAATTTAAATGGAACGTCAAAACAGCTTTCGGTAACGAAACAAGCACTTGGACCCAAGCCAGCATGGTGGATGACATTAATAAAGTGTTAGACATCACAGACGTGAAAGTCACAGATGAAAATGGCAAAGATGTTACAGCTAACGGCACAGTAACACAAGAAAATAACAAAGTAACTTTTGAAATGAACAAAAAAGATGACAGCTATGACTATTTAAGTGGTCATACGTATACAATGACTATCACCACTAAAATTAAAGCTGATGCAACGGACGAAGAATTAGCGCCTTATATTGAACAAGGCGGGATTCCCAACCAAGCGGACTTGAACTTTGGCAACGAAGGGGACGTGTTACATTCCAACAAGCCAACCGTAACACCGCCTGCACCAACGCCAGAAGATCCAACGATTACAAAAGATATCGAAGGCCAAGAACATTTAGATTTAACCAACCGTGACCAAGAATTTAAATGGAATGTTAAAACAGCCTTTGGTAACGAAACAAGCACTTGGACCCAAGCTAGTTTAGTGGATAACGTCAACCAATTATTAGATATCCAAAAAGTCGTTATCACTGATGAAAATGGTAAAGATGTTACAGCTAACGGCACAGTAACACAAGAAAATAACAAAGTAACTTTTGAAATGAACAAAAAAGATGACAGCTACTCTTACTTAGCTGGTCATACATACACAATGACTATTACCACTAAAATTAAAGACGGCGCAACCGATGAAGAATTAGCACCTTATATTGAACAAGGTGGCATTCCCAACCAAGCCGACTTAAACTTTGGCAATGAAGGTGACGTGTTACATTCCAACAAACCAACCGTAACACCGCCACCTGTAGATCCAAACATCACTAAAGACGTAGAAGGTCAAGAACATTTAGATTTAACCAACCGCGACCAAGAATTTAAATGGAACGTCAAAACAGCTTTCGGTAACGAAACAAGCACTTGGACCCAAGCCAGCATGGTGGATGACATTAATAAAGTGTTAGACATCACAGACGTGAAAGTCACAGATGAAAATGGCAAAGATGTTACAGCTAACGGCACAGTAACACAAGAAAATAACAAAGTAACTTTTGAAATGAACAAAAAAGATGACAGCTACTCTTACTTAGCTGGTCATACATACACAATGACTATTACCACTAAAATTAAAGACGGCGCAACCGATGAAGAATTAGCACCTTATATTGAACAAGGCGGCATTCCCAACCAAGCGGACTTAAACTTTGGCAACGAAGGGGACGTGTTGCATTCCAACAAGCCAACCGTAACACCGCCTGCACCAACGCCAGAAGATCCAAAAAAACCTGAACCTAAACAACCGCTAAAACCGAAAAAACCGTTGACGCCTACAAATCATCAAGCACCAACGAACCCAGTCAATTTTGGGAAATCAGCAAGTAAAGGAATTCATTTACCAATGACTAATACAACAGTAAATCCATTTTACATGATCGCAGGTTTAATTATCCTTATAGTGGCTATTAGCTTTGGTATAACAAAAAATAAAAAAAGAAAAAATTAGACAAACTAAAAAGGAAGAAAAAACATGAATAAAAAAATTTCGTTCAGTCTGTTAATTTTGTTACTTAGTTTGTTGGTAGGTTTTACATTTATTCCGCATAAAAAGGAATTAAGTTTCAATGAGTATCAAGAAAAAAAACACTCTGGCGAAACATTTTATGTTGTTTTAAAAAAGAAAAACTGTTCAGATTGTCAGGATTTCGAGAAACTATTACAAGCACCTAAACAGGTTTACTATGTAGAATTAACCAACAAAGAGACCATGAAGGAATGGTCAACATTTATCCGAGAAAATAAAGTTTTACATGTGCCATCTATGTTTAAAATAGATAACGGCCATCTCAAGAAAATTGATGGAGAAGGAGATGCGAATCAATTATTCGCAAACTATCAAAAAATAACGAAGTAAAAAGAATAAAAAGACAAGCCAAGTTTCCTAAATAAAGGAAACTTGGCTTGTCTTTTTTCTAGTAATAGTCGTTTATTAAATAACATGTGAAATATTTTACAAATCCATTTTGGTTTGATAAAATAAACGCGAACATATGAATTTGTTTTCATTTGTTTTGGAAGGAGGAACGAATGATTGAATTGATTTTACTTTTGTCGGTGATTCTTTTAGGTTTATTGATTGGAAATAAAAGAGTTGATAAGTGGCTTTTTCTTAAGGCATTACTTTTGTTTTCTGTTATGCTAAGTGTGAGCATCTTAATTTCGGTAGCTATGTATTTATTATTAACAATAGGCGTTGCAAACGTAATAGGAGAGCAGTTAGAGTCGTTATTTCTTTTAGGGATAGTCGTTATCATCAGTACGAGTCTTTTATTATATTTTTTATTGAATTTAACGACGAAAAAAATTGTTTTACCCATCGCTTTAATGAAAATAATTGAATATTATATTCAATGGGTATTGATTTATGTTACTATTTATCAAGTGATTTTTGATCAGTTTATTGTTTCTTCAGAAGTAAAAAATACGTTAAAAGGAACTATTAATGAGCCAGTCGCAATCATTATTGTTATTTTGCCATCATTTATTTCAATTTGGATTGCCGTTGTTTTATTTAGGATTCGTATGGAAGAACTTTAATCAGATACTTTTAGAATGGAGGAGTTTGTATGTCTGCTTGGCAAACATTTAAAAATGGAACAAGGCAATTTTTTAAAGACATCTTGCAGTATTTATGGTTATTTTTTACTTTAAATGTCTTATTATTATTGGTGGGTGGGGCTTTTAGTTGGGCTACTTCCAACGCACTAAAAACTCAAGGTATTCCTTATCTTTCGTTTAATAACCTGAATTTATTGTTAGAAAAGCCGCTTGCTCTGGTGTTATTAATTCTCTTGTTGTTACTTTTTTTAGGTGCAGTTTTTTATCAGTTTACCTTTTTATTATTAGGGATTTTTCAAATACGGCAAGACCATCGCTTTCATTTTAAAGGAGTTACCAAGGCATCTTTTAAGGTTCTTAAAAAGCAAGGTGCCCGTTCGTGGTTATTCTTTTTCGGTTATTTTGTTGTCATTGTCCCTTTTGGTAACCTGATTTTCCAAAGTAATCTATTGACGAAATTTGTGATTCCAGATTTTATTGTTGAATTTTTGTCCCAACGAATTCCTTACTTGGTTGGGTTACTGGCCTTTGGGTTATTAGTCTGGTATTTAGCTATTCGTTTCATTTACACGCTTCCATTAATGATTCTGGAGAGAAAAAAAGCGGGCGAGGCAGTTAAGGCTAGTTGGTCAATGACAAACAAACGATTATGGTTCATTATTCGTAATATTGCATTTGTGACGATCGCGGTATTTGTTTCAACGTATGTTATTTATGTGTTACTTTATCTTCTACAGTTGAAGTTAGATACCTTGAGCGATACCATTAGCTTACTAGGTGGTATTTTAAATTTAACCGTTGTCCAATTTTTACAGTTTGTCTCTAATGCTTGGCTTTCAGTATTACTGATTAATTTCTTATATACACAATTAAATGTTCAAGCAGAAACGACGACAAAAGTTGCCTTTGACAAAGAAACGAAACGTAATAAATTAGTGACTATCGGAATGGGCCTAGGACTATTCACCATTTTTGGCGGCTATATAATTTTCAACGCTGTTTACTTAACAGGGCTATTAGAATCAAAACCTTTGATTATTTCGCATCGAGGGGTCACCAATAGTAATGGCGTACAAAATACCATTCCTGCTATGGAAAGAACCATTAAATTTAAACCAGATTATATTGAAATTGATGTTCAAGAAACCAAAGACCATCAATTTGTTGTGATGCATGATGCCAACCTTCAAGAACTCGCCGGCGTTGATGGCACGCCGCAAGAGTTTACGTTGGCTGAATTAACAAAAATGACCGTTAAAGAAAATGGCCAAGAAGCACCAATTGCCAGTTTTGATGATTATTTAGCGAAGGCAAACCAAGCCAAACAAAAATTACTAGTAGAAATTAAAACGTCTAAACAAGATAGTCAAGGTGCGCTTTCTAACTTTATTGAAAAATATGAACGTCCTTTGATAAAGAATAACCATCAGGTTCAATCTCTCGACTACAATGTGATCAAAGCGTTTAAAAAAGCCAAATCAAAAGTAAAAGTTAGTTTTATTTTGCCCTATAATTTCACTTTTCCAGAAACACAAGCTGATTTGTATACAATGGAAGCTACCACGTTGAACGATACCTTCATTTTAAAAGCTGACCAACAGAAAAAAGCAGTTTATGCTTGGACAGTTAATGACTCAGAGGTATTAAGTAAAATGCTCTTTATGGACGTTGCTGGAGTGATTACCGATGATTTGGAGTTAGTCAATGAAGAAGTCAATGACTTTGAAAAAAATCCATCGTACGCGGATCGTATTTTGCATTATATTTTTATGCTACCAAGTGTGGCTTCTCAATAAAAAATGAAGAAGAGGGTTAAACGAAATGAAAAAAGAATTTTCGCGAGTACTTCTTAAAAATCAATCTGATGAAATTCTTATCTTAAAAGATCGGCCAGACACATGGAATTTCCCTGGCGGAAAACAAGAACTTGGTGAATCAGCGCTGGAATGTGCGATTCGTGAAATGAAAGAAGAGTTAGCAGTGGAAATTACTGAACTTGAAGAAATTTTTACTGGACCACTCGTTTTTGATTCAATCGTTTGGCAAGGACATTTTTATTTTGCCAAACAAGCCCAAGGAAAAGTTACGCTGAACGAACCAAATAAAATTAAAGGCGTACAATTTATTAAGCGGTTTGAGGAAGTAAATTTTTCACCAGGATTAGCTCCGCTATTTGATTATTTGGCGCGTAGCGATTATTTAAAGTTAAACAAAACTAACTGGAAATAGAAAGAATAGGAGTGTTTTTTGCTAGGGCTTTGTCAAGCGCATCTTTGATTATTTTAGAAAGTCCAAGGAAAAGTCGTGGGCATTGTTTATTTCTAATAAATATGTTATAGTAATTAAGTAATCAATTTTGATAAGTAATTTGAGTTATATATTTAAAAACTATACTTCTCCTTTTGCCACTCAACATTTTTTGCAATAACTTGCATATTTTTATGCACTAGGAGGAAATATATATGAACAACGGTACAGTAAAATGGTTTAACGCAGACAAAGGTTTTGGATTTATTACAGGTGAAGATGGCAATGATGTATTTGCACATTTTTCAGCTATTCAATCAGATGGATTTAAAACTTTAGACGAAGGCCAAGCAGTAACTTTTGATACTGAAGAAGGTCCACGCGGCTTACAAGCAACGAACATCGTAAAAGCTTAATAATGAATGAAAACGGACCACGTGTTGGTCCGTTTTTTTTGATAGCTGTTGTCTGATCTCGCCATTAATTACATAGCAAAACAAAGCAGAGGCCATTTAAAGGAGGAGAATCTGAAGACGACCTTAACTGAGCTGTTACTTGTAAGTGGATTATTTTGGCTAGTAATCATAATTGGTGTGATTGCGGGTAGCATATTTCTAATTAAGTATTTTAGAGGTCGGAGCTGAAAGGTTCTGTTCCCGCCAATTATCAGGTTTTAAGCCTGGGACAAAAATCCAAAGTGATTTTTGCCCTAGGTTCTTTATTTAATTAGGGTATCAAGTTTTAGGTAAAATAATTAACAAATTAAAAGCAATTTACTATATAATCAGAAAGGGATCTTTAAGAGAGAAGCAGGTGTTTGCTTGTCGTAATACTTTGTTTAGCAGATAGAAAAAGGAAACGTTATGCGTTACAATAGGAACGGAGGAATTTTAACCTTATTGGATTTGTAGCTGAATCAGAACAAATGTTGTCGCGTTAAGTGCGATTGAGCTTGCCACAAGCAACATTTGAAAAAACTACGGATAGAAAAATCATTCCTAAACAAGAAAAAAACACTCTTTAGATGAATAAAGAGTGTCCAGAAACGTTGATAAATCAACATATTTAAATAACGCGCCCTGAGGGAATCGAACCCCCGTCTCAAGAACCGGAATCTTACGTGATATCCACTACACTAAGGGCGCGGCACGAATACTAGTTTAGCTGATATTGACAAAAATTACAAGAGGGAGGACGAAAATAATGAAATTTGAGCAACGAATGTCCCAACAACAAAAACAAGTCCAGAAGTTGGCCATGACCCAACAGCTTCAACAATCCATTCAAATTTTACAATTTAATACGGAAGAACTGGCTGCCTTTGTTGAAGCGAAAGCACTAGAGAATCCATTAATTGATTTACAAGTAGACACGCAGTACACCACAGATTTTCCGATAACTAGTCGTTCTTACACCAACCAAGACGAAGAAAATAATTATATGAATCAAATTCCAGACTATCATTTATCATTATTTGAGTCTTTAATTGATCAAATTCATTTGAATTACCGCGATACATACTTGCGAACATTGGTATTGTTTTTAGTAGAATATATAGACGTGAATGGTTATTTAACGATTTCGTTAGAAGAAGCGGCAGAGAAAACCGAAGCAAGCGCCATTCAAATGCTAGATGCATTAACTTTGTTACAACAGCTAGATCCAGCAGGTGTGGGGGCACGCAATTTACAAGAATGTTTGATGCTACAAACAGAACGAGACGATACCGCGCCTAATTTAGCGTATATTTTATTGGAGGAAGAGTTTGATGCCTTAGTGAGTCGTAAATGGGGCCCGTTAGCTAAAAAATTTGGGATTGAATTAGCAGAAATTCAATTGATTTTTGATTATATACAAACGTTATCGCCAGCGCCAGGGAATATTTTTGATGCGACCGAGGAATTGTATATTCGACCAGATTTAACTGTCCGAATCAAGGAAGATCGAATAGTGGTGATTTCCAACAAAGCTGGTCGACCGACATTAAATTTTCAAGAAAATTATTTCAAACGAATGCAAGAGACTGACGACAAAGAAGTCCAAGAATATATTAAGGATAAGAAAAACGAATTTGAATGGTTAGAGCGCGCAGTGAATCAGCGGGGGGATACAATTTTACGTGTAGGGCAAGAAATTGTGCGCCGTCAAGAAGCCTTCTTTTTAGAAGCAGATCGGCCATTAAAACCAATGACTTTAAAAGAAATTGCGGATGCTTTGTCTATTCATGAATCGACAGTTAGTCGTGCGGTTAATGGAAAATATCTAGAAACCACGTTTGGTGTCTTTGAATTGCGCTCATTCTTCTCCACAAGTATTCTTTCATCAGAAGAAGATGGCGAGGATGTCTCAACAACGATGGTTAAAAAGCAACTACAAAAATTAATTGATGAAGAAGTAAAAAGTAAACCGTTATCTGATCAAAAATTAGTCGAGCGATTAAAAGATTCAGGCATGGAAATATCCCGGCGAACGGTGGCAAAGTATCGTGAAGCCTTAGGGATTCCATCTTCATCTAAACGAAAACGATATGAGTAAACAACCAAAGCTTATGAGTGATTTTCATAAGCTTTGGTTGTTTTTTTGTGATTTAAAAAATGTTGGTTTTTTGAATTGTAAAAAAAGCCTAAAGGAGGCAAAGTTTGCTTGCCATTTCCTAGGAAAAAACGTATATTAAAGTTACTTGCTTCTTTAAATAAAGGAAAAGAATAATTTTATAGAAAAGTTGGAAAGCACAAATGAATCAGACAGCAAATAGCAAGAAAAAACGCTATATTACAGGTTTTGATGGCATTCGGACGATCGCTGTAATTGGCGTGATTTTGTATCACCTTTTTCCCCAAGTCATGCGAGGTGGCTACTTAGGTGTTCCGATTTTCTTTGTTGTTTCAGGTTATCTTATTAACGACTTGTTGCGGCAAGAATGGGCAGAAAATCAGACCATTGATTTAAAAGGATTTTATGTGCGAAGGATGAAACGGCTGTATCCAGCATTAATTGTGATGCTTTTAAGTGCAGTTAGTTATATTACACTCTTTCAGCAGGATTTATTAAACAATATTCGCAGCGTTGTCGCTAGTAGTGTTTTTTATTACAACAACTGGTGGCAAATTTTTAAAGGGTTTTCTTATTTTGATGGATTTGCGACACAATCGCCATTTGTACATATTTGGTCATTGGCAGTTGAAGCGCAAAATTATTTAATTTGGCCATTACTTTTTATTCTTCTGGAACGCTTTGTTCGTAAGCGCGGTCGAATTTTCAGTTTAGTTTTAATCGGCGCCTTAATTTCGGTGACGCTGATGGCCGTTTTATATGTTCCTGGCGCAGATCCTACACGTGTCTATTATGGAACAGACACACGTGTTTTTTCTATTTTACTAGGTAGTGCATTGGCGTATGTTTGGCCAAGCACACGTTTGAAAGAAGAAATTCCAGAAGCCTCTAAAAAAATCTTAAATGGTGCTGGTTTAAGTGCCTTAGTTCTTTTAGTATTAGCCTTTTTAACATTATCAGATCATACAAATTTTGTTTATTACGGCGGCATGTTTTTAATTAGTTTGGCAGCCACTGTCTTAGTGGCCGTCACTGCACATCCAGGGGCAGATATGAATCGTTGGTTAACGAATCCAGTCTTTACGTGGATAGGTAAACGGAGTTATGGCATTTACTTGTATCAATTCCCAATCATGATTTTTTATGAGGCCAAAATTAAGACCTTATCGGACCATGTTTTTCTACATTCATTGGTTGAAATAGCATTAATTTTAGTAGTGAGCGAATTGTCATATCGTTTTATCGAACATCCACTGACACGATTGTCTTATAAGGATGTCTGGACTCAATTCACTGAATTCTTACGGAAACCGTGGGACCTTCGTGAAAAAGGGACAATGGCCTTTATGACAGTGATTAGCGTGATTGCAGTATTCGGTTTAATTGTGGCTCCAGCAAACGCTAAAAGTGCGCAACAAGAGCAACTAGAAAAAAATATTGCGAAAAATCAGCAAAAAATTGAAGAACGTAAAAAAGAAGTCCAAGAAAGTGGCACGAAAAATAGTAGCACGTCCACAGAAAGTAGTACAAAACCGAGTGAAAGCCAAGACGTTCTACCCACACAACTCACACCAGAGCAAGTAAAAAAAGCGCAGAATTTAGAAATCACAACTATTGGTGATTCTGTTATTCTAGATGGTGCTAGCGGGTTACAAGATATTTTCCCTAAAATGATTATCGATGGGGAAGTGGGCCGTCAATTGTATAGTAGCATTTCACTAATTGGTGAACTAGACAAAAAGAAAATGCTCAAAGATACTGTTTTAGTGAGTTTAGGTACAAATGGTCCTTTTACAGAGGCACAATTTGATGAATTTATGAAAGCGTTAGGTAATCGAAAAGTTTATTGGATTAATGTTCGCGTCCCAACTAGAAGATGGCAAAATCAAGTGAATAGTTTACTTAGTCAAATGGACAAAAAATACGATAACTTAACGGTCATTGACTGGTTTAATTATAGTAACGCCCATGATGATTGGTTTTATGATGACCGAGTTCATCCAAATGTGGCAGGTGGCGAGCAATATACACACTTTATAGCAGAGAAAATTTTACAGTAGCAAGAAACTTCCAGCTCAGATGAAAGGGGCTGGAAGTTTTTTGTTATAGGAAAAGCAAATATAGGTAATTTAATGATTTTCTTGAAAACCTAAGCTTTTTTTTTAGATATCTGGTATACTGTTTTTGTTACAAGTTCCCGAAAGGATTTAGCAAGTAATTGTCGTTACTTACTAAAGATGCCTTGTAACCGAAACTATTTAGGGGGAATAACATTATGACAGAAAGACATTTATTTACATCAGAATCCGTTTCAGAAGGACATCCAGATAAGGTAGCTGACCAAGTCAGTGATGCAATTTTAGATGCGATTTTGGAGAAAGATCCGATGGCCCGCGTGGCATGTGAAACATCCGTAACAACTGGTTTAGTCCTAGTATTTGGAGAAATTTCTACAACAGCTTATGTAGATATCCAAAAAATTGTTCGTCAAACTGTGAAAGATATTGGTTATACACGAGCAAAATATGGATTTGATGGAGAGACTGTCGCAGTTCTTGTAGCAATCGATGAGCAATCACCTGATATCGCTCAAGGGGTTGACGCAGCCTTAGAAGTGCGTGATCAAGATGAAAAAGACGATATTGGCGCTGGTGACCAAGGCTTAATGTTTGGTTTTGCCGTTGACGAAACACCAGAATTAATGCCATTACCGATTGCGTTAAGTCATCGTTTGGTTCGCCGTTTAGCAGAATTGCGGAAGGAAAAAGTCTTACCTTACTTACGTCCTGATGCAAAATCTCAAGTAACAGTGGAATATGATGATCAAGGTCAACCACAACGTGTGGATACGATCGTCATCAGTACACAACATGATGATGAAACAACCTTAGAACAAATCGAAAAAGACATTAAAGAACAAGTAATCAATGAGGTGATTCCTCATGAACTTTTAGATGATGAAACAAAATACTTTATCAACCCAACTGGTCGCTTTGTAATCGGTGGCCCTCAAGGAGATGCCGGCTTAACTGGTCGTAAAATTATCGTTGATACTTATGGCGGTTATGCTCGTCATGGCGGCGGCGCTTTTTCTGGAAAAGATGCAACCAAAGTTGACCGCTCTGCTAGTTATGCTGCGCGTTATATCGCGAAAAACATTGTTGCTGCTGGTTTGGCGAAAAAAGTAGAAGTCCAATTAGCTTATGCAATTGGTGTGGCGCAACCAGTGTCTATTTCTATTAATACGTTTGGTACGAGTGCTCTTCCAGAAAGTAAATTAATCGAAGCAGTTCGTAAAAACTTTGATTTACGTCCAGCAGGTATTATTGAAATGCTAGATTTACGTCGCCCAATTTATAAACAAACTGCGGCTTATGGTCATTTTGGTCGAACAGATATTGATTTACCTTGGGAACAAACAGATAAAGTTGAAGCGTTAAAAGCTAGTTTAGCTGAATAATTAAATAAAAAAATAAGAAGTCAGCCAATACTTGGCTGACTTCTTGTTTTTTGGGAATAATTTTTTTATGAAAAAGCATTTTTTTAAGACATTTTGTTCTTTTTTGTATAGAATAGCTATGGAGCAATTTAGAAAATTGACAATTGAATAGAAAAGGATGTGAACAAATGGCAAAAGAAACAAATGTTAAGTTAGTCACGGTGAGTGTTTTTGTGGCAACATTTATGACAGCCATTGAAGGGACCATTGTGTCTACTGCGATGCCAACGATTGTCGGCTCGTTACATGGCATGGAAATTATGAACTGGGTATTTTCAATTTATTTATTAACGAATGCGATGTTAACACCGATTTATGGGAAACTTGCGGATAAAATTGGTCGTAAACCTGTCTTCATGATTGGCATTATTATTTTTATTTTGGGCTCCTCGTTGTGTGGCTTTGCCCAAGATATGTTGACTTTAATTATTGCCCGCGCAATTCAAGGTGTGGGGGCAGGCGCAATTTTACCAGTTGCGTTAACCATTATTGCCGACATGTATACATTGGACAAGCGAGCGAAAATTTTAGGTTTAAACAGTGCCGCCTGGGGAATTGCTAGTATTTTTGGTCCGTTAGCAGGTGGTTTTATTGTAGATACAGTCGGTTGGCATTGGATTTTCTTCATTAATGTTCCTATTGGACTTGTTTTATTGGGCTTGATTAGTATTTTCTTAGTTGAACCAAAGCGGGAACGGACCAAGATGCCAATGGATATTTTGGGCAGCGTTACTTTGATGGCCGTTCTGCTAACGTTATTGCTAGGTTTTCAAATGATTAGCGATAATGGTTTTACATTAGTAACATTTGGTTGTTTGAGTTTGAGTGTGCTCTTTTTTGTAGCGTTTGTGATGATAGAAAAACGCGCGCAAGACCCAGTGATTGATTTGCATTTATTTAATCAACCAACGTTTGTTTTAGTAAATCTTATTGCAGCGCTTATTAGCGGTTTCTTAATGGGGATTGATGTCTACATTCCGATGTGGATGCAAGGTGTCTTAGGAAAAAGTGCAGGAATTGGTGGCTTAGTTTTAGCGCCTATGTCGTTACTTTGGATGGCTGGATCATTTATAGCAAGTAGCTTTATGGAAAAATATGCTATGAAAAAAGTCTTAACGATTGGGTTATCGATTCTATTAGTCGGGGCCATCTTTTTAGTGGTAATGCCAATGGCCGTTCCGTTTTGGCTTTTCTTTGTAGTGTCTTCTGTCTTAGGAGTTGGTTTTGGGATTACTATCACAACGACTACGGTGACAGCACAAAGTACAGTGGAGCCTGAAAAAATGGGGGTTGCAACATCGTTTAATACGTTGGTGCGTACAATTGGGCAGACTGTGATGGTGTCAATTTTTGGTGTGATTTTAAATGCAGGAATGTTTGCGAAATTGGAAGCGAGCGCGTTAAACGTCGATGCAGATGTCATGAATCAATTAGTGAATCCACATACTGCAAATTTAATTCCAGCTGCGTTGTTAAAACCATTACGCGGTATCCTCTATGCAGGTCTGCATAATGTTTACTTAGTGGGTGCGGGCTTAGTTGTTGTTGCTCTTTTGTTAAATATTTTCGCAAAAGCGCAACGAGCGAAGGTTTAGTGGTACACTAATAGAAAGAGTATTGGAGGGAAAAGTAGATGGCCTTTTTACAAGCAAATATTTATTCAAATGTATTGGAAATGGAAGTGAATGTGAACGTAATTTTACCACAAGAAACGGTAAAAAAAGTGGGCACAAGTACCCAAGCAGCATTAACAGATATTCCCGTGTTGTATTTATTACATGGGATGGGAGGGAATCACAGTGTCTGGGCTCGCAGAACCTCTATTGAGCGGTATGTCACTGATTTGGGGATTGCTGTCATTATGCCGTCCACGGATTTAGCTTGGTATACGGACACACAATACGATATGAACTATTGGACGTTTATCTCAGAAGAATTACCGATAATTTGTCATCAACTCTTTCCACAGTTAAGTACAAAACGAGAAAAAACCTTTGCCGCTGGTTTGTCAATGGGTGGTTATGGCGCCTTGAAATTAGGATTAGCGAAACCAGAATCTTTTGCAGCCGTTGCTTCTTTGTCTGGGGCAGTCAGTTTATCATCCACTAGTTTTGGGGAATTATTAAAAGTCCGTAAGCGAAGCTATTGGGAAGGTATTTTTGGCCCGTTAGATCAAATTGAAGGTTCTATTCACGATCCGCTGTATTTACTACAACAATTAGTAGAAAGCCAAACAGAAATGCCCCAATTTTACCTTTGTTGTGGGGAGCAAGATATGTTACTTTCTGCTAATCAACAGATGGCTCAAGCGTTGGAACAGGCACAGGCAAGTTACACTTTTGAAACTGGACCAGGAGAACATGACTGGGTGTTCTGGGATGAATGGATTCAAAAAGCCTTGGCTTGGCTACCAATACCAAAATAGAGAAAGTAGTTTTCAAGATTTATTTTAAAAGTTAACCCTTGGTCCGTCAGTCGAAATGACTGACGGACCAAGGGCTTTTTTTATTTAGATGAAGATGTGTTGTCTGCTTGCAACCCATCTAAGTAGGTTTTAACGGCTTGAATAAAGGCGGATTTTTGGTGGATGGAGTGTCGAAATTGAATGCTTTCCTCCATGTACGTTAACTCATTGTCGGAGACATATTGTTTCATGTGCAGCACTTGTTCTTTTAAATAGTCATCTCCGTTCAACACTTGCGAAACGAGCTGTTTTTCCTCCGTTGCGTCCATAATCATCCCAAATAAAAGATGTTGTAAAGACGTTACTGCTAAATGAGTCATTTCTGGTGAAAAACCTGCTTCTCTTAAAATGCCCATCATTTGATTCAAATGGCGTAATCGTTGGGGATAGGCAGGGACGGTTTGGATTTCGATGGCTACGGCACAGGGAAATTGTTGATAGAGATCATAATAGTTTTCCATGAAGGCCAGTAAGTCAGAATACCATTCACCACATAATGCAGGTTCTTGAAAGTGCTCTTCAATCGCTTCAGCCATACTTTGAAGTAAGGCTTGCTTATTTTTAAAATACCAATAAATTGCGGGCGCCTGTACACCAAGCTGTTTGGCGACTTTACGCATAGAAAGTTGTTCTAAAGTAGGACTTTTTTCTAACAAAGAAAATGCGGCTGCAATAATCGTGTCTTTTGATAATTTCGGTTCCATGATTTTAGCTCCTATTAAACGTTATCTTCGTAAGTTTATCAAAAAGAAGGTACACTTTATGATAGGAAAAACTTGTGAAAAATTAACTTGTTCGCTTGTATTTTACCACTAAAAATGGTAAATTATGAATCGGCCTTATTTTACAGTGTTAAATTGGTGAAGTCAATGAGCAAATTGATTTTTTTGTAATGGGGAAGAATTCGCAGACCAACACTGAAGAAGCAGGGAACTATTTTAAGAAAGTAGGGATAAGATGGACCTTATTATTCAACACGCCAAAAAATACAAAGGCTCGGTAGTTATTGCCTTGTTGGCGGTGATCGTAATGGTTGTCTCAGCACTTTGGCAACCAAAATTGTTACAACAAGTGTTGGAAGCAATTATGAATGACGATAGCGACAAAATGAAAAACTTAGGGATTCAATTAATTGCCATTGCAGGATTAGGACTCGTTGCAGGGGTTATTAATACAATTTTTTCTGCCAAAGTTGCCCAAGGTGTCAGTGCTGACATTCGTGAAGCAACTTTCCGCAAAATCCAAACTTTTTCATTTGGCAATATCGAAAAATTTTCAGCAGGTAACTTAGTTGTTCGTTTAACAAATGACGTTACTCAAATTCAAAATGTCATTATGATTGCGTTGCAGACACTTTTTAGAATTCCTTTTTTATTTATCGGGAGTTTTATTTTAGCGATGCTAACCTTGCCACAACTATGGTGGGTGATTGTTGCACTTGTCATCGCAGTTATTTTGATTTCTATGCTGTCCTTTTCGCAAATGGGCAAGCATTTCATGATTATTCAAAACTTGATTGATAAGATTAATGGTATCGCAAAAGAAAATTTGTTAGGCATTCGTGTCGTCAAATCATTTGTTCAAGAAAAAAATCAATTGTCACGTTTTACAAAAGTGAGTGAAGAATTAACCACCCATAACTTAATCGTAGGTAGCTTATTTGCTGTGATGATTCCAGCGTTTATGTTGGTGGCGAACTTAGCCGTTGTAGGCTCGATTTTCTTTGTGAGTAACTTAGTCAAGGACGATCCAACTTTAATCGGTGGTGTCGCTTCCTTTATGAACTATTTAATGCAAATCATGATGGCGATTATTATCGGCGGAATGATGATGATGATGACTTCTCGTGCCGCTGTTTCCATTAAGCGGATTAAAGAAGTGATGGAAACAGAACCAGATGTTACCTACAAAAAAGTCCCAGAACAAGAGTTAATTGGTAGTGTTGAGTTTGATCACGTATCTTTCCGTTATCCTGGGGATGAAGAAGATACCTTGAAAGACATCACTTTCTCTATTCAGCCAGGTGAAATGATTGGGATTGTGGGCGCAACTGGCGCTGGTAAATCTACATTGGCACAATTAATTCCACGTTTGTTTGATCCGACAGAAGGAAAGATTGAAGTTGGTGGTGTCGATTTACGAGAAGTGAACGAACACAGTTTACGAAAAACAGTTTCCTTTGTGTTGCAAAAAGCAATCCTGTTCTCTGGAACGATTGCGCAAAATCTACGCCATGGTAAACGTGACGCTTCTGAAGCGGACATGGAACGGGCTTCAGGCATCGCCCAAGCCAAGGAATTTATTGAAAAATTAGCAGAAGGTTATGATGCACCCGTCGAAGAACGGAGTAATAACTTTTCTGGTGGACAAAAACAACGGTTATCAATTACAAGAGGTGTGATTGGTGAGCCTAAAATTTTGATTTTAGATGATAGTACCAGCGCGTTGGATGCTCGTTCGGAGCGGTTAGTCCGAGAAGCGTTGGATAAAGAGTTAAAAGAGACTACCACGATCGTTATTGCCCAAAAAATTTCTTCTGTTGTCCATGCAGATCGTATTTTAGTATTGGATAATGGACGTTTAGTCGGGGAAGGCACGCATGAAGAATTAGCAGCTACGAACCCCGTGTATCAAGAAATTTACGAAACTCAAAAAGGAAAGGAGGAAGCTTAATGACTGATTTAATAAAAGCTAGTAAATTTTTCTATCATTATTTAAAACGTTACAAAGTTTCTTTCCTCTTTATTTTCTTAGCAATTTTCGCAGCGACTTATTTACAAGTCAAAGCGCCGCAATTCGTTGGGGAAGCTATTCAGGAATTAGCGAAATATGCGGTTAATGTGATGCAAGGAAAAGACGATAAAAGTGCGTTCGTTTCTGTCATTTGGAAACTGCTCATTTTTTATGTCTTAACTAGTGCCGCTAGTTTCATTTATAGTATTCTCTTTACACAAGTCGTGGGAAAATCGACAAACCGCATGCGGATTGGTTTGTTTAATAAATTAGAAAAATTGACGATTCGTTTCTTTGATTCTCATCAAGATGGTGAAATTTTAAGTCGTTTTACTAGTGACTTAGACAACATCCAAAACAGTTTAAACCAAGCGTTGCTACAAGTATTAACCAATATTGCCTTATTGGTTGGTGTCTTAATCATGATGTTCCGTCAAAATGTGGAACTGGCATGGGCCACAATTGCTTCTACGCCGATTGCGATTTTAATTGCGGTCTTTGTGATTAGCAAGGCGCGTAAATATGTCGATTTACAACAAGATGAAGTGGGTAAATTAAATGGCTATATGGATGAAAAAATTAGTGGGCAACGTGTGATTATCACTAATGGCTTACAAGAAGAAACCATTGACGGCTTTTTAGAGCAAAATGAAAAAGTCCGTGCAGCTACGTATAAAGGTCAAGTGTATTCAGGATTACTTTTCCCAATGATGCAAGGAATGTCATTAGTCAATACGGCAATTGTTATTTTCTTTGGTGGTTGGTTAGCAATCAATGGCTCTGTTGATCGTGCCGCTGCGTTAGGTTTAGTCGTTATGTTTGTCCAATATTCTCAACAATATTATCAACCATTGATGCAAATTTCTTCAGGTTATAGCATGATTCAATTAGCTGTTACAGGCGCTCGTCGTTTAAATGAGATGTTTGATGAACCAGATGAAATTCGTCCCGAAAATGGCGAAAAATTAGAAGAGATTAACAAAGCTGTGGCTTTAAATCATGTTGTTTTTGGCTATAATCCAGAAACGCCTGTGTTGAAAGATGTTTCTATTCATGTGGATAAAGGTGAAATGGTCGCTTTAGTCGGACCGACAGGCTCAGGAAAAACAACGATTATGAATTTAATGAATCGCTTTTATGATGTGAATGAAGGCGCCGTGACGTTTGATGGTGTGGACATTCGTGAAATGGATTTAGATAGCTTGCGTTCACATGTAGGCATTGTTTTGCAAGAGTCCGTTCTATTTTCAGGAACAATTCGTGAGAATATTGCTTTTGGTAAGCCAGAGGCCACGGATGAAGAAATTGTTCAAGCAGCGAAACAAGCGAATATCCATGAATTTATTGTAAATCTTGAGCAAGGCTACGATACTGAGATTACGGAAGAGAATAACCTTTTCAGTACGGGACAAAAGCAATTAGTAAGTATTGCACGAACGATTATTACCAATCCAGAATTATTAATTTTGGATGAAGCAACAAGTAATGTTGATACAGTAACAGAAGCTAAAATCCAAAAAGCGATGGACGAAGCAATTAAAGGGCGCACCAGTTTTGTGATTGCCCATCGTTTGAAAACGATTCTAAATGCGGATCGGATTATTGTTTTACGAGACGGTGAAGTCATTGAAGAAGGCAACCACCATGAACTAGTTGAACAAGATGGATTCTATGCGGAACTTTATAAAAATCAATTTGTTTTTGAATAAGTTGAAAGAGGTCGGGACAGAAGTGTTTAACTCCGAGAAATAAGAAGGAATTTCCGAAAATTGTTCTATAATTTTTGGAGAATTTCGGCTTATTTCCGAAGGAGTTGCTTCTGTTCCCGCCGTTTATCAATTTTTAAGCCTGGAACAAAAATTCAAAGTGATTTTTGTCCCAGGCTCTTTTTGCTATGCTAAATAGAAAAAGGAGAAATATCAATGGAAAAATGAGGAATGTACGGCAATTACGGCGCACGTTTTTGGTGCTAAATCCTTTGTTTGTACTGAGTGTATTCAGAGAGAATCGATGGATAAAATCGGCACTACTTTTTTGGTTGTTGGCTAATAGTTTTTTATCTGGAATGCAGTGGTTGATTTATCTTGGGGGCGAAAAAGGCTGGTTGACACATTTGCAGCGGTGGTATTATTGCGCGATTCTTCTCCAAATAGCAGGCACATTGATTGTATATTTTTCGTTTTTTGTATAAAGGTCTCTCGTTTCTTGCCGGAGAATATGCTAAAATAAAAAGCAGCAGGGGGCGAGAAAACCATGGAAAAGCCAAATAAACGCAAAGCTGATTTAGAACGTACACGGCAAATTATTTTGTCTGTCGCTTCTGAATTATTCATGACAAAGGGGTTCAAAAATACCTCCACTCGTGAAATTGCTTTAAAAGCGAACATTACCCAACCGAATCTCTATCACCATTTTAAAAATAAAAAAGAACTGTATTTAGCTGTGATTGAAGAATTAACGTCCCGTGTTCAGGAAGAATTAGTCCCAATTGTTTCTGGAAATGCATCAGTAGAAGAAAAACTTTATCAATTAATCAAAGTTTTGTTAGATGAACATCCGACCAATCTTTTCTTAATGTTGAACGACATGTTTCAAGAAATGAGCCCTGATTACAATCGTACGCTGTATCAAATTTTCAAAAAAACCTATATCAATAATATTGCGGCTATTTTTGAAAGTGAACCTGAAACCAATTGCTTACAAGAGGGCATCAGTGTAGATGATGCAACTCGGTTTATTTTATATAACGTTAGTGCATTATTAAGTATTGAAAAAACGTACCAGCGAAAAACAGTGGATGACGATGTCAAAAAATTTATTCAATTTATGCTACATGGCGTTCTGAAAAGTCACAAATAAAAAATAGAGAAGCCCTGTTGAAAAACAGACTTCTCTATTTTTTTGTAAAATTCACTTATCAATCGATAAATAATTATTGATTTATCGATTGATAAGTGATATAGTTTATTTCGAAAAGAAGAAAGAGGTGAACCATTCATGTTTTTAGGATTTAATGAAATGAAGTATTCAAAAGGACGGTACGTCCTTGTAGTCTTAGTAATGGTCTTGATTGCTTGGTTAATTTTTATTTTGTCAGGTTTAGCGAACGGTTTAGCTCAAGGAAATCGTTTAGCGGTAGATCAATGGCAAGCGAATCAAGTGGTTTTATCAAAAGAGGCCAATAGTAATTTAAATGTATCAGTGTTAGATGAGAACGTGAAAGAAACGATTTCAGGAGGCAAAATTGCACCGATTGGTCAACAGTCGTTAGCCATCCGCCCAGCAGATGACAAAAAGGCTGAATTAACGAATGTTAGCTTATTTGGGATTGAAAAAGAAAGTTTTTTAATGCCAAAAGTGATTGAAGGAAACGCATTTACTGATAAAAATCAAGTGATTGCTTCAGAAACATTGAAAAATCAAGGATTTAAAATTGGCGACAAATTAACTGCAGGGAAATATGATGAGCAATTAGAAATTGTCGGCTTTATTTCTAAAAGTAGCTATAACATTGTGCCGGTTATTTACACTTCTCTGGATACTTGGCGGTCAATTAAATATGGTGACAATCCAGCAATGGCCAAAATGGTTAATGGTTTCATTGTTCGCAGCAAGGACAACACGGAAGTTAAAACGACTAATAAAGACAGCCAAGTTCTTTCAATTTCAGATTTTATTGAAAAACTGCCAGGATACAGCGCTCAAAACTTGACCTTGGATGGCATGATTTATTTCTTGATTGTGATTGCAGCGTTCATTATCGGTATTTTTATCTTTGTGATGACTTTACAGAAAACAGCAATGTTCGGTGTCTTAAAAGTTCAAGGGGTGCCGACTAGTTTCTTAGCAAAGGCAGTCATGCTACAAACCGCTTTATTGGCTGTTCTAGGAGTGGCGATTGGTCTTGCTTTAACGGGAATTACCGTGCTCTTTTTACCAGAAGCGATGCCTTATGCAACTAATGGACCACGCATGATTTTGTTTAGTGTACTATTGATTTTATCTGCATTAATTGGCGGGGCATTTTCAATTCGAACGATTGCTAAAATTGATCCGTTAATCGCGATTGGAGGTTAGAGACATGGCAAATGTTTTAGAAATGAAAAATATTTATAAAAAATATGGTGAAAAACATACAGAAGTGATCGCGTTAAAAGAATTATCTTTTGCGGTTCAGCCAGGTGAATTTGTCGCAGTAATTGGTCCTTCTGGTTCTGGTAAAAGTACCTTTTTAACGATTGCAGCTGGCTTACAGGCACCGACAAGTGGTGAAGTCATTGTTGGCGGGCAATCACTAAATAAGTTAACGAAAAAGCAACGTTTGGCGCAACGTTTTCAAAAAATCGGCTTTATTTTACAAAGCTCTAATTTGGTGCCATTTTTAACAGTGGAAGATCAATTTCACTTAATTGAAAAAGTTGATAAGTCACGTAAAAATAGGGAATTAAAAGAGCAATTGTTAGAGACGTTGGGGTTAAAAGAATTACGAAATAGTTATCCTCGTGATCTCTCTGGTGGGGAAAGACAACGGGTAGCCATTGCGTGTGCATTGTATCATGAGCCAGACGTAATTTTGGCAGATGAACCTACGGCTAGTTTAGATACAGAAAAGGCGTTTGATGTTGTCCAATTACTAGCGAAAGAGGCTAAAGAGAAAGATAAAGGAATTATCATGGTGACACATGATGAGCGTTTGTTGAAATACTGTGATCGAGTGGTTCGTATTCGTGATGGTGAATTGACAGAGTAACAAAACAAATAAAAGAGAACATGGTCGGATTGCTAGAGACAATCCGACCATGTTCTCTTATTTCTTTTCAATACAGAAAAGAACAGGTGGCTGATTTTTTTGATTGATAAACTCATAACGTAAGACACTGTATACATCTTGTGGTAAGGCTTGCGTGTAATTCGTGACCAAATCAAGTTCCTCTGAACCACCTTCGTGGCCATAATAAACGACTAAAATAATGCGACTTCCTTTTACCAAATGAGGCAGTAACCCATCTAACGCCTGTTTAGTCGTAGCGGGTTTTGTAATAATTTCCTTATTACTTTTAGGTAAATAGCCTAAGTTAAAAATAGCGGCAGTGATTTCTGTTTCTTCATCTAGGACAGCATGAAGATGTTCATGTCCTAATGGAAATAACGTAGTTTGTGGGAGTAAATTAAGTTCTGTTAACTTTTGTTCTGTATTGATCAACGCTTCTTTTTGGATATCAAAGGCGAAAACTTCACCAGAAGGGCCAACCAGCTCTGCTAAGAATGCTGTATCATGACCATTTCCCATTGTTGCATCAATGACGAAGTCGCCAGGTTCCACCACTTCTTTTAAAAGTTGGTGACTAAAATGTAGGGCTGTTTGTAGCATTAATTGAAAACTTCCTTTCCTGAAATGACAGTATATTTTCCTTGATAACTGTTGCGGCGTTTCATTTCCGCATCAATCGCATTGAGGACTTCCCATTTTTTCAAGCTCCACATCGGTCCGATAATTGTTTCAAAGGGGGCATCGCCTGTTAAGCGATGAATAACAATTTCGGGTGGAAGCATTTCTAACTGATCACAAATCACTGAAACATAGGCTTCTTTGCTCATCAATTGTAAGCGTCCTTCATTATAATCTCGCATCATTTTGGTATTTGTCATTAAATGAAGTAAATGCAGTTTAATCCCTTGGATATCTGAATCCTGAATAGTTCGCCGCACATTTTCGCGCATCATGGCAGGTGTTTCACCAGGTAGCCCGTTAATTAAATGTGTACAGACCCGAATCCCGTGTTTCCGTAATTTAGCCACGCCATCTAGATATGTTTGATAATCATGAGCGCGATTAATGGCAGCGCTAGTTTCCTCAAATGTGGTTTGCAAACCCAACTCTACCCATAAATAAAAGCGTTCATTTAATTCGGCTAAATAGTTCACCACCTCATCAGGCAAACAATCAGGACGGGTACCAATGGATAAACCAACGACGCCTTTTTCATTGACTACTTGTTCAAACCGATGACGAATAACGTCAACTGGCGCATGTGTATTGGTGAAATTTTGGAAGTAAACAATGTATTGATCGACAGTTGGCCATTTTTGATGCATCAATTGGATTTCTTTTTGAAATTGAAGCGGCAGGGGATCGCTAGGTGCAACAATCATGTCGCCTGAGCCAGAAACACTACAGAACGTACAACCACCTTTGGCAACCGTCCCATCACGATTGGGGCAATCAAAGCCACCATCAATTGGCACTTTAAAAATCTTTTCACCAAACTGTTGACGAAGTGCATAGTTCCAAGTGTGATAGCGTTTATTTGGATCATCTGAATAAGGAAAAATTTGCATAATCAAGACTTCTTTCTAGCGTTGTTTGCTTTGAAATCGCCAAACAAAGCGTTTTTCTAAATAAATAGGGTAACTTAATAACAACCAAGCTAAACCAAGACAAAAACCACCTAAGATATCGCTAGGGAAATGGACACCTAAATAGATTCGACTAACCCCAATCATGAAAATCCCAATACCTAGTAAAATTTGCACACAAAGGCGGACCGTTTTATTCTTAATGAAAATTGGCAGAATCAATAAAATAGTGCCGTAGAACAAGGTACTTCCTACAGCATGTCCGCTAGGAAAACTATACGTATGTTCAGTTACTAAATGCTCCAAAGTAGGACGTTGGCGCATAAAGAATAATTTTAATAAAGAATTACCTACGCCAGCAATTAAGGCAGTATTAATAAAGAGCCATAATGCTTCAGCATAATATTTCCAAACAATAAATAGAGCAATGACAACGATCGCTAAGATGATAATCGTCAATGAATTGGCAAATTTGGTGTACCAAATAAAAAAGTTATTTAGCTGTGGAAAAGGACGACGAACAAAAGAAGTAATCGTTTGATCAAAGCCTTTGAGCCAGGTTGGATAAAAACGAACAACATAGCCTAAAAACATAAATACTAAAAGAAAACAACTACCTGCAAATTGATAATAAAGTTTGTTTTTCATAAAAAATCCTTTCAAAATTTAATCGCAACAATCCGTATTATACCATCAAAAGGGTAAAAAATTAAAAGATAATTTCATTGCCTGATTGGAGGGGATACAGATATTAAAAAAGTTCTGGCACCACAATGAGAGATTGTGCTGCCAGAACTTTTTTAATGGCCATGTTTATTGATTATCGTCGTCAGGAGTATCAACGGTAATATCGCCGAATTCGCTAGAAAGGTTAAACTCTGTATTCGCACGACCATTCTTATAAGATGTTCGCTCTTTGTTTAAAAGTTGAACATCGCCTAATTTTGATTCCCCTTTGATTGAAATGTTACGCAAAATTTCTCCAGAATTTACATAAATATCTCCATGGACAAGAGCGACAGTTAATTTTTTAGGCACAGCAGGCATGTCTAAAGAAAAATCACCATTTTCACTTGAAAAGTTAGCTTCTCCTTTGAAATCATAGACGCTAATATCGCCATCTGTCGTTGTTGCTTGGATGTTTCCACGAGCATTTTGCACTCGAATATCACCAGAAATAGTAGTATTTTTGATTTCATCGAAATAGGCTGAATCCAACGTTATATCGCCGTCAGTGGTTTCAACTGTTGCTTTTTTAGCGGAAGTATCCGCTGAAAGGTAGATACCATCTGAAGAGTTAAGCGTCATTTTTTTGGCTTTAACACCCGATAGACTAACATAAGAATTTGGTAGATTAGTTGTTAATTCGTCTACGTTAAAAGCATTCAATGAAACTTGTGAATGGGTTGAGCCATCAATCACTAACTTTTTCACATTATTAGGAATCTGGACACTCACGTTCGGTGTGAAGTCACTAAAAATACCAATATTAAAGAATGACAATTCGGGTTGGTTTTGTGTACGAGTGGTATTGATGGTTGCTGTTATTTTATTTTTTTCTTCTTTGACATCTAAGGTGCCTTCAGCTTTTGAATAAAAGGCATTATTCGGTGATCGTAATCCCATGTTGTTACTATCAGTTTTATAAATGGTATAAGGGCCTTTGCCTTTTAAGGATAAGTGAAGTTCTTCGCCTGCTTGTTTATTTTTTAGTGTATAACTTTCTTTTAGCGGTGTGACTGATTTTTCCGCTTGCTTGTAATAATAGACGGCGCCAGATCCACCAATTAGCATCGCTAAGACAGCAATGGATAAGAGAATCCCTGTTGTTTTTTTCATTAGATATCACCTCGTAAAACAGCAATGTTCCATTGGAAATAACGCTTAAAGACATGTGCTGAAAATTTTAAAATTGGTAGAAACAGTAACCAACCAATGATTGATGCACCAAATAAAAAGAGACTCATAGATAATTGGAAAAAGGAAGCGGCATTTGCTTGGGTAATAACACTATAAATACCATAAATTGGTGAAAATAAAGTTGCAGCTCCGGCAATACCACAACCGACGTACATTAAGGCAATCCCTAAAATAACCCAAAACATGAAGAAAAAATTTAAACAGAAAATACCAAGCACTTGGAAAAATCGGGTTAGTGGCCGATGCTGTGGTCGTTGATAGTATGGAGAATCATTATCATAGTAAAATTCAGATTCTTCTTCATAGGGATGATCATAAGCAGGTGTAGCCGCTGGAATTTCTTGCCAGCCATTATTTTCAATTTTTCGTTCCGTCAATTCGATGCCTTGTTCTTTTAAAATTTCTTCTGCGATAACCCGTGGTTTCCCCAATGATTTTGCCACTTGTTCTTCTGTTTCGCCTTCCGCAACACGAGCATCAAATAACGCCTTGTATTTCGCAAGAATAATAGCTTGATCTTTTGGATTTAATGCTTTTAAATAAATTTTCAGCTCAATAATAAAATGTTCTTTATTCATTCCGCTCCCTCTTTCTACACGATTCATTTCTCATCTTAAACTATAATTTCTTTTTGAGCGAATAACAAGAGGAATTAAAAAAATCAGACTAAGGTAAAGAAGCGTCTACAACTAAAGTCGCAGTTTTTTTCCGAGTAGTAACAAGAGAGGAAATCCATGTTAAAAAACATTACTTCTTTACAATCTAGTTACAGTAATATGAAATTTTGTTGAAGTGTTTTTAATTCGCCAGAAAAAAAGGTATACTTGTTATAATAACAAAACTAAAAAATTACATTTACATATAAGTTAAAAAAGGAAAGTTGGGGACGTATCAATGAAGAAAGAATCAATGTCACGTATCGAAAGAAGGAAAGCACAACAAAGAAAGAAAACGCCAGTACAATGGAAGAAGAGCACTACTTTATTCAGCTCGGCGTTAATTGTTTCATCTGTAGGAACGCCCGTTGCGTTACTACCAGTGACTGCTGAGGCAACAGAAGAGCAGCCAACAAATGCGGAAGTTGCCCAAGCACCTACTACGGAAACTGGCTTAGTAGAGACACCAACAACAGAAACTACGCCAGGAACTACGGAACAACCGACAACGGATTCGTCAACAACGACTGAATCGACAACTGAATCATCAAAAGAAACACCAACAACACCAAGTACCGAGCAACCAACAGCTGATTCAACTACACCTGTGGAATCAGGAACGACTGATTCTTCAGTAGCAGAAATTACGCCAGTAGCTCCTTCAGCAACCGAGTCTGAAGCAGCGCCTGCGGTTACACCCGATGATGAAGTAAAAGTACCAGAAGCTAGAGTAGCTTCTGCGCAAACTTTTTCAGCGTTATCACCGACGCAAAGTCCTTCAGAATTTATTGCCGAGTTAGCACGTTGTGCACAACCTATTGCGCAAGCCAATGATTTATATGCATCAGTGATGATGGCTCAAGCAATCGTTGAAAGTGGTTGGGGAGCAAGTACGCTATCTAAGGCACCAAACTATAACTTATTTGGGATTAAAGGCAGCTACAATGGACAATCTGTCTATATGGATACATGGGAATATTTAAACGGCAAATGGCTAGTGAAAAAAGAACCTTTCCGTAAATATCCTTCTTACATGGAATCATTCCAAGATAATGCGCACGTGCTAAAAACAACTTCTTTCCAAGCGGGCGTTTACTATTATGCTGGGGCTTGGAAAAGCAATACAAGCTCGTATCGCGATGCAACTGCTTGGTTAACAGGTCGTTATGCGACAGATCCTAGCTACAATGCTAAATTAAATAATGTCATTACCGCATATAACTTAACTCAATATGATACACCATCTTCTGGTGGAAATACTGGGGGCGGAACAGTTAATCCAGGAACAGGCGGCTCGAACAATCAATCAGGAACGAACACGTACTATACTGTAAAATCAGGAGATACCTTGAATAAAATTGCCGCGCAATATGGCGTGAGCGTTGCTAATTTACGCTCATGGAATGGCATCTCTGGCGATTTAATTTTCGTTGGTCAAAAGCTCATCGTGAAAAAAGGTGCTTCAGGTAACACTGGTGGCTCAGGCAACGGTGGTTCTAACAATAATCAATCAGGAACGAACACGTACTATACTGTAAAATCAGGGGATACCTTGAATAAAATTGCCGCGCAATATGGCGTGAGCGTTGCTAATTTACGCTCATGGAATGGCATCTCTGGCGATTTAATTTTCGTTGGTCAAAAGCTCATCGTGAAAAAAGGTGCTTCAGGTAACACTGGTGGCTCAGGCAGCGGTGGTTCTAACAATAATCAATCAGGAACGAATACGTATTACACAATTAAATCAGGCGATACCTTGAACAAAATTGCCGCGCAATATGGTGTGAGCGTTGCTAATTTACGTTCATGGAACGGCATCTCTGGCGATTTAATCTTCGCTGGTCAAAAAATTATTGTGAAAAAAGGTAATTCAGGTAACACCGGCGGCTCAAGCAATGGTGGTTCTAACAATAATCAATCAGGAACGAATACGTACTACACGATTAAATCAGGGGATACTTTGAACAAAATTTCTGCACAATTCGGTGTTAGTGTGGCTAACTTACAAGCCTGGAATAACATCAGCGGTAGTTTGATTTTTGCTGGTCAAAAGATTATCGTGAAAAAAGGTGCCAACTCAGGTTCAACGAATACGAACAAGCCTACGAATAATGGTGGCGGTGCGACAACATCCTACACGATTAAATCAGGTGATACGCTGAATAAAATTTCTGCACAGTTTGGCGTGAGTGTTGCTAATCTACGTTCATGGAACGGGATCAAAGGCGATTTAATTTTTGCTGGTCAAACAATCATCGTGAAAAAAGGCGCTTCTGCAGGTGGCAATGCTTCTTCAACAAATAGTGCATCAGGCAAACGCCATACAGTTAAAAGCGGTGATTCACTTTGGGGCTTATCAATGCAATACGGAATCAGCATCCAAAAAATCAAACAATTAAATGGCTTAAGCGGGGATACAATTTATATTGGTCAAACTTTAAAAGTTGGTTAATTTAAGATTGAAAAAAATAGCTATCTTTGGTAACATGAGTCTTATAATAGAAAAAAACAATGAGAAGGAATAGTAGAAAGAACCATGTGATAGAGAGCGTATGGCTGGTGGAAATACGTACAGAAGCTTTTGAACTCGCCTTTAAGTTACTTTTTTGAACAAACCAAGTAGGAAAAGTCGGTGACGATCGTTAAGACGTTTGAGGTTAAGGTGACGGTGACTGACCGTTTCTTTGACGAATTTAGGTGGTACCACGTTGCATTTGTATGTTCACGTCCTATAGGAATTTTTCCTATAGGACTTTTTTTTATCACTAAGTGGCTAGTTTAAGTCAGAATAGTGACAATGGCTGCAGGTGGCAAATTTTAAGAATGAAAAATTTTATATTACTAGGAGGAATAACATGAGCTACAATCACAAAGAGATTGAGAAAAAATGGCAAAAATATTGGGCTAAGAACAATTGTTTCAATACATTGGACGACCCAAATAAAGAAAAATTTTATGCACTAGATATGTTTCCCTATCCATCTGGACAAGGCTTACACGTAGGTCACCCGGAAGGCTATACAGCAACCGATATTCTTTCACGTATGAAACGTGCGCAAGGCTATAATGTGTTGCATCCAATGGGCTGGGATGCGTTTGGTTTGCCAGCAGAACAATATGCGTTAGACACAGGAAATGACCCAGCTGAATTTACTAAGAAAAATATCGAAACATTCCGTCGCCAAATTAATTCACTAGGATTCAGCTATGATTGGAATCGCGAAATTAATACCACTGATCCTGAATATTACAAATGGACACAATGGATATTTACAAAATTATATGAAAAAGGGTTAGCTTATGAAGCAGAAGTTGCGGTTAACTGGGTACCTGAACTAGGAACTGTTATTTCAAATGAAGAAGTCATTGATGGAAAAAGTGAACGTGGTGGTTATGATGTGGTTCGCCGACCAATGCGTCAATGGATGCTGAAAATTACTGCTTATGCAGATCGCTTATTAGAAGATTTAGAGCTTGTTGATTGGCCAGAAAGTATTAAAGATATGCAACGAAATTGGATTGGACGTTCTGAAGGAGCCAATGTGACCTTTAAAGTCGCTGGTACAGAAGAAAGTTTCACGGTGTTTACAACCCGTCCTGATACCTTGTTCGGTGCAACCTATACTGTTCTAGCTCCTGAACTAGAACTAGTGAAAAAAATTACGACACCTGAACAAACAGCAGCTGTAGAAGCATATATTGAAGAAACCTCAAAAAAATCTGATCTAAATAGAACGGATTTAGCAAAAGAAAAAATAGGTGTTTTCACAGGTGCGTATGCTATAAACCCGGTCAATGGCCAAGAAATTCCAATTTGGATTGGCGATTATGTTTTAGCAAGCTATGGCACAGGCGCAATCATGGCGGTCCCAGCGCATGATGAACGGGATTACGAATTTGCGAAAACATTTGGCATTGATATCCTACCAGTAATCGCAGGTGGCGACATTACAACAGAAGCCTATACAGGGGATGGACCGCATATCAATTCTGATTTCTTAAATGGATTAAACAAAGCAGAAGCCATCGCTAAAATGAATGAGTGGCTAGAAGAAAATCACGTAGGGAAAAAAGAAGTATCTTATCGTTTACGTGACTGGTTATTCTCTCGTCAACGCTACTGGGGTGAACCAATTCCTGTGATCCATTGGGAAGATGGAACAACCACAACGGTTCCTGAATCTGAGTTACCTCTACGTTTACCAGTAACATCGGATATTCGCCCAAGTGGAACTGGGGAATCGCCATTAGCAAACATTGATGAATGGGTCAATGTCGTCGACCCTGAAACTGGTATGAAGGGAAAACGTGAAACGAATACTATGCCACAATGGGCTGGAAGCTCTTGGTATTACTTACGATTCATTGATCCTCATAATAAAAATGAAATTGCTGATTTTGAAAAATTAAAACGTTGGTTACCAGTTGATATCTATATTGGTGGTGCCGAACATGCGGTGTTGCATTTACTTTATGCTCGTTTTTGGCATAAATTCTTATATGATATTGGTGTGGTTCCTACCAAAGAACCTTTCCAAAAATTATACAACCAAGGTATGATTTTAGGAGAAAACAACGAAAAAATGTCTAAATCACGTGGCAATGTTGTAAATCCCGATGATGTGGTGGCTAAATATGGTGCGGATACGTTACGTCTTTATGAAATGTTCATGGGCCCATTAGATGCTTCCATTGCTTGGAATGAAAATGGCTTAGAAGGAAGTCGTAAATTCTTAGATCGCGTTTGGCGTCTGATTGTTGATGAAGAAGGCAAAATGCGTGACCGAATTACCACAATTAATGATGGCCGTTTAACGAAAGTTTATCATCAAACGGTTAAAAAAGTGACAGAAGATATGGCAAACTTGCACTTTAATACAGCGATTTCTCAATTAATGGTTTTTGTGAATGAAGCCAATAAAGTGGATGCCTTACCTTATGAATATGTGGAAGGATTTGTCCAATTACTTGCGCCAATCGCGCCACATATTGGTGAAGAACTATGGCAAATTTTAGGTAACGAGGAAAGTTTAACTTATGTCCCTTGGCCAACCTATGATGAAGCAGCCTTAGTAGAAGATGAAGTGGAAGTAGTTTTCCAAGTGAACGGAAAATTACGTGGCAAACAAAATGTCGCTCGTGGGTTAAGCAAAGAAGAATTAGAACAAATTGCAATGAACCATGAAGCTGTTAAAGAATTTATTGAAGGAAAAACAGTGCGCAAAGTGATTGCTGTTCCAGATAAATTAGTAAATATTGTTGCAAATTAAGTTATATGTTTTTATTAAAAAAAGAGCCGGACGTATCAAAACGTCAGGCTCTTTTTAAGGTTGTTTTGTTTTACCTTTTTGATTCATATGTTCTTTACATGTGATTGTTATAACCGAAAGCAAGGCGATGAAGAGAAAAAAGTAACCAAGCGGCGTACAGAAAAAGGCGGGTTCTTTTAAAAGTCCATCGCTAGATAATGTTGATCCAACTAAAATAGAGATCATAAATAATAAAAGACTAATCAAGCCAAGAAATAAGCTAATACGATATTTTTTCAACTTCAGTTCCTCCTTTAATGAACTATCACTAAGATAAATCAAAAAGGTTAACTTTTTTTTAGGCAACTGTTAAAACTTAGATAAGAAATCTATTTTCTAAGTTTGTCGTTGTTGGTAATTGGTTAAGATCATACGTGAAAAGGGACCGACAATCAGCAATTGATAAGGAAGGGCAACAATAAAGTTCAGGCCCCAAGCTTGGAAATACGCACTTAGTGACAACGTCTGGCCTTCCATTAATAAGCCAAATAAAGACATACAAGTCACCATGCCGATAATCATGAGACTCGAAATGGTCAGAATAAGTAATAGCCGTTTTTCTTTATTAAAGGGTAAAGAAAAAGCGATTTTCTTAGCTAAGACACCAACGATGAAAACGTCTAAAATAAAAGCAACGATAAATCCAGGAAGCAAACCTTTTGATAAGGCGTACAATGAAAATTCTCCATGCAATAATAAATTATAGGTGCTCATTCCGAAAACCATCAGAAAGCACATTAACGTAGTAAAAAGCATTCCTTCTTTTTTATTAGTAGGCATTTTTTTCTCCTTTCATTTATTGAGAGTAATGATTGTTCTAGGCAGAAAAGGACAAATTCTCTCGACTTTTACTAGTGTAGCAAAAATAAAAGTTCTTCATAAGTTAGAATTTGCTAAGAATTTGATTCAAATAAAAAGGTGTACTAAGTCAGCAGTACACCTTTTTATTCGTTATTTAGTTTATTTTTGTGTTATTTGTAACGTCCTCTCCAAACCATTTTTGAGAAATTTTACTAAGGGTGCCATCTTTTCGTAACGTTTCAAAGGCAGTATTGATTTTTTGGACTAATTGATTGTCTGATTTGCGGACGCCCACAGCAAAATCTTCATTGTCATAGCCGACATGAGAAATAGTATAGTTTTTTAAATTATCTTCGTGGGAAAGATAGTAGTTGGCGTAGACGCGATCAATTAGGAGCCCATCAATTCGGCCAGATTTTAAATCTAAGAAAGCTTCATTAAAGCCGTCATATAAAATAGGCGTTTGGTCTTTAACAAATTTTTTCAAAACGTCAGGCTGACTTTCGAAGCCATCATAGCCAGAAGAGCCATTTTGAACCCCTAAAATTTTACCTTGCATGTCGCTCGCTGTTGCAATGTTTTTTTCTTTTAAAGAAACAAGTACTTGGTCGTTCGTCATGTAAGGTTGTGTGAATTGAACTTTTTCGGCCCGTTCGCTCGTTTTAGTGTAGCCATTCCAAATAAGATCAATGGTTTGATTTTGTAATTCTGTTTCTTTCATAGACCAATCAATCGGTTGGAAGTCAACGGAAATGCCATAAAGTTTAAAAACCGCTTTGGCTAAGTCGACATCAAAGCCGACAATTTGGCCTGATTTATCTTGAAAACCCATGGGCACAAAGGAGTCATCTAAGCCAATAATAATCCGTTTTTCTTCGTTAATCCGTGTCCATTGATCTTCGTTGCTTTTTCTTTTACCACAACCTGCAAATAGGAGTAAACTACAACAGATAACCAGCAAGGCTAAAGAATATTTCTTTTTCATCATAAACTCCTTTCTATTGGACGGGGGCAACCGTCAAAAGATTGTCTGCAATTTTTTCAGCGAAAGCCATATCGTGGGTCACGACAATCTGTGTCATGCCTTGTTTCCGTAAATCTAAAATAACTTCTTCCACTTGTTGACGTAAAGCTGGATCTAGCGCGCTCGTTGGTTCATCGTACCCAAGAACTTTTGGCTTCATTGCTAAGGCACGAGCAAGTGCAACTCGTTGTTTTTGTCCACCGGAAAGTTGATATGGATAGAGTTTTTCTTTACCAGCCAAGCCCAATTTTTCCAGTAATTCTAAAGCTTCTTGCTGACTTTTTGCTTTTTCTTCTTTTAGTACTAATGTAGGTGCTAAGGTAATGTTTTCTAAAACTGATAAGTGAGGGAAAAGTTGGAAATCCTGGAAAACGACCCCAACCACTTGATCGGCATTGTCCATTTCAGCAGGATTGAAAGGAACACCATCCAACAAAAGCTCACCAGAATCAATGGTTTCTAAACCAGCTAAACAACGAAGTAAAGTGGTTTTTCCGCCGCCTGAAGGACCAACAATCGTTAAAATTTTACCCTCTAGAATTTCTAAATTTAAGTGATCAATAATGGTCCGGTTGTCAAAATGTTTGGTTAAATTTTTAATAGTTAACATGGTAGAGTCCTCCTATTTATAATATTGATAGAATTTTTCAATTTTCTTAGAAGCAACAGTCAAAATTGCCGTAAAGAGTAAATAAATCACTCCCACTAAAGCTAATGGCACTAATGTAACATCGCGGCTCATCGCAATTTTACCAGCACGTAAAAGATCGCCTAAGCCAAGAACATAAATAAGAGAAGTATCCTTGACCAAATTGATAATTTCATTTCCTACGGAAGGCAGCACGATTTTAACAACTTGTGGCAAAATAATCCGTGTGACTGTTTGAAAACGTGTTAAACGTAAAACCTTAGCAGCTTCATATTGACCTTGGGGAATTGCTTGAATCCCCCCGCGGAAAATTTCAGCAAAGTACGCAGCATAATTTAAAATAAATGCGAATAAGGCCGCATCATAACGTTCAAAGACAATACCAATTAATGGTAAGCCGTAAAAAACAAAAATTAATTGTAACAATAGCGGAGTGCCGCGCATTAACCAAATGTAGAGGTTAATTAAGTAACGTAAAGGTTTAAACGAACTTTGTAAAATAAAGGCAATGATAATCCCCAGTGGAATCGAGCCAAGGAGCGTAAAGAAAAAGACTTTCAGTGTCATGCCAGCTCCGCTAACTAAAGCAGGTAAAATTTCTAAAATATAATCCATCATTTTTTCCTCCAACAATTTTTATTAAAAAACAAAAAAGCCTCTTGGCTGTGAGCCAAGAGGACGAATCGCATTCGTGGTGCCACCTCAATTTACTTATCTTTCACAAGATAAGCCTTATGTAGTTGCGTTGACAACTACTCTCTGTTAACGATAGAGTCACCGGTTTTTCTTACTAAAGGATTCAGAAAAACATCTTTTAGGTGTGAGTAAAGAAGAATCCATCTTTTTCTTTCAGCCAATGAAAAAGTCTCTGTAAAGGAAGAGCTAAATTACTATGTCCTAAGCTTTGATTGTAAGTATGAAATTGTTCGAACGGAACAGAAAACCTGTTGCTTTTCTAGATTATCCCATTAAGCATATGGAAAAGAGGACAACAGACTTGAGCAGTTGAGGCACTCTCTCAGGTTGAAAAGCGCATCTAAAAAAACAAAAAAGTCCTTTGGCTGAATAGCCAAAGGACGAATAATCAATTATCGTGGTTCCACCTTAGTTTATTCGTGTTTCGCAACACGAACCTTATGAAGTTCATAACTTCGCCTGTTAACGAGTGGTCCCGGACTTTCCTACTAAGGGTTCAAAAAGTCAACTCCCAGATGTGGTTCGCTGTTTCTTTACGTCTTTTTCCACCAACCAAAGACTCTCTTCACTAAAGGAAACAGTTACTCTTCTGTTCTCTGTTTTTCAATACTGTACCACCAGAAAAAATATCTGTCAACTCTTATTCTTAAAAAAATATTTTTCTTTCAAAAAGTAAGTGCTGAAAAAGGACAAATGTATGGAAAATCATGTAAAATGTAGGTAAGTTGTTTGAACAGAAGGAGGAGTTTTGGTATGAAACAGAAAAAGTGGTTAATCGGACTTGTTGCACTGGGCTTGGTTTTAGCAGCATGTGGAAGTGGCGGTTCGAAAACGACCTCGAATGAACCAGCTACACAGAAAATTAACGTCGCATCTGGTGGTGAACTCTCGACATTAGACAGCGCTCATTATACAGATGTCTATAGTTCCGATATGATTGGTCAAGTATTTGAAGGCTTGTATCGACAAGATAAAAACGGAGATCCTGAGCTAGCTATGGCGAAAGCAGAGCCACAAGTTAGTGAAGACGGGTTAGTCTATACATTCAAGTTACGAGAAGCAAAATGGACAAACGGGGATCCAGTTAAAGCAGGGGATTTTGTAGTTGCGTTTAGAAACGTGGTCGATCCAGCGTATGGTTCAAGTAGCAGTAATCAAATGGATATTTTTAAAAATGGGCGTGCGGTGCGGGAAGGACAAGCCACGATGGAAGAATTTGGTGTCAAAGCAATCGATGACCAGACACTAGAACTAACATTGGAAAATCCAATTCCTTATTTAGCCCAAGTCTTAGTTGGAACACCTTTTATGCCTAAAAATGAAGCCTTTGCCAAAGAAAAAGGTACTGCCTATGGGACTTCTGCAGATAATTTTGTTGGCAATGGACCGTTTGTAATTTCAGGTTGGGATGGCAATTCCGAAACTTGGAAATTGAAGAAGAATGATCATTATTGGGATAAAGAACACGTAAAATTGAATGAAATTGATGTTCAAGTAGTGAAAGAAATTGGCACAGGAGCCAATCTTTTTGATAATGGCGACTTAGATTACACTGTTTTAGCAGATACTTATGCACTTCAGTATAAAGAGTCAAAACAAGCGCATTTTGTGCCTAAAGCCATGGTGGGTTATTTAAGCCCAAATCATCGCCGTGAAATTACTGGCAACGAACATGTTCGAAAAGCTTTTTTACAAGCGATTGACAAAGAAACTTTTGCAAAAGAAATTTTAGGAGATGGCTCGACAGATTTAAATGGTTTTGTACCAGCTAATTTTGCAAAAAATCCAGACACAGGTGAAGATTTCCGCAAAGAAAATGGTGATTTATTACCATATAATATTAAAGAAGCCCAAGCTAACTGGACCAAAGCGAAAGAAGAGTTGGGCAAAGATAAAATTGAATTGGAACTAATCTCAGCGGACTCAGCGATTGCCAAGAAAACCATTGAATTTGTTCAAGGGCAATTGCAACAAAATTTACCAGGTTTAACAATCAAATTAAAATCATTGCCTTTGCAAAATCGTTTGGATTTACAAACAGCAGGTAATTACGATTTAGCCTTTGGAACATGGACACCTGACTATGCTGATCCCATTAATTTTTTAGAATTTTATGACTCAAAAAGTGGCTTAAATACTTCTGGTTATAACGATTCAGCGTATGATGCAGGTCTCCAAAAAGTTAGAAAAGATTACGCTAATGAACCTGAAAAACGCTGGAATGAATTACTAAGTTTAGAAAAAACATTAATTGAAAAAGATGCTGGTGTTTTACCACTATTCCAAGGAGCCATTGGTTACTTGAAATCAGATCGCCTACAAGGTTTGCAAGTATTTTCTTTTGGTCGCACAGTATCCTATCGTTTAGCTTATGTAGAAGAATAAATTGACTTCTGAAAAGTCCTATCTTTTGAAAAAGTCTGCTTTCTGTTTTATCCTTAAAGTAGGAAAATTAACTAAAAAAATCAACTATGAAAGGTAGGTTTTTCAAATGTTTAGCTTTCTATGGGCATTAATTGTCGGAGGAATTATTGGCGCAATTGCTGGCGCAATTTTAGGAAAAGACGTGCCAGGTGGCATTATTGGAAATATTATCGTGGGCTTTTTAGGAAGTTGGGTAGCATCACTCTTGTTGCCTTCTTTAGGACCAGTCATCGGAGGTTTTCCAATTATCTCAGCGTTGCTAGGAGCGATTATCTGTATCGCTATTTACTCTTTTATTGTAAACCGCAAGGCGTAAAATTGTATCAAAATGATATCTTGAAAAGCATCATAAAACTTGTGAAGGTTAATCAGACCATTACTTTTGATGTCTTTTCTCTCATATTTTAAGTCTATGACAAAAATCTCTTTGGATTTTTGTCATAGACTCTTTTTTTAAAATATTTATTATGAGAATTTCCTGCGTTAGACTGCTTATTTTTCATTTATTATTCATTTTTGATAAAGGAAGTTTTGTTGGATAAAGTGAATAGCTCAAGGCTCAACAAAAATAAAGAAAAAATTAATATGTTAAGTTCAAGGTGAGTGAAATTCTGCTCTCATAATACGCCGTTTTATTCATTAAACGATAGTTGAAAAAAATAAGTGCCCTTGTTATTCTTTGAATTAAACTAATGGGGGCGAAAAGCATGGAATCGTTAAAAAGTAATCTTTTTTTGACCAGAGAAGCATATTTGGAAGCTTTTGAAACAATCATGACACCTTTAAAAACGGCTATTTTAACATCAGAAAAACCTGGCGTGAATTTTGGGTCCAGTGGTGCTGTCTATGATCAGCAACATGCTGAAATGGAAGCGCTCATTCGACCATTATGGGGAATTGGACCGTATTGGGTTGCTTGTAAAGATGATGTTTTAAGAGATGCTTATGTGGAAAAATTAATCGCAGGAACTGATCCGTCATCCCCAGATTATTGGGGCGATATTGTTGATTATGATCAATATATTGTGGAAGCAGCAGCATTATCTTTAACTTTATTGCTTCATAAGACATATTTTTGGTCCTGTTTTTCTGAGAAACAGCAAGAAAATATCATGGTTTGGTTAAATAAAGCACTTGGGTGTAAAATTCCTAAAAATAATTGGACGTTTTTCAAAGTGCTCATTCGTTTGGCACTCGAGGGATGTGGACAAGTGATTAACCAAGCGGAACTAGAGGAAGAATTGGCGTTGATTGAACGCATGTATTTAGGTGATGGTTGGTATATGGATGGTAAAACTACGCAAAGAGATTATTATATTTCGTTTGCTTTTCATTATTATAGTTTGATTTATGTCAAATTTATGCGAGAAAGAGATCCTATTCGTGCGAAACGTTTTACAGAACGAGCCGTTATGTTTGCTCAGGACTATCTGTACTATTTTGATGAGGAGGGCGAAGCGTTACCTTACGGACGTAGTCAAACGTATCGGTTTGCTCAAGGAGCATTTTTCGCAGCTTTGATATTTGCAGAAGTAGAGGCTTTACCTTGGGGACAAATAAAAACGCTGTTAGCAAAACATTTACACTGTTGGATGCAACAGGCTATTTTCACTTATGATGGTCGGTTGTCCATTGGCTATCATTACGAAAATTTAGTAATGGCAGAAGGTTATAACGCACCAGGCTCTCCGTATTGGGCCTTTAAAACATTTTTGTTGCTCGCTGTGGATCAAGACCATCCGTTTTGGCGTGCTGAACCGTTGGCGATAAAACGAGAAGAAAAGCGTTTGATAGAAAAGGGAAACATGTTATTAATCCATCCTAAAATGAAAACACATGTCCTCGGCTATCCTGCAGGACTATGGCTTGAAAATCAAGCGCATGCCGCGGCTAAATATAGTAAATTTGTCTATTCTAGCCGCTTTGGTTTTAGCGTTCCCAAAGCTGGCGCGTGTTATGAGGAGGGAGCTTTTGATAACGTATTGGCTGTTTCTCGTGATGGTGAATATTTTCGTGTTAAAGGGAAAGTTCATGATTTTTATTTAACAGAGGAGCAAGTTTATTATAAATGGCTACCTTTTCAAGAAGTAGAAATTGAAACAACCATTTATCCTTTTGGGGAATGGCATGTTAGAGTACATGAAATAGTGACATCGGTTCCATTAAAAGTGCGCGAAGGAGGATTCAGTCTACCGTTACTTGGAAAATTTTCAGAAAAAGAACTTGGTAAAGAGTGGGCTAGAGTCGATTCAGGAGAATTGTGTTCGCAAATAATTGCAATTGAAGGGTATGACCACGCAGGTATTCTTCAACCTGAACCCAATACATCGTTGTTTTTCCCAAGAACAAGTTTACCTTATTTGCAAAAAGAGCTACCAATAGGAACGCATCGCCTGATTTGTTTGGTAGGTGGTGTGACAAGGGAGGAATAAAAAATGATAAAAATCGAATTGAAAAATAAAGACAATCAGATTATTACTGGCCGAATCGATCACGAGAAGCCAGAAGCGCCATTCGTGGCGGAGGGAGACACGTTAGCGGTATTAGCAATTAAACAGTACCTTTATCAAGTTGGCGATAAAATTGTAGTGACTTATACAGGGGCTACCCCTTATTTGATGGTTCAATTAGATGAAACTTTGGCTCCTTCATTGATTTATTTGAAAGAAAAAGTTTGGGAATATCAAATTCCATTAGAAGAATCTGCTCGAAAAGCTTTTGTTGAGACGGCCTTTCATTCAGCAAGGCACCAAATAATGGTTCGACAAGCGCACACGTTTGAAAAAGACAATTATCAAAATCTTTCTATGAATACACATGACCAAAAAGAATATTCAGGAGCCTATCCTCATGCGTATGCAAACGTTGAAACGAGAGACGATGCTGTTTTCTTTGCGAAAAATGCTATTGATTCTAAGTTTGGTAACCTTTCTCATGGCTCGTATCCATTTGCTTCTTGGGGAATTAACCAACAAAAGGAGGCACAGTTAACGATTGACTTTGGCAGGCCTGTAGAAACGGACTGGATCCGCTTGTTATTTCGGGCGGATTACCCACATGATAGCTATTGGGAGGAAGTCACTTTAGCCTTTTCAGATGGAGAGGAACGAGTAGTTGCCACAACGAATACCGCCTATTTTCAAGAAATAAAGTTCCCAATGAAAACAACACAAACTTTGACATTAAAATGCTTACGAAAAGCGCTGGACTCTTCTCCGTTTCCAGCGTTGACCCAAATTGAAGTATTCGGTCGGAATAAATAACAAGAGGTCGGGACAGAACCGTTTAGCTCCGAGAAATAAGAAGAAATTTCCGAAAATTGCTCTTTAATTTTTGGAGAATTTCGGCTTATTTCCGAAGGAGTTGGTTCTGTTCCCGCCGTTTATCAGTTTTTGAGCGTGGAGCAAAAATCCAAAGTGATTTTTGTCCCACGCTCTTGTTTTTAAGAGAAATAATCAAGAAAGGTCGCTTTTTATTTTCTTTTACGTTATAATACAATAAGTTAATATGTTAACAAGTTAAGGAGTGATGGAGATGTGTAGTCAAGAAAATAAACAAAGACTGATCTCTCTAGGAGAAAATGTCACAGATGAATGGATTCAAACGCAATTAAATGAATGCGTTTCAAAAATTGCTAAAAATATGCAGCGTTTCGGAACACAGTTTCCTTCAGCTTGTGCTACGAATGGTCGATATCGTCTCAAAGCTAACGATGATTGGACCAATGGCTTTTGGACAGGCATGCTTTGGCTGGCATATGAGTGGTCTCACCAAGAAAAATTTCGTTTACTGGCAATGGAAAATATTGACAGCTTTCAACAACGATTAGAGGAGCATTTTGTTTTGGACCACCATGACATTGGTTTTTTATATAGTCTATCGGCGGGTGCTGGGTATAAAATTACCGGTGATGAGCGCTGTAAACAAGAAGTGCTAGCTGCCGCTGAAGTATTGTCAGCACGATTCCAAGAAAATGGCTCCTTCATCCAAGCGTGGGGCCATTATGGTGATCCCAAAGAATATCGATTAATTATCGACTCATTAATGAATTTACCGCTTTTATTTGAAGCAACTAAATTATCTGGAAATAGGGTTTATGAGGAAATCGCCTCACGTCACTATCATACGTTAATGAAAACGGTGATTAAATCCGATGCGACAACTTATCATACCTATTATTTTGATCCAGAAACAGGCAAACCAAAACATGGAGCTACGCATCAAGGACATAGTGATACTTCCATTTGGGCACGAGGCCAAAGTTGGGCAATTTTAGGGATTCCCCTAAACGAAACATTTCTCCATTCCCAACCATTTCCAGAAATGTATCCACAAATAGTGGAGGTTTTTCTAGCTCATTTGCCAGCAGATTTAATTCCCTATTGGGATTTTGATTTTAATGACCAAATGCCATCTGACAAAGATAGCTCGGCACTGGCAATTGCGACATGTGGTTTATTGGAAGCAGACAAACTACAGGCTTTTCCTCAAGCAAAAGAGCTTGCCAAAGGAATGATTTATCAATTAGGAGAATATTATCGTACGCAAAATGATTCCGAAAATGAAGGACTGCTACTCCATGGTGTTTACGCACATGCAGAAGGAAAAGGGATTGATGAACCCAACTTATGGGGCGATTATTTTTACATGGAAGCCTTAATGCGTTTAGCAAAACCATCATGGCAAAGATACTGGTAAAGGGGAAAAATGATGCAAACGTTTGAGATTAAAGAAGACTTTTTATTAAATGGACAACCAATAAAAATTATTAGCGGGGCGATTCATTACTTTCGAATGACACCTAGACAATGGGAAGATAGCCTCTATAATCTGAAAGCTTTAGGGGCTAATACAGTAGAAACCTACATTCCTTGGAATATTCATGAACCAGAAGAAGGCGTATACGATTTTGAAGGAATGAAAAACATTGAAGCATTTGTCCGCGTGGCAGAAAAACTGAATTTACTAGTTATTCTGCGTCCTTCGGCTTATATTTGTGCAGAATGGGAGTTTGGTGGCTTACCAGCATGGCTTTTGAAAGAAAAAGGCGTGCGATTACGTTCGACAGATCCTATTTTTATGACTAAAGTTCGTAACTATTTTCAAGTATTATTGCCTAAACTAGCACCACTGCAGATAACACAAGGTGGACCAGTGATCATGATGCAGGTTGAAAATGAATATGGGTCCTATGGCATGGAGAAAGCGTACTTGCGACAAATCAAGCAGATAATGGAAGAACTGGGGATTGAGGTTCCTCTTTTTACATCTGATGGCGCTTGGGAAGAGGTTCTGTATGCGGGGACGTTAATTGAAGAGGATGTTTTTGTGACAGGAAATTTTGGTAGTCATTCGAAAGAAAATGCTGCCGTTTTGAAAAAATTTATGACTCGTCATGGTAAAAAATGGCCGTTGATGTGCATGGAATACTGGGATGGGTGGTTCAATCGTTGGGGTGAACCAGTGATTCAGCGAGAAGGTACCGACTTGGCGAAGGAAGTAAAAGATATGCTGGCAGTGGGTTCTTTAAATCTCTATATGTTTCATGGAGGAACAAATTTCGGCTTTTATAATGGGTGTTCGGCGCGAGGTGCAAAAGATTTACCTCAAGTCACTAGCTATGATTATGATGCTTTATTAACAGAAGCAGGAGAACCAACAGAAAAATATTATGCTGTTCAAAAAGCAATTAAAGAAGCATGTCCAGAAGTTTGGCAAGCACAACCACGCACGAAAAAACTGGGGAATTTAGGAAGCTTTCCAGTAACTGCTAGCGTATCCTTATTCGCAGTAAAAGATCAAATGATGACACCGAAGACCACCGCGTATCCATTAAGTATGGAAGAAGCTGGCTCAGGCTATGGCTACTTGCTTTATTCGTTTGATTTAAAAAATTATCATCATGAAAATAAACTAAAAGTGGTCGAGGCCAGTGATCGTTTACACATTTATGTAGATGGAGATTTAGCTGCTACCCAATATCAAGAGACAGTGGGAGAAGAGCTACTCGTTTCAGGACAAACTGAAAAAGACACACTTGCGTTAGATATCTTAGTGGAAAATTTAGGTCGCGTTAATTATGGCTTTAAATTAAATAATCCGACACAAAGTAAAGGAATTCGAGGTGGAGTGATGCAAGACATTCATTTTCATCAAGGCTATCAACACTATCCCTTAACTTTTTCACAAGAGCAATTAGCCAAGATTGATTACACAGCTGGAAAAAATCCATTGCAGCCTTCATTTTATCAAGTAACATTTGAATTAGAACAGCTAGCAGACACGTATATTGACTGTCGAGGCTACGGCAAAGGATTCGTTGTGGTCAATGGTCATCATCTAGGTCGTTATTGGGAAATAGGCCCCATTCATTCGCTGTATTGTCCCAAAGAATTTTTACAGCAAGGACAAAATGAAGTAGTAATTTTTGAAACAGAGGGAATTGAAATTGAGTACTTGAAATTTACGAATCAAGTAATCATAGATTAAAAAAATAGAAGTAGAAGCTGAAATTTATTCGGCTTCTACTTCTATTTTGGTTTTGAAATATTTCCAATGTTTATAACTAATAATATATTCAGCAACACTACCATCTGCGAGATAGGAATGTTTAACTTGTTTAACAGCGGGTTCACGAAAACTTAATTGAAGTAAATTCAATAACTCAGCATCTTCGGGAAAGACAATTTCATTTGTTTCTACAGAAGCCAACGAGAAGAGGTCTACTGAAAAATCTTTACGGACTCGTTCATACACACTTGCATAAGCTGTGAGGTCCTTTGAGAGCGGCTCTTTAACAAGCTTTTTGGGAAGATGTGTGATATGTACGAGAAAGGGTGTATCTTCAGAATAGCGTACACGCTTGATTCTATAATAAGAAGCGTTAGCTGGTAAGCCTAATTCCTTTAAAATTTCGGCTTGATTTTCTTCTTCAATTGAAAGGACTTTAACTTTTTCAGAGTCTAAAGAATGCAACTCGATATCAGAAAATTTTACATTTTGAGAAACTTTTGATTTCGAAACAAAGGTCCCTTTTCCTTGGATACGATACAAGTAACCTGCACTGGTTAGCTCATTCAGTGCTTTGACAGCTGTGATAGAACTAACAGCATATTTTCGTTTAATATCGGCTTCAGAATAAAATTTATCACCAGGAATAAAGGTATGATTTTTTATTTCACGTAAAAGGTCTTGTTTAATTTGTTCATATTTAGGTAACATGCGATTGCCTCCATTCTAGTAATCGAATGAATTAAGCATAACATGTTAACTAGCCTTTAGCAAACACTTTGAAAAAGAGGAAAGACAATTTTTATTTAAAGAATTCAAAAAAATAAATTCAATATATTAAGATATTAGGTTTACGGATAACTTAGTATGTGTTATAGTAAGTTCGTAGAGAACATAACATGTTAAGTAGGATCGCCTACATCTAGGGAGGGAAATTCGTGGAAAACATTGTACTAATTAGTCATGGTAGCATGGCTGAAGGCGTCAAAGTTAGCTTAGAAATGATCGTTGGTCGGCAAGAACACGTGCATACAGTCTCATTACGACCAGATAGCGACAATCTTCAATTTGAGAAAGAGCTAAATGAAAAAATGAAAGCCCTTAACGGTACGACACTGATTATTGCTGATTTACTAGGAGGAACGCCATGTAACGTGGCAACTAAGAATTATTTGAACGTTGACGGAGTGGAAATTATTGCAGGGATGACGCTCTCTGTTGTGATTGAAGCAGTGGTTAATCAACAGGCTTCGATTAAAGAATTAGTTTGTTTAGCACAAGAAAATATTGTTGATGTAAAGGCTGGAATGAATCAAGCAGAACAAGAGATTTCAGAAGCCAGCAAAGAAAAAGAATTAAGTAACTATAGTCAATATGCTGGAAAAGAAAATATTGTAAACACACGGATCGATGAACGGTTAATTCATGGACAAGTAGCGGGAATTTGGTCGACAAGTCTTAGTACACAGCGAATAATTGTAGCCAATGATGAGGCGGCTACAGATCCTTTACAAAAATCATCTTTGAGAATGGCAGCGCCTTCTTCGATGCGTTTATCTGTTCTTGGAGTAGAGGCTGCCGCTAAAAATATTCAATCAGGAAAATATGGTAAACAGCGTTTATTTTTATTATTTAAAAATCCGAAAGATGTGCTCCGCTTTATCGAAGCGCAAGGACCTATCAAAACTGTAAATGTTGGGAATATGAGTTACAAAGAAGGAGCACGCGAAGTAACAAAAAGTATTCAAGTTTTACCAGAAGAAGAACAAATTTTTGAAACAATCGCTTCAAAAGGCGTCACTGTGACAGCCCAATTAGTTCCAAACGATCCAGTCGTTGATTTTATGAAAAAATTACGCGGCTAAAACTGTCAGACTAAGAAAGAATATTTTTAAATTTAGGAGGAAATTTCAATGCATTTAGCAGCGTATCAAATTATTTTAATTACTATTTATGCGTTTATTGCTATTAATGACTCACTTATTTCAAATACGTTGACGCAACCAGCTATTGCTGGAATGATTATGGGAGATTTAAAAACTGGTTTAATGGTTGGCGGCACTCTTCAATTAATGCGTTTAGGAATTGCTGCTTTTGGTGGAGCATCGGTACCTGATTATTTCACAGGGGCTGTTTTAGGAACCGCTTTCGCTGTAATCTCTGGAAAAGGAGCGGAGTATGGCATTGGTTTAGCTGTTCCTGTTTCTCTGTTGATGTTGCAACTAGATGTAGTGGCCCGTTTTTGTAATGTCTTTTTACTTCATAGTGTCGATAAAGCGATTGATAAGATGCAAGTAAAACGGATTCCACGTTTAGTTTTATCTGGTTCTGTTCTATGGGGACTGTCTCGTGCCATTCCGATTTTATTAATGTTATTAGCGGGGGATGCTGTAGTAACAACGATTACCGATAACATGCCAGAATGGCTAATGACGGGCTTAAAAACAGCTGGAGGAGTATTACCTGTTGTCGGTGTAGGGATTTTATTACGTTACTTGCCAACGAAGCAATATATCCCCTATTTACTATTAGGCTTTTTCTTAGCGGCTTATTTAAAAGTTCCAATGTTAGGTGTTTCGATAGTTGGGATGGTAGCAGCGATGCTTGTATTTAAACGTGATGGGGCAAAAAGCACGACACAAGCAACAACAGGAAATGGTGATTTTGAAGGAGGATATGACGGCGATGAGTAAGCATAAACTGACAAAAAAAGAATTAAATGCAATTAGCTGGCGTTATATTTTAGGAAGCCAATTAAACTGGAACTATGAACGTATGATGAGTTCAGGATATTTATACGGCATCTTACCTGTTTTAAAAAAATTCTATGGTCATGATGAAGCACAATTTCAAGATATGATGCGCACACACAATCAATTTTTTAACACCAATGCTATTTTTGGGAATTTAATTATGGGGATTGATGTTGCGATTGAAGAGCAAGATGGCTATAAAGCGAAAGAAACAATTATTGCGCTAAAAACAGCTCTGATGGGTTCTTTGGCAGGCGTTGGAGACTCTTTATTCCACGTTATTTGGGGGACGATTTTCGGCTCTGTTGCAGGGACACTGGCTCAAAATGGTTCGGTGGTTGGCTGTGTTATTTGGATTATTGCAAATATTGCACTATTGTTTGGTCGGGCCGCGCTCTTACCACTTGGTTATAAGCAAGGGGTCAAACTAGTGACGACCTTAAAAGACAAGTTATCTGCCTTTACGAATGCAGCAACTGTTCTTGGTGTGACTGTGATTGGTGCCTTAATTCCTTCAGTTATCAAGGCGACAGTTCCTTTTGTTTATAAAAAGAACGGGGTCGAATTAGTTATTCAAGATACGTTAGATGCAATTTTACCTTCCTTAGTTCCAATCTTACTTGTTCTTTTAACTTATTGGATGTTAGGTCAAAAGAAATTAAATTCCACACGAGTGATTTGGATTATTTTAATTTTATCGATTGTTTTGAGTGCCTTTGGTATTTTGGCGTAAAAAGTATATTAAGTGATTTTCAGAGAGTCGGAGAGTGTAGAAAGTATTTTTCTTCACTCTTTTTCTCTAATTCGGATGTAAGCGTTTTACGATAATTTTTTAGGAGGAGAAAGAATGAAAAACAGGAAAATATGGGTAATGCTGGTCGGACTGTTTACTGCTTTGACGAGTGGATTTATGGGAACCACCCTTACTTTTGCAGAAGAAAACGAAGCAAGCCAAACGATTGAGCAACCCTCTTACATTTCAGATTTCCCCAATCAAGTTGGGCATTGGCAAGATTTGGTGGGAACAGCAGAAAAAAAGAATGATTCTACTGGTTTATGGATCGCAAACACGAAGCAAGGGACAAACCTCGAATCTGTCTCTATCAATCTTGATGCACGCGAACAATCTTCAGGAGATCTTGAACTAACCTTTTTATATGAAGGACAAAGTAACTTCGGATTGGTTTTTCGCGGAGATAAACAAAAGACGAGTCAATGGCAATCTTTTGCTTATAATCGTGACGGCCGCTGGCAATTAGGACAACCAGGCGGTAAATGGCTAACTAATATTCCGGGACCAACATTACTAAGTGGCCAACAATATAAACTGCTGGTTCGCTATGACGGGAAAAAAATTCAAACATTCCTGAATGATCAATTATTTTATGAAAATGAAGAGGTTCATTATCCTGATGGTACGTCCATTAATGATGACTGGACGGGCGCTATAGGAATTAGACTATTTGGTAATCTATCAAAGCTGAATATCATTTCTATGAAAAGTGGCTCCGTTGGTAGCATTCCTGTTATCGATTCATCTGCAGAATACCGAGAATTAAAAGAAAAATGGCGAAATCAGCTTGTTTCAAAAGAATATGATTCAACTAACCAAGCGCTTGTAGACTACGTCCAAAAAATCTCCAATGAAGCAACAGAACTCGATCAAACGATGAATAAAGAGCCGAACCGCAGCTATTTATGGCCACTAGAGCCTGGCAATACGCCATCGGCTGATTTAACGACTCAATTTACCAAATTGCAAAAATTAGCGTTAGCCTATGGAACGAAGGGGAGTACGCTTTACCAAGATGACAAATTGGCAGCAACCATTATTGATGGCTTAGATTTTATGGTAACGCAAAAAGGGTATGATGGGAAAAAGTACCACGGAAATTGGTGGGACTGGCAAATTGGTGTGCCACAGAAGTTTCTTAATATTCTAATGATTTTAGAGGATAAAGTTTCTCCAGAAAAGCAACAAATCTATACAAATGCGCTGAGCAGTTATGTCCCAGATCCGTTTAAACAGTTGTATACAAAACCACAAGGAACGTTTGTGGATTTAGCTTTTATCCCAAATTTTGTGACATCAGGAGCGAACCGCACGGACTTAGCTTTAACTGTTTTGGGGTTAGGAATTTTACAAAAGGATAGCGGGAAAATTAACCAAGCATCCAGTAGTATCGTCGATGTATTTAAATTAGTCACAAAAGGTGATGGTTTTTACCAAGATGGTTCTTTTATCCAGCACAATAACATTCCTTATACAGGTTCGTATGGCAATGTTTTGGTGAAAGGGGTTGGACAAATTTTGGCCATTACAGCAGATTCATCTTTTCAAATGGATGCAACTCTTGTGACAGAATTTGTTGAAAATGTTGATCGTGCCTTTCTTCCTTTGATTTATAAAGGTGAAATGCTACCAACTGTGAATGGCCGTTCCATCTCAAGAGCCCCAGCAGTTGGAAAAACAGGCTATGGCTCAACTACCATGTATAATTTATTAATTGTGGCTAAATTTGCTCCTAATAATTATCAAAAGAAATTTCAAGAAGCCGTTAAATATTGGATGAAGGAGAACCCAGATTATTATTTGACAAATGCTCGTGATTTTAATGATTTACAGATGACTATGCAACTTTTAACTAATCCAGAAATTACGGGAGGGCAACTTCCTTTTACAGGCACGAAACTTTATGCTTCGATGGATCGATTTGTCCAACGCACACCTAGTTATATGTTTGGGCTAGGCTTGTATTCAAAGCGCACTGCATCTTTTGAAGCAGGGAATAAAGAAAATAAACGTGGCTGGCACACTGGTGACGGAATGATGTACGTATATAATGATGACGAGGTTCAATTTAATTCCAGCTATTGGCCAACTGTAGATCCCTATCGACTACCAGGAACAACTGTAGATACCATTTCTTTGGCAGATGAAGTTTCAGCATTTACAACAATCACATCGAAAGAGCAATGGGTTGGTGGAGTAACGTCAGAAAATCAGGCAGTAGTAGGGATGGCTCTTAATAAAGACGGGACCAAAAATAATGGGAAACTTTTACCTATGAACCTACAAGCTAAAAAATCTTGGTTTGTATTAAATGGGCAAATTATCGCATTAGGCGCAGGAATTAAAGGGGATACAGAAGCTTCGATTGAGACAGTTGTTGATAATCGTTTGTTAAATGATGCCTATCAGTATCAAGTGCTATCAAATATTGGGGAGATTCATGAGAAAAATGAAACGAGTAAAAAACAATGGTTATTACTAAAGTCGGATCATTCCAATGCTAATATGGGTTATTATTTTCCAGAAGAAACAACGGTAAATGTTAAAAGTGAAACTAGAAAAGGAACCTATAAAGCAATTAATGAAGCATTTCCAAGTGATAAAGAATATGTAGGTGATTATCGAACATTTACGATTCAACATGGTCAACACCCAACGAACGAGCATTATGCTTATGTAGTTTTACCAGGAATCGATGAAACTGATTTAAAAACATATGCTGCCAAAAAAACAGTAGAAGTTCTCTCAAATACAGAAGAAATTCAAGCAGTTAAGCAAGAAGAAGAAGGCTATCTTGGGGTTAACATTTGGTCAGAAACTGGCGGTACAATAGCAGGGATTACCTCAAATAAAGCTATTTCTTTAATGAGAAAGACACAACAACACCAAAAAACGTATACTTTCTCTGATCCCACACAAACAACTAAGACACTGACTTTAAAAATACCAAAAGATTACAGCAGAGTAATTAGTCAAAGTGACGGAATCACTTATGATGATGCAACAGAAACCTTTACTATTAATTTTGAAAATGCTGCAGGAAGTAGTAAACAAATTATTGTAGAATAACTAAAAGAAATTAAAGTAGCCTCAAATTCCAGTTTTAATCGGAATTTGAGGCTACTTTGTTGAAATTATTTAAGATTCTAACATTTCTGCAGGTAATAAAATCGTTTCACGATGGCCATCATCAAAAGCAAAAATTCGCGACGGATATGCCGTAGAATAACTAAATGGTAAGTCGATGGCCATTTCTACTGAACTATTTTCTTGAGAAAAATGGACAGTCACTTTGCCATTATTGTTCAACAAATCAAAGTGAAGTAAGTCGTTTAAAGGGATAACCCCTTTTAGATTTAAGTCAATAATCAACCAAATACTATCAATTAAGCCACTAGGTAAGCTGGAAACAACACCTAATGAAGCATAGCGGCTACGGTCACTATCAAAACGTTCAAACATATGGATGACCTCCTTTTTGTTTACTTACTTTTAGTATACTGCAAATTTTAAAAAAAGAAATTGTTTCGTTTGAAAATATTGCGTAGATTAGCAAAAATTTAATATTCCTCTGTAGCTTCCTAGCTTTGCAGGTGTCATCATTTATGTGAAGAAATCAAGACATGCAGTAAAAAGAAAATGGGACGTACGTTGTTTCAACGTACATCCCATTTCTAAAACTTAAGAGAATCAGCTGAACAAAAGTGTACTCTTTATTCGGCTAATTCTGGTTCAGTCGTTTCAGCAGCTGTTCCTTCTTCTTCTTCAGGAGCAGTTTGTGCTTCAACAATAGCAACTAGTTGTTCTTCTGGATCAGTTAAAATTTCATAGTCTTTGTGTTCAGGTAAATCAGCGATTGTAAGAGCATCACCAATTTCTAAGTTTGTAATATCTACTTCAATTGATTCTGGCAATTTATCTGGTGTGGCTGCCACTAAAACAGTGTACAAGTTTTGAGCTAAGGTACCCCCAGCTTTCACACCTGCAGATTCACCAATTAATTGAACTTCTGCTTCGACTTCTGTTGTTTCTTTCATATTTACAGATAAGAATTCAACATGAAGCATTTGACCAGTAAAGGTATCTAATTGTGCTTTCGACATTAATGTGTTGATGTTTTTTCCATCAACTGTCATTTTAATAACGGTGTTAGCACCATGTTCGCGTAAAATTTTTGATAAGTCTTTTTCTTCAAAATAGATTGGTGTACTTTCAATTTGGTAACCGTAAACAATGGCAGGTACTTTCCCTTCGTGACGTAGCTGATTTCTTAGTGAACGTGGACGGATAGCTCTTTCTTTAACTTCTAATTGTACTGACATAACCTAATTCCTCCTTGAAATAATGAGTGATTTGGTTAAACTCAGAAACAAAACATAATGGAAAAAAGAAACTCTTTTTTCAGTTGTTCTTGTCTAGAAAAATGCTAACAATAATCAAAAAATCCCCACAAATATTGCCAGGCAACACTCATGGGAATGGTTCATTGTTATCGTTGTTCTCTCCCAGGTCATTACGCTGTTTTTGAGAAACCTTTATTTACTTTACTTATTAACCGTAACACTTATATTTTTATACGTCAAGGAATTACCTTTTTCCACTTTTCATCTTTAACGGATTCCACTATACTAATACCAGAATGGAGCGGAACAATGCGATTAGATAAATTACTAGAAGAACTTCAGTTTGGATCACGCAAAACGGTGAAACGATTAATTAAAGGCAAGCAGGTCACTGTGGATGGCATCGTGACTTTAAATGAAAGCCAAAATGTCGATGCGCAATTACAAATGATTAAAGTAAAAGGACAATTAATTTCGCATAAGACCCATGTGTACTACATGTTGAATAAGCCAAAAGGTGTGGTTAGTGCTGTCTCAGATGCATCTAAAAAAACAGTCATTGATTTGATTGCACCACAAGACAGACGCCCTGGTCTTTATCCAGTGGGCAGACTCGATGGCGATACGGAAGGGTTACTTCTATTAACAGATAATGGACAATTAGGGTATCAATTAATTCGGCCAAATAAAGAAGTAGCGAAATGTTATGAAGTGAAAGTCAATGGTTTGGTCTCTGCAGAAGATTGTGCTAAATTTAAAGATGGGATTGTTTTGCAAGGAGGCATTCAATGTAAGCCAGCAAAAATAACTGTTCTTGCAGCGACTGAAACGGAGAGTCATGTTTTCCTGACTATTCAAGAAGGAAAATTTCACCAAGTGAAAAAAATGTTTTTATCTGTGGGGAAAAAAGTGACTGCTTTAAAACGTCAAACTATGGGGCCGTTGCGGCTAGATCCGCAATTACCTTTAGGTGCTTATCGTTCATTAACAAGAGAAGAGTTACAATTGCTATTGCCTTATTTTTTTATTGAAAAACAACAAACAAGCAAAGCGTTACCGAGTAATTTGAAAAGAGAAGAGGAACGGAAATGAAAACATTGCTTTTTGATGTTGATGATACATTGTTAGATTTTAAATTGGCTGAAAAGAAGGCGCTCCATGCCTTATTTGAAGAAGAAAATGTACCATTTACATCTGAAGTCGAGTCAACATACCACCGAATTAATCAAGGATTATGGCGTTCATTTGAAGAAGGAAAAATAACAAAAGATGTTCTCCTTGATACACGGTTTGGTTTATTATTTGACGCGTTTAATCGAGAAGTTGATAGCGTTAAAATGGGAGAAAACTACCGAGAATATTTAAGTCAAGGACATGACTTGCTTGGCAATAGTCAACGTATCTTGGAAAAATTAGCACCCCATTATGATTTATATATTGTGACAAATGGAGTGGCAAAAACACAGTATCGTCGATTGGAAGATTCGAAATTAATGCCTTATTTTAAAGATATTTTTGTTTCAGAAGAGGTGGGTTATCAAAAACCAATGAAAGAGTATTTTGATTTTGTTTTTGAACGGATTCCTAATTTTAGTCGAGAAAAAACAATGATTATTGGCGATTCTTTGCATTCAGATATTCAAGGAGGCCAACAAGCAAAAATTCAAACTGTTTGGCTCAATCCGACCTCCGCTCCAGCAACACCAACAATTCAACCCAATTATACGATTCAACAGCTAGATGAGTTGTTACCAATTCTTGGGCATTAAAAAACAACATTTCCTGTACAGGAAATGTTGTTTTTTTAACTTAAATGTAACCGTAAGCGAACCATATCCTTTAAAGGCAAGCCGTTTTCTATAATAGGCTCATCATAATGATGGATAAAAAAATCTGGTTCAATATGTGTCATTCGAAAACCGACTTTTTGGTAGAGATATAGCTGTTGAAAGCCTGTGCTCCCAGTCCCAATCTCCAAGTAATCATACTTTTCTTTTTTGGCAAAATCAATGGCAAAATGTAATAATTCTTGCCCGATGCCCCGCCCGCGGCTGTCTTCTGAGACAGCGATGTTTACGATTTCCAATGTCCGTGGGTGAGTCGGCAACAGGACTAAAATTCCTTGAAGTTCTTCAGTCTGATAGTCAAAGCAAATCCCGCGGGTAATGTAATCTGCCACCATTTTTTTTGAGGGATCTGCCTCATAAAGAAGAGCGTAATGCGCCGTTGTAAGTGCTTCTTTTTTGACTTTTTTAATCATAGGTAGGATTCTCCTTTTATTGATAAGTATACTGTAATTGAAAGAAGTGTGGGCAGATTTTTCATAAGAAGATAAAAATCACATGAAAAGTCTTGGAAAAGGTCTGGCATTCTTCAGAGTTTTCATTATAATAGTAAAAGACAATGAAGTTTTTGAAAAGAAAGAGGTTTATACATGAAAGATAGTCAGCCAATTATCATTGGTGTTACTGGCGGATCAGGAAGCGGAAAAACCAGTGTTAGCCGTGCGATTTTTAATAATTTTCCCGATCATTCAATTATGATGTTAGAACAGGATTCTTATTATAAAGATCAGAGCCATTTGAGTTTTGAAGAACGTTTAAATACCAATTATGATCATCCTTTTGCGTTTGATACAGATTTATTGATTCAACATGTTGAACAACTGTTAAATTATCAAGCCATTGAAAAGCCAGTTTATGACTACGTTGCGCATACAAGAAGTACAGAAACGGTGATCCAAGAACCGAAAGAAGTAATTATTCTTGAAGGGATTTTAATTTTAGAAGATCACCGCTTAAGGGATTTAATGGATATTAAAGTGTATGTGGATACAGATGATGACATCCGTATTATTCGTCGAATCAAGCGTGATATGGAAGAACGTGGCCGTACGTTGGATTCTGTGATTGAACAATATTTGACAGTCGTCAAGCCCATGTATCACCAATTTATTGAACCTACGAAACGTTATGCAGATATCATTGTGCCAGAAGGTGGCGAAAACCACGTCGCTATTGATTTAATTAATACAAAAGTGGATAGTATTTTAACAAAAATGTAATAGTTAGCTTAAATAGCCGTCTCTATATCAGAGTCGACTGTTTAAGCTTTTTTTGACTTTTAAAGGGTGGTTTTATCAAATATTTTAAGGGATAGCTAAAAAGTTGAAAATATTGCAAGAAACAATATGCTATAATTTTTTAAAGGAAAAGGAGGGAAGGGAATCTGAATGATAAAAAGAGGTGAGGTTTTTTATGCGAATCTCTCACCAGTTGTTGGTTCTGAACAAGGTGGGATTCGACCTGTCCTGATTATTCAAAATAACAAAGGTAACTTATTTAGTCCAACGTTGATTGTTGCACCGATTACCCGTAACGTAAGCAAGCGGCTGCAACCAACGCAAGTCCTCATCGAAATTCCCCATAACGAGTGCAGGACGCCATCACTTATTTTGTTAGAACAAATTCGAACATTGGATAAAGAACGAATGCTACACAAGGTTTGTCAACTTTCTCGTGAAGAGATGGAACAGGTCAATCAAGCTTTAAAAGTTAGCGTTGGTATCCGTTAATTTACATATAAAGAAATCGTTTTGGGGAAACGGTTTCTTTTTTTTGTTGAAATGGTTTCCAAATATTCGTTTTTCTCGTATAGTGAAAGAGGAGGCGATCACATGGATAAAATTCGTTATGGAATTATGAGTACTGCCCAAATTGTCCCAAGATTTGTAGCAGGGCTTCGAGAAAGCGCGCAAGCTGAAGTGCGCGGGATTGCATCAAGGCGTTTAGAGAATGCTCAAAAAATGGCTAAAGAATTAGCGATTCCGGTGGCTTATGGCAGTTATGAAGAGTTATGTAAGGATGAAACAATTGATATTATTTATATTCCCACCTACAATCAAGGACATTACTCAGCAGCTAAGCTTGCGTTATCACAAGGAAAACCCGTCCTACTGGAAAAACCATTTACATTAAATGCTGCTGAAGCAGAAGAACTCTTCGCAATCGCACAGGAGCAAGGGGTTTTTCTAATGGAAGCTCAGAAGTCTGTCTTTTTACCAATTACCCAAAAAGTAAAGGCGACAATTCAAGAAGGGAGATTGGGAGAGATTTTATGGGTTCAGTCAGTTACTGCCTATCCCAATGTGGACCATATTCCCTGGTTTTACTCGAGAGAAGCGGGTGGTGGAGCGCTTCATGGCTCAGGAAGTTATCCATTACAATACTTACAATACGTATTAGGGAAAGAGATTCAAGCGGTTACGGGAACCGCAACATATCAGCAAGGGGCGACGGATAGTCAATGTAATTTAGCTTTGAAATTTGCTGAAGGGACGCTGGGCAATATTTTTATTAATGTTGGTTTAAAGATACCTAGTGAAATGACCATTTGTGGTACAAAAGGGCAAATCGTTATTCCTAATTTCTGGAAAACAGATTGTGCTTATTATACAGATGCTCAAGGCAACACTGTCAAATGGTCTGAACAATTCACTAGTGAATTTACCTATGAAATCAATCATGTGAATCAATGTTTACAAGACAAAAAGTTAACTAGCCCCGTAATGACGAAGGAATTAACGATAGCAACCGTTAAAATTGTTGAAAGTTTTTATCAAGAATGGTTTGATAACGAATAATTACCATCACTTGCTATCCAAACTATTCTGTGTTAAAGTGTGTCTTATGCGACGAGTTGACTCAATCAGATAGCTTCGGCTATTCCGTTTTGACGGCTAGTGATTGTCAAACACAACGACACCAGATAGTACGGCTATCAGTTACCGGATTTGTAACGTGTCGGACAGAATACTTTTGTGGAGAAGGTTTCTGTCTATTTATGCAAATAAATAGTGTGGTATCCCTTAACAGTTACTACTGTTAAGGGATTTTTTTTGTATGAAAAGAGAAGTGTTGCACTTTTATAAGTGCAACTTTTTTGTGTTGTGGAACAGATAAAATAACGCTATAGTTTTAAGTGTAAAGGGAAAAGAAAAGAGGTGACAAGGCATGACCGTGTTGTTGTCCAAAAGAGCGATAAATATTTTATTGATGCTTTTGGATTTGGAAGGGAGTATTACCACGCAAGAATTAGCTGAGAACTTTACTGTCAGCGTTCGAACAATTAAGTATGATTTAGAAGATATTCGTGCTTGGTTTGAACAGCACGATGAGACACTTTATTCAAAACGAAATAAGGGAATCTGGCTAGATTTACCTGACTCTAAACGCTTACTGTTAAAAAATGAAATTATCGATGTCGATCGATTTGAAACCTATCCTGATCAAAAAAGACGAGTCAATGTATTGATTTTTCAGTTATTGTCAGTCAAAGGGTACTTAACGGCACAGCAGCTAGCAGATGAATTATTAGTGAGTCGAAACACAATTGTCAGTGATTTGGAACAGGTCGAACGGTTGCTGCAAGCATATGATTTAACCTTAATTCGCCAAGCGCGGCAAGGGTTTACAATCAGTGGTGAAGAAAGCAATGTACGCTTACTGATGGAATTTATCACTCAAAAAGAACTTACAGAATACGATATTTACCAAATTATGAACTATGTGACAAAGACAAAAGGGGCTGAAAAAATCCCTAAAATTAAATTTGGGTCAGGGACATTGTTTCAAGGTTGTTATCGTAGTGCATTGAAAAAAATGCGAAATTTAATTAATCCACTCGATCAAAATCAATTTGATTATGCCGAAATATTATCTATTACGTTGAGAGTGGCAATTGCCGCAGCACGTATGCAGATGGCGCATACAATTGGGACTTACCGAGTGTTATCGCAAAAAACACGCTTTGAACAACGGAACGAAGTACCACTTTTACTTTTACAAGAGGTGTTTGAACGGTATGACTTGCCTTTATTAGCGGATGAATATTTTTATATTTATAGTGATTTATTCGGAACCCATCAACGGCAAGATATGGTTCAATTAACAAAGCAAGTGATTGAAAGCGTTTCAAAAGAGCTGAATTATCCTTTTGTAAATGATCGCCAATTATTTACGAACTTGTTTGCACACCTGTCCTTACGTTTTACAAAGAAACATTTATTTATTAATGAATACAATCCGTTTTCTGAAGAAATCAAAGGAAAACACCCAGCGTTATTTTTAGCTATTCAAAGTGCCTGTAAACAATTAATTCAACGTTCTGTTTTGTTAGTCAACGATTCTTTCTGCGCATATATTGCGTTGCATTTTTTGGCAGCTCAGGAACGACAACAGCAGGAAGCTAAAGTTGTTAGGATTGTGTATGTTTGCTCGACGGGCTTAGGTGTGACCAGTTTAATTGAACAAAAAATTTTAGAGGAAGTACCAAACGTTGAACTCGCGGGGTTTGCTTCTGTTTTAAATGCAACTGAAGTGATTCAAGCAGAAAAGCCCGATTTGGTATTGAGTATTTTCCCAATTGAAGAAATGACATACCCATTTATTAAAGTTAGTCCATTGTTGACGGACACAGACTTAAGTTTGATTCGGGAAGAGGTCGATAAAATTTTATTAGGGAAACGTCAAGGAAAAGGTACCGCTCGCTCCACGAAATCTGATGTAATTGAAAAAAATGAACGGATACAAAGCCAAGATTTATTAGTAAAAGCGTATATTATTTATGAAGAGTTAAAACGAATGTTTCAAACAAAGTTACTGAGCGAATATCAAGAAGCCTTTTTACTTCACGTTTTATTAATGACACATCGAATTACGTTTAATAAACAATACGAAGAGATTCCTTGTAATAGAGAAGTATCTCATGAACGGCAAGAAGAAATTCGGCAAATTGAATGTTTATTTGCTAAAAATGAGTTACCTGTCAATCATGCTGAAATTTCAGCATTACTTAATTATTTAGAACAACCAAAGGAGGAAGAGGATGGAACTAGCAATGGAAGCACAGGAGATCATTCGACAAAGTGCTGAACCAGAAAAGCTACAATCGATTATCAAACAAACCAGTGCGCGATTAGCAGAAGCACAAATTGAACCAACGGAATTACAGTGGACGATTTTGATTAACCATCTCAATGAGATGCTGAATCGTTCAAGAGAAGGAACGACATTAGCTGGTGTTGATCGGACGTTATTTACGGAACTAACACCAGAAACGTTGAAAATTGCACAAGAAACAACAGAAGCAATTGGTCAGTTATCAGAAGATGAATGGTATGTTTTAGCTGTTCATTTTGAAGTTGCTAAACAAAACAATTAATAGGAGGAAAAGTTATGATTACAGTAGTTATCGCAGATCGTTTAGGAAAAGGACAAAATGTTGCAAAAGGAGTGGAGCAAGCCGGTGGTCGCGCGGTTGTTGTTCCAGGAATGGGCGCTGATATGCGTTTAGGAGATGTGATGCAACAAGAAAAGGCTGATTTAGGCATTTCTTTCTGTGGCAGTGGTGGTGCAGGGGCGTTAACGGCTGCTACTAAATACGGGTATCCCGAAAGACATGGCATGCGATCAATCGAAGAAGGGGTAACAGCAATTAACGATGGGAAAACTGTTCTTGGATTTGGTTTTATGGATCAGGAAGAACTTGGTAAACGAGTAACTGAAGCATTTATTAAGAAACACGGAGCATAGAAAGTAGTAACTTAGAAAGGAGCGGTAATTATGGATGCCACAAAACGGTCAACACAAACCGTGATTGTTTCTGGAAAAGGTAATAAGAAGAATGAAGCTTTTGCAAGTGCATTGAATGATGTTTCAAAAAAAGTATTAAAAGAAACAACAGAGGTCCTCATCCGGATTGAACCGAAAGAAGTAACTATTCGTCAGGCAAAAGAACAAGTTTATACAGAAAAATTTCTGTTCTTCTTCTTTCCTAGAAAGAGAGTGATTTATCATGTCGAACTAGCTGTAGAAGTGGAAATCCAAGCCATTGCAGTCGAAGAAGTTGATTTTTTAACGGAAACAATTAAAGAACCGAACGCAGTAGTAGTTCCGTTTCTTTCAAAAAGAGGCGTATAAAGGGAGGAAGAAGGAATGGAATTTGTAATCATTTTGCTGAAGTCATTGCTTATTGGTGGTTTACTAGGTTTTGCAGCTGGCGCAGGCGCTGCTCGGATGTTTCATGCACCACAAACGCAAGGGTTAGGGGCATTTAGAACATTAGGAGAAATGAACGCGGCACAAGGAGATCCAGCATCACACTTTTCTTTTGGTTTAGGTTTTTTCTTTAATGCTTGGGCTTCGGCCGTGGGAGCAGGGGCCTTTACACAAGATGTGACCCACCGGATTGTGCCTAACTGGGCTGCAGCAATTTTATTGGTAAAGGATAAAGATGTCACTAAAACGATGCATAATCCCAAAAAAATGGGGATTGTCGGGGCCTTTGTAGGAATGGCGACTGTGGCTTTCTTAAATAGTACAGCTGCAGCAATTCCAGAATCGCTACAAGTAACAGCAGTTGCGGTGTTGGTACCTGCAGCAACGATTTTAATCAATACTGTGATGCCCGTTTTATTCTGGCTAGCGGCTTTAGATGCAGGAAAACGGACGGGTTTCTGGGGAACGTTATTTGGCGGATTATCTCAATTAGTCATGGGCAATGCTGTCCCAGGAGTTGTATTAGGGATCTTAATCGGTAAAGGTGTCGATGATTTAGGGTGGACCCGAATGACACGCGGCATGCTTGGTGCCATTATCTTATTATTTATTTTAAGTGGCTTCTTCCGAGGGTTCGACTTAGAAATGATCGAAAGTTTCCGCTTGTCTATTCCTCAATGGTTAAATAATTTACACAATGTCTTCACCGTTAAATAGAAAAAAGGAGGTCTCATAGATGGAACAGCAAGAAAAAAATGAGTGGGCACAACAAGAACAAGAAATTCAAGAAGGTTTAAAAGGCAAAAGTTTTTGGTATGCTGATTGGGGCTTTCCGATTTTAGTCGGGATTATGTCAGCGGCAATTTTTGCAGGAACACATATGTATGTAGTTTATGGTGTGGGCGCCTTTAATGAAGTTTCAATTGTTGCGATGCTAAAAGCTGGTTTAGATGGTGGTTCTTATGGCGCTGCCGCAGCATTTGGTGCAAGTTTCCTGTTTGCACGAATTTTAGAAGGTTCTTTAGTCGGGATTTTAGATTTAGGTGGCTCAATTTTAACGGGGATTGGAATTGGCGTACCTGCAATTTTCCTCAGCATGGGAATTAAAGCGCCTGTAGAAAACTTTGGCTTAGCCCTTTTAACGGGTGCGATACTAGGGTTAGCAGTTGGCGGCGTAATTGTGTTGATTCGGAAATTTACTATCAATCAAGGAAATTCCACTTTTGGTGCGGATGTGATGATGGGTGCTGGTAATGCCTCAGGACGTTTCTTAGGCCCGTTAATTATTTTGAGTGCGGCGGGTGCTTCGATTCCTATTGGGATTGGTGCCACATTAGGAGCTTTAGGTTTTTACATTTGGAAAAAACCAATTGCTGGGGGCGCAATTTTAGGCGCAATGATTTTTGGTGCAATATTCCCGGTTTCTTTATAATAAGAAAAAGCCTTTTGTTTTGCACTTTCTCTGTCACGAATAAGAATAAGCGTTTACATTATAATGTTACTATGTTATTATAAATGCGAAATAATTATTATTTTTATTAGTTGAACGGAGGAATTAACAAATGAATGGTTTTGTACAGTGGATGGAAGTTAAGTTAATGCCGATTGCGAATAAATTTGGTTCGCAACGCCATATGACAGCGATTAGAAAAGGATTAATTGCAACGATGCCTTTAACAATTGTGGGCTCATTCTTTACAATTTTTCAAAATATTCCAATTGAGGCATACACAAAATTGATTGAACCTTATCAAGCAATTTTAGATATTCCTTCCCGCTATACGATGGGGTTACTTGCACTTTATGCAACATTTGGGATTGCTTCATCATTGGCCAAAAGTTATAAGCTTGACTCTTTGACGTGTGGAATTTTAGCATTAATGGCCTTTTTAGTAACAGCGGCACCACCAACACGTGTCTTTGAAGATGTTGACAACGTCATTACAGCAGGGCGCTATATTAATTTAGCAAATTTAGGTTCAGCTTCTTTATTTGGTGCGATTGTAACAGCGCTGTTATCTGTTGAAATTTATCGCTTCTTTATTGAAAAAGATATTATGATTAAGATGCCAGATGGCGTACCGCCTGAAGTGTCAAATTCATTTATTGCATTAATTCCAGGAGCAGTTATTCTTTTATTATTCTGGGTTATTCGCCACGTAATTGGTTTTGATTTGAATGGTTTCTTGAGTACGTTATTAATGCCACTTAAAGGTATCCTTGCTGGTAACAGTTTATTTGGCGGCTTACTAACAGTCTTCTTAATCTGTTTCTTCTGGGTTTTAGGGATTCATGGTCCAGCGATTATGGGCCCAGTTATTCGTCCTTTCTGGGATATGTCGATTGCAGAAAATCTTGAAGCTTTTACCAATGGTGCAAACGTTCATCAGTTACCTAATATTTTTACAGAACAGTTTTTACAATGGTTTATCTGGATTGGTGGCGCTGGAACTACGCTTTCTTTAGTTGTTTTAATGATGTTTTCTAAATCAACGTATCTGAAAAGTCTTGGCCGTTTATCGTTCTTACCAGGCTTGTTTAATATTAATGAACCAGTTATTTTCGGAACGCCGATCGTAATGAATCCTATTTTAGGTATTCCGTTTATCGTGGCACCGTTAATTACCACAACGTTATCTTATTTCTTAACAGTCGCTAATATAATTCCGATGATGGCTGCACGCTTAGCGTTTGCAATTCCAGCACCAATTGCTGCTTGGATGAGTACCAATTGGAGTTTCTCGGCTGCAGTATTAGTGATTGTTAACTTCTTAATTACAATGGCTATCTACTATCCATTTTTCAAAGTTTATGAAAAACAACAATTGGATAAAGAAGCAGAAGAATTAGCAGCTGAACAAGCAGCAAAAAATTAAAAAATGTTAGGGCGGGTGTTCTGATATGAATATCCTGCCCCTTCTAAGTCAGAGAAGAAAGTCAGGAGCGTATAAGATGATTATTTGGTTCATTTTCTTTTTTATCGTTAGTCAAATTATTATAGAAAAAGGGCAGTTGCCTACTGTTGTTTATCAATTTGGTTTGGTAAAGACGTTGGTTTTTACGGCAGTTTGTATTACTCTTTCCATGATAATTGGCGGATTTCTAAATCAACCAGTATTGCTCGTTGGCTCTACAACAATCTTGTGTAGCTCGGTGATTGCTTGGAAATTTCGAAATAAATTTGAAAATAGCGGAGTGTGAGAACGAAGATGAAAAGAGCATTAGGTGTATCAGTTTATCCAGATCATAGTGATATCAATCAAGATAAAGCGTATTTAAAAAAAGCCAGCGAATGTGGGTTTACTCGAATTTTTATGAGTATGTTAGAAGTGACCGATGGCAAAGAAGCGGTTCAGAAAAAATTTAAAGAATTAATTAGTTATGCGAAAAATTTAGGATTTGAAACAATTTTAGATGTCGTTCCAAGTATCTTTGATGAATTGGAAATTTCATATGATGATTTGACTTTTTTCAGCGAATTAGGAGCTGATGGGATTCGGTTGGATACAGGGTTTGATGGAAATAAAGAAGCCATGTTGACGTTTAATCCATTCGGCGTGGCTATTGAGTTGAATATGAGTAATGATGTCGCTTATCTTGATAACATTTTGACGTATGAAGCGAATCGACCTTTCTTATATGGTTGTCATAACTTTTATCCACAAGCGGGAACTGCATTGCCGTATGATTTCTTTGAAAAATGTAGCATCCGTTTTAAAAAGGAAGGTATTCGGACAGCTGCTTTTATTTCATCACAGGTAGGTGAAATTGGTCCTTGGGATGTGAATGATGGGCTACCTACTTTAGAAATGCATAGACAGTTGCCAGTCACTGTTCAAGCTAAACATTTATTTGCAACAAATTTAATTGATGATGTTGTTATTGGAAATGCTTATGCTTCCAACGAAGAATTAAAAGCATTGGGTCAGTTGAATCGTTATCAAACAGAATTGACCATTGTTTTTGAAGAAGCGACTTCTGAAATTGAAAAAGAAATCGTAACAAAAAATCAACATTTTCGCCGTGGAGATATCACTCAGCAGATGATTCGTTCCACAGAAGTGCGTAAAAAATATAAAAATGAAGCTAATCCCCCACATGATAATCAAGCAATGCTACAACCTGGAGATGTTGTTGTGGGAAATGATGCATTTGGAAAATACAAAAATGAATTACAAGTCGTTTTAGAACCACATCAAGACTCACGCAAAAATCGAGTAGGGCGTATTATAGAAGAAGAACTTGTATTATTAGAATTCATTAAGCCTTGGACAAAATTTAGATTTATAGAAAAGTAGGGAAGAATATGGACTACGATTTACTTATAAAAAATGGACAGACAGTAGATGGTATGCCTGTTGAAATTGCAATTAAAGAGGAAAAAATAGCTGCTGTTGCAGCAACTATTTCAGGTTCTGCAAAAGAAACTATCCACTTAGAACCAGGTACTTATGTATCCGCAGGCTGGATAGATGATCACGTTCATTGTTTTGAAAAAATGGCTCTTTATTATGATTATCCAGATGAAATTGGGGTCAAAAAGGGTGTTACGACAGTGATTGATGCTGGGACAACAGGTGCTGAAAACATTCATGAATTTTATGACTTAGCGCAGCAAGCAAAAACAAATGTTTTTGGATTAGTCAATATTTCTAAATGGGGCATCGTTGCTCAGGACGAACTCGCAGATTTAAGTAAAGTACAAGCGAGTTTAGTCAAAAAAGCGATTCAAGAATTACCAGATTTTGTTGTAGGGATTAAAGCCCGTATGAGTAGGACCGTTATTGGCGATAACGGCATTACGCCTTTAGAATTGGCCAAACAGATTCAGCAAGAGAACCAAGAAATTCCCTTAATGGTTCACATTGGATCAGCACCGCCTCATTTAGATGAAATTTTAGCCTTGATGGAAAAAGGGGATGTCCTAACCCATTGTTTTAATGGGAAAGAAAATGGCATCTTAGACCAAGCAACGGATAAAATAAAAGATTTCGCTTGGCAAGCGTACAACAAAGGAGTCGTATTTGATATCGGGCATGGTACGGATAGTTTCAATTTTCACGTAGCTGAAACAGCGTTGCGCGAGGGAATGAAAGCTGCATCAATTAGCACAGATATCTACATCCGTAACCGAGAAAATGGTCCTGTTTATGATTTAGCCACAACGATGGAAAAACTCCGTGTGGTCGGCTATGATTGGCCAGAAATTATTGAAAAGGTAACCAAGGCTCCTGCTGAGAATTTCCATTTAACGCAAAAAGGCACGTTGGAAATAGGTAAAGATGCTGATTTAACGATTTTCACGATTCAAGCAGAAGAAAAAACATTGACTGATTCTAATGGATTGACACGAGTAGCCAAAGAGCAAATTCGCCCAATCAAAACAATTATTGGAGGACAAATCTATGACAATTAGTTACGAAAAATTCCACTTAAAAGAAGTCATTAATGCTTCTGGCAAAATGACCATTCTAGGTGTCTCCAAAGTTTCGGAGGCAGTCCTCGCGGCTCAACGATTCGGCGGCGAACATTTCTTTGAAATGAGTGAACTTAGTGTGCAAACAGGGGCCTTTTTAGCTAACTTGTTGAAGGTAGAAGATGCCCAAATCGTTTCCTCGGCTTCGGCGGGGATTGCCCAATCGGTGGCTGCCTTGATTGGAAAAGGCAGCTTGTACCACGCATATCATCCCTATACAGAAAAAATCGAACAGCGAGAGATTGTTTTACCTAAAGGGCACAACGTGGACTACGGCACGCCTGTAGAAGTCATGGTAGCGCAAGGCGGCGGCCAAGTGGTGGAAGCTGGCTACGCCAACATGTGCAGTCCAGAACACGTGGAAATGATGATTTCCGAAAAAACAGCGGCCATTCTATACATCAAAAGCCATCATACCGTGCAAAAAAGTATGCTGACGGTGGCCGAAGCGGCCAAAGTGGCGCAACGCCACAAGGTGCCGCTAATTGTTGACGCGGCAGCAGAAGAAGATCTTTTCAAATACACTGAAGCAGGCGCTGATTTGGTGATTTACAGCGGCGCCAAAGCCATTGAAGGGCCAAGTGCCGGTTTAGTGGTCGGGAAAAAAGAATACATTGACTGGGTGCGCCTACAAGGTAAAGGCATTGGTCGAGCAATGAAAATTGGCAAAGACAATATCCTGGGCTTTACGTAAGCAGTGGAAGAATACTTGGCGCATGGCAGTGAATCAGGGGTTTCGATGCAAGAACGCTTAAAACCGTTTGTTGAAGCCATCAACAACCTGTCAGATTTAACCGCCAAAATCGTCCAAGATGGCGCTGGCCGAGACATTTATCGCGCCAGTGTCAAAGTGAACGGCAGAAAAACCGCCAAGGAAGTCATCCAAGCATTAAAAGCAAAAAGTCCAGCCATTTATACGCGAGAATATCAAGCCAACAATGGCATCATTGAGTTTGACATTCGTTCTGTCAATCAAGAAGAAATGAACAAAATCGTGCAACGATTACAAGAAATTATGGACACAAAGGAGAAATAAGTCATGTCATTAAAACCTAATTATTTAGAAGAACGCATTTGTTTAAACGTCTTAGCCAATTCAGTAGAAAATGCCCAAGCCTGTTATGAAGCAGCAGAAGGGCATGTTGTGTTAGGCGTCCTTTCAAAAAACTATGAAACCGATGAAGCAGCCATTGACGATATGAAAAAATACCAAGCAGCAACCAACAACGCTTTATCTGTTGGCTTAGGGGCTGGCGATCCTAATCAAAGTCAAATGGTGGCTCGCTTATCAGAAGTTTTACAACCGCAACACGTGAACCAAGTCTTCACAGGTGTCGGCGCTTCGCGGGCCTTACTTCGTCAAGACGAAACAGTGATTAATGGCTTGGTTTCACCCACAGGCAAAGTTGGCTATGTCAACATTGCGACAGGTCCGTTAAGCTCTGGTGCGCCAGCGGCGGAAGTACCTATCGAAACCGCCATCAAATTGTTGAAAGACATGGGGGGCAGTTCCATTAAATATTTCCCGATGAAAGGCTTGGCTCACAAAGAAGAATACCAAGCAGTAGCAGCAGCTTGTGCCAAGTATGACTTTTATTTAGAACCAACAGGGGGCATTGATTTAGAAAACTTTGAAGAAATTGTTCAAATTGCGGTGGATGCGGGCGTTAAAAAAATCATTCCTCATGTTTACAGCTCAATTATCGATCAAGAAACAGGGGACACTAGAACAGAAGACGTGAAAACGTTACTAACCATGATGAAAAACACATTGAATAAGTAGGTGGCAAAGATGAAAATTGCTGCGTTTGGTGAAGTCATGCTTCGTTTCACTCCGCCAGAGTATCTAATGTTAGAACAAACAGAGCAGTTAAGAATGAACTTTGTAGGGACTGGCGTAAATCTCTTAGCAAATTTGGCTCATTTTCAACTAGAAACAGCATTGATTACGAAATTACCTGCCAATCGTCTTGGTGAAGCTGGCAAAGCAGCGCTAAGGAAGTTAGGAATTTCAGATCAATGGGTAGGAGAAAAGGGCGATCATATTGGTAGTTTTTTTGCAGAAATGGGTTATGGAATCCGCCCCACACAAGTAACTTATCAAAATCGCCATCAGAGTGCTTTTGGCATCAGCGAGGCGAAGGACTACGATTTTGAGGCCTTTTTAGCGGAAGTAGATATGGTGCATATTTGTGGTATTTCGTTAAGTTTAACTGAAAAAACTCGTGATGCTGCTTTGATACTTGCTCAAAAGGCGCATGCCTATCAAAAGAAAGTTTGTTTTGACTTTAATTATCGACCTAGTTTGAATACAGCAAATAGCGCACTCTTTATGCGTCAACAGTACGAACGCATTTTACCTTATTGTGATATTGTTTTTGGCAGTCGACGTGATTTGGTCGAGCTATTGGGTTTCATTCCGCGAGAAGATTTAGAAGGTGAGGCACAAGAAACTGAACTGATTCAGCGTTTCATGTCTCAATACAATTTGGAATGGTTTGCTGGGACAACGAGAAGTCATTCCCAAAATCAAAACTACTTAAGTGGGTATTTATATACCCAAAATGAGTACCAACAGAGTGAAAAAAGACCGCTTCTTAATCTTGATCGAATTGGTGCTGGTGATGCTTATGCGGCGGGGATTTTATATGGCTATAGCCAAAATTGGTCGTTAGAAAAGGCAGTTACCTTTGCCACAGTCAATGGGGTCCTTGCACATACGATTCAAGGAGATATTCCTTTGACAACGGTCAAACAAGTGAATCACGTTCTTGAGCATCCGAATATTGATTTAATTCGTTAAAGAAGAAAACCAGAAGAAAAGTCGTGTGTGGCTTTTCTTCTGGTCTTTTTTTCATTATAATTAAAAGAAACAGATTGCAAAGGAGGCAGCAGGATGAGTGTTGCACATCTTTTAACAGTTTTAGAAAATGATGAATTTATTGAACGGATTCAAAAACGACCAGAAGCGTTCATTGGAACGACTGGCTTAGTCGGCTTAGAGAATTTACTTGTTCAGACAATTAACGGTTTATTAGAGTTTTTCATTGAAAAGAATCAAGGGAAAATTGCTATACAGTTATCGCGTCAACAAATCTCTTTTCAGGTATCTTCCACACGACCGCTTGTTTTTGAACAAAAGCAAGTCGATTTAGAACCACCTTTTCTGTATTTATCTGTTTTACAAGCCTTCTCAAAACAAGTAGGAATCAGTATCGATCAAGAAAAACAGCGGACTATTTTTATTTATCATCAAGGGCAATTGAAAAAACGATTATTATTACCTATTGAAGAAACCCAGGAACGAATTGAAGTCTTATTTTGGCCAGATACGCAAATTTTTGGTACAGAATCACTTTCTTATATGCGTGTTTTACAACAATGTCAACAGATTGCCATGTTGAATCCAGGCTTAAAGATTCTCTTAACACAAGAAGAGGAACAAAAAAATCTTTGTTATTACCCTAAAGGTTTAAGTAATTATTTATTTGAAAAAGATAACCCATTAACTAGAAAAGCCGCACCGATTATTCAAGCCAAGCAAACAGAATTGGCCCTTGTTCAATTTATTTTGAGTAAAAATCATGCGCCGCAAGTGCAAAAAACATTTGTTAATGGGCATTATCCCAGTCTTGGTGGAACCCACTATGAGGGCTTTCTTGATGGCGTAGTGGCCGCCTTCAATCAATTTTTAGAGGAGCAACATTACTCATTATCTGTGACAGCAGATAGTTTTTTAGCAGAATTTGATTTTGTTTTAGCCATTACGATACCAAAGCCCCGCTACACGGATGCAACGAAAACCATTTTAAGAAATACAGAGTTATATGAAGTGGTTAAAGAAGTCGTTTTTGACGAATTACAACACTACTTTCAACGTCATCCCAAATGGTTAGAGCAAGGAAGAATCGAGGGAAATGAATGAAAATTTTTGTCGATGGCGATGGTTCACCTGTGAAAGAGACGGTTATTGAAGTCGCTGTAGAGAAAGCTTTGGATGTGGTGATTGTTACTAGTGTAGATCATTATTCCTTAAAAGATTATCCAGAAAATGTCTCTTTTGTGTATGTTGATAAAGGAGCGGATGCTGCTGATTTTAAAATTGTGCAGTTAATAAAAAAAGGGGATCTTTTAATTACACAAGATTATGGCTTAGCTTCCTTGGTTTTGCCAAAGGGAGTGTCAGTTTTACATCAACTGGGTTATCAATATACGAAAGAAAATATTGATGGCTTGTTAGAACAACGCTATTTTAGTGGCCAAATTCGGCGAAAAGGTGGCCGAACGAAAGGACCTAAACCTTTTACAGACAAAGATAGAACAACGTTTAAACAAGCACTTATTGAGCTGGTGGAACGGAGTCTTTAGCAAGGAAAAGGCAAGCAAAGAATTTTGCCTTCACTAAATTTGCTTCTATTATGAAACTGGGTTTTATGCTAAAATAAGTAAGGATAATTTGAAAAATAATTTTTTCTAAAAGACAGGAAAGAAACTAGGAGGACAAGCATTTGAAGATTATTTTGTTGTATGGCGGCAGAAGTGAAGAGCACGATGTGTCTGTTTTGTCTGCATATTCCGTTTTAAATGCAATCTATTATAAATATTATCAAGTACAGTTAGTCTTTATTAGTAAAGATGGTCAATGGGTAAAAGGCCCTCTCTTATCTGAACGACCACAAAATAAAGAAGTTTTACATTTAACTTGGGCACAAACACCTGAAGAAACAGGCGAATTTTCAGGAAAACGAATCAGTCCTTCGGAAATTTATGAAGAAGAAGCGATTGTTTTCCCTGTTTTACATGGGCCAAATGGTGAAGATGGAACAATTCAAGGATTCATGGAAACCATTAATATGCCTTATGTAGGCGCAGGTGTCTTAGCTAGTGCTAACGCAATGGACAAAATCATGACGAAATATCTTTTACAAACTGTTGGCATTCCACAAGTACCATTCGTGCCAGTTTTAAGAAGTGATTGGAAAGGAAATCCAAAAGAAGTCTTTGAGAAATGTGAAGGTTCTTTAATTTATCCGGTCTTTGTTAAACCTGCCAATATGGGTTCTAGTGTCGGAATTAGCAAAGCGGAAAATCGTGAAGAATTGCAAGAAGCATTGGAAGAAGCTTTCCGTTATGATGCCCGAGCAATTGTTGAACAAGGGATTGAAGCACGTGAAATTGAAGTAGCCATTTTAGGAAATGAAGATGTCCGTACGACTTTACCTGGTGAAGTGGTGAAAGATGTCGCTTTCTATGATTATGATGCAAAATACATCAATAACACGATTGAAATGCAAATCCCAGCGCATGTTCCAGAAGAAGTAGCCCATCAAGCACAAGAATACGCTAAAAAAGCGTATATTATGTTAGATGGAAGTGGCTTAAGTCGCTGTGATTTCTTCTTAACAAGCAAAAACGAATTATTCCTGAATGAATTGAACACCATGCCTGGTTTTACTGACTTTAGTATGTATCCTTTACTATGGGAAAATATGGGCTTGAAATACAGTGATTTAATTGAGGAATTGATTCAGTTAGCTTTGAATCGTTTTAAACAACGCCAAGAATTTTATAATAACTAAGAAGAAAAAATCACACAAGACTGGGACATGACAAGACTTTGGCATGTCCCAGTCCCTGTGTCAGAGGAGCAAAACATAATGAAATTAACCTTCTGGGAAGTAGCGCAAGCGGTTGAAGCCAGTAATGATTGGCAACAATGGCCTGATTTTCCTTTAACAGGCATTGAATTTGATAGTCGTAAAATTGTGAAAGGAAATCTCTTTGTTCCTTTACAAGGTGAAAATGATGGTCATCGTTTTATTGAGAGTGCCATGGCTAATGGCTGTCAAGCCGCTTTTTGGGGACAGGATTTAGTCGATGCACCGCAACAATTGCCTGTTTTGCATGTTACTGATCCACTGGTTGCTATGCAAAAATTAGCTACCTATTATTTAAATAAAATGCAACCGAATGTCATCGCTGTGACTGGCAGTAATGGAAAAACCACCACTAAAGATTTAATTGCTGCTGTGTTATCTGAAAAGTTTGTGACTTACAAAACGCAAGGCAATTACAATAATCAAATTGGCTTACCCTATACTATTTTACACATGCCTGATGAAACAGAAAAACTGATTTTAGAAATGGGTATGGATCACGCTCAGGAAATTTCTTTCCTTTCCAATCTGGCTCAGCCAGAAGTTGCCGCCATCACAATGATTGGCGAAGCCCATGTGGAAAATTTAGGCTCACGAGCAGGCATTGCACAAGCAAAAATGGAAATCGTAGATGGTTTAGCCAAAGACGGTAGTTTATTTGTGCCAAGCGATGAACCTTTGCTAGAACCATTGGTGGAAAAAGTCACGCAACAAGTGATTACTTTTGGTTTTAGCCAGGAAAGTCAACTTCAAGGAATCGTCACAAATGAAGCCAAAGAGCAAACCTCATTCAAAATCAGTGATACACAAATGACGTTTACGATTCCAGTGCCAGGAACCTATAATGTCACCAATGCATTAATCGCAATTGGCATTGGTCGGTATTTCCAATTAACGGATAGTGAGATTCAAAAAGGGTTGGCTACAGCGGAACTAACAAAGAATCGGACAGAATGGCTGAAAGCAGCGAATGGTGCCGAAATTTTAAGTGACGTGTACAATGCCAATCCGACAGCTATGGGTCTTGTTCTGGACAGTTTTAGCAAAATGTCCAAAGTAGGAAAACGAATTGCTGTTTTAGGAGACATGCTGGAATTAGGTCCTGATTCTGCTGCCATGCATCAAGCAATGGCGCAGCATTTAGCCCCAGATGCGATTGAAGAAGTCTTTTTATATGGTTCTGAAATGGCTTATTTAGCTGATAAATTGCAAGAAACCTATGCACCAGCTAACATTCATTCTTTTAAAAAAGAAGAAAAAAATGAGTTGATTGAAGCTGTCAAAAAAGTTTTACAGCCAGAAGACATGGTGGTTTTAAAGGGAAGTAACGGGATGGGACTTCGTGAAGTCATCGATGCACTTTTGGAAAAGTAAATAAGTTTCATAAAACTTGCTGAAAATGGGATTCTATGATAGAATGACCTATTGCCGGAAGATGACGAGAAAAATTGAATCGTAGTAAATAAAATAGATCTATTTCTATGTTTAATAATAAATGTGAAGCTGAACGACCACGTTTGGCTTTTCTAATGCCATAAGGTGAATTTTTCGGTGAAATCAGGAAAGAAGAAATAGTTGGCACACTATAATGGATTTCTTTTTAACAACTGAAAGTGAAGACACCTGAAACTAGGAAGAAATCGTTCTTTCCGAAACAAAATCTAGGAGGATATCATTTGAAATTTAAAGAACTTGGTTTAGCGCCAGAATTATTATCAGCGGTAGAACGCGCAGGCTTCGAGGAAGCAACCCCTATTCAATCAGAAACAATTCCGTTAGCGTTAGCAGGAAAAGACGTAATCGGACAAGCACAAACAGGAACAGGGAAAACCGCTGCTTTTGGCTTACCAATGCTTAACAAAATTGACGCAGACAACCGCGTTATTCAAGGATTAGTCATTGCACCAACCCGTGAGTTGGCTATCCAAACACAAGAAGAGTTATTCCGTTTAGGCCGCGATAAAAAGATTCGCGTCCAAGCCGTTTACGGTGGGGCTGATATCGGTCGCCAAATCCGTGGACTAAAAGATCGTCCACATATCGTTGTAGGTACACCAGGACGTTTACTAGACCATATTAACCGTCGTACCTTGAAATTAGAAACTGTTGAAACATTAGTTTTAGACGAAGCAGATGAAATGTTAAATATGGGCTTCTTGGAAGACATTGAAAAAATCATCTCACAAGTGCCAGAACAACGTCAAACACTTCTATTTTCAGCAACTATGCCGCCAGCAATCAAGAATATTGGCGTGAAATTCATGAAACAACCAGAACATGTGAAGATTAAAGCCAAAGAAATGACGGCTGATTTAATTGATCAATATTATGTACGTTCAAAAGACTTTGAAAAATTTGACATTATGACACGTTTACTAGACGTGCAAACCCCAGAATTGACCATTGTCTTTGGTCGGACAAAACGCCGTGTTGATGAACTTGCCCGCGGGTTAGAAGCGCGTGGTTACAAAGCAGAAGGCATCCATGGCGACCTATCACAACAAAAACGGATGAGCGTTTTACGTTCATTCAAAAATGGTAACTTAGATATCTTAGTGGCAACAGATGTAGCAGCACGTGGGTTAGATATTTCAGGTGTCACCCATGTCTATAACTACGATATTCCACAAGATCCAGAAAGTTATGTTCACCGTATTGGTCGGACAGGTCGTGCTGGTAAAGGCGGTATGTCTGTGACGTTTGTAACACCAAACGAAATGGGTTACTTACATGTCATCGAAAACCTAACGAAAAAACGGATGACACCATTACGTCCACCAACCGAAAAAGAAGCATTTAAAGGACAATTAAGTGCAGCTGTTGAAACCATCGAAAGTGATCTAGAAGAAAATGGTTTAGACAAATATCTAGAATCTGCTGAAGCGTTATTAGAAAAATATTCAGCGACAGACTTAGCTGCGTTATTATTAAAAACAGTAGCGAAAGATCCAGCAGATGCGGTTCCTGTAAAAATTACCCCAGAACGTCCATTGCCTTCAAATAAAAAAGGCTTTAACAAAAATGGCCGTGGTGGTGGCGGTGGGAACAACCGTAATCGCAACCGTGGTGGCAATGGTAAAGGTGGCAGCTATCGTGGCAACAAAAACCATAAAGATGGCGACCGTAATTACAAAAATAGCGACCGCAAAAATAAAGATCAACGTGGCGGCAAACGTCATAACGATAAAAAACGTGGTTTCGTCATTCGCGAAAACGCTAAATAATCAAAAGAGCGAGTGTTCCGTCTATGAACGGAACACTCGCTCTTTTTTGGTAGATAATCGTTAAATAGAAAAACTTAAAAAAAGTAAAAAAGGCATCAAAATGATATAGAAAAAGAAAAACGCCAAAATTATCCAAGTTTTCAACGAGGAAGTTAGATTGAAGAGTTTCAGTTTTTGTTGTAGCAAATGAATGGTTATAATCCAAACCAGTTGCAAGAGAAAAAATAGGCTGGGATTTTTAAAGAAGATTGGAAATATGTAGAGCAACAAAGTAAAAATAAACAGGGCGCAACGAAGTAACTTTTTTTGCCGAGAAGTTAAAGTCATACGTTTTTCTCCTTTTTCTTTTTATTCTCCCATAAGTAGCCAAAATTTGCTATAAAATATTAGAACATCCGCTTAGTTTCCTGATTTTTTTCCGATACTTCTTAGTTGTTGTCTTACTTTTATAAAAATTCAGAAAAATTTTATAAAAATGTAAATAGGAAGAAAACGTATGGTACTTCAATTTGTGTGAGGATCTTGTAAAACATTCTTTATTTTTTTAGCGAATCAGTGGAAAAATTTTGAAATTTTGTTAAAATGAAAGGTAATTCGGAGTAACTATATTAAATAGGAAGTAAGGCGGAAAATGATAAAGGGAATTGGTATTGACGCAGTAGAATTAAGTCGGATAAAACCGATTGTTGAAAAACAAGGATCGTTTATTCAACGGGTTTTAACACCTAACGAATTGACCCTTTTTGAAAAGTTATCTACAAAACGTCAAATAGAATTTTTAGCTGGTCGTTTTGCTTGTAAAGAAGCGTTTTCTAAAGCATGGGGCACAGGGATTGGCAAGGTTGGTTTACAAGATATTGAGGTACTGACTGAAAAAACAGGTGCACCGTACGTAGCAAACTCGCCCCATAATGGTAAAGTGTTTGTCTCGATTACGCACACAGATACTATGGCGATTGCACAAATTGTTTTAGAAAGCGAATAATAGAAGCAACGAAGAAAGAAGGATGTACAATGGTCGTTGGATGGCATCGTCCTACACGGTTACATATCGATACGCAAGCAATTACTGAAAATGTCCAAAATGAATGTCAACGTTTGCCAGAAGGAACTGCTTTATTTGCGGTTGTGAAAGCGAACGGCTATGGGCATGGCGCCGTGGAATCCGCTAAAGCGGCGAAAAAAGGTGGCGCGACAGGTTTTTGTGTCGCCTTATTGGATGAAGCAATTGAATTGAGAGAAGCAGGTGTTCAGGACCCCATTTTAATTTTGAGTGTGGTAGACTTAGCTTATGTGCCTTTGTTGATTCAATATGATTTATCTGTAACGGTAGCTACACAAGAATGGTTAGAAGCTGCTCTTCAACAACTAACGCCTGAGAGTAACACGCCATTACGTGTTCACTTAAAAGTCGATACTGGCATGGGACGGATTGGCTTTTTAACCCCAGAAGAGACTAAGCAAGCAGTGCGGTTTGTTCAATCCCACAAAGAATTTTTATGGGAAGGGATTTTTACTCATTTTTCAACAGCTGATGAAATCGATACAAGCTATTTTGAAAAACAAGCAGGGCGTTTTAAGGCTGTTCTAGCAGTTTTAGAAGAGTTACCACGGTATGTCCATGTTAGCAATAGTGCGACAGCGTTATGGCATCCTGATGTGCCAGGAAACATGATTCGCTATGGAGTAGCCATGTATGGATTGAACCCTTCAGGTAATAAGCTGGCCCCAAGCTATGCGTTAAAGCCGGCCTTACGGTTGACCAGTGAACTCATCCATGTAAAACGCTTAGCGACTGGTGAAGGGATTGGCTATGGCGAAACCTACGTAACTGAAGCTGAAGAATGGATTGGGACAGTGCCAATCGGCTATGCAGATGGCTGGTTGCGTCATCTCCAAGGATTTACAGTGCTCGTGAATGGTAAGCGTTGCGAAATCGTCGGACGAGTGTGTATGGATCAATGTATGATTCGTTTAGCAGAAGAAGTTCCTGTCGGCTCAGTCGTTACATTAGTTGGAAAAGATGGCAATGAAGAAAATACGTTACAAATGGTAGCCGAAAAATTAGAAACCATTCATTATGAAGTTGCATGTACTTTCTCACAAAGAATCCCCAGAGAATATAACTAGATAGGAGGTTCCACTATGGTCAAACGCGGAGATATTTATTTTGCAGACCTTTCCCCAGTAGTGGGCTCGGAACAAGGTGGCGTCAGACCTGTCCTTGTTGTCCAAAATAACTTAGGTAATCATTTTAGCCCAACGATTATCGTTGCGGCGATCACAGCCAAAATGGCAAAGCCAAAATTGCCAACACATATCGGGATTAATTCTGATGAAACGGGCATTGAAAAAGATTCAGTGATTCTTTTAGAGCAGATTCGAACAATCGATAAGGGTCGCTTGAAAGAAAAAGTTTGTCATTTGAGACTTGATATTATGGAAGAAGTTGATCGTGCCTTAGGCATCAGTGTTGGACTTAGTAGCGATTCAGCCCCAGCAAAAGCAAATTCAGCTACATAAAGAACGATAGCTACTATGAAATCAACAAAGACTAATTGGATTTTTTTAAAAGCGACTGATCTAGTTCGGTTCGTTAAACATAGTTTGAGTAAAAGCGAGAGAGATAGCCAAGTGGCATCTCTCTTGTTTTTTTGTTTTGTATTTAAAAAATTAAAATATAAATATAAAATTCAAATTTTTATCATCTTATTTTAAATAAAGTTGTTGGCAAGGCTCAAACGGAATGTTACAATCAATACTATATAGAGTTTTTAAAGAGCGTAACAGGTGATTTTACAAGTTTTGATTGTCGAGCGATGACATAAAGGAGATTATATTTGTATGATGATTGTTGTACTTTTAATGAGTAGTTGCTTATTTTTATTTGTAAGCTATCAATTGTATTTGCGATTACTTGTCGAAAAACTGGATTCAGAGGACCGGATATTAAAGAGGAAAATAAATTTCTATAAGTATCAGAAAAATAGTCGTTTAATGATTTATTTATTGTTTAGTGTTTGTCTACTTAGCGTATTATTGTTAGGAATTGTTTATACATATTATCAATTAAATCAACGAAATATCCGCATGGAACAACGGATCGAGCGTTTGGCACAGGGCCAAGCTACTCAAGGTGACAAAATAAAAAAACAAGCGATTAAAAAAACAGCCTTAAATCAGTTTCCCTGGAAGCAAGCTGTTTCGGCAGAATCGGCCGCTGTCTTGACGAATTATGAATTACAATTAGCGCGTGAATGGCGTCCTTACCTCGGAGAGACGAGTATCACAATGATTAGAAGTGAAAAAACACAAACCTTGACACTGTCTGTTTTTTCAGTTGGCTTAAGTTACCATGAATTTCAAACAGGCCAAGACAATATTGTAGCACTTATTGCAGCGTTGAATTCAGTTAAAGAAATTACCATGATTGATTTTAATTTTACTTATCGAGATCAAGAGCAAACCCTTGTCAAATCCATTGATACGTATGCTCGTGAGACACTTGAAACAAATTTGGAGCCTGTCGTGATTAGTTAAAAGGACGAGAGAAAGGACATATATATGACAAAAAGACGTTTAATCAAAAAAATTAAAGATATTTCGGATGATACGCTTGAAAAAGAAGTCTTTTTTCAGCCAGGATTCGAACCAGAAAAAATAATTAGCGGAATCAAACCAGAACAACAGGAAAAAGAAATGGCGACGTTAAGAGAAAGGCTCGCCTACTATCAGAAAAAAGAAACAGCCTTTAAAAAACTTCAAGAAGAAAATGAGCAATTAAAGAACCAACAAGAAACGGAAAAACAAGCATTAGAAGAAAAAAATCAGGCATTACTTGAAACACTAAATCAAAAAGAACATGAAATTTTTGAATTGGAAGAGCAACTGGAAACGAACAGTGAAACCACGACAGAGGCTACTGCTCTTCAAACAAATCTGCAAAATGCAGAAAAACAATTAACCACTGTACATAATCAAATGGAACGTTTAGAAAGTGAATTAACGCAGCAAGTGGCAGAATTAGAAAAAGAATCGGCTGAACAGCAACAACATATCCAGACATTACACAACCAGTTAGCAGAAGAAAAAGGAAAGTTGGAGAAAAAAGGGGATATTACAGGAATGGAAAAGCAAGTAGAAACGTTAACGACAGAATTAGAAGAAAGTACAACGACTCAACAAGCATTGCAGGAACAAATTGAAAAACTAACTGTACAATTACAAAAAGTAGAAGCCGAAAAACAAGCCTTACAAGAGGCTGCCCAACAAGAAGTGATTGTGAAACAGCGCATGGAGGAGCTAAAGAATGAGCTTCAAAATAGTTTACAACAAAAAAATGAAGCAGAAGTAAAACTAGGTCGACTACAAGGTGTCAATGACAAACATCTTGCTGAAAAGCAAGTTTACCAAGGAGAATTAGCTGCTCTAAGAAAAGAAGTAGAGGCCAAAGAAGACAATTTAGAACAAGTTCAAAAAGAATTGAAGACACTACAAGCCGTTTCAAAAAATATTGAACCGAGTAGTGAGCAGTTAACAGAACTGCTACGCGCAAAACAGCAAATTAACGATTTATTAATGAAAAATCAGCAATTACAAGAAGAGGCTTTAAAATCGCAACAAGAAATTGGCGAAGTGATGGTTTCTGCCAAAAAAGAAGCCAATCGGATTGTTAATGAAGCGAAAGTAGAAGCAAAACACCTAATCAATTCTGCAGAATTAGAAATGTTAAATATTGGTAATCGAGCGAAAAGTATTTCGAATGAAGTCGAAGCATCAAAAGTAGAAGTACTTGAGATTTATCGCGAATTAGAGGAACGCTTAACTAAACTGACACGTCTTGAACAAGATAACTATTAATAAAATGGTCAGTAAAAAGTTAACGGGAGCAAGGAAACTACATTGTCTTGGGGTCCTTTTTTTAGCTGTTACACTAAGTGGCTCTGCAGAACGATTACAGGCTGCTGCTGTCTCAAAGGAAGAGCAGTCGCTAAGGCAACCGCTTATCAGGAAAAACATAGTAACAGAGAAGAGCGAATATCTTGTAGAAGTAAATCAAAGTATTTGGGAGCTGGCACAAGATGCGCAGAAACCATTGAATCAGTTTATGAAGGAAAACCAGTTACGTAGTAGCTATATTAAAAAAGGAACGCAATTAGTTAAATAGAAAAAAGGAGCAAGAAAGGAAAAGTTTATTTAAGAAGCTTTTCCTTTTAAGAAAACGATGAAAGAATGGATAAAGCCCGTTATGCGAACAATTCGCCACATTAAGCGCGCCTTCTTGAAGCAAAAGTTGCCTGCGACATATCAGCTAAAAAAGCAAAAGACTAACAAAGCAACGGAATATTTGCTTGAGCAAACAGATAACCATCAATCAATAAGAGGACCGAAAAGAAAAATGACTGCTGAAGAGATTAAAAAAAAGCGGCAAGCCTACCAAAAGAAACAACGCATCCAAGTCGTTAAATTTTTTATGCCAGCTATTCTTTTCGCCATTTTTGTGTTCTTTTTTGTGTTAAAGACATCTAGCTACCCAATTGCTGGGCAATCCATGAAGCCGACACTTAACGCAGGGGAACGAGTCTTAGTACAACGGACGAAGCAAGTAACAAGGTACGATGTGATTGCATTTAAAGCACCGTTGGCTAGCACAGGTACGTACGTCAAGCGAATTATCGGGGTTCCTGGTGATCAAATTTGGGTAAACGAGACAAAACTTTATCTTTCGGAAGGACCTACAGCAAGTGATAATGAGGCACTGCCTGAGAATGCCAGTCGTTTTGACTTATCAGAAGAAGCGGCAGCCCAACTTCGCCTGTTTCAGAAGATTCCAGCTGGTCATTACTTTGTCTTAGGGGACAATCGTACGCATTCAAGTGATAGTCGTACGTTCGGCTTTGTCGAGATACAAGCGATTGAAGGAATCGTGGTGTTTAAAATGGCGCCGTTTAAGGAAATAGGGAAAGTAAAATAAAAAGCTTAAGTCAGCCATTTAAGAGTAGGGCACTTAAGCTTTTCTTTTTAGAGATTATTTGCCCAATAACAATTGAATGATTTTTTCAATTGATTGCAGGTCATAACGATTACTAATATCCGAAAAAATATAGTAATGGTCATACTGGGCAACGAGCTGTTCATTATTGGTATTCATTAAAAGCAAATCATAATGGTTTTCTGCGTTGTAAGGCTCAATTTTCAGCGGATATTTTCCAGCGATACTCTGTTGTATTTTTTGTGCTACCAACTCGCTATAGGCACTGCTCAGTGAGTGATAAACACCAATCGTTATTTTTTTTCATTTAATTCAGCAATGTGATTCAAAATAAGCGTATAATTAATTTCAGTAAATTGATTTTGGTATTTAGAAATAGTGGCTTCTGTGGCAAAGTTCGTTGTAGCGATTTCCACTAATTCGTAAACTTCACTTTCACTAAAAGGATGACGTAAGACTTTCAAAAGTGACTGAATCGTCCAATAATCAAAGGGTAAAATAAATCCTGAAAAATAGTAGAGTTGCGCATGTAATTGGAAAAGTAAATTTTCAATATAAAGTAGCCGAATAGGCAGCACGTAATGGGATAAATAACCACGTGCTTTAAGGTACGTTAAAATGACCCGGTTCATTTCGTTAAGATACGTTTTTTCAATTCGTTGTTGTTTTGCTAAACGAAAGGCGAAAGCAGCATTCGCAGAATAATTATGCATGGAACAAAAAAAGTCATAAAACATATAGGCTTCATTGATTGTATATGGACGGTCGATTCTTTTCATATATGTATGTATAGATAATTTAATTTCTTCAAATAAAGGTCGATCGAGTTGGACATCATGTGGACTAATCGTTGGCAGGGGTTCTAAAACCATGCGACGAAAAGAAATTTTCATCCAAAGTTTAATTTGGAGAATTTCTGTATGGTCAAAGGTAATTCTGGGGATTTCTTGTAATATCTCGATTAATCCTAGGTATTGATTGGCCAGTTCTTTTTCTAAATCTGTTTTTTCTTCAAAGATAAACCAGAAAAAATTAAAAAAGAAAAAGCGAATTTGTTTTTCTTCGCCGATAAGTTTTCCTCGTTTGATACATAAATTAAACTCATTGAGTAAGTCATTTAATTCAACAATTTTTCGATAATAGGTAGCAGAGCTGATGGCATAATTCTGTTGAAAATACCCGCCATTTATTTTATTTTTATGAAAGAGTTGCTGAACCATGTGAAACTTAATAGATTTATTCAAGAACAACATGATCATTGCTTTCATGGAAAAGGTTGGCGCTTTATTTAGATAAAGGGTATCACCTAGTACAGTCATGGTGAGGCTTTCTTGGAGTTGCTCTTCTTTCAAAAATTGTTCTAAAAAAGAAAGATATTCATTCAATGTTGGTAAACTAATATTGAAAAAATCTACTAATTCATTTCGTGTCGCTTGGCCTTTATTATTATATAGGAACAATAGAATATCATTCATATAATCATACGGTTTTTCTAAAAAATCTCGTTTTAACATCGTTGCTCACCTCTCTTTTAAGAATACTGCATCTATGATAAAATGGCAATAAACAACTGATAAAAAGATTGTTTTTTGAAGTGTTTTTTATTATCATTGAGAAAAAGAAATAAAAAGAAAAAACAAAGTATTTAAATGACAACAAAATAATTAAAATGAAGGAGCGACAGAATATGAACAGCGTAGTGAATTTTAGAGATATTGGAGGATTTCCAACGCAACAAGGTACAGTTGTCAAGACAGGGCATTTTTTTCGGAGTGGTGAACTCGTCAATGTTGCACAAGCGGATCAACAGAAACTGGTAGAGGACTATCAAATTAAACGAATCTATGATTTTAGAAGTGCAGCAGAAACGCAAGAACGACCAGATGATTCAATTCAAGGAACCAACTATTTACATATAGATATTTTGGCCGATATTCAGGCACAGACCGCTTCATTAGAAGGAATGCTTAAAACGGTTGGTTCACCCGATGCAGCAATGGACATGGCTTATAAAGAGATGGTTCTTTCCAATTCGGGCCGCAAAGGTTACCAAACATTTTTTGAAAACTTTTTAAGTTATCCACAGGAAGCTATTTTATTTCATTGTTTCGCAGGAAAAGATCGAACAGGAATCGGTGCAGCCTTGATATTAAGTGCTTTAGGTGTGGAACATTCATATATTTTAGAAGATTATTTAAAGACGAACGAGCAAAGAAAAACCGCTAACGAGCAAATTATTGCGCAATATCAAGCAAATGGAACGCCTCCAGCAGAAATTCAACAATTAGAAACGCTGCTTTATGTGAAAAAAGAGTACTTAGCGACCGCTTTACAGGCGATTGAAAAAGAATTTGGTTCGGTAGAGGGCTATTTAAAAGAGGGACTCGGCTTACCTTTATCCGCCAAAAAAGACATGCTAAGTCTGTACACAAAATCATAGATCCTAAAAAAAAGACTATCCTTTCTAAAAAAGAAGTTTTATAATAGAAAAGAATCTGTTTGTAAGGAGGGATAGGGAATGAAAGAAGGACAAGAACAATTCTTAACGTTCATACTAGATCGAACAAAAGAAGATAAAAAAGAAAAAATGCAAGCGCTACTTGCAGAAATGTTTGAACGCCAACAAACAGGCAAATTAGATAAAATGTACTTGATGACAAAAGCACCAAAACTTTTGGCTTATTTAAAACCAGAAGCCATTGATGAAGTTAAACAAGTCGTTTCGGAATTTTCTAAAAATATGAAATAAACAATCTTAGCTTGAACTTACGACATTTTAAAAATGTGTCGTAACATTCAAGCTTTTGTTTGTTATTCTCTTGTATTTTATGCTAAAGTTATTCAGGCACAAAAAAAAAGCAGGTGATTTTATGAAACATATAAAAAATACATGGGAACTATTTATTTTAGATTGGAAAAGAATTTTTAAAAACCCAGTAGCAACATTTTTGATTGTTGCCTTAATGATTATTCCATCATTATATGCATGGTTTAACATTAAAGCACTATGGGATCCGTATTCAAATACAGGAGAGTTACCAATAGCGGTCTATAGTGATGACCAAACAGCAACTTTTCAAGATAAATCGGTCAATATTGGTGATGAAGTCTTGAAAAACTTGAAGAAAAACAAGCAATTGGGTTGGCGTTTTGTTGATTCGAAAAAGGAATTAGACAAAGGAGTCCAATCAGGAAAATATTTTGCCGGGATTTATTTACCTAAAGATTTTTCCAAAGATTTGCTAAGTTTTACTTCTGGTGATATCAATAAACCTAAAATTGAATACTCAATTAACGAAAAAATTAATGCAATTGCGCCGAAAATTACGTCAAAAGGCGCTTCTTCCATTCAGTCACAAATTTCGGAAGAATTCATCAAAACGGCAAGTAGTACGTTAATCAAAACATTCAATGATATTGGCTATGATATTGATAAAAACATGGTTAGCATTCAAAAAGTTAAGAGCATGATTTTAGATACAGATGCCAACATTGGAACCATTGATACGTACGCAAAACAAGTCACAGACTTACATGGTAAGATGCCTGAGCTAAAAGAAAAATTAGCGAAAGCCAACGATGCGATGAAATATTTACCTGAAGTTGATGCTTTAGGAGAGAAGATTGTTGAGCTAAATGGTAAAATGCCAAGCATCAAAGAACAAGCTAGTGTTATTTTGACGTTACAAGACAAAATTCCAGAAATTCAAAACGCTGGCCGACAAATTGCTATGATTGATGAAGACTTTGCCTCTGTGGAACAAACAATGAGCGAAGGAATCCAAGAAGCAAAACAAGGATTAGAAATCATTCAACAAGTCCAAACGGCGTTACCAGATATTCGTAAACTAGGTGATCAAGCCAATGATTTAGGGAATGTCACATTAGATGGCGCCAATAAATTGCAAGAGGCGTTACCAAGCATTACGAATAGCGTTGAAGTGACTTTGAAATCTATCCAGCAAGTCGCTACAACAACAACTTCTGTAGTCGCGACTATTCGTCAAGCGTTAGATGATGGACAGTTAACGCCAGAAGAAAAACAACATATTAATGAAGTAGTACAAGATTTCACAACTAATATCCAACGGCAACAGCAAGCAATTAGTAATCTTATAGAATTTATGCAAAAGATTCAAGAAAATGCCGGTAATCATGACTTAGATGAGACTATTCGTCAACTTACTAATTTAAGTACTTTATTAGGAGATTTTAGTAATCGATTAAATGAACTAAATAACTATGTACAGAATAATGATTTACAAAGTGCAAAGAAATTGCTAGACGAAATTGATGCAGCAGCGAAAAATATTGCTGGGATAGCTGGAGCAATTAAAGCAGATGAAATTAGTAACACTGTTAATACAGTCACAAGTAAATTAATTGCTACCATCCAAAACGCTCAAGGTCAACTAAACAAAGCGCAACAAATTGACTTTGAAGGATTATTGAGCTCAACAAGTCAAACGGTCACTAATGCGATTTCTTTATTAGAAAAATATCAAGCCGAAATGCCGGCAATTAAACAAGAAATTCATGATGCGAATACGATGTTGAATGGCAATATGGAAACCATTGTCAATGGCATTAATCGTGGTGCTGATTTGTATAAAAATGATTTACCAGTCATTCAAGACAAAGTCAGCAAAGCGGCAGCCTTTATGCAAAATGACTATCCAGGTATCCGAAAAGATTTAACGAATACCTTGAAAACAGTCAATGAGAAAATGCCAGATGTTGAAGCGGCCTTAGACAAAGCCAACGAGCTGATTATTAATGATTGGCCAAATATCAAAACAGGATTACACAAAGCAGCGAATGCAATCCGTAAAGGTGAAAAAGAAGTTGACTTAGGCGAAATTCTTAAATTACTAAAATTAGATGCCAATAAAGAAAGTGACTTCTTTACACAACCAGTTGAAGTCAAAGAACATGCTGTTTATCCGATTGCTAATAATGGTTCGGCAAGTACGCCATTCTATACAGCTTTGTGTTTATGGGTTGGCGCTGTGTTATTCTCAAGTGTTGCGACAACGGATGTTTATCTCGAAGGAAAAGATAAAAAACGCTTCTCTAAACGGGAACAATTTTCAGCACGGATGTTTACCTTCATTGTCATGGGGATTGGTCAAGCACTGATTGTAACCTTAGGTAATTATTTTGCGTTAGGCGTAGATGTTCGTAATCCAGCGTATAGCGTCTGGTTTGCGGTATTGATTGCCATTACGTTTATGATAATGGTTTATGTGCTCGTTGCTCTCTTTGGCAATGTAGGGAAAGGAATTGCGATAATAATCTTGGTACTATCCATCTCTGGTGGGGGTGGGAACTACCCAATTCAAGTCTCAGGTAAATTCTTCCAAATGATTAATCCGTTCTTGCCGTTTACGCATGCCGTGAACTTGCTAAGGGAATCAGCAGGAGGCATTTACTGGCCAAATGCTTGGTTTGCAATTTGGATTATGGTGGGGATTTCAGTCGTCTTTAGTATTGGCGGCGCAATTCTTTATCCACATCTGGAACACAGATCGAAAAAATTTGCGGCTTTAGCACAAAAGAGCCATTTATTCCATTAAAAAACAAAAAGCTGAAAACGTCTCTAGCGTTTTCAGCTTTTTGTTTTTCTTTATTTTCAAGGCAACCCTAACAAAGAAGTTTTGGGGGCTCTTGCTTTTGACTTTTTGGCAATGCTAAATAATAAAATCTCCCTCAGAAAGTGAGGTTTTTTGTGTACAAATACATAAAAAGGTTTTATAGTATTTTTTTAAGAAATAAAAAGTGGGTAGGGGTTGTAAAATGATTCAAGCATTGCTTCAACGATATGAGAAAAAAATTGAACGTCGTAAATTGGAAAAACGAACAGCATTCGGTGCTTTTGCCGGGCGGATTGGGCTTGTTTCTAATTTATTTTTATTCGTTAGTAAATTTATGATTGGCTTGCTTTCAGGTAGTGTTTCAATCATGGCAGATGCCATTAATAGTTTGTCCGATACTATTTCATCTGTTTTAACATTAGTCGGTTTTTATATTGCTGGTAAGCCAGCAGATAAAGAACATCCCTATGGCCATGAACGTTTTGAATATATTAGTGGAATGCTTGTATCATTAGTGATTACGTTTATTGGGTTTGAGTTTCTAACGACCTCCGTTGATCGCATCCTGCATCCAGAATCAATCAAGGTGACACCCATTTTATTTGCTGTTTTAGCTTTATCAATTGGGATTAAAATTTGGCAAGGGCTGTTTTACAAAAAAGTATCAGCAAAAATTGATTCTCAAGCATTAGTTGCTTCTGCTAAGGATAGCTTTAATGATGTTTATACTACATTAGCTGTTTTGGTTTCTGCATTTATTGAAGGCGTCACTGGTTTGCGAATTGATGGATATATTGGTTTTTTAATTGCTGCATATATTATTTATAGTGGCTTGCAGTTAATTCGCGAATTTATTAATGAGTTGATGGGCATGCGTCCGAGCCAAACAGAAATTGATGAAATGAAGAATGTCTTATCAAAAATGGAAACAATTGTAGGGTATCACGATTTACTGATTCATAATTATGGTCCTAGCCAAACGTTTGCGTCTGTTCACATTGAAATTGATGATCGCTGGGATTTAAATAAAGCCCATCAGACAATCGATGCGATTGAAGCGAAGTTTAAAGAAGAATTGGATGTTAACCTTGTTTGTCATATTGATCCAGTGAATTTGTATGACCCAACACAACAATTTGTTCATCAAACAATCAAAAAGATTATTCGTTCTTTTGACGCGTCTTTAAAAGTCCATGATATCCGCTTAGTTACCCATGGCGAAGAGCCGAAGATTTTGTTCGACTTGGTTTTGCCTACAGAATCAAAATTATCTGAATTTGAACTGGGTGTGGAAATTCAGCGGCAAGTTTATGAAAAAATTGGTCGTTATAAAGTGGAAATTACCTTCGATCATACGTACTTGTTACAATAAAAGGGAATAATTAACTAAGTTTTCAAGCGAGAGCCAAAAGGTCAAATAGACTTTTAGCTCTCGCTTTTTTGTATAGAGAATGCAAATCCTTTTGTTATCTGGATTCTCTTGATAAGATAAAGGAAGCGGGGGACTTTAAATGAGTGTCTGATTAAAAAAAGATGGTGATTTTTTTATCTTTTTCAGTAACAAAAATCAATTGACTTTTCATTGTGAGAAGCGTAGCATATGGATTTGTTTGATAAAAAATAATGAAAAAAGTGAGCGGGTCACTCTAGAGAAAAGGAGTAGAAAAAAATGGCGGATTTAAAACGACTGTTCATTGGGAAACCATTGAAATCAGCCGAAAATGATGAACATAAATTAAGCAGATTTGCAGCGCTTGCGTTGTTATCTTCTGATGCACTTTCATCCATTGCGTATGGTACAGAACAAATAGTGGTGGTTCTGGTTACTTTGTCGGCGGCTGCGATTTGGTATTCATTGCCAATTGCTGCATTTGTTATTATTTTACTTATTTCTTTAACATTGTCGTACCGACAAATTATTCATGCGTATCCGCATGGCGGCGGCGCATACGTTGTTAGTAGTGAAAACCTCGGCAGAAATGCCGGTTTATTGGCTGGTGGTTCGTTGTTAGTCGATTATATGCTAACAGTAGCCGTTTCAGTTTCAGCGGGCGCAGAGGCGATTATATCGGCGATTCCAGCGTTATATGGTCATCAAGTAGCAATTTCTATTGGGATTGTGATATTGATTACCTTAATGAACTTGAGAGGCCTGCGAGAATCTGCTTCGTTCTTAATGTTGCCAGTGTATAGTTTTATCGCAATTATTACCTTACTGATTGTTGTTGGGCTATTTAAAATTGTGACTGGCGCACAGCCATTGAATGCGACAGCTTTACCAGGAGCCGTGGTTCCAGGAATTTCTATTGCCTTAGTTTTACGGGCGTTTTCATCTGGTTCTTCTTCCTTAACAGGGGTTGAAGCAATCAGTAATGCAGTGCCATTCTTTAAGAAACCACGAGCAAAAAATGCTGCTGGGACGTTAGCGTTAATGGCAACGATTTTAGGGTTCTTCTTCGTGGGGATTACATTTATTAACTATTGGTATGGGATTGTGCCAAAAGAAGAAGTGACAGTTCTTTCACAAATTGGGAAAGCGGTCTTTGGTCAAAATATTTTATATTATTTATTACAGTTTGCGACAGCCTTAATTTTAGCGGTTGCCGCTAACACAGGATTCTCAGCCTTTCCAGTTTTGGCTTATAACTTAGCCAAAGATAAGTTTATGCCGCATATGTATATGGATCGTGGCGACCGTTTAGGCTATTCAAATGGTATTTTAACTTTAGCTGCTGGTTCCATTGTTTTATTATTGATTTTCCAAGGTTCCACAGAACGTTTAATCCCATTGTATTCAATTGGTGTGTTTATTCCGTTTGCTTTGTCTCAATCGGGGATGGTTGTAAAATGGCGAAAAGAAACTAAAAATTGGTTGCCAAAATCAATTGCTAACATTGTCGGCGCCTTTATCTCTTTCGCGATTATCGCCATTTTGTTTATTTATCGATTAGGGGACATCTGGCCGTTCTTTATTATTATGCCAGTGTTGATTTATGCATTTTATCGGGTCAATACTCACTATAAAAATGTGGCGGAACAGCTACGTTTAGAAGACGGGGCACAGTTACATGAGTTTGACGGGAATACAGTTATTGTTTTAGTAGGGAACGTAACCAAGGCAAATGTCGGCGCCTTGAACTATGCGCGTTCCATTGGTGATTATGTTGTTGCCATGCATGTCTCAATGGATGAAAACGTTGAGAAGGAAAAAGAAATCCAGGAAGAGTTTAAAAAACACTTCCCGGACGTTCGTCTATCAATTGTCCATTCTTCGTATCGCTCACTGCAAAACCCTATCTTACGTTATGTTGATTTGGTTAGTAAAAATGCCACGAAGCATAACTACAGTACAACGGTTTTAGTACCACAATTTGTACCAAATAAACGTTGGCAAAATATTTTGCATAACCAAACAAGTTTACGTTTGCGGATTCGTTTAGCGTGGCGGGAAAATATTATTGTGGCTACCTATAGTTATCACTTGAAAAAATAAATAAAAAAATCTGCCATCTTTTGATGGCAGATTTTTTTATTGACGTAATTGTTTTTGATAAATTCTAGCGCAAGACTGCTCTTCAGTGGTTACCATTGTCAAAAATTCCCAGTCATATCTTTCATAAAAAGTAGTATGGTCTGTGAGCAAATAAAGCTTTTTAAATCCAGAATTAGCAAGAAAATCACCAACTGTTGTTAAAAGAATTCCTGCTAAGCCTTGGTGACGAAATGTTGGTTCGACATACAATGCACAAAGGTTTGGCGTAAGGTCTGCACGATTGTGGAAGTCATTATCAATTACGCCCACGCCTGCAACGATGTCCTGCTGTTTATTCAAGCAGACCCACCAATGTGGTACGTGATTTTCACTAGTTAGCATTTCCTGCATACTTGCTTGATACGCTTCAGCGGGGATTTGCCACTTTTGGCTAAACCATTGAGCAGCTGACGGAATTAAGTGTGGTTGTTGGTTTAAATCGATAATAGTATAGTTAGACATTATTAATCTCCTAGATAAAAAAACAGATCCCATTGAAAAGAAACAATGTTGGATCTGCTCTTTATTTTTTATTAATTGGAATGTTTGCTAGCTGGGTCTAAACGACGTTCAATAATCCCTAGAACCCAATCTGTGATAATCGCCATAAAGGCCGTTGGTAAGGCACCGACTAAAATGATAGAAGCACCATCTGTGGCATTGGTTCCACGAATAATAATATCCCCTAAACCACCAGCTCCAACGAAAGCACCAATCGCAGTAATTCCGATTGCGACGACTAACGCATTTCGAATACCTGCCATGATTACTGACACAGATAAAGGTAACTCGACCATATAAAGAAGTTGTACTTTTGTCATACCCATTCCTTTACCAACATCTAAAATATTGCGATCCACTTGAATCATGCCAGTGTACGTATTTTTGATGATTGGTAGGAGAGAATAAAGGAAGACCGTTACAACCACCGTGTTGACGCCTAAGCCCATTCCCAACATTAAAATCGAAAGCATTGCCAAAGCTGGTACTGTTTGGATAATGTTCGCTAAACGGATAATCCAGTTGGCTAAGCTACGTTTACGTGAAATCATAATCCCGATAGGAATACCGACAATTGCAGCAAAGATTACGCCATAAATCGAAATTAAAAAGTGACGTAAAAATTGTTGAAAGACGTAGCCGCCATTTTGTTGGAAATAGTAGATAAATTGTTGGAATAAATTCATATTATTCATCTGTTACTCCCCCTCAAAATAGTTATTTTCTTTTAAGAAACGTTCGGCTACGACCGCAGGTTCAATTAAATCATTATCTGCTTGATAGTTCAATTCTTGCATTTTTTTGGTAGAAATTTTACCATCTAAGCGATTTAAGACATCTTTAATTTCCGGCGTTTCTTTTAATAATTTGTCACTAACCACAGGAGCGGCATCATAAGGCGGGAAAAAGCGCTTGTCATCTTTTAACATGACTAAATCGTAACTACCAATCCGGCCATCTGTTGAGTAACCTAAGATAACGTCCATTTTTCCAGCGTTGACTGCATCGTACACCAAGCCAATTTGCATTGGTAAAATAGATTTAAATTGGAAGTTGTATTCCTTTTTAAAGCCTTCATAACCGTCGCCTTCACGTGTGATCCACGCAGTATCGACACCAGCAACTAATTTGTCTGCGACTTTCCCTAAATCACTGACTGTTTTTAAATTGTATTTATCAGCCGTTTCTTTTGTAACTAAGAATACATAAGTATTTTCAAACCCATATGAAGGGAACCAAGTTTGTTGATAACGTTTTTCAAATTCTGATTGAACTAGGTTAAACGCTTTTTTAGGATCTTTTTCCGCTGGTAAGCCCAGCGTAGTAGTCACGTCAGTACCAGTATAACGAGCTGCAGAAATTGAGGCATCTCCGTTTAACATTGCTTGGTGATTGATGGTAGTAGTGGCTAAGTTGTTAATCACATTTGTTTTTTTATCTGTGTAATGCTCAACCATATCCGCTACAATGCTCCCTAAAATCTGCGCTTCTGAAGTAATCCCACCTGTAATGGCAACAGTGTTATCATCAGAAGTTGAAGCGAGACCAGGTAAAGAACAACCTGCCAATAAAAGTAAACTGCTTAAGAAGAGTAAGCTTAACTTGAGTTTCTTTTTCATCATTATTCGCCCTCCCTTAAAGCTTTTGGCGTTAAACGATTTTCTAATAATCCAAGAAGAACATCTGCTAAAAGTGCTAAAATAGTTACTGGAATAGTCCCGCCAAAGATTAATTCTGGCTGATAGTTATTTAATCCACTGAAAATCATATCACCAAGACCACCTGCACCAATATAAGAAGCCAGTGTAGCCCAAGCAATGACATAGACAGCAGCTAAACGAATGCCGGCCATAATTGTTGGCATGGCAATGGGTAATTCAACACTAAAAATAGACTGTAAATTGGTCATGCCCATGCCTTTAGCAACATCTCGGTAATTTTCATCGACATTTTTCATTCCGATATACGTGTTTCTTAAAATAGGTAGAAGGGAATAGATGAATAGCGCGATAATAGCGGGTGTTTTGCCGACACCAAAAATTGGAATCATCAAAGCTAATAAAGCCAACGAAGGAACCGTTTGTAAGGCACTTGTTAAACCAATGACAATATTGGCTACTTTGGGCAAACGTGTTAACCAAACGCCAACGGGCACAGCGATAGCGACCCCTAATAAAAGTGCAAAGAATGAAATATAAATATGTTCAATACTTTTTGAAATCATTTCTGATCCATATTCTTGAAAGAAGCTACTCATTGCTTACGCCTCCTCTTTATCAGTTTCGGACTCGCTTTGTTTTGCTTCTACAGCTTCACTAATCGTTGTTTCATCGCCCCAGATAACATCATAAACAATGTCAACAAGGGAAGCACGTGTTAAGATGCCCACCACTCGTTTTTGTTCATCAACGACTGGCACATATTTTAAGCCACGTTTTAAGATTCTTTGTAAAGCATCACGTAAAAGAGCGGTTTTTTGAACAAAGAAGACATCTTTATTCAAGATATCACCAACACTAGAAGCTTTGCCCCGTTGCTGGTCTAATGTTTCAACATCGATAAAGCCTTTAAGCACATGGGAATTATCAACAACTAATAAGGTATCAACCCGTTTTTCACGCATCAATTTAATCGCTTCTTGTAAAGATTTTTCCGGCGTGATAGTAATGGCTGAATTTAACATGACTTCATCCACTGTGGTGAAATCAGGTTTGGCTTGTAATAAGCGATCTTCTCCGATGAGTTCTTCTACAAATTCATTGGCTGGATGACGTAAAATATTATCTGGTGTGTCAAATTGAATTACTTTGCCTTCGCTCATAATGGCAATTTTATTTGCTAATTTCAACGCTTCATCCATATCATGGGTAACAAAGACAATCGTTTTTCCTAAACGTTCTTGCAAATCTTTCACTAAATCTTGTAATGAATCACGGGTGATAGGATCTAAAGCACCAAAAGGTTCATCCATTAGAATAATATCTTGATTGGCAGCTAAAGCCCGCACAACGCCGATTCTTTGTTGTTGTCCGCCAGAAAGTTCATTGGGATAGCGGTCCAACATTTCTCGTGGTAACTCAACCAAATCAATCATTTTTTCGGCTATCTTATTGCGTTCTTCCACAGGTACTTTTAATAATTTAGGCACTAAAACGATATTTTCACGAATGGTCATGTGAGGCATCAAGCCGATATTTTGAATGACATAGCCAATTTGGCGACGTAGCTCTACAGGATTGATTTTTTGAATATCTTGGCCATCAATTAAAATTTTTCCTTTTGAAGGGTCGGTCATGCGGTTAAGCATCCGCATTGATGTTGTTTTTCCACTACCACTTGTTCCGATGAAGCAGATAAATTCACCTTTATCGAAAGACAAATTAATGTCATCAACGGCGACTTTTCCGCCTTTATAAAATTTTGATACATGCTGAAATTCTATCAACTTACTCACCTCAACTAAATATTTTGAAAATGTATCTTATTACTAGTATGCTATAAAAATGCGATTTCGACAAATGTAATCTATTTTTAATGGGAAAAAGAAGGCGGTAAATTTTTTTTAATTCGTTCTAAAAAAAAGAAAAGATAACTATTGTTTAGTAAAAGTTATCTGAACGAAACAAGATGTTAAAAAGAGTATTCTGAGAAGGAAGAAAAGCCGCTATAACAAAGAAAAGTGTCCTTTGTAGCAAGTTGACGGGAGCTGAGTTTTTCATTAGAATGGAAAGAGAACAAGGGAATAAAATAAAAAAAGGCGCTTCATGATTTAGCGGCAACTAAATCACGAAGCCTTGAATAGTCACCTGTGCAAGTGGACCATCAAGTTGCCCGTTCAATCAATGGAAACCATTGATCACTTTTATTTTACTGAATTTTTGAAAAAATTACCAGTTTTTTTAAGAAGTAAGAAGTGGAAGAACGAAGGATGCTTTTTATGGAATGTGCAATGACGTTCAGAAAAATCTGAAGGTCATTTTTTATTCTCTTGTTCAAACATTCAAACATAGGGGAAGAGAGACGGACGTAATTTTGTCACCGATTATTACGTCCGTCTTCCGTTGTTTTCTAAAGCGTTGGTTACATGTCTTTGTAGAGGTTGGCTTCGATTGCAGTCCGTTTTGGTTCTAAAAAAGGCGGTAAAGCCAATGTTTCTCCTAAATGTTCCAGAGGCTCATCCAATGTAAAGCCAGGAGTCAAAGTAGCAAATTCAACCCGATTCCCGCCTGGTTCACGAATGTATAAACTTTTAAAATATCCACGACTTACATACATTTCAATTTCCCAGCCTTGTGCTAAAGCGCGCGTGTGTAGTTCTTGTAATGCTTCATCATCAGCCACAGAAAAAGCAATATGATCCATACTGCCACGCCCCATTCGGCTTGTTTTATCCGACGTTGTTTGATGAACAGAAAAGCTTTCCGTCTCACTCAAAATAATCGTATTGCCAACTGCTTGCCAACCAAGAAATGTTTCAAAAAAGGCCAAGGTTTTTTCAGAATCTGGTACATGAAATTCTGTAGAGGCCAAACCGATAATTTGAACCGCTGCTGGAATGTCGTTAGAAACAACGAGTGTTTCTTTTAATGGATTTTCAGGAACTTCTGTCAGGATAATATGCGTATCATCTGGATCACTGAAATGTAGGCTCTTTTCTTTTTTGTTAAATGGAATTTTGTTTTCTGTTAAACGTTGTTCCCAAAAGGAAAGGCTATTTTGGGGAATTTTTAAGCCAATCGTGGCTAAATAATTTTTTTCTTCATAGCGGTTGCCTAATAAGGGCACGATAAAAAAAGTTACTAAGCTTCCCGGCGTGCCTTGATAATCGCCATAAAAATAATGAGGCATGCGATTGTTGTCTTGATTTACGGTATTTTTGACAAAGCGTAAGCCTAACAATTTTGTATAGAATGATTGGTTTTCTTGACCATGACGCGCTAATAGTGAAACATGATGAAATTGAGCATGCATTTTGAGTTCCTCCTCTAAATAACTATGTATACTTACTTAAAGTAAGTATAGTGCTTCTGACATTTTTTGACAACTATTTAGTTTGATTCAGAAGGCTGACATAGCCAGAAACAAGAAAAAGTGTTAGAATAACCAAGATAAAAACTAGTAGAAAGAGTGACGGAAATGCTAAGTACAGAAGATTTTGATTTTGATTTACCAGAAGAATTAATTGCTCAAACCCCACTAAAAGATCGCGCTAGTTCACGATTATTAGTTGTAAATAAAGAAACAGGGGACATGGAGGATAAACATTTCCATGATATTCTTGATGAATTACAGCCTGGGGATGCATTAGTCATGAATAATACCCGGGTACTGCCGGCCCGTTTATATGGAGAAAAACCTGAAACAGGCGGTCATTTGGAAGTTTTACTTTTAACAAATACAGAAGGCGATACATGGGAAACCTTGATTAAACCCGCGAAACGTGCAAAAGTCGGCACGGAAATTCAATTTGGCGATGGTCGCCTAAAAGCGGTGGTTAAAGAAGAGTTGGAACATGGTGGTCGAATCATTGAATTTAAATATGATGGTATTTTCTTAGAAATTTTAGAATCGTTAGGAGAAATGCCATTGCCGCCATATATCAAAGAACGTCTAGATGACCCAGATCGTTATCAAACGGTTTATGCTGAAGAAAATGGTTCAGCTGCAGCACCAACAGCGGGTTTGCATTTTACAAAAGAACTATTAGAAGAGATCAAAGCAAAAGGTGTTCATCTCGTTTATTTAACTTTACATGTCGGTTTAGGAACATTCCGTCCCGTGAGCGTTGATAATATAGAAGAACATCATATGCATAGCGAATTCTATCGTTTAACTGAAGAAGCGGCTAAGCAACTAAATGAAGTACGCCAAGCAGGCGGTCGGATTGTTGCGGTTGGAACAACTTCTATTCGTACGTTGGAAACAATTGGCACAAAATTTAATGGTGAAATCCAGGCTGACAGTGGCTGGACCGATATTTTTATCACACCAGGGTATCAATTTAAAGTCGTAGAGGCTTTTTCAACGAACTTTCATTTGCCAAAATCTACGTTAGTGATGCTTGTGAGTGCCTTTGCAGGAAAAGACTTAACATTGGCTGCTTACCAACATGCAATTGAGGAAAAATATCGTTTCTTTAGTTTTGGCGATGCAATGTTTATTAAATAAGCGACACTTTGTGAGCAGAATACTTGGGATTGAAACAAAAATATATTATGATAAACACGTGATTTTTGGAATCACAGTAAAGGTGTGCTTTATTTTTTCTTCCCCTGTAAATAATAAAGTTAGAAACCAAAACGCTACTAGAGCAAAAATGCTTAGTAGACAATCTTAGAATAAAAAGAACGACGCAACCAAGGTTGCGCCGTTCTTTTTTTATGTAAGAAAAGATTAATTATTGAAACAACAATACGAAGAAGTGCTTTCTTCGTATTGCCGGTACTAAGTTGTACCTCGGCAACTCCAAGTACAATCAGAAAAATTGTCTTGTTAAGTACAGCTTATACTGTTTAGGCTTCTTGTTCTACATCGTCATTCAGTGTTTCTTTGAAGGTGAACACATCATCAATGGTTACGCCAAAGACGTTCGCGATGTCATGCGCAAGAAGTAATGAAGGATTGTACTTGTTTCGTTCCAGTTGAATAATTGTTTGTCGAGAGACACCGACTCGATTGGCCAAATCTTGCTGGGTCATACGAGCCATAGCACGATAAACATGAATTGAACTTTCAAACGAAGATTTTTTCTTTTTTCGCATAGCATTCCCTCCTTTAAAAGAAGATAAAATAGAATGTGCACCTTGAATATAACACATATGATTATTTGATACAAATATATTTTATTGCCTAAAAGAAAAAACCGAGCTTAAATTTAAGCTCGGCCTTGTTAACGGGAAGACATCAATTGGTTGAATAAGTGTTTACATTTCGCGATACATGTAAAGCAAAAGGTGAACGTGATGTGGTGAAACTAAAACCTTGTTTTCATACAGTTTCGACGCTTGGATGGTGGATAACTTGCGTTAGGTGATAACAGATAGGGTAAATGCTTTATAGAAACTCCATCCTTCTATAACCTTTCCCTATTTTCCGATACGAGTTATCACTAACAATTACTCTACACGTATTGTTTACAGGTGAATCTTGCAATTCTAACAACTTTGAGTTTACCGATTTTTATCTACTGAGAAAATCTTCAACCAATTGATTTGCATGTCCTCCTTACACTTAAAGAATAGCACCTTTTGGAAGCGTTTGCAAGTTATAACACTTATTAATAAGATTAAATATAATATTTTTCTGGTTATTTTATAACATGTAAAATAAATAATTGTGCGAACTAAATAACATTGTATTTTTTGTTGTTTTTGTGTTGAATATATAGAAATAAACTATTTTTTATCAGACAAAATGAAAAAAATGTCCATTGCTTTTTGGCTGAATTCGTTTCTTTTTTCATAAAATTCCCATAATCAAATAGAAACATTGCTGTAGCAACAACGAAAATACCAGTTTTTTCTGGACATATGAGAGAACGCTAAGCCAAAGATGAAAAAAGTTGCGTGTTCAAAAAAAATCATGTTATATTTAATAGAGACACTATTATATAGGAAGAAAAAATTAGAGGGGGAATAGGATGGAAGCTTACAAGCAAACTGTCGATACTGTCACAAAAGAAGTTTCAGTCAATACTGAAACTGGTTTAACACAACAAGAGGCCCAACAACGGCTGAAAGAAAATGGCCGCAATCAATTTGAAGAGGCTAAGAAGGATTCTGTGTTAAAGAAATTCATTCACAGTTTATCTGATTTTACGACGATTATTTTATTAGTTGCTGCGGCAATTTCGTTTTATACAGCAATCGTAACAGAACATGGCGAATATTTTGAAGGAATCTTAATTATTGCAATTGTGATTATCAATGCTGTTTTGGCCATTGTTCAAGAAGGAAATGCTGAAAAATCTCTGGCGGCTTTACAAGACATGAACAAGCAAAGTAGTGCAGTCTTACGAGATGGCAAGGTAATCGAAGTCGATGCTGAAGAACTAGTAGTAGGAGATGTTCTAGTTCTTGAAGCTGGTTCAATGATTACAGCCGATGCACGACTTATTCAAGCTTCTCAAATGCGCGTAGAAGAGTCAGCACTAACAGGTGAAAGTGAACCTGTTGAAAAAGATCCTACATACGTGGGGCATGACGATGATGGCTTAGGAGATCAAATAAATATGATTTTCAAAGGCTGTACCGTTGTGAATGGCCGCGGACGAGCAGTAGTAACTGCAACAGGAATGAATACAGAAATGGGTAAAATTGCTGGGTTACTGAATAACAGCGATCAGCAAAAAACACCATTACAAAAACGCTTGAATCAATTAGGCAAACGTATTAGTTTGTTAGCTTTAGGGGCTGCAGCAATTGTTTTCATTATTGGTGAACTGCAAGGAGAACCGCTTCTTGAAATGTTTATGACAGCCGTTTCCTTAGCGGTGGCAGCTGTACCAGAAACACTAACCGTGATTGTAACGTTAACCTTAGCATATGGTGTTCAAAAAATGGCTAAGAAACATGCGATTATTCGTCGATTGCCAGCAGTAGAAACGCTAGGAACTGCGAATGTTATCTGTTCTGATAAGACAGGAACACTGACACAAAATAAAATGCGCGTCCGCCGAGTATGGCATCGTGGTGATGAAGTAACGGATACGGAAGATGCCATGACCGATGAAGCCATGGAAGTATTGAAAATGGCTGCTTTATGTACAGATGTCATTGTGGAAAAAGAAGGCGATGAACTAACTGTTACAGGGAATCCGACAGAAGCGGCAATTGTTCGTGCTGTCGAAGAAAATTATCATACTAAAGAAGAACTTGAAGAAAAATATCCTCGTATTGGTGAAATTCCCTTTGATTCAGAACGAAAAATGATGACTACGGTCCATCAATGGGGGAAAAAGTACATCTCAATTACTAAAGGAGCCTTTGATGTGTTACTACCACGTTTTGGTTTCGGAGATGTCGATCAAGCGGCTATTGTTAATGATCGTTTCGGAAAACGAGCGTTACGAGTTATTGCTGTCGGTTATGCCGTATATGATGAACCACCCAAGGAAATTACATCAGAGGCTTTAGAAAAAAATCTTCGCTTGTTAGGCTTAATTGGCATGATTGATCCACCACGTCCAGAAAGTAAGGGCGCCATTGCTCGTGCGAAAAAAGCTGGAATTAAAACAGTCATGATTACTGGTGATCACGTGGTAACAGCCAGTGCAATTGCTAAAGAATTAGGAATTTTAAAAGATAAAAGTGAAGCCTTATCTGGTTCAGAACTGAAAAAAATGAGTGATGAAGAATTAGATAAACGTGTTAAAGATTTATCCGTTTATGCACGTGTAACCCCTGAAGATAAAATTCGAATTGTTCAATCATGGCAACGTTCTGGCGCTGTTGTAGCAATGACCGGAGATGGCGTGAATGATGCGCCAGCCTTGAAAGCTAGTGATGTCGGTTGCGCAATGGGGATTACTGGAACAGATGTGGCCCAAGGCGCTTCAGATATGATTTTGACGGACGATAACTTTGCAACTATTGTTGATGCGGTTGCACAAGGACGTGCCGTGTACCGAAATATTCGTAAAGCCATTAACTTCTTATTAAGCTGTAATATTTCTGAGATTTTTATTGTTTTAATTGCCATGTTACTTGGTTGGGGTGCGCCATTTACTGCAGTTCAACTGTTGTTTGTTAACGTGGTCGCAGATGGGTTACCTGGTTTTGCATTAGGAAAAGAACCAGCGGAAAAAGGAATTATGGATGAGGCACCAATCCCTAAAAACGAAGGGATTTTTGCACGAGGCTTATGGCAAAAGATTGGGATTAATGCAGCAGTGTTCACAGTCATTACTTTGTTTGGTTTTTACCTAGGTGCCTTTGTACCAGGTGTTTCAGCCTATGTTTCAAACAGCTATGAAGTTGGACAAACAGTGGCATTTTTAATCTTAGCTTATTCCTCTATCTTACATGTCTTTAATGTTCGTAGTGCGAACTCTGTTTTCCGTGTAAAATTATCAAGCAACAAGTCGCTCTTTGAAATGGTCGTTTTAGCATTACTAATTACCACAACCATTGCTTTATTACCATTCACACAAGAACTATTTGGATTAGTGCATATTAGTTTAAATCATTGGATGTTAGCAATTTTCCTATCCTTTGTGCCAATTTTCGTCAATGAAATGATTAAGTTCCATTTCTCTGAAGTTGAAGAGGAAGAAGAAGTGATTTAAATTTAACAGGAATAAAAGGAGCTACCTTTGTTCAGAAAATTATCTTAATAGTTAGCAAGTGGGGCAGCAGTCGTTTCGACTGCTGCCCCACTTATTTTTGATTTTCCTTTTTTCAAAATAGGTGGGTTTCTTATCTAAGATGAACATTCTCTAATAAAAAGACTTGCTAAACGATTTAAAACGTATTATAGTGAGTAGCATCGTTAGTCAAAAAGCGCTTTTTGACTAATGAAAAAGATATATAAAACGTTATATAATAAAGAGTTTTAAAAGTTTTTATGGAGCTGTTGGTTAAACTAAACGAAGTCATTTCTTTTGTAGGAGGAAAGTATTGTGTTACACAAAGCAGAGGGGTTTGATCGTCGGAAATTTACGATGGCAGGGATCTTAGTTGCCATGGGCGTTGTCTATGGAGATATTGGAACGAGCCCTTTATATGTAATGAAAGCCATTGTAGGAGATAATGGTGGCTTGGCACGGGTTTCTGAATCGTTTATTTTAGGTTCGGTCTCGTTAATTTTTTGGACATTGACTATCTTAACCACGATTAAATATGTTGTTATTGCTTTAAATGCTGATAACCATGGAGAAGGTGGGATTTTCTCTCTTTATACATTGGTTCGTAAAAAAAGTAAGTATTTGATTATTCCCGCAATGATTGGCGGCGCCGCTTTACTGGCTGATGGCGTTTTGACCCCAGCTGTGACAGTGACGACAGCGATTGAAGGCTTACGGGGGATTCCAGCATTTTTTGAACGTTTTGGCAATGACCAAACGATTATAGTGGTTATTACGTTGACGATTATTTTAATTCTTTTTTCTGTTCAACGATTTGGAACAGAATTGGTCGGGAAAGCTTTTGGGCCGATTATGTTCTTGTGGTTTACTTTTTTAGGCATCATTGGTTTAATGAATTTTAGCCAAGATTGGACGGTTATTCGTGCATTAAATCCATATTATGCTTTGCAATTACTAGTCAGTCCAGAAAATAAATTAGGTCTATTTATTTTAGGGAATATTTTCTTGGCTACAACTGGTGCTGAAGCTTTATATTCTGATTTAGGGCATGTAGGAAAAATGAATATCCGCATTAGCTGGCCGTATATTAAGATTTGTTTGATTCTTAATTATTTAGGGCAAGCTGCGTGGTTATTAACGGTCAAAGAAAACCCTGAAATGCAGGCATTAGCTGAAATTAACCCATTTTTCCAAATGATTCCACGAGGTATTCTTGTATTTGGCGTTGTTTTTGCAACAATCGCCGCAGTGATTGCTTCGCAAGCGTTAATATCAGGTTCGTATACTTTAGTTTCTGAAGCGATTAAATTGAAGTTATTACCAAGACTTAAAATTATTTATCCTGGGAGCAATATCGGTCAAATGTATATTCCAGCGGTAAATTTAATTTTGTGGTTAGCTTGTTCAGCAATCGTGCTGGCTTTTAGAACATCGACACACATGGAAGCTGCGTATGGTCTATCGATTACGATTACGATGTTAATGACAACCATTTTATTGTTGTTTTATCTTTTGGATAAAATTCCAGCTTGGTCTGCGTATCTAATTTCCTTGTTCTTTGCTGCCATTGAAGTTGTCTTTTTCTTTTCAAGTGCTGCGAAGTTTTTCCATGGTGGATATGTTGCTGTGGGAATGGCAGTCTTCTTGTTATGCATCATGATTATTTGGGAACGCGGCAACGAGATTAAGGAAGCGACGGCGGAACAAGTGTCGTTGGAAAAATATGTACCACAACTTAAAGCTTTGAAAGAAGATACATCTGTACCTATGTATCAAACCAACGTGGTCTTTTTAACCTCCGATCGAGTGGACGGCGAAATTAATCGTAATATTATTTATTCGATTTTGGACAAACAACCAAAACGAGCGAACGTTTATTGGTTTGTTAATGTTCAGGTAACAGATGAACCCTTTACTCAAGAGTATTCTGTTGACATGCTAGGAACTGATTTTATTGTGCAAGTTCAGCTATATTTAGGCTTCCATATTTCTCAAGAAGTGAATGTATATTTAAGACAAATTGTTCATGACTTGATGAAAACAGGCCGCTTGCCAAAACAGCCACAACGTTATTCATTAACGCCAGGGAGAGAAGTTGGCGATTTCCAATTTGTATTAATTCAAGAAGAATTATCTAACGTTTCTGAACTGAAAAAATGGGATCGACAAATTATGCAGGCAAAATTAGCTATCAAAAACTTAACTACCTCTCCTGAAAGTTGGTTTGGCTTGGAATACAGTGAAGTCAAATATGAATCCGTTCCTTTAATCATTGGCCCACAACGGAAAACGCACTTAGTCGAACGAAAGAATCGTTCATAAATAGAAGAAATTTAACTAAAAGATTGAGCCTAAGTCCTTGAGATACATGGCTCAATCTTTTTTGTAGAATCAGAGTAAATACTGTAATTCCACAAAGAATTCATTTAAAAGTGTTTGGTCTTTAAAGGAATTCATCCGCTTAAAGATGGCCAGTAAGACTTCTTTTTGAGGTTCAGTTAATTGATCTACTTTTAACAAAGGAAGAAAAGCGATAATCAGAGAATAATCCAATTCTGGATTTTGAGAATGTGTAAATAATTCATGGAGTTCTGACAAAATAAACGGATGATAATAAGATTGGTCAGACTGTTCTTCTGCAGTTGTTGGTTCATAAATAGAAATACTCTCTTGGGAATGAGAGGGGGCTTCTACTGTTAAAGGAAAAGCATAAAAGGACTGCTGTAACTTTTGCGCTTGAATCATAATTTTTAATGAATCGTGATAGGATAGCTGTTCTTCAGATAAACGTACCATCAACTGAGTAAAAAAAGGTGGTTTTAGTAGTTGTTTATTTTGAAAATTTTCTTTTAATAGCTGGCGCACAAATCGATCGAAATCACCATAAAGTAGCCAATCTACTGTTGTGTCACAGGCTTTAGCGATTTTTTTTAAGTATCGTTTATTGGGTAAATTCAAACCTAATTCCCAGTTACTAATTGTACTTCCACTAGATAGACCAATTTTATTGGCTAAATAACGTAAAGTGTACTTCTTCTTTTTTCGAGCTTCACGCATGCGCGCCCCGACTTGCTTTGTAGTAATTTTCATTGAAACACTCCTTTTGTAATAAATATGAGGATAAGGTGTTCTTAAAATATACATACGCAAAATTCGGCTCTTTTTTTTTCTAAACTAAAAAAAGTAATTATTTCTAACAATTTTCATCTTGTGCTATGCTTAAGATGAAAATACTTAAGAAGAGAAGGGATCATATGTCAGCAAAACATAATCATGAACAACATCAGGAAAAACAGCCAACAATGTCCCACGATAAAATGAATCACATGAATCATGATATGGCGCATGAACAAATGGCTATGTCACACCAACATGAAGGAATGAAGGGAATGGACCATTCAATGCATATGGGGAATTTTAAACAAAAATTCTGGCTGTCATTGATTTTAGCTATTCCGATTATTGTTCTTTCACCAATGATGGGTTTTCAATTACCTTTTCAATTTACTTTTCCAGGTTCTGATTGGTTGGTCTTAATTTTAGCAACTGTGCTATTTTTTTATGGTGGACAACCATTTTTAAGTGGCGCTAAAATGGAATTACAGCAAAAGAGTCCAGCAATGATGACGTTAATTGCGATGGGGATTTCGGTATCATATTTTTACAGCCTATATGCGTTTTACATGAATCATTTTACGAATCAGGCCCACGTGATGGACTTTTTCTGGGAATTAGCCACTCTGATTGTTATTATGCTTTTAGGCCATTGGATTGAAATGAATGCTATTTCTAATGCTGGTGATGCCTTGAAAAAAATGGCTGAACTGTTGCCTGACACAGTCAAGCGAATGACTGAACATGGGGAAGAAGAAATTCCTTTGCAAGATGTTCAAGAAGGCGATCGCTTGATTGTTCGTTCGGGAGATAAAATTCCGACAGACGGTAAAATTTTGAAAGGAAGCACAACAGTCGACGAATCGATGGTTACAGGGGAATCAAAAACAGTAGAAAAAAACATTGGCGACTCCGTGATTGGTGGAGCTGTCAATGGCAACGGAATGATTGAAATTTCGGTAACTGGCACGGGTGAAAATAGTTACCTGTCAAAAGTTATGGAGATGGTTAAACAAGCGCAGTCGGAAAAATCAAAACTAGAATCCATTTCAGACCGTGTAGCCAAGTGGTTATTCTATATTGCCTTATTCGTAGGTGTGTTAGCATTTATCGGTTGGTTACTCGTAACGAAAGATTTGTCTCTAGCATTTGAACGAATGGTTACAGTTTTTATTATTGCCTGTCCCCATGCGTTAGGCTTAGCAATTCCTTTAGTGATTGCTAGAAGTACCTCCATTGCTGCTAAAAATGGCTTACTTTTAAAAAATCGGAATGCATTAGAACAAGCCAATAAGGTTGAATATGTGTTGCTGGATAAAACTGGAACTTTAACAGAAGGACAATTTACAGTTACTGGCTTAGAATTAATGAGTAAGCAGTTTACTAGAGAAGAAGCACTTAAATATATTGGGGCATTGGAAAAAAATGCAAATCATCCGTTGGCAATTGGAATCATGAACTATTTAAATAAACAAGCCGTTCAACCTTATGAAGCCCATAATCTGCAAGCTTTATCAGGCGTAGGACTGGTTGCTACTGTTCAAAACCAAGAAGTCAAAATAGTCAATGAAAAAGAAGTTGCACGGTTACAGTTAACCTTCGATGAAACAATTAAAACAAACTATCAAGAGCAAGGAAATACCTTGAGCTATTTAATCATCGCTGGTCAATTAGTCGCACTGCTTGCTTTAGGAGATAAAGTCAAACCAGAAGCTAAAACATTTATTGCAGAGTTACAAGCGCAAGGAATTACGCCAGTCATGTTAACAGGGGATAATCAAACAGCTGCCAGTGCAGTTGCTAATTATTTAGGAATGAAGGAATACTACGCAGAGCTCTTACCAGAAGATAAAGAAAAAATTGTGCAACAGTATCTTACTGAGGGGCATCAGGTCATGATGGTAGGAGACGGTATTAACGATGCACCAAGTTTAGCCCGTGCTTCAATCGGCATTGCGATAGGCGCTGGTACAGATGTAGCGATTGATTCGGCAGATGTTGTACTGACGGATAGTGATCCTAAAGATATTTTAAGGTTCTTAGATTTAGCCAAACAAACACGACGTAAAATGATCCAAAATCTTTGGTGGGGAGCTGGGTACAATATTGTCGCCATTCCTTTAGCGGCTGGGGTTCTTGCACCAATTGGGATTGTTTTAAATCCAGCTGTAGGTGCTGTCTTGATGTCATTAAGTACAATTATTGTAGCAGCAAATGCTATGACACTGCATATTTCAAAAAAATAATTCGATATAATTGTAGAGAGCGGAAAGTAATCAATACTTTTTGTTCTCTATTTTTTTCTTCTTAAAAAAATTTTTGCCTTATTTGACGTATTCTTATAACAAGGGAGTGAAAGGGGACGATATATGGATTTCAAGGAATTATTGTCTTTTGAACATAAAAATATGTTGGAATTGTTGGATTTACTGCAACAAGAGCAGACATTTTCTGTTTTGATGGCTGCAGAAAAACTAAAGGTGAGCGACAAAACCATCCATTGTTACATTCAACGTTTTGAAAAAAAGCAGGAAACGTATAAGATAGAAGGGCTTTGTAAGATTTATACAACGACCAAAGGAATTGTAAAATATCGTGAATTATGCGTTTGTGGCTTGGCTCGATTTAGACAAAAATTTTGTTATTTTATTCCCGAATTTTATATTTTACGTTGTCTAATTGAAGAGCGAATCAATTATGCGCAATTGACCCAGGTATTGGGATTACAGGAATCAACTCTTCGGAAGAAACTTTCTAATATTCGACGTTGGCTAGTTAATTTTGATATTATTGTACGTCAAAAACATTACGATTTAACTGGCAATGAATGGCAAATTCGACAGTTAATCCTTTGTTTTTATTTGTTTTTTCAAGAAAGCTGTCTGGAAGAAAACAGAGAAATGACTCGGAAAATCATTACCTTTTTTGAGTTGGATTTAAATGTAGCACAACAGAATCATCTTAGTTGGCTAATTTATATTTGGGAGAAACGATATAGAGGCGGGCATGAAATTTCAGTGCCAAATGCTAATTTATTTCAACAAACAAGTGCTTTTTTTTATTTATTTCGTCTGGAAGTGTTGAGCACTTCTTTTATGTCTCTTAAAGAACAAAAAGCGTTATTTGTGATTCTTGAAGCACATTTTGGTGGTTGTTTTGGCAAGAGAGCGCGAAAGTATTTTATTCATGAGCAAATGAAAATAGAAAGTTTATGCTTAAAAACAGCTATTTTTATTATGAAAGAAATTAGGAGAAATTTTACACAACATCATTTTAATTATCAAGAAATTCATTTATGTCGATTTTTAAGTACGCATATGAATAGTTTATTAGACGGACAAGCATGGTTGCCAGCTCATAAACAGGAACAAACACTCGCTGTACGTTATCATCAAACTTGGCACAGATTACAAAAACTAATTAGGCTTTTAAAGCGCCTATATCCAGTCTTTACTTCAGTAAAAGAACGGGAATTGACGAGTTGCTATTTTTATCACATCCTAGATTTATTTAACCCGATTTTATATGAAAAAAAATATATTATTTGCCTATTGACGGACTTTCCTCCAGAAAAGGAACAAGCGTTGGGACAATCTATAAAAAGCTATTTCAGTGAAAAAAAGAATATTACAATTATTCATGGAAAACCAACGCATCAACTTCACCAAGCACATCTCTTAATTGTCAATCATTTGTTTCAGATGAACGTAGCGCTTTCTTCTGAGACAGTTGTTTATTTGCCAGAGGAATTATCTCCTGCTTTTTTTGAAAAAGTCGAAGCGAATCTATCGTAAGAAGTCCAATTTTGTCTAAATAGTGTTAAAATGAAGAAGTAAGAGGAATGGATGAGGAGGATATTAAAATGAAACAACTGCAATTTGGTACAAGTGACGAAACAGTTTCTTCGGTTATCTTAGGATGTATGCGCTTAAATGGTGCTGAAAATCCTCAACAGGTAATTGAAACTGCTTATGATCATGGCATTACATTTTTTGATCACGCCGACATTTATGGTGGCGGCGACTGCGAAACCATTTTTGGTAAGGCCTTAAAAGAAAGTACCATTCGTCGTGAAGATATTTTTATACAAACAAAATGTGGGATTCGTCAAGGCTTTTTTGACTTTTCAAAAGCTCATATTTTAGAAGCGGTCGAAGGGAGTTTACAGCGTTTAGGTGTAGATTCAGTCGATGCATTATTATTGCATCGTCCAGATACTTTAGTGGAACCAGAAGAAGTAGCTGAGGCTTTTCATTTATTAGAAAAACAAGGGAAAGTTCGCTATTTTGGTGTAAGTAACCAAACGCCAGGACAAATTGAACTTTTAAAAACAGCTGTTAAACAACCATTATTAGCCAATCAATTACAATTTGGCATCAAGCATACTGGCATGGTGGATCAAGGCTTACAAACAAATATGGAAATATCAGGAAGCATTGATTATGATCATGGTATTTTAGATTATTCACGGTTGAAACAAATGACTATTCAAGCATGGTCACCGTACCAATATGGTTATTTTGAAGGTGTCTTTATTGGAAATGAAAAATTCCCTGAGTTAAATCAAAAATTAAGCGAATTGGCTGAAAAATATCAAACAACGCCAACTGGTTTAGCCAGCAGCTGGATTCTGCGCCACCCTGCTAATATGCAGGTCATCGCAGGAAGTATGAATCTTGGTAGAATTGAAGAAATTGCTAAAGCAGCAGACATTGTGATTAGTCGCGAAGATTGGTACGATATTTATCGTGCAGCGGGAAATGTTTTGCCGTAAAAAGATTTTCATACTTGTGAAGATCCAGCCTGTATTGCTGATTGATTTTGGTATTTGATATAGTTGTCACTAAGGAACTATGTCAAATACCTTTTTCTTTCATTCTGCAATCGCCGTCTACTGCAAATTCTGTAGTTTTTTGTTAAAATAGAAAGGAAACTAGTTTGCTAAAGATGAGGGGAAAAAAATGACCAAAAAAAAATTATTACTCGTTGATGGAAACAGTGTAGCCTTTCGTGCATTTTTTGCGCTACATAACTCATTAGAACGATTCAAAAATAAGAACGGCTTGCATACAAATGCTATTTATGCGTTTAACAATATGTTTGAAAATGTAATGCAAAAAGAAATGCCTACTCATGTTTTAGTCGCTTTTGATGCAGGGAAAACCACATTCAGAACAGAATTTTATTCAGAATATAAAGCCGGACGTTCAAAAACACCGGGGGAATTTAAAGAACAAATGCCGTATATTCGTGAACTTTTAGAAGGTTTAGGCGTAAAATATTATGAACTACCTAACTATGAAGCAGATGATATTATTGGTACATTAGCCAACAAAGTTGATAAAGATGAATTTGATGTTGTTGTGTTATCAGGGGACCGAGATTTGACGCAATTAGCGACGGACACTGTCAAAGTAGATATCACTGTTAAAGGAGTTAGCGATATTGAATCATATACGCCTGAGCATATTGCTGAAAAATATGATGGGTTAACGCCTAAGCAAATTATTGATATGAAAGGGTTGGCTGGCGACACGTCGGATAACATTCCAGGTGTAACGAAAATCGGTGAGAAAACTGCGATTAAGCTGTTAAAACAATATGGCTCAGTTGAAGGGGTTTATGAGAATATCGATGAAATGAAAAAAAGCAAAATGAAAGAAAACTTGATTAATGATAAAGAGCAAGCCTTTCTTTCTAAACGCTTAGCGACAATTGAAGTCAATGCACCAGTCGAAGTCAATGTGGAAGACTTGGCATATGAAGGGAAAAACTTAGAAAAATTGGTTCCTTTTTATAAAGAAATGGATTTTAAACAATTTTTAGCTAAGTTGGACATTACAGAAGAACCTGTTGAAATGGAAGATATTTTATTTGAAGTAGTTGAAGATCAGTTAACCAATGAAATGTTTACAGACGATATGGCTCTTTATGTTGAGATGATGGAAGATAACTATCATACGTCACCGATTGTCGGCCTTGCTTGGGGCAACAACAAGAAGATTTATACCACGAATAATTTAGCTGTTTTTGAAAGTCAGCCATTTATCGATTGGTTGATGGATGAGACACGTAAAAAAAATGTCTACGATGCAAAACGGACGTACGTTGCACTAAATCGCTATGTAGGAAAAATGACAGGGATTGCCTTTGATGTTTTATTGGCTGCTTATTTACTTGATACCAATGACAATAACGCTGATATTGAAGGTGTAGCACAACATTACGGATATGATGCGATTCAATCTGATGAAGCGATTTATGGAAAAGGGGCCAAAAAAGGCTTGCCAGAGGACGAAGAAGTTTTCTTTGGTCATTTAGCACGTAAGATTAAAGCAATTCAATTTTTAACAAGCAAATTAGATAGCGAATTAACAGAAAAGAATCAAGCTGATTTATTCTATAAAATGGAATTACCACTTTCTCGTATTTTAGGCGATATGGAAATAACTGGGATCCGTGTTGATGCCACGCGCTTAAAAGAAATGCAAGTAGAATTTTCAGAACGCTTGAAAGAAATCGAAGAAAAAATCTATGCAGAAGCTGGCGAAGAATTTAATTTGAATTCACCTAAACAATTAGGCGTTATTTTATTTGAAAAAATGGGCTTACCTGTGATCAAAAAGACGAAAACTGGTTATTCAACAGCGGTGGATGTTTTAGAACAACTAAAAGAACAAGCACCAATTGTAGCAGATATTTTAACTTATCGTCAAATTGCCAAAATTCAATCGACCTATGTTGAAGGACTCTTAAAAGTAATTCAGCCAGATAATAAAATTCATACTCGGTATGTACAAACACTGACACAAACAGGACGATTAAGCTCAGTAGATCCCAATTTACAAAACATTCCTATCCGTTTAGAAGAAGGCCGAAAAATTAGAGAAGCCTTCGTACCAAGAGAGGATAATTGGTTGATTTTCTCTTCTGATTACTCTCAAATTGAGTTACGTGTGCTCGCACATATTTCTAATGATGAGCATTTAAAAGAAGCGTTTGTGGAAGGACAAGATATCCATGCCAGCACTGCAATGCGAGTTTTCGGTGTTGAAAAAGCAGAAGATGTCACACCTAACATGCGTCGTCAAGCTAAAGCAGTGAATTTTGGAATTGTCTATGGTATCAGTGATTATGGCTTGTCCCAAAACTTAGGCATTACTAGGAAGCAAGCACAACAATATATTGACACCTATTTTGAAAAATATCCAGGCGTGAAGCAGTATATGGAAGAGATAGTCCGCGATGCCAAAGACAAAGGCTATGTGGAAACATTGTATCATCGCCGTCGTTATTTAAGTGATATTAATTCAAGAAACTTTAATCTACGTTCGTTCGCTGAACGTACAGCGATTAATACACCGATTCAGGGAAGTGCCGCAGATATTTTAAAAATTGCGATGATTGAAATGGCGCGTCGTTTAAAAGAAGAAAAATTACAAGCGACAATGTTATTACAAGTGCACGATGAATTAGTTTTTGAAGTACCAGAATCAGAATTAGAACAATTAAATCAACTCGTCAAAGAAGTGATGGAGCACGCAGTTTCCTTACATGTGCCACTTATCACCGATAGCAGTTGGGGAAAAACATGGTATGAAGCAAAATAATAGCTTACCCATTAAGAACGATGAATAAAATAAGGATAAGTAGGATCTGGACGTTGATATCTAAGCGTTCAGACCTCTTTATATAAAGGAGCAAAAATAATGCCAGAATTACCAGAAGTAGAAACAGTGCGAAAAGGACTTGAAAAACTTGTTGTAGGAAAAACCATTCAAGAAGTCATTGTTTTTTGGCCAAGAATTATTGAATCACCAGAAGTTGATGTATTTCAAGGTCAATTAGCTGGTCAAACGATTGAAGGGATTGAGCGAAGAGGAAAATTTCTGATTTTTAAATTGTCTGATAATGATATGATTTCTCACTTACGGATGGAAGGAAAATATGAGTTTCATCAGGCTGATGATGAAATTGCCAAACATACCCATGTAATGTTTACTTTTACAGATGGCACGCAATTACGTTATTTAGATGTACGGAAATTTGGCCGTATGACATTGGTTCCTAAGAATCAAGGTCATCAATATAAAGGGATTTTAGCTTTGGGCCCAGAGCCAACACCAGACGTTTTCCAATTAGCTACTTTTCAACAAGGCTTGAAAAAGCATCATAAAGCAATTAAGCCATTGCTGTTAGATCAAAAGCTAGTGACGGGCTTGGGGAATATTTATGTAGATGAAGCACTTTGGCAAGCGCAAATCCATCCAGAACAACCAGCAGATTCCTTAAAACCTGCGGAAGTTGCTACGTTGTATCAAGCAATCATTGACGTCTTGGCACGCGCTGTTGAAGCAGGTGGAACCACCATCCGCACCTATCTAAACGCGTTAGGAGAAGCAGGGACTTTTCAAGTAGCGTTGAATGTCTATGGGCAAACAGGCTTACCTTGCAATCGTTGTGGTACGCCAATTGTTAAAACAAAAGTGGCACAACGTGGTACGCATTATTGTCCACAATGCCAACAATTGAAAGGTCGTCGATTGAAATGACAAAAGTTTTAGGCATTACAGGAGGGATTGCGACAGGTAAAAGTACGGTTGTTGCTCTTTTTAAAAAAGCGGGTTATCCAATTGTTGACGGCGACATTATCGCCCGAGAAATTGTTGCAAAAGGGCAACCAGCCTTAGCCGCAATCGTTGAAACTTTCGGACCAGAAATAGTATTAACAACTGGTGAATTGGATCGGAAAAAGTTAGGACAATTAATTTTCGCTAGTCCTCAAAAAAGAGAGCTGTTAAATGAAACGCTGAAACCTTTTTTAAGAAAAGAAATTTTACGTCAAATTGAAGAAGCTAAAAAGAAAGCCGCCCTGGTTATTGTTGATATTCCTCTGCTTTATGAAGCTCATTATGAGGCGATCATGGATCAAGTTGCTGTGGTATATGTACCAGAAAAGATTCAAAAAGAGCGTCTGATGGCCCGAAACCAATTAACAGAAGAAGAAGCGCAACAACGAATTGCTAGCCAATGGCCGATTGAAATGAAAAAAGAACGAGCAGATATCGTGTTTGATAACCAAGGAACTAGAGAAGAAACGGAACAGCAAGTGAAGAAGTGGCTAGAGAAACAAACTGGAAAGAAGTGAATATTTTTTAAATGGCGTAAAATGTTTTGAAAATTTCAGAAAAAACAGTGAAAGTCTTTGTTTTTATTAAAGAATGGCAAAGATTCAACTAAGAACCAGTTCTAAAGACCTAGTAATAGCGCAATTTCATGTTATAATATAGGCAACAAAAATTATACAGAATAGAAGAGGTGAACGTTATGCGTTGTCCAAGATGTCATCATAATAATTCCCGTGTTATTGATAGCCGTCAAGCAGATGATGGACGTGCAATTCGCCGTCGTCGTGAATGTGAAAATTGCAGTTATCGGTTCACTACATTTGAAAGAATTGAAGCGGCGCCATTACTTGTAATCAAGAAAAATGGGGATCGTGAAGAATTTAATCGTGATAAAATTTTGCGTGGGCTCATTCGCTCTGCGGAAAAAAGACCTGTTGCTATGGAACAAATGGTTCAAATTGTCGATAATGTTGAAAATCGAGCGCGTAGTTTAGGGGAAAATGAAGTCTCTACAACGCTTATCGGTGAATATGTGATGGAAGATTTAGTCAATCTAGATGAAATTGCCTACATCCGCTTTGCGAGTGTTTATCGACAATTCAAAGATATGAGCGTGTTTTTGAAAGAGTTACAGGACATTGTCGACAAAGCAAAATCTTCTTCTCCTGACTCAGAAAATTAAAAAGGAGGTCTTTCTTTGAAAGGAAATCGGCAAAGAATCCAACCAAAAAATATTTTTCAAGCGGTTATTGATTCACCGCTTTCTGATCAAGAGAAAGAGGTTTTAACCTTTTTATATCAACCAATTGTCGGCGCCAATGCGTTTAGTTTATATTGGCTTTTGTTATCTGAAACAACAGATTCAGAGGAGAATGGCTCGCTGTTTCATGCAGATTTAATTAGTTTGCTGGACTTGAGTTGTCAACAATTAGAAGAAGCTTGCTACAAATTAGAAGGCATTGGGTTGCTAGAAACGTATAAAAAAACAGATCGGGAATTAGGAGATTGTTATTTATATTATTTAAAAGCACCTGAAACAGCCGCTCGTTTTTTTAAAGATGAAGTGTTAGCTTTAGTGTTATTTAATCGGGTTGGACAACGGAAATTTGATCAATTAGTGCAAAAGTTCCAACCGCATCCTACCAAAACAGAGGGCTATCAAAATGTTTCCGCTAGCTTTCAAGAGGTTTATGCCTTTAAAGAAGAACAAATTGTTTCCGAAGCGAACCGATTGACAACGATTCAAGAAACTTTTTCTCAACAAGAAAAAGCGAAGAAAATTTCTGTATCAACAGATTCTTTTGATTGGCACTATTTTGTGGAAGGTTTGCACCGCTTAGGTTTACAATTGCCTGAAGATGAGGCTAGTTTTCAAGAAGAAGTCTATGTTTTTCATCAATTATATGGCATCAATGAGTTAGATATGGTAGACTTTGCTTCGAAATCATTTGACTATTATACAAGTCGAATTTTGCCTAAGGAATTAGTGCGAACGATTCATCAAGCGTTTGATCCTGATAAAAAACCACAACCAACAAACATAGTGACAAACAAGCAAGTACAATTGACGGTGGAAGAGCAACAAACGTATCGATATAACGCATTAAAAATGAATGGTTTTTCTGAACTGGATATTCAAATGATTATGGATAGTGAAAAGAATCCGCCTATTCAATATTTAGAAGCTTTAAAAAATAGTCGAGGCGGCTATACGACACCACAAGAACGTTCATTAGTGAAATATTTGGTTGCCAAATCAGGCTTACCGACTAGTGTGATTAATATTTTGATTAACTATGTTTACAACATTCAACAACAACCGACTTTAAAAGCGGAGTATGTGAATCGAATTGCGAATGAATGGGGACAAAGTGGCATTCATTCACCAGAAAAAGCAATTGAACATGTCAGAGAATTGGCAAAACAAAGCCAAACCAAACAAAAACAGCGACAACAAAATTATTCAGGGAAACGCCAAACTGTTCGACAAGAGAGATTGCCAGAATGGGCCGATCAGCCAAACGATGAAACAAAACTTTCCCCAGAAGAACAAGCCGAGTTAGATCGACAAATTCAAGAATTTTTAAACCAAGGAGGTGACCAATGATGGAAGACGTAGGAAAAGAAATGTCAAAAATTATCCAGAAGCGTGACATCAATGAACGATATGAAGAGCTGGTTAACGAAGTATTGAAAGATCAAGATGTTCAAGCCTTTATACAAGCAAACCGAGAGCGTTTAACCGATGAAGATATTCGTAAAAGTTATGCTAAGCTGTATGAATTTGTTCAAGAAAAAAAGAAATTTCAATTAAACGATCCGGCAATGATTGCTCCAGGCTATGAGCCAAGATTAATGTTGAATTTTCATTACATTGATGTAACGTATGTCCCAACGGCTGATTTAATCGCTCGTCAGAAGGAAGAAGAAATTCGTAATCGAGTAAGGGCAATGGACATGCCAAAAGATGTCCGAGAAGCAAATTTACGAGATTTCGATCCATCTTCTCAAGGTCGAGCCAAAGCGTTAGCAGAAGCAATGCAATTTTTAAGAGAATATCCTGCGACACCAAAAGAATTTCATAAAGGGCTCTATTTACAAGGCCCCTTCGGTGTAGGAAAATCTTTCTTATTAGGTGCGATGGCTAATGCTTTAGCAGAACGTGGATTTACTACGACAATTGTTCATTTTCCAACATTTACAGTAGAAATGAAGCAAGCCATTGGTCGCGATCAAGTTGGTGAAAAGCTCGATGCAGTAAAAAAATCCCCTATATTAATGATTGATGACATTGGTGCGGAATCCATGACTAGTTGGATTCGTGACGACGTTTTAAGCGTAATCTTGCAATACCGAATGCAAGAACAATTAGTTACTTTTTTCTCTTCCAATCTAGATTTAAAAGCTTTAGAAGAGCATTTAACCGTGACGCAACGAGGAGAACAAGAGCCGCTAAAAGCCAGACGAATTATGGAACGTGTGCGTTATCTGTCAAAAGAGATTACGATGACAGGAAATGATCGACGAAACGGTTAAAGCAATCCTTTTATTTTTATGGATTGCTTTTTTTCTTGCGCTTGAAGAGGTAGCGTAAGTTTCGCAAAAACAAGTACTTTTGTGTACACTGACAATAAAGAAGTGAGGAAAAGAGGCGTAACAATGAAGAGAAAACTTTGGATTTTTATTGGGGTATTCGTGGTGCTTCTGGGAGGATATTTTCTTTTGTTTAGAGAAAAATCCTATAAAGTAGAGGTGGAAAAAGTGAATCCAAAAATTCAACGCTTAATGTCGACAGACAAACAACATTTTTTAACAAAACATGAATTTCACACAAAAGAAACCGCTGAACGCAAAGATTTGTTGAAATTTTTTATTGAAACCCGGCTCAAAACAGACGGCGGTTTTTTAACCAATTATTTACCAGATGCTGAACGCAAAGATGTCGCCACAGGACATGAGTTGCTAAGTGAGTCTTCGGGTCTATATTTGCGTAATTTAGCTTTTGATACGCAGGGACGTTTTGATAATTTTTACAAGCAGACGAAAGACACCTTTTATGACGGCGTCCAATTTAGTTACCGAATTGACGAGCAAGGCAATAAATACAATGTCAATGCCTCGATTGATGATTTACGGATCATTCGTTCATTAATTGAAGCAGGGGGGCATTTTAAAACAGATCAGTATGATCAAGAAATTAAAAAATTAGGCAAGAGTTTTATGGAAACCTCTATGAAAGATAATATTCTAATTGATTTTTACGATAGTAAATCAAAACAACAGTCTTCAGAAACTTCTTTGTTTTATATTGACTTAATTACGCTGGGTTATCTATACAAAGAATTTGGGATTTCAGCAGACTACTTGCAGTATCATTACCAATTAATAGACGATGGCTATATTTCTGATGATTTACCTCTTTATCAAACGAAGTTTAATCATCAAACAAATAAATACGAAAACAACGGAACACTTAATATTATTGAATCTTTATTAACGATTGTCCATTTAAGTGAAGTGGGTATGGCGAAGCAGACTAGTATTGATTTTGTGCGAAAACAAGTTCAGCAAGGAACGCTTTTTAACTCGTATGATTTAAATGGATCGCCCGTGGATAAAAATCAATCTGCAGCTAGTTATGCGATAGCGGCTTTAATTGGTGTTGCCGAAAATGACAAAGAGTTGTATCGTGCGGCAATTACAGTACTTAATAATTTTCAAATTATGGATTCAAGCAGTCCGATTTATGGAGGATTTGGTGATAAAGTTACGAAACAAGTCTATTCCTATAATAACTTAATGGCTCTTTTGGCCTATGATTTCTAGATGAGGTGAAAGCATGGAAAAGATCAAAAAACACATGAACTCGGCTTTTGAATGGTTGAGTCGTTATATTTCTCCAAGTCTTTTGGCCGTTTTAGGGATTGGGTTAGTGACAAGCATTTTGTTATTCGTTTATCCGATTAATGGCTTGGGAGATAATGGCGAGTATTTTCGTGTGTTAAATTCAAATAGTCTTTATCGTGTCAATGGTGATAGCTACGACAATGTGGCCTATTTTGTTAAGGACTTTTCAATTATGCGTTATTTTAATGAAACAACGACGCACTTTGTTTCCACTCAACAATTTTTCATCACCATTGCCATTTGGCTTAATAAACTTTTTTATAGTCAAACACTTTTCGATATTCGTTTCTTAGGTTTCGTTTATCTTAGTTGTTTTTTAGTGTCAATTTATATTCTGGTACGAGGCTTAACCGAAGGCGTATCTTTGAAAAAAAGTTATCTTATCTCCTTGTTGGTTATTTTCATCTTGGGGGATACCTCCTATACGATTTATTTTAATTCCTTTTATACAGAAGCGACGAGTTTTTTACTTTCTGTGAGTGTCTTAGCATTTTCAGTCTATTTTTATCGGGTGACGAAACCACGAACTTGGCTCAGAAGAATAGTTTTGGTTATCTTGGCACAAGCAGTAGTACTTTTAATAGGGACAACACGCCAAGAATATTTGCTGATTATTGGCGTAATTATTGCTGGATTAGGATTTTTTGTCTACTTGTCACAACGTTACCAACGATTGTCAATGACGGCCTTTTTAATTGCGTTGATTGGTTTTACAACGTTAGCAGCTTTTATCGTTCCTAACGATATCTATGAACGTGATGTCTACCACAGCATGACGCGCGGTGTAATGAAGGATAGTAAGGTTCCGGATAAACGGATGTCAGAGGGCGGAATCAACCCGCAATATGGGTTGCAAAAGGGACGTTCCTACTTTGAAGAATACAGTCCTGTATCACCAACTTCTGAACAAATGAAAAAAGATTTTTTTGATAAAACGAGTTTTGGATGGGTGTTATTGAATTATTTAAATTATCCATCTGAATTATGGCAAGGACTGAATTCAGCGGTCCCAAATGTTTACTTAGTAAAGCCTAATAATGTGGGGAATTTTGAGAAAACGACGGGGCGTGCACCGCTGGAACAATCTAAATTTTTTATGGTGTATAACCGTATTAAAGCCAGTTTTTTTCCTAAAAACTTTGCTTTCTATCTATTATTAGGCGTGATTCTGTTTGGTTTATATGGCGTTGGTTTATACAGAGGACTCAAGAGAAACGAACCCAGATTAGTTTTTCGCTTCTTTTTAATGACAGGAATTTATCTAAATTTATTAGTTGTTTTCATTTCAACAATTATTATTGATGGGGATAGTGACTTAGTACGTCATTTGTTTTTAGTCTCAGTATTTTTAGATTTTCTCTTGTTACAAATTGTTTCTGATATTATTGGTAAACGAATGTGGCAAGATACAACACCACAAGTCATTGGGGAGGTAGAGGGAATTGAAAAATAAACAATATCTTATTGGCTGGGTGTGTTTCTTACTCTTTTTCGTTTTTTGCGGCTTTGCTAAACCGGCGCTGGCTGCACCAAGTAAACATGTCTTACTTGTCTATGACAGCTTGAATATTGCTGGAAAAAAAGAAAATGATGTGGATGCTTTACAACGAGTGTTGACGAGTTTTGGAGTAGAAGTTCAGAGTGTGGCGGTATCAGATTATGTACCTGGCGAATTGCTAAATGATGGCTATGACAGTTTGATTTCTATGGTGAATTGGCCTGAACAAGCCGGCGTTATTGCCTCTGATTTTCTAGCAGATCGAGTTCATTTTAAAGGTAAACAATTACACATTGGTCGAAACATGCGTGACGATGAAAAACAATATTTTAGCGGTACATGGAAAGAATTAAGTCATCGTCAATATCGGTTAGAAGATGAAAAAAACCGCTTTTCTCAAGTATTGCCTTTTCAAGATCAATCAGTTGTGCTGGAAAATACGCAAGGTCAGACAGTTGGTCGATTAAAAACACAAGAATTAGCACCAGAAGAATATCCATTTGGTGTAATTGAGAATGGGCATGCTTTTCTCCCAATGTTTGAACGCAAAGGCGCTGTTTTTTTAGAAAGCTTGGACGTAATTAGTCAATGGCTGGAAAGTGAAAAAATGTCACGGCCGTTTTTGACGATTTCTGATTTTAACCCGTTAAGAGATATGTCTGTGGCAACCTATTTGCAAGAAGAATTAGTTAAAACCACGTATCCTTATATTTTATCCAGTACGAGCGTTTCACAAAACAATACGATTTTACCTTATAAACTATTTACGAATGCGTTACGTGCGTTTGCTTCGACGGGGGTTATTTTCTTAGAAACACCGGTCGTTAACAATGTTGATTTAAATGACCAACGTGCCTTGAAACAATTGATGGAGCAGCAGATTAGTTTATTGGTCGACAGACATGTCTATCCAGTAGGCATTTCTGCTCCAGGATACTGGAATCAAGACCTTCAATACCAAGAGGATGGTCTAGCAATTAGTGATACAGTGATTCTAAGAGAAAATCCGCCGATTGAACGCGTTTTTTATCGGAACCAAACGGGAGAATCAATCACTTATAAGAATGCTTTGTTTGATTTACCGTATGATTATTTATCGGGGATTGAATGGACGGATAAAGATAATCCGAATGACTATCGATTTCCAATGCCGACCACCATTAGTTTTTCATTTCCAAATTCTAAAAAAGAAGTGGATCATCTAATTCAAGAAGTCAAGGAAGCACCAATAGTGTTTAGTGTTTCAGAAGCGGATCAACATTTCACTGTTCAAACACAAACGCAGAAAATCGAATTTCGGAATAATCGGTTCTTCTTAAACAATCAAATTGTCAATGGTTTGGCTGATACAGGGGGCTCAACAGTTGAAAAACAACGATTTACAGGGTTATTTTCATTCTTTTTCAGTATCACAAACAATATTTTGATTGGCGTTGTGACACTGACTTTAATCATCCTGATTATTTTGTTTATGATTGGACGAAAGAATTATCGGTCGAAATATATTAATAAGGAGGAAGACAAATGACCATTGCTGACATTGTAATGTTAACAGCAACTATCATTATTTGGAGTCTACTAATTGTAAATATTCTCTTAGTTATTTTTGGCTATGTTTATTATTTAAAAACAGATCCTGTCGCACCACCACCTGTAGAGGACGAAGACGCGCCGTTTGTTTCAATTATGGTGCCGGCCCATAATGAAGGAATTGTCATTGTGCGGACAGTTGAAGCGTTATTGAATTTTAATTATCCGCAAGATCGCTATGAAATTATTGTGATTAATGACAACTCAAGTGATAATAGTGCTGAGCTTTTAGCTAACGTCCAAAAAAAGGCGGTTAATCGAAATTTGCAGATTATTAATACAGACAATATAACAGGTGGGAAAGGTAAGTCTAATGCCTTAAACATTGGTTTCAAGCAAGCCAAGGGGGACGTGATTGCCATTTATGATGCGGACAATACACCTGAACCGAATGCACTCCGTTATTTAGTTGGAGAGTTAATCGCTAGTGAGGAATACGGCGCGGTTATTGGTAAATTTAGAACGAGAAATCGCAATGCAAGCTTGTTGACACGCTTTATTAATATCGAGACACTGGCCTTTCAATGGATGGCACAAGCCGGTCGTTTTCAATTATTTAAGTTATGCACGATTCCTGGCACAAATTTCATTGTTCGTCGTAGTATTATTGAAGCCATTGGCGGCTGGGATGACAAAGCGTTAGCCGAAGATACAGAAATCAGTTTCCGCATCTATATGATGGGCTATAAAATTAAGTTTCAACCAAAAGCAGTGACGTGGGAGCAAGAGCCACAAACTTTGTCAGTTTGGTTCCGACAACGGACGCGATGGGTCAAAGGCAATATTTATGTCATTGTTAAAAATGCTAAATTATTGTTTAATCCTAAAGCGAGTCGGATCCGTTTTGATATTTTATATTTCTTGTCCATTTATTTTCTCTTAATGACATCGCTCGTTTTGTCAGACATCATGTTAGTTTTATCAATGTCTGGTTACTTAACAACGACCCTGCAAGGATTTAGCAATTCCTTATGGTTGTTAGCGATTTTGTTATTTATTTTCAGTACTTTTGTCAGTATTACGACCGAAAAAGGCGAAATGACTTTAGAGAATATCTTAATTATTGCCTTGATGTATATTACATACAGTCAGATGTGGCTAGTAGTCGCCGCTTATGGCATGGTGATGTATATTAAAGAAAATGTTTTTCATAAACAAACACAAACAAAATGGTACAAAACTGAACGATTTAAATAAGGAGGAAACGTGCAATGAAACAAAAAACAGTCACTTTAATAGGGTTGTTCTTTCTGGCAATTCTGATTGGTGTCGCAAGTCCGACCGTATACGCCGAAAACAAAGAACAAGACAACCATACCTTTACACAACCTTTTCAAAATAAAACAATCTCTTTAACAGGTACTTCTGTCCGTAGCACCATGTATTTTACAAAAATTGATTATTGGGACGTAAAAAAAGCATCATTCAATATGACCTACCAAATCACACAATTAAAAAATAATCAGACCTCAGATTTAACTGTGGCAGTTAATGGTGTGAAGTTTTATTCTTGGCGTCCTGAAAATACGACTGGTATTCAACAAAAGACGATTGAAATCCCTTTGGAACTGATTAAAGAGACAAATACATTGACTGTTGAAGGCCAAATTATTAATCAGGCAGGAAACGACATGTATAATTTAATTGAAACTCCAGCAAATTGGTTAACGATGTATGAAGGATCTAACGTAAACTTCCAATACGATTTACAATTACCAGAGAATACGATTCATTCTTTTTATAATCATTTTGTGGGAGCAGACACGATTGCGAATAAACACAGTGTTATTTTGACACCAGAAAATGCATCGGAAAAAGAATTAGCTGCAGCGACCCATGCGTTAGCTGGTGCTGCTCGTTTGATTACTACCTCAGAAGAATTGTTGCCAATGGCTTCTTTGAACAAAGAACAGTCAGCACCCTATCAGTTGATTATTGCCAGCTATGATAAATTACCAGATCAGTATAAAAGTCAAATTGATAGCAAACGCGTGGAGGACCAGGCTGTCTTAAAATTTTTCAATCAACCAGATAAGCATGTTTTAGTAGCTACTTCTAAAGATGAGGACTTACTTGTTCGTGCGGGACGTTATTTAGCCAATTATGAATTAATGACCCAAACAGATAAAGAAGAGACAACAGTTGATGAGAATACCGATACGTTTAGTTCAACTTTAGAATTTGATGGAAATTATCCATTAACCTCAACGGGGGACAAACTAGAAGGGGCCTATCACCAAGAACAAACGTACTTTGTCAATTTACCAGTGGATCGAAACAATGCCAATGGAAGTCGCGTGCATTTACATTTTAAATACGCTGAAAACTTAGATTTTGATTCTTCTTTAGTGACGGTCTATGCCAATGATAAACCAATTGGCAGCAAGAAATTAACCGCTGCTCGTGCGAACGGTGATGAATTAAATCTCGAATTTCCAAAGAACTTAGAAATTGCTGATAGTTTTGTTTTAAAAGTTGCTTTTGATTTGAATGTTAAATCACCAGAAGTTTTGCGAAATGGTCAGACTCCATGGGCCTTTATTGAAAATAATTCGAATGCGTTTATTCAAACAGAAGAACTGAATGACATATTATTTAACAACTATCCGAACATTTTTATCAGAAGCCGTTCTTTTGCTGATTTAGCGATTTTATTACCAGAAAAAATGGACGACAACTATTTTAAAGTGTTGACCAATTTATTTAACTTAATTGGTAATTATGCCGAAAGTAATGTCGGTGAGATTACGTATTATAAAAAAGCGCCTAAAAATGCGGCATTAGAAAATCATAACTTGATTATTTTTGGTACGCCTAAGGATAATCCGATGATTCGTAAGTTAAACGATCAGTTATATTTCCATTATGATAAGGACTTCACACGTTTTGTTTCAAACGAGAAACTGAGTATCGAAAAAGATTATGGTAAACAAATCGGTACGGCGCAGTTAATGTTTTCTCCATATAATGCGAAAGCCGCGGCGTTAATCTTAACAGGAGCTAAATCACAAGGTGTCTTTTTAGCCTCTACACAAGTGAACACAGAGAAGAATACTTCTATGTACAAAGGAGATGCCATTGTGGTCGATCCGAACTATCGTCGCTATGATTATCGTTTCAAAAAACGTGTAAGCAACGTTAGCAACGAATCATTAGGTAAACGAATTGTCAATAATCATAAATTAATGATTTATCTATTTGTCTTCTTAATTGGTATGACCATTATTGGATTAAGTGCGTTCTTCATCGTGAAGAAGAATTTGAAAGGTGGGGAATAGAGTGAATCAAAAACGAGTGACCTTGCTTTTGGATTTAACTTTGTTGGTAGGAATTGTTTTGGTTGTCGGCACAACCATCTTTATGGCCTTAGGAACGAATGATTTCTTTGTGGACTTAAGTTGTCTATTAATTTCAGTTATCTTAATTATTGTTACCTATTTTGTAGGAATTACAGCGGGGTTAACATTTTCGCTTATATTTATTTTTCTACAATTGACCTATGTTGTATATCAGTATGTCTATCATGATTTGTTTAGCTATGGCTCATTATTTTGGCTAATCATGCCGCCGCTCTACTGTTTAACAATCTATGCAGTGACTTATCAAATTCGTACGATTGAAGAAGAAAATATTCGCTTACGTAAAGAAACTTCACGGTTAAATGCGTTAGATGCAGTAACTAATTTAAGAACAGCAAAAATGTATGAAGAAGGATTCGATTTATTTTCTGACATTTCTACACGTTATGAAGCGCCGTTATATTTAGTCGTGATCCGAGTGGCCTATTGGGAAAGTATTCGTAACTTATTAAGTCCTGAACAAAAGAATGAATTGCTACAAATCGTGACAGCGGCGATTAAAGAGACAACGGATGATCGCTTCTTACCATACTTTATCGACGGCACACCGCCGACTTGGGCGTTATTAATTTTCCGCGATGGGGATGACGGATACACCACTAGAAAAGAATTCAAACAACAAGCTCAAGAGAAATTTGCCCATTCTGAAACCTTAAGGAATATTACTTTGACATTACAAGTTTCCTATACCAAATATGATCCTGCCGAATTTAACAACGCTTCAGAATTTTTAGGGGATGGAATTAATTCTCTTCAATATGATGTTTAAAAAGGAGGCAAACAAATGACTGAAAAAATTGCTGTTTTTACAGGGAAATTAGCAGAGGCTGGTGTGTTAAATGAGACGCAGCCATTGTCAATGCGATTACATTTAGAAAATATCCAAGCAGAAAGTGATCCAGAATCCATTGTTCCCTTATTTTCTCATGGGGTAATTTTAAACATACTTGTTGAACAGTTAGAGGAAAGTATCCCACTGTCTCACTTGAAAAAAGGAACCAAAGTCCGTTTCACAGTCGTGGGCTTGCCACCGATGACTATGTCGATTCCACCGCATGTTGGTGGGCAAGCGATTGAATTGATAGAAGAAATCTAAAAAGCTTCTGCATTAGCTATGATTATTAGCTAATGCAGAAGCTTTTTTATTCAAAGGTCATTCTTTCAATTCGATCGAACGCTTCCTTTAATAAATCTAAATTTTGTGTTGCGGCTAAGCGAATGTACTCATCGCCCGTTGTTTCACCAAATGCTTTTCCAGGAATCACTAATACCTGTGTCTCTTTTAAAAGCTTTTCCACAAAAGGGACGGAAGTTAGTCCGGTTTTTTGAATGTTAATGAAGGCGTAAATACTTCCTTTGACTGGATGAAGCGAAAGGAAAGGGATCTTTGCTACTCGTTGGGCCACATACTCTAAACGTGTTTGGAACACTTCAACGATTGGGTCTACAAATTCGTCAAAATGTTGTAACGCATAGATTCCTGCTTGCTGTGACAACGTAGGCGCAGAATACGTAACGCCTTCATTAATTAATTTGGCTACTTCGTTAATATAGTCTGGGGCAATCATATAACCAATACGCCAACCAGTCATTGCAAAGGCTTTTGAAAAGCTACCAAAAGTGATAGTATTTTCTGGAGCAAACGTAGCCATGGGAGTAAACGTTTCTTGGAAACAAAAGGCTTCATAAACTTCATCTGAAAGAATGTATAAGTTGTGTTCAATCGCTACCTGTGCAATTTCTCTGAAAGTTTCTTCAGAGAAAACAGCGCCTGTCGGGTTATTCGGTGAATTAAGAATAATCGCTTTGGTTTTAGGCGTGATTTTTTCTTTCAAAAGAGCTACATCAATTTGGAAACCATCTTCTTCATAGGTTGGCAAAAAGACCGGAACGCCATCTGCTAAAAGAACTTGGTCTTTATAAGGAGAGAAGTAAGGTTCATGAATAATCACTTCATCTCCAGGATTTAGAATCACTTGTAAGGCAAGGTACATTCCATGCAGAGCGCCAACTGTGGCCCGGACTTGATTCGGTTGAAAAGATAATTGATAATGTGACTGATAAAACTGAATGACCGCCTCAATGAATGCCTCGCTACCATCAGAAGCGGTATATTTTGTATGCCCATTTTTGGCATCGTTAGCTGCTTGTTCGATAATCCGCTCATCGGTAATTAAGTCAGGGTCACCAATCGATAAATCGATTAAATTTGGGGTCTTTTTCGCCAATGTTGCAATATCCATGAGTAAATTTTCAGTAGGTTGTTGGTAACGTGTTGCGATATTCTTGCGATCCATACCAGGTGCTCCTTTTTATAAAACTTTTCTTAGAAAATCTTGTGTTCTTGGGTTTTGTGGCGCATCAAAAATTTCTTCAGGTGTGCCTTCTTCTTGAATGATTCCTGCATCCATAAAAATGACACGGTCCGCGACTTCTTTTGCGAAGCCCATTTCGTGGGTAACCACTACCATTGTCATCCCTTCAATAGCTAAATTTTTCATAACGGATAGCACTTCACCCACCATTTCAGGGTCTAAGGCAGAAGTTGGTTCATCGAACAGCATCACGTCAGGGCGCATGGCTAAAGCACGAGCAATCGCTACCCGTTGTTGTTGCCCACCAGAAAGTTGAGCGGGATAATTTTCTTTTTTATCTGATAAACCAACTTGTTCTAGTAAAGAAAGAGCATGTTCTGTGGCTTCGGCAGCGGCTTCTTTTTTTACTTTAACAGGACTAATCGTTAAGTTTTCCAAGACATTTTTATGCGGGAAAAGATTGAAATTTTGGAATACCATTCCCATTTTTTGACGAAGTTGATCAATGTTGGTATTTTTATCTAATAAATTTTTTCCTTCAAATTCAACGCTGCCACCAGTTGGTGTTTCTAATAAGTTCAAGCAACGTAAAAAAGTACTTTTACCACTGCCAGAAGGGCCAATAATTACGACAACTTCACCAGCTTCAATTTCTAAGTCAATTCCTTTAAGTACTTCATTTTTTCCGAATGTTTTCTGTAAGTTTTTAATGTTAATCACTAGTACTCATTCTCCTTTCAGCAACACCTAATAGACGTGAGATAGTAAAGGTTAGGACGAAATAAATCAACGATACAATTAAGTAAGGTAGGAAGGGTTTAAAACTTGCTCCTTGAACGTTGCCAGCTTGGAAAATTAGTTCTGAAACACCAATGACTGAAACAACGGAAGATTCTTTAATTACTGTAACAAATTCATTGCCTAACGCTGGTAAAATATTTTTAATAGCTTGTGGGAAAATGATGTATCGCATTGCTTGGTTTTGATTCATTCCCAAAGAACGAGCAGCTTCCAATTGTCCTTTATTAACTGCCTGAATACCAGCACGAATAATTTCTGCTACATATGCACCACTGTTTAAAGAAAGAGCAATACAACCAGCTGCTACTTTTGATAAGTCTAAACCAAGAACGCCTGTCCCGAAATAGACAATAAAAATTTGAACAAGCAAAGGAGTGCCACGAACATATTCAATATAAGCAATGGCAATGCCACGTAAAATTTTGGAATTGGCTAACTTCATTAAGGCAAGTAATGCCCCTAAAATGGCACCAAACAAAACACCAATGAAAGCTAGGAAAATGGTATAGCCCGCACCGTTAAGGTAGAACTTTCCATACTTTTGTAAAAAGCTTTGATCTTTTTGGAACATTAATTGATTGGCTTCTTTTTTATAACCGTCCATTAATTTTTGATCATTAATTTGTTTAATAGAGGCATTTACTTTCTCCGTCAAAACGGGCGCATCTTTAGGAAAAGCAACGGCAGTATCTTTTGAGCCTTTTTCAAAGGTAACATCAGCAAAAGCTAAATCCTCATTTTGAGAAACATAGGCTTCGCCAACCGGTTCTTCCATAACGACTGCATCTAATTTATTATTTTTTAGATTCATAATTAAATCTGGAATTTTTTGAAGAGAAGTAGGGACAGCACCGGTTAATTCGGTTTTAATTAATTCTTCTTGTGTCGTTTGCTTTTGGGCACCTGCACGAACGCCTTCGAAATCTTTAGTGGAATGAAATTTATCTTTGTCTTCTTTCCGAACAATGACTCTTTGTTGAACGTTCATATATGGTTGAGAAAAAGCTACTTCTTTTAATCGTTCAGGCGTTGGCGACATGCCAGAGATGACCATGTCAATCTTGCCAGTTTTTAAGGCCCCTAACAGAGCATCAAAGCCTAGTTCTTCGATTTTTAATTTAACGCCTAAATCGTCGGCAATTTTTTGAGCAATAGAAATATCAAAACCGACAATTTTATCTTCACCATCTACTTTTGCATGAAATTCATAAGGGGCATAGTCTGCGGATAAGCCGACAACTAGTTCTCCCTTTTGGATGATTTTGTCATAGACTGGATCGTTTTCGGCTGCAAAAGTTTCTTTAATAGGTAATAATGAGAGCAACAAGAATAAAATTGGTAAAATCGTCTGTAGCCATTTTTTACATTTGGTCATTTGCGTAAACTCCTTTTTGTATTATTTTTATAAATATTCAAAAAAAGCGAATAAATGTATAAAAATTTATTGTGTTATGATGTGGTTTATCATATCATAGAATATGTAAAAGGAAAAGTAGTAGAGTTGAAAAAATACAACTTTTTCAAAAAAATTTTCAAAAGTCAAAAATGAAGGGGATTTTCAAGATGGAACAATCATTAATTGTGAGAGGGACACCACAAGAGTATCTTTGCGAAATTGGTTCGTGGGAATTATTAGAAGGACAACTATTATGCAGAAATATTCATCGTGTATTCATTTTACACGGGACTGAGTCATGGCAAGCGGCAAAACCGTATTTTCCGACGTTTCAAAAAGTAACAGCTGTTTTTGAAAACTATGGAGGTGTTTGTACAGATCAACGTGTGCAAGAGTTAGAAGCGCAAGTGCTGGACAATCATTTAGAGGCCATCGTCGCTGTTGGTGGAGGAAAAGTGGCCGACTTGGGCAAAGCCTTAGCACACAAAATGGCGTTACCGGTAATTATTTTGCCCACTTTAGCAGCTACTTGTGCGCCGTGCACGCCATTGAGTGTAATGTATCGAGAAGATGGAGCAATGGAACGGTATGACGTTTTTCCGCAAGCAAACGCTTTGGTGTTGGTAGAACCAAGAGTGTTATTGCATTCGCCTCGGTCCTTAATGGTGGCAGGTATTGGGGATACATTAGCTAAATGGTACGAAGCAGATGCGATTATTTCGCAGTTAGATGTCCAAGTGTTACCTATTCAAGTTTCTCATTTTGCCGCGGAAAAATGTCGCGATATTTTGTTAAATGAAAGTATCAATGCTTTAAAAGCGATGGAAGAGCAGCAATTAAATCAATCGTTTATTGATGTCATCGAAACGAATTTAATTATTGGTGGAATGGTGGGTGGCTTTGGCGATGATTATGGTCGGACAGCGGGTGCCCATTCCATTCATGATGCACTAACTTTGCTGCCAGCTAGCCATCAACAATTGCATGGAAACAAAGTGGCGTATGGTGTGTTTGTTCAATTAGCCATTGAAGAGAAATGGCAAGAAATCGATGAATTAATTCCTTTCTATCACCAACTAGGTTTGCCTATTTCTTTAAAAGAAATGGAGATGGACTTAACTGAAGCCGAGTATCAAGAAGTAGCAGAACGTGCTTGTATAGAAGGCGAAACGATTCATTATATGAAACAAAAAATTACCCCTGAAATTGTGAAAACAGCGATGCAAGATTTAGAAAAATATACAGCGACAAAATAAGTGCCAAACAGCAACTAGCTCATTTGAATTATTTGAACTAGTTGATGTTTTTTAAGGATCCTTTTTTGAAAAAAGAAACCTTGAGAAATCCTTGCAAATTCAATAAAAAAAAAGTATGATGATGGGAGGACAAATTATAGTAGAAAGTAGGGAAATGAATGACGGAACCAGCCATTCGTTATCGTTTAATCAAAAAAGATAAACACACAGGTGCGCGTTTAGGTGAATTAATTACTCCTCACGGCACATTTCCAACACCAATGTTTATGCCGGTAGGTACACTTGCGACAGTTAAAACAATGTCACCAGAAGAATTAAAAGAAATGGGTGCCGGTGTTATTTTAAGTAATACTTACCATTTATGGTTACGCCCAGGTGAAGATTTAGTCGAAGAAGCAGGCGGTTTACACAAATTTATGAACTGGGATCAACCTATTTTAACTGATTCAGGTGGCTTCCAAGTCTTCTCATTAAGTGATATGCGGAAAATCGAAGAAGAAGGTGTGCATTTTAGAAATCATTTAAATGGTTCAAAAATGTTCCTTTCTCCAGAAAAAGCGATCAATATTCAAAATAAATTAGGATCAGATATTATGATGAGCTTTGATGAATGTCCACCATTTGATGAAAGCTATGAGTATGTCAAACGTTCGATTGAACGGACTTCTCGTTGGGCTGAGCGTGGCTTAAAAGCCCATGCGAATCCTGATAGACAGGGATTATTCGGTATTGTTCAAGGTGCGGGATTTGAAGATTTACGTCGTCAAAGTGCTAAAGATTTAGTGAGTATGGATTTTCCTGGCTATTCGATTGGTGGCTTATCTGTTGGTGAGTCTAAGGAAGAAATGAACCGAGTCTTAGACTTTACGACACCGTTAATTCCTGAAAATAAACCACGTTACTTAATGGGTGTGGGTGCCCCTGATTCATTAATTGATGGAGTGATTCGTGGGATTGACATGTTTGATTGTGTGCTACCAACACGTATTGCGCGCAATGGTACTTGTATGACTTCACAAGGTCGCTTGGTTGTTAAAAATGCCCAATATGCAAGAGATTTTCGTCCGCTTGATGAAAAATGTGATTGTTATGTTTGTCGTAATTATACGCGGGCCTATATTCGTCATTTGATTAAATGTGATGAAACATTCGGAATCCGTTTAACATCGTATCATAATTTATACTTCTTGTTAGACTTAATGAAAAATGTCCGTCAAGCAATTATGGACGACAATTTATTAGAATTCCGACAAGCGTTTTTTGAAGAATATGGCTTTAATAAAGCGAATGCAAAAAGTTTCTAAAAATTAGAGGAAAAAACTAGTTCTTCAAGCATTTTTTTGATACAGTTAGTAGTGTGAATAATGCAGAGTGAGGTGAAACAAATGGGTGGCGGATTTACAATGATTTTTACATTAGTCCTTTTAGGAGGAATGATGTTTTTCATGACACGTTCTCAAAAGAAACAACAACAAGAACGTCAAAAACAACTAAACGCAATGAAAACTGGCGATAGTGTTGTCACAATTGGTGGTTTACATGGTGTTTTAAGTGAAATCAACGAAAAAACAGTTTTAATCGATTGCGAAGGTATTGTCTTAGAATTTGACCGTGCAGCAATTCGAACTGTAACACCTGGAACTGCTGTTACAAATGATTCAGCAGTAACTAGTGTACCAGTCACAGAAGTTGAAGAGACAGTCACAGAAGAAGTAACTGAAGTTCCTGAAACATCAGATCCTTCAAAAGAAAAGAAAGACTAAACGGTTCAACTAATTCATTTAATGGTTAGAGAGAGCGGAACAGGCTTTTCAAAGGCGAAACTGTGACCAGTAGTCACACGAGAAAGCCAATAAGAAGAGATAATTCCTATTCCGCTCGTGTCGTTTATCTTAAAATGTAGGACTAGGAAGGTAGGTCATTTGGACTTACGTCCTAAGTCCTTTTTAACTATTAAGTTTACAAAAAAGGTTCCTTTTTATAGTGTTGGAAGATAGTTAAAAAGTGAGCAATCTTTCGCTTGGTTGGAAGGAGAAGAGCCCATGACAAAGGAAAAATTAAGTTGGTTACAACAAAAAATGCTCAATAAAAGTATTAAAAAGAAGTGCCAAAATTTTCGTGAACTAGGTTATTCTTCCATCAACGAAGAAGATTTATTGACTTATTTACTCACCTATCGTTGGAAAAAACAAACCCATTTATCTGTCAAAGACTGTCGTAAAGACATTCAGAAGGTTAAGCCAAATGAATTTTTTGACTATCAACAATTATTGGCACAGACATCAAAAAATCCTTTAAGGGACTGGCATGATATTGAAGACTTATTCTAGAAAAAAGAATAGGTCTTTTTTTTTGAGATAAAAAAAATTATAAATAGTTGTGAAAAATATCACAAAAACTATTTACAAGATTCGTTTTATGTTGTATGATGTGAATGTGAAATAGTTAACAAAGTTTTTTTAAAATGAAACTCTTAGGAGGATGAACATGGTTAAAACAGTAAAAAAAGAAAAGACAGAAACGGTTGATGTTTCATCAATGATTGATGAATTAGCAACAAAAGCGAATGTCGCTTTAAAAGCAATGGAAGATTTTACACAAGAACAAGTAGATCACATTGTCCATCAAATGGCGATGGCGGCGTTAGACCAACATATGCCTTTAGCAAAAATGGCTGTCGAAGAAACTGGCCGTGGAATCTATGAAGATAAAGCAATCAAAAATATGTATGCATCTGAATACATTTGGAATAATATTAAACATGATAAAACAGTGGGTGTAATTAACAAAGACGAACAAACCGGTTTAATGGAAATTGCTGAGCCAGTTGGCGTGGTATGTGGGGTCACACCAACAACAAACCCAACGTCAACAACTATTTTTAAATCACTAATTGCCTTAAAAACAAGAAATCCAATTGTTTTTGCTTTCCATCCTAGCGCACAAAAATGTTCGGCAGAAGCGGCACGTATTGTACGGGATGCGGCGATTGCAGCAGGTGCACCAGAAAATTGTATTCAATGGATTGAACAACCATCGATTGATGCAACATCTGCTTTGATGAATCATCCAGGGATTGCCATTGTTTTAGCAACTGGTGGCGCAGGCATGGTAAAATCTGCGTACTCAACAGGTAAACCAGCACTAGGCGTTGGTCCTGGGAACGTACCAGCTTATATTGAAAAAACGGCTAAAGTAAAACGTGCGGTTAATGATTTAATTGTTTCAAAATCATTTGATAATGGAATGATTTGTGCTTCTGAGCAAGCGGTCATTGTGGATAAAGAAATTTATGCTTCTGTCAAAGCTGAGTTTGAAGCACACAATGTTTACTTCGTGAAACCGAATGAATTACAAAAACTAGAAGATGCAGTGATGAATGAAGGCAAATACGCAGTAAATCCAGCGATTGTCGGTAACTCTGCAGAAAAAATTGCTGAATTAGCAGGAATTAGCGTACCAAAAGGCACAAAAATTTTAGTCGCTGAATTAGAAGGTGCAGGTCCAGAATATCCATTATCAAGAGAAAAATTATCGCCAGTTTTAGCAATGATGAAATCAAACAATGCAGAGCATGCTTTTGAACTATGTGAAGCGATGTTAAACTTAGGTGGTTTAGGACATACAGCAGTAATTCATACAGAAGATGAAGAGTTACAAGTTGCTTTTGGTTTACGTATGAAAGCTTGTCGTATTTTAGTGAATACTCCATCAGCAGAAGGCGGTATCGGTAACATTTATAACGAAATGATTCCATCCTTAACACTTGGTTGTGGTTCATACGGGAAAAACTCTGTTTCTAAAAACGTATCAGCCATTAACTTAATTAATATTAAAACGGTAGCGAAACGGAGAAATAATATGCAATGGTTTAAATTACCTCCAAAAATTTTCTTTGAAAAAAATTCTTTACAATATCTACAAAAAATGGAAAATGTTGAACGTGTCATGTTAGTTTGTGACCCAGGTATGGTTCAATTTGGCTATGCAGATATCGTACGTAAAGAGCTACAAAAACGTAAAAATGATGTGAAAATCGAAGTATTTTCTGATGTTGAACCAAACCCATCAACAAATACTGTTTATGCAGGTACCAAAATGATGGTTGATTTCCAACCAGATACAGTGATTGCCTTGGGTGGCGGTTCTGCAATGGACGCGGCGAAAGGCATGTGGATGTTCTATGAACACCCAGATACAGAGTTCTTTGGTGCAAAACAAAAATTCTTAGATATCCGCAAACGGACATATAAAATTGCCAAACCAGAAAAAACACAATTTGTTTGTATTCCAACTACTTCAGGAACTGGTTCAGAAGTTACACCATTTGCCGTTATTACTGATAGTGAAACACACGTGAAATATCCGTTAGCAGACTATGCGTTAACACCAGATGTAGCGATTGTTGATCCACAGTTCGTAATGTCTGTGCCAGCTTCAGTCACTGCAGATACAGGTATGGATGTTTTAACACATGCTATTGAATCTTATGTTTCCGTGATGGCTTCAGATTACACACGTGGTTTAAGTTTACAAGCAATCAAGTTAGTTTTCGATCATTTAGAAAATTCAGTGAAACGTCCAGATATGGAATCTCGCGAAAAAATGCATAATGCATCAACCATGGCAGGGATGGCATTTGCTAATGCATTCTTAGGTATTTGTCACTCTATTGCTCACAAAATTGGTGGGGAATATGGCATTCCACATGGTCGTACAAATGCGATTTTATTACCACATATTATTCGTTACAATGCGAAAGATCCATCAAAACACGCAATGTTCCCTAAATATGATTACTTCCGCGCCGATACTGATTATGCAGATATTGCAAAATTCTTAGGCTTAAAAGGAAATACTACCGCAGAATTAGTAGAAGCTTTAGCAACAGCAGTAGCAGACTTAGGTAAATCAGTCGGAATTGACATGAACTTGAAAGCCCAAGGTGTCTCACAAGAAACATTAGATACAACGGTTGATCGTATGGCAGAACTTGCATATGAAGACCAATGTACAACTGCAAATCCGAAAGAACCATTAATTAGTGAACTAAAACAAATTATCTTAGATGCTTATGTAGGATAAAAGAACTCAAATAAAGAGACCAGAACATTAATGTTCTGGTCTCTTTAACGTTTTGCGAAAACAGTGCTGTCGATACCACGGTTATGACACCAATTAACTAAAACTGGATCGAGGATAAGTGCGGTACTCGTCAATTCTTCTGTCGTCTTTTTTCCTAAAAGAGTATAAAGCATTTTCACTTCTTCTTGCCATTGCTGTACAAGGACTAAGGTATTTTCTAAACCATTTTTACTCATAAGGGAAGCTAAGATAGTCCCAGCAACTCCCATGCTTTTGGCACCTAAAGCGAGTCCTTTGACAATATCAAGAGAGTTACGCACACCGCCAGAGCCGAGAATAGTTAGTTTCTTTTGCCAATTTTGTGATTCCAGAAGAGAGATGACCGTTGATTGCCCCCAATCATCTAAGAAAGAAAGTTCTCGTTTTTTCCGCCGGGCATTTTCAATTTGTGTAAAACTCGTTCCGCCTTGGCCGCTCACATCCGCTGCTTGAACGCCGATAGAGGTGAGTTTTTCTAAGGTTTCTTGGCTCATGCCAAAGCCAACCTCTTTGACAATGACAGGCACTTCTACGGCCTGTACGATAGCTTCAATCTTGGTTAGCCAATTAGTGAAATCACGATCTCCTTCAGGCATGACCAATTCTTGGGGCACATTTACATGGATTTGTAAGGCATTCGCTTGAAATAAATCAAGCGCTCGCTTTGCTTCTTCCACACCCAAGCCTGCACCAATATTGGCAAAAATGAGTCCATCTGGGTTTTCTTTTCGCATAATTTGATACGTATCCGATAAACTAGCATCTTTTAACGCTGCCGAGACAGATCCTGTCGCAACTAAGAGGCCAGTTTCTTTGGCAATAATGCCTAATTGCTGATTAATTTCTTTTGCACGCTGACTACCACCTGTCATTGCATTGACATAAAAAGGTTGGGGAAGCTGAAAAGAAAGAAACGAAGTGGAAATATCCACTTCGTTAACAGCGGATTCAGCAAACGATTGGTGAACAAAACGCACACGATCAAAGTCATTACTTTTTTCTTTGTGGAACGCTTTAGCTAATGATAGATGTTCATCTTTTCGATTCATGCTTCTCCTTACACTCCTTTTGACCATAGGTATAGACGTGAAGTGGCAGTGGGGTAATTCCGTCTTTTTCCCAAGCAGTCATTAATGGTAAAATCCCAGATTTTTGGCGGAAAATTACAATCCCACAATCGCCCCCGCCAGCGCCAGAAGATTTCGCAGCTCCTGTATAAGATTCAGCCAAATCACAAAGATTTTTCAAGGCTTCTGTTTCGATTACCACACCAGTCAGTGAAGATAATTCGGCAAGCAATTGGCGATTTTTAGTAATTTGTTTTTGAATAACAGAAATTTTTCCTGTGTTAAAGCCATTAATCATTGTTTCGACACAAAGCCGACTTTTCATTAAGAACTGCTCATAAGCCGCTTGTTTTTCTTCTTTTGATTGATGGACTCGATCAACTAAGTCTGAAGTGGACGCAGGGCTACCTGTCCAACCAATTAGTAAACGTAGTTGTTTCGGTACTTTTAACGGAAAAATCATTAATTCAGGCCAGTCCATTGCTAACAAATCAGTTAATGTTTCAGTGGCTACTTTTTGATTGACCCAATCATGATCGAAGGTTGAAAAGGCAATCCAGCCCCCGTAACAGCTGGCGGCGATATCTCCGCAAGAACCATTTCCTTGAACGGCTAAGTGAGCTAATGCTGATAATTTGAAAATTTCCTCATTTTCCAAACCTAAATCATAAAAAATATTCAAGGCTTTGACAGTTCCAACGGTTACCGCACCGCTTGAACCAAGACCATATTTTCGTCCATTTGAACTATCTAATTCACTCGTCACTTTTAAATGATAAAATGACAATTCTTTGTTTTGCTCTTGCGCATATTTTTCAGTTAGATGAATCGCCGCTAGAACATAATGAAAGGGATTTTCGCGAATATCTAATACGAGCTCACCATTTCGGCGTGTCCAACGAATAGGTAAAGAGCTGTATTGTGCAGATTGAATACTGCCTTCATCTGTTGTTTCTTCGACAGTTACAGTTACGAATTGATCCACAGCAACGATAATGGCAGGGTGGCCAGGTTCAACAACGGCATATTCTCCTGCAATAAATAACTTTCCTGGCGTAGTAACTTCAATCATGCTTATTTATCCATTCCTTTCGTTTCAAACAATTCAATTCCGGGACCAGCAAAAGCTGGGACTAACTGCTCTTTTGAAAAATGTTCACTTAAAAATGTTTTTAATGCTTCTAAGTTTTTCTTTTCGACTAAGACCTTGACATTCGGACCTGCATCCATTGTAAAGTAGCAAGGAATTCCTTTGGCCCGTGCTTGGCGAACTAAAGCCATCGCTTGTAAGCTGCCTGGGGACCAGTAAGTAAATGGAGGGACAGCGCCTAAGGTTGTTCCATGCATCCTTAACCCATTGGCTTCAATGATTTCTCCTAAACGAGGGAAGTCTTTTGTTTTAATTGCTTCATGAACTTGGGATAAATCTTTTTCCACATTGTCCAACCAACCTTGATAAAAGCTAGAAGTTTCTACTGTTCGTTTCATTCCATCACGGCTGGAAACATCTTTTTCGCCATCGTTAATTAAGATAAAGAGCATGGCCAATTCGTTTTCCCAATTATTGGCTGGAATATTTTCAGCAAACGAAGTTTCATCAGAGTGGCCTTTGTTCCATTGAGCAAAACCACCAAAAATGCTGCGACAAGCAGAACCTGAACCACGTCGCGCTAAACGTGATAAGTCTTTTGCTGAAAGATTTAATCCTAAGGCTACGTTACAGGCCCCTGCTAAAGCAGCTAGACCACTCGCTGAAGAAGCCAAACCAGCTGCAGTAGGCACAAAATTTTGACTTTCCACTTTTGCAAACCAAGTACAATCGGCTTGTTGACGAACAAGGTTCAAAAATTCTTTGACTTTTTTTGTTTGTTTTTCGTTTTGCAAGGTACCATCTAAAATAAATACATCTTCTGAATAATGGGCATCAAATGTCACAGTTGTTTCTGTGTAAAAGGCATCTAATGTTAATGATAAACTACTATTCATTGGTAAAATGTATTCTTCATTGGCTTTTCCCCAATATTTAATCAGAGCAATATTTGTATGCGCTCGTGCTTTTCCTGAAAGCATTACTTTTTCACCTCTAATGATTGAATCCATGTAGCAACAGCTCCATTTTCTTCTAAAGTCTGTGCAATGGTTTGTGCGGTCTTTTTATTATCTGTTAAGGCAATCATACAGCCACCGCGACCGCCGCCGGTTAATTTTGCTCCTAGAGCGCCATGTTCTAGAGAGAGAGCCACTAGTCGATCCAGCATATCGTTGCTGACGGTTAATTGCTGGAGTTGCTCTTGCGCTAACGTCATTAGCTGACCTAATTTTTGTTTATCATCTTGTAAAATTGCCTGCTTCGCTTCTTTAGTAAAAGAACCTAATTGTTTCATTGTTTCAGCGATTGCTGTGGGATTATTTTGAGCTAGCTGCGCAATGTCTTTCACTGCTTCACGTGTTTGACCTTTAATTCCCGTATCAGCTACTACTAAGTAGGCATTAGATAAATTCATCGAGAAATGTGTGGGCGGAAATCCTCTAGTAAAAAATAAGGGATCAGCGCCGCTTGTTGCTGCGGCATCGATACCACTAGGATTGCCATGAGCAATTTTCTCACTTAAGGAAACAAGCTCAAACAATTCTTGATATGTATAAGCGTAATCAAAATAATCAAAAAGGCTTCGAACGATGGCCACAGCGGTTGCTGCGCTTGAGCCCATTCCTCGTTCAGCGGGAATCGTACTTGTTAAGGTCAAAGTGCCTTTAAATGTATCTTCCTTTAAAAAATGTAAGGTTTGCTGAACAACTTCCTTGATATTTGCTAGCTCTTGGGGCACGTCTTCAAGCAATCCTGTAAAATATGCACAATCAATCTGCATAGTTTTTGCCGGGGTAAAGACGGCTGTGATTTCTGTCGCTTGAAAAGGAAAGGCGATTGCTGGTTCGCCGTAAACAACGGCGTGTTCCCCCATTAAAATGATTTTTCCCGTCGCTTGACCGAGGCCTTGTTTTTTTATATTCATTCACTGACATTCCTTTTGAGTAGAATCGAGTATAGGACAAAAGACGTTCTTGGATTAGAAGAACGTTTGTCATAATCTCTTCATGATTTATAGGAAATGATTCCAAAAGTTTCTCTTGTTCCAAAAAAAGAGATTGCTTAACCTAAGATAGTTTACCTAAAAATAAGGCACAAGTAAAATGGTTCCGTTGGTTTTTCCAAAAAATTAATAACAATTTAATAAGAAAGAACCGACAGAACCAGTTATTCGGCTATTTTTTTAAAATTTTCTTAGGTAATCACCAAACCAAGGGCACTTGCCAAATAAATGGCTTGTTCAGGGGTGACTTTAAGACCTGATAAATAGTTTGGTGAGAAAGTCAAGCGTTCAAAGGTGTTTTGGGAAAAATCCAATCCTTTTAAAGAAGTATTTAGCCAATTACTTTCGGTTAAATCGCAAGCTTCTAGAAGGAGTTTCTTCCAGGTGACCTCGAAAAATTCACTTTCGACTAAACGAGTCTGATTAAAGTGAACAAGATTAAAATTTGCAAAACGAAAAGAAGCATAATCGGCTTTGCAATCCTCAAATAGACAATCTTTTAAATAGCTATCTGCAAAATTCGTTCCTGTCAAATTGCAACGAAGGAAAGTCACTCGATGAAAACTGCCAGACAGCCATTCGACGTTAGAAAAATCGCAAGCTTCAAAACGCACATTACTACAATCAAAAGAAGCAAACTGGCCATTTGCTAATGAAAGATGATCGAAAACAGCATCCCGAAAGACTAAGTTACGAACTTCTTGATTCGATAAATCAATCTGCTGATACAAATGATTTTCTAAGATTGCCTCATCTTCTAATTGACAGTTCGTTAATAGAGGAAGTTGTTCTGGCAGATTTGGTGGCAAGGGATAAGTTATTTTCATAAAACGCCTCTTTCTTCTTGTTGATTTTCAAAGGTTTCATCAATTGAGTAGGCCCGATTATAGAAACGTAGCGCAGTTGTGAAAACATAAGCGCCGGCAAAACCAAGTAAACTACCTAACACAATCCCGACTAATCGATAGTTTAAAAGATTACTAATGACTTGCTGTCGTGCAAGATTTGATAATAATAAGGACATCGGGGTAATAAAAAAGCTGGCAATCGCATAGTTTCTGTTAATGAATCCTTCAAAAGCTGCATATAGAATACTAATGATACCGATTGTTTGTAAAGGTGTAAAGGGAATCATTAATAAAATTGCAGAAAGCAACAAACCAAGACTCGTACCTAGAATCCGTTGCACATTTCGCTGCATCACAGAATGTAAATTTTCCCCTTGTAAAATGGCTGCGCAAGTAAACGTCATCCAATAGGCGTTGACTAAATGAAGCGATTGACTTAAATAAGCCGCTAAAAATAAAATGGCCGCATAATGCAAAGCATCTAATAAAGAAGCGGGATCGATATAAAGTCGTTCTTGAAGAGACATCCGTTTTTGAAAAACGTAGGGGCGCTTGTCGATGAAATGAAGCACAATGCCCATGATAATGCCGGTCACTACTCCTAAAAGAACAAAACTGGCCATGATGGGAATCTTATGTAAAGGAAAATTGTTGCTTGTTCCCATTGCGGTTGACATGATAACTAACAAAGCACCAGGCTTCTCAATGCCATACAATCTAAAAAGTAAGCGTGCAAGAAAAGCGACGATGGCAATTGTAATGGGAATCAACCAAGGTACATGGTGACTTAGCATTCCTAAGCTGTTGCCCAGAACAATAAAAAAGCCAACAATATTCAGTCTGCGCAATAATTGAGGCAAAGGAAGCGGCTGATAATAAATAAACGTATAAATGCCCATCGAGCCAAAGGTCCCAATGAGTAAATTATTGGAAAAATAACCAATTAATAATGGAATTGCCATACAAATTGCGACACCAACTAACCGAAATAATTCGTCATTTGCTTTATCGATAGCAAACAAATCCTTTAAAAACGTAGAATTTTTCATATTTTGTCACTCCTTTACTTCCTAATTTACCATAATGTTTAGAAAACTGACAAAAGAATTGCAATAAAAGACAGGAAGAAAAAGAGTGGTTTCTGATAGGAAGAGAAGAAAAATTAAAAAAAGTTAACATTTTGACTTGCAATTTTAATATGAAAAATGTAAGATATATTCCATAGCAATAAATAATTATTAAATTCTGATTTTTCAGAAAATACAGATTGCATTATTTTAGGAGGCAACACTATGAAATTGAAAAAGTCATTAACATTCGGTGTGATTACATTATTTAGCGTAACAACTTTAGCGGCTTGTGGAGGCGGCGGAACGTCAGATAGCTCAAGCGCGTCTGGTGGCGGTAAGGCAAGTGGCGAACAAGTTTTACGTGTCACAGAACAACAAGAAATGCCAACAGCTGATTTATCACTAGCAACAGACAGAATTAGTTTTATTGCATTAAATAATGTATATGAAGGAATTTATCGTTTAGACAAAGATAACAAAGTCCAACCTGCAGGTGCAGCGGAAAAAGCAGAAGTTTCTGAAGATGGACTAACATACAAAATTAAATTAAATAAAGATGCAAAATGGTCAGACGGTAAACCAGTGACTGCTAATGACTATGTTTACGGATGGCAACGAACAGTTGATCCAGCGACAGCTTCTGAATATGCTTATCTGTATGCCTCTGTAAAAAATGGTGATGCCATTGCTAAAGGGGAAAAAGATAAATCAGAATTAGGAATTAAAGCAGTCAGTGATACAGAATTAGAAATCACTTTAGAAAAAGCAACACCATACTTTGATTACTTATTAGCTTTCCCATCATTCTTCCCACAACGTCAAGATATTGTGGAAAAATATGGTAAAAATTATGCATCAAACAGCGAAAGTGCTGTCTACAATGGTCCATTCGTCTTAGATGGCTTTGATGGTCCTGGTACAGATACAAAATGGTCATTCAAGAAAAACGATCAATATTGGGATAAAGACACAGTGAAACTGGACTCAGTAGATGTGAATGTTGTGAAAGAATCACCAACCGCGTTGAACTTGTTCCAAGATGGACAAACAGACGATGTCGTTCTTTCTGGTGAATTAGCTCAACAAATGGCCAATGACCCAGCTTTTGTTAGTCAAAAAGAAGCATCAACACAATATATGGAACTAAATCAACGTGATGAAAAATCACCATTTAGAAATGCGAACTTACGTAAAGCAATTTCTTACTCAATCGACCGTAAAGCGTTAGTTGAATCAATCTTAGGGGATGGTTCTATCGAGCCAAACGGTTTAGTACCAGCAGATATGGCAAAAGACCCAAGTGGCGGCAAAGACTTTGCTAAAGAAGCAGGTAGTCAAATTGAATATGATACGAAAAAAGCTAAAGAATACTGGGAAAAAGCGAAAAAAGAATTGGGGATTTCAACCTTAACAATGGATATTCTTTCTTCAGATGCAGATTCTTCTAAGAAAACAGTTGAATTTGTTCAAGGGTCAATTCAAGATGCTTTAGATGGTGTGAAGGTAACGGTTAGTCCGGTTCCATTCTCCGTTCGTTTAGATCGTTCAAACAAAGGCGACTTTGATGCAGTAATCGGTGGTTGGAGTGCTGACTATGCTGATCCAAGTAGTTTCTTAGACTTATTTGCTTCAGATAACTCATATAACCGTGGACGTTATAACAATCCAGAGTTTGACAAGTTCGTGAAAGCAGCAAGTAGCGCAGATGCGACAAATCCTGAAAAACGTTGGGATGATATGTTAAATGCAGAGAAAACGATTATGGGAGACATGGGTGTGGTACCATTATTCCAAAAATCAGAAGCGCATTTACGTGCTGAAAAAGTCAAAGATGTCGCAGTTCATCCTGCTGGCGCAACGTATGACTACAAATGGGCATACATTTCAGAATAACCTGACAAAAGATCGATAGCAAACAAAAAAGGACCTTTGCCATGGAATAAAAGGCAACGGTCCTCTTGCTATCTTGTCTTAGACCAAGTAAAATAGTAGAAAGCCTAAAGACAGAATCAGTAAGATGCCCCCAGTTTTTAGCCAGAAAGAGCGATGTGCATCGCCAATGACTGAAAGCGGGATAAACTCTTTCGGTTCATTTTTCTTTTTAAAACGAAACGCGTTTTTCATTGAGCGCTGAAAGTTATCGAAAAAGCCAGAGGACATAATCCATAAAGCAATGCCGATAATTAAAAAGAAAAGCGAAACGATAAAGAAGGTATCTGATAATGAGGAGGTAGTGATAGGTTCTTTACTTATTAATAAGTAAAGAAAAATGCCGATACTGGAAATAACGGCTGTAATAATTGGCCATTTAAAAGTTTTCATGTGTTCACCCTATCTATTATTGTGGTCTATCTAGTCATTACTTTAACGAAAATAACTGAGGAAGTCAAAAAAATCTCGGAGGTGTCATTATTGAATAGTTTTGGAAAATATTTTCTTAAACGGATCTTTTTCATGATTATCACTTTGTGGTTAATCGCAACGATTACGTTTTTCTTAATGCAATTATTACCAGGTACGCCTTATACCAACCAAGAAAAACTTAGTCCAGAAACAATCGCTATGTTGAATAAACAATCTGGCTTAGATAAACCAGTGATTGTTCAATACGGAATTTACTTAAAGAACCTGGTAACAGGAGACTTTGGTATTTCATTCCAATTTAAAAACCAACCTGTTGCTAAGTTATTAGCTGGTCGAATTGGGCCATCCCTTCAACTGGGAGGACAAGCGATTATCTTTGGTACGTTAGTCGGTATTTTATTGGGGATTATCGCAGCGATGCGTCAAAATACTTGGGTAGATACGTTGGCAACATTGTTAGCCATTTTAGGTCGTTCTATTCCAAACTTTGTTTTCGCGGTATTATTACAATACATTTTTGCAATGAAATTAAGAATCTTACCAATTGCTATGTGGAATGGTTTTGCCTACACAATTTTACCAACTATTGCCTTGGCAATGAGTCCAATGGCCGATTCGGCTAGGTTTATTCGAACCGAGATGGTAGAGGTCTTGCATAGTGATTATGTCGAATTAGCCAAAGCAAAAGGCTTGAGTCGCTGGCAAGTTGCATTCCGCCACGGGTTAAGAAACAGTTTAATTCCATTGATTACCTTATTAGGACCTTTAGCCGTTGGTTTAATGACAGGTTCTTTAGTAGTAGAAAATATTTTTGCCATCCCTGGAATTGGGGAACAGTTTGTAAAATCAATTATGACAAACGACTATCCAACAATTATGGCAGTAACTATTTTGTATTCAACAATGTTAGTTGTTGTAATTCTGATTGTTGACTTACTTTATGGTTTAATTGATCCAAGAATTCGCGTATCAGGAGGTGCAAAAGGCTAATGGAAACAGTCAATAAAAATAATCTACCACAAGCGATTAAAGATATTCCGGCAGATGAGTTTCAGCCTCTAAACACTTCAACTCTAAAAGAAAGAGAGCGTATTGCCACACCGTCTTTAAGTTTCTTACAAGACTCATGGCGTCGTTTGAAAAAGAATAAAGCTGCAGTTATCTCAATGAGTTTCTTAGCAGTTATTATCTTTATCTCTATTATTACCATTTGGGTTTCACCACATAACCCAACGAAACAAAATGTTTCTTACATTAACTTACCACCACGAATTCCTGGCTTGGAAAGCGTGAATGGTTTAAATGGTAAAACAACAGTTGCTGGTCAATTAGTTGATAAATATGCACAAGCAAACGTTCCAGATAACGTAAACTTTTATCTAGGAACAGATGGTTTAGGTCGTGATGTCCTAAGTCGTTTATTTATGGGAACACGTATTTCCTTATTAATTGCGTTTATCACGGCAATTCTAGATATTACGATTGGGGTAACGTATGGACTGATTTCCGGGTTAGTCGGCGGTCGTGTCGATACAGTAATGCAACGTATTTTAGAAGTTCTTTCTGGTATTCCTAACTTAGTTGTTATGATCTTGATGCTAACAGTCTTTGATCCAGGGATTGTTTCGATTGTTTTGGCCATGGTTATTACAAACTGGATATCAATGGCCAGGATTGTGCGAGCCCAGACCATGAAACTAAAAGATCAAGAGTTTGTCATGGCAGCAGAAACATTGGGCGAATCTCGTTGGAAAATTGCTATTAAACATATTTTACCGAATATCTCAAGTGTCATTATTGTCCAAATGATGTTCAGTATCCCATCGGCAATTTTCTTTGAAGCGTTCCTAAGTTTTATTGGGTTAGGCTTACGTCCACCAACCGCATCTTTAGGAACCTTGTTAAACGAAGGATACAAAACTTTCCGTTTCCTTCCATATTTAATGTGGATTCCAGCGGCAACACTTTCAGTTATCATGATTTGTTTCAACTTGTTAGCTGATGGTTTACGTGATGCATTTGATCCTAAGATGAAAGAGTAAGAGTGGTGAATGACTATGGAAAAAGTATTAGAAGTTAAAGACTTAAGAATCTCCTTTGATACATTTGCAGGTAAAGTCAACGCCATTCGTGGTGTGAGTTTTGATCTTTATAAAGGTGAAACGTTAGCCATCGTAGGTGAATCAGGGAGTGGTAAATCTGTTACAACCCGCAGTATTATGCGTTTGTTGAGCAGTAATGCCAATATTGATAACGGGGAAATTTTGTTTAAAGGACAAGATATTGTTCATAAAACAGAAAAACAAATGCAAGCCATTCGTGGTAAAGAAATCGCAATGATTTTCCAAGATCCGATGACTTCATTAGACCCAACGATGCCAATTGGCAAACAAGTGGCGGAATCATTAATCAAACATAATAAAGTCTCAAAAAAAGAAGGCTTAGCGCAAGCATTAGAATTACTAAAATTAGTCGGCATTCCTAATGCTGAAAAACGTTTGAAAAACTATCCACACCAATTTTCTGGTGGGCAACGTCAACGGATTGTCATTGCAATTGCTTTAATTTGTTATCCCGAAGTTCTAATTGCAGATGAACCAACTACAGCGTTGGATGTAACCATCCAAGCACAAATTTTAGAGTTATTAAAAGATTTACAAGAAAAAATTAGCACTTCGATTATTTTCATTACCCATGATTTAGGGGTAGTAGCGAACGTGGCTGACCGTGTCGCTGTCATGTACGGTGGACGTCTGGTTGAAGTGGGAACAGCAGAAGAAATTTTCTATAATCCACAACATCCATATACTTGGGGACTTTTAGGGTCAATGCCAACGATGGAAGGAACAGAAGACAAACTTTATGCGATTCCAGGTTCACCTCCAGATTTATTAGATCCACCAACTGGAGATGCCTTCTATCCACGGAATGAGTTTGCTTTAAAAATTGATACAGAAAAAGAACCACCTTATTTTGAAGTATCACCGACACACAAAGCAGCAACGTGGTTATTAGCACCACAAGCACCAAAAGTTACGCCTCCAGCAGAGATTGTTCGTCGTTGGGCAATTTATGCAGAGCGTCAAAAAAATCCAGGAGGTAGTAATTAATGGCAGAAGAGAAAAAAGTCCTATTAGAAGTCACTGGTTTGAAACAGTATTTCAATGTTGGTCGTAAAGACGAAGTAAAAGCCATTGATGACATTAGTTTTCATATTTATGAAGGCGAAACCTTTGGATTAGTTGGCGAATCAGGAAGTGGAAAATCAACAACTGGTCGCAGTGTCATTCGTTTATATGATCCAACTGCTGGTGAAATTCTTTTCGATGGAAAAGACATTAGCAAAATTAAATCAAAAGCGGACATGCAAGCATTCCGCCGCGATGTTCAAATGATCTTCCAAGATCCATATGCTTCATTGAATCCAAGAATGAAAGTCAATGATATTATTGCTGAAGGAATCGATGTCAATGGATTAGCTAAAACACCAAAAGAGCGGGAAGAAAAAGTCAATGAACTTTTAAAAACGGTGGGATTAAATCCAAGTCACAGTACGCGTTATCCTCATGAGTTTTCTGGTGGGCAACGTCAACGGATTGGGATTGCTCGTGCTTTAGCGGTTAATCCACGTTTCATTATCTGTGATGAGCCGATTTCGGCTTTGGATGTGTCGATTCAAGCCCAAGTAGTAAACTTATTACAAGATTTACAAAAAGAACAAGGCTTAACTTACTTGTTTATCGCACATGACTTATCGATGGTAAAACATATTAGTGACCGAATTGGCGTAATGCACAGTGGGAAATTATTGGAAATGGGCACAAGTGATGATGTCTATAATTTCGGCGTTCATCCTTATACAGAAAGTTTGCTTTCTGCGATTCCATTACCAGATCCAGACTATGAACGCACACGTAAACGGATCGTTTACCAGCCTGCAGCGGCAGATGGGAAAGATCGTGAGCTCCGTGAAATTCTCAATGGACACTATGTTTATTGTGCTGAAGACGAAGTTGCAATGTACCGTGAAAAAATTGAAGAGAAGAAAAGAAAAGCTGGTTTATAACCAGCTTCTTTTCTAACTATCTTGGTAGGGTGGTTATGAGATGAAGGCTCTGAAAGCTTATAAATACAGACTTTATCCAACCTCAAAACAAGAAGAGTTTATTCAAAAAACATTTTCTTGTGTTCGCTTGGTGTATAATTTAATGTTACAAGACCGGATTGATATCTACAAAGAGATGCGAAAAAATCCTCAACAAACGTTTAAAATGCCAACGCCAGCTAAATATAAGAAACAATACCCTGTCCTCAGAGAAGTTGATAGTTTAGCCTTGGCAAATGCACAAGTTTATTTGGATCGAGCCTTTAAAAATTTTTATCGGGAAAAAGGGATGGGCTTTCCAAAAAAGAAAAAGAAAGAAACGGTGCATTCCTACACTACAAACAATCAACATGGCACGGTCAAAATTTTGGATAATCGTTATTTGAAAGTACCTAAATTGAAATCTTTAATTAAAATGAAGGTACACCGCCAACCGCTGGGGGAGATAAAATCTGTAACTATTTCTATGAGTGCGAGTCACAATTATTATGTTTCCATTTTGTGTGAAGCGCCGATTGAAACGAAAACAAAGCAACAAAAAATGGTGGGAATTTGTAGCAGTAGGGAAAAATTTGCGCTGCTTTCGAATGGTGAAAGCTTCGAAAAAAGCTATTGTTCAAAGCATTTAAAGCAAAAACTACGTCAAGAAGAACGAAAATTAAACAAGCGTAAAATGATTGCTTTGGAAAAAGGTGTCGATCTTTCGCAAGCAAAAAATTATCAAAAACAAAAAATAAAAGTCGCAAAAATTCGCGAAAAAATAGCCAACCAACGAATGGATATTTTAAACAAAATTACAACGGAATTGGTTTCAAGTTACGATGTTATTTGTATTGAAAAAGCCCATCACAGTAATGAACGGCCGCCAAAACATGATCGTTCTGAACTGGCTTGGTCTTTATTTTTAGCTAAACTGTTGTATAAAGCACAATGGTATGGCAAAGAACTCATTTGTATTGAGTCAGAGGAGATCGAAACAGAGTTGTCTTTTTCTGAAAGTACAGAAAATTCAGAGTATCTTAGAAGCCAAAAAATCTTAGAACGTGGCTTGTCTAAACGAGAAACCTTATAAATAGAAGAACTGTAGGGACTACAGGGATCGCCTAGGGGATAGAAAATGTACACCATGTGTTGAACCATTTGTTTCTAGGAAGTCACATTGGGACAGTCCACTAATTATTAATAATCAAAATACGAGTTCAAACGAATCTAGTGCTAGATTCGTTTTTTTTTTTGAGGAAATATATTGACAACTAGGATAAACTAAGGTAAACTAGTGAAGTTGAGAAATGAAAGCAGAAGCACCCGCTTCTCGCCTTAGTTGAGTATATCGCTGGGCTAGATAAAGTATTCCTTATTTTTTTAAGTAAGGCAGACTGTTGGCGGGTTCTGGATAGGAACCTGTTTTTTTATTGCATTTAGCAAACAAAGCAGACTTCCGTTAGGATTTTCTCTTAAAAATTTTGGAGGTGAATGACCATAGCAAAGGATATGATGGTTAACGACGGCATTCGTGCACGCGAGTTACGTTTGATCGGACAAGATGGTGAACAATTAGGTGTAAAAACCAAAGCAGAAGCATTACAAATCGCTGAATCTGCAAACTTGGATTTAGTACTTGTAGCGCCAGGAGCGAAACCACCAGTTGCGCGAATTATGGATTATGGAAAATTCCGTTTCGAACAACAAAAGAAAGAGCGTGAAGCTCGCAAGAAACAAAAAGTGATCAACGTCAAAGAAGTTCGTTTAAGTCCAACAATTGACGTAAATGACTTCAATACAAAACTTCGTAATGCGCGTAAGTTCTTAGAAAAAGGAGACAAAGTGAAAGCTTCTATCCGTTTCAAAGGCCGTGCCATTACCCATAAAGAGATTGGTCAGAAAGTTCTTGATCGCTTAGCTGAAGAAACTGCGGACATCGCCACAGTGGAACAAAAAGCGAAAATGGACGGACGCAGCATGTTTCTAACGCTGGCACCGAAAAACGACAAGTAAACGAAGAGACCGAGCATTCGGACTTTTGGTAATTTCTACAAGAAGGATATTCGACAGTTGTGACTGTTAGAGTCTTTCACTTGAAGCAAAGATTTTGAGGAGGAAAATTAGTCATGCCAAAACAAAAAACACACCGCGGATTAGCAAAACGTGTAAAACGTACTGGTGGAGGCGGCTTAAAACGTGGCCGTGCCTTTACATCTCACCGTTTCCACGGTAAAACTAAAAAACAACGCCGTCAATTGCGTAAAGCAAGCATGGTTGCAAAAGGCGATTACAAACGTATCCGCCAACAATTAGCAAGAATGAAATAAAACAACTCGGTGACTTTTAGATTACCGTCAAGAGAAACAAGATATTAGGAGGAATTCAACATGGCACGTGTTAAAGGTGGAACAGTAACCCGTAAACGTCGTAAAAAAGTCCTTAAGTTAGCGAAAGGCTACTACGGATCAAAACATACTTTATTTAAATCAGCAAAAGAACAAGTAATGAACTCTTATTACTATGCATTCAGAGACCGTCGTCAAAAGAAACGTGACTTCCGTAAATTATGGATTGCACGTATCAACGCGGCAGCTCGCATGAATGGCTTAAGCTATTCTAAATTAATGCACGGTTTGAAATTGGCAGAGATTGATATCAACCGCAAAATGTTAGCTGACTTAGCCGTTAACGATGCAGCAGCATTTACAGCGTTAGCTGAACAAGCAAAAGACGCTTTAAGCAAATAAGCTTAAATAATCTTTCACACCCTACTCATTGAGTAGGGTGTTTTTTTTTAATAACTCCGTTGGTAACTTTCATCTATAAATGAAAAAACTTGTGAGAGCGGAATTTCTTCAGAAAGACTTAACCAATGCTCTTTATTCATATGATAGGCAGGAAAATAGCCAGGTTGGTTCTTTAATAAGGCAATCAATTCAGGCGCAAGTTTAACGGTTAAAATAGTGAGCTGCTTATTCTCGGTAGCGCCGAGCAGTTGTGCATCCAGTGGCATAATTAAAGCAAACCATTTTGCATTTCTAGGATGACGAAAGACGAGATAGTCTGGGTGTTTTTCAAAAGGGAAATCGGGCGTTATCTGATAACGTTCTTGGATATAGGCGCTAATAGTTTCTTGAAAAGTCATAGGTTTCTTCCTTTCGTTAAGGCTAGGCATATCTATTTACATCATAGCAAAAATTACATAAAATTACTTCGTTCAAAGGAATGGGAGGAGGGAGCAGATGACATTAATTTCAACAATTTTAGTAACCTTGGTGGCTGTAGAATTTTTCTACATTATGTATTTAGAAACGATTGTACCAACATCTGAGACAACAAGCCGTGTTTTTAAAATGGATAAGCAAGAGTTACAAAGAAAATCAGTGACTACATTGTTTAAAAATCAAGGAATCTATAATGGACTAATCGGTGCAGGACTTATTTATAGTGTCTATTTTGCGCAAGCAACGATGGAAATGACAAAATTTTTATTGATTTATATTATTTTAGTGGCGGCGTACGGTAGCTTAACTAGTGATAAAAAAATCATTTTAACACAAGGCGGTTTAGCTATCGTGGCTTTGCTTAGTTTACTTGTTTAGCCATCAGAGTTAATAGAGAGACAGTCAAATCGACAGAAAAAACACGGTAGATTTGACTATTTTTTATAGAATTGAGAGAGACAAAATGTGGTATACTTTGTTTATTAGATAGGGAGGAATTAAAAATGCTGAACCAAAAAGAAGTAAAAAAAACCGATTATCCTCAATTAATTTCTCTATGGCGTTCTTCAGTAGAAGCTACCCATTTGTTTTTGAGTCAGGCAGATATTGATAAAATCGAAGTGGTTTTACCTGATTATTTTCAACAAGTTCAATTAAGTATGTGGTTAAATGAAGAACAGAAATGCGTGGGGTTTAGTGGAACAAACCAACAAACTTTGGAAATGTTATTTATTGACCCAGTCTATTTTCGTAAAGGCTATGGTGGAGAAATTATCAAAAAGTTAATAGAGCAAGAATCAATTGTCTTTGTTGATGCTAATAAACAAAATGAAGGGGCAGTGAAGTTCTATCAATCTCAAGGGTTTCAAGTAATTGGTGAATCAAAGGAAGATCCTCAAGGAAATCCGTTTCCTATTTTACATATGAAACGGATATAGAAAAGAGGGAAGAAATCATGCGGGTAATCGTTACTGAATACCAACCAGCCTGGGTGGAACAGTTTGAAGAAGAAGCCCAAGCGTTGAAACAGATTCTAAAGGAAAATTGTCTTAAAATTGAACATATCGGTAGTACCTCTGTGCCTAATTTAGCAGCCAAACCAATTATTGATTTTTTGATCATTGTTGAAGAAATTGAAAAAGTAGACCTGTTACAAGGGGAATTTGAAAGAATCGGTTATGAATATATGGGGGAATTTGGGCTATCAGGACGTCGTTATTTACGAAAAGGCCCGATAAAAAGAACACATCATGTGCATATTTATCAGTTTGACAATACGCAAGAAATTTTGCGCCATCTTGCTTTTCGAAATTATTTACGAGAAAATCCGGCAATTGCTACAACCTATGGTACATTAAAAAAGCAATTGGCCCAAGCACACCCCGATAGCATTGATAAATATATGGATGGCAAAGATGCGTTCATTAAGAAAATAGAAAAAGAAGCGTTGAAGAAATATTGGGAAAAATAAAAAAAGTTGCTAAAGCTAGCAACTTTTTTTTGGTTCTTTTTTGAAAAAATGATAAAGAAGACCACTTAAAAGAACACCTAGAATAATTCCAATAGCTAAATTATGCGTATAGACGATCACACCCACTGTCACGAGTAAAATAACAATTTCAGTAACTTCAAAAGTTCGGAAAAGCTGCAAACTTTCCCAATCAAAGGTGTCGACTGCCACTGTCATCATGATCCCAATCAATGCAGCTGTAGGAATGGCTACCATCACGGATTTAAAAACAAAAATGAATAGAAGGAGGGTAATACCTGAAATCAAAGTAGAAAGCCGTTTTCGTCCTCCAGATTTAACATTAATGACCGCTTGCCCGATCATCGCACAGCCAGCTTGGCCACCAAAAAAGCCGGTAATTATATTAGCGAATCCTTGCGCCTTAACTTCTCGTTGGCTATCACTTTGGCTCGCTGTCATTTTGTCCACAATGGGGATCGTCAATAAAGATTCAATTAACCCGACCATTGCTAAGGCAACAGAGCTAGGTAAAATAATCCACAACGTTTCTAAGTTGACGGGTACATTAGGCCAACGGATCGCTGGATGAAACTGACTCATTTCACCAAGATCACCTACCGTTTGCAAATGACCTTTTAAAAAATAGGACAGGATAGTCATGAATAAAATAACAATTAAAGCAGGAGGCACAATTGTAATAAACTTAGGTAATAGATAAATAAGTAAGATACTACAGATAATCATGCCGTAGGACCACAGTGTTTGATGAGGCAATTGTTGTACTTGCGCCATGAAAATTAAAATGGCTAACGCATTGACGAATCCGTACATCACTGTCTTGGGAATAAAGCGCATCAATTTGTGGATACCTAAATAACCTAAAATAAATTGTAGAAAGCCTGTTAAAATAGTCGCAGCAAGCATGTATGACAAACCGTGTGCTTGAATTAAGCCTGCAAGGACTAAGGCCATTGAACCAGCAGACGCCGAGACCATTGCCGGACGGCCGCCCGTAAAAGTAATCACAAGTAAAGTAACAGCTGAAGCAAACACTGCAGAAAGCGGGTGAACACCAGCAATAATCGCAAACCCGATTACTTCTGGTAAAATGGCGACAGAAGAAACGAGACCAGCAAATAGATCATTTCGTTCATTGCCTAACCATTCGCTTTTTTTAATACTAAATAACATCGAAAAACTCCTTTAAGTTAATAAAACCTTTAAGTTAATAAAACCTTATTCATAATAGCATGAATAAGCTGAAATAAAAAAGTTTGACGTGTTAACGTCAAACTTTTTTATTAGAACTGTAGCAGTGCCAACAACAAAATGGCTAGGACGACTTGAACAGTTCCTACTGATAAACCATAGATTAAGAAACGTTTGCCTTCTTGGAAAAACTTTTTAAAATCGAGTCGTAACCCGATTGCTGCCAAGGCAGTAATTTCAAACCAAGAACTAAAGAAATGAGCAGTCTCACTGATCACGACGGGGAAATGAATCAAACTATTAAAGACACAGGCAATGAAAAAGCCAACTACATACCAAGGTAGGGCGCTGCTTTTTTTGGTGACTTCTACCAACTCAGCCTCTGATTCTGTCGTCTTACTTTGCTTGAAACGTCCAAATAAATAGACAACTGCTACGAGTAGGACAATCCGCATAATTTTAAAGAGCATCGCAAGTTGAACTGCGTTCTCATTGACCATATTGGCACTGGCGACAACCTGACCAACTGATTGTAAAGTCCCTCCGATTAGTGCGCTACGAGCCAACAAATTGGTACCATAGAGAATCCCACTTAAAATGGGTAAGGTCAACATTAAAACGGTTCCTAATAAGTTTACTAAAGTAATGATTTGGCCTTTTTCTTCCTCATCTGCTTGAATTGCTGGAGCAATCGAAGCAATAGCAGAAGACCCACAAACGGCATTACCACCAGCCATCAATAAAGACATATTATCAGAAAAAGCCAGTTTTTTACCGATCAAATAGGCAAAAATAATGGTCAGCGACATTTGAATGAGAATAAATGCGACACCTTGTAAGCCAATTTGGGCAATCGTTTGAAAGGTCACGGTGGTTCCCAATAAAACAACAGAAAATTCTAGTAATTTACTTTCGGCTACTTTGGTTCCGCGATTTAAATTGGCACCGCGAACAAAGGTATTTCCCAAAAAGATTCCTAGTAAAATAGCTATCGTTGCGGCGCCTAAGCTAGGTAACCAGATGGCAAGGAACTTGCTAAGGCAGGCGACAAGGAAAGCTGTTAGCAAGCCGGGAAGAATTTGGAATAAAGATTGGATATAATCATTTTCTGAATTTTTCATTGAAAAAATCTCTCTTTCTTGTTCATTACTTCCAGTATAACGAAATTTTTTACATTTGAGAAATAAATAGTTAAAATAATATTTATAATAGAAAGTTATCGAAAGGATGCTTATGTTTAAATTATTAAAGACTTTTCAAATTGTGTATGAGCAAATGAACTTTTCCAAAGCAGCTACCTGCCTATATATATCACAACCAGCCGTTTCTAATCAAATCAAACAATTAGAAGAAGAATTAGGCTGTTCATTGTTTTTAAGAAATGGTCGACAAGATGTAGTCCCTACTAGGCAAGCAGAAGTCTTGTATAATCGTTTGCTAAATTTAGCTGATGATTGGCAAGAAACATTAACAGCTCTTCATCAGGCGAGATTACCTAAAGAAACTTGCCGAATTGCTGCGTCTAATACTTTTGCAGTTTATTATTTGCCGCAACTGATGCAGCATTTACAGACACAGTATGCAACGATCAATTTTGTTTTAGAAATGAACAATTCAGAAGAAGTAGTGGAAAAAGTTGAAAAACATCAAGTTGATTTTGGCTTTATCGAAAAACCATTAATTACGAAAGGCGCCTCTCGTGAAGAAATTATTCAGGATCAATTGGTTTTAGCTGGAGACCCTGCCAATCAGAATTGGTTGGTACGTGAAAAGGATTCTGGGGTCTTTCATTATACCCAACAGTATTTAGAAGAAAGTAATCAAAGCCCAACACTCATGACGGTTAAAAATAATGAAATGATTGTTAAAATGTTGGAATTGGGCATGGGGCAATCGTTGCTTTCAAGAAAGGCGATTACTGAAAAAATTCCTTTCCAAACGTTAGGTGAAAAGTATTGGCGTTCCTTTTATTTTTTGACACGGGGACATTTAAAATCTTCCTTGCTTCAAGAAGTAAAACAAGCAATTTATCGATTCTATCAGACGGAAATGAATAAATACTAAAACGTTCTCTTTGTTTATTTATCAATCTTTGACTACACTAAAGAAAACGAAGGAGGGAACCACAATGCCTAAATTTTCACCATGTTTATGGTTTGACACACAAGCGGAAGAAGCTGCTAACTTCTATACAACAATCTTTGAAAAAGGTGCGATTCTAAGTAAAACGAACTACGTTAATGAGGAGCATCAACCTCAAGGAACATCATTAATGACCATTGAATTTACCTTGGCGAACCAAACAATCATTGGTTTAAATGGCGGACCAGAATTTTCCTTTACGCCAGCTAGTTCATTTTTTGTTGAATGTACAACATTACCACAAACAGAAACGTTGTGGAAAAATTTAACAACAGATGGACAGATATTGATGCCTTTTGGGGAATATCCTTTTAGTCCTTTATATGGTTGGGTAGTGGACAAATTTGGTGTCTCTTGGCAAGTGTCTTTTTCAGGAAAAGAACAAACAATTGTACCAACCTTTATGTTTGCTAATGAAAAATATGGCGAAGCAGCCAAAGCTCTATCAGAATGGTTGGCGATTTTCGGTCCAGGCGAAATAATTGAAAAAGTTGAATATGAAGATGGGAACATTGCGCAAGCACTTTTCACATTACAGGAGCAACCGTTTCGAGTAATGGATGCACGAGATAAACATGATTTTGATTTTACCATGGCCTTCTCCATTTATATTGATTGTGAAAATCAGGAGGAAATAGATCGGCTATGGCAACAAGTGACTGCTAAAGGGAAAGAATGGCCGTGTGGCTGGATGGAAGATCAATTTGGGGTCAGTTGGCAAACAGGCAATCCTGAACTGAAACGTTATTTATCTGACTCAAATCCAGCTAGAGCAAATGAAGTGACCAAAAAATTGTACCAAATGAAAAAAATAGATTTAAACCAGTTAAAAGAAGTGTATGACAAATATAATCATTAGAAAAACTGAGGTTGTCTGATCGACTACACTTCGTTACGTTGGTATCAATTCCAATACATGGAACATACTAGAGTTGAAGGGCTTGTCTTTTAAGGATCAAGACCTTCAACTCTTAAAAAAGGCTCGATTCTTGCGAGTTCCAAAGAAGCCACTTCTATTTTGTTGTTTACTTAATGGTTAGGACTCTGCCGATTTTTTTATAAGATTATGCTATAATTAAGAGTAGTAAATTATTGAAGGAAAAATGAAAAGTCCAAAATAGGAAGTGGTAAAATGATTGAGTTAATTGTGTTGTTAACAGTTTTTACTTATGGAACAAACTTTGTTTTATATCTTATTTTGAAAAATAAAAAGTCCATGCCAATTGTCGAAAAAGCTTCTATTGTATTAGGAATTAATATGTCTGTGTTATTATTAGATGGTATTTTTGCTTTTGTTGGTAAATTCATCATGTTATCAGAATGGGAATTATTAGCGCCTATTTTTGAAATAGTGTAAAAATCATCATAAAGTCCTATATCCAAAAAGAATGAAGTTTGTTAGGATAAGAAAGATGAAAATTTAGAAATAAAAGAGGTGGGATTGCATGGCTAAAATCATGATTGTCGAAGATGAAACAACCATTCGAGAATTAATTAGCGAGGAATTACAAAAATGGCAATTTGAAACGATTGGAACAACCGATTTTAATGATGTATTGGATGATTTTCAAGAGGAGAATCCTCAATTAGTCTTGATGGATATTAATTTACCTGTGTACGACGGGTACTATTGGTGTCAAAAAATTCGTGAAGTTTCTAAAGTACCAATTATTTTTATTTCGAGTCGTAGTACCAATATGGATATGATTATGGCGATGAACATGGGCGCGGATGATTTTGTTACAAAACCGTTCCAGATAGATGTTTTAATTGCTAAAATCAATGCTTTGTTGCGCCGCTCTTATAACTATTCCGATACGGATAGTGAAGTGCTTTCACATAATGGCATTACTTTAAATGTGGACAATGGACGAATGGAAATCAAAGGCGAAATGATCGATTTAAGTAAAAATGAATACCGATTACTATATCTTTTAATGAAAAAGCACGGAAAAATTTTAACACGTGAAAAACTATTGCGCGCTTTATGGGACGATGAACGTTTTGTGGATGACAATACGTTGACGGTAAATATCAATCGTTTACGAAAAAAAATTGAGCAAGCGGGGATTGCTGGCTATATTGAAACCAAAGTGGGCGTCGGTTATATGGTGCCCTAGATAGGAGTAGACAATGACCATTCTAAAGTATTTAAAAGATCGCTGGTTATTACTAATTGGCTGGTTATTTTTTCTGTTCTTAACTTGTTTTATTTTATGGTTGGCTCCTAATGTCCGCTTAGATTGGACAGTGGTTGGCTATATCTTTTTACTGCAAAGTGTTTTTTTATCGCTATTTTTAACAATTGATTATTATTTAAAACGTAAGTGGTGGCTTTCGTTGGCAACGGAAAAAGAGCCGCCTTCTTTACAAGAATATTTGAATACAGCAGAAAAAGAAGAAGAACTACTTGTCCAAACGTATATTAACGGTTTATTGCAAGAGCACCAACAAACCATGCAGCAAGCAATTAACAACCAACAGGACCAAAAAGATTACATTGACTCTTGGGTTCATGAAATCAAAGTCCCCCTAGCGGCTATCACGTTACTGGTACAATCTGTCGAAGATGATATTCCAGAGAAAAAATATTATCTATTGGAAAATGAGTTAGGGAAAATTGATGAATATGTCGAGCAAGTCCTATATTATGCTAGATTGGACAGCTTTTCTCGAGATTATTTACTTCAAGAATATTCTTTAAAAGAAATTGTGCAATCTGTTGTTCGTACGCAAGCAAATTATTTTATCCAAAAAAGATTGCAATTCTCAATTGAAGGAGAAGATGAAGCGGTTTTAACCGACCGAAAATGGGTCATTTTTATTTTCCGCCAATTATTAAGTAATGCAGTCAAGTATACGCCAGAAGGCGGCACGATTACGGTCCTAATTTCCAAAAATAAACAAGGTATTTATTTATCTTTAAAAGATTCTGGGATTGGCATTCCGATGCAAGATCAACGACGCATTTTCGATAAAGGATTTACTGGTGAAAACGGGCGAAAAAGCGAACAGCATTCGACTGGTCTTGGTCTGTATTTGGCTCATAGCTTAGCGAAAAAGTTAGGTCATGATTTAACAGTCGAATCGACAGAAGGGCAAGGTACGACGATGACATTGTTTTTCCCTTCCCTCAGTTATTATAATGAAGTGAAATAAAAAGTAGGTCTATCAGCAAACTAAAGAGGTGATAGGCCTTTTTTTATTTATTAAAACTTTCTTGCTAACTTCTCTTACTCTTCTTAGTTGTTTAGAAAACGTTTTTATTGTTAGAATGAAATGAAATAAATTTGTTAGGAGAATATTATGAGTTTACTTATCGCTTTAGTGCCCATGATTGCGTGGGGCAGTATTGGTTTAGTCAGCGGTAAAATTGGTGGAAGCGCCAATCAACAAACGTTAGGTATGACAATCGGCGCATTACTATTTTCAATTGTTGTCTTTTTTGTTATCCAGCCTACGTTGACGACAGCCACATTAATTGTTGGATTTATATCTGGTTTATTCTGGAGTTTGGGACAGAATCAACAATTTCATAGCATGAAATATATGGGCGTTTCAGTTGGCTTACCAATTTCAACTGGGATGCAGTTAGTTGTTAATACCGTTGCAGGGGCTGTTTTTTTCCATGAATGGACAAAAACAAAAGACTTTGTTGTGGGCTTTATCGCTTTAGCCTTTTTAGTTTTTGGGGTGTATTTAACAGCTCGACAAGATGATGATAGTCAACCGAAAACCTCAAACAGTATGTTAGATTTTAATAAAGGGATTCGGGCGTTGATTTTCTCAACAGTTGGGTATGGCGTCTATACCATCATTATTAATGCCACTGGTTTAGATCCGTGGGGAATTATTTTGCCACAAAGTATTGGTATGTTAGTGGGGGCTAGTTTCTTTGCTTTCAAAAAAGTCAAAGTTGATCGTTTTGTTTGGATGAATATGACGACGGGTCTGCTTTGGGGCTTAGGAAATATTTGTATGTTATTAACCATGCGTGAAATTGGCTTAGCTATTAGCTTCTCTTTATCACAAATGGGGATTATTATTTCGACTCTTGGGGGCATCTTCCTTTTAGGCGAAAGAAAATCAAAAAAAGAAATGTTTTATGTTATTTTTGGTTGCATTTTTGTTATTCTAGGTGGTATTCTTTTAGGGTATATGAAAGCGTAAATAGTTTATTTACGCTTATTTTTTTTACGGGGGTAAACACATGTCTATTTTCAGAAAAAAAGAAATCACTGTGCCTGTCAATGACAGTGGTGGGATGAAAAAAAATCTTAAGACGATGGACTTAATTTTTCTAGGAATTGGGGCTGTAGTAGGAACAGGGATTTTTGTTGTGACAGGTGTCGCAGCGGAACGCTATGCAGGTCCAGGGCTCGTCTTATCATTTCTGGTAGCAGCAGCCGCGATTATTTTATCTGGTTTATGTTATGCAGAATTTGCATCACGTATTCCGGTCATTGGCGGGCCGTATGCCTACATGTATGTGGTCTTTGGAGAAATTGTGGCTTGGATGACTGGTTGGATGATTATTTGTGAGTTTTTCTTGGCGGTTTCATCCGTTGCTTCAGGTTGGTCAGGCTATGTTCATGGCTTTTTGGATAGCTTAGGTTTTTCTTTACCGCAAGCGTTAAGTGGCGCTTATAATCCAACAAATGGTACATATATTGATTTGATTGCCATGTTGGTCGTTGTAGCCGTAACTTTTTGGGTATCTTTAGAAGCGAAAACAGCGTTACGTTTAAATAACTTAATGGTTTTCGTGAAGTTTGGGATTATTTTATTATTTGTTCTCGTGGGAATCTTTTATGTGAAACCAACGAACTGGCAACCATTTATTCCTTATGGTTTTTCAGGCGTTTTCAGTGGTGCTGCTTTAGTTTTCTTTGCCTTTCTAGGGTTTGATGCGGTTAGCATGGCCGCGGAGGAAGTGAAGAATCCGAAAAAAGATATTCCAAAAGGGATTATTGGTTCCATTATTATTTCAACATTGTTATATATTGTTGTTACGTTAGTTTTAACTGGAATTGTTCCATTTACGGATTTAGGGGTCAAGGATCCGGTGGCTTTTGCGATGCGTTTCATTAATCATGGCGCAATTGCGACAATCATTTCAGTTGGTGCTATTTTAACCTTATTAACAGTGACGATTGCGATGATGTACAGTTTAGCCCGTGTGATTTATGCGATTAGTAAAGATGGATTACTGCCGCAGTTTATGAGCAAAATTGATGAGAAGCGGCACACACCTAAGAATGCAACCTATGTAGCTGGATTTTTAGCAATGGTTTTTGCTGGTGTTGTTCCAATGGAGATGTTGGCTGAACTTACAAATATCGTGACACTCTTTTATCTGATGTTTCTCGCTTTAGGAATTATCAAATTACGGACAATGAAAGGAGAACCGCAAGCAGGTGAATTTAAAGTGCCGCTTGTGCCGGTTCTACCATTAATTTCAATCGTGGTTTGCGCGGCTCTAATGTTCCAATTGTCTTTAGCTACTTGGCAAGTATTTGGCGTAGCCGTAGTGATTGGTTTGGCTATTTATTTCTTTTATGGACGACACCATAGTATCGTTCGTTTCGAGACAAAAGAATAAAAATGAACGAAAAAAGAGAGGAATACTTGTCAAATAGACAGGTGTTTCTCTCTTTTCTTTCTGGCATTTTCTTCATTTTCAAGAGAAAACCGACAAGAAATATAGTTTAATAATGTCTAATTATGGTATACTGTTTAGGAGTAAATCCTGAGGGTTTAGGAAAATGACTAAAGGAGGTTTTTTCTGTATGTCACAGAAAGAAACATTTTATATTACCACCCCAATTTATTACCCAAGTGGGAAGTTACATATTGGGAATTCATATACAACAATCGCCTGCGATGCTATGGCCCGTTACAAGCGTTTAATGGGTTTTGATGTATTTTATTTAACAGGTGTGGATGAACATGGCCAAAAAATTGAAAAAAAAGCTGCTGAGTTGAATGTGACACCAAAAGAGTACGTTGATAAAATGGCAGCAGATGTTCAAAAATTATGGAAAACATTAGATATCAGCTATGATAAATTTATTCGGACAACGGATGATTATCACATGGCAGCCGTGCAACAAATTTTTGATCGTTTAGTAGAACAAGGAGATATCTACCTTGGAGAGTATGAAGGTTGGTATTCAGTTTCTGATGAAGAATTTTTCACTGAAACACAATTAGCTGAAGTATATCGTGACGATGAAGGCAATGTCATTGGTGGGAAAGCACCAAGTGGTCACGAAGTCGAATTAGTTAAAGAAGAATCCTATTTCTTCCGCATGAGTAAATATGCGGATCGCTTGGTACAATATTACGAAGAACATCCAGAATTTATTCAACCAGAATCTCGTAAAAATGAGATGCTAAATAACTTTATCAAACCAGGATTAGAAGATTTAGCCGTTTCAAGAACGACTTTCTCTTGGGGAATTCCATTAAAAAATGATCCAAAACATGTGGTTTACGTATGGATTGATGCGTTATCAAACTATATTACAGCACTAGGTTATGGTTCAGAAGATGATTCATTATTCCAAAAATATTGGCCTGCGAACGTGCAAATGGTTGGGAAAGAAATCGTGCGTTTCCACACAATTTATTGGCCAATTATGTTAATGGCCTTGGATTTACCATTACCGAAAAAAGTCTTTGGACATGGTTGGTTATTGATGAAAGACGGAAAAATGTCTAAATCTAAAGGAAATGTTGTTTACCCTGAAATGTTAGTAGAACGCTACGGTCTAGATGCGTTACGTTACTATTTATTACGAGCAATTCCATTTGGTAGTGATGGCGTCTTTACACCAGAAGATTTCGTTTCTCGCTTAAATTATGATTTAGCTAATGACTTAGGAAACTTGTTGAATCGAACAATTGCGATGATTAATAAATATTGTGATGGCAAAGTACCAGCCTATGCTTCAAAAGTTACCCCATTTGATAGTGAACTATCGACAACTGCGGCGAATGTTATTGGAAAATATCATGAAGCAATGGAAAAAATGGAATTTAATACGGCCATTGCAGAAATCTGGACGCTAGTTTCTCGTGCCAATAAATATATTGATGAAACAGCGCCTTGGGTATTGGCTAAAGAAGAAGAGAAACGCAACGAATTAGAAAGTGTCATGATCCATTTAGCGGAAAGCTTACGAATTGTGGCAATCTTATTGCAACCAGTCATGACAGAAACACCAGGGAAAATTTTCGAACAATTAGGCTTAGATCCAGAAACAATGAACATGGAAAATATTCATTTTGGTGAGTTCCCAACAGACGTAACAGTAACAAGTAAAGGAACACCTATTTTCCCACGTTTAGAAATTGAAACAGAAGTAACGTATATTCAAAAGAAAATGTCCCAAAGCGAAAGTGCTACAGAAGAGGATATTAAATGGAATCCAGAAGAAACAACGTTAGTTTCAACGAAAGAAAAACAAATTAAGTACGATGATTTCGATAAAGTGGAATTAAAAGTTGCCGAAGTTATTGACTGTAAAAAAGTCAAAGGAGCAGATAAATTATTGCAATTCCGTTTAGATGCTGGAGATGAAAACCATCGTCAAATTCTTTCAGGTATTGCTGAATTTTATCCAGATCCAGCTGCGCTAATTGGCAAAAAAGTAGTCATTGTGGCTAACTTAAAACCAAGAAAAATGCGTGGTCAAATTAGCCAAGGAATGATTCTTTCAGCTGAATCACCAGAAGGTAAACTTCAAATTGTTGAAGCACCAAAAGAAATGCCAAATGGTGCAGGAATCGCATAAAAGCATAAGTGGTAAAGATAAAAGGTGAATTGTAACCTTTTATCTTTACTACTTTTTTTGTATACTAGAAGAAAAGTGATTTGATGTGGGGGAAGTTTGATGGCTTATCATACTTATGAATTTTTAAAAAGACGTAAAAATGATCCAAAATGGAGAAAGGCCTATACATCTGCTAGGAATAAACGTATTATTGGTGCTTTAGTTACGATAAATATAATTATTTGGGGCTTTGTTTTGTGGAAAAAAATAGAAAGTGGCGATATAGAAGTAAATAATATTATCGACGTCCTAAAATCGAAAATCAACGAATTTTTAAATTAAAAGAATCGAAGAAAAGCCTAGAAAAAATCATTTGCGATTTTTCCTAGGCTTTTCTATTTTAGAGTTTCACTTTTTTAGGTATTCGTTTTTTACCAAAACGGCCTTTCGTTAGGCGACTTGGTAAAATGATCAGTAAGAGTGAAAAAGGGACACTGATAATTTGCCACGTGAGTAAGCGGCCTAAGCTATTATTTTTATAGAGCCACTCTAATATAAAATGCAGCCCTAAAATACTTAACAAAGCCAAGCCTGTCAGGAAATAAGGCGTTGATACCCAGTCGGTCGTTTTCAAGAGACTAAAACCTAAAGGAATTAGATAAAAGTAAGCACTTGTTAAAGTAATACGCCAACTTTTCATAACGGTGCCTAAATTAATTATAAAAAAAAGTAAAGATAGGACTAAAGCAAAAGGTGGAAACAAAGCCACTAACGCCGAATAGATGGTTCCCCAGACGAGCATTAAGGGACCTTTAACAATAGCGGCAATAAGTGTAAACAAGCCAATTAGGAGTAACTGCTGTGTCAGTGAGCCAAAGGTTAGCAAGCCAAATAAAATAAGCAGTAGCCAGTGCCAAATGGTTTGGTTTTGTTGTTTTCGCTCAATAGTTACATTTTTTTGGATAGAGGTTTTTAAAAAATTTTCTAAATCAGGTGATTGTTTCACCTTATCACGCTCCTCTCAACTTAAGAGACAACAAACGAGTAGGTCTGCTAATTAAAAAGCAGTACCTACTCGTCTATTATAAGTGGTTTTTCTAAAAATAAAATCCGCCTTAAGTCTCAGTTACTGGGCTGCCAAGTAAGGTGTAAACCATTCAGAAAGTGTGCCGGTATAAGGTAAAACGACCCGTTTCATTCCACGAGAAATAGCAGTATACAGGATTTTTTTATCTCGTTTATTGTCGGAATAACGATTAACATTTGGGTTATGAAGAATTACATTATCAAATTCTAGACCTTTTGCCATATCAATTGATAAAACTTGCAGTGACGGATGTTCTTCCAATGAAAGAGAAGCACTAAGTTCTTTTGTTAATTGTTCTTTTTCTGCAAAAGTTTTAGTAATAATGGCGGTGCTTTCTTTCGGATCAAAAGTTGCAATGGAAGTGACGATTGCTTTAAGATAGTCAGACGCAGAGTCACAAGGAATAAATGTCGGCTTTTCTCCATCATGCCGGATGGGCACAATGGTTAATTGCTCTGGTTGAGTGCCTAATGTTTGGAAGAGTCGTGTAATTTCTTTACTTGAACGATAGCTGTTTAATAATTGATAGGTTCCAACAGAACGGCTGGTTTCGTTAACCAATAAATCATGGGCTTCAGAAAATTCAATGGCTGTATTAAAAATGGCTTGATTTTCATCACCAGCTAAAGTAAAACTAGCTTTAGGGAAAAGTGTCAGCAGTAATAATAATTGGGCTTCTGTATAATCTTGGACTTCATCGACTAGGATAAAAGCCATTTGCTGGTTGGCGAGGTTTTCAATAAATGCATGTTTCACCAAAATAAGGGCCACAATTTCATCGGCTGTGAAAACAGCTGTCTCTTTTTGATACGATTTTTCAGTGAATAAAGAATAAAACGTTTCAAAAAAGGCCCATTGATCTAGCCAAGCATCATTTTTAATAGCGGCAGTGATAGAGCGATATTTTTTCTTCAAACGTTTTAAAGCAAAATCAGCCAGATGTTTTTCATTATCTTCGGTAATCACTGTGCCAAAATAACGAACTTGTTCAGCTTCTGTTAAATCTTGGAATTGATCCAACATTTTTTTAGAATGGGCTTGTTTTAATAAGTACCGTGTCCAAAGACTGGTTAACTTTTCTTTTGTGGCTGAAATTCGTTGGCGAATACTCAAGTCAGCTGGTGTTTCTTGATAAAGTTTAAAAATTGTTTCTGAAGTAAATAAGGTCTGCTTTTTAAAAGTTAAAGGACGGAAAAAATGTGGCTGCACAACCGCTTTTTCAGGATTGCTTAAAAGAAACGTTGCAAATTCTTTTGAACGAATAACGTGCTCTTGCTCCGTTGCCTCAGAGCGAGTAATGCGTTCGAAATAGTCCGTTTCTTCTTCCATTGGCCATGCTTCTTTGGTAGTGAAGCGCAAAAATTGTAAAAGAGTCAAATTCAAGGGATTTCGTTCGCCTAAATTCGGTAAAACTTGAGAAATATAATCAATAAATGTTGAATTTGGTGAAAGTAATAAAATATTATCCGCTGTAATTTCTGCTCGATGTTGATAAAGTAAATAAGCAATCCGTTGCATAATCGCAGACGTTTTCCCACTACCAGCAATCCCGTTGACTAGTAGGAGTGGCTGCGTTTCGTCACGAATTATTTGATTTTGTTCTTGTTGAATGGTTGTCGTAATGTCCTTCATATAAGGAGACGCATCTTCTTCTAAAGAATGCAATAACACATCATCTTGAATCGCAATGGTTGTGTCAAAATAGTTGATTAATTGATCTTTTTCAATAATTAACTGTCTTTTCAAATCAAGTTGTACAGGAATGGTTTGTTGATGTGCCATGTAGGCTGTTTTCCCTAAAACATTGTCATAAAATAGCGAAGCAATCGGTGAGCGCCAATCGTGAATGCGCGTTTCTTCTTCTAAAGAAGTAAAATCGTTTACGCCAATATAAAAGTTTTCTGGCTCTTCAGGGCTGTCTTCAAAAGTCACGCCAATTTTGCCAAAATAAGGAACTTGTAATAGGCGTTTCACTTTGTCTAAATTTTTAGCCGTTGCTTCATTTTTTAAGTTCCACTGATCAATTTCACGGTTCTTCATTTCCAACATGGCAAACGTTTCTAGATTATCGGCATAACTATCAAAATTCAGCTTAGAATCGCGACCAAATTCCTCTAGCATATGTTTGCCATCTTTCATTGTGTTCGCCAATTGCTCTTCGTAAACTTTTTTAGCCGCTTGCAGCTCATGATAAACCGTTGTTAAATGCTGTTGTTCATAAATTTTTTCATCGGTCATGGAGGTTCCTCCTTTTAATAACATGACTGAATAGTATACGTTACTTTTAGCATAAATGCAAGCGCTGTTTATGAGGAAATGGCGAATCTTGTCGCCTAGTCATTCAGATTTTTCAAGAAATATGATAAAGTAGAGAGGAGATAAAGGAGGCAATCATAATGATTTTTGATACACATACACATTTGAATGCAGAACAATTTAATGATGATATTCCAGAAACGATTGCACATGCCCAAGAATTGGGTGTTACAGAGATGGCCGTGGTCGGTTTTGATGAACCAACGATTGAAAAATCTCTTTTACTTAGTCAGGAATATGCCAATATTTATAGTATCATTGGTTGGCATCCAACAGAAGCGGGTAGCTATACGCCAGAGGTTGAACGACGATTACAAGAACAATTAACGTTGCCAAAAATTGTCGCATTAGGTGAAATCGGTCTTGATTATTACTGGATGGAGGATCCTAAAGAGGTGCAAGAAAAAGTTTTTCGCCGTCAAATTGCGATTGCTCGGGAAATGAATTTACCGTTTAGTGTGCATACGAGAGAGGCATTAGAAGATACCTATCGAATTTTAAAAGATGAAAAAATTTCAGATATTGGTGGAATCATGCATAGTTTCAGTGGCGATGCTGAGTGGATGAAGAAATTTTTAGATTTAGGTTTGCATATTTCTTTTAGTGGAGTCGTAACGTTTAAAAAGGCATTGGATGTTCAAGAAGCGGCGATGGCGGTACCACTCGAACGAATGTTGGTGGAAACAGATGCACCCTATTTAGCTCCCGTTCCTTATCGTGGTAAACGGAATGAACCAGGCTATACACGATACGTAGTGGAAAAAATTGCTGAATTGCGTCAACTAACCTTTGAAGAAGTGGCAGAACAAACGAGAGTCAACGCTCATCGCTTGTTTCGGATAGATAAATGAAGGAAAAAATGAAAGTTGCAGAAATCATTGTCGTTGAAGGAAAAGACGACACACGCCGCATTCAAGAGGTAGTTGAAGCGGATACGATTGAAACGATTGGTTCTGCTATCAATGATGAAATTTTGACACAAATTGAACACGCACAAGAAACGAGAGGCGTGATTATTTTTACAGATCCAGACTATTCGGGCGAAAAAATTCGTAAAACAATAATGGAAGTCGTTCCTGATGCAAAGCATGCTTTTTTATCAAGAAAAGTTGCAGTTCCTAAAAAAAATGGTGGTAGCCTAGGGGTTGAACATGCTAGTGATGAAGCAATTATTGAAGCCTTAAAAAAAGTCGTAACACCTGTTCAAGCTGGTGAAGACTATCAAGAAATTCCTAGACAAATACTAGTTGAATATGGTTTAATAGCGGGAGCAAATGCAAAAAAATACCGTGAATTATTAGGTGATGACCTAAGAATTGGCTATACAAATAGCAAACAGTTAGTCAAACGGTTAAGCATGTTTCGGATTACAGAAGCAGAATTGAAAGAAAGCATGACACGTATTTTAAAAGAACTTGCAAACGAAGAATAACTACATGGAGGAACAAGCGTGACGGACTATAAAGAAATTGCCACACCATCCAGAACCAAAGAAATACTAAAAAAACATGGATTTTCATTTAAAAAGAGTTTAGGTCAAAATTTTTTGACAGAGCCTAATATTTTAAGAAAAATTGTAGAAACAGCGGGAATCAATCAGCAGACAAATGTTGTCGAAGTCGGGCCTGGAATTGGTGCATTAACAGAGCAATTAGCGATGAACGCAGCACAAGTTGTGGCTTTTGAGATTGATGATCGCTTGATTCCTGTCTTAGCAGATACCTTAAGTCGCTATGATAATGTGACAGTGGTGCATCAAGATGTTTTAAAAGCTGATTTGGTCGAGACAACCAACCAAGTTTTTCAAGAGAAGTATCCGATTAAAGTGGTGGCTAACCTACCTTACTATATTACTACGCCAATTATGATGCATTTTTTAGAATCTTCTTTAGATGTAGCCGAAATGGTTGTGATGATGCAAAAAGAGGTCGCTGATCGAATTGCTGCTAAACCAGGAACGAAAGCTTATGGCTCATTATCAATTGCTGTTCAATATTTTATGGAAGCAAGTGTCGCCTTTATTGTGCCAAAAACAGTTTTTGTGCCGCAGCCCAATGTTGACTCGGCGATTATTAAATTGACGCGCCGTGCTACACCAGCGGTGACAGTGATCAATGAAAAAGAATTTTTCAAATTAACCAAAGCCAGTTTCCAATTAAGACGCAAAACATTGTGGAATAACTTAACGCATTTTTATGGGAAAGATGAACAAACGGTAGCTTGGCTAAAAGAGAGCCTAGCTGAAGCAGAAATTGATCCTTCTAGACGTGGTGAAACATTGTCTTTAGAAGAATTCGCTCGTCTAAGTAATGCTTTAGAAAAAAATAAACCAGTATAAAAAAGAACTTTCTGTTATTTATGAGAAATAACAGAAAGTTCTTTTATGTGTCTTGACACATTGCGGCTGTTCAGCTACACTTGAGAAAAACAAAAGGTGTCATGACACCTTCAGGAGGCAGTTTTAATGAAAACAAACTCAGTAAAACGTTTAACAATTTCAGCACTTTTAATTGCAATGGGGATTATCATTCCAATGGTTATGCCAAGAATTACCATTGGTCCAGCCAGTTTTACATTAGCAAGTCACGTCCCAGTTTTTATTGCCATGTTTATTTCTCCAGTGGTGGCAATTGCGGTTAGTCTAGGAACAGGTTTTGGTTTTTTCTTATCCGCAACACCGATTATTGCTTTGCGGGCCTTATCTCATTTGATTTTTGCAGTCATTGGCGCAGTGATTTTACAAAAGCATCCAGAAATTTTAATCAATAAAGAGGGGAAATTCACTTTATTAAATGGGAAATTACAGTTGTTTAACGTGGGAATTGGAGTGATTCATTCCGCTGCCGAGCTAGTGGTTGTTTCTGTATTTTACACAATGGGCAACTTGCCAGGAACTTATTATACAGCCGGCTTCATGTATTCTATTTTTCTTTTGATGGGCGTTGGTGGATTAATTCATAGTTTGGTGGATTTCAGTATTGCTTACTTTTTAGCAAGTACCTTAAGTAAACATGTAGATATTCCAACTTTTACAGAAGCGAAACAACCCAAAGTGATAAAGAAGAAGGTTAAATTAGCATAAAGAGAAGCAATCGAGGCATCCGTCATTGCGACGGATGCCTCGAGTTTTTTTTATTTAATGACTTCTTCTGTTTGAGGGTCGAAGAAATGTCCTTTGTTAATATCAAAAGCTAAGTCAATCATTTCACCAGGATGGTGGAAGTCACGAGCATCTACTTTTGAGATAAACTCTGTATCACCAATTTTTGTATAAAGCATGGATTCAGCCCCTAATAATTCAGAAACAACGACTTCAGATTTAATCACCGCATCTTTCATTGCCGTTAAAGCCACTTGTTCGCTATGAATATCTTCTGGACGAATACCGAAAATTAATTCTTTGCCTTCATAACCATGTTCAACAAGCTCTTTGTTTCTTCCTTCAGGAATTGCTAGTTTTAAGCCATGTTGGTTAGAAATAACCCCATTGTTTAAGGTAACTTTGAAGAAATTCATGGCAGGTGAGCCGATGAACCCTGCTACGAACATATTTTTAGGTGTATTGTAAACTTCTTTTGGTGAACCAATTTGTTGAATAAAGCCATCTTTCATAATTACGATTCGATCAGCCATAGTCATCGCTTCGGTTTGGTCATGTGTCACATAAATTGTCGTAGTTTCTAAACGTTGGTGTAGTTTAGCGATTTCAGCACGCATGGCTACACGTAATTTTGCATCCAAGTTTGATAAAGGTTCATCCATTAAAAAGACTTTGGCATCACGGACAATTGCCCGGCCAAGTGCAACACGTTGGCGTTGTCCACCAGAAAGCGCCGCAGGTTTACGTTGTAAGTACTCTGTTAAGCCCAGAATATCCGCAGCATTTTCCACCCGTTTTTTAATTTCAGCTTTATCATATTTTCTTAGTTTTAAACCAAAAGCCATATTATCAAAAACAGTCATATGCGGATAAAGCGCATAGTTTTGGAAAACCATGGCAATATCACGATCTTTCGGTGCAACGTCATTCATGACTTTGTCCCCAATTGATAATTCACCTTCAGTAATATCTTCTAAGCCAGCAATCATTCGCAATGTTGTTGATTTACCGCAACCAGAAGGTCCGACAAAGACGATAAATTCACGGTCTGTAATTTCTAAGTTAAAATCTGTAACAGAATAATGTTCTGCATTGTCATATTTTTTATACACATTTCTAAGCGCCATTTCCACCATTTGATACGTCACTCTTTTCTTTTTGATTTGTTACTCATAGTTTAAATGAAAACGCTATCTTTCAGCAAGGGAGAGTTGCACAAGAAAAAGAAGACTTTTTCGTCAAGGTGACAAAGGGCAAACACTCTCAGCGGATTTATCGATAAACTTTTGTTATAATATAACAAAGACAGGAGTTGGATAACATGAAAATCGCTTTAATCGCTCATGATCGTAAAAAAACATTAATGATCAAACTAGCAACCGCTTATAAACATATTTTAGAAAAACATGAATTGTATGCAACAGGGACGACAGGCATGAAAGTGATGGAAGCAACTGGCCTACCCGTGCATTGTTTTAAATCGGGGCCATTAGGTGGGGATCAACAGATTGGCGCAATGATATCAGAAGACAACATTGATTTAGTTATTTTTTTAAGAGATCCTCTTTCCGCGCAACCGCATGAACCAGACGTGACGGCTTTGATTCGTCTAAGTGATGTCTATGAAATTCCTTTAGCAACCAATATCGGCAGTGCTGAAATTCTTTTGAGAGGTGTCGAGGCGGGGTTTGCAGACTTCCGTGAGGTTATCCATGAAGGGGATCGTCGACCGTTAGCTTTTTAGAGAACCTTAATGGTTATTTTGACTATTTTGTGGTATATTTTATGAGGACTTTTGTCCAAATAAAATAACAGAGTAGGAGACAAAGCGTTAAGTGCTAAAAGGATGGGATGTTGCCTTTTGGACGAAGAACATAAACAGTGTGTTGCTAGAAAGCAAAGGTTCTTACTTTGCTTATCATCAGAACAACACGTTCAGCTTTTTAATGTTCGCGGTTTTGTTTTCGCATTCGCTGCATGGTTCGTCATGTAGCAGCTCTTAGAGGAGATGCTAAAAATGACAAAGAAAAAATTTGGCACAAAATCCATTGCGTTAATGGGCGTACTCATTGCGGTGGTCGTTGTCTTTTCACGCTTTTTTGCGTATGAAACAACGTTTTTAAAAATCAGTTTCACGTTTATCCCAGAATCATTGATTGGGATGATTTTCGGACCTTTTTGGGCTGGAATCGGCACGGCGGTGGCTGATGTAGTAGGAATGCTGCTTTTTCCAAAGGCAGGCTATTTTCCTGGGTTTACTTTAAATGCCTTTTTGGCTGGTGCTATTTATGGTTATTTCTATTATAAGAAAGAAATGACATGGCAACGAGTGATTTTGGCGACATTGTTGGTCACCGTTTTAATTAATATCATTTTAACTCCTTTGTGGTTAAGTTTAATGTATGGCGTCAATCTAGCAAATTTTGCTTGGTGGGTACCACGCTTAATTAAAACAGTTATTTTCTTTCCTATTCAAGTAATTGCCACTTATTATTTAGGCAATAAAATTCCCTTTAAACGTTTATTTGGGAAGCCGTTATCTGAATTAGATCAATAAATTTAAAATTAAAAGAGTCACTTTTCATCATCCCAGAAAAGTGACTCTTTTTTATTGTGCTTTTTGATTAAACTGTGCTTCGTAAAGGTCACGATAATAACCCTGTTCTTTTTGCAATAATTCGTCATGGGTGCCAATTTCAACTACTTGACCATTGTCCATAACTAGAATTTTTTCAGCACTTTTGATTGTTGCTAAGCGATGGGCAATAACAAAACTGGTCCGGCCAGTCATCATTTGTAAAAAAGCATCCTGAATTTTTTGCTCGGTCAATGTATCAACTGAACTGGTCGCTTCATCTAAAATAAGCATCGGCGGATTACTAATCATCGTGCGTGCAATAGTCATTAATTGTCGTTGTCCTTCAGAAATTTTAACGCCTTGGGAACCAATCTGAGTATCTAGTCCTTGAGGTAAACGCATGACGAAATCAAAAATATGGGCTTTTTTCATGGCTTCTATAATTTCTTCGTCAGAGGCTTCAGGATTTCCGTACGTTAAATTTTCCCGAATGGAACTATCGAATAGCCAAGTATCTTGGAGAACCATACCAAAACTTTTTCGCAAGCTATCCCGAGTAATTTGAGTAATGTCGTGAGTATCAACCGTAATTTGGCCACGGTCGACCTCGTAAAAGCGCATTAACAAATTCACTAATGTTGATTTACCCGCACCAGTTCGCCCAACAATGGCAATTGTTTCTCCTGGTTCAGCAATTAAATTAAAGTTTTCGATTAAAGGTCGCGTCGGCGTGTAAGAAAAATCAACGTCTTTAAATTCAACACGGCCTCGCGCTTCTTTCAAAACAATTGCGTTCGGGGCATCAGGACGTTCAACTGGTTGATCCATCATATCAAAAGTACGTTCCAATCCAGCTAAGGCTGCTTGGATTTGGTTGGTGATTCCTGAGAGTTCAATAAAAGGTTTAGAAAACTGACTAGAGTAAATGGTGAAACTGGAAATAACACCAACTGTGACTAAAGGATTGCCACTTAAAACTAACAAGCCACCGACTAATCCAATCGATAAATAAGATAAATGGTCGATAAATCGAGAAAGTGGGTTGGTTAAGGAGGAAGAAAACTGAGCCTTCTGTCCTTTTTCATACAACGTTTGATTCAATGCTTCAAATGTTTCTTGCGTAGCTTGTTCTTGTTGAAAGGCTTTAACAATTTTTTGGTTGCCAACCATTTCTGAAACGAAGCCGGAAATTTCACCAACAATCGTTTGTTGTGCAGCAAAGTTTTTTTGTGAAGCTTTTGCAACAAGCCAGTTTACAATAAAAATAATCGGCGTACTGATAAGAACCACTAATGTGAGCAGGGGACTTAGCCGAATCATAAAGAGCAAAGCAACAACGACGGTGGCCATGCCAGAAAATAATTGGTTGAAGACAGCCGAGCAAGCCATTGAAATATTGTCAATATCGTTGGTAAAGCGACTGACGATATTTCCGTGTGACGTTTGGTCATAATAACTTAACGGTAATTGATTTAAATGGGCAAAGGCATCTTTTCTCAGCTGTGTGGTCGATAAATAAGACACGCGATTACCGAGACGTTGAATCAGCCATTGACTTAGAACGGTTACGAGTAAAATTCCTGCTAATAAACCTAAAATTTTGATGAGTTGCGCAGCATTGACTTGTCCTTTACCAACCATTGTATCAACGGATTTACCTATATAATAAGTCATGAGGACAGTCGAAAAACCACTGAGAATTCCTAGAATTAAGGCGCCGATAATTTCTTTTGGATAGCGTAGTAAATACGGCTTAAAACGTGAGAAGGCACCAAAATGAATTTTTTTAGTTTGCATGGGTATCCTCCTCCTGTGACGCAACGATTTCTTGATACTCTTTAGAAGAAGTAAGTAATTCTTCGTGGGTGCCAAGGCCAGCGACTTTTCCACTATCTAGGACTAAAATTTGATTCGCCGTTGCAATCGAACTCACGCGTTGTGAAATTAAAATAACGGTTGTCTCTGCTCGTTCTTTTTGTAAAGCACGGCGCAGATTCAAATCTGTTTGATAGTCGAGGGCACTCAAGGAATCATCTAAAATAAGTAAATGCGGTTTCCTAATCAAGGCACGGGCAATGGTCAACCGTTGTCTTTGTCCACCAGAAAAGTTTTTTCCGCCTTCGTTAACAGGCGTGTCTAACCCTTGGTCTAATTGTTCAACAAATTCTTTACATTGGGCGATAGCTAATGCTTCCCAACAGTCTTCATCAGTTGCATTTGGTTTGCCCCATTGTAAGTTTTCTCGAATAGTCCCTGTAAATAAGACGGCAGTTTGTGGAACACTTGCAACTTGTTGGCGTAAAGTAAAGAGCGGCCAATCGCGCACATTTACACCATTAATAAAAAGGTTTCCTGCACTCACATCATAAAATCTGGGAATGAGTTGGGTTAAGGTACTTTTCCCGCTGCCGGTAGGTCCCGTGATGCCGAGAATTGAGCCTTTAGGAATCGTAAAATTGATATTTTCCAAAGCCAAACCGGCCTCTGGTTCATAGCGAAAATCTACATGGTCAAAGGTAATATCACCAAATTGTGGCGATGTTTTTGCTGATTCTGGTGTATCTGTTAACTGGCTTTCTACAGTTAAAACCTCATTGACACGGTTTGCGGAAGCGGCGGCTCGCGTAAAAATTACCACGAGATTAGAAGCAACAATTAAAGCGAGCATCATTTGATTCATATAATTGATCAATGCTAAAACTTCCCCTTGTTGCAAGGAACCAAAAGAAACTTTTAAGCCACTAAAATAAAGTAAAAATAAAATTCCAACATTCATAATCAAAGTGGTTAAAGGCGTTAATAAAGCAGAGACATTCGATACACGAATGTAAATATCGCCTAAATCATCTGAAGCTTTATCAACATGTCGTTGCTCTGTTTCCTTTCTAGCAAACGCACGGATTACACGGACACCGCTTAAATTTTGACTAATTTGACGGTTTAACCGATCCAAATATTCTTGGACTTTTTGATATAAAGGCACAGTCACTTTAATGATAATAAAGAGAATAAGGCTAAAAATTGGTAAAAGTAATAGGAAAAGAAAGCCCATCTGCACATCAATGTAAAAAGCCATGACCACAGAACCAATACTTAAAAAAGGTGTCCGAATGACCAACCGAATAAACATCGCTAAAGCCAATTGAAGCTGGTTGATATCGTTTGTGATCCGAGTGATGAGGGTATCTGTACCAAAACTATTTAATTCTTTGTGTGAAAGCTGATTAATTTTCTTCATTAATTGATTTCTTAGCTCCGTCCCAAAACCTTGCGAAGCGACTGAAGCATAATATTGACAAATCATGACAAAAAATAAACCAACTAACGACATAACAAGCATCCAGAGGGCCATTTCTATGACAGTCTGTCGGTCGTTTTGACGAATACCGACATCGACTAAGTGAGCCATGAATAAGGGCAAGACTAACTCGAAACAAGCTTCTAAAAATTTGAAGACTGGACCGAGGATAATTTGTTTTCGATAATTTTTTGCGTATTTCAATAAACCAAACATAAGATTCCTCCCTTTGCTGCTCTCATTGTAGCCTAATCTTTCAATGAAAGAAAGTTGTTCGCTACATTTTCTCAACTTCTGTTAAAATAGAAGAAAAGCGCAAAGAAGTGGAGTGTGACAGAAACGTGGAAAAAATGAGTCAGGTTATTTTGTTATTTTTTATTTATTCCTTTATCGGCTGGTTATGGGAAACGGTGTATTGTTCATTAAAAGCTAAAAAATTTGTTTATCGAGGATTTTTGGTAGGGCCCTATTGTCCTATTTATGGATTTGGGGTCTTAAGCGTTCTCTATTTTGTGGAACCCTTTGAAAACAATCTCTTGGTATTGTATGTCGGATCGGCTGTTTTAGTGACGATTTTAGAATATGTCACTAGTTATGGCTTGGAAAAACTGTTCCATGCCTCTTGGTGGGATTATCATGATGTACCTTTTAATTTAAACGGTCGCGTGGCTTTACCGGTTTCTCTTTTTTGGGGATTGGGTTGTGTCTTGATTGTCAAAGTTATTCAACCAGAAATCGCCAAAGTTGTCAGCTTTTTACAAGCAACCTTTGGCAACTACTTAGCCCTTTGCATAGTGATTGTAATGGGGCTTGACTTAATTTATACGTTGCTGAACATGCAAGGTTTCAAAAAACTTATTACCGAGATGGGCCAAACGTTGGAAACGAACCAACAAGAATTTAAGCAACGGTTGAACACAAAAATGGAAATCGCTACAGCTGATTGGCAGAAGTTAAAAGAACGAACCAAAAAAGAGCATTTCCAAAATCGGTTAAATTTCCAACAACGTCGTTTTATTAACAATTACCCAAAACTAACTTTAAAAAACATTAAAAATTCCAAAGAAGTTCGGCATCTCTTAGAAGATTTGAAGAAAAAGGGCCAATAATTAACAAAAAATATTACAAAATATTTCAATCAATGGTCTAATGGGATGAAAAAAAGAAAAATCGTCAAAAGCTAGTTTTTAAGCCGTCTTAAGAAATTCTTAAAGAATTGAGATAGAAATGGACTAATGAATAAACGCAGGATAAAAAAAGAGTTGCATTTAAATTGTAACAAATTGTAACACGATTGAAATAAAACAAGCCCTCCTGACTAGTATAATGAGTAGGTGTTTTAGATAAGTTAGGAAAGGTGTTGGATTTAGTGAAGGTTAAAAAGTTGATACCATTTTTAACAACAATGATGCTTATCAATTTTGGACTTCCAGTCGCTGCGGCAGCAGAATCACTTGATTCGTTGCAAGAAAAAGAAGCGCAAGCGAAACAATCTGGGGAGTTAATTAGTAAAGAAATCAATTCAGCCTTAGACGATGTAAATGCTAAATATGCGGAAATCGAACGTTTAAAAACGCAAATTTCAAAAGCGGAAGATACGTTGAAAACTTCGAAAGAGGAAATAGAAAAAACAGAAAAAAATATTTCTCGTCGTAAAGAAGCTGTTGGCGATCGTATGAAGGATATTCAATTAAATGGCGACCAACGTACTTGGCAAGCCTTATTAGATGCAGAAAATTTATCAGATTTCTTTAATCGGGCCTACGCCATGACCGTTTTACAAAACTTTGAACGGGAAAAGATTGAAAGCTTAACTAGCGAAAAAGAAAAGTTAGCTGCATTACAAGAAAAAGTTGAAAATACGCAAACAACTTTAAAACAAAATGAAGAGAAATTACAAGTTGAAGCTTCTTCAATGAATAATAAAGTCTCTGAGTTAAAAGAAAAAATGGCGAATAATGAAGAATTATTGGCTCAAATTTCGACAGACAAACAGAAAGAGCAACAACGCTTAGTCAGCGAAAAAGCAGCAGCTGAGGCACAGAAAAAACGTGCGGCAGAAACTGCCAAAGCAGAAGCAGCGAAGAAACAAGCAGCTGCCGACAAACAAGCGCAAGCAGATGCGGCGGCTAAACTAGAAGCCAAAGCTGCTGAAGAGTCAAGCAGTCAAGCATCAAGCTCTTCTACAAGTACGGAAAGCAGTAGCACTGAATCTTCAAGTTCTGCTAGTTCATCCGAATCGTCATCAACGCCAGAATCATCGACAGGCGAATCATCAACACCAGGAACTGGCTCTGGTCGTGTGCTTCAGATGGAATCAACTGCTTATTCTTGGCGCGAAGCTGGTGCAAGTAATCTAAGTGCTACTGGTATTGACTTAAGTAAAGAAAGCAATGTAGTTGCAGTCGATCCAAGTGTAATTCCTCTAGGTTCATTAGTGAAAGTCTCTGGTTATGGCTTTGCTATTGCTGGAGATACAGGTGGCGCTATTCAAGGGAATATTATTGATGTTCATTTTGATTCGGTAGAGCAATGCATTGCTTGGGGACGACGTCAGGTTACAGTAGAAATTCAATAATAAATTTGTTATACTAAAGACAAGATAAAAGGAATTGGCTAAGTCAGTAATGATAGTAGCCAGTTTTTTTTTAGTTAAATGTAAAGGAGAATTACAATGATTCGCTCGGCAACAAAAGAAGACGGTCAAGCGATTGCTCGGCTGGTCTTAGTTATTTTAAAAGATATGGAGTTACCAATTTTAGAAGAAGTCTCAGAAGAACAAATGATTGACCTATTAGCAGAGGCAACGGCGTATCCAACCTATCGCTATGGCTATCAACGAATTTTAGTTTATGAACATGCAGGTGAAGTTGCAGGGATTGCTGTCGGCTATCCTGCGGAAGATGAAAAGATTATTGATGAACCTTTAAGAGAAGTCTTTAAAAAACATGGCTTAGCAGAAGATGTTCGGCTATTTATTGAAGAAGAAACCTTGCCTAATGAATGGTATTTAGACACGATTTCTGTGGATGAACGTTTCCGTGGAATGGGCATTGGTTCTAAGTTATTAGATGCTTTACCTGAAGTAGCTAAAGCTAGCGGGAAGCAAGCCTTGGGTCTAAATGTTGATTTTGACAATCCAGGGGCGAGAAAGTTATACGCAAGCAAAGGCTTTAAAGATGTCACAACAATGACTATTAGTGGTCACTTATACAATCATATGCAAAAAGAAGTGTAAAAATAGAGGTCGGGACAGAAGCGTTTAACTCCGAGAAATAAGAAGGAATTTCCGAAAATTGTTCTATAATTTTTGGAGAATTTCGGCTTATTTCCGAAGGAGTTGCTTCTGTTCCCGCCGTTTATCAATTTTTAAGCCTGGGACAAAAATCCAAAGTGATTTTTGTCCCAGGCTCTATTTTTCATTAATCCGTTAAAGGATCAAAATCTAATCCAAAATCATCGGAAGTTTTTTGTTTTTTCTTATTATATAACCAGTAGTCAAGGACAGCTGCTATACAGATGCACAACGGTGCGTCCTCATCATTGGCAACAGTTAAAACAAAATAGTCGCCTGTACAAAGCATGGTTTTATCCATTGACATAATTTTTTTATGGACTTGATAAATTGAATATTGATGCGCTTTGATATCACCAACAACTGCCCAGTGAAGGCCTTGAACATAATAGAAATCAGCATTCAAATTGAACAGTTTTCGTAGAGTACCCACTTTTTCAAAACGCTGATATAACTCAAATCGTGTACCAAAAGTCCAAGAAACTTGTTTAATACTGGCTAAAATTTCTCCGTTCATTGCATATAAAGAAAGCGCATCTCCTCGTGTGCCCCAGCGCCCCACCAATAGAAAAAGTGAACGGCCTGCTTGGTCTTTCACGATGGTTCGCGTAACTTTTCCTAACTGTTGTTCTTGAATAAAAAATTCAGACACGACACGATCTCCTTTCTATATATAAATGAGTGCTGTAACTGGTAGTGCTTATTACAAATCTTCTCTTATTGCACGCAGGATGGCTTCGCCAACACCATTTTCTAAATTAGTGGCTGTTTCATATTTAGCATATTCTTTTAATTCCAGTTCGGCATTGCCCATTGCAAAACTTACCCCAGCCCATTGAATCATGCTGACGTCATTTAAATTATCACCAATAGTCATGACTTGTTCAGCGGGAATCCCACGTTCTTTAGCGACGCGCGCAACCGCAATCCCTTTTTGTGCTAGGCGGTGGTTAATTTCAATATTATTAAGCGCAGAAGAGGTGACAACCAAATCATCTAGTTCTTCTACTTCCATCCCAGCAGGACCTAATACTTTCGGCCCATCCATACTGAAGCCAATAATTTTAAGGACTTCAATCGAATCATCTTTTAAAATGTCGTCTAAACAATCAACATAGGTAATATGCAATAAAGATAGGTGTGCTGAAGCCATGGCAATCGCCACTTTATAAGTTAAATGGGGCATGGATTCTGCAATATGAGCGGCAAAGTTTTCAATTCTTTTTTCTTGATGTTCAGAAAAAATACCTTTATTTGTAGAGATTTCATAGTAAACATTGTGTTGACTCAAAATAGTTAGTACTTCGGTTACTGTTTCTTTTTCGATCCCAGCCGTGAAAAGTGAGTGTCCATCTTTGTCAAACACTTGAGCGCCGTTTAAAGTAATCATGGCGCAGTCAATTCCAGCTTCTTCTAACGCGGGTTTCGCTTCGGTATATGCGCGGCCAGTAGCAACCATAAATTCGATTCCTAAACGTTCCGCTTCGCGAATTGCTGAAGCGTTATCATTTGTGATGCTCATTTTTGCATCTAAAAGTGTTCCATCCATATCTGAAGCAATTAATTTAATCATCGATTCTCTACACCTCATTATCTATTTAAAGCTTACCTATAGTTTACCACGTTTTTCCAAGAGAAAGTACCCAGAAATTTCTTGTCAGGTTTGGAGAAATTCGTTATGCTTAGAGAGCGAAGGAGTGAGCATTATGAAAGAAATTATTCACAATAGTTGGCAAACCGTTTTATCTGCTGAATTTGAAAAACCATATTATCAAGAATTGCGGGAATTTTTGAAAAAAGAATATCAGACACAAACGATTTATCCAGATATGTATCATTTATTTTCAGCGTTAGAACTAACCCCTTTTGAAGAAGTAAAAGTAGTAATTTTGGGACAAGATCCATATCATGGACCCAATCAAGCACACGGACTAAGTTTCTCTGTCCAGCCAGGTGTGAAAGTGCCGCCATCTCTTGCGAATATTTACAAAGAATTACAAGCTGATTTAGGGTACCAACCCGTCAACCATGGCTTTTTAGAAAGCTGGGCTAAACAAGGCGTGTTATTATTAAATACTGTGTTGACTGTTCGGGCAGGTCAAGCCTATTCCCATCGAGGTAAAGGGTGGGAGCAACTGACAGATGTCATTATCGAAAAGTTGAACGAGCGTGAAAAACCTGTTGTTTTCATTTTATGGGGACGTCCAGCTCAAGAAAAAATTAAAATGATTGATACGACTCGGCATGTGATTATCAAATCGCCACACCCAAGTCCATTGTCAGCGCATCGTGGTTTTTTTGGCTCACGTCCGTTTTCTCAAGCGAATGCTGCTCTAGAACGTTTAGGGGAAACGCCGATTGATTGGCAACTTCCTGAAACAGTGTAGTGTAACAGTGTATGCTGTTATAGTGTAGAAGAGTTAGTTTGTGAAAAGTTTATCGGATTATTGGTTTTTTTGACTAATACAGCTAGAAAAAACTGTTATTTTCTTTGAGAATAGTGTATGATGGATTTTGTAAATATAAAACTGGAGGGTTTATCGTGGAATTATTCGATAGCTTAAAATTTAAAGTCGTACGCCGTAATATCAAAATTGTTTTCCCTGAAGCAACAGATCCTAGAATCTTAGGTGCTGCTGCCCGCTTAAAATCTGATGAATTAGTAGAACCAATCTTAATTGGTGATCCAACAGATATCGCAAATGCTGCTATGGCTCGTGGAATCAACACATCAAACTTTATTATTATCAACCCAAATGATTATGAAAAATGGGATGAAATGGTCGAAGCATTTGTTGAACGCCGTAATGGAAAAGCTACTAAAGAAGATGCTGAAAAAATCTTAAAAGATGTCAACTATTTCGGTACTATGTTAACTTACATGGGTATTGCTGATGGTATGGTTAGTGGTGCTATCCACTCAACAGGTGATACAGTTCGTCCTGCGTTACAAATCATTAAAACAAAACCAGGCGTAAGCCGTACAAGTGGTGCGTTCTTAATGATTCGTGGTCGTGACCAAGAAAGATATTTATTCTCAGACTGCGCGATTAACGTGAACCCAACTGCACAAGAATTAGCTGAAATTGCTGTTGATAGTGCCAAAACAGCTGAATTATTTGACATTGAACCAAAAGTTTCATTGTTAAGTTTTTCAACAAAAGGTTCTGCAAAAGCACCAGAAGTAACAAAAGTTGCTGAAGCTACAAAAATTGCGCAAGAATTAGCACCTGAATATGCGATTGATGGTGAATTACAATTTGATGCTTCTTATGTATCTTCTGTTGCACAATTAAAAGCACCCAACTCAAAAGTTGCTGGGGAAGCAACAGTCTTTGTATTCCCAGATTTACAATCAGGAAATATTGGCTACAAAATTGCTCAACGTTTAGGTAACTTTGAAGCAATTGGCCCAATCTTACAAGGATTGAACAAACCAGTTTCTGATTTATCACGTGGTGCAAACGAAGAAGATGTTTATAAATTATCAATCATTACAGCTGCTCAAACATTAATGAACGACTAATTAACTATGTCGAAGCATGATAAATAAGCAAAGTAGAAGTTGAGGTTCCCAGGACACTTGGGCCTCAACTTTATTTTTTTGAAGCTGCCACTAGTCAACTTATTGAATTTTCGGTATACTTTCATACATAGATTCTTGCAGATGGGAGGCAAAAAAATGAACATTGTCCTGAATAATCCATTGGAAACAGAAGCAATTGCTAAAATCATTGGACAAAAGGCACAAGCTGGTGATGTAATTGTCCTGACTGGTGATTTAGGGGCCGGTAAGACGACAATGACGAAAGGGATTGCTTTAGGATTAGGCATTTCCCAAATGATTAAAAGTCCCACCTATACGATTATCCGCGAATATCCACAAGGACGACTTCCGTTATACCATATGGATGTCTACCGTGTTGAAGAGGGTGCGGATGAATTAGGGTTAGATGAGTATTTTGAAGGAGATGGGCTATCCGTTGTAGAATGGGGCAGCTTGATTGAAGAAGAATTGCCAGAAGATTATTTAGAAATTATTTTAAATAAAGATTCTCAAGAAGCTGACAAGAGAGTTCTTGAATTCCGTGGAACTGGTCCATTGGCAGAAGAAAGAATAGCAGAGATTCTGAAAACGTGGGAGGCTCGCGAATATGACTGAACAAACATTTTCTATTCGAGAAGCAGTGCCTACTGATGCGGATCAATTACTATCTGTGATGTCAAAAATTGGGAGTGAAACGCCCTATTTGGTAATGGATGAGCGAGGAATGGCCATGTCGACAACAGAATTGGCTGAAAATCTAGCAACACTCTATGAATCGCCAAATAATGTTTTATTGGTGGCATTAGCGGGAGAAGCAATCATTGGGACCGCTTCTGTGTCTGCTTCTTCTAAAAAGCGGATGGAGCATATTGGTGAAATTGGCATTAGTATTTTAAAAGAGTACTGGGGCTATGGACTGGGCAGTATCCTGATGGAAGAACTTATTCGCTGGGCGCATGAAAGTCATGTTATTCGTCGTTTGGAATTAACGGTACAGGATCGCAATCAACGAGCGATTCATGTCTATAAAAAATTAGGGTTTGAAACAGAAGCAATTATGCCTCGAGGCGCCAAAACAGACCAAGGTGAATTTTTAGATGTTCATTTAATGCGTTTGCTGATTGATTAATTATTGGTTAATAATTTTAATTTCTTAAATAATCGAACGATAATTGCATGAAAAAACAAAATTTTCGCAATTATCGTTTGTTTCATATTTATTTTTCTGATATTTTTGTTATAATTATAGAAGAATTTAACGAAAAAATGAAAATTTATTTTGGGAAGGAATGTAAGAAATGGCGAAGGCAACGAAAATGAATGTTAACTATCGAGAGTCTATCTTGGATCGTGCGTATCGTTTAGAGCTAATAAAAAAAGACGAATATGTAAAACATCAAGAAAAATTATCATTATTAAATGAAAAATTGTCTGACGGGGAACCAGCTCAATTTGATGCAAAAGAAGAAACGTTTTGGAAAAAAATTTCGCAAAAAGTTATTTTATAAAAGTAATACATACGAATAAGAGCGTACACATAGAAAGAAGCGTAAGCAGTTTAACACTGCTTACGCTTCTTTTTTAATGAATAGGAATAACTGTTTCACGCTTAATTAATTTGTGAGGAATAATGAGACGGACACCATTCGTCAATTCTTCGTGGATTAATTCATATAATTTTTTCATCGCCATTCGACCTAATTCTGACGTGTCGATGTCAATGCTTGTTAGATAAGGATGTGTCAATGTTGAAAAGATTGAGTTGTTAAAACTAATAATGGATAACGTTTCAGGAACTTGATAACCATAGATTTGCGCAAGTTGCATCGTCCGCAAAGCAAAGATATCATCAATCACCACCAACGCCGTGGCATTATTTTGATGAAGGATATCATCGAAAGCCATGTAATCTTCAGGTTTTTCTAACGCAACGCTTGGTAAAACAGTTAATCCTTGCATCATCATTGCTTTTTGATAACCAAAGTAACGTTCAAAGTACAAACTTTCATGCGTTGTATTGGTCACAAATAAAATATTTTTATGGCCGTTTTCAATTAAAAATTCCGTCGCTTGTTTCCCTAATAATTGATTATCATTATCCACGTAAACTATTTCCGTTTCATGTTGGTAAGGTTGACCAATTAAAGTAAAGGGAATGTTGTTTTCATATAAGTAATCAATGACGGGGTCCTTACTATCTGAATACACAAGAATAAAACCGTCCACTTGCTTTTGAAGATGCATTCTTTTAACGTTTTCCAATAGTACATCAAAACTTTTGGCAGTTGCAATAGCAGTAGTCATATCATAAAGACGGGCTTCCTCGTTGATGGCTTCCATAATTTCTAAATAAAATGGATTCCCTAACCGTTCTTTCGAATCTAAAGGAGGTAAAATTACGCCAATGGCACTTGAAATTCGTTTACCCAAATTCCGTGCCGTCATATTTGGCACATAGCCTAAGTCATCCATGACTTTTCGCACTTTCTTTTTTGTCGATTCAGAAATACTTGGATGATCGTTAATGACACGCGAAACGGTTGAAGTTGCAACCCCCGCTTTCTTAGCGACATCTTTTACTGTAATTGCCATTTTTGCCACGCCTTTCTTAGTGATTATAGAAGGTTAAATTGATAAACCGTTTGGTAGGTTTGCTTTTTATTAGCTGGTAATAAAATAGAGCCCCACTGAGGATGATGAACAATGTCTGGATACTCTTGTGGTTCAATTGCTAAGCCATAGTTTGAATGCATCGCTTGTCCATTAATAGAAAAAGGAGCCTCAAAACCAGTCGTAGAAAATAATACCATACTTTGGTTCGTTGTTGCTATCGTCATTTTTCTTCCAGAAGTAGGTTCTTGTAAGCATAATTGTGGCTGTCTTAAGTCAGAGCCAACTAAGGGGAAAACATCATCTAACCCAGTTGGATAGCGTTGGAGGATTGTTTCGATAGGTGTCAGTTCATTAAAACGTATGGATAGTTCAGAAGCTGGTAAAATCCGTCCAGTAGGCAGCTTATTATCGTCTAATTCTAACATACCTTGACAGTTCAAAGATAGCAAATGTGACAGAATGTCTAACTTTCCGTCGCCAGATAAATTAAAGTAGGCGTGGTTTGTAGGATTAAAAAGTGTTTCCTGTTTACTCCGTCCAGTACTGATCATTCGTAAATGATTATCCTCTAGCTGGTAGGTGATGGTGGCCTCAATTGGTCCGGGATAGCCAGAAAGGGTGTCGGTTAAATGAAAAGCAACGCCAATGATATCCTTTTTTTCAAAGGGCTCGACTGTCCAATATTGAAAAGACCACACCTTTGAGCCACCATGGATATGATGACCGTCGCTATTTTGTTCTAATATTCCATTTTGCCAATGGCCATTACGAATGCGTCCAGCAACTGGTCCAACAGTGGCGCCAAAAAAGCTTTGATCCTTTAATACATCTTGATACGAATCATACGATAAAAGGATATTTTCCCAATGATTATTTTTGTTTGGCATCAAAAGTTGATGGAGGCGCGCGCCATAATTGAGAAGAACGACTTCTAAAAAGTCGTTCTTCAAAGTAATTTTTTTTAAGTTTGTGTTTGGAATATCGGTTACGGTGATACGATTATCCTTCATGATCAAGCCACACTTTTTTTAAGTAATCAAACGTTAAAGCGCTCGTCTCTGGCACGATGGGCAACCCTTCGCCTAACTCTTCTTTGCGGCCAACGCCAACAGGCTGCGCTCCACTAGCAAGAATCGCTTGAATCCCAGCTTTGGCATCTTCAATGCCAAGACATTCTGCTGGTGTCAAATCAATTTCTTTCGCAGCTAAAATGAAAATATCTGGAGCGGGTTTGCCTGCCTGGACGTCTGCTGGATTAGCAATGGCATCAAAAAGGGGCGTCAATTGCATTTTTTCTAAAAGGAAAGGCCCATTTTTACTTGCAGAAGCCAAGGCGATTTTAATATTGGCTTCACGTAATTCCGTTAATAAAGAAAGAATTCCTGGATAGACATCTTCAGGCGTAATTGCTTGGATCATTTCCAAGTAATAATCGTTTTTCCGTTGCGCTAACTGGGCAAATTCTTCAGAAGAAAACGTGCCTTCTTTTTTTCCGTATTTTAACAGTAACTGCAGAGAATCTTCACGGCTTACACCTTTCAATTGTTCGTTGAAAACACGGTCAATGGAAATTCCAATTTCGTTCCCTAATTTTTTCCAAGCGTGGTAATGAAATTCTGCTGTATCAGTAATAACGCCATCTAAATCAAACAAAACGCCTTTAAACATGAACTTCTTCCTTTCTGATCGGTAAAACTAATCGATCTTTTAATGTGTATTTTTGATCGTAAACAGTTAATGGAATTGCAGGGCCGTCGAGTAAAGTGAAGGCCACTTGGTCTGCTGCAACTTCAACAAATAGTAAACGATTCCGGTAATTAATGTGGAACGAGTAGGCTGTCCATGTCGCTGGTAAAAAGGGTGCAAATTTTAGTTGTTGATGGTCCGTTTTCATTTGGGCAAAACCTTGCACAATAGCTAGCCAACTACCAGTCATTGAGGTAATGTGTAAGCCATCTTCTGTATCATTATTGTAATTATCTAAGTCAAGGCGCGCTGTTCGTTGATACATTTCCACTGCTTTTTCTTCCATGCCTAATTCAGCAGCTAATACAGCATGAATGCTTGGTGAAAGGGAAGATTCATGGACAGTCATTGGTTCGTAAAAATTAAAGTTCCGGCGTTTTTCTTCTAAAGAAAAGGCGTCATTGAAGAAATAAATTCCTTGAAGAACATCGGCTTGTTTAATGAAACAAGACCGCAAAATTTTATCCCATGACCAATGTTGGTTTAAAGGCAGCTCACTAAGTGGTAAATCAGAAACTGGCATTAAATCTTTATCTAAGAAAGTGTCATGTTGTACAAAAATGCCTAATTCGTTATCCACTGGGAAGTACATATTTTCTACAATGTCTGCCCATTTAGCTAATTCGTCGTCTGCAATTTTGAGCGTTGTTTCTTCTTGGAATTTTAAATAAGACTCACGGGTGTAACGTAGAACCCACGCAGCGATGGTATTGGTATACCAGTTATTGTTGATATTATTTTCATATTCATTTGGCCCCGTTACGCCATGAATCATATATTGTTTATGACGTTGGGAGAAGTGGACCCGATCTGCCCAAAAACGAGCGATTGCCACAAGTACTTCTAGACCAGCATCTTTGAGATAGTCTTCGTCTCCTGTATAGTTGACATAATTATAAATCGCATAAGCAATCGCACCATTTCTGTGAATCTCTTCAAAAGTGATTTCCCATTCGTTATGACATTCCACACCAGTAAAAGTAACCATTGGGTAAAGCGCACCCTTTAACCCTTGTTGTTGGGCATTATGAATGGCTTGAGGCAATTGATTGTGGCGATATTTCAGTAGATTTTTAGTAACTTCGGGCTTAGCCAACGCCAAGTAAAGTGGGACAGCATATGCTTCAGTATCCCAATATGTGGCACCACCATATTTTTCGCCAGTAAAGCCTTTTGGTCCGATATTTAAACGATCGTCTTCACCATAGTAGGTTGAGAAAAGTTGGAAAAGATTAAAACGGATGCCTTGTTGGGCTTCGTCATCTCCTTCAATAACAACATCAGCTAATTGCCAACGTTTTGCCCAAGCGGCAGCTTGCCCAGCTTTTGCTTCAGGGTACAAGGTGGTCATTTCTGAAAATAATTCGTTTACTCGTGTGATTTGTTGCGTTTCTGGCACATCACGACTGGTAACGACAAGCACTTCTTTTGTGATGGCGGTCGTTTCGCCTTCGTTTAAAGACACTGTCAATTCTGCGGTTAAGGCCAAGGGCTGTTGTGTATATGTAGGCACAACAGAGGCTCCATCGATGAAATGGCGCATACCTGCAGTCACTGTAAAACGCTCTATTTCAAAATTGTTAGGAATGGTCTTAGTCGTAACAAAGCCAAGTGTTTCTTGTGTTTCAATAGCTCTTTCTTCCCAAAAATGTTCTTCATAATTGCTGTCTTCATTTTGAACATCGCCATCCAATTTTGAGTGAAGAGTGATTGTACCTGTACCTTCCAGCATTTCAATTGTTAAGTGGATGTAAGCTGCTTCTTTTTTTTCTAAGCTTAAAAAACGTTCAAAAGAGAAGCGCACTTTGTTCTTCGGTGTTTGGATGGTGAATTGCCGAGAAAGGACCCCATTTTGCATGTCTAATTCTAAAGAAAAATCTTCGTAAGGTGTAGTGGCTAAATCAATTGTTTGTCCATCAATTTGTAAGTCCATTGCGATGAAATTAATTGCGTTAATCACTTTGCCGAAATATTCAGGATAACCATTTTTCCACCAACCAACACGTGTTTTGTCTGGATACCAAACACCTGCTAAATAGGTTCCTTGATGGTGGTCGCCAGAATAGTGTTCTTCAAAATTTCCCCGCATCCCCATATAGCCATTGCCAATGCTCGTTAATGATTCTTGTAACCGTAAATTTTCTTTATCTAAGTGTGTAGTACGGATTTTCCAAGGATCAATTTGGAATAAACGTTTGATTTGTTTCATGAGAATCCCCCTCAGTGATTTTATTGATAGGTCTATCATAAACGCAACCGATTGCATTAGTCAATAGTCAATGCTTAAAAAGTGTAATCTTATGAATAAAAGCTGAAACAAAGGTAGGGTAGAAGGAGCTTTATTTGCTTTATCAAAAGACAAAATAAAAAAGGATTAAGTAGTAGGGAGTTGTTTTCCACAATATTTTTGAAATTAAAGCATTTACAAAAAGGAAACAGGAGTATATAATGGCAACATAACGAAACCGATTGCGTAAGGAGTGGCAGGAATGAAAAAAATGTTTAGTTTTGAGTTTTGGCAAAAATTCGGGAAAGCTTTAATGGTCGTTGTGGCAGTAATGCCCGCAGCGGGTTTAATGATTAGTATTGGGAAATCGCTTCCCTTAATCGATCCTAATTTAGGTTTGTTAGTAACAACAGGCGGAGTTCTAGAGAGTATCGGTTGGGCAATTATTGGCAACTTACATTTACTATTTGCGTTAGCAATAGGTGGCAGTTGGGCCAAAGATCGTGCAGGTGGCGCATTTGCAGCGGGGATTTCTTTTGTTTTAATCAACCGTATTACTGGAGCCATTTTTGGTGTAACAAATGAAATGTTGGCAGATGAACAAGCTTTCACGCATACCTTATTTGGCACCAAGATTATGGTGAAGGGATTCTTTACAAGTGTCTTAGAAGCTCCGGCATTAAATATGGGTGTTTTTGTAGGGATTATTGCTGGTTTTGTCGGTGCGATGGCTTACAACAAGTATTACAATTATCGGAAATTACCAGATGCGCTATCATTTTTTAATGGTAAACGGTTTGTCCCATTTGTCGTTATTTTGTGGTCTACAATTGTCTCAATTGCATTAGCACTTATTTGGCCAAATATTCAAGCGGGAATTAATAATTTTGGGTTATGGATTGCGCAATCTCAAGATAGTGCACCTATTTTAGCGCCATTCTTATATGGAACGTTGGAACGTTTGTTATTACCTTTTGGGTTACATCATATGTTGACGATTCCAATCAACTATACACAATTAGGTGGAACGTATGAAATTTTATCTGGCGCACAAGCTGGAACCCAAGTCTTTGGTCAAGATCCTTTATGGTTGGCTTGGGCAACAGACTTAGTGAATCTTAAAGGTGCTGGTGATATGAGCAAGTATCAGTTTGTCTTAGAAAATTGGACACCAGCTCGATTCAAAGTAGGCCAAATGATTGGTTCTTCAGGGATTTTAATGGGGATGGCTTTGGCGATGTATCGTAATGTCGATGCAGATAAAAAAGCTAAATATAAATCAATGTATTTTTCTGCTGCTTTAGCTGTTTTCTTAACTGGTGTGACAGAGCCGTTAGAATTCATGTTTATGTTTGCTGCAGTGCCGCTTTATGTGATTTATGCCGTAATCCAAGGTGCTGCTTTTGCAATGGCTGATATTTTACCATTGCGTGTGCATTCGTTTGGAAATATTGAATTGTTAACAAGAACACCGCTAGCAATAAAAGCTGGTTTAGGTGGCGATTTAATCAATTTTGTTTTAATGGTCATCATTTTTGGTGTTGTCACTTATTTCTTAGCGAATTTCTTAATTAAAAAATTTAATTACGCAACACCTGGAAGAAATGGAAACTATGACAATGATAACGGCGAAGAAATCGCATCTGGCGCGGCTGGTTCAGGCGTCGTCGATCAGCAAATCGCGCAAATTGTCTACTTACTTGGTGGTAAACAAAATATCAAAGAAGTTGATGCGTGTATGACACGCTTACGTGTCAGTGTAAAGGATCGAGAAAAAGTCGGTTCGGAAGAGGCGTGGAAACGGGCAGGCGCAATGGGCTTGATTGTGAAAGATAATGGCGTTCAAGCCGTTTATGGACCAAAAGCCGATGTTTTAAAATCCGATATTGAAGATTTACTAGCTTCCGGCGTTGACATTCCAGAACCAGTTATAGCAGAAAGTACAACAGGAGTGCCAGCAACGAATTTCTTAGGTAAGAAAAAAGATTTCGTGGCTGTGGCGACAGGGGAAGTTATTCCAATGGCGCAAGTCAATGATCCTGTCTTTTCACAAAAAATGATGGGGGATGGATTTGCAGTTAAGCCTCTAGAAGGAGAGGTGGTGGCACCAATTTCGGGGAAAGTCCTAAGTGTTTTCCCAAGCAAACATGCGATTGGGCTACAAACAGAAGAAGGCATCGAAGTACTTGTCCATATGGGGATTGATACAGTTGAAATGGCAACTCCTGCTTTTGAATCTTTTGTTAAAGAAGGACAATCATTGAAAGCTGGGACGAAACTAGCTAAAATGAACTTGGATGTGATTGAACAAGCTGGCAAAGAAACAACGATTATTGTCGCCTTTACAAATAGCGACAAAGTGGAACAAGTAGTTATTAATCAACTAGGAACCACCACTGCGGGAACTGTGATCGGACAGATTGAAATTTAAATGATTAGGTCGGGCACAATCAATAATTGTGCCCGACCTAATAACATGTAAGAGAAGGGGAAAAGATGAATCTTTTAACAATCAATACTCATAGCTGGTTAGAAGAAGAACCATTAAAAAAATTAGAGGAGATTGCCAAGGTGATTTTATCTTCTGAAAGTGAAATAATTGCCTTACAAGAAGTGAATCAGAAAGTCGCTTCCAAGAAAGTGCCGTTAGAACAGTTAACTACTTTTTGTCCCGTGGCGACCCAAACACCGATTCATGAAGATAATTTTGCATATCTAATCGTTCAATATCTAGCTGAAAAAGGCCAACACTATTATTGGAGTTGGGAAATGAGCCACATTGGTTACGCTATTTATGAAGAAGGGAACGCACTACTTTCGAAATGTCCGTTGACTAGTGAAGCTCTCCTTATTTCAGAAAGCCAAGAACCAACGAATTATCGAACAAGAAAAATCTTAGTAGCGGAGACAGAGAGTTCAAAAGGTACGCTTACTGTTGTCTCTAGTCACTTTTCTTGGTGGGAAACACCCTGTACAGGTTTTGCCTATGAATGGCTACAATTAGAGAAATACTTAGCGATGGGGCAACAACCGTTGGTCATTTTAGGCGATTTAAACAACCCAGCTGGTACAACTGGCTATCAATTAGTGGAAAATAGTTACTTGCCGATTCAAGATGCATTTGTTGTAGCGGGAGAGACAAGCGGTGAAGCGACAGTAGAGAAAAAAATAGATGGCTGGGAAGAAAATGAAGCAGCCTTGCGGATTGACTACGCATTTGTTCCAAAACAGTGGCACGTACGAAAATATGAAGTAATTTTTGATGGTAGGAAAACACCGATAGTCAGTGATCATTTTGGCTTACTCATTCAACTAAAATAAGAAAAAGCGCTGAATTTTCAGCGCTTTTTCTTATTTATTCGCTCATGTAATTATTCTTATCAGTCTTGTTTGGCTAATTCTTGATCCCGAAGGATGGTGGCCTCAATCCCTTTGATGACTGTTGAAATAAACGCATTGTTTTCTAATTCGACAATCCCAGCAACCGTGGTTCCACCAGGAGAACTGACTTGGTCGATTAAAGTCCAAGGATTCTCTGTGCTATTTGCCAAAGTTTGAGCGCTGCCTAGTACAGCTTGTGTGGCAATTTCTAAGGCTAACTCTTTGTTCATACCATTTTTAACGGCTGCTCGGGCAATCGAATCAATAAATAAGAAAGCATACGCAGGAGTGCTACCTGCAATAGCAGTAAAAATCGAAAAATACTGTTCCTCTAATTCCCAGGCTTGGCCAACTGCTCGAAACAACGATAAAACAGTCTGGATGTCTTCAGGGGATGCAAAAGCGTTGCCACAAACAGCTGCTGCACCTGCGCCAATCAATGCATTCATATTGGGCATCACACGAACGAGACGGAGCGGTTGGGTAGTCTCAAACAGTTGATACAATTCTGCAATAGTCGTACCTGCTGCAATGGAAACAATTAACGGTTGCTTGTCTAAAATTGCTTCTTTTGCTTCAAGTAAAGCTGCTTGAACGAATTGCGGTTTCACCGCTAAAATAACTAAGTCAGCTACTGCAATGGCTTCTTGTGGTGAAGCAACCGCGTGTGCACCAATTTCTTGTGCAAAAGCGGCGGTTTTTTCGACTTGAATATCATAAAAATAAAGGTTTTCTGCGGCAATAAATTGCTTTTTTAGCGCACCTTTGGCAATAGCGGATGCCATATTTCCAGCACCGATAAAACTAATTTTCATAAAAAATTCCTCCTAAAAACTGTTGAATCTCTTTTTTCGTGTTACCATGTATCTAGTATAGAAGGAAACGCCAAAGAAAAAAATAGAGGGAGTAAAGTAAAAAGTGTTGGATTATGAGGTGATTAATTGGCAAGCAAAGAAGAGCAATATGCAGCATTTTATCAGTTTTTAGAGACCTTAGATTGTTATTTAACCACTACCAATGCTCTTGAGAATGAAGTAGCGCAATTTAAGGAAAATCCGCATCGAGAAATTGCGGGCTTTATGCTGGCATCTTCGGAAACCATTGACGTTCCGAAAGGATTTATTCGGATGCTCTATTGTTTAGAGCAAGATGGCAATGCTTATTTGGATCAACAAAGGTGTTCGTTTTCGGCTGGTCAAGTCATGATTGTCAATGAGGCCACCTCGGTTAGCTATCAGGGGCAAGGAATGTCTATGATTATATTTTATTTTAAAAAGCACTATTTTCTTGATACGCTCTTAAATCAGCTGGCGGAAGAACCAGTCATGTATCGTTTTTTTACAGAAATTGCTAGCAGTGAATTTGAAAACATTCCTCGATATTTCGTTTTTACCAGCCAGCCAAATTCGGATGTTCATGTCTATTCGCTATTATTGCTGAAACAAATTGTGAAAATGGCCTATTTTAATAATAAAGTGACCAAAGCGGCCTTTGTTTTGCTGGTGGTGGAACTAGGTCAACTGCCTAGAGAAGCTTTAAAGATGCAAGATAATTATTTGTCGAATCATCAACGTGTTGAGGTGATTTTAGCGTATATTGAGCAACAGATTGCGCATGTCACTTTAGCAGAAGTCGCCGCTAAATTTCATTTTCATCCGAATTACTTATCGAATTTTTTAAAAGAAAAAACAAACAAAACGTTTACGGAAATTGTCTTAGCCTACCGAATCCAATTGGCGAAAAACTACTTGAAGCAAACAGATTTATCGATTCAAACGATTGTTGAACGAATCGGCTATCAAGACAAAGCCTTTTTTTATAAACGTTTTAAAGAAGAAATGGGCATGACCCCAAAACAATATCGACAGAAAGAGGGAATGGCAGATGTACGAAGAAGTCTTTGAAGAATTTCAGTTAACTGTAGTAGAATTACCAATCGAATTCGTTGATGATTTGCCTGTCTATCGCGGACACTTAAAAGAATTAACGTTTCTTTCAGCGGAAGCCTCTTCACGAAAAAAACTCTACCAACAGCTTTTACAGGCTTATTTGTTGTATAGAGAAGAGAATCAAGCAGTTGTTGAAGAGGAAGAAATAACTTCCTCGTTATTGTCTACAGAACAGTTATTAAAATACTATGATGGTGAAACGTTCGATGGGTTTCAGTTGCCATCAAATGAATAAGAAGGCAGGGGAACAGATGGATACAATGGCAAAAATTAATCAATTTCGTGATGAAAGAAATTGGCGCCCCCACCATAATGAAAAAGATTTGGCGCTCTCAATTTGTTTAGAAGCAGCAGAATTGTTAGAACTTTTTCAATGGAAAACAGCAGAAGAAGGCATCAAACAAGAAGAACGAATCAAAGAAGAATTGGCTGATGTTCTCATTTACTCCTACATGATGGCTGATAATTTAGGGTTTGATTTGGACGAAATTATCGAAGAAAAGTTGAAGAAAAATGCGGTGAAATATCCAGTGCCACACTAAGAAGCTTGTATTTTGATTACACGCCCCAAAGTTTAGAAAAATATCAGTTTGGGGCGTATCAAAATTGATACTTTTTTAGTTTCAACTAGTTGTATTTGATTTAATCTATTGTCTCGAATAAGTAGATGAATCCTATCTGCGAAGTGGGTGTCGTTTATACTCCTAGTCTTAGCCAACGTTTATTATTTATCCTTGCAATAGCCAACGCGATGACTGTTAGAACTATAATATACAAGATAATCAATAAATTGTGGTCAAAACTAATTGAGTTTTCTGAGCCTTCTAAAAAATTCTGGACGTTTAGATATAATTCGTTTGAAGCATCAAATATTGCAAAAAAACGTAAAAATCCACCAATTGCAACAAAAAGTACTGTTGTAATCCAATAGAGTATGCTAAAACCGATAGATAAAAGAACGTTAGCAGATAAAAAACTGATCAACGCAACAATTAAAATATACTGAATTGAAATCATCGATAATAAAAAAAACATTTGCAGAATTACAGAAAAATCCATAAAAATAAAGGAAACGATAAATAACAGAACTAGAATACTGCCTAGGGTCTCTACGGTAAGTGTCAAAACTTTTTTTATATAAAAAGTAAGGCTATTGGTATTCATCATACGATAAAATAAAATTGTTTTTCCTGAGTACTCTTTATTAATAAAGAAAGAGACTAGAAACGAAAACATTAGAAAGCCAAATTGTGTAAATACAGTATATGTACTAAATAAGTATTCTCGGTAACTTAACCTAGTTACTTTATCGATGCCAATAGGTAGAATCCATCCCATTGCAAAGATTGCAACGATAATTGCAATTAAAATAATCATTATTTTGTTGGAAATCGTTTTTTTTAATTCCAAAATTTCACCCCTCAATATACTTCTGAATAACTTCAGTTTGATTAGTAAAACGCATCATTTTGAAATCTTCAATTAAGTAATAGTTGCCTTTTAAATTTTTTAAATCTGATAAATTGTGTGTGATGTTTAGAATAATTTTTTTAGGATGATTTTTTATATATGCAAGTAGAAATAGATAGATTTCATTAATTGTCTGTTTATCTAAGGCGTTGGTAATTTCATCTAATACAATAATTGATTTATCTTCCAGAAAAAAAGAAAGTAATTTTAGTTTTTGTTTTTGTCCATCACTTAATTGTCCAATTAAGGAAGTTTTAGAAATATTTGTAGCGTGCAAAGAATGAGCCAAGTGTGCGACTGAATCTAAACCAAATCTTTTCTCTAGAAGAATAAATAATTCGCAGACTTTTAAATCATTAGGGACATTAGAAAAGCTTGAAATAATCGTAACATTTTTACTTATTTCAGAAGGGATTAAACCACTCCGGTTTAACAATAAATCCTTAGCAAATTGTGATTTCCCTACACCGTTTTTCCCTAAGATATGATTAATCACCCCTTTTCTAAATGAAACTTTTGTATGTTCTAAAAGTAATTTATTATTTATTTTCAATGTGTAATCATTTAGTTCTAACAACTTAGTCACCTCACACAAACCAACTAATGACTGTTTCAATGACCAATAACAAACTAATTGCTTGTATTAGCTTTACAATCAAGTGATTTTTTCTTTTATTTTCTAATTCATCTACACTGAATAACGTGATTAAAACTTTATAACCATCAGAGTTTAACACAGGAACTAGATTCCATAACAACGCATATGAAAAAAAATGAATGAACTGTCGAGTATTTTATTTTTCAAAAATAAGAGATTGATGACCTGAATAAAGTTAATGGTTAGATGATTTCATTTTGATTACCTTTTAGTAAATTAAAGATTATAAAATTCTAATTTTAAGAAGGTATACTAATCGTATCAACTGTTTTGGTAAATGTAAAGGAGATTTTTAGAAAATAACAAGAGAAAGATCACGGGAATATTCAAATAAAATAGAAATGTATGAATAGAAACTTTTTCATTGACTTTCACATGGTGTCAAGGTTTATGATAAGAATATCAATTGAATGAAAAGGAGACTCTATGTATCAAATTGGGCAATTTGCCAAGTTAATGGATATTTCCCCACGGATGCTGCGTCATTATGAAAAAGCAGGAATTTTTGTTCCAAATGAAATTGATAAAAAAACAGGATATCGCTATTATAGCGCACATCAAATTCCTTTATTGAAACAAATTTTACTGTTAAGAGATTCAGGGTTTAAAGTTGAAGAGATGGCGGAAACTTTGAGAAAACTTAAGGATGCTTCTTTTTTGGAAACTATTTTGTTAAGAAAACGAGATCAATCGCGACATTTAATTCAAATGGAGGAGCAAAAGATTAAAAAAATTAATCAACAGTTAGTAGCTTTGAAGGAGGAAAAACAAATGATTAAAGGGACAGAAATCGATTTTATTGTTAGTGATAGCCTTAAGGCGCTTGCCTTATATAAAAAGGTGTTTGAAATAGAGGTAGTGGAAGCAACCGAATACCCTATCGGAATGAATGAAGCGGTTTTTCAACTTTATGGCACGAGGTTTCACATGTTAGATGCCAATGAAGAATATGGGTTAAAAGCACCAACCCAAGAACATCCCAATACTATCTGGTTTAATATAACAGTAGAAAATATTGAAGAGACACATCAACTGGCAATGGAAAACGGTTGTCAAGAAGTACAGCCTATTACTGAAATGATGGAAGGAGCGCTCAAAAATTCATTGTTTATTGATCCGTATGGGTACATGTGGATGCTCCACCAAATCTATCAAGAGTTGAGTTTTGATGAGCGGATTGAGATTTTAGAAAACGAGCTGTAAAAATCAATATTCTTGTGTTTGTTTAACTAGTTATCTGAAAAGAACGTAACGTTTGTCAACTAAGCGTTACGTTCTTTTTTATGCGTGTTAACAGAAATTAGTTAAAAAGATAGAGATTTGAACGTCTATATTCGGTATACTAACTATTAAGAAAATAAATTTTTAATACAAAAAAATTTATTTAGCTCTGTGGAAAATCAGAGCTAGAACATTCGGTAGGAGTGGAAGGGAGAAAAAATCAGTGTATGGGAAAAATAAAGTAGGGATAGAATTACAAATGAGCGTGGGGGAGTATCGAAAAATAAAAGTAAAAAGTATTGTAATGAAGAATTTAGTTTATCTAGCTGTTCTTTTAATAGGGATCTATTTGGGAATGAGTTTCTTAAAACGATTTGAAAGGACTTATTCAGCTCCAACAGACGATGTCGTAGTAAAAATTAATCAAAATCATCTTTTTGTTTCAGATAATGCACAAATTTTGAACGAAGAAGTCATTAATAATGTACAAAAAATTAATCAAGAACTTAGTAAGACGGAAACGAAACCACAACTAATGGTTATCACAGTTGAGCAAGTTCCTGAAAATGAAACGATTGAAAGTTTTACTAATCAAATAGGTAATAAATTAGGTATCGGAAATAAACTTTATAATAATGGAGTGATTTACTTAGTATCTGTCAAAGACAGGCAAGCAAGACTTGCAGTAGGCTATGGGCTTGAAGAGATAATCCCAGATAGTTTAACCGATGAAATAACAGATAGTACCGTGAAAGATTTTTATAAATTAAAGGATTTTAATGCAGGAATACATATTGTCACCACTCGAATTAAGGAACTACTTACTACTGATACTATGTCTAAAACGACCTCGCTACCTAAGATTAGTTTTTTGCAGAAAATTTGGTTATATTTATTAGGAATAGGAAGGTCGTTAAAGCCTTGGCTAATTATAGTTTTTATTATTGTTATGTTGTATTTTTTATGGGAATTACGTAATGCGGGGAAAGAACTTAGTGCCCGCTTGGCTCTAGTTGACATGGCAAACCGCTATAAGGAAGATGTAGCTATGTTTTATAATGGCGGTATTTCCTCTGAGTCAATTGTTTTAGGAGAACAATCGGTTGAATTTAAAGCTGCCAAGGCGCGTTTGGAGAAAAATATTTTATATCCTGAAAATTCGAAAAAAGAGATAATAATTCCCGCATACTATGATATGGATTTTGCATTTGGCGAGGTGACACCAAAGAAATTTATTTATAATTATGTTGCACAGTGGAAAGATTTAAGAAGCTCTTCTATGTGTGCTTGTTTTTGGAAGGTGAATCAACCATGGATCTATTTACCGCGTTTTTGGATAGGTGAAGTGTATTGGGAAAAAGTTCCAGAAACGAAACTGCCTGCGTGTCGGATTAGTGGAATTAATGATAACTTAATACCTGCTTACCTAAAAATTATTTTGTTTCCTCTTTCGATTTTATTAAAACATCCTTTTTTGGTATCTATGACTCTGATTATTTATGTTCAAGTTAGTTTATCAGAGCAGTCGTTTGCTTCGACAGTTTTCACACTAATCACAGAGATTCTGACATTTTTAGAAGACGAAGACTCTTTAGTACCCATGGTTAGTCTGGTCTATTTTTTGATTCTGGTCTTTTTCTTATTTGGTTATATAAAATCAATAGGTGTTGGCTTACAAAATAGATTGCATCTGGATTCTATGATCCGTAGGTTTTTAAAAGATATCCAGCAAGTAAGTTCAGAAAAATCAAAATCATTAAAACAATTAGCAAACGATTTAGACAACCAGCAATATAAAATTGAAAAAAAATTATTGCGGAAAAAAATTAGAGAAAAAAAGATTACCAACAAAAAAGCTTCAAAATCCTTCTATCCGATAAGATTTATTAAGACTACGTATCCTGAATACTATGATATGCGTTTTGCTTATGGAAATGTGTCTATTGCTAAATTTCTAGCAAGTTCACGTTCTGACAGGCAACTAAAAAAGACCAGTATGTATGCGAATCGTCATGATTGGTGGGTTACAAGCAACGAGGGTTCTTCTGATGATGGCTCCGGTGACAGTTTCGGAGGTGGGAGTTTTGGCGGAGGTGGAGGTACTTCAAGTTGGTAGAAAGTTAAACTAGGTTAGGATGAACTTGGGATAACAAAAGCGCCTCTTAGAAACAAGGGTTTCTAAGAGGCGCTTTTGTTATCGTTACGTCACAGGAGGGATTCGAACCCCCGACCGTCCGCTTAGAAGGCGGATGCTCTATCCTGCTGAGCTACTATGACAATAGTTGTAACACAACAAAGCTAATTATAATGGAAGTAGTGTTAGAAAGTCAATCGGAAATTTAAATAACAGAAGAAGTTTTTTTGGAGAGAGAAAGTGAAGAAAATAGAGAGTTTATATTGACGAGGTTTTCTGGTTCTGTTATTATAGTTAGTGTTGTAATTGTGGTCTCCACAGCTACAACCGCACAGAACAAGTTTTTAAGCATGAGTAATCATCACTTGGGATGGCGAGTCTAAGTCTAGAAGAAGGAGGTGCTGTATAGCATGTACGCAATTATCAAAACTGGTGGTAAACAAGTGAAAGTTGAAGTAGGTCAAGCAATCTACGTTGAAAAATTAAACGTTGAGGCTGGCGAGAAAGTTGTTTTTGACGAAGTTATCTTAGTAGGTGGCGAATCTACAAAAGTTGGTGCGCCAACTGTTGCAGGCGCAACTGTTGAAGGAACTGTTGAAAAACACGGCAAACAAAAGAAAGTCGTGACTTTCCAATACAAACCTAAAAAACACTCTCACCGTAAACAAGGTCACCGTCAACCGTATACAAAAGTTATGATCGAAGCAATCAACGCTTAATCTCTCTTGTTGACAGGAAAGAAGGCCTATCAATGATTAAAGGTTCTTTTAAACGGACAGGCTCCGGCCGAATCGTTTCATTCGAATTAACCGGGCATGCTGAAGCAGGTCCTTATGGCAGCGATGTGGTTTGCGCGGCAGTTTCTGCCTTAGCAATTAGCACAGTCAATGGGATTGATGCCTTAGCAGGTTTTGAACCGATTGTCGAAGTTGACGATGTAGAAGGTGGCTACCTTTATGTCGAGATGTTAACAACTGTCAATCAGGAACAAAAAAATATTGCCCAAATTCTATTAGAAAATCTTTTATTAGGTTTACAATCAATAGAGAACGAAAATACTGAATTTATTCAAATAAAAACAATCACTGAGAAATAGGAGGTGCAGACTATGTTATTGACTATGAATTTACAATTATTTGCCCATAAAAAAGGTGGCGGTTCTACATCAAACGGCCGTGACTCTGAATCTAAACGATTAGGCGCTAAAAGTGCTGATGGCCAAACAGTTACAGGTGGTTCAATTTTATACCGTCAACGCGGAACTAAAATTTATCCAGGTGTGAACGTTGGAATCGGTGGCGACGATACGTTATTTGCAAAAGTTGACGGTGTGGTACGTTTCGAACGTAAAGGCCGCGACAAAAAACAAGTATCAGTTTATCCAGTAGCTAACTAATACGATTAAAAAGCTGAATCTGCGGATTCAGCTTTTTTTTGTCTTGCATAAAGGGTTAGCCGGAAAATAAAGAAACATCTCAAAATAAAAAAAATCTCACATTGGGTTTAACTGCTTGTCTGACAAGGTTAATTGATGATATATTTAATGTAATAACAAGCATGTTATAAAATAATTGAGTCAAAAGAAAGAAGGGTATTATGCAGAAGAATTTTAGTGTAGTAAAGAAGTACGTGAATTTGATTTTGGATATTGTATTAGGGATTTTAGGAGTTTTCTTATTAGTATTTATGGCTAGTTATTTAGTTGACCTCGCTACATATCTCATGAAGCCAATGACGCCGGATAATTTTTCAGTTATCATGCAAGAAATTATTTCATTCTTTATGTTATTTGAGTTTATTATGATGATTCTTCGCTATATTCAAGAAGGACACCATATTCCGATTCGTTATTTGATTTTAATTTGTTTAACCGCAATTTTACGTCAATTAATGGTTGCACATGGCGATGGCTTGCAGACTTTATTGTTATCTTTATCAATTCTTTTACTAGTGGTTGTGCTATTTATTCTCGGGTTAAATGGCAGCAAATTTTATACGCTAGGAAAAGCGAAAGTAGAAGAAGATCACGAGCAAGATTTTCATCATTAATCGAACATAATCAAAGACCGTCCAACGTGAGAATTTTTCTCTAACGTGGGGCGGTCTTTTTAATGCATAGTTAAATAGTTAACTCAATCAGTTCAATTGTTGGTAAGACACCGAAGCGTGCGCTGATTTTAGTGGTTCCGATTCCTGGGTGAACAATTAGCGGCGTTTCATCTTCTAAATGATAAAGCCCATGTGTATATTTTTTGGCAAGCTGATTTTTGTAAGTGAAAAAAGGCAAGCGAATCTGTCCGCCGTGACTATGTCCTGCTAAAATGAGGTCAATGTTTTTGTTGACTGCTGAGTCTGCGACATCTGGCTCATGGGTTAGTAGCAGAGTGGGCGTTCCAGTAGGGCGGTTGACTAAAGCTGCAGCTAAGTCGGTTTGTCCATATAACGAATCTTCTAAACCAGCGACGTACAAGGAGATACGGTGTGAGACAGGCAGTAATTTGCCCGTGTTTTTTAGTACGGTAAAGTCGGCAGCTTCTAAGATTGTTTCGTAAAAATTGGTATCTAACCCGCTATATTCGTGGTTGCCATAAATAGCGAATTTGCCATAAGGGGCGTTAATTTTACGGAAAAGTTGACACACCTCATCCTGAATTTCGATACCGAAACGGGCATAATCATCAAATAAGTCTCCTGTAAAAACGACTATGTCTGGTTGTAATGTATTTGTTTTTTCAACAATCTGTTTTAAGGCCTTCACAGAATAATTCTTTTTTAAATGAATATCAGAGAGTTGAACAATCCGTAAGGTTTTCCCTGATTCTGTTACTTTAATTTGATTTTTGTGTATGACTAAGCAGTTAGGTTCAATAAAAAAACTATAGCTTAAAATGCCGATAATAATGAAAAATAGTGCCAGAAATAAATAAACGTTCATAATTTCCTCCTTGAAGTCGCTAAATTAGTTTACTACAAAAGTGTTAAGCAAAAAATAAGGAAAGGTAAAATTTTCAGTAAACTTTCTCGATGAAGCTTTTTGGTGATTCATGCTTTTCTGAAGTAAATTTGCTATAATGAAAAATGAGAAAAAAGAAAGAAGGTCGAACCAATGATGGCAAGAGTCGAAAAGCTACGGGAGTTAATGAAAGAAAATAATTTACAAGGATTTTTAGTGACAAGTCCGTATAATTTACGTTATTTAACCAATTTTACTGGGACAACAGGCTTGGCAATGATTACATTAGATAAAGCTTTTTTTGTAACGGATTTTCGTTATACGGAACAAGCTGCGGAACAAGCAACTGGTTTTACTATCGTTAAAAACACAGGACATATTTTTGACGAAGTAGCAGATTTAGCTGAACGTTTGCAATTAGATAATTTAGCTTTTGAAGAAACGCAAGTTAGTTTCGCTGATTATAGCTTATTGGAAGAAATTTTACCATGTGAATTAGTTCCTGTAATGGGTTTGATTGAAGAATTAAGAGAAGTGAAAGATGAAGAAGAAGTAGCGATTATTGAAAAAGCGTGTGCCATCGCGGATCAAGGATTTGCCTTTGTCTTAGAGATGATTAAACCTGGAATGACAGAGATTGAAGTGGCTAATCAATTAGATTTCTTCATGCGTTCAAAAGGAGCCAGTGGTGTTTCTTTTGAGACAATTGTGGCCAGCGGTCTACGTTCAGCGATGCCACATGGCGTTGCTAGCCATAAAGTCATCGAAAAAGGTGAGTTAATCACTTTGGATTTCGGTTGTTATTATGAAGGCTATGTTTCTGATATGACACGGACATTTGCCATTGGTAGTATTCAGCCAAAACTAAAAGAAATTTATGACATTGTTTTAGAAGCACAATTAAAAGTGTTAGCAGAAGCTAAACCTGGATTGACGGGCATTCAATTAGATGCGATTGCACGGGATCATATTGCTTCCTATGGCTATGGCGATGCGTTTGGTCACAGCACTGGTCATGGCATTGGGTTAGAAATTCATGAAGGACCAAATGTTTCATTCCGAGCAGACAAACAGTTTGTACCAGGGAATGTGATTACGGACGAACCTGGAATTTATTTGCCAGGAATTGGTGGCGTGCGTATTGAGGACGATTTATTAATTACTGCTGAAGGTAATCGTGTATTGACACATGCGCCAAAAGAATTAATCATTTTATAAAGGTTGGGAGAATATGGATATCCAAGAGTATCAGCGGTTTATTAGCGCGTTTTATAAAAAACGTAACTGGTATCAATATGATCCGTTCATTCGTTCCAACTTTTTAACAGAAGAAGTCGGCGAAGTTTGTCGAGCCATTCGGACAATTGAAATTGGCCGTGATCGACCGGATGAAACAGTTTTGGCGGATGAAGAGAATCTGGAAAATTTAACGGAAGAGTTAGGCGATGTGTTGGATAATTTATTTATTTTAGCGGATAAATATGACATCTCTTTAGAAATGATTATGCAAAAGCATCGGACGAAACTAATGGAACGTTATCCTGAAGAATAAAGACGTAAAAATAAGAAAGCCAAAATTACTTGGTCTTTCTTATTTTTACGTCTAAAGGCTTGAATTAGAAATTTATGACAAGAAATTATCTGTTCTTTTAGTCAGAACTTAGCTTTTCTGGTAGCGAAATAGGCTAATTAATGATAAACTAAGAACGAGTATTGATAAGCAAAATTTGGACGTTCTTTCACAACTAACTGAAGAAACCAGTGTTGTTTTAATTTTTAAGAATCATCCGTTGCTTAAAAGAGAATCCTTAAGAGACTTAGTGATTCATCAAATAAATCGTTTATTTAACGATTTTGTGCGTAATAGATAAGGAGGACAACCAAATGTCAGAAGAAAAAAATCTTGTAATCAATGCAAACGATTCTTTAGGAGAAATCGTGATCGCTCCTGAAGTCATTGAAGTAATTATCGGAATCGCTGCTTCAAAAGTAGAGGGCGTTTATGGGATGCGTGGCACGTTCGCCAATAATGTGAATGAATTATTAGGCCGTGCAGCACACGGCAAAGGTGTATATTTACGAACAGAAGAAGAAGGCTTAAAAGTCGATATCTATTGTTACTTGAACTACGGTGTTTCTGTACCAAAAGTTGCATTAGAAATGCAAGACCGTGTGAAACAACAAGTCTTATTTATGACAGATATTGATTTAGTTGAAGTGAATATTCATGTTGTAGCGGTAGTACCTGAAAAAATCCCTCAACCAGACTTAAATGAATTATTCCCAGAAGATGAAGATGGAGAAGAGAATGAGTAAAACAGAATTAACCCGTCACGAGATTCGTGAAAAAGCGCTCCAAGCCCTTTTTCCTTTAGATTTTAATGCTGATTTAACCAAACAAGATGCCATTGATTATGCATTGGCTTATGATAATCGGGACATCGTCAGTGAAGATGGCGAAGACCTAGTCCCTACGTATTTAGATTTACTTGTCGGCGGTGTGTGTAGCCGCAAAGCAGAACTAGACGAAGTGATTACGAACCATTTAGGTAATAACTGGTCTATGCAACGCTTAGCAAAAATAGATATTGTTATTTTACGTTTAGCTATTTTTGAAATGCTATACGTTTCAGATGTGCCAAACATTGTGGCATTAAATGAAGCCGTTGAGTTAAGTAAAAAATACAGCGACGACCGTTCACGTAAATTTGTTAATGGTGTGTTATCAAATGTAATGAAAGAAATTGATTCAGAGGCGTAAGCTCTGAATCTTTTTTTACTATCTAACTGGTGTTAAGATACTGGGTTATATGCTAAAATAAATACTATTAAAGAAGTAAAGAAACAATAGAGGGAGCGAAGGAATGAGTACAGTAATTAACGGTCGTGAATTAGCAGATCAAATGCAAGCAGAGATTCAAAAAGATGTAGAAAAGATGACACAACAAGGCATCCAACCAGGATTAGTTGTTTTATTAGTTGGGGAAAATCCTGCCAGCCAAACGTATGTGAAAAATAAAGAACGTGCAGCAGCCAAAATTGGCATTCTGTCAAAGGTCGAAAAACTGCCAGAAACTATTTCAGAAGAAGAATTATTGGCTGAGATTGACAAATATAATCAAGATTCACGCTTTCATGGCATTCTTGTACAACTACCTTTGCCAAAACATATTGATGAAGAAAAGATTTTATTAGCAATTGATCCCAAAAAAGATGTAGATGGGTTCCATCCAATGAATTTAGGCCGTTTGTTTGTAGGCAAACCTGAAATGATTCCTTGCACGCCGTATGGAATTATGAAGATGTTTGAAGCTTATGATATTGATTTAACAGGTAAACGTGCGGTGGTTATTGGTCGAAGTAATATTGTTGGCAAGCCAATGGCACAATTGTTGTTAATGAAAAATGCGACCGTGACGATTGCCCATTCTAAAACTGAACATTTAGCAGAAGTTGCAAAAGAAGCGGATATTTTAGTTGTAGCAATTGGACGCGGGCATTTTGTCACCAAAGAGTTCGTGAAACCAGGTGCGGTAGTGATTGATGTGGGTATGAATCGCAATCAAGAAGGAAAACTGATTGGTGATGTAGCATTCGATGAAGTTTCTGAAATTGCAAGCTATATTACACCAGTTCCCAAAGGTGTTGGCCCAATGACGATTACCATGTTAATGTATCAAACAGTCGAGGCAGCAAAAAAACAAAAGTAAGGTGAAAAAATGACGCAACAGTATTTAACAGTAACAGCCTTAACGAAGTATTTAAAACGTAAATTTGATGCAGACCCTTACTTAGGACGTGTCTATTTAACAGGTGAAATTTCGAACTTTCGCTTCCGAGCGAACGCGCATCAGTACTTCAGTTTAAAAGATGACCATGCGAAGATTTCTGCAATTATGTTTAAATCAGCCTTTCAAAAATTGAAGTTTCAACCAAAAGAAGGCATGAAAGTCATGGTGGTGGGGCGGATTTCGCTTTATGAAAACAGCGGCTCCTATCAAATTTATATTGAACATATGGAACCAGATGGTGTCGGTGCACTTTATCAAGCATTGGCAGAATTAAGAGAAAAACTAGGAAAAGAAGGACTTTTTGAAGGGCCTAAACAACAGTTGCCTCGTTATCCCAAACGAATCGCTGTGGTTACAAGTCCTAGTGGTGCTGTCATTCGGGATATCATTACGACAGTCAAAAGACGCTACCCAATTGCACAACTGGTCCTTTTTCCAACCTTGGTCCAAGGCGAGCAGGCGGCGGATGACATTGTGCGGAACATTCAGCGAGCCGATGCGCAAGGCGATTTTGATACGATGATCATCGGCCGTGGCGGTGGTTCAATTGAGGATTTATGGCCATTTAATGAAGAAAAAGTGGCTCGAGCCATTCATGCTGCTACCACACCGATTATTTCATCGGTTGGGCACGAAACAGATGTGACAATTGCCGATATGGTAGCAGATGTTCGTGCAGCAACCCCAACAGCAGCAGCGGAACTAGCGGTACCAGTTTTAAATGAAGAACTATTAAGAATTAGTGAACGGCGTAGTCGTTTAGAACAAAGCTTTTTATATCTCTTGCAACAACGAACAGAACGTTTCCAACGACTACAAAACTCTTATGTGTTTAAGCAACCTGAGCGGCTTTATGAAGGTCAAACGATTAAATTAGATCGAATGACGCAACGTCTTTTCCAAGCAATGACAACAATTCATCACCAAAAACAACGTCAAGCCCAAGGAATTATCGCTCAATTGCAACAACAGACACCAAAGGGACAATTAAGAGAAAGTCAGCAACAATTGGCATTTTTACAACGAAACTTGCAAACACAAATGACACAATTGTTCCTAAACAAACAAAAGCAATTCACGTCTGCTGTTCAACAATTAGACTTACTCAGCCCACTCAAAATTATGGGTCGAGGATATAGTTATACTACAAAAGAGGACCGTGTCGTTAAAACTGTTACCGAGTTACAGCCAGCAGATCAATTAACGATTCATTATGCTGACGGTACAGTTCAAGCAAACGTCGAAACAATAACAGCGAAAAAAGAGGAGTTTTAACATGCCAGCAAAAGAAAAAACGTTTGAAGAATCATTAAATGCCTTAGAGGAAATCGTTCAGCGCTTAGAACGAGGAGATGTTCCTTTGGAAGAAGCCTTAGCTGCCTTTCAAGAGGGCATGGCATTAAGTAAACAATGTCAAGATACATTGGAAAAAGCGGAAAAAACTTTAACGAAAATGATGACAGAAAACAATGAAGAAATTGTTTTTGAAGAGAGCGAGGAAGCGTAATGACGAATTTTAGTCAACAGCATTTACCGTTGGTTGAAAAAGTCATGGTCGATTTTATCGCAGAATATACTGAAAATGAGCGTTTGAAAGAAGCAATGCTCTACTCAATACACGCAGGTGGCAAACGATTACGCCCGCTATTAGTGTTAACAACAGTGGCCGCTTTTCAAAAAGAGATGGAAACACAAGACTATCAAGTGGCTGCCTCTTTAGAGATGATTCATACGTATTCATTAATTCATGATGATTTACCAGCAATGGATGATGATGATTTACGTCGTGGCAAACCAACCAATCATAAAGTGTTTGGTGAAGCGACTGCCATTTTAGCAGGGGACGGCTTATTAACAGGCGCATTTCAGTTACTTTCTTTGAGCCAATTAGGCTTAAGTGAAAAAGTTTTACTGATGCAACAACTGGCAAAGGCAGCGGGGAATCAAGGCATGGTTGCCGGCCAAATGGGTGATATTGAAGGAGAAAAAGTCAGCTTGACTTTAGAAGAGTTAGCGGCTGTTCATGAAAAGAAAACCGGAGCGCTAATTGAATTCGCCTTAATTGCTGGGGGCGTATTAGCCAATCAAACAGAAGAAGTCATTGGTTTACTGACACAGTTTGCGCATCACTATGGCTTGGCTTTTCAAATTCGTGATGACTTATTAGATGCCACAAGTACAGAAGCAGATTTAGGTAAAAAAGTAGGCCGAGATGAAGCGTTGAATAAAAGTACGTATCCAGCTCTTTTAGGGATTGCTGGCGCGAAAGATGCGCTAACACATCAATTAGCAGAGGGCAGCGCTGTTTTAGAAAAAATCAAAGCAAATGTTCCCAACTTTTCAGAAGAACATTTAGCAAACTTGTTAACTCAGTTACAATTGAGATAGAAAGAAGGCACTTATGAAAAAAGAACGCGTCGATGTCTTGGCGTTTAATCAAGGACTATTTGAAACAAGAGAAAAAGCCAAACGCAGCGTGATGGCTGGTTTGGTTTACAATGATAAAAATGAACGTTTAGATAAACCAGGGGAAAAAATTTCTGTGGAGACACCCTTACATACTAAGGGCCAAGTAATGCCTTATGTTTCTCGTGGGGGCTTAAAACTAGAGAAGGCACTAAATGTTTTTGCAATCAACGTTCAAGGTAAAACAATGCTAGATATTGGTTCCTCCACAGGTGGTTTTACCGATGTTGCTTTACAAAATGGGGCTCGTTTGAGTTACGCTTTAGATGTTGGCTATAACCAACTAGCATGGAAAATTCGGCAAGATGAACGCGTGGTGGTAATGGAACGTACCAATTTTCGCTATAGTAAACCTGAAGATTTCACTGAAGGGGTGCCGGATATTGCAACGATTGATGTTTCCTTTATTTCATTACGCTTAATTTTGCCACCTCTTCATGATATTTTGAAAAAAGGCGGTAGTGTGGTGGCGTTAATTAAGCCACAATTCGAAGCTGGCAAAGAGTTTGTTGGGAAAAAAGGAATCGTGCGTGATCCAGAAACCCATCAAATGGTTGTGGAGGAAATTACACGCTTTGCCATGAATAACGGTTATGATGTGAAAAACTTAGATTTTTCACCAATCACTGGTGGCGAAGGAAACATTGAATTTTTGGCACATTTAGTTTCTGTTGAAGGGGAAGGATCCTATCAAGCGCCAGAATCCATTGAAGAAGTTGTCGCGCATGCGCATCAAAAATTAGCGGAATGATGAGAAAAGTTAGAAGAAAGAAGTGGACGCCTATAGGTGAAAGCTTCTTTTTTGTATAAATCTAGTAATTCATCTTTTAAAATGCATAAAAATAAGCTATGATGAGGGCAAGAGTAAACTGAAAAGGAGAGCGGCGCCATGAGAAAGCAAGATAGACACCGTTTAATTACACGTTTATTGACTGAAAAAAATATTCAAAAGCAAGAAGATTTTGTCAACTATTTACAAGAAAAGGGCGTAGCTGTTACACAAGCAACGATTTCTCGCGACATTAAAGATATGAAACTGATTAAAGTTCCTTCTGCAGAAGGGGGTTATCGATATAGCCTTCCATTAGAGACACAAGCTAATACGAGTGCTAAACTTGCAAAGCTTTTAAAAGATGCCTTTGTAGCTGCAGAACAAATGGAAAAATATGTCGTATTACGAACCATTCCTGGCAATGCAGCGGCGTGTGGTAGTTTAATCGAAAAGAATTACCAAGAGAAACTTTTTGCCGTCATCAACGATGATGATAGTGTCCTCATGATTGCACGAACTGAGGAGGCGGCAGAAAAACTTCATAAAGAGCTGTTAAGCTATCTATAAAGAATGAGGTGAACAAGATGTTACAAGAACTTTCCGTGAAAAATTTTGCGATTATCTCTTCGTTACAATTAGAGTTTCAAATGGGTATGACCGTTTTAACGGGAGAAACGGGTGCGGGGAAATCCATCATTATTGATGCAATGGGATTACTCACAGGCGGACGCGGCTCCAGTGACTATATTCGTCAAGGAGCAAATAAATGCACCTTAGAAGGACTTTTTTCAATGCCGAAAAGTCAAGAATTAAAGAAATTATTAGAAGAATTAGGTATTGAAACAGAAGAAGATTCTTTAGTGATTCAACGAGATATTTCCGCTTCTGGTAAAAATGTTTGCCGTGTCAACGGACGGATTGTCAACATTACTAATTTAAAAAGAATTGGGGAATATTTAGTAGATATTCATGGCCAAAACGAACATCAAGAATTGATGCAAAGTGAACGCCATATTGATATGTTAGATGAATTTGGTGGGAAAAAACTTTTAGCAGTCAAAGAAAAATATACACAGGCGTATCAAGAGTATCGCGCACTCGAAGCCAAAGTCAGAAAGCGACAAAAAAATGAAAAAGAATTTGCCCAAAGAATGGACATGCTTCATTTTCAAAGTGATGAAATTGCTAGTGCACAGTTAGTCGCTGGCGAAGAAGAACAATTGTTAGAAGAACGCAATAAACTGAACAATTTTCAAAAGATTGCTGATGCACTGACGATTAGTTATGCCGCGCTAAATGGTGAAGACGATAGTAGTTTGGATAAAATCGGAACAAGTATGAATGAACTCGCTTCGATTGAATCCCTTGATCCAGAATATAAATCATTGTCAGATACTGTTCAAAATGCCTACTACTTACTACAAGAAGCTAGTGGAGATCTTTCTAGGTTAATTGATGGCTTAGAACTAGACGAAGGTCGCTTGAATGAAGTAGAAAATCGTTTGGAATTAATCCGTCAAATGAAACGTAAATATGGTGATTCGATCGAAACGATTTTATCTTACTATGAAGAAATCACCAAAGAGTTAGCAGAGGCTGATTTTTTGGAAGGTGGTACAGGTGACTTAGAAGCGTTGCTTGCAGAGAAACAACAAGCGGCTCATCAACAAGCGTTAGCTTTACGAAAAGAACGAAAGCGCCTAGCCAAAGAGCTCGAACAACAAATTTTAACCGAATTAAAAGAACTATATTTGGAGCGAACTGAATTTGAAGTCCGTTTTACAGAACTTGAGCATTTACAAGAAAATGGCTTAGACGGAGTAGAATTTTATATTACTACTAACCCAGGGGAACCATTAAAACCGTTAGTTCGGGTGGCTTCTGGCGGAGAACTTTCGCGAGTGATGCTAGCTATGAAAACAATCTTTTCTCAAACGCAAGGGATCACTAGTATTGTTTTTGATGAAGTGGATACAGGAGTCAGTGGCCGTGTAGCACAGGCGATTGCCGATAAAATTTATCAAATTTCAGAAAATTCGCAGGTGTTGTGTATCACGCACTTGCCACAAGTGGCGGCCGTTGCCGATGAACATTATTTTATTGAAAAAGAAATTGTGGCGGGTCGGACAGAAACAAGCGTCCGAATTTTATCTGAAAAAGAGCGAGTAAACGAAATTGCGCGTATGCTCGCAGGAAGTGAAATTACGAAATTAACCATTGAACATGCACAAGAGCTGTTGGCGATGGCGAAAAAATAGCCGCTCTATTTGAGCAAGTAAAAAAACAGCCCCTTCAATTGATAGAAAGGGCTGTTTTTTTACTTTTAATGTGTGAAGAAGTTCTCCAGTTTAAAGACTAAGAATCGCTGTTAAAACAGTTGAACCTACAATTGCGATCAGCATTAGCCAAACCACGACTTTCGTGATTTTTGAAAAGCGACTTTGTTCTTTGTCGTTCATAAATGACACGTCCTTTTTAATTTCTGCTAATAGTGTACAACCTTTTCCTGAAAACAGCAACCTAAAGTTATAAGAGATTCTTTTTCTTTAAAATTCGAATACTAATTACGCAGATTAAGGTAGTGATAGCAAAAATAATCCAAAAAGAATATTCATGCTCTGCAAAAGGGAGTTTCACATTCATGCCGTAGATTCCCCCGATGATGGTCGGGATGGTTAGGACAATTGTTAAGGATGTTAAAATTTTCATGACATTATTTAAGTTATTTGAGACGATTGCTGAAAAAGTATTACTAATGTTATCAACTAATTTTAGTTGTATTTTAGTCGTATTTAGTCCTTGTTCTAGTTCAATCAAAATATCCCTTAAAAATGGCAAATGTTTTTCTGGATGATTAAAAATTTCAGCGCTATATAAACGTTTTAATACTTTTAAATTATCCGTTAAAGCTGCTTCGAAATAAACTAGACTTTTTTGAATGTCCATAATCTGATACAATTGACTATTTTCTGTGGCTACTTGGAGCTCTCCTTCAAGTTTGTTGGTTTGTTGGATAAGTGCTTGTAAGTTTTTATTGAAGGAAAGGGCCATCTTCCATGAAAGGGCTAAAATTAAGGCCTTTTCAATAGAAAGATCTTGATGCGTGAACGCCTCTTTTTGAATCCCATGAACGATGTCGTTAGGCCCGTTGCTAACAGTAATTAGTTTGTTATCGACGGTTGCGATTAAAGCAATCGGCACCGTTTCTACTTGCAGATAGCCACTAGGACTGATACTAGCTTTGGGATAACGGAATAAAAGTAACGTAGGCGTTTGTAATTTTTCGTGGCGGAAACCTTCCACTCGAGCATTTTCTTCATCATCTAAAACGCCGGTAAGATAATCTGTTGGTAAGTGGTATTGATTGACGAGACGCTCGATTTCTTCTTCTGTAGGAGATTCTACCGAAATCCAACTTAGGGCTTCATCGTCTGGTGAACAAGGTTCAAAATAGTCATTTTTCAATAATAAATAATTAATCAAAAGATTCACCCCGAATCAACATTTTTTGTTCTAAATCCATTATAATAGAAGTATGACACAATACGAGAAGAAAAGCTTATAAAAAACATTCAAAAATAAGTGGCCGTGATAGGTGAGGCCTCGTTTTGAAAATGGTTTGATAAGTAATCCGTTTTTTATATGAAAAAGCAAGCAAAAAGGGCTTTTAGCACATATATTTAAACGAAATGAAACATCTGTGTAACGTTGATGAAGTATAGTTATAGCAGGTGGAATGAAAGGATTTGTTGAGAGAATGGTGTCGTTTTCGGCAATAATGTTATTTTGGTATATTTTTCCGGTAATTGTGCTCTTTGCGTGCAATTTTCTCGTGTCCACTTTTTCCCTAACGGAACGTTGGAAAATAAAAGCACCGGATTTGGCCATTCCGTTTTTATTCATAGGGATCCATGAGTTATCCAAAGATAGTTATGATGAATCGATTATGCCGTATTTTGTGATTTCTATTTTGTTATTAGGAGTCGCTGTTGCCCTGTTTCAAGCTTATTATTATGGAGAGATTTTATATAGACGATATTTCAAGATGTTTTGGCGGTTGACGTTTTTACTAACGTTTGTGTTGTATGTGTTGCTTATCTTGCTAAATATCAGTCATTATCTACTGTAATAAAGCGTGGAGACAATAGGGGAAATACGCTGTGGGAAAATGTCCCCCACAACTCCCCACTCCGTGGGGTTTTTTTGTTATTTTGGGGGTTATTTTATAAAAAACATAGTAAAAACCTTGTTATAATAACATTTTTTGTTGGGTGAAGCTTGTTACATAAAACCCTGTAAATATTACAGAAATTTTAAATAACAGTTAAAAAATAGAAATTTTTAGATTTATAGTGGTAGAAAGTGGTGGGATGTGGTAGACTTGTTCTATCAAGTGGAAAAGCGGGTGTATTGGCTATGCTTATGGGTGAATACCAACATAATATCGATGCCAAAGGCCGCCTAATCGTTCCATCAAAGTTTCGTGAGGAACTTGGTGAAAAATTTGTGGTAACGAGAGGGATGGATGGCTGTTTATTTGGTTATCCTTTAAATGAATGGTCACAACTTGAAGCAAAACTTCAAGAAATGCCCTTAGCTAAGAAAGATGCACGTACCTTTGTGCGATTCTTTTATTCCGCTGCAACAGAATGTGAGATTGATAAGCAAGGTCGTATCAATATTCCAGCGAATTTACGAACACATGCCAGTTTAGAAAAAGGCTGTGTTGTTATCGGCGTCTCTAACCGAATTGAAATTTGGAGTGACGAACGTTGGCATGCATTCTCTGATGAAGCTGAAGAAAACTTTGATGAATTAGCAGAAACAATGATTGATTTTGGATTTTAGGAATGAGGCAAATGATGACTGAAGAATTTCGCCATTACACTGTTCTTTTAAAAGAAACAGTGGATGGATTACAAGTGAAGCCGGATGGCGTATACGTAGATTGCACACTCGGTGGTGCCGGACATAGTGAATACTTACTGACACAATTGAATGAGCACGGTCATTTATATGCCTTTGATCAAGATCAAAAAGCGTTGGCACATGCTAAGACTCGTTTGCAGAAATATGTAGACAAAGGTCAAGTGACCTTCATCAAATCAAATTTTAGAAATATTAAAGAAGAATTGGCAGAACATGGGGTGTTCCACGTTGATGGGATTCTATACGATCTAGGTGTTTCTTCACCACAATTAGATGAAGCAGAACGTGGTTTTAGCTATCATCAAGACGCGCCCTTAGATATGCGCATGGATCAAGACGCACCCTTGACGGCTCGCGAAGTGGTGAATACGTATAGTTATAGTGAGTTAGTAAAAATTTTCTTTCGTTATGGGGAAGAGAAATTTTCGAAACAGATTGCTCGAGAAATTGAACGTGTTCGTGAAAAGCAGCCAATTGAAACAACAGGTGAACTCGTTGAGATTATTAAGACGGCGATTCCAGCTCCAGCAAGACGCAAAGGTGGACATCCTGCAAAACGAATTTTCCAAGCAATTCGCATTGCCGTTAATGATGAATTAGGGGCAGTTGAAGAGTCGCTAGAACAAGCAATTGATTTGCTAGCGAAAAATGGCAGAATCAGTGTGATTACGTTCCATTCGTTAGAAGATCGTATTGTTAAAACAATGTTTAAAGAATACAGTACGGTACAAGATTTGCCACCAGGCATTCCAGTGGTGCCAGAAGAATTTCAACCAGAATTAAAAGTAATTACCAGAAAACCAATTTTACCAAGTGACAGTGAGTTATCTGAGAATAATCGTTCACGAAGTGCGAAGTTACGCATTGCCGAAAAAATAAAATCTAGATAGAGAGAGGGGTAGACACATGGCTGAATTGAAGAAAGTAAATGATTTCCATTATGAAGCACCAGAAATGGATCAGCCAACTGTGGCAACAGAGCAAGACAGAAAAATGCAAGAGGAAACACTACCTGTCCCCGCTCTATTACCCAAAAAGAAACTAAAAAATGTCTCTTTACTAGAAAAATTAATCGGTGTTGTATTAGTTTGTGCAACGATTGGTATTGCAATTGCGACAATTCAAGTAAGAACGACAATTGTCCAAACCATGAACGATATTACAGAAACACAAGCAGTCATTAAAGAAAAGGAAGATAACGCTTTGAAATTGGAACAAGAAAGAAGCGAACTTTCTAAATCAGATCGAATCAAAGATGTCGCTAAAAAACAAGGACTAGAAAATAACGGCGACAATGTTAGGACTGTTAAATAATGAGTAAAAGACATAAATTTAAACAATTCATGAAAAAGAAAAACTTAAATCCGATGAACAATCGTAAAAAAGTAGGCATCATTTTATTCGCTACGAGTATTGGATTGTTCTTTTTATTTGCCTTTAGAACGACATACATTGTGGCAACAGGCAAAGTAGCCGGTGTCTCACTAAAGGAAAAAACAGCTTCTTTATATGAAGGAAGCCAAGTGGTAAAAGCTAAGCGAGGATCAATTTTAGATCGATATGGTAATCCAATCGCAGAAGATGCTACTTCCTATTCGTTATATGTCGTATTATCAAAAAAATATACGGGACAAAATAATGAAAAGCTATATGCGGAGAAAAAAGACTTCGATGATATTGCTGAAATTTTAGCGAAATATACCAAACTAGACAAAAAAACAGCATTGAAATACTTGAATAATGGGATCCATGAAGATGGGTCAACACAATATCAAGTGGAATTTGGTACGGGTGGTCAAAACATCACCTTGGAAACACGCCAAAAAATTGAAGCAGATTTGAAAAAGAGAAAAATCTCAGGTGTTTATTTCAATGAACATCCAGCCAGATTATATCCCAATGGGCAGTTTGCTTCTCACTTTATTGGCTATACAAAAGCAGCCAATCCAGATGATGATAAAGAAGGCTTAGTAGGCGCGATGGGACTAGAACAGGCCTATAATGATATTTTAAGTGGAACCGATGGCCGTGTGTATTTTGAAAAAGATATTTATGGTAATGCTTTACCAGGAACTGTGGCGGAAGAGAAAAAGGCAGTGGATGGTCAAGATATTTACACAACGCTGGATAGTCGCTTGCAAAATACCTTAGAGGATTTAATGACACAAGTTAATGAAAAATATGAACCAGTTTCCATGACTGCTATGTTAATGGAAGCAAAAACAGGCGAAATTGTTGCCATGTCTCAACGGCCAACATTTAATCCTGAAACGAAACAAGGGTTAGACGATAATGGCACGTGGCAGAACCTATTGGTCGAAAGTCCGTATGAACCTGGTTCAACGCTTAAATTATTTACGTCGGCGGCGGCTATCGAGCAAGGGGTCTTTAATCCAAATGAATCATTTAACCGCGTAGGTGGTATCATTGTTGGCGACAAGCCAATTAACGATCATGATGTTGGTAATTTAAAAGACAAAACATCTTTAACTTATCGTCAAGCTATTTCTTGGTCTAGTAATATCGGAATGGTGAACTTGGAACAACGAATGGGTGGCGACAAGTGGGTCGAATATTTGAAAAAATTTGGGTTTGGTTCAAGTACACATTCAGGTTTAACTTCAGAACACACTGGAAAACTTCCAGATAATAATATTGTGGCTCAGGCCAATTCAGCTTTTGGTCAAGGGATTACGGTTACTAATTTCCAAATGATGAAAGGTTTCTCAGCTATTGCAAATGACGGTTCAATGTTGCAACCTCATTACATCAGCAAAATTGTTGACAAAAATACAGGAAAAGAAACAATTACGGAACCACAAATTGTAGGGACCCCAATCAAAGCGCAAACAGCTCAACAGATTCGTACGTACATGATTGATACCGTTGAAGACCCAACTTATGGGATTGCGTATGATGTTTATAAAGTACCAGGCTATCATGTTGCTGCCAAAACAGGGACTGCCCAGATTTCAGATGGTAAAGGATATATTGATGGAGCAAGTCAAGTCTTGTCTTCTGTAGTGGAAATGGTCCCAGCGGATAATCCTGAATATGTTTTGTATATTACACTTAGACAAGCAAAAACAGGTTCGCCTTCAGAAGCAATGGCGGCAATTGCAAACCCATTAATGAAATTAGCGTTAGACATTAAAGAGACAGATCCGGAAACAACGAAAGTAGCTTCTGATAAAGTCACAGTTGCTGATTATAAAAACATGACGCCAGCGGAAGCGTTGGCCAATGCCAAAGTGAACGGGGTGGATCCTGTGATTATCGGTGATGGTGAAAAAATCAAGAAACAATCAACGCCGTCTGGTCAAACATTAATGCCTAATCAGAAATTGATTTTGATCACAAATGGAACGAACTATATGCCTGATTTAACCGGCTGGTCGAAGAGCGATGTTACCAAGTTTGGTGATTTATTAGGTTTGACTGTCGAGTTTAAAGGTGAAGGCTATGTGACGAAACAAAGTATCGCTGCTGAAACTGAAATTACGGAGAAAAAATTAACCGTGACTTTAGAAGGCACAGAATAATAACGTAGAATAATTAGGAGAGATAACATGGAGTGGACACAGATTTTTATTCCCATAGTGGTGAGTTTTGCCATTACAGTGAGCGTAATGCCACTATTCATTGGCTATTTTCAAATGAAAAAACAAGGGCAGGTTACTCGTGAAGATGGCCCAACTTGGCATAGCGTGAAAACAGGTACCCCTACAATGGGTGGAGTCGTTTTCCTTGTAGCCAGCTTGATTACTTCGCTAGCAATGGGGTTATTTTTCCACCAATTTACGCCGTCTCTACTAATTATTCTATTTATTTTAGTGTTATACGGTTTGCTAGGTTATTTGGATGATTTCATTAAAGTCTTTAAAAAACGGAACATGGGCTTGAATTCTCGTCAAAAATTAATTGGTCAAATTTTTGGTGGGCTGGTTTTCTACTTTGTTTATCGAAGTGAAGGCTTTTCAGACACCTTAGATTTGTTTGGAGTAGCAGAAGTTCCGTTAGGTATTTTTTATGGCGTGTTTATTATTTTTTGGTTAGTCGGTTTTTCTAATGCCGTGAATTTGACAGATGGGATTGATGGCTTAGTTGCTGGTTTAGGAACAATTTCATTTGGTACTTATGCAATTATTGCCTGGAAACAACAACAATTTGATGTTGTGATTATCTGCCTAAGTGTGATTGGTGGGCTGATTGGCTTTTTCCCTTATAATAGAAAACCAGCAAAAATCTTCATGGGTGATGTTGGTTCATTAGCATTAGGTGGATTGTTAGCAGCAATTTCAATTATTTTGCATCAAGAATGGACGCTACTTTTAATTGGACTTGTCTACGTTTGTGAAACAGCAAGTGTTATTTTACAAGTTGCTTCATTTAAATTATTTGGTCGACGGATTTTTAAAATGTCACCAATTCATCACCATTTTGAAATGTGTGGTTGGTCTGAATGGAAAATTGATTTTGTCTTTTGGTCTGTCGGTTTAATCTGTTCAGGAATCACATTATGGATTCTTTTCTAATCTATCAAAGGGGAAATTGACAATGAAAAAAATAACAACCTATCAAAACAAAAAAGTGTTGGTTTTAGGACTAGCTAAAAGTGGTGTCAGCGCAGCGAAACTCTTACATGAGTTAGGTGCGCTCGTTACCGTTAATGACGCAAAACAATTTGATCAAAACCCTGACGCCCAAGATTTATTAACCTTGGGTATTCGTGTTGTTACAGGAGGGCATCCAATTGAATTGTTGGATGAAGAATTTGAACTAATCGTTAAAAATCCTGGTATTCCTTACACAAACCCACTTGTGGCAGAAGCGCTAACTCGGAAAATTTCTATCATAACTGAGGTGGAATTAGCAGGTCAAATTGCCGAATGTCCAATTGTCGGCATTACGGGCACCAATGGTAAAACAACCACGACCACGATGATTGGTTTACTGCTAAACGCTGACAGAACGGCTGGTGAGGCGCGTTTGGCGGGAAATATTGGTTTTCCAGCGAGTACGGTGGCTCAAGAAGCAACGGCCAAGGATGATCTTGTGATGGAACTTTCTAGTTTTCAGTTAATGGGAATTGAGACGTTTCACCCACAAATTGCAGTAATTACAAATATTTTTGAAGCACACTTGGATTATCATGGTTCGCGGAAAGAATATGTTGCTGCAAAATGGGCCATTCAAAAAAACATGACCGCAGATGACACCTTGATTTTAAATTGGAATCAAGTAGAGCTTCAAACGTTAGCCAAAACCACAGCTGCCAACGTATTGCCTTTTTCAACGAAAGAAGCAGTAGAAGGGGCTTATCTTTTAGATGGGAAATTATATTTTAATGAAGAATATATTATGCCCGCCGATGAGCTAGGGATTCCTGGCAGTCACAATATTGAAAATGCACTCGCAGCGATTTGTGTAGCTAAATTAAAAAATGTATCGAATGTTCAGATTAGACAAACTTTGACAAACTTTTCGGGCGTTCCCCATCGAACGCAATTTGTTGGCGAAGTTCAGCAAAGACGTTTTTATAACGATTCAAAAGCAACCAATATTTTAGCTACAGAGATGGCGTTAAGTGGGTTTGACAACCAAAAGCTACTTTTACTTGCGGGTGGCTTGGATCGCGGTAACTCATTTGATGAATTGGTTCCTGCTCTGCTGGGACTCAAAGCAATTGTTTTATTTGGAGAAACCAAAGAAAAATTGGCGGAAGCTGCTAAAAAAGCGAACATTGAAACAATTTTATTTGCTGAAAATGTTCAAACGGCGGTTACCATTGCCTTTGATTATTCGGAAAAAGATGATACTATTTTACTATCACCTGCTTGCGCAAGTTGGGACCAATACCCGAATTTTGAAGTACGCGGGGAAGCCTTTATGCAAGCTGTTCAACAATTAAAAGAAAGTGAAATGTGAGAAAATGAAGATACTAGTAACTGGTGGTGGCACAGGTGGGCATATCTATCCTGCGTTATCCTTCGTCGAACACGTCAAAAAAGAAGCACCTGCAACAGAATTCTTGTATGTGGGAACAGAAAATGGTCTAGAAAGTCAAATTGTGCCAAAGGCGAAAATTCCATTTAAAACGATTAAAATTCAAGGATTTAAGCGTTCGCTGAGTCCTCAAAATTTTAAAACAATTTATTTATTTTTAACAAGCATTAATAAAGCAAAAAAAATTATTCGTGAATTTCAACCAGATGTGGTCATTGGTACAGGCGGTTATGTTTCTGGTGCAGTAGTTTATGCGGCCCACCAATTAAAAATACCGACAATTATTCATGAACAAAATAGTATCCCTGGAATGACAAATAAATTTTTAAGTCGTTATGTGGATAAAATTGCGATTTGTTTTCCAGATGTCGCTAGTTTTTTCCCGAAAGAAAAAACAATTTTAACAGGGAACCCGCGGGGACAAGAAGTCGTAACGGTGGAAAAGTCAGCTATTTTATCAGAGTTTGGCTTGGATCCAGCAAAGAAAACGGTGGTTTTATTTGGCGGAAGTCGTGGCGCCTTGAAAATCAATCAAGCGTTTGAACAGGCCTTTCCTTTGTTTGAAGAGAGAGAGTATCAAGTTTTATACGCTTCAGGAGAAAGATATTATCAGGAACTTCAAGAAAGTCTAAAGCTTTCTGAAAAGAAATTGACAAACATAAGTGTGCAACCGTATATTGATAAAATGGTTGAAGTGATGGCTAATACCGATTTAATGGTGGGACGTGCAGGAGCAACCTCAATTGCGGAGTTCACCGCATTAGGATTACCAGCAATTTTAATTCCGAGTCCTTACGTCACGAATGATCATCAAACGAAAAACGCGCAAAGCTTAGTAAAAGTTGGTGCTGTTGAAATGATTCCAGATGCAGAATTGACCGGCGCTCGTTTAGTTGCGGCAATTGATGATATTTTATTAAACAATGAAAAAAGACAACAGATGGCAACGGCGTCCAAAGGGGAAGGCATCCCAGATGCAAGTGATCGTTTGTATCAAGTTGTGAAAACGTTAGTCTGAGATAGGAGGTGTGGAAGATTAGTAACGAGAACGATATATTCAAAAAAAGGAAACCATTACCTCCAAAAAAATCGGAAGAGTCTCAACCTGAACTGACACCTTGGCAAAAACAAAACCAAGAATATTTGAAGAAGCAAGCGGAAGAAGCTGCTTCAAAAGGTGAAAACGAACAAGCAGAAGTCACCATCACTTTACAAGAACAAAGTCAAGAAGAGCCTCAACAACATCTTCCACAAGAAACAGTGGAAGAAGAGGAGCATTTTGCAGATCGTTTACCGAACGTTAAGAAAACACGGAACAAGCGCTTATATAGGCGTTTAGCCTTTATTTTAACTTGTTTAGGGACAGCCATTTTAGTGGCATTGTATTTTGTTTCGCCTCTTAGTCGATTGAGTGAAGTAACAGTTTCAGGCAACAAAAGTGTGGAGAGTCAAGCGATTATTCAGCAGTCAAAACTTGAAACGGGCAGTGGCTTATGGGAGCAGTATTCAAATAGAAATTATTTTTCTGCAAATATTCAGAAAAAGTTTCCAATTATAAAAAAGGCGAACATTAAGTTAAATGGTATTAATTCATTTAAAATTGATATTCAAGAGTATCAAATTGTCGCTCTTGCTGCGACTAAAGGCGGCTATCATCCGATTTTAGAGAATGGTAAAACTTTGGCGGAAACCACCAAAGCTGCTGAAAGTGGCAAACCAATTTTTGAGAATTTCAAAGAGGATAAATTAATCCCTGAATTAATGGCCTCTTACAACAAATTACCTCAAGAAATTAAACAAGGAATTTCAGAAATTAAATATGCACCATCCAAAACCAATAAAGACTTGATTAATGTCTATATGAATGATGGAAACCGAGTGATTGTTAATATTTCTGATTTAAGTGAAAAAATGGCTTATTATTCACAAGTAGCCGAGCAAATGGACAAACCTGGAATCGTTGATATGGAAGTCGGCATTTTTTCTTATCCGTATGAAAAAGAAAGTGAAGAAACGGGCAGTGAAGTTTCCGAAGATTCAGCGGTTGAAAATCAAGAAGTTGCGGACCCAAATGCAGGCGTAGCAACGGATGAAGCGAATAACGGTACGCCGACAAATGGAGAAAATCAAGAAGTGCAACAAGCAGAATAAGTTTTTTACAAAAATGTTTCAAAAATTAACGAACAAATTCGTATAATCTGCTTTCTAAAACCCCCATTTTTATGGTAAAATTGGAAGAAGTGAATAATACTAAAAAAGAGATAGTTAAACGGACGCCTTTGTCCGCTTAGATATTGGAATTAATAGGAGGAGGAATTCCGTTCATGGCAAAAACAGGAATGTATGTAGGCCTCGATATTGGTACAACTTCTGTCAAAGTAGTTGTCGCTGAATATATTGAAGGTCAAATGAACATCATCGGCGTTGGAAATGCAAAATCAGACGGTTTGAATCGAGGGATTGTCGTCGATATTGATCAAACAGTTCAAGCAATCCAACGGGCCGTTCGACAAGCCGAAGAAAAAGCCGGCATTCAAATTAAAAGCGTAAATGTTGGATTACCAGCGAATTTATTAGAAGTAGAAAGCTGTCAAGGAATGATAGCTGTTAGCAGTGAATCAAAAGAAATTACAGATGAGGATGTGCGCAACGTCGCATCTGCAGCTTTGGTTCGTTCAACTCCTCCTGAACGTCAAATTGTTGCAATCTTACCGCAAGACTTTACCGTCGACGGCTTTGAAGGCATCAAAGACCCACGTGGAATGCTTGGCGTTCGCATGGAGATGTTTGGCGTTGTCTATACTGGACCAAAAACAATCATCCATAACATCCGTAAATGTGTTGAAAAAGCTGGCTTAGGAATTAACGAATTAGTGATTACACCGCTTGCTTTAACGGAAACAATTTTAACAGATGGCGAAAAAGACTTTGGAACAATTGTCATTGATATGGGTGGCGGTCAAACAACGACATCTGTTATCCACGACAAACAATTGAAATTTACTCATGTTAACCAAGAAGGCGGCGAGTTCATCACGAAAGATATCTCAATCGTATTGAATACTTCTTTTAACAACGCCGAAGCCTTAAAAATTAATTATGGGGATGCTTATCCAGAAAGAACTTCAGCAAACGAAGAGTTTCCTGTTGATGTTATCGGTAAGTCAGAGCCTGTAAGAGTGGACGAACGTTACCTTTCAGAAATTATTGAAGCGCGTGTGGAACAAATTTTGAGAAAATCAAAAGAAGTTCTGGATGAAATTGATGCGTTTGAATTACCTGGAGGCGTTGTATTAACTGGTGGCGCCGCTAGTATGCCAGGTATTGTCGATTTGGCGCAAGAGATTTTTGAAGCCAACGTAAAACTATACGTACCAAATCACATGGGCTTACGTAACCCAGTCTTTGCTAATGTCATTAGCATTGTGGAATATTCAGCGCAACTAAACGATATTTATCACATTGCCAAATATGCAATCCCTGGTGAAAAATCGAAACCAGCACAATCAGTCGCTGTCCAACAAGAAGTTCGCTATGACACATATGCTGAACAGCCTCAAGAAGAATACGAAGAATTCAACGAACGTGAGTCTGGTGAAAAAGTGACAGGCAAAATCAAAGACTTCTTCTCGAACATTTTCGACTAATCACATAAACAGGAGGATACGATATCATGGAATTTTCATTAGACAATAACATTAACAACGGTGCAGTCATTAAAGTTATCGGTGTAGGTGGCGGCGGCGGAAACGCTGTAAACCGTATGATCGAAGAAAACGTTAAAGGCGTGGAATTTATCACAGCCAATACAGACGTTCAAGCATTAAAACATTCAAAAGCAGAAACAGTGATTCAATTAGGCCCTAAATACACTCGTGGTTTAGGTGCTGGTTCACAACCTGAAGTTGGCCAAAAAGCTGCAGAAGAAAGTGAACAAGTGATTTCAGAATCATTACAAGGCGCGGATATGATTTTCATTACTGCTGGTATGGGTGGCGGAACTGGTACAGGTGCTGCCCCAGTAGTTGCAAAAATCGCTAAAGAATTAGGCGCTTTAACAGTTGGTGTAGTAACTCGTCCATTTAGTTTTGAAGGTCCAAAACGTGGTCGTTTTGCCGCTGAAGGAATTGCCTTATTAAAAGAAAACGTTGATACACTATTAATTATCTCAAACAACCGCTTATTAGAAGTCGTTGACAAGAAAACGCCAATGCTTGAAGCATTTAGAGAAGCTGATAATGTATTACGTCAAGGTGTTCAAGGGATTTCAGATTTAATCACTGCACCAGGTTACGTAAACTTGGACTTTGCTGACGTGAAAACAGTGATGGAAAACCAAGGAACAGCTTTAATGGGGATTGGTGTAGCGAGCGGCGAAGAACGCGTAATTGAAGCAACGAAAAAAGCTATTTCTTCACCATTGTTAGAAACATCAATCGATGGTGCGGAACAAGTCTTATTAAACATTACTGGTGGCTTAGATATGACCTTGTTTGAAGCGCAAGATGCTTCAGATATCGTTACAAATGCTGCTTCAGGTGATGTGAACATCATCCTAGGTACATCAATCAATGAAGATTTAGGCGACGAAATTCGTGTAACAGTAATCGCTACAGGTATTGATGAATCAAAAAAGGATAGAAAACCGCACCGTCAAACAAGACAAGCGGTTCAACCAATGCAACAAACAACTCAATCTGTGGAAATGGATCAACCAAAATCACAAGAAGAAGCAAGTGCTTTTGGCGATTGGGATATTCGCAGAGAACAAAATACACGTCCAAAAGTTGATGAATCTTCATTAGAACAAGTAGACAAAAAAGAATTTGACACATTCCACCGTGAAGAACCAAATCACAATGATGACGAATTAAGTACGCCACCATTTTTCCGCAGAAAACGATAAGGAGCATCGATTAGAAATGATAGCTGAAAACTTAACAAATATTAATAATCAACTTCAGCTAGCATGCAAAAGCTCACAGCGCTCTGTTGCTGATGTGACAATGATTGGCGTCACTAAATCAGTAGGAATTGAGGAAGCAGCAGAGCTTGTTCAGCTTGGTGTCCAGAATTTAGCTGAAAACCGAGTAGATAAGTTACTAGAAAAGAAAGCTGGATTGGAAAAATTTAATGATATTCAGTGGCATTTAATTGGTAATTTACAACGTAGGAAGGTAAAATTAATTATTAATGAGATAGATTATTTTCATGCATTAGATAGTCTGAGTCTAGCCAAAGAAATTCAAAAAAGAGCAACGAAAGTTATTCGTTGTTTTGTTGAAGTGAATATAACTGGGGAAGAAAGCAAGCACGGCTTTCGTAAAGAAGACGTCTTACCTTTCATTCAAGAACTTGCTGATTTGGACAAAATTCAAATCGTCGGTCTAATGACTATGGCACCTTTTGGGGCAAGTGAAGAAGTATTACATGCAACATTTAGAGAATTAAAAGAGCTGCAAATGACCGTAAATGAGAAACATTTATCTTTTGCTCCTTGTACAGAACTTAGCATGGGAATGAGTAACGATTTCCCAATCGCAGTTGAAGAAGGTGCAACTTTTATACGAATCGGAACAGCGTTATTCAGAGATGCGTAAAGGAGAGGAATTTATGTCAATTTTTAACAAGGATGCGTTATCGAGCTTTTTTGGCTTATCTGGCGAAGAAGATGATTATTATGATAACTACGAAGAATATGAAGAGCGCAAAGCAGTTAATGAACCACCGCGTCGTGCAGCTCGGCCTAAACCACAACGCCCTGTTCAACAACAGGAAAGTTACAGTCAGCCAGCTTATACACAACAAAGTGAGCCTGTAGTTGAAAAACCTTCTGCACGCTATCGTTCTGCTGAAGCGCATCAAGAAAGAGACACACAACAAGCTGCTTACACAGAGAAAAAAGTGGTTTCTATGCGTAGTTCTAATCAATCAGCGACTACGAATACAAGACGAGCACAAGAAAGCACCGCCAATGCAAAAACACATAAAATTACTATTATTGAACCACGTGTGTATTCAGAAGCAATGAGCATTGCGAAACATTTATTTGCTGAAGAAGCTGTGCTAGTTAATTTTACATTAGTAGAAGAAGACCAAGCACGACGCATCGTTGATTTCTTAACTGGTACTGTGTATGCTTTAGACGGAGATATTCAGCGCGTTGGCAATGAAATCTTCTTATGCACACCAGCGAATATGGAAATTGATAGTGCGACAGCACAATCTTTAGCCAACAAACAATTCTTTGATTTCTAAGCCTTAGGGAGGTGTTATTATCGCAACACTGATTACTCTATTATACAAAGGCGTTCAAATCTATTCAGGATTACTAGTGATTTACGCGCTACTTTCATGGTTTCCAGGAGCATATGATTCTGCTTTCGGGCGTTTGCTCTCTAGAATTTGTGAACCATACTTAAGTTTGTTTGACCGTTTGAATTTAAGGATTGGAATGGTTGGATTTAACGTAATGGTAGGGATTATTGTCCTTAACCTAGCAGCGGGTGGCTTAGCAGTCATTTTACGAGCTATTGTTTATTAATAACTTTTAGAAAGGATGATTTATCTATGAACGCAAATGTGTATCAACATTTCCGCAAAGATGAACATCCTTTTATTGACACTGTCGGGGATTGGCTAGAGCAAGTGGAGATGCAATACGCGCCTTATTTGACAGACTTTCTTGATCCTAGACAGGCGTATATTTTGGAAACGTTGATTCGACAAAACAGTGATTTATCGTTTACTTTTTATGGTGGTTATGAGCAAGCAGAACGAAAACGCTGCTTGATTTATCCAGCGTATTACATACCAGAAGAGACAGATTTTGGTGTTGTATTATTTGAAATTATTTATCCATCTAAATTTGCGACATTATCTCATGGGAAAATTTTAGGCACCTTGATGAATGTTGGGGTTCGTAGGGAAGCCTTTGGAGATATTATTTCCGATGGTGATAAGTGGCAGGTTTTTATAGCACAAGAAGTAGCTGGCTTCGTTGTTAACCAAGTCGACAAAATTGGTAAAATTACTGTTCGCTTAGAAGAACGGGATTATACACAAATTTTGATACCGAAGGATGGTTGGCAAGAAGAGCGAACGACTATGAGCTCTTTGCGGCTGGATAGTGTGATTTCCGCCGTATTTAATATTTCAAGGCAACGATCAAAACAATTGATCGAATCTGGTAAAGTAAAAGTCAATTGGACAGAAACGACACGACCAGATTTTGCTTTAGACTTATTAGATATTGTTTCGATACGAGGATTTGGGCGCCTTCAGATTCAAGAATTAGAAGGAAAAACAAAGAAAGAAAAATTTCGTGTCCTCTTAGGGGTATTGAGAAAATAATCTCGAACTTTTGTTTAAGAAAACCATTTTGGCTGTTCATTCAGACGAAGTTGTGTATAATAAAAAAAGTAAGATATTTGCTATTTCAGGATTAGTATGAGAATGTGTTCATAAGGGGTTTTACAAAAATAATCCAAAGAGGTGAAGGAATATGGCATTAACTCCATTAGATATTCAAAACAAAGACTTCTCAACAAAAATGAGAGGCTATAACCAAGACGATGTAGATGACTTTTTAGATCAAGTCACACGTGATTATGAAGATGCATTACAAAAAAATCGTGAACTTGAGAAATCATTAAAACACGCAGAAGAAAAATTACAATACTTCAATGAATTGAAAGATGCATTGAACCAATCAATTATTGTTGCACAAGATACCGCTGATAAAGTGAAATCAAGTGCCAATAAAGAATCAGAAATGATTATCACTTCGGCAGATAACCAAGCCAAAGAAACCTTGGTAGAAGCTGAACGTAAATCAAATGCAATGATTGCAGATGCTGAAGCGAAATCAACACAAATCTTAGCAGAAGCAATTGAACGTGCCCGTCAATTAGCTGGGGAAACAGAAGACTTGAAGAAGAAAACACGTGTCTTCCATCAACGCTTAAGCTTAATGCTTGAAACTCAATTAGAGCAAGTGAAGAGTGAAGAGTGGGAAGAGATTTTAAAGCCTTTTTCTAGTTATGTCGGAGACAAACATACAGCAGTTAAGGAAATTCTTGATGAACAAGACCTTGACAACGAAAATGAAACTGTTGTAAACTCTGAAGAGAACACAGATGCTGTAGTAGAAAAAAAGCCTGTAATTGAAGTCACTGAAGAAACAATTGAAGAAGAATCAAAATAGATAGAACAGAACGTTTAATGTTTATTCTTAGCAGCGAGTCAATGATAGTGAAAGTTTGACAGACACTGGCATTAAACAGATCCTCTATCCTAGATGCAGTTCTGAACACTTGAGTAGGAACTGCCGGATAATTACCGTTATCAATTTCAGAGAAAGTAGGGGCAACTCTACTTTGAATTTGGGTGGTAACACGAGTACTTCGTCCCTTGGGATGGAGTACTCTTTTTTTATCTACTTTTATCAGCTATCGTTCATCTTTAGTATGAACTAACACAATTAAATCGATAAAATGAAAGCGAGGCAAATGCATATGAAAATGAAAGAAACATTGCAATTAGGAAAAACAGCTTTTCCAATGCGTGGGAACTTGCCAAACCGTGAAGCAGAATGGCAAAAAGACTGGGAAGAAAAAGGCTTATATGAACAACGTCAAAAATTAAACGAAGGAAAACCAACCTTTGTTTTACATGATGGCCCTCCGTATGCAAACGGAAATATTCATTTAGGACATTCTTTGAATAAAATCAGTAAAGATATTATTATTCGTTCAAAATCAATGTCTGGTTTCCGTTCTCCTTATGTGCCTGGTTGGGATACCCATGGTTTACCAATTGAGCAAGTGTTAACCAATAAAGGGGTTAAACGTAAAGAAATGACTGTCGCTGAGTATCGCGAAAAATGTAAAGAGTATGCCTTATCACAAGTTGATAAACAACGTAACGATTTTAAACGTTTAGGTGTGTCAGGCGATTGGGAACATCCATACATTACGTTAGATCCAGAGTATGAAGCAGCAGAAATTCGTGTTTTTGGTAAGATGGCAGAAAAAGGCTATATTTATAAAGGCTTAAAACCAATTTATTGGTCTCCTTCAAGTGAATCTTCTTTAGCAGAAGCAGAAATTGAATACAAAGATGTAAAATCACCTTCTATTTACGTAGCTTTTAATGTGGCCGATGGTAAAGGTCTTTTAGATAACGAGACAGCCTTCGTCATCTGGACGACAACCCCTTGGACATTACCAGCCAACTTAGGTATTTCAGTTAATCCTGATTTTACGTATGTTGAAGTGAAGGCAGACGGTCGTAAATTTGTAATTGCTAAAGATTTATTAGCAACAGTTAAAGAAGCGGTTGGTTGGGAAGAAGTAGAAGTCTTGCGAGAATTTTCTGGTGAAAAATTAGATCGTATGACAGCTCAACATCCATTCTATGATCGAACATCACTTGTTATGCTAGGCGACCATGTGACGCTAGATGCCGGGACTGGCTTAGTTCATACCGCACCAGGACATGGTGAAGATGACTATATTGTTAGCCGTAAATATGATTTACCTGTTATTTCTCCTGTTGACAGCCGTGGGGTCTTTACAGATGAAGCACCTGGTTTTGAAGGAATTTTCTATGACAAAGCGAATCCAATGATTACTGAGTTATTAGAAGAAAAAGGCGCGTTATTAAAATTAGATTTCTTTACGCATAGTTATCCACATGACTGGCGTACCAAAAAACCAGTTATTTACCGTGCAACGCCACAATGGTTTGCTTCAATCTCTAAATTCCGTCAAGATATTTTAGATGAAGTTGAGAAAGTTGACTGGCTAATTCCTTGGGGAAAAACACGTTTGTATAATATGATTCGTGACCGTGGTGATTGGGTAATTTCTCGCCAAAGAGCGTGGGGTGTACCATTACCGATCTTCTATGCTGAAAATGGGGAAGCCATCATTACGCCAGAAACAATTGAACATGTAGCGAATTTATTTGCAGAACATGGATCAAATATCTGGTTTATGCGTGAAGCAAAAGAGTTACTACCAGCAGGCTTTACACATCCAGGTTCACCAAAAGGCGAGTTTACTAAAGAAACAGATATCATGGACGTTTGGTTTGACTCAGGTTCTTCACATGAAGGGGTTTTACGAGAAAGAGAAGAGTTAACTTTCCCAGCAGATATGTATTTAGAAGGTTCTGACCAATATCGTGGTTGGTTTAACTCAAGTATTACAACAAGTGTTGCTATCAATGGGGTAGCGCCTTATAAATCAATCATTTCTCAAGGGATGGTTCTCGATGGCGAAGGCCGTAAGATGAGTAAATCGTTAGGCAATACTATCTTACCTGAAAAAGTTATCAACCAAATGGGTGCAGATATCTTACGCTTGTGGGTAAGTAGTGTTGACGCGGAAGCCGATGTGCGTGTCTCAATGGATATCTTAAACCAAGTATCTGAAGTGTACCGGAAAATCCGTAATACTATGCGTTTCTTGCTAGCGAATACGAGTGATTTTAATCCAGCTGAGCATACTGTAGCTTATGCTGATTTACGTTCTGTAGATAAATACATGACGGTTCGTTTAAATCAAGTCATTCAAGAAATCCGTGAAAATGGTTATGAAAAATATAATTTCATGCATATTTATCGGACAGTTATGAACTTCTTAACTGTGGATCTATCTTCTTTCTATTTAGACTTTGCGAAAGATGTCGTTTATATTGAAGCAGAAAATGATTATCAACGTCGTTGTATGCAGACTGTTTTCTACCAAACATTGGTTTCATTAACAAAACTATTGACACCAATTATTCCACATACAGCGGAAGAAATTTGGAGTTTCTTACAAGAAGAAGAAGAGTATGTGCAATTAGCTGAATTCCCAGGTTACGAAACGTTTACTAATGAAGAAGAATTGATGGATACATGGGCAGCCTTTATGGATTTCCGTGACAATGTCTTAAAAGCGTTGGAAGAAGCTCGTCATTCTAAATTAATCGGTAAATCGTTAGAAGCCAAAGTGACCGTTTATCCAAATGAACAAATTCGTCAATTAATGACAGCTGTTGATGCAGATATTGCTCAATTACTAATTGTTTCCGACTTTGAAGTATCAAAAGAAGTAGCACCTAGTGAAGCTGTTCAATTTGAAGACATGGCTATTTTAGTTGAAAAAGCAGAAGGCGAAACGTGTGACCGTTGTCGTTCCGTTCGTCAAGATGTCGGCTCAGATGAAAAATTACCAACACTTTGTGGCCGTTGTGCACACATTGTTGAAGAAAATTATCCAGAAGCGGTTGCTGAAGGATTCGAATAAACAAGGAAAAAAGAGTGGTACATGTTATGTAGTGACCCCAAAAAGTTAGACTTTTTATGAGGTCGGGACAGAAGTGTTTAACTCCGAAAAATAAGAAGAAACTTCCGAAAATTGTTCTTTAATTTTTGGAGAATTTCGGCTTATTTCCGAAGGAGTTGCTTCTGTTCCCGCCGTTTATAAGTTTTTGAGCGTGGAGCAAAAATCCAAAGTGATTTTTGTCCCACGTTCATTTTTTATGCAGTTTTAAAATCAGAATATTCTAAATATTCTTGACAATATTTCGCTTCTAAATTATAATTAGGTAACCTAAAAAGGAGTGTGATTATTTTGAAAAAATTAGTTTTTGGGATTGTTATGTTTGGTTTTGTTGGAGTATTGTCGAGTCAAAATGTACATGCAGCGGAGGAATCTATTAATAGTGATGGAAATGTTCAAGTAAATTCTGAATTTGAGATAGAAGATGATGAGTATTATTATGTTTTTGACAGCGGGAATGAAGTACCCTCGTTAGCCAGAACATGGTCTCAAGCAACAAGTTGGAGTATTGTAAGAGGTACTAGAACTTATCTTGGCACTGAAACTCATAAACGGGGAATAACGCTTAGTGCAACTGTTCCTGTAGGTCCTGTGAGTGTTAAAGCAGAAGCTACTTATTCGGCTAGTGGCAAGTTTAGAAAATATAGACAATATGCAAGAATTACAGTGAGGTATAATGTTTATAGAAAGGTCGATAATCGATATGTAGCCACTAGAACAGCAGTAGCTAATACATCTTACATTTCATATGTAGCTATTTAATTTAACTATGCAACTAAAATATAAAAAAATCAGTTATCTTTTTTTCTTCAGTTATTTTAGTTTTATTCTACCAAGATTAGGGACTCCATTCTTTTACTTAGTAGATAATCAATACCAAGTATATCAAAGTTGTGTTTACTTGTTGGTAGCTGGATTCTTTTTTTATAGAGAACTCTTAAATCAGCTACGACTAATTAATAAAAAAAGATTGTTTTGTTTGATTATTGTTTACCTAATTGGTGAGGGCATGATTTATCTTGGCTTAAATAGTACATTGAATCATTCATTATCCAAAATCTGTTTTGATGAATGGATTCCTTCGTTTTCTAGGGCTTTTGAAGTACTTATCTTTGCACCAATCATAGAAGAACTAGTCTATAGATATTGTTTGATTCCGCCAAAAAAAGGTTTTCTTAAGTATCTTATGATTGTCATCAGTAGTTTTGTCTTTGCATATATGCATGCAGAAGTCAATGGAATCGATGGTCAACTTATTTTGTTATTACCTTATTTTAGTGCAGGGATTTTATATGGTGTCTTATATGGCTATTATCAAAATATTTGGTATTCCATTAGTGCTCATTTTACTTGGAATCTAATGGTTATATTGCTCACTTATTTACACTAAAAAAAGATCCGCTAGTCGTTAACTAGCGGATCTTTTTTGGCTTATTTATTGATCAAGTTGACCGCGGTCACGGTACCAGTTATCTGGTTGCCATTCCCAAGTAAAGCCATCTTTTTCTAATAAGTCGAAGGCAGCTTGCGGGCCCATTGTGCCAGCGGCATAATTAGGGAAAGAAACGTCTGTTTTATCCCAAGCATGTCGAATAATGTCAACAATGCGCCAAGATTGGGCAACTTCGTCCCAATGAGAGAAGTTTGTACTATCGCCATTTAGGCAGTCTAATAGAAGTTTTTCGTATGCTTCTGGACTATTTTCAGTCATTTCAGCACTTTGACGGAAATCAAGTTTCACTGGAGTTGTATTGAACCCTTGACCGATTTCTTTTCCATTTAAGGTTAATGAAAATCCTTCAGTTGGTTGGATATAGATAGTTAAAACATTCGGTGGTAAATCGGTTTTATCGCATTCTTCACACGTATCATCTTTGAAGACATTAATAGGTACTTGTTTAAAGACGATGTTAATGCGTGTGCCTTTTTCAGTTAATCGTTTACCTGTGCGAACATAGAAAGGGACGCCAGACCAACGGAAATTATCAATTAAAAATTTACCAGCAACAAAAGTTTCAGTGGATGAAGTTTCTGCCACATTCGGTTCATCACGATAGGCTGCAAATGTTTGATCAGCTAGCTGACCTTCGCCGTATTGGCCACGCACGAAATTTTGAAGGGCTTCTTCTTCAGAATAAAGGCGGATGGCACGTAAAGCTTTTACTTTTTCAGTCCGAATTTCTTTTTCAGAAAAGGCAACAGGAGGCTCCATCGAAAGCAATGCAACGACTTGTAAAATATGATTTTGAACCATATCTTTTAGTGCGCCACTGTGGTCGTAATAGCCGCCACGATCCTCGACACCTAAGCTTTCAGCGAAGGTGATTTGGACATTATCAATGTAACGATTGTTCCATTGTGATTCAAAAATATTATTGGCAAAACGAATGGCTGAAATATTTTGGATCATTTCTTTGCCTAAGTAATGGTCAATTCGGAAAATATCTTGTTCAGGAAATGCAGCACGAATTTCTTCATTTAATTCGTAGGCAGATTCATAATCAGAACCAAATGGCTTTTCGATAATTAGACGATCAAAGCCTTCTTCCGAAATAATATGTTGTGATTTCAAGTGATTAACAATGGTTCCAAAGAATTGAGGGGCCATAGCTAAATAGTAAACATGATTGCCTTCTAAGTGGTATTGTTCATTTAGGCGATCAGATAATTCTTTTAAGGTATTATAATGTTCCGTATCATTCACATTATGTGATTGGTAATAGAAATGACTAGAAAATTCAATTGCCTCTTCGGCCGTAGGATTTAAGTCTTGAATGGTTTCACGAACGATTTCACGATAGTATTCGTCTGTCCATTCCCGACGTGCGGTACCAATCACCGCAAAACGCTCAGCTAATAATCCTTTTTTATATAAGCGGAACAGGGAAGGATACAATTTGCGTTTGGCAAGATCACCTGTCCCCCCGAAAATAGTAAATAATGCTACTTTTTCATTCATTAGTTTTCCTCACTTTCTCTAATCAACGGCTCAACAAAAATTGTGTTTGCTGCTTTAAAGCTGACGGATAGCTCTTTGTTTTCATTATAAATGGTGATCGGTCCTTCATATGCAGCAATTTCTTTAATCGTATATTCTTCTTGAATATTTAAATCAATGGAAACTAAATAATCCAGTAATTCTTTTTCGTCTAAGACACGTGCAATCCGAACTTTTGTGCCAACAGGGTAGTCTGTTAACGTTTGGCGTTTCTCCTCATGAATGGGTTGATTATCTTCGGGAATAACACCACCGTGTGGACAAAATTCTGGATGATTTAAATAATCCGCTAAACGGTTCACAAGCGTCTGTGAAGTAACATGTTCTAAAACTTCTGCCTCTTCGTGCACATCATTCCAAGTGTAATTTAAGTGCTCTACTAAAAAGACTTCCCAGATTCGGTGTTTGCGAATTAACGTACTCGCTTTTTTTAAGCCTTTTTCAGTTAATTGTACCCCTTGATAAGGAGAATGCTCAACCAAATCTTCTTTTACTAACTTTGAAATCATCTCACTAACCGAAGCTGCCGAAACATCGAGTCCAGAAACAATTTGTTTATTATTCACTTTAACTTCGTCGCCACCTAATTCAAAAATTAATTTTAAATAGTCTTCGCGATTTGGTGTCATAGGGGCTCATCCTTTCAAAAAAACATCATCCTAAGTTTATCAGAAAAAGGCGCATTTGACTATTTAATAATATTCAAGTTGTAAGAAAACTTTCTGAATGCTTTTGCAAGGGATGTAAAAAATAAATCACCCACCGCACATACTTCGTTTTATGTGTCGTGGGTGATTTATTAATTGTAAATGGCCCGTTCTAGTGTGTAGGTTTCATCGTCGGCTTCATCGTAAAGCGTCGCAGGGACACCATTTTCACATTGAATGATTAAATGGTAACCTAACTTATCTAAGATAACTAAGCGTTTAGGGGTTAATTCAACAAGCAAGGCATGCGTTTGTTTGCCATCAATGAAAACATTGAAAGATGAGGTGATTTCTAAGGTGTGTTGCGTGGCTTTCTTCACGTCCACAAACCACCAATGCCCAGTATAGTTGTGTTGAAGCTCCTGTGGGGAAGGGAGCTGTTTATTTTTTTTCCAGAGGATAGAGCCTGCTAATCCAGTAAGTAAAGATGCACCAACCAAGAAAGTCCAATGTTTTTTCAAAGAAATTCCTCCTAACCTTCATTTTCATTTATTCGTCTTCGTTACCTTTATTATATAGAACTTGTCTAAAATATTCGACTAAATCGCTGAGAATTGACAAATATTTAATGATTGACACAAGATAGTAAAATTGTTGGTTTTGGTCTATACTTTTCTTTGTTTTTTTATGGTATAGTGTGTAAGAAAGGAAGTCTGTGTATGAAGTACCCGAATGTCCAGCTTGCTTATTTTATCGAACGACCCAATCGGTTTATTGCACACTGTCGTTTAATGGAAACGAATGAAGAAGTAATCACACATGTCAAAAATACTGGCAGAGGGAAAGAAGTTTTTTTACCAGGTGCTGTTGTGGCGCTTAGTTATCAACCATCGCCTAAAAGAAAAACAGATTACGATTTGATTGCAGTAAAAAAAGGTTCTTTTTGGATTAATATTGATAGCCAAGTACCGAATACATTAGTCAATGAAGCGTTAAAAAATGGTCAAATTGTGCTTCCTGGTTTAGTTGGTACGATCCAAACTGTTAAACGTGAGCAACGATTTGCACATTCAAAATTTGATTTTCTAGTGGAAACGGATGCAGACGAACAAGCTTTTGTCGAAGTGAAAGGCATGACTTTAGAAAATAAAGGCATCGGTGCTTTTCCTGACGCGCCAACACTTCGTGGCTTGAAGCATGTCACTGAACTAATGGCTGCAACTAAAGCGGGTTACCGCTGTTACGTTTTGTTTGTGGTCCAATTTGAAGAAATTAAGCAAGCAACGATTCACCAAGAGATGCAACCTGCCTTTGCTGAAAATCTGGGTGCTGCAATTGATCAAGGTGTGCAAGTCCTTGCTTACAATTGCCACGTAACACCAGCAACGATTGAACTTAAGTCACAGGTAACCTTTGATTTATTACAGGCATTTGATGATCCTAATAAATAACTTGAAGAACTCCTAGCGCTTTAAGTCAGGGTAATTACGTGACTTTTGTACGAGAGATTACTATTATAAAGAGAGTAAATAAACAAAAAATGGAGGTTTTTGATTATGATACATTTAGGCGTAATTGGTACCAATTGGATTAGTCATCAATTTGTTGCAGCAGCTTTAGAAACGGGTGCGTACGATTTAACGGCTGTTTATTCTCGGAAACTAGCAACGGCACAAGAATTTGGTTCTCGCTATGGGGATGTGGAATATGCAATTGATTTAGAGACGTTTTTTGGTATTGCACATATGGATACGGTTTATATTGCCTCACCAAATTCATTACATTTTGAACAAGCGAAACAAGCAATTTTAGCGAAAAAAAATGTAATTGTTGAAAAACCAGCTTTTTCAACACCTGATGAGATGGCAGAAATTATTGAATTAGCGAATAAAAATCGTGTGTATTTCTTTGAAGCGGCCCGTAATATTCATGAGCAAAGTTTCCAAAAAATTGCTGAATTATTGCCATTAAAAAACCAAATTTTAGGTGCGAATTTTACGTATATGAAATATTCTTCTCGCTATGATCAAGTATTAGAAGGCAAAGAGCCAAATATTTTTTCTCCTCATTTTTCTGGGGGAGCCTTAGCAGATTTAGGCGTTTATTTAGTTTATGCAGCCTTGGGCTGGTTTGGCGTACCAAAGGAAAGCCATTATTTTGCTAGTAAAATTGCAACAGGTGTCGATGGCTTAGGAACAATTATTTTACGTTATGATCAGTTTGACGTGACGTTAAACACTGGGAAAATTAGTGATTCTTTTGCCCCATCCGAAATTTACTTTGAAAACGGGACCTTGATTTTAGATAGTGTCAATGCTATTTCTTCGGCTGAGTACCATGATCGCGCACATGAAGAACGTGATGTCTTAGATATTCAAGTAGCCGATAATCCAATGATTGAAGAAGCCCGTGATTTTGCAGCAGTTTTAAATAACCCAACAGATAAGTATTGGGGCACCAAGTATGAAGAATGGGTTGAGCTTGCTCGAAATGTCAATAAAGTAGTCACTGATTTACGTCATAGTGCCGGCATTATTTTTGATGCTGATAAATAAGAATTAAGCGATAGGAAAGGAACAATATGAGATTTTTAGAACAACTTCCAGAGGCTTGGCAAGAACAGTGGCAAGTTTCTGGCTTTAACGAACCATCAACAATTCAAGAAAAAAGTTTTACGCCCCTTCGCGAAGGAGAAAATGTTTTAGGAATTTCGCCGACAGGAACTGGAAAAACACTTGCTTACATGCTGCCTTTACTCTTAACTGTTGAAAAAGGACAGGGAAATCAATTGTTGATTATTGCTCCATCTCAAGAATTAGCTATGCAAATTGCTGAAGTTGCTCGGACTTGGGCTAAGCCACTTCAATTAACGGTTCAAACGTTAATCGGCGGGGCAAATGTTTCACGCCAGATTGACAAGTTAAAAAAACGTCCTGAAGTGTTAATCGGAACACCAGGTCGGATTTTAGAGTTAATGAAGAATAAAAAAGTCAAAGCTCAGTTGTTAAAAACAATTGTAATGGATGAAGTTGATCAACTTTTCCAAGAGGAAGAGCTAAGTTTAACCAAGCAAATTTTGACACACACACCAACCGAATACCAACTTGTTTTTTATTCAGCGACTGCTGATCGTGTCGTGAATCAAGCGCAATCTTTAAGCCAAAAATTACAGGTGATTGATGTGACGGAAGAAGATACTTCAGCAGGTCAAGTCGCCCACTACTTTATTCGGTTAGCACCAAGAAAAAAAGCTGATTACTTACGTCGTTTGGCCCATACAGAAGCATTCAGAAGCATGGTCTTTTTCAATCAAGTTGCTGATTTAGGTGCAGCAGAAGAAAAATTAGTTTATGAGAATGTGCCGGCTATTGGTCTGGCTTCAGATCAAAGTAAACAGTTGCGTAAATTGGCGATCGATCAATTTAAAGCAGAACGAGTGAAGTTGTTATTAACCACGGATATTGCGGCACGGGGCTTAGATTTCACAGGGGTCCCTTACGTCGTAAACGTAGATGTTCCTTTAACCGAAGAGAGCTATATTCATCGTTCTGGTCGCGTTGGCCGGATGGGTGCACAAGGGGCAGTGATTACGTTTATCAACGATGGCACCAAAAGGGATTATCAACGTTTGATGAAACAATTGGCCATTCCTTATCAGGAAATCTTTTTATATGATGGTGCACTTCATGAACAGCCAAAAGCCAAAGATGAACTAGAAAAAAAGAACGTAGTCAAAGATACGTATTCAGAAAAAAAGAGTACGAAAGAAAGAAAACCAGAAACAGTAAATTCTGTTGTCAAAGAACCACAAGAAACACGCAAAAAGAAGAAAAACAAAAAGAAAAACACGAAAAACAAAGGAGCTCGTAAAGCGAAGAAATAACGCTTTACGAGCTTCAAGCAGAACGTTGTATCGAGGAGGATTCCATGAAATCTCGGAAGGAAGAAATCTTAGCGTTACTTCAAAAAAATGAAACTGGCTTAACGGCAGGAGCGGTAGCAGAACAGTTAATGATTGATCGCAGTAATGCCAGCCGTTATTTAAATGAATTATTCAAAGAAAAGAAAATTACTAGAAGTACTGGACGTCCTGTTATCTATTCAGTGCCAACAATCAATGAAGGAGAACAAGTCCATGTAGATGAGTCCACCTCTGTTAGTTTTGACACATTAGTAGGTGCCAATGATTCTTTAAAAGTGAGTATTCAGCAGGCCAAGGCGGCTATTTTATATCCACCAAGAGGTTTGCATACGATTATTTTTGGGAAAACAGGAACAGGGAAATCTCTTTTTGCTGAATGTATGTACCGTTTTGCCATTGATTCAAAAACCTTAGATGAAGATGCCCCTTTTGTCTCTTTTAATTGTGCTGATTATGCACAAAACCCACAATTATTATTTGGTCATATCTTTGGCGTAAAAAAAGGTGCCTATACTGGTGCGAATGAAGATAGTCCAGGCTTAATGGCAAAAGCAGATGGCGGGATTCTCTTTTTAGATGAAATTCATCGCTTACCGCCAGAAGGTCAAGAAATGCTCTTTACGTTTATTGATAAAGGCGTGTACCGTCCATTAGGCGAAAGTGGTCAAACCTATGAAGCCTCTGTTCAAATTATTGGTGCGACAACGGAATCCTCAGAAAACTTTTTAACCACTTTCAATCGGCGGATTCCGATGTCGATTACATTGCCATCTTTAGATGCACGGACGCTAGATGAGCGTTATGCCATCATTTCGTTATTTATTCAGCAAGAGGCAACACGTTTGGGCCAGCAAATTGATATCGAACGCGAAGCAGTTTTGGCGTTCATGTTATACGATGCAGAAGGAAATATTGGTCAGGTGAAGCGGGACTTAAAATTAGTTTGTGCTAAGTCATTTCTTTATTATCGGACGCACAATTTAGAACATTTGGTTATCCGTAAACGGGATTTGTCGTTACCTGTCCAAAAAGGATTATTAAAAATTAAAGAAGTACCTGAGCGCTTGGATCAATTTGTCGATAGTAAAAGTAATTATTTATCTTTCCAGCCAGGTACCAACAAAATTGTTTGGTCGCAAGATCCAGCTAGAGACATGCAAGTTTACAATGAAATCGAAGAAAAAGTCGCTGACTTGTCTGAAGCTGACTTAGAAAATGTTGATTTAGAAGAATTGATTTCTAAAGATATGAATGCGTATTTTAAAAATTATGTCGAAGAATTAACCCAACATTCTTTACATAAGGAGTTATTACCAGAAGCTATTTGGGACTTAACGAATCGTCTTTATGATATCGCAGAAGAGCGTTTGGAACACACGTACAACGAAACAGCACGCTTTGCCTTTGCGCTTCATTTACAAAGTACGATTGAACGTGTCAAAGAAGGTCACGTGATTGTCCATCCTGATTTAAATAATGTCCGTAAAAATATGAAAAAAGAATTTCAAGTAGCCTTAGATTTATCTTCTATTATTGAAGAAGAGAACAACATAGAGATTCCTTTCGATGAAATTGGCTTTATTAGTATGTTTTTATCTATTAATGTCGGTAAAGAAGAAAGAACTCCAGAAAATAATGTTGGTGTGTTCGTCTTAATGCATGGGGATTCTACTGCCTCAAGTATGTTGAAAACCGCCCAAGAACTTTTAGGAACGTCAATCGGAACAGCGATGAATATGCCGTTAACGATGGAAGTTCAAACAATGTATGAACAATTACGAAACCAAGTAATTACGCAAAAAGAATCGTTAAATAATGGGATTTTATTACTGACCGATATGGGTTCATTAAATTCGTTTGGAAATATGTTGTTTGAAGAAACAGGTATCCGAACGAAGGCGATTACAATGACGAGCACAATGATTGTCTTAGAAGCTATTCGAATGGCAAGCGTGGGACGAAGTTTAGAGGACATTTACCAAAATATTCAACTTTCTTTTGAAAGCGTTGTGAGAGAACAATTTCGCTCTAGTCTGCAAAAACGTCAAAACGTAAAAAAAGCAGTAATCGTGACGTGCTTTACAGGAGAAGGGGTCGCCGCAAAACTATACCAACGAATCTTACCCGTTATTGATGAAACAAAAGTAGAACTGATTCAAATGCAATTTATTGAACGAGAAACGTTTAAAAAGCATATCGACAACTTGATGGAAGAATATGAAATTAAGGCCATTGCGGGAACTGTGGATGTTGAATATCAAAATATTCCCTTCTTTTCCGTCTATGATATTTTTGATGATGAAAAATTAAATGTATTGAAACGGATTGCTAGTGATGAAGTGGCAATTGATACAATTGTTCATTCACTAAGTGGCGTCATTACTTCTGTGGACTCCTTACAAAAATTAATTCTCATGTTACAAAAAACAGTTCATCAAATACAAACAGACATGCATATTATTGTTGAACCAGGGGTGGATGCCGGAATCATGATTCATTTGGCTTTTCTGGTAGATGCTTTAATTAAAGGAGAAGAAACAAGAAATTTTCCAAACTTAGCGGAATATGTTAAAACACATCGTTTAGAAATCGATGTCGTACGCACGAATTTTATGTTAATTGAACGGGCGTATCGTGTGACGATTCCAGAAGCGGAAGTTGCGCATGTTACCCAAATGTTTTTAGAAAATGAAATTAAAAGTAAACAATAATAAATAAAAAAACATCAAGAAATGAGAAAACGCTCTCTTTTTTCTTGATGTTTTCTTTTTGTAAGTTACACACAATTTCATGTGTGTAAGCGTTTTCTTTTAGTGTGTGCACGCTTTTTTTGATGGTGAAAGCTGTTATATCAGTATTTTAATGAGGAAAAAACTTGGCACAATTATTGCTATAAATAAAGTGTATAACGTCATAATTTTTAAGGAGATGAAGAAAAAATGGCAAAAAAAACAATTATGTTAGTTTGTTCCGCAGGAATGAGCACGAGTTTATTAGTAACAAAAATGCAAAAAGCAGCAGAAGATCGTGGCATGGAAGCAGACATCTTTGCAGTATCGGCTTCTGAAGCAGATACAAACTTGGAAAATAAAGAGGTGAATGTTTTACTTTTAGGTCCACAAGTTCGTTTCATGAAAGGGCAATTTGAACAAAAATTACAACCAAAAGGGATTCCTTTAGATGTAATTAACATGGCAGATTATGGCATGATGAATGGCGAAAAAGTTTTAGATCAAGCAATCTCATTAATGGGATAAGGAATTAAAACGTTTAGGAAAAGTGAATAGCAAATAAGGATAGTGCATGTTACCAAAGGTTTTGTTTTGTACGCTCGATTCATTCGTTTAATGAGGCTACTGCCTTTTTAATAAATATAAATGGATACAGGAGGAATAAAAATGAACGGATTAATGGCATGGATGGAAAAATATATCTTACCAACTGCCGCAAAAATTGGTGCACAGAAACATCTGGTGGCACTAAGGGATGCTTTTATTGGTACATTACCTGCGACAATGGCTGGATCAGTCGCCGTAATGATTAACGCAATTATTCGAGATCTTCCCCAAGAGTTTGTCTCAACTTATGCGGCAAGTTTGGAAGCAGACAAAGGTATTTTTGCAGTATTGAATGTCATCATTGGGATTAATGGTTTTGTTTGGAATGGTACATTGGCTATCGCTGGTTTGATTTTCGCTTTTTCTTGGGGCTATAACTTAGCGAAAGCATACAATGTGAATGAGCTAGCTGGTGGGATTGTCAGTTTAGCTACCTTAATTTCAGGTGTTGCTTTTGCACCGAATAACACAGCTGAATTAGCTGTAAAAGTGCCAGAAAAGATTGCCAACGCAATTAATGGGGCAGAAATTGGTGCGTCAATTGCTAATAATCAATTGACTGTCAATCCATGGGGTTGGTTAAATCTCAACCATCTAAATGGTAACGCTTTCTTTACGGTGATGATTATGGGCGCTTTATCAACCATTATTTTTTGTAAATTAATGCAAGCGGATTTAACAATAAAAATGCCTGATTCTGTTCCGCCAGCAGTTTCAAAAGCGTTTGCGGCAATTTTACCAGCAACAATCGCGTTGTATGTCGTAGCGATTATTAACTTTACGGTGTCAAAACTTTCAGGCGGTCAATTATTAATTGACTTAATTCAAAAATATATCGCGGAACCGTTCCTTGGGTTATCACAAGGACTAGGAGCTGTGTTAATCGTAACAGTTTTTGTTCAAATTTTCTGGTTCTTTGGTATTCATGGGCCAAACGTTTTGGCACCAGTTCTTGAAGGAATTTGGGGACAAGCACAATTAATCAATATTGATATTTTCCAAAAAGGTTATGAAGGAAAAACAGGAACAGCTGCGGTTTTAGCCGCTATTGACGACGGTAAAGCCTACATGTGGGTCCGTGGTTCGTTTGATGCTTTTGCTTGGTTTGGTGGTTCAGGCGGTACAATCGTCCTAATTATTGCAATCTTGTTATTCTCCAAACGAGCAGATTATTTAACAGTCGGTAAATTATCATTAGGACCTGGGATCTTTAATATCAATGAACCGATTATGTTTGGTTTACCAGTTGTTCTGAATCCAATTATGTTTATTCCATTTGTAATTGCGCCATTAGTTGCTACTACAATTGGCTGGGTTGCAACGTATCTTGGGCTAGTCGCCCCAGTTTCTCAACAAGTCGCATGGGTGACACCGCCGTTGCTATTATCTTTCTTAGCGACAGGTGCCGACTGGCGCGCACCAATCGTAGCGTTGGTATGTATGGTAGTCACTTTCTTGATTTGGACACCGTTTGTTATCGCTGCTAACAAAATGGATCCTGCATTAGGCGAAAGTGAGCAATAGGCAATAAAAACAGCAATTACTTGTATAGAAAGGAGCGAGCGGCATGATTTCGATTGCAAGTGCAATGAAGCAAGAGGAAATTATTACTTTACTAGAGGCATATCAAGGGGAAAATGAAACATTTGCTTTTAAAGAAAAGAATGGTATTAAGTTATTTTTTGAAGTTGAAGGAGACCCTGAAACTGCTGCACAAGTTGCAAAACAGCTGATTAAGGAACAACCTTGGGGTGGCGTTTTATACTTCCAAGCAACGGTAGTCTAAAAAGATAGGATGGATGAAAATGATTAGAAATGGATTATTTTTATGTAGTATTGGCTTCTTGATTGTTTTGTATTCGTTGAATCCCAGCTCCTTAAACTATGATTTATTAAGTCTGACAACGGGGATTTTTTTCATTGGACTTGGTGGTTACCTGTTTTTTAAAGGAAAAAAAGTTGCTGAAGAAGAGGCGACAAAGGATGAGGTGAAACGGTAATGGAAATTACGAAAACATTAACTATTTCAGCAGATGAATTTTACACGCAATTAATGAATTCTGTTATTTTTGATATCCGTAAGCAAACAGGCAAAACTCTTACAAGAAAGCAGTTGCGTAAGTTTGAATATATCAAAGAATATAGTAAAAATAGTCGCGCGAAAATAGTTATTGAAGAAGCTGTAGAAAATAAGACCTATCAATTTCGAACATCCACAACTAAAAATGATTTCTCGGTGCGGTATGAGCTCCAGCCAATTGATGAAAAAAGCTGTGAACTGCGTTATACAGAAACAATGGTTTCTTATGGGGCGTTACAAAAACTGAATGATGCAGTATTAGGTATCTTTTTAAGTTATTTTAAAAAGAAACAGTTTTATAAAATGCTTAAAATGATGGAAACTGCTTAAAGGGAAAAAGCGGCTTTTGTCCAGTTGATTCTCTTCAGCTTTAGAAAGTGAGCGATGAGTCGTTTCGACTTATCGCTCACTTTTTTTGTTGCCCTATTATTTTGGAAACGCACACAAAAAAGCTGTGTGTAATCGTTTTATTTTTAGTGTGTACACGCTTTCTATGTTGAAAAACGTTGTCATATCAAGGTTTTCAATGTGTTAAAACTTGGCACGCTTCTTGCTTATATAAAGGTGTAAAGCAAAACAAAGAGAATTTAGGAGATGAAGGAAAATGGCAAAAAAAACAATTATGTTAGTTTGTTCCGCAGGAATGAGCACAAGTTTATTAGTAACAAAAATGCAAAAAGCAGCAGAAGATCGTGGCATGGAAGCAGACATCTTTGCAGTATCGGCTTCTGAAGCAGATACAAACTTGGAAAATAAAGAGGTAAATGTTTTATTATTAGGCCCACAAGTTCGTTTCATGAAAGGGCAATTTGAACAAAAATTACAACCAAAAGGAATTCCTTTAGATGTCATTAACATGGCAGACTATGGCATGATGAATGGCGAAAAAGTTTTAGATCAAGCAATTTCATTAATGGGATCATCAAACTAGAGCAGAAAATGGGGTAGAGGTAATGGACGGACAACAGAACTTAGAAGCAATCATGGGTTTAATCATGTATGGCGGAAATGCTAAAAGCGATGCAATGGAAGCGATTGCCGCAGCAAAATCGGGGGATTTTGAATTAGCAGACAAAAAAATTGCAGATGCAGAAGAATCACTTGTACATGCACATCATTCGCAAACAGGAATGTTAACAGAAGAAGCAAAAGGCAATAACATGCAAGTAACATTGTTAACAGTGCACAGTCAAGATCATTTAATGACTGCGATTGCATTTACAGATTTAGCAAAAGAAATTATCGATCTTTATCGCCGTATTGATAACGAGTAATCTCGTTGTCAATGCGTCTTATAAGAAAAACGCGCTTGAGAAAGCGTTAATTAGGAGGAATAACAATGGACGGATTTGTTCAATGGATGGAGAAACACTTTATGCCGAAAGCGTCAGTAATCGCAGCGCAACGGCACTTGGTAGCAATTCGTGACGCGTTTGTCGTAACGATGCCATTAATGATTTTAGGGGCTTTGGCGGTATTAATTAATAATATTCCAATTCCAGGATATGAGGACTTTTTAAACAAAATTTTCCCAATGATGTATAACGATGCACCAATTTGGAAAAGCTTTGGTGGCAACATTTGGAACGGTACATTCGCAATCTTTGCCGTTTTAGTAGCCTTTTTAGTAGCACACAATTTAGTTAAATCTTATGGAAAAGACGGCATTGCAGCCGGTACAGTTTCTGTAGCTTCATTCTTCGCAGTTGGCGGCTTAGAAGGCATGGGCGCAACTGGATTATTTATTGCTTTGATTATTGCACTTATTTCAGGAGAACTATTCCAACGTTTATCTGGCAATCCTAAATTAGTTATCAAAATGCCTGATGGTGTACCACCAGCAGTAGCAAAATCATTTGCGGCATTATTACCAGCAATGATTACAATCAGTTTATTTAGTTTAATTACATCAATTCTATTTGCTTTAGGAATTGACAATATCGTTATTTCATTCTATGAAGCAGTTCAACAACCATTTATGGGACTTGCAAACAGCTACCCATCAGCATTATTGTTAGCTTTCATTACACCATTCTTGTGGTTCTTTGGTTTACATGGTGCCAACATGGTTGACCCATTAATGCAAACAATCAACGTACCAGCGATTGATGCGAACATTAAAGCTTTAGAAGCAGGTAAAGCAATTCCTTATATTGTAAACAAACCTTTCTTTGATTCATTTGTAAACTTAGGTGGAACAGGAGCAACATTAGGTCTGTTAATTGCTATCTTTATCGTAGGTCGTCGTAACAAACCATACAAAGTCATTACAAACTTAAGTTTAGCACCAGGACTATTTAATATTAATGAACCAGTCATGTTCGGTTTACCAATTGTTTTAAACCCAATTATGTTTATCCCATTCATTTTAGTCCCAATGGTTCTTGTAACTGTTGCGTATGTGGCGACAGCAACTGGTTTAGTACCAGCTGCAACCTTTATGCCACCTTGGGTAACACCACCAATTATTGGCGGATTTTTAGCAACGAAGAGTATCGCCGGCGGAGTTTTAGCAGCTGTTAACTTATTGATTTCTATTTTGATCTACATGCCTTTCGTAAAAGTAGCAACAGATCAATACTTGAAACAAGAAGCAGCCGCAGAAGCAGCTGAGTAAAAAATCGAAGGATTGAATCGTCCGGACTCTTACGGAGGGTTCAATCCTTTTTTTAATGATTAAATCGTAAAGGAGCAAACAACATGAAATATCAATTTCCAGAAAATTTTTGGTGGGGTTCTGCAGCCAGCGGTCCTCAAACAGAAGGCGTTTTTGAAGGTGATGGTAAAGGTCAAAATATTTGGGATTTTTGGTATCAAGAAGCGCCAGAAAAATTTTTTCAACAAGTCGGTCCAGATAAGACCTCACAATTTTATAAAAAATACCAAGAAGATATTCAGTTAATGAAAGAAACGGGACATAACTCTTTTCGAACATCCATTCAATGGAGCCGTTTAATTCCAGATCCTACAACAGGGAAAGTCAATCAAACAGCAGTTGATTTTTATAATCAAGTGATTGATGATTTATTAGAACACGGGATTGAGCCCTTTATGAACTTGTATCATTTTGATATGCCGATGGTACTTCAAGAAAAAGGCGGTTGGGAAAGCCGTGAAGTGGTTGATTTGTATGTTGACTTTGCCAAAACCTGTTTTGAATTGTTTGGCGATCGCGTGAAAAAATGGTTTACGCACAATGAACCAATTGTACCAGTTGAAGGTGGTTATCTCTATGGCTGGCATTATCCTGATAAAGTGAATCTAAAAGAAGGGATTCAAGTACTCTATCATGAAGCTTTAGCTAGTGCCAAAGCGATTGCCGTCTATCACTCTATGAACTTATCAGGTGAAATTGGCATTATTTTAAACTTAACGCCGACTTATCCTCGTGATGAGCACAACGAAGCCGATGTAAATGCGGCTAAATTTGTCGATGGTTTCTTTAACCGTTCGTTTTTAGACCCGGCTGTTAAAGGTCATTTTCCAGAAGATATGGTTGCTTGGGCGAAAGTAAATGACTTATTGCCAGAAACAACGCCAGAAGATTTAGCAATAATTGCTGAAAATACTGTGGACTTATTAGGAGTAAACTACTATCAACCACGTCGTGCCAAAGCAAAAGAAACACCTGTTGAAACACGACCAGAAGGCTTACTTCCAGAAGATTTTTATGATGTTTACGATATGCCTGGCAAAAAAATGAATCCTTACCGTGGCTGGGAAATCTACGAAAAAGGTATTTATGATACATTAATGAATTTAAAAGAAAATTATGGCAACATTCGCTGCTACATTTCAGAAAATGGCATGGGCGTAGAAGGAGAAGAACGCTTTGTCAATGAACAAGGAGTCATTGAAGATGATTATCGGATTGAATTCGTGCAGGATCACTTGAAATGGGTGCATCAAGCGATTCAAGAAGGTAGTAATGTTCAAGGATATCATATGTGGACGTGTATGGATAACTGGTCTTGGCTTAATGCCTATAAAAATCGTTATGGCTTCATCGCTGTGGATTTAGATGATGATGCGAAACGGACCATTAAGAAAAGCGGTCGTTGGTTCAAAGAAATGACAGCAAATAACGGCTTTTAGAAAGAGAACCGTTTCTGTGATAAAATGAATTGATACAATGTGCGAGGAGGAAAGAAAATGACAACTAAAAGAGTCAAAAAAATGGGCAAAGAAGAAATGAAAGAGATGTTTGATCTTGTCATCTATGCTTTTAATCAGGAACCCACGGCGGAACGCCAAGAACGTTTTGAAAAATTGTTGTCACATACGCAAAGCTATGGCTTCCTAATTGATGAGCAATTAACAAGTCAAGTGATGGCGACACCTTTTCAAGTGAATTTCCATGGTGTCCGCTATCCCATGGCTGGAATTGGCTATGTGGCTTCTTATCCAGAATATCGTGGTGAAGGCGGCATCTCTGCTATTATGAAAGAAATGTTGGCTGATTTAGCGAAACAAAAGGTTGCCCTTTCTTACTTAGCACCGTTTTCATATCCATTTTATCGTCAATATGGCTATGAACAAACATTTGAACAAGCAGAGTATACAATTAAAACGGAAGATTGGCCACGTGTTAAACGAGTTCCAGGTACCATTAAACGAGTTTCTTGGGCTGACGGTAAAGAGGTCATTAAAGACGTATACCTTGAAAATCAAAGAGCGCACTCTGGTGGTGTGATCCGTGAAACTTGGTGGCTGGATTATACGCTGAATCGTGCCAGTAAACCAAATAATCAAGCGATTTATTATTCGTCAGAAGGGAAAGCGGAAGGTTATGTGATTTATCGGATAGCTGCTGGCACCTTTGAAATCGTAGAATGGAACTATTTAACTAATACAGCTTTTAAAGCTTTAGCTGGGTTTATTGGCTCACATAGTGGTTCCGTTCAATCGTTCCATTGGATTAATGGTTTTGCTGGAAAAGATTTAAATGATTTAATGCCAACGCCAGCAGCTTCTGTAAAAATTTTACCTTACATGATGGCACGAATCGTTGAGTTACAAACATTTCTGGAAAAGTATCCATTTCAATCAGGAGAAAAAGAAACGTATTCTTTAGAGATTGAAGATTCCTATGGGCCATGGAATGAAGGCATTTGGACAATCACAATTGACGAACAAGGAAAAGCGACAGTGACTAAAGGTGCTGTGGAAAAAGAAGGGACTGCTGCTTTGAAAGCAGATATCCAAACGTGGACGCAACTATTCTTGGGCTATCGTTCAGCAGAGACGTTATCTTTTTATGAACGCTTGCAAGGAGACGCAACGACAGCTCAACGTTTAGGCCAACGTTTAGTCAAAGGCATGCCAATTTTAGAAGATTATTTTTAAAAGTGTGTTTATTCGCAAAAAATGACAGAACCTACTATAATAAAAATGTAAAAAGAATTATTTTAGAAAGGTGATGGGGACAATGGCGAAAACGAAACAAGAAAAAGTTGCACGCAATAATAAAATTGGGCAATATATAGCTATTGCGACAGGACTTTATTATTTAGGAAAAATGATTCTTGATCGGCGGCAAAAAAAATAATAGATAAACGAACGACGTGTTTCACTAAAAGAAAGTATCTCGCATAATTGTTTATGCGAGATACTTTCTTTTTGTCTATTGACAGATGTAGTGAAGACTTCTAAAATTAAAACAGATTGTTCTCGTAGCTCAGTAGGATAGAGCAACCGCCTCCTAAGCGGTAGGTCGCTGGTTCAATTCCAGTCGGGAACGTAAAAAGGCAAGTAAATTTAAGGGGGAAGACAGATGGCGATTACTATAAATATTTATTATAGTGGGACAAATGGACGTGCAAGAGAATTTGCCAAAGAAATGATTGCCAGCGGAATTGTAGAGGCGATTCGTGCAGAAAAAGGGAATAGTCGCTATGAATACTTTTTTCCAATGGACGATGAAGAAACAGTTCTGCTGATTGATAGTTGGACAGATCAGGAAGCATTAGACAAACACCACGCTTCTCCAATGATGACCCGTATTACGGAACTTAGAGAAAAATATGATTTGCATATGAAAGTAGAAAGATATGTATCAGATGTAACAGACCCCTTGACAAAAGATGCCGCGTTTATAAGAAAATAACCAGAGTACAATCATTGATCTTAAAATTTAGTGCTAGGAACATCAGCCGTTTCGACTGATGTTCCTAGCACTTTTTATCTTGTAAGGATGAATCATTTGTTACACACGTTAAATTAAAGAAGGACCATTTGTTCTTCAGTCACAGCCGGTTCGGTTAAAATTTTGGCTTGGGCAGCTGCGAGTTTCGCAATAGGTACCCGATAAGGTGAGCAAGAGATGTAGTTTAGGCCAAGTGTTTGGAAAAACGTGATGGATTGCGGATCACCTCCGACTTCTCCACATACGCCGATACTCATGTTTGGTTTAGTACGACGCGCTTTCTCTACAGCTAATTGAATCAGTTGACCAACACCTGTTTGATCTAGTGATTGAAACGGATCTTGGGTAATGATTTTCTTTTCCCGATACGTATTAATGAATTTACCGATATCATCACGAGAAAAACCATAGGTCATTTGTGTTAAATCATTTGTTCCAAAGCTGAAAAAGTCTGCTTCTTCTGCTAACTGATCCGCAATCAGACAAGCTCTAGGTAGTTCAATCATTGTCCCGATTTCGTAAGGGAAAGGAGTCATTTTATGTTCTTCAAAGAGACCGTCAATCGTTTCTTTTAAAATGCGTTTGAGATAGAGAAGTTCTTCTTTTTCGGCGATTAGAGGAATCATCACTTCTGGATAAACAGTAATTCCTTCTTTGACTAATCGAATGGCACTAGTAAATAAGGCTGTAACTTGCATTTTGTATATTTGTGGTTGGGTCACACCTAAGCGACAACCACGATGGCCCAACATTGGATTGGTTTCTTGTAACCGTTCAATTTGTTTGGCGATGGTCACTGGGAACCGTTGTAGTTGCTTCGCCAATAATTGAATATCATTCTTTTCATGAGGTAAAAACTCATGCATCGGCGGATCTAACAAGCGGACCACCATGGGCTTGTCTTGAACTACTTTCAGCATTTGATAAAAGTCTTCCTGTTGAAAATGAAGAAGTTGCTCCAACGCATAGGTTGCTTCCTTTTCAGACTCTGCTAAAATCAGGCGACGCATTTCCAAGACACGCTCTTCACCGAAAAACATATGCTCTGTTCGCGCTAAACCAATCCCCGCTGCGCCAAAACGGATAGCAGTCTCTAAATCTTGTGTAGTTTCTGCATTGGCACGAACAGTTAAATCAGCATATGCATCTGCCCAAGACAAGAGCTCTTGAAGGTCATCGTTATTATCAGCAGAAATTGTAGGAATTTCGCCAAGATAAATTTCCCCCGTTGAGCCATCGACGGAAATGATTGTTCCTTCTAAGATGACCTGTGGCCCGCAGTGTAGTTGTTTGGCTTCTTCATTGACGGTTAAACTTTCACAACCAGTCACACAGCAAGTTCCCATTCCTCGTGCGACCACAGCGGCATGAGAAGTCATTCCGCCACGACTGGTCACAATTGCTTCGCTTACAACCATGCCTTCAATATCTTCTGGTGAAGTTTCTTGACGAACAAGAATGACTTTCTTTCCTAGATTGGTCAGTTCTTTGGCTTTTTCTGCTGTAAAAACAATTTGGCCACTTGCTGCACCAGGACTAGCAGGAAGACCCATAGCTAAGCGTTCCATGTGTTGTCGTTTCTCTTGATCAAACACGGGATGAATTAATTGATCAATCGTATCAGGTGTCACACGCAACAGTGCTTCTTGTTTAGTAATGCGATTTTCTTTGGCTAAGTCTAAAGCAATTTTAACCGTAGCTGCGGCGGTTCGTTTCCCGTTTCTTGTTTGTAAAATATATAATTTTTCATTTTCAATGGTAAATTCAATATCTTGCATGTCACGATAATGATATTCTAAAAGTTCTGCGTAATGGCGAAAATCTTGATAAACTTTTGGCATAGTCAAACGTAAACGACGAATGGGTTCTGGCGTCCGAATACCAGCCACTACATCTTCTCCTTGCGCGTTCAAAAGAAACTCTCCAAACAGTTGATTTTCCCCTGTGACCGGATTTCTAGTAAAGACAACGCCAGTGCCACTGTCTAGTCCACGATTGCCGAAAACCATTTCTTGAATGTTGACAGCTGTACCTAAGTCATGTGCAATATGATGTAAGTTTCGATAAACCACCGCACGTTGATTATTCCATGAATCAAAAACAGCTTTGATTGCTTCAAAAAGTTGTGCGACAGGGTCTTGCGGGAAGACCACCTGATGTTGTTCAAAAACTTCTTGGTAGCGGACAATCAAGGCGAAATGATCTGCTTCTTGAAAAGCGATAATTTTTTTGTTTAGCTCTTGTTCCAAGCGCTCTTTTTGTTGGTCAAATAATTCTTTGGGAATGTGATAGACGACGTCTCCAAACATTTGAATAAGTCGGCGATAACAGTCAAAAGCAAAACCAGGAGAGGTTAAGGTCGCAAATTTTTTCACACGTTGATCATTTAAACCCAAATTTAAAATAGTATCCATCATACCAGGCATCGAGAAGGCAGCACCGCTGCGAACGGAAACTAAGAGAATCTCATTGTCCGAGGTAAAAGATTTGCCTGTTTCAGTTTCTAGGTTTTTAACCGCTTTCAAAATTTCTGATTGTAAGTGTTCTTCAAAGAAAGTAGCATCTGCCAAATAGTCCATACAGCAACGGGTTGTAATCGTGAATCCTTGCGGAATCGGCAAACCTAAGCGTGTCATTTCTGCCAAGTTTGCCCCTTTACCACCAAGAGTCTCTTTACCTTCATTGTGTGTTTCGTTAAAAGAATAAATAAACTTTTTCATGCGTGACCTCCGTTTAATATGTGTCTTATATGTTCAATAAACATCATAATAGACGGAAATAAGTTTGTCAATAGAAAAAGTTTCTTGTCAATATGTTGAAAAAACAATAAATATGTGTATAATTGTAAGCGAATGCACAATTTGTTTAAGAGGGATTGAGGAGGAAATGATGAAATTAAGTAAACGACAAGAGCAAATTATCGCTGTTGTAAAAGAGCATCAGCCAGTTAGTGGTGAACGCATTTCGGACATACTAACCGTTTCACGTGCGACATTGCGTTCTGATTTGTCTTTTTTAACACTTTCAGGAATTTTAAAAGCAAGTCCGAAAGTTGGTTATACTTACGAAAGTGATAATATGGAGGCTTTTTTCTTTTTTGATGTTTTTCAAACAAAAGTTCAGGAGATCATGAGTCCACCATTGATGGTTGCCCAAGACACCTCAATTCGAGATGCGATTACCAACTTATTTATGTATGATGTCGGTTCTCTTTATGTCATGGATGAAGCAAAAGAATTATTAGGGGTTTTGTCACGAAAAGATTTATTACGGGCCTCTTTAAATACAAATATTGATGGCACACCTGTTGCTGTTTGTATGACAAGAGTGCCACATGTGAAAACCTGCACACCAGAATTTACTATTCTTGAAGCTGCTGACACTTTGCAAAAATACGAAGTGGATTCTTTGCCAGTCGTTGAAAAAGAAAATCCTAAAAAAGTTATTGGAAAAATTACGAAAACGAAAATTTTAACCTATATTACGCAACAAGCGAAAGAAGCCGCACAAAACAGATAAGGGAGCTTAATTATGAAAAAAGAAATCATTGTTTATACTATTTCCGATTCACTTGGAGAAACATCACAAAAATTGTTAGCTGCAGCAAGCGCACAATATCCAGATATTTCTTTTCTTAATCGATACAATTTTTCTTTTGTCACAACAGAAGAAGAATTATTGGAGATTTTAAAAGATGCCTTAAAAGATAAAGCCTTAGTTGTCAGTACATTAGTCAGTAAACAACTAATCACAGCGGCGAAAGAATTTAGTGAACGAACAGGGTTGTTATATTTAGATTTAATGGCGCCATTTTTTGAATTAATTCAAGCGAAAGCCGGAGTAGATCCTATTGAAGAGCCTGGACGACGCCACCAACTAGATCGTGCCTATTTTGATAAAATCTCAGCGATTGAATTTGCTGTAAAATATGATGATGGCAAAAATCCTCAAGGGTTTCTTGATTCTGATATATTGTTGTTAGGCGTTTCGCGGACCTCAAAGACGCCAGTCAGTATGTATTTAGCAAATCAAGGCTACCGCGTTTCTAACTTACCATTAATTCCAGAAGTTCCATTGCCGCCAATTTTGGAAGAAATGGATCCACAAAAAATGATTGGTTTAGTTTGTTCGCCAGAAATATTAGGACAGATTCGTAGCAGTCGGTTGGCTTCCTTAGGTTTAGGTAATGAGACCAGTTATACCAATGTTGAACGGATTGAACAAGAATTAGCCTATGCCGAAGAAATTTTTGCGAAGTATGGTATCCCAGTGATTGATGTAACCGCAAAATCTGTCGAAGAAACAGCCTTTTTAATTAAAGAAAAACTAGATGAAAGAAATTAAAAAGCTTGGCAACCTCACTAAATTTCAGTGAAGTTGCCAAGCTTTTTATACTTAATTGGGCTTCTTTTTGTTAGTCAATATTTTTTTGATCGACAATGAGTAAAGCAATCATCACGTAGACAATCCAGCTACTTTTAGAATAAAGTGTATAGCGGGGTTGCCATTTGCTAGCAAATTTTTCCTTGTATTCGCGTAATCCTTGGAAGGAGTAGATTTCTGAACCAAATTCATAAATTAACGCAGCAATCCGTTCTTGAATAAAACTTTTTCTTGATTGACCAACGTTGGCTAACGGAGCCATCCCTAAATTGAAATAATGAATATTTTCTGTTTTCATATATTCAAATAAATGAATAAATAGGAAATCCATACTTCCAGAAGGGGCTTTTTCTTTATGGTGACGCATCAAGTCGATGGTACCAACTTCATTTGTGTAACTAGGAATGATATTAGCGAAAGAGACCATTTCTCCTTCAGCATTTCGGACAACAGCAATTGGGTTTCTTTGAAGATACGCTTCATCGAAAAATCCCAGTGAAAAGCCTTTTTCTTTTCGATTGTCTAACCAACTATCTGAAATAGCTTTTAATTCGTGCATTTGTTCGGCACTAAAAGGAGGTTGGAGTACGTCAAATGAATAGCCGGCTTTGGTAATTTTATTAAACACTGCTCGGGTGCCTTTGAATTTTTTCCCAGACATCGTAAATGTTTCTAGATTAACTAAGGCTTCTTCGCCCATTTTGATAAATTCGTAGCCATATTCGTGTAGTAACATCACGCTGTCCTCATTGGTTTCGTAAAAGACGGGGACATAGCCGAAACGATCTGTTTCTTTAAGGAATGCATCAATCGCCGCAGGAAAATCTTCTTTGTTCCCCGAAGGATTGCCCATCACAACACATTTATTATTAATGGTGTTGAATTGTAAAAAGACAGTCGGTTCTTCTTTGGGATATAAGAAAACCTGTTTATCATGAAGAAAGACAAGTTCACTGTCAATATTCCCGCCATAAGTTGTTAAGATATTATGCAAGATACTATCTTCTGGAAACTCACCCACTTGGTGTTTTTTCCCTTGGAGGTAGCGAACAAATAGAAAGTTAAAACTCATAACTAAGAGGATAGCGATAAATCCTGACAACCAGATCCGTTCGGAAGGGAACAAGAAAAATTCCACAAAATGATGACGATGGTGTGGGAAGTTCGGTAAATTATAAACACCAATTACCAGGTATAACAAAGTCAACAAGCCAAAGATAAACCCATCAATCGTCATCCACTCCCAAGAGTAAACCAGTTGTTCACGGTACAATTCTGATTTTGAAAAAATAACGATAAATAATAAAATAGCTAAATAGAAAATGGAAAACATACTAAAGTCAACAACAAATGAATACAAGATAGCACCAATTAATAAAATAATCGTTGGATAATAGGCTCTTTTAACACGATCAGCAATCCCACGTCCCATAATTAATAATGCAAAGCCTAAAACAATACTCGGAATTTGAATAATAATATGTGAACGGAAGGGGTTAATATCTCTTAACCAATGCACTTGAGTGAAGGCTTCTGGAATAGTGGCTAGGAGCACCATCATAATTCCTGAAAAATAAAGTAAAACCACTTCTAATTTGTGGGCAATTTCCAAAGTAATTTGTTTCAGTAATTGTCGATAATGAGTATCCAATTTTTGGCTTAAGTGTTTTGTAAAGAACAAACAGCCAATTAAGAAAGGAATAATATAATAGAATAAACGATAGAGCAATAACCACAAAACAATAATTTCACGATCGACACCTAAGTTGCTCAGTCCTAAAATCATCATGACATCAAAACTACCTAAAGCCCCTGGAATCATCGAAGCAATCCCAATAATCGAAGCTGCTACATATAAAGGAACAATATCAATTAAAGGAATCGGTACATCTAATAAGTAACCAATACTGATAAAGGTAATTAAAACACCTGTCCATTCTAAAAACGAAGAAACAACTAAAGATAAGCGATTTTTTGCATCGAGGTTACCAAAGGAACTATTTTTTTGGAAATGTAAAATAAGATAAAGTAATGGGAAATAAAGACCGCCACCTAATAACCAAATCCAATATTGCTGTAAATAAGCCATCTTTGGATCAAACTGAACAAGGAAAAAGCAAAGAATACTATAAATAGATAGACCGGATAACACAAAAAGTAAAATATGGGTTAACGCAGGTAAAATTTTCTTTTCCTCTGTTTTATTTCCATAAAATTCAGAACGAAGTCCCATGCTGACCAAACCACCGAATCCACCAATATTATTGATTGTATTGACAATCCAGCTAGATTCAAGGAGTTCCCGTTTTGAGACTTTCAAGTTTAAAATGCGATTTAATGTTAAGTCATAATTTAGCATCGGAGTAACGGAAACTAAACCGATAACCATCATCAATAACAATTTCCATAGCGGAATCTCATCAAAAATCTGTTTTAACTGTTCAAATGAGATCGTTTTACCAATTGATAAAAGTTGGGCAACAACAATAATTGAGACCGCAATAACAAACAGTGTTTTTAGTAATCCTGTATGCGTTTTGATCCAATGAATAATTTGTTTCATTTAGACACCTTCATTTCCTTTAAGAATTTTTCGATTGTTTTATTAAAAATATCTGGTGAGTTTTTGGCAAATAAATGACCCTGTTTATTTACCAAGACCAATTTGCCATCAGGAATGGCATCAGCAATCGCCCGTGAATGGGAAAGCGCAATTAAATCTCGACTGCCAGTAATAACAAGAGTAGGACAGGGGATGTGTTCTAAATCTTGTTTTGTCAGTCCAGTATCTTCAAATAACAGAGCCACGATAGGGAGCCGTGCGCGCAATTTTTTTGAAAAAAAGGCGCCAATACGACAAAACCAATATTGAAAATAAGTGGCAATCGTTACATATTTTTTCAGACCAGACATGGTGACATTTCCAGAATTTAAGACGAGTTTGTTGACGAAATCAGGATATAAATGGGTAAAAACCATGGCAATATTTGCTCCGTCACTAAAGCCCAATAAATTAATTTTTGTTAAGTGTTCTTGTTGAATAATACCAGCTAAATCTTCTGCCAAAAGCGGAAAAGTTAATTGACTTTGTGTATTGGTGGAACGTCCATGTCCGCGGGTATCCACCGCAATAACTTGATACTCCTTGGAGAAATAAGAAATTTGATAATTAAAAAAAGTATGATCATTGCCATTACCATGAAGTAACACAAGGGGGTAATTTGTTTCTTTGCCAAAAATTTGATAAAAAATTTGACTGCCATCTATTGTTTGAAAATATTTTTCTATTGCCATTCTCCGTCACCTATCTCATCTATAATCAATCGAGTCCTCTCTCATTATAGAGTCTTTTGTCTTTTTTTTGTAATAAAAAACAGAAAATTTTCCGAACAGTTTTGTAAGGTGTTGTAATATAGTGTGATATAGTAGAAGATAGCCACCTAAAAATTAGACTAGAGGAGGGAAAGTTGATGTCTTTAATCGTTTTAATTGGTGCCCAAGCTGTCGGGAAAATGACCGTTGGCAAGGCTTTAGAAAAGCAGTTAGATGCTAAATTACTATTTAATCATCAAACCATTGACTTATTTGCAAACTATCTTGGGTATACGGAACGTGCGTTTCAATTGTCTGATTCCGTTAGAAAGGAACTTTTTCATGCCTTTGTAGAAAATCCAGCCACAAATACAACAAAAAACATTATTTTTACAGTGGTGATTGCTTTTGATCAAGAACAGGATTTTCAATTTTTAGAAGAAATATCAGAAATTTTTCTTAGTAAACATGAGTCCGTTTATTTCGTCGAACTCGTCTCTTCAACAGAAATCCGCCTAGAACGGAATGTTCATCCAGAGCGGCTAGAGGCAAAACCTTCAAAACGCGATGTCGACTTTTCTCGAAAAGAATTACTCAATACCTTCAAAGAACATCGGTTAGTAAGCCACGAAGGCGAACTAGAAAGTACATTTCCAAATGTAAAAATAACGAAAATAAATAATTCAAACATGACACCAGAAGAAGTAGCAACGAAGATAATTGCTACTTTTGGTTTGACATAATGTGAAAGGAACATCGGAATCAATGAAAAAGTTTTTTAAATATCTCGGTAGCTTGATGGTCCTTCTTCTAAGCATAGCTTTAATTTTGATAGGATATTTAACCTTCCGAGAGTTTCGACCACGAGCGGTTGAACCAGTTGCTATAAATAAACAATTTTCAGAGCAAACCATCGAAAAAAAGCAATCCATTTCTTTAGTCACGTATAACATAGGCTATGCTGGCCTAGGACAAACAGAAGATTTTTTTATGGACGGTGGCAAAACTGTCCAACCAGTTAATAAGGCAATGGTCCAACAGAATTTAACGGGCATTGAAGAAACCTTGAAAGAATTACCAGCGATGATTTACTTATTCCAAGAAGTCGATCGTCGCTCGCAACGTTCTTATGAAGTCAATCAAGAGGAAGAGTTACAAAAACAGCTACAGCTGAACAGCGCATTTGCTTATAATTTTAAGGTAGATTATGTGCCCATTCCTTGGCCGCCGATTGGACGAGTAGAAAGTGGTTTATTAACATTATCAAATGAAAAAATAACAGAGGCCCAACGCATTGCTTTACCCAATCCCTTTCGTTGGCCCGTTAGCATTAGTAACTTAAAACGAGCGCTTCTAGAAACGCGCTTTCCAATTAAAGGCACAGACAAAGAATTAGTGGTTTTTAACTTACATTTGGAAGCCTATGACAATGGGGAAGGGAAGATTGCTCAAAGCAAAAAGTTAGCTGAGGTATTATCCCAAGAATACGCTAAAGGAAACTATGTAATTGCTGGAGGTGACTTTAATCAAGTTTTCAAAGGCAGTCATCGATATCCTGACTTAGGGGAAGCTGGTTGGGCGCCAGGAGAAATTGATCCTGCAGACTTACCTAAACATTTTTCACTTGCTTATGATGATCAACAACCGACTGTGCGGGTGCTTAATAAGCCTTACACTGGCTCTTATGAAACATCCCAAGTGTATGTAATTGATGGTTTTGTTGTTTCTGATAATGTGGCTGTTCATAGCGTGAAAACAAAGGACGAACAATTTAAATATACAGATCACCAACCTGTGAAGATGGAAGTGGGGTTGAAATAGAAAAAGTACAAACGGTGCTCATTGCTTGCACCGTTTGTACTTTTTATTTTATAGATAGCCTTTAGTAATAGAATGAGTGGAATTTAACATATTTGCTGGCGTTCCTGTAAAAAGAAGCTGTCCGCCTTTTTCTCCACCTTCGGGACCTAGTTCAATCAACCAGTCGGCACTTTTAATCACATCAATGTGATGTTCTAATAAAATCAAGCTGTTTCCTTCTTCTACCATTCGATTGAAAAGTTGAAGACTTTGTTGGATATCAATTAAGTGTAAACCATCTGTAGGTTCATCCATTAAATAGATAGCTTTTTTTTGGTGAAGTGTGTCTGCTAATTTTACCCTTTGCAATTCGCCACCAGATAATGTTGAGAGCGATTGATTGAGTTTAAGATAGCTTAAGCCAACTTCTAGTAAATTTTTTAATGAAAGAGCAAAAGGCTGGTCTTTGAAAAAATCATAGCCATCTTTAACGCTTAAAGCTAGTACTTCAACGATATTTTTTCCGTTATACAGATAATGAAGCACCTCTTCTTTGTAACGCGTTCCGTGACAGGTTTCGCAAACACTAGTAACATCCTCCATAAAAGACATATCGGAGACAATTATTCCTTTCCCCTTGCAAGTAGGACAGGCGCCTTTGGAATTATAGCTAAATAAAGCTGGACTAACATGATTTTCTTCCGCAAACAGTTTGCGGACCTTATCAAAAATATTAAGATAGGTCATAGGTGTGGATCGTAAATTTGCGGTAATGCTTTTTTGTGAAAGATGAATAATTTCTTGGTTATCAGCCTGGGCTTTTTGATAAATTTCTTCCGCTAATGATGATTTACCTGAACCAGCGACCCCACAAATAACAGTCAAAACTCCTAACGGAACTTCGACAGATAGATTGTTTAAATTATGCAGTGTCGCATGTTCAATTGATAAAGACTTCCTTGCTTTTCTTGGTTGGTCGTTTAAAGGGAGCGGCTCTTGAAGCGCTTGACTAGTCAAGGTTTTGGAGGCTAAAAATGCGTCATACGTTCCTGAAAACTGGACATGGCCACCATTTTCGCCTGCGAAAGGTCCTATATCGATGATAAAATCAGCTTCTCTAATTAATTGTGGATTGTGTTCCACCAGAACCACGGTGTTTCCTTTATTTTTTAAATTGAGCAATGCACGACTGATCCGTTCGATGTCCTTTGGATGTAAGCCAGCACTTGGTTCATCTAAAATATACATAATATCGTTTAAGGCGCTGTTTACATACTTAGCAATTTTAATCCGCTGTGCTTCACCACCAGAAAGTGTTTCAGTTGCTCGTCCTAATGTGAGGTAGGAGAGACCGATATTAATTAATGCTTCTAGACGTACAAGTAGCTCTTCTTGAATAGTTTTTATTAAGGATAGGTCCATCGAACGAATAAAAGAATGTAATTCAGTGAGTGGCATGTCAACAGCATCAGCAATACTTTTCTGATTAATTTTGCAGCTACGAACACGTTCATTGACTCTACTTCCTAAACAATCAGGACATCTTTTTACGGTAACAAAGTGATTAAGGTATTTTTGATGACGTTTGCCTTCGTCTGTATGCAATATGCTACGTTGCATGCGCGGGACGATTCCTTCATACAAAGCTGTATGAGGCCACTCTTTGGGTGGATTAGCTAGTTTTTGTTGTGGAGCATATAAAAATAATGCTAACTCTTCAGGGGAATAGTTCTTGATTTTTTTATCCAAATCAAATAGACCACTATGGGCATAACGCTTCCACCGCCAGTTGCCAACTGTAAATGTGGGGAAATCGATAGGCCCTTCGTTTAATGATTTGTCATAATCAACTAGCTGATGAAGATTGATTTCGGTAATCTTTCCTAAGCCATCGCATGTTGGACATTTTCCATCCGGATGATTAAACGAAAAAGTATCTGAATAACCAACAAATGGAGAACCTGCTCGTGAAAACAGCAAACGTAAAAACGTATAAATATCTGTGTACGTTCCCACTGTCGAACGAGAATTACCTGCTACTTTTTTCTGGTCAATGACAATTGCAACAGGAAGATTCTCGATTTTTTCAACTTCTGGACGACCATATTTGGGTAAGTAATTTTGAACAAACGAACTAAATGTATCATTTAGTTCACGACGTGATTCAGCGGCTAATGTGTCAAATACTAAGGAGGACTTTCCTGAACCCGAAAGTCCAGTAACAACAGTTAGTTGCTTTTTAGGGATATTGACAGAGATATTCTTCAAATTATTTTGTGTTGCGTGCTTAATTTCAATCCATTCCATTAAAAAACCTCCGTTTTTATTCTATTTTAGCATATAAAAAGAACCTAGCCTAAAAGTTGAACATGGGAATTTTCAAGAGAACTTTACTTTTTAATCGCTTTCATTTATGCTATAAGTAATACAGATTTTTTAACTGTATTAATAGATAAAGGATGTGACTTATGAAGAAGTCGGTTTTGTTCAAAAAGTTAGGGATTATTTTATTAATTAGCCAAACACTGGTAGGGGTACCAATGTTGGCACAAGAAAGTATACTAGAAACAACCGTTCAAACAGAGACGGAATCAGTAACAACAGAAACCAGTCAGACTGTAACTAACTTGGAATCTGAAACTACTAGCCAAACGGTGATGCAGGAAAAAGAATCCTCTTCGGCAATCGCCGAAAGCAGTAGCCGAAATGTGGTTGCAGTAACCACTGGAACCACAAATGAGATACAAAATAGTGATACAGATAGAAACGCTGTTTCTGCAGAGAATATTTTTTCAGAAGCAGATTATAAACAAGCAACTGCACTGGAGTTAGCAACTTTAGTAAGAGAAAAAAAGGTGACGAGCGAAGAATTAGTAAAAATTGCGTTGGCCATCACTAAACGTGAAAATCCTACATTAAATGCGGTCATTACTTTACGAGAAGAAGCGGCTTTGACAGAAGCAAAAGCTTTACAAGATACAGGTCAACCATTTCTAGGTGTGCCGCTCTTACTAAAAGGGTTAGGACAATCCTTGAAAGGTGAAAGCAACACGAACGGTTTTGGTTTTCTCCGAGATCAAGTAGCTGGTGGGACATCGACCTTTGTCAAAGCACTACAAAATGCCGGATTCATAATCATTGGTCAAACGAATTATCCAGAATTAGGTTGGAAGAATATTTCAGATTCAAAGTTATATGGCGTTTCCGTCAATCCATGGAATCCTAACCATTATTCAGGTGGTTCTTCAGGCGGAGCGGGTGCTAGTGTCGCCGCGGCATTTGTTCCCATTGCTTCTGGAAGTGATGCTGGTGGCTCTATCCGCATCCCTGCTTCTTGGACAGGCACCGTAGGTTTGAAACCTTCTAGAGGAGTAATCATTGGCAATTCTAATAGTGCAAAAGGTCAAACTGTTCACTTTGGTTTAAGTCGAACCGTGGCGGATACAAATGCATTATTTGAAACCTTATTAACCAAAAAAGATCTTCCTGCGGGACATTTAAGTCAAGCGCAACCCATTGCTTATACAACAGAATCTCCTGCCGGAACGCCTGTAAGTGCCGAAGCAAAAGAGGCGGTCGCTGAAGCTGTTGCTTTTTTAAAAGACCAAGGGTACACATTGGTTGAAGTGAAGCACCCTGTTGATGGGGAACGTCTAATGAAAAATTATTATACTGTAGCTGCTGGCTCAGCAGGAATTGCCGATTTTATGGCGCGGCAGAAATTGAAAAGACCGCTTGAACGAAATGATGTAGAACTGTTAACATGGGCGCTTTTTCAAACAGGAAAAAATATAACGAGTGAAGAGACAACTGCGGCTTGGACAGATATTGCTTTACAAGCACAAGCGATGGACGAATTTTATCAACAGTATCCTATCTTATTAACACCAACGACAGCTGCCACGGCACCTAGTATTGATAATCCGTTACTAAAACCAGAACATGCAGCACAGATGGAAAAAATTGATCAATTGTCACCAGCAGAACAAAAACAATTGATTTATGACCAATGGCTGACGGCGTTCACATATACACCGTTTACACAACAAGCAAATTTATTTGGACATCCAGCATTAAGTGTACCAACTTACGTTTCAAAAGAAGGACTGCCTTTGGGGATTCAATTTAATAGTGCATTAAATGAAGACCGAACATTGCTACAATTAGGTGCTTTATTTGAAAATAACCACAAGATAAATCAACCACATGTAGAAGAACCAGACAAAGACAAAGAGCCAGATGCAAGTGGCGAACCAGAAAAAGACAAAGACCCAAATGCAAGCGGCGAACCAGACAAAGACAAAGAGCCAGATGCAAGCGGCGAACCAGACAAAGACAAAGAGCCAAATGCAAGTGGCGAACCAGATAAAGATAAAGAACTAGATACAAGTGGCGAACCAGATAAAGACAAAGAAACAAAAACAAGTGAAGGACCAATCGAAGGAAAAGATCAAAACCAAAATCAAAACCAAAACCAAAACCAAAACCCAGACAAAGCTGGAAAAACTACTAGTGAGTCATCCTTAGCTAATTCGCTGAATTCATCAGCAAATCAGGGAACCAAATCAACAGGAAGTACACATGCTTTTTCTGATAAAAATATGATTGGGAAACAAGAACAGCTTCCCAAAAAAGTATTACCAAAAGCAGGTGCAGAAGTACCTAGTACTTTCTGGATTGTTTTAGGAGGAGCTTTCTTAGTAACAAGTGGAACGATTTATATAAGGAAAACTAGAAAACGATAACCAGTGACGAGGTCGGGACAGAAGTGTTTAACTCCGAGAAATAAGAAGGAATTTCCGAAAATTGTTCTTTAATTTTTGGAGAATTTCGGCTTATTTCCGAAGGAGTTGCTTCTGTTCCCGCCGTTTATCAATTTTTAAGCCTGGAACAAAAATTCAAAGTGATTTTTGTCCCAGGCTCGCCTTTTTTCTTTGGTATACTAAAACCAATAGGGAAATGGAGGCGAAAGTAATGAGGGCGTTTGAGAAGATTCCAGCGTTTCAGCAATGGCAAAAAGTTGAAGCTATTCACCGTGGTTGGTCAACTGATTTAAAGTTTAAAGTTACTAAAAATCAAGAAACCTTTTTATTGCGAATTTTTCAACAAGAAGAGTTATTAGCTAAACAACAAGAATATCAATTTATCAAAAAAGTAGCGGCGTTAGGATTTCCCAGTTCTAAACCTTTTTTATGTGCACCTATTCCTGAAAGTGAACAAGGATACATGTTATTAACGTATCTAGAAGGTGAAGACTTAAGCGATGTTTTACCCGCTCTTTCTCCCAAAAGACAACTGAACTTAGGCGTAGAGGCGGGCCGCTATTTAAACAAAATCCATAAGCTTTTGTTGCCTGAAAGGATTAGTCAAAGAGAGATTGCGCAAAATTTATACGAAAAAAAGCAGAGCCAACTAAATAAGTATAAGGAATCTCAATTTTGTATGCCGTACCAGCAGCCAATAATTTCATATTTAGAAAAACAATTACCGTTATTGCAACAACGGCCTGTGGTTTATCAGCATGGAGATTTCCATGTGGGAAATTTTATTTACTTGCCAACTAGGCAGGTCGGTGTGATTGATTTTAATCGATGGGATTTTGGGGATCCTTATGAAGAATTTTACAAGTTACAATTTTTTTCAAGAAATGTTTCGCCATTGTTTGCTTATGGTCAATTACAAGGTTATTTTGCTGGGAAAGTTCCTACCTTATTTTGGCAGTTTCAAAAGCTTTATACTTTTCACGCAGGACTCTATTCTTTAGTTTGGGCACTGAGCTTTGGTGAAAAAGAAATCAGGACTATGGAACAGCAATACCAACAATTACTAGAGGACTATAATTGTGGAGAATTACTAGTTCCCAAATGGTTTTCAACTATCCAAAGAAAGGGATTGAGATTTTAGGTTTATTTCGATAGAATAAAAATAAAAACAGGAGTTTAAGGAATGAAACTAAACGGGATTATCATGATAGCAGTTGTTGGAAGCGTTTTATCTGGCTGTGGTTGGCAAAAATCGAAAGAGGAATCACAGAAAGTACAAACCGTACAAACAAACAATGTAAATACTGAAGAAACAAGAGCGATTTCAGCAACCGAAGTTAGTCAAACCACGGCGTTGGAATTAGAGCAAACAACGCAAACACAAGAATTAACTGAATTAGTTACAGAAGAAGGGACGATTTGGAATCAGCAAAAAGCAAAACAGTTAGGACAATACATGGAAACCTGGGGTCAAGAACGCAATCAGAACTATCAAGCGTACCAACCAGGTCACTCTGTAGCTTTTTACACGATTCAAGTGCCTGATGATTTATTGAGTTATGAACCTAAAATACAACCAGCTATTGGGAACAATCCCATTTGGTTAAATTGGTCAGAAACAGGCAGCGAAGGCGGTTATTGTCTGGTGGCAGTATACTCTGACAGTGCGACACAAGTTGCCCAGAAGCATGTCTATTTATTTACTTTAGTGAATGGTGAAGCCAAAGTTTATGTGAGTAAAGAACAGCCAGTAGAGGAGCAACCTTATTTGTTTTTAAAAGAAACAAGCAATACAGAACTGAAAGAACAATTCACAAACCTTGTGAATAATCTTTAATTTTTTATTTAATCAAAAGGAAAAGAAAATTTATCATTGACAAAGTATCCGCTTTCATTTTATTCTGTAGCTACCCCTTGGGAAAGGGCAAAAGGAAGTTTTGAAAGGGATGGAAAAAATGAAGGAAACAAGTTTAGTAATTATTAAGCCAGATGGCGTTGAACGAAAGTTAGTTGGCAAAATCATTCAACGTTTTGAAGATAAAGGTATTGACTTATTGCACCTTAAATTCGAACGACTAACAGTAGAAACAGTGAAGGAACATTATGAGCATTTAAAAGATGAACTATTTTTCCCTGAATTATTAGCCTATATGACAAGTGGCCCAGTGGTTGTGATGGTCGTTGTAGGGGACAATGTGGTTGAAAAAGTGCGTAAATTAGTTGGAGCAACGAATCCGTTAGATGCTGAAAGTGGCACCTTACGAGCGGATTATGGGTTGTCTGTCACCAAAAATTTAATCCATGCTTCTGATTCTGTCCAATCAGCAAAAATTGAGATGCAACGGTTCTTTGGTTAATCAGCGAAAAAGAAGCAATCCTTTATTTTTTATAAAGGATTGTTTCTTTTTTTTTAATTGTCAGAATATTCCGCTTAAATGGTTGACATCTGGAGGTAGAAGAGTAGTATAGACTACATACTAAATACTAAATGACTGCGTGTGCTTCAGGAGGATAAAATGATAACAAGTGATGAATTGACAGAAAACCTTAGTCCGTTTGAATTAAGTCTATTTTTAGAGAAGAAATTACATGAAGAAAATCATAATTTAGAAACATTGTTAAATGCAGGGCGAGGCAATCCTAATTGGACGGCGCCAACACCAAGGGAAGCCTTTTTTTTATTAGGTCAATTTGCTACAAAAGAAACGTTAAGAGAGGGGAGCGAACAAACGGCTGGTATGATTCAGCCAAGTTTTGGTAGAACGCAACGCTTCTTAAACTTTTTAGCAGAAAATCCTAGCAAAGGGGCAACCTTCTTACAAGAAATTTGGACAGCAGAGCATAACTATTTTGGGATGGATAAGGAAATGTGGTTAGATGCCATGTTAGACTATGTGATTGGGGATAATTATCCGAATCCTGTTCGTTGCTTGAAGGCGTGTGAACAACCGATTAAAGCCTATTTAAATCAAGAATTATTTTCCAGCGAAGCACAACCGTTTGATATTTTTGCCGTTGAAGGTGGTACAGCAGGGATTTGTTACTTGTTTGATACGTTGGCAAATAATTATTTACTAGAAAAAGGTGATCGTATTGCGTTGTTATTACCAACGTTTGCTCCTTATCTAGAAATTCCAGAACTACCACGTTATGATTTTGACGTGGTTAAAATCAAAGCAGAGCAAATGATTATTGATGGAAAAACGACGTATCAATACTCAAACAAGGAAATTGATAAACTAAAAGACCCGTCCATCAAAGCGGTTTTTGTCGTAAATCCCAGCAATCCAACTGCTAATGCTATGGGAAAACCTACCATTGAACAAATCAAACAAATCGTTGCAGTGGATAACCCTAAGTTAATGATTTTAACAGATGACGTTTACGGAACCTTTGTGCCAGCTTTCCGTTCACTATTTACGGAGTTACCTTACAATACAGCCTGTATCTATTCTTATTCTAAATACTTTGGCGCTACCGGTTGGCGTGTGGGGACTATTGCGGTTAGTCAAGAGAACATCTTTGATCAATTATTAAAAGAATTGCCAGTGGCTCGAAAAATGGAATTACAGGCACGTTATGCTACATTGAATGCAGACACAAGCCAAATTAACTTTATCAGCCGCTTAGTCGCAGACAGCCGCGATATTGCGTTGAACCATGCAGCGGGACTTTCTTCTATTCAGCAAGCGATGATGGCTTTATTTAGTTTGTATGCTTTGTTAAAAGACGGTCAAGCATATAAAGACGAAGTGATGGATATTTGTCATACGCGTGAAAAGCTCTTGTTCCGCACCTTAGGCATTGAAGAGCCTTTAGCAAGTTTAAATACAGCATATTATTGTGAAATTAACTTTAGAGATTGGACAGAAAAACGTTATGGCCCAGAATTTTCAAGCTATTTAACGAAATCGTGGACGATCACAAAAGTATTAACCTCTTTAGCAGAAAAAGAAAAATTAATGCTTTTAAAAGCGGATGCTTTCGGGAGTGACAAATGGTCAGTTCGAATTTCTTTAGCCAATTTAGCTACTAACCAATATAGTGAAGTTGGTAAACGAATGATTCGCCTATCTGAACACATTAAAGAAGAGTGGTTGCGCCAAAAGCGCCAAGCAATTAAATAAAAAAACGCTAAGTCTCTTAAGCTGCAGGAGACTTAGCGTTTTTTTTTATTATTTATTCATTTTTCCGTCAGTTTTGGTTTATAAATGTTTGCTACACTGGAGATAAGAGGAAATTAAGCGTTTATAAAAAGGAGAGAAGTGAATGAAATATATTAAAGGAATGGTGGTTTTTATCGGATTATTTATTCTGGTTGGTTGTGCGCCAGATCAAGAGCCAACGAAACAAACAACAAGTGGTCCGCAAGAGACAAAGCAAGTGAAGCAAGTTACCGTCACCAATCAAACGACTTCTGCGGCGGAAAAACAAGCGCCGACTAAAAATGACGAACTGATTGCTAATCAATTGACTTTTGATTCTCATGAATACACGTACGAAGTGGTTACAGGGGCCACACAAACGACATTTGGGACAACCCCACCAGCAAAATATACACCAGAAGAAAAAAAGGAAAAAATGTTTTGGTCCAATCAACCGCCTTTGGGATTAATGACGGGTAACTATTATAAAAATGAAGGTGTATTTACTGGCGGAAATTACGGCATTGTAGAGATTATTACGGAACCTGAAACGCAACGGATTCTGAATGTTGAGTTTACAGAGTTTGCTAGTGACCCTTATTATGATACACGCTATTCGGGTGTCAACAAACGCCTGTCAGATTATCCTGAATTTCAAGCAAGCAACACGCGTACAGACGATACGTTAGTCACCGTTGTTAATGGTATTACTTATGTAGAAAAACAAATGCGTGACGAAAATCGTGTCACAGGTAATTTTTATACGGTACGCGGTTCATCAACTTCTGCGCGTGAAGGTTTAATGCCTTTAGCAGCAGAGATGGACACTTGGCTAAAAGAGCCATCGAAAGAAACGTATATCGGTTACGCAGAAGATTTAGGCAATGGCCTAATCGCTCGACTTCAAGTGATAACAGAAGAGCAGAAAATAAAACATGTCAGCTATGATGAATACTTTTCAGATGAACAGGAAAAAATCACAGAAACAGCCCTGCGGCCTTTTTATCGTCAATCGAAATATTATTCACCAGGATACAATAAACAAACCAACAATTCTTTTATTCATTTTGTAGATGCACTAACAAAGGCCATTACGACACAACAAACTTTATCCGTTAACGAAGAACAAGAGCTAAAGCATCCGTCTTTTACTACTTATCAAAGATTGGCTGAAAAAATCAGCACGTTTCAAAATTCATTGAAGGAATAAAAAAACGAAAGTAGGGCATAAGTCGTTTCGACTTATGCCCTACTTTTGTAGTCTTAAGATTATCAGCTAAACCAAAGTGAGTTCTTTTTAAAGAAATACTTTTATTTTAGCCTTTTATAGATCTAAATAATTTTCTAAGTAATCTGCTAAACCATCTTGATCATTTGTTTTTTCAGTGACATCGTTGGCTACGGATTTAATTTTATCCGTGGCATTGTTCATAGCAACACCCCAACCAGCATAACTTAACATTTCTTCGTCATTATGTTCATCGCCAAAAGCAATGATATCAGCTGGTTTGACAGATAAAAAGTTCGCCACTTGATCAACGCCATGGGCCTTTTGAATTCCTTTTGCGACCATTTCTAAAATAGGCATTGGACCGCCCCAAGTGCGGACATCAATATAATCACCATATTGTTTTGTCAATGTATCAGCAACTTTTTCAGCTTGGTTTGGCGTGGTCCGAACCATCATTGAGGTAGGATTGCTTCGTAAATTTTTAGCATTAAGTAAATTATCTAAGGTTGCTTTGGAAGCAAAAAATTTCGGATCGAACCCATCTAACGTATCGATATAAAATGTTTCTTTGTTTTCAGCAGCAACAAAATCTAATTGTAATTCTTTTTTCTGTGCCAAAATGTCAAAGACTAGGTCACGCTCAATATTGGCTTCGCTTTCCAAGTCCCATTTTTTCTCTGGAATGTGGACTAAAGCGCCGTTAAAGTTAACCATAGGGGTCGTTAGGCCAAGTTGTTGGTAAAATTGATGACTCATTCTATAGGGACGTCCAGTGGCAATACTGACATAATGACCGTTGTCAATCGCTTTTTTTAGTGTTTGTTCGGTTTTTGGACTGATTAAAGACTGTGCATTTAATGTTGTGCCGTCTAAATCAATAGCAATTAATTTTTTCAAGTAAAAATTCCTCCTAAATGCCTTTTACTCAGTCTAGCATAAAACCGAAGATTATCAAGGGGAGAAGTATGTTCATTTATAAGGTTTAAAAAAAAGCTTAAGAAGTATGCTACACTAAAATAAACCGTTTGAAAAAGGAGCGCAGAGCATCTTGAAAAATTCTAGAAATTATTTACGAGTGATCACCTTAATCTATTGTATCTATATGTGGTTATTTGCTACGCATTTTCATTTTATGGCGTTGAACGTGTTGTTAGCCTATATTCCAATTGAACTTAGTTATCTTTTAAACGCAGAAAAACGTAAAAGGGATTGGTTGATAGGTTTTGCTTGGTTAATTTTTTATCCTAATGCGCCGTACCTATTTACGGATTTTTTTCATTTAGAAACGCTATCTATTTATCGAGGCTTTAATACGATTTTTGCAAACCAAATTGGTGATTGGTGGGCGTTTGTTTGCTTAACTAGCGGGATTGTTATATATGGACTTTTAGGGATGAAAACAGTAACAACTGTTAGTCAGAAATTGCAAAGTTATTGTGACTATAAAACAATTGTAGTCTTTCAAGCCAGCCTTCATTTCTTGTCTGCTTTGGCGATTTATGTTGGACGTTTTGATCGATTACACAGTGTCTATCTTTTTATGAGTCCAATTGAAACAGTGAAAATTATCTTTTTTGACTGGTCCCTTCAAAAATTAATGTTTATTTTATTAATGATGTTTCTACAGATGCTGTTGTTTGGGCTAATCCAATTATTAGGAAAAGAAGAAGCAATGTAAAGCTTTTTCTTTTTTTTATATCTGCAAAACACGAACGTTATATAGAAAAATATATATAATAGTTAATATTTTGTTGTAAAAAGATAGCGATTCTCTTATAATCAAAGAGTAATTATTCGAAAACATGGATTTTAAGGGAGAGAAGTGCAATTATGAATACGTTTTTCAAATTAAAGGAAAACAAGACAACGGTATCAACTGAAATAATGGCGGGGGTTACGACCTTTTTTGCAATGAGTTATATTTTATTTGTTAATCCGTCCATTCTTTCAGAAACAGGGATGCCTTTTCAGGCTGTTTTTTTAGCGACCATTATTGCTTCAATCATCGGTACATTAATTATGGGGCTGTTTGCTAATGTACCTTACGCTCAAGCACCGGGGATGGGACTCAATGCTTTCTTCACGTTTACGGTCGTTTTTGGGATGGGGTATACTTGGCAACAAGCATTAGCAATGGTTTTTATTTGTGGTTTGATTAATATTTTGATTACAGTGACAAAAATTCGCAAAATGATTATTAAAGCAATTCCAGAGAGTTTACAACATGCTATTGGTGGTGGGATTGGAATTTTTGTCGCTTATGTAGGGTTGAAAAATGCTGGCTTACTAAGTTTCACAGTACAAGCAGAACCTCAAAATGGTGTTGTGAATGGTTCGAGTATCGTGCCCGCTTTAGGAAATTTTGATAATCCAGCTATTATTTTGGCGGTAATTGGGTTAGTTTTAACAACGATTTTAGTTGTAACCAATGTTCGTGGGGCTATTTTAATTGGCATTGTGGTTACTACGTTAGTCGCAATTCCAATGGGGGTGGTAGACACTGCTTCGGTTGATTGGCATGCTAATTCGTTGGGCAATTCATTTAAAGAATTAGGTACAACTTTTGGCGCTGCTTTTGGTGTTGAGGGCTTACAGTCATTGTTTAGCGATTCTTCAAAAATTCCTCAAGTTTTAATGACCATTATTGCCTTCAGTTTATCAGATACGTTTGATACAATTGGAACATTTATCGGTACGGGACGTCGAACAGGAATTTTCTCTAAAGAAGATGAATTAGCTTTAGAAGATAGTAAGGGCTTCAGCACTAAAATGGACAAAGCTCTATTTGCAGATGCTATTGCAACATCTATCGGTGCGATTTTTGGTACATCGAATACGACAACTTATGTAGAAAGTGCAGCAGGAATCGGTGCGGGTGGTCGAACAGGTTTGACATCGGTAGTGGTAGCAATTCTATTTGCCCTAAGTAGTCTTTTTTCACCACTTATTGCTATTGTGCCAGCACAAGCTACGGCTCCAGCGTTAATTTTAGTGGGAATTATGATGTTAGCTTCTTTCAAAGACATCAATTGGACGGATTTAGAAGATGCGATTCCAGCATTTTTTGCTTCAATTTTCATGGGATTATGTTATAGCATCTCGTATGGGATTGCTGCTGGGTTCATCTTTTATGCAGTGGTGAAAGTAGTCAAAGGAAAAGCCAAAGAAGTTTCACCAATTATTTGGGTCATTGATGCGTTGTTTATCTTAAACTTTGTAATCTTAGCTATTTTATAGTAAACAGAAGTGAGGCTGAGATAACAGCGGTTAGCTTCGAAGGTGTTGCATTTATTCAGCTATTTATCTTAAGCCCAAGTGTTAAGAGGTCTGGCAGATTGGTCGTTTTGACCGGTCTGCCAGACTTTTTTTTAAAAGAATTTTCTTTTGAGAGATTCACTCTTTTAGAGTATAGTGGTAGGTGAAGAGGTGATAAGGTGGATAAAAGTATGAAAATAAAATGGAAGCAGAATTTATTAGTCGCATGGATTGGTTGCTTTTTTACAGGGGCGAGTATTAGCTTAGTTATGCCGTTTATTCCAGTATATGTTGAACAATTAGGGACGCCTAAGAGTCAAGTAGAGTTGTTTTCTGGATTGGCAATTTCTGTCACGGCGTTTGCTGCTGCGATTGTTGCACCGATTTGGGGAAATTTAGCTGATCGAAAAGGTCGGAAAATTATGATGATTCGGGCTGCAGCAGGAATGACGATCACAATGGGGGCGTTAGCATTTGTCCCTAATGTATACTGGCTGTTGATTATGCGTTTTATGAACGGGATTTTATCCGGCTATATTCCTAACGCAACAGCGATGATTGCGTCGCAGGCGCCAAAAGAGAAAAATGGCTGGGCTCTAGGAACATTATCAACAGGTGCAATTGCTGGGACGTTAATTGCGCCATCGATTGGCGGTGCGTTGGCACAGTGGTTTGGAATGGAAAATGTCTTTATTATTACCGGCGTTATTTTATTCATTACAACGTTGTTGACTATCTTTTTAGTTAAAGAAGATTTTCAACCAGTTGAGAAAAAGGATTTATTAACGACGAAAGAAATTTTTAGTAAGATGGATCATGTTTCAGTATTGATTGGTTTGTTTGTGACTACGTTAATTTTACAATTAGGAATTACAAGTATCAGCCCAATCTTAACGCTATATATTCGATCTTTAAGTGGCGATACAGAGAATGTATTATTTGTTAGTGGTTTGATTGTTTCGATTGCCGGCGTTTCAGCAATTATTTCTTCTCCAACTTTGGGAAAAATTGGGGACCGCATTGGGAACCAAAAAGTTTTATTAGGCGGATTAATTCTTTCTTTTATTTGTTACATTCCCATGGCGTTTGTGCAAACACCTTTTCAGTTAGGTGTTTTACGATTCCTTTTAGGTTTTTCAACAGGCGCATTAATGCCATCGATTAATACGTTAATTAGTAAAATAACGCCAACGGAGGGCGTAAGTAGAGTTTATAGTTACAATCAGATGTGTAGTAATTTCGGTCAAGTTTTAGGACCGATGGTAGGGTCGACTGTTGCCCATGGTTTTGGCTATTCTTCTGTTTTTCTGGTAACCGCTTGTTTCGTTTTAGGAAACATTGGGCTGTCCTTCTTTAATTTCCGAAAAGTTTTAAATAAAAAGCTCTAAACAGTTGAAAAGATAAAAAAACCAGTTACAATAACTTTAGTAACTGGTTTTTTCTTATTTAACAGGTTTGGTTTCTTTCGGTACTGCAAAGTGTGCAATTAATAAAATAATAACGGCTGTTGCCAACGATAGAATCGTTGTCATTTTAAAGTCGTATGAACCACCAGATAATGCACCGCCGATATATCCAACGACTTGGCCTAATGCGAAGGTCCAGAAAAATACAACAAGATAACGCATATGAGCACCTCTTTTCTAGCTCTTAGTTTAGCATATTTTCTTTAAAAGTAAAGAATCCGCGATAGGAAAATAAGAGAAGAGGCAAAAAATAGCAAGGATTCAAAAAGGAGCTGTCCAATGTCATTTCCACAATTACATACCGTTACTTCCTATTCGCTTTTATCTAGTACGGTTAGGATTCGTTCCTATGTAAAACAAGCGAAAGCGTTAGGTTATCAAACATTAGCGATTACCGATATCAATGTCTTGCATGGGGTGGTTGAATTTTATGAAGCATGCCAAGAAGCGGGAATTCAACCAATTATCGGTTTAAGATTAGAATATACCCCAGTAGAAAAAGAAGGGCATTCCGAGTTGCTTTTATTTGCTAAAAATTTAAAAGGGTATCAGCAATTAATGCAACTATCTAGCAGCAAAATGACGACAGAGGGTCCCTTTTACTTAGCGGAACATCAATCCTTATTAAGTGATTTATTTGCCGTGACTTTGTCAGCTAAAGGAGAAGTCGCCCAAACATTTTTTGAAGATGAACAACAAGCGGTTCACGCTTTCCAACAACTTGCTTCATATTTTGATCCCCAGTCGTTATTTGTTGAACATTCTTTTTCAATGAATCAACAACGCAATCCAGCGCTCTTTTCTTTTTACCAAAGAGAACAATTACCTGGCGTGGCTTTGCAAGAGGTACGTCATTTAACAAGGGAAGAAGGCTTTGCCGTTACTGTTCTTGAGAGCATCAAAGAAAATAATCAATTGAATATTACAAGCCAAACACCGGAAATAGAAGGTCTGAATTACTTGCGCGAAGCAGAGACGACGATGGAACAAATGCTTCAAATAGCTGGTGCAGAAGTGGTCCAGAATACGATTCAGCTAGCTGAAAATTGCCGAGTTGACATTCCTTTACATCAAAAATTATTACCGCATTTTCCTGTGCCTGATAATCAAACGGCTGGTTCTTATTTACGCACATTGTGTTTAGAAAAATTACCAGAAAGAGTGCCTCATCTAAATGAAGTTTACCAAAAACGATTAGAAAAAGAGTTAACCATCATTCACAATATGGGCTTTGATGATTACTTTTTAATCGTTTGGGATGTGATGGACTTCTGTCATAACAATCAAATTGTTACAGGCGCTGGCCGAGGTTCAGCTGCAGGCTCTTTAGTGTCCTATGTGTTATCAATTACAGATGTAGATCCAATCAAATATGATTTGCTTTTTGAACGTTTTTTGAATCCAGAACGCTACACGATGCCCGATATTGATTTAGATATTCCTGATAATCGGCGGGAGGAAGTTTTAGCTTATGTCAGTCAAAAATATGGTCATTATCACATGGCGCAAATTGCCACGTTTGGTACGATGGCTGCGAAAATGGTTTTACGGGACGTTGCACGTGTTTTCGGGTTGTCCCAGAGTGAAGCGAATCGTTGGTCGGCAGCTGTCCCAAACAAGCTGAAAATTACGTTAGAAGAAGCGTACCAAGAGTCGAAACGGATGCAAGAATTGGTCAATTTTTCGCCAAATAATCAATTGCTCTATAAAACAGCTGTTCAGCTAGAAGGATTGCCTCGCCATGTTTCTACGCACGCAGCAGGTGTGGTAATTAGTGATGAAAATCTTTTGAATTTGGTTCCGTTACAACCAGGATCGAATGAAATTTTATTGACCCAATTTACTATGAATGATGTTGAAAAAATTGGTCTTCTGAAAATGGATTTCTTGGGCTTAAGAAATTTATCTATCATTGATGATACCCTTACAGCTGTTAAACGCGTCTATAATCGAACCATTCGTTTAAATCAGATTCCATTAGATGACGAAACAACGCTGGCTTTATTTAGAAAAGGGGAAACAAGTGGCGTTTTCCAGTTTGAATCTGCTGGAATTCGGAATGTATTAAGAAAATTAGGGCCAACTAGCATTGAAGATATTGCTGCTGTCAATGCCCTGTATCGTCCTGGTCCGATGCAAAATATTGATGTTTTCATCCGCCGGAAAAAAGGCTTGGAACAAATTAGTTATCCAGAGCCTAGTCTCGCCCCCATTTTAGAAAATACGTACGGAATTATTGTTTACCAAGAGCAGATTATGCAAGTTGCTGCGAAAATGGCTGGCTTCTCTTTAGGGCAAGCTGACATTTTACGTCGAGCCATTAGTAAAAAGAAAAAAGATGTGCTAGATGAAGAACGGAATCATTTTGTTAATGGTGCGTTACAACAAGGCTATCCCAAAGAAACAGCTAACCAAGTGTACGATTATATTGAGCGCTTTGCTAATTATGGCTTTAACCGCTCGCATGCATTTGCCTATTCCTTTATTGGTTTTCAAATGGCTTACTTGAAGGTTCATTATCCGAGTGCTTTTTATGTCGCATTGTTGCATTCTGTTCGTCATAATCCAACAAAAATTAAAGAATATATTGGCGAAGCTAGAAAAAACAAGCAGACGATTTTGCAGCCGTCAATTAACCAAAGTCACTACAGCTTTTACCTAAATCAGCAACAGCAAATTTTATTTGGTTTTAGTTCTTTAAAAGGAATCCGCCGAGACTTCATTCAAAATATTTTAAATGAACGCCGAGAAAATGGACCGTACAAAACGTTCGATGAGTTTCTTTTGCGAATTGACCGTAAGTGGTTGAAAGTTGAAAATATCGAACCATTGATTGCCATCGGTGCATTTGACGAAATTGCACCCAATCGCCGTCAATTAGCGGTAGGTTTAGAGAGTAATATCCAAAGTATTCTTCTCAGCGGTGGTAGTATGGATTTGTTAGAAACGTTGAAGCCAAAGGAAGAAGAAATTGCCGATTATCCGCTAGAAGAGCGACTAGAACAAGAAGAACAATATTTAGGGGTCTATTTATCAGGACATCCGACAGAAGAGTTCAAAAAAACACGCTTAGCCAAGCAAACGCAACTTGTTCATGAACTTGTTGAAAATCAGCCCACGAAATTATTGATTTATGTCAAAAACATTCGGACGATTCGGACCAAAAAGGGAGAACAAATGGCCTTTGTTGATGGGGATGATACAACAGGAAGTATTTCACTAACGTTGTTCCCAACTGTTTTTCGCCAGTTAAGACAGAGTGTCGAGAAAGGGCAAGTTTATTATGTGGAAGGAAAAGTGGAACGCAGTACGTACAATCAAGAATTGCAAATATTGGTTCAACGAATAGAAAAAGCGCAACAAGTAGAAACATCAATTAGTGACGAAACGTGTTTTATCAGAATTACAAAAGATGTCGAACAAACGGACGTTTTTCAGAAAATGAAAGAGGTACTCAGTCGTCATGCTGGACACATTCCAGTGATTGTCTATTTTGAAAAAACAGGAAAGAAAATAGTATTAAATGAAGAAAACTGGGTCGCTCATACAAGCGCTAGTCAGCAACAATTAGCTTACGTTTTAGGCGAGCAAAACGTCATTTTCAAATGATTTACGGTAAAAAATACTAGTTGTTTTCAACTTTTTTCATTTTTTTCTTCTTAACTCAAGACATTTTGGTTCTTTAATGGTAAAATGAATGACGTAATATTTTTGTATATCAATTTTTGCGAAAAGGTTTCTTTTGGCAGTTGAAAGTATATTATATGAGGTGAAATAGCGAATGAAACGCATTGGTATTTTAACCAGCGGGGGAGATGCCCCTGGAATGAACGCTGCAATTCGTGCAGTCGTACGCAAAAGTATTTTTGATGGAATCGAAGTTTACGGTATTAACTATGGATTTGCCGGTTTAGTCGCAGGCGACATCCGTCGTTTAGATGTTGCTGACGTTGGCGATAAGATTCAACGTGGTGGAACATTCTTGTACTCTGCTCGTTATCCTGAATTTGCTACTGAAGAAGGGCAATTAAAAGGAATCGAACAATTGAAAAAATTCGGTATTGAAGGCTTAGTTGTTATTGGTGGAGACGGTTCTTATCATGGCGCAATGGCTTTGACAAAACGTGGTTTCCCCGCTGTTGGAATTCCTGGAACAATTGATAATGATATTCCTGGAACAGATTTCACAATCGGTTTTGATACAGCAATTAACACTGTTTTGGAATCAATTGACCGAATTCGTGATACAGCGACTTCTCATGTTCGTACATTCGTTATCGAAGTAATGGGACGTAACGCTGGTGATATCGCATTGTGGTCAGGCGTGGCAGGCGGAGCAGATGAAATCATTATTCCTGAACATGATTTTGATATGAAAAACGTTGCCAAACGTATTCAAGAAGGCCGCGACCGCGGGAAAAAACATTGCTTAATCATTTTAGCAGAAGGCGTAATGGGCGGAAATGAATTTGCTGATAAACTTTCTGAATACGGTGATTTCCATACGCGTGTATCAATTTTAGGACACGTGGTTCGTGGGGGCTCGCCAAGTGCTCGTGACCGTGTATTAGCAAGTAAATTTGGGTCATATGCTGTTGAACTTCTAAAAGAAGGCAAAGGCGGTTTATGTATCGGTATGTTAGATAACCAAGTAGTTGCAGCTGATATTATTGACACGTTAGAAAACAATAAACACAAACCAGATTTATCTCTTTATGAGTTAAATCATGAAATTTCTTTTTAATCTTGTATATTAGCTAATCTTATTAGCTTTGTATAAACAAATTTGGAATAGGAGCGTTTTAGTAATGAAAAAAACGAAAATCGTATGTACGATTGGACCAGCTAGTGAATCCGTTGATATGCTAGTAAACTTAATTAATGCAGGTATGAATGTTTGCCGTTTGAACTTTTCACATGGTGACTACGAAGAGCATGGTGCTCGTATTAAAAACATTCGTGAAGCTGTAAAAATTACAGGGAAACGCGTAGCGATCTTACTAGATACAAAAGGTCCTGAAATCCGCACAAATGACATGGAAAATGGCGCAATCACAATGAAAATTGGTGACTCAGTACGTATTTCTATGACAGAAGTTTTAGGAACAAATGAAAAATTCTCAATCACTTATCCAGAATTAATCAATGATGTAAACGTAGGTTCACACATTCTTTTAGATGATGGTTTAATCGATTTAGAAGTAACTGATATCGACCGTGATGCAAACGAAATCGTAACAGTTGTTAAAAACGAAGGCGTCTTGAAAAACAAAAAAGGCGTTAACGTACCAGGCGTTTCTTTAAACTTACCAGGGATCACTGAAAAAGATGCTAACGATATCCGTTTCGGAATTGGTCAAGGAATTGACTTTATCGCAGCTAGCTTCGTTCGTCGTGCTTCTGACGTTTTAGAAATCACTAAAATTTTAGAAGAAGAAAACGCAACACACATCCAAATCATTCCTAAAATCGAAAACCAAGAAGGTATCGATAATATCGATGAAATCTTAAAAGTTTCTGATGGTTTAATGGTTGCTCGTGGTGACATGGGTGTTGAAATTCCAACAGAAGATGTTCCAGTTGTCCAAAAAGCTTTAATTAAAAAATGTAATGCTTTAGGTAAACCAGTTATCACTGCAACACAAATGTTAGATTCAATGCAACGTAACCCACGTCCAACACGTGCGGAAGCAAATGACGTAGCAAACGCAATCTACGATGGAACAGATGCAGTAATGTTATCAGGCGAAACTGCAGCAGGGGATTACCCATTAGAAGCTGTTCAAACAATGGCTCGTATTGCAGTTCGTACAGAAGAAACATTAGTTAACCAAGATTCATTCGCATTGAAATTATATAGCAAAACAGATATGACTGAAGCAATCGGACAATCTGTTGGCCATACAGCACGTAACTTGGGTATCCAAACAATCGTTGCGGCAACAGAATCAGGCCATACAGCACGTATGATCTCTAAATACCGTCCAAAAGCACATATCGTTGCAATTACGTTCTCAGAACAAAAAGCACGTAGCTTATCATTATCATGGGGTGTTTACGCAACAGTTGCTGACAAACCATCAAGCACAGATGAAATGTTTAATTTAGCTTCAAAAGTATCACAAGAAGAAGGTTATGCTTCAGAAGGTGATTTAATCATTATCACTGCTGGTGTTCCAGTTGGCGAAAAAGGCACAACAAACTTAATGAAAATTCAAATGATCGGTTCTAAATTAGTTCAAGGTCAAGGTGTCGGCGAAGAAGCAATTATTGCAAAAGCCGTTGTTGCAGGAACTGCTGAAGAAGCAGTTGCTAAAGCGACTGAAGGAGCTATTTTAGTTACAAAAACAACAGATAAAGAATACATGCCTGCAATTGAAAAAGCATCAGCATTAGTTGTTGAAGAAGGTGGTTTAACTTCTCATGCAGCTGTTGTAGCGATTGCGCAAAATATTCCAGTTATCGTAGGTGCTGCAGATGCAACATCATTAATTAATAATGACGAAGTGATTACTGTTGATCCTCGTCGTGGTATTGTTTACCGCGGAGCAACAACAGCTATCTAAATCTAATTAATTCAATCATTTGATTTTAAGCAATATGTACTCGGACGCAAAGCTGGGACAAACCGATTCGTCAGTTTGTCTCAGCTTTTTTTACAAAGAAGACAGTAGTACGAAATGTTCAGAAAACATGTATTCATTAAATAAAGAGTTGGGCGTAAATAGTAAAATTATGTCTTAGTTTTAAATTATTTATGTTATTTCACACAAAAATTTTGTTATTTAATTAAATAAGCGCTAAGTTATCTTCAACAGAAAAACAATTATAAAAAAAACGAAAGAAAAACAGGAAATAAGAAAGGGCTGTCAAGAAAATTTCATTGACAAAGCTTTCATACCCCTGTATAATAGCTTTTGTTGCTTAGGAGTGATAATTATGAAGTGGTCTTTGTTAGAATTAAATAAATACAAAGAAGAGCCGCTAGTGTTTTCAGAAACATTGCATCTTAAAGAAGAGCTTCTTCAACGAGATGATACCTTGTTGGATGTAAGTCCAATCAAAGTAGAAGGCTTATTAGCAGTCAATAAATCAGAATATTTACTTCATTACACTATTCAGGTAACTGTAACCGTTCCTTCATCCCGTTCTTTAGAACCTGTGGCTTTGCCAATGCAAATCACGGTCGATGAAGTCTTTATGACAAAAGAACAAATGGATACAAGAGATGAACGATTTGCAGCTGAAGAGATTATTTTATTGGACAAGCCAACAATTGATTTAGATGAATCTGTCGAAGACAACATTCTATTGTCCATTCCAATTCAAGTGCTTACAGAAGAAGAACAAAACAGTCAAGAAATGCCAAGTGGCAATGACTGGGAAGTGATTTCAGAAGAAGCATATTTGGAAAGTAAGCAGAAAGCAGCAGAACAAACAGTGGATCCTCGTCTGGCTAAACTATCAGAATTACTCAGCGATAATGCTGAAGAGGAAGATAACAGCTAGGTTGGAATATATTGTGTATGTAAATACACGCATCTTTACAAGGAGGTGGAACAACAATGGCAGTACCAGCTAGAAGAACTTCTAAAGCGAAAAAAGCAAAACGTCGCACACACTACAAATTAACAATCAAAGGCTTAAATGCATGCTCAAACTGTGGTGAAATGAAAAAAAGCCATCACGTATGTCCAGCATGTGGTCACTACGATGGAAAAGACGTAATGTCTAAAGAAGCATAAGCATAAAAACATTTTTTGAAATGTTGAATCCCCTAGGCTAACCATGGAGCCTAGGGGATTTGTATTTTTTTAAGAAAATATGAAGAAATTGGAAATTTATTGGCACTATATTGTTTTCATATGAAAGATAGTGCGTTATAATAGTGAGGATTATAAGAGAATGCTCATAGAATTTTCGTTGATTATAATATAGGAGGTCATAAAATGACAAAACAACAATTTGGCGTAGTCGGCATGGCTGTCATGGGAAAAAATCTTGCTTTAAACATTGAAAGCAGAGGCTATACAGTTGCGCTGTATAACCGTACAGGATCAAAAACAACAGAAGTGGTTGAAGAACATCCTGACAAAAACTTTCAAGCAACATACTCAATTGAGGAATTTGTGAATGCAATTGAAAAACCTCGTCGAATTATGTTGATGGTTAAAGCTGGACCTGCAACAGATGCGACAATCCAAGAATTGTTACCACACCTTGATAAAGGCGACATCTTAATTGATGGCGGTAATACGTTCTTCAAAGACACAATGCGACGTAATGAAGAACTAGCAAACTCAGGAATTAACTTTATTGGTACTGGCGTTTCTGGCGGAGAAGAAGGAGCCTTGAAAGGACCATCTATCATGCCTGGCGGACAAAAAGAAGCGTATGAGTTAGTTGCGCCAATTCTTGAAAAAATTTCAGCTAAAGCAGAAGACGGTGAACCATGTGTGACTTACATTGGCCCAAATGGTGCTGGACATTATGTAAAAATGGTTCATAATGGGATTGAATATGGGGACATGCAATTAATTGCTGAATCCTACGATTTAATGAAACAAATCTTAGGTTTATCTGTTGATGAAATGGCAGAGATTTTCAAAGAATGGAACGAAGGCGAATTAGACAGTTACCTTATTGAGATCACGGCTGACATTTTGACACGTAAAGATGATGAAGGAACCGACCAACCAATCGTTGATGTTATTCTTGATGCAGCAGGCAACAAAGGAACAGGTAAATGGACAAGCCAAAGTGCGTTAGATCTTGGCGTACCATTACCATTAATTACAGAATCAGTATTTGCACGTTTTATTTCGGCTTACAAAGAAGAACGCGTAAAAGCAAGTGGCATTTTATCAAAACCTGCAGCCTTTAACTTTGCAGGCGATAAAAAAGAATTGATTGAAAAAATTCGCGAAGCATTATACTTTAGTAAATTAATGAGTTATGCGCAAGGGTTTGCACAACTCCGTGCAGCTTCTGAAGAATACGGATGGGATTTACCATTTGGTGAAATTGCAAAAATCTGGCGAGCAGGTTGTATTATCCGTGCACAATTCTTACAAAAAATTACCGATGCATATGAAAAAAATCCAGCACTTGAAAACTTGTTGTTAGATGAATACTTCGTAGAAATTACGAAAAAATATCAACAAGCCGTTCGTGAAGTTGTTGCGATTGCTGTTCAAGCAGGTGTTCCTGTACCAACATTCTCATCTGCAATTGCTTATTACGATTCTTATCGTTCAGATCGCTTACCAGCGAATTTAATTCAAGCACAACGTGATTACTTCGGTGCTCATACGTACGAACGCACAGACAAAGAAGGAATCTACCATTACAGCTGGTACAACGAAGAATAAACACGCTGGAGACCATGAGTGTGGCTCACCATGCTCATGGTTTTACTGTGGCTTAAAAAAGAACCAGACAGATTGAGTAGTAATTCTCTAATAAGTAGTAAGGAATAAAAAGGTTGAGCTTGAGTATAGCTTTTAAAGAGAAAGGACAATTAATCAAATGAGCAACATTTTAATTATTGAAGATGAAAAGAACTTAGCGAGATTCGTTGAGCTTGAATTAAAACATGAGGGGTATACGACAGAAGTACACTACAATGGTCGTACAGGATTGGAAGCCGCTCTTAACAACGAATGGGATGCTATCCTTCTTGATTTGATGTTACCAGAATTAAATGGATTAGAAGTATGTCGCCGTGTTCGCCAAGTGAAAAATACACCAATTATTATGATGACTGCGCGTGATTCAGTAATTGACCGTGTTTCTGGCTTAGACCATGGAGCGGATGATTATATTGTTAAACCATTTGCAATTGAAGAATTGTTAGCTCGTTTACGTGCGTTACTTCGTCGTATTGATATTGAGGGCGATAAAAACGTTGCAAAACAAACAACGATTACATATCGTGACTTAACAATTGAAAAAGAAAATCGTGTCGTTCGTCGTAATTCTGAAATGATTGAATTAACAAAACGCGAATACGAATTACTATTAACGCTAATGGAAAACGTGAACGTTGTCTTGGCACGTGATGTGTTACTAAATAAAGTTTGGGGCTATGAAACAGAAGTAGAAACAAACGTTGTGGATGTATATATCCGCTACTTGCGAAATAAAATTGACGTACCTGGAGAAGAAAGCTACATCCAAACTGTCCGTGGAACTGGCTACGTTATGCGTTCGTGAGAACTAATTAATGAAAAGAACGATTAAAAAAGAACTGGAAGGCCCATCTTTAACTATAAAGTGGGCTTTCGCAAGTTCTTTCTTTATATTTGTAGTTTTTACCATTTTTGCGGTGATTACCTATAAGTCTTCTGTCAGTCTTATTGTTGCCAAAGAAAAGGAAAATGTCGAAGCAACGATTGCAGAAGTAACAAATCGATTAGCTAATGCCAATGAAAATTTAACGGTAACAGACGTTTTTGACTATTTAAAAACGCCGAGTGAAAGAGATGAAAACTACTATAATAAGCATACAGCAGTAGAAGGTTCGTTTATGGAAATGGACAGTTTCATATCTGAACTAGGACAACCAGAACTTTATTTATCTGTGTATGACACAAACCAAAAGCTAGTTTTTAAAACACAAAATGAATATGATAAGTTATTACAATTGGATCGACAATTACCTGTTGTTCGAACCGTTTTTGATAAAACCGGTTTTTATTCCGTGGAACCTATTTTTTCAAAAGAAACACGAGAAAAAATTGGCTATATTCAAGCGTTTTATGAACTTTCTTCTTTTTATGAAATTCGTAATCATTTATTATTAACACTTGTAGTTTTAGAAGTGATTTCTCTGATTGTAAGTAGTGTCTTAGGCTTTATCCTCTCTTCTTATTTCTTAAAACCATTAAAAGTATTGAGAGACACGATGGATACAATCCGCAAAGACCCGCAATCAGATGTCCACATGCCGGAGATTAATACGAGAGATGAGTTAGCAGATATCTCGGAAATCTTTAATGAAATGTTAGATCGTATGAGACGCTATATCGAACAACAAGAGCAGTTTGTTGAAGATGTTTCCCATGAATTAAGAACGCCCGTTGCGATTATGGAAGGCCATTTAAACCTTTTAAATCGTTGGGGGAAAGACGATCCTGAAATTTTAGATGAATCATTAAAGGCCAGTTTACAAGAAATTAGTCGTATGAAGAGCTTGGTCCAAGAAATGCTTGACCTTTCACGCGCTGAACAAGTGGACACCCAATATGCAAATGAACGAACAGATGCTAAACAAGTAGTCTACCAAGTATTTAATAACTTCCAATTGGTTTATCCTGAGTTTCATATCACATTAGATGACGATTTACCAACCGAAGTTGAACTGAAAATCTATCGTAATCACTTTGAACAATTGCTAATTATTCTATTAGATAATGCGATTAAATATTCAACAGATCGAAAAGAAGTGCATATTTCCATTTCTCGAACGATGAATGAATTTGAAATAGCTGTGCAAGATTTTGGTGAAGGAATCACTGAAGAAGACTTGGAGAAAATATTTGATCGATTCTATCGAGTAGATAAAGCCCGTGCAAGAAATAAAGGCGGTAATGGCTTAGGACTATCGATTGCAAAACAATTAGTCGAAAACTATAAAGGACGTATTGATGCAGAAAGCGTATTGCATCAAGGAACGATCTTTAGAATTTTTATTCCAATCGCTGGAATAAAAGAAGAGAGCAACGTACAATAAAGTACGTTGCTTTTTTTTACGAATGATTAACGAACATTTCAGTAAGAGAAAAGGGATTATAAGATAAAGAAACGAATGTTTTCTTTGCAGAAAATATTCATCGTTCGAAATTGAAAAAAATGTTATTTTTCTGCAAAATAATAGTTGCGTTTTAGAAAAATCCTTGGTATATTAATATCTGTTCTGACAAACAGTTCGTTAAGAAAAAAGTTTTAAAAAGTTAAAAATTTTTCTTGACGAAAAGATAAATAACATGTTAGAATAACAAAGTCGTTAAAGAGGTTGCTTTTAAATCAATCATTTGATCAAAAAAACTTGTTATAAAATAACAAAAAAGTTTTAAAAAGTTGTTGACAAACAACTGAGATAATGATAAGATATAGAAGTTGTCACAACAGACGGCAACGACCGAGCAAAACAACTT